>Ga0334893_1000054_pt1 | contig 201604 bp, 165 predicted proteins | sample GraSluR3_MG_5_FD_207218 | JGI IMG/M metagenome (GOLD analysis project Ga0334893, IMG submission 207218) | Sludge microbial communities from methane-producing bioreactor in Wageningen University, Netherlands - Granular Sludge_09_05-R3 | ecosystem: Engineered > Bioreactor > Anaerobic >...
GTTATTTGCCCACAAACAAACTGTTGCTGAAACTGGTGAAAAAAACGGATTGCAAATTCAAGGTATCCTTTTCAATTACCGGTGTTGCTTTGGAACAATTTGAATTGTATGCCCCCGAAGTCATAAAATCGTTTCAGGATTTGGCCGAAACCGGTTGCGTGGAGTTTCTATCCGAAACTTACTCCCATTCGCTTGCTTCGCTAAAAGACAAAGCGATATTTGAACAACAGGTAAAACTGCACGACCAACGCATTTTCGAGTTGTTTGGGCAGAAACCGAAAGTTTTCAGAAATACGGAAATGATTTATTCCGATAGCATTGGAGCCCAAATTTACCAAATGGGGTATAAGGGAATACTAACCGAAGGAGCCCGGCATGTGCTTGGCTGGAAAAGCCCCAACTTTGTTTACGTAAATGCCCTCAACCCGCGACTGAAAGTACTCATGCGAAACTATAAACTCAGCGACGATATCTCTTTTCGGTTTTCTAACTCCAACTGGTCGGAGTATCCGCTTACAGCCGATAAATTTACCGGATGGCTGAATAAGCTCGATCCCAAAGAGGAGGTGGTTAACCTGTTTCTCAGTTACGAGTCGTTTGGCGAACGTCAGCCAAAAGAGAGCGGCATTTTTAGTTTTCTGGAGTTTTGGGTAAAAGATGTCGCAAAAAGTAATACAATGAAATTTGCTACGCCTTCGGAGGTTTTGACTGAATTGCAGCCCGTTTCGGTAGTCAGCGTTCCCAATCCCATTTCGTGGGCCGACGAAGAGCGCGACCTGACTGCCTGGCTGGGCAACGATTTGCAGAAGGAGGCTTTTGAGAAATTATATGAACTGCGTCACCGGATGACTTTTTGCAACAGCGATGAATTGCAAAAAGACTGGAATTACCTTCAGGTGAGCGACCATTTTTACTACATGTCAACCAAGTTTTTTTCAAACGGCGAAGTACACAGGTATTTCAACCCGTTTGACTCGCCTTTTGAAGCATTCATAAACTACATGAATGTGCTGAGCGATTTTAAAATAAGACTGAATACGATAACTCCCGAAAACGAACTGGAACAGGAAGTTGCCGCGCTGCATAAACTCATCGACGAAAAAGAGAAAAAGATAAGAAAAATGGAAGCTGATTTGCAGCGAATGCATAAACCTGTTCCACGAAAAAAAACTACCGTTAGAAAGAAGTGAAAATACACACCATCTTCATGTTATTTCATTTGCAAATCAGTCATATTAATCTTTTTTTTCAGAGTATTTGTGAATAGAAAATGTATTTTTGCACTTCGTTTTAAGGATACAAAAAATTTAATCATGAAGACAGAACAAAGCAAATATATACACTGGGTGGAAAGCGATCAGCCGAACTGGAAGAAAATAATTGTTGAATCGCACATGCCCGATACCCTGTTACCCCTCCGCGAACTATCGAAAAACCTCTGGTGGGTATGGAATACAAAAGCACGCGACCTGTTTAACCATATAGATGCAGAATTGTGGGAAGAGTGTGCACACAACCCTGTTTTAATGCTCGACGAGTTAAGTTACAAGCGCTTTCAGGAGCTGGAAAACGATCAGCATTTTCTTTCCGAAATGAATCAGGTTTATGACGAATTCAACCGGTACATGGAAGAGCGGAAAAACCTGGCCGAACCGAAAATTGCCTATTTCAGCATGGAATACGGACTGCACGATTCCCTGAAAATTTTCTCAGGTGGGTTGGGTATGCTTGCCGGCGACTATTTGAAGGAAGCCAGCGACATGAAAGTGAATCTCACGGCTGTTGGTTTGCTATACCGTTATGGCTATTTTAAGCAGGCCTTAAACCTGCACGGCGAACAAATGGCGCAATACGAATTCCAGGATTTTTCAAAAATTCCGGTACAACCAGTGCTTGCCGGGAACGAGGAATGGCTGAAAATTGAGGTGGAATTGCCTGGCAGAAAATTGTGGGCGCGCGTTTGGCAGGTGAATATCGGTTCGGTGAAACTTTATTTGCTCGATGCCGATTTGCCTGAAAACCAGGAGCAGGACCGTTTCGTAACTCATCACCTGTATGGCGGTGATAACGAAAACAGGCTGAAGCAGGAAATTCTGCTTGGAATTGGGGGCATTAAAACCCTGAACAAACTGGGGTACGATGCCGATATGTATCATTGCAACGAGGGTCACTCCGCATTTATTGGGCTGGAGCGTATTTCTAACATTATGGAAAAGCACAAACTGAGTTTTGCCGAAGCTAAAGAAGTGGTTCGTGCCTCAACGGTTTTTACAACCCACACACCTGTGCCTGCCGGCCACGATTCATTCCACGACGATCTGTTCAAATACTACATGGAATCTTTCCACCAAAAGCTTGTACTCGATTGGGATGAGTTTATCAGGTTAGGCAAGGCTGCTATTCATGAGGATCATTTCAATATGAGTTACCTTGCAGCCAATCTGTCGCAGGGAATAAACGGCGTGAGCAAACTTCATGGCGATGTGAGCAAAGCTGTTTTGAAATCGCTTTTCCAGGGCTATTTGGAGGAAGAACTGGAAATTGGTTACGTAACAAACGGAGTGCATTATTCCACATGGACAGCACCGGAATGGAAAAAGATGCACAAAAAATATTTTGGGGAAGATTTTCCCGCAACCCAGTTGAATTTCGATGTATGGAGCCATATTTACCAGGCACCCGAGGAGGAAATATGGGAGTTACGCTCGGTTTTACGAAAAGATCTGGTCAATTATATCAAAGAACGTTTTTCCGATAACTGGATCAAGCGAAACGAAAATCCGAAACTGATTACCGAAGTGATGGGAAAACTCAATCCCAATGCATTAACCATCGGATTTGCCCGCAGGTTTGCAACCTATAAACGGGGGCATTTGCTGTTCAGAAACCTCGACCGCCTTTCCAAAATTGTGAACAATCCCGATCGGCCCGTGCAGTTTATTTTTGCAGGAAAAGCACATCCTGCCGATAAAGCAGGGCAGGATTTAATCAAATACATTGTTGATATTTCCAAACGACCAGAGTTCAGGGGAAAAATTCTCTTTGTACAAAACTACGACATTAACCTGGCCAAAATGCTTCTTCAGGGAGTTGATGTTTGGCTGAACACACCGACCCGTCCGCTCGAAGCTTCAGGCACAAGCGGAATGAAGGGAGTTATGAACGGAACACTTCATTTCTCGGTCCTCGACGGCTGGTGGGTGGAAGGTTATCGCAAAGATGCCGGTTGGGCGCTGCCTGCCGAACGTACTTACGATGTTCAGGATTTTCAGGACGAACTGGATGCCGAAACCATTTATAACTTGCTGGAAGAAGAAGTGGTTAAAACGTTTTACGACAGAAATAAACAGGGCATACCGGTAGAATGGGTTGAGAAAATTAAAAATACAATGGCGCTGGTTGCCCCTCATTTTACCACAGGCAGAATGATGAAAGATTACCAGGACCGGTACTATCATCCTCAGTTTGAGCGGAGCCGAAATGTTGTGAACCAGGATTTTAAATGGGCCAAAGAACTGGCAGAGTGGAAACACCAGGTCAGTTTGGTTTGGGACCAGATTAAAGTGAAAAAAACCGAAGTGTCCGATGGGGTGAATAACATCATGAAAATCGGTCAGGAGTATCCGGTCAGGGTGGAAGTAGATTTGAAAGGATTATCGTGTAACGAGGTAGGCCTGGAACTGGTAGTTACTGAAAACGGAAGCCGCGAAACCCCCAAAATTGTGGAAACACTCAATTTTGACGTAGAACGTTGCGAAGGCTCTGTTTGCTGTTTTTTACTGAATTACCGGCCGGTTCATCCCGGCTCGTTCAACTACGGGTTCAGACTTTACCCGAAAAATACAGGACTGCCACACCGTCAGGATTTCAGGTACGTTAAATGGTTGTAAAATAAAATAGCATGAGCAAAAACATTCTGGGTAAAAAGATCAAGGAATTTCGCGAATTCAGGCAAATTACCAGAGAGGATTTGGCTCTTAAAGCCAATCTCGACAAGCAACAACTTGAAAAGATTGAAGAAAAAGGGGTGATGCCCTCGCTGGGTCACCTCATAAAAATTTCAAGAGCGCTTGGGGTGCGCATTGGTACCTTTCTCGACGATCAGGATCAGGTGGGACCGGTAATTGTGAAAGCGGGCGAAGAAAAATCGAGCCTCAGCTTTTCAACCAAAGACGAAAGCAGCCGGGAACATCTGAACTTCTTCTCGCTTGCTCAGGACAAAGCCGGGAGGCACATGGAGCCTTTTATGGTTGAAATAGAACCGTCCAAAGAATCGGATTACAAACTTTCGACACACGAAGGAGAGGAATTTATTTATGTGCTCGATGGCAGTATCGAAATCAACTACGGAAAAGAAGTTTACCAGGTGAACAAGGGGGATACCATTTACCTCGACTCTGTAGTAGCACATAATGTGCATGCTGCGGGAAACCAGCCGGCAAAAATTCTGGCAGTGGTTTATACTCCCGTTTAATTCGTTTCAATTTACCAGAAATCTTGAACAAAAAACTTCATGCAATTACTCGATTATACGTTGGGAGGAATTCTTGAAAAATGGGCATACGAAACACCCGATAAGGAATTTATTGTTTATCCCGACAGAAATTTAAGGTTTACCTACAAACAGTTTAACCAACGGGTTGATGCCCTGGCAAAAGGACTTCTGTACCTTGGAGTGCAGCCCGGAGACAAAGTGGGAATTTGGGCTAAAAACGTTCCCGACTGGACCACCGTAATGTTTGCTACGGCCAGAATCGGCGCCGTTTTGGTTACCATCAATACCAGCTACAAAATTGCTGAGATGGAATACCTGTTGAAAGATGCCGACATCAACACCCTGTTTCTTGTGGATGGTTACCGTGACAGCGACTACATTCAAATGATGTTTGAACTTGTTCCCGAACTGAAGGAACAGGCTCGTGGCGAACTGAGAAGCGAAAAATTTCCGGAACTGAAAAATGTGGTTTTCATCGGTCAGCAAAAGCACCGGGGTATGTTTAATACCAGCGAACTCATTTTACTGGGGAACCATGTGGATGACATCGAGCTGGAGAGCATCAGGGAAACGCTTAACTGCCACGATGTAATAAACATGCAATACACCTCCGGTACTACCGGTTTTCCAAAGGGAGTGATGCTTTCGCACCACAATATTCTGAATAACGGCTATGCTACCGGGCAGTGCATGAAATTTACCTCCGACGAGCGGTTGCTGGTGTGTGTGCCCATGTTTCACTGTTTTGGCTGTGTGCTGGCGCTTTGTGCTATCGTAACCCATGGCGCTACCATGGTTTTCAACGAAGATTTTGATCCGCTTACGGTGCTGGCATCGGTACAAAAGGAAAAATGTACCGCACTTTACGGAGTACCTACCATGTTTATTGCCGAACTGAACCACCCCATGTTCGACATGTTCGATTTAAGTTCGTTGCGGACGGGCATCATGGCCGGAGCCCCATGCCCCATTGAAACCATGAACCAGGTAATGACGAAAATGCACATGAAAGATGTCATTATCGTTTACGGACAAACCGAATCTTCGCCGGGAATGACAGCCACCCGTGCACACAACTCACCCGAGGTGCGGGCTACAACCGTTGGCTTCGGGTATCCAAACGTGGAAGTGAAAGTAGTAAATCCCGAAACCGGAGAAGAGTGCCCGCCGGAAGTTCAGGGAGAAATCTGTTGCCGTGGATACAATGTAATGAAAGGGTATTACAAAAACCCGGAAGCAACCCAAAAAGCCATCGACAGCGAAGGATGGCTCCACTCGGGCGACCTTGCAGTGAAAACCGAAGATGGATTTTACCGCATTACCGGGCGCATGAAAGATATGATAATCAGGGGCGGAGAAAATATTTATCCCCGCGAAATTGAAAATTTTCTTTACAACATGCCTCAGATTGAAACGGTTGAAGTGGCCGGAATTCCCAGTCCCAAATATGGGGAAGAAGTGGCAGCTTTTATAAGACTGAAAGAAGGACAAAATCTTTCTGAAGAAGATGTAACCGATTTTTGCCGTGGAAAAATTGCCCGGTTTAAAACGCCAAAATACATTTTCTTTGTGAAAGAATTTCCCATGACTGCCAGCGGTAAAATTCAGAAGTTCAAGCTGAGCAGGTTGGGTGAACAGTGGTGCAGGGAAAGAGGTATTGAAGTGAAATAGAAAACATGTTCAAAATACTATGGCAAAATACAAACGCATACTGCTGAAACTGAGTGGTGAATCCCTGGCCGGAAGTCAAAAACAGGGAATAGATGAAAACCGGCTGAATGAATATGCCGAACAGGTGGCCGAAATAGTTCAAATGGGTGTTCAGACCGGAATTGTTATTGGCGGCGGAAATATTTTCCGGGGCCTTACAGGAGCCGGAAAAGGATTCGATCGGGTAAAGGGTGACCAAATGGGGATGCTGGCAACAGTAATCAACAGTCTTGCCCTGAGTTCGGCTCTTAAAGCTGCCGGGGTGAATGCACGGTTATTTACCTCGATACGCATGGAGCCGGTAGGAGAGTTTTATTCCAAAGAAAAAGCGGTGAAAGCCATGGAGGAAGGGGAGGTGGTTATTATTGCCGGAGGCACCGGAAATCCTTATTTTACAACCGATACGGCCAGCGCCCTGCGTGCCATTGAGGTCGGGGCCGACATCATGTTGAAAGGTACGCGTGTTGACGGAGTTTACACAGCCGACCCGGAAAAAGACCCCGGTGCGAAAAAATTCGATCAAATTTCATTCGACGAGGTTTACAACCGGAATTTACGCATTATGGACCTTACCGCAACAACACTTTGCCGCGAAAATAAACTTTCTGTGCTGGTTTTCAATATGGATAAACCGGGAAACTTGAAAAAAAACGTAAGCGGAAAAGTCACAGGTACCATTGTGTTCGGATGACAATTTTTCCAGATGCAAAACAAATTATCCAAAAATATTTTCATGTAAATATATTTTTTCTATATTTGCTATCAATCCATAGAGAGAAATTCAGTGCTTGACTAATGCAAGAAGAAGTAGATTTTATTATTGACCAGTGTGAAGAAAAAATGGAGGCAGCTATAAAGCACCTCGAAAAGGAACTGCTGCATATCAGGGCCGGAAAAGCATCGCCAGCTATGATTGATGGCGTTCAGGTTGAATACTATGGTACCCTTACACCATTAAGCCAGGTTTCCAATATTAGCACACCCGATGCACGAACCATTGCCATACAACCCTGGGAGAAAAATTTGATTCCTGTTATAGAAAAAGCTATATTAGCCGCGAATTTGGGTTTAAATCCTGAGAATAACGGTGAAATAATTCGCGTTAACATACCGGCATTAACCGAAGAAAGACGGAAACAGCTGGTAAAACAGTCGGGTCAGGAAGGTGAAATCGCAAAAGTAAGTATCCGTACTGCACGGAAGGAGTCGAACGAAAGTTTGAAAAAATTACTGAAAGAAGGTTTGTCGGAAGACATTGAAAAAGATGCGGAGGCAGAAGTTCAAAAGCTTACTGACGAATTTGGAAAAAAAGTAGATGCTTTGGTGGAAGCCAAAGAAAAAGATATTATGACGATATAATTGTTTCTAGTTTTCTGTTTTCTGAACATTGTTTAATTGTTTTCATGGCTTTGAGGCAGCTTGTAGAAGCTGCCTTTTTTTTGCATTTTTTTATTAATTTGCTGTTTTATAATGCCTTTTTTCGTAAAAGTTTTTTAACTTTTGGGCCTGTTTTTTGAAACCAAACTTTTCAGGCATATAATGAGAAAAGAAACGCAGCTCATTTTTAATTTTTTCATAAAACCAGAAGATGAATCATTTTCGGAACAAACAATAACTGGCAAAATAAAATGGTTACTGTTTGTGTTAGTGTTAGAAATGCCATTTTCGTTGGTTGCTGGTTTTATGCAACAACTGTTGTTTAAAAGTGGATTGGTAAGTTCAGAAGATCATCTTGTAAATGAAATAATTAAGAACGAAAACATTTTTATTGTTATCATAATACTGGTTCTATTTGTTCCGATTATTGAAGAACTCATTTTCAGGCTTCCACTTCGATTTAAAAAAGCCAATTTTATTCCTCTTGCAGTTATACTATTATTTTTTGCCGGAACATTACTATTTAATAAGCTCCATCTTTCACCGGGACTGTCAATTCCGCTTTTTACCATCGTAATGGTATTTATTATTTTTTGCTTTTTTAACCAGCGAATGTCAGAAAAATGGGGAAGAATCCTGTCTTCAAACTACCCTCTTTATTTTTATGGAGTGACTATTCTGTTTGCCTTGGCTCACCTTACCAATTTCACATACTCTGTTTCACTTCTTTTGTTTGCTCCAATTGTTGTTCTGCCTCAATTTATCGGAGGCTTTTTTATGGGTTATATTCGCATTAAACAGGGATTTATCTGGGGATTCTTTCTCCATGTTTTGCACAATGCAATTTTTATCTTGCCTGTTTTGCTGTTTCCTTCCTTCAATAATCCGAAATTAATTGAAAAGATTGATAAGGATGATTATTCATTTGAAGTTTATGAAGGTTATCATTTTAGTAGCCCCGAATTTGTAAAATCAAATCCAACTACTTCGGTGTCAAAAGTTACCCCAAACGAAATAGCTTTATCTGGGACATTTAAATATGTGGTTTTCTCGATTAATATACCCAATGACGATTTTAACAACCTGAAATTGTATCTGGAATCCAATTACGGGATGACAATTGAAAAGAAAACTGAAAAAAGGGATATGCTGGTGGTGTATTGAAACAGACTTGGTGACAATCATCAGCATTGTAAGTAAAACTGATTTGGCGAATGGTGCTATCCTTATCTCCGCTGCAGTCAACTCTCCATGCATCATTCATGTTGGATATCAGACATTTTTGGTCAGGCAAGTCTCCGGTTTCATCTTTGTCGCAGGATGCAAAAAGTGAAATTGCTGCCAGCAAAATTATTGCTAACATAGCATTTGGTTTGCTTTTTTTCAGTTTCATAATCAATCGGATTTAAAAAAAACTTATTCTTTAAAGGATTTTCAGCCTACACTCCTGTCGTTCTTCAGTCCCTAAGGTATAAATTCCGCAAGGCAGTCTGTTGCTCAACCGTTATGCCCAAGCCTTCGGAAAAATAATTTTCGATACTGCCATATTTAGTATTCATTTCGTCAAATGCTGCATCGAGGTACACTTCTTTCACACCAAAGATGGCTGTGGGAATGGAAGGCTCTCCGCCTGCCGCAACAAATTGTTGGATGGTAGTATCGTACATCGGGAGAATGTAGTCATTGCTGCGAAGGTAGTCCTCTTTAACTACTTCCATTGGCACGCCAACCAGGGTCAGCAGGGCGGCTGCCGCCCATCCGGTTCGATCCTTGCCTGTAGTGCAATGAAAGAGTGCCGGCAACTGGTTTTCATCTCCAAGCGCCAGAAATAATTCCCTGTATGATGATTGTGCACTTGGCAAGGATATACAATGTCGGTAAGCTTCCTTAAATAACTCTTCAACTTTGCCGTTACCCAGTTCGGTATTGGCTTGTTGTGGATTCGATAAGAGCGCTGTCAGATTTGCCGGTCCGGAAGCCGGAACGTCAGCCAGTACATCCAGCCAAACATTGCTGACACCAACAGGCAGCTCATCCAGGTTTTCACTTCGCTCTGCGGCAGTACGCAGGTCAAAGGCATTCTTCAGATTAAGCTCTGCAAGCAAAAGCATATCACTTTCGCTAATGTTGTTTAGTTGATTTGAACGATATACCAATCCGCTGGCAACCGTAGCGCCATTTTCCGTTTTATAACCACCCATGTCCCGCAAATTGGGGATGGAAACAATACCCAGACTTTCTCCCGCTTCATTGTTCTTCGTATTAGCGCAAGAACTAAAGACATTGCTTGAAAGAACGACCAGAAAAGCGAATGTAAAATTTTTGCACAGTTTGTTTATGGAATTCATCATTTGGTTATTCATTTTTTATCTGTTATAAGGTATAATGATTTTGAATTTCCCTGTTTTGGGATTCAGGCCAATAGAATCAACTAACTCTACTTTTTCCGAGACAAATTTTTCAATGTTTGCTTTTGCAAGAATTTCCTGTAGCTTCTTTTCTGCTAACTTTTTGGTGTCGCTGTAACCATCATTAACAGCAATTCGGAGTAGTAAAGTATTGGGAGAGGTCTGCTCAAACTGGAATTGTCGTAATCCTGGAACATAAAATGCTAACATATCATATGGATGAATGTTAATTTTAATTCCTTGCGGACCTAAATACGTGAGCGTATCACCAGTTCTTCCTGAAAATCTATCTATAGTAATGAATGACTGATCGGTTGTTTTAAGCGCCATGGTATCTGACAAACGATAGCGTATCAATGGTTGCAACGTCCTGTAAAGAGGCGTGACCAACAAGGATCCTTGTGTCCCTTCCGGAACTAAATTGTCGTTTTCATCAACAACTTCGAAGTAATGCCAGTCATTAAAAAGAAAAAAAGGATATTTGCCGCTTTTTTGAATACCCAATGCAATGGATTCACAACAGGCATACAAATCAATTACATCCTGATTGAACGCATCTTCAATTGTTTGTCTCATATTCTCTGTAAGCACTTCTCCTGAGGATTGCAAACGTCCTGGTTCTATTTTTAAGCTACCATCCAATTTTGCCAGTGCCAACTGATATATTGTGCCTGCATATCCTGAAATGATATCAGGCTGAAACTCATTTAAACCAGAAATCAAGTTTTGAATATCCTCGGGGTTAAAGAGCTTGGTATTGTACAGAAGTTTTGGCGCATCACTGGTGAGTGTTACTCCTGCATAATGCCCTCCTGTTTTTCCAAGAAAAGCAAGTCGAAGCTTATTGAATGGTCGAAATACAGGCTGCGAAATTCGGGCAACTACAAGGGCAGTAATAAAATTCCACTCCTCTTTTGAGTATAAAAAAACTCCGGGAACACCAGTAGTTCCGGATGTATGTATTACCGTATTACCTCTGAATCTATTATGCGGATTGGTGTCATTGAGGAGGAATTCATCGACCGATTTACGGGTAATGGATGGGTCGGTAAGCAAATCGTCAAAGTTATCCAACACCATTGTCCTTGAAACAATAGGAAGATCTATAGGTGTAACGTCTTTCAGGTGTTTGGGTTTTATACCATGAGAACTGTAGAGATCACGATAAAACGCTGACGCATGATACGTTTTTTCCAGTAAAGCGGTAAACCTTTGGCGGGACAATTCCTGTACCTTTTGAGCAGTCAGTTTTGAATCGTTTCTAAACTTATTAAGCTGAGTAAGTAAAGTAATTGTTCTCATATCAAACTTATTTGTTTTGCATTTCCTTTTTTATTCTGATTACAGTTCTAATGAATCTTCAGCCATTAAAGTCGCAACTTCATTTTTGAAATGGTATAGTTTTACATAGGTTTGAGAAGATGCATCATTGCTCTGTGGTGTGATAACTACAAAATTCATGGATGTAGAATCCAAACTATTATGATCTATCCATGTCCCTGAGTTGGCATAAATTGATTTTTGCCCCAGATGGTTATCGGATGCTTCCATTATTGGAATGTGTGAATGCCCAAAAACGACTATTCTTGCATCTGACGCCGGATTTAAAAAATACTGGGTTTTTGCCTGACTATCCAACTCGCTTGCAGTGGCTGAACCGGCGATAGCTTGTTCGGCAGGAATATTAACCGGCACATGATTGTGAGCTTGTCGCTGTAACCAGCTGTCCTGAATCCCATTATAAAGATTTACATCTATAAATCCTCCCGGAGTTGTTTGGTAAGGCAGTACGTCGTTTACAGAAAATGAACCTGTAAGTCCATCGACATTTGTCACAATAATTTTCTCATCAAATTTGTTTTCAATTGTGAAAGTGTTTAACGTCCAATCCCACAATTTCCAATATTCAAACAGTAAGTTTTGACTTTCATCGTCGGAAGTATTTTGCGTAACGACAGGAACAGTATCACCAGCCGGTGGAAATCCTTGCGAAACATAAAGGGCTGCTATTCTGGTAAAAAAGTAGCCCGGAGGCATTATTGTTCCCGGCGCAATATCCTGATTTGAAAACGGGTCGGGCGCACAGAAGAAATTGTAGCGGTGACCGTGCTCAATCGCTATTTGGGGATAGCCAACCGGCGAGTAAGTACCCAAGCCTAAAACATCGTCGCGTACCTGCTTGATTCCAGGTAGTATCAGCTCAACATTTTCTTCGGAAATCGTCAAATCGTGGTTGCCGGGCACGTAGGTAACTACTATTTTCCCTTCCTGAATGATGCTGTTAAAAACATCGAACACGCCTTTGTTGGTTGCCGCTATGCGTTTTACAAAATCCGTTTGATCCTTTCCCTGATAAGTATTTATTGGAGCAGGCACAAACCATTCATCCAGCAGGTCGCCGGCAATAACGAGTTCACTAACATTTGCAGATGCTTTTATTTGTTTAAGCAATTTTTCAAGGGATGGGAGGTTATCCTTGCATTCGGCATAATCAAGGTCTGCGCCGAGATGCATGTCGCTGATAACAACGATCAAATTTCTTTCGGAAGTGTTGTTGTTAAATGGGTCTTCTCCCTGAATCGGGTCATTATTCTTTTCGCATGATGAGAATGCAAAAATTACCAAAAAAAATATACCCGTAAAATACGTAAGGTGAATGTTTTTTCTCATGATAAAAAGGTTTTTTATGTTTTTAATTTTGAATATGAATTGCCTTTTGTTTTTCATTTTATATTTGTTTCTGATGTAAAAAATAATTGTCATTGTTAATCAGTCCGGCTATTACTTCCGGTATCTTCTCAAAATCATCACATTTCGAAAAAAAATAATCAGCCCCGGCTTTCATGGCCTGCTTTCTGTAATAGGAATCGGAATAAAAAGTGAGCAACATGAATTTCATCGTACGGTTCTCTTTCCGGATTTCCCGGATGACATCCACGCCTTTAAGACCGGGCATTTTATTATCCAGAATGGCCAGATCGGGGTTTAACTGCTTTAGGGCTTCAAGAGCTTCGGTGCCGTTATGGTAAACGCCAATTACTTCCGCCTTGTCCACCTGGGTTAGCATTTCCTGCAACCTTTCAAGCATAAAATCCGAATCATCAGCAATAATTATTTTCACTTGTGGTCATTTTATTTCTATACAAACATGCTTCTATTTCAGCAAATTGCTTGTAGGGCAAAGATGAAATGCTTGTAGGGGAAATCTGATTTTCTTGTAGGGGAAAACTTACACGTGCAAGTGCTTGATTCGCCAGAATGGGATATTAAATTATTCGTGTCAAATGTTCAATTCCACTTATTTTGTCAAACAAAACATGTAAATAAGGGTCGGGGTTCTATGAAAATAAATTAGATTAATTAAGATTATAGCAACTTATTTTCAATGCAATATCGTGCAAGGTCGGTGTTCTTTTTCAGTTGCATTTTTTCCATAATCCGACTCCGGTAAGTGCTAACCGTTTTACTGGAAATACACAATTCATTTCCAATTTCCTTTAGTGATTTTCCAGCCGCAATTTTAATCATGATTTCAAATTCGCGATCCGATAGTTTTTCATGTATCTCTTGATTGCTGTCGCTCTTAAGTTGTAATGCCAGACAATGAGCAAGCGACTTGGAGATGTATTTGCCGTTTTTTGTAATTTCCTTTACCGCCAGTAACAGCTCTTCGGCGGCAGCATCTTTGGTAAGGTAACCCGAAGCTCCAAAAGTAAGAGCGCGTATTGCGTATTGTTCCTGTGGATGCATGCTGAGCATCAGCACATGAGTTTTGGGCCATTTTTCCTTTACTTCCCGGAGAACATCCAGGCCGCTTTTATCGGGCAGGGAAATATCGAGTAAAAGGAGTTCGTAAGTTGCTTTATTGAATAGTTCAACCACTTCGCTACCGTTTGAAGCTTCATCGATCAAGAGAGCCTCATTGCATTGTGCAAGTATCTGCTTTAAGCCGTCGCGAACTATTTTATGATCGTCACAAATCAATATCTTCATTGTTTATCCTTTGTTTATGGGAAATAAAATCTCAATTTTTGTCCCAAAATCATTTTCGCGAGAAATTTCGAAAGAACCTCCCAGAGAAGCCGTTCTTTCTTTCATACTCATAATCCCAAACGATTTTTTAGAATTGATTTCAGTTTCTGTAATGCCCACTCCATTGTCGGTTACTTTAAAATGAATAAAATCATCTTGTTGATCAAGCATAATTTCAATGCGCGTTGCCTGAGCATGCCGGGCAATATTGGTGAGCGATTCCTGCATGATTCTGAACAGCGGAAGTGCATCATTGTTAGAGATTGGAATTCCGCTTTCAATATTCAAAAAAACTTTTATGCCGTAGCGTTGCGAAAATTCTTTGGTGTACCAATCAATGGCCGCCTCCAATCCAAGGTCGTCAATAATTTCGGGTCTAAGCTGCGATGTAATCCGTTGAACAGTTTTGATAGTTTCGCCCACAAGAACTTTTACATCTTCCAGTTTCCCTTTTACAATTGTATCGGACGTGCGTTGTTTAATAATTTCCAAATCAATTTTCACGGCAGTAAGCGCCTGCCCCAAATCATCATGCAATTCCCTCGCAATATTCAACCGCTCATTCTCTCTTGCCTGTTCAATATATTTTGACAATTGGTGCAGTTGCTTCAAAGATGTTTGCAGTTCGTCCTCAATTTTTTTTCGCTCGGTAATATCATGCACAGTCCCCACCCATTTCAGGGGATCCCCCCCGGCATTAAATGTCATTTCGGCCTGTTCATGTATAAAACGTTCTTCTCCGCCAGGAAGGATGATGCGCAAATCAATATTCAACGGAACATGATATTCTTTTACATTTTCAATACTCTTTTGCAACAAAGGGAAGTCTTCGGGATGAACCATATTGTAAAACAAATCGAGCGTTGGCTCTACACTCCCGGGTTCATAACCAAAAATGCGGAAAGTTTCATCCGAACATTTCATTTTGTCACGCTCGTAGTCGTATTCCCAACTACCAACATGGGCAATTTGTTGGGCTTTAGTCAATATCCATTCGCTGTAAAGTAGGGCTTGTTCTGCTTGTTTACGCTCGCTTACATCGATTCCTACACCCATAATGTATTGCTGGCCTTCGCTCTCAATTTTAACCGCAGTAAGAAGATATGGAATTGAACGGCCATCTTTTTTTAGCAAAGGCGCTTCAATTGATGTCTTATTATGTGTAGTTATATTTTCGATGGACTTTCTTACCAACTCTTCATTTTCAGACAAATGCCAGTCAGGAGCAGAGCTGTTTTTAATTTCTTTCGTATTATATCCCAAAATGGTTTCATGCTGTTTATTCCAGTCTGTGAGTTTTAGTTCAGGATAAGTGAAAAGGTAATATATTCCGGGAATACTGTCGAGCAATGCTTTATTGAATAACCTCTCCCGGTGTTGTTTTTGTTCGCGTTCTTTTAAACTTTCATTGGCCTTTGCCAAATCTTTAAGTGATTCGCTCAGTAGTTTCGAATTTCTGCGGATGATCTGTTTCTGATTAAAAAGATCCAGGAAAACAGTTACTTTGCTTATTAATATTTGTTTGGAAAAGGGTTTGATAATGTAATCTACAGCACCGGAAGAATAACCCTTGAGCACCTCTTCATGATCAGAATAATTGGCAGTAAGAAAGATGATGGGCACTTTATTTTCTATTCTGTTTTCGTTCAGCTTAACTGCCATTTCATACCCTGTCATTCCAGGCATGCGCACGTCCACAATGGCTAAAGCAAGTTCCATCCCTTTCGTTTTACGCAACGCCTCCGAACCAGAGAAAGCACAAATCAAATTGACTTTAATCTCAGCTAACACGTAGGTGAGCAATTCCAGATTTTCTTTGTTGTCGTCAACCAGGAGTATTGTAGGTTGATGATTTACATACGGCATTGGCTTAAACATAATCTATGAAAGAAGCAAAACTATTAATTAATTCGGAATGTTGTCCCATTGTAAGTAAAAAAGGAGAGGACATTCTGTCTCTTTGCATCCAAACCATTCTTTTAACGGCAGGGGTTTTATTATCCAACCTCCCGGCAGATTATTCCTGCCGGCTTTCTGTTGATTCAGGATAAAATTACGGCTTTTTTAATCCTTTTTTTTGCTAATAATGAATGAATTACAGCATGTTAACTCGCCTGGTTGTTTTTTGTCAGCGAGCAGGGATTGTAAAATAGAATATTGAACCTTCACCCTGTTTGGAATCTGCCCAAATTTTTCCCCCATGCTGTTCCACTAATTCTTTACAAAGAATCAGGCCCAACCCTGTTCCTTTTTCATTGTTTGTGCCGGGTGTTGTATCGCTTTCATCAATTCGGAAAAGTTTTTCTATTCTGCCGGGTACTATGCCAATTCCGTTATCGCTTACAGAAACAAAAACTTCTTTTTCCCTTTTTTCTGCCAAAAGAGTGACCTCACCGCCCTGTTTGGTAAACTTAATGGCATTGGAGATCAGGTTTCTCATTACTGTGCCAATCATTTGTTTGTCGGCAAAAACCGGTAACCCGGGAGGAAATTCTTTTTTGAGGGTAATTGATTTTTGTGTGGCAATGTTTTCGTGCAGCAACGTAATTTCATTTATAAAATGCACCAATTCAAAATTTTCGGGGCTAAACTCCATTTTTCCTGTATGTGCACGAGACCATTCCAGCAAGTTCATCAATAAATCTACGGCCCGTTGCGAAGATTGCCCTATAATCTTTGCATATCTATCCACATTTTCATAGTTCTTTTCACTGACTTGTTCCCCGAGCAACTCGCTAAATCCCAGAATTGAGTTGAACGGGCTTTTGAGGTCGTGGCCAATAATGGAAAAGAATTTATCTTTTTGGGCATTAAGTTCCTTCAATTCCGACTCGCTTTTACGCAACTGATTTTCAGCTTGCTTTTTCTCAATAACTATTGCAGCCTGTTTGATAAATAATTCGATGTATTCGCTGTCGGAGATTGGCTTTTTGTTTCGGTTGAACAGGTGAACAGCCGCAAAAAGTTTATCCTCGTTGTTAATACCAATGGTGTAGATGTGGTGTATTCCAACCAGTTTTTCAAGGATTCTGGCTGCATTTTCAGGAAACTCACCACCGGAAAATTCTGCCAATCCTTTTGTGAAATGATAAAATTCACCTGTCTTGAAGAGTTTTAAATGGGTGAGGGTAATTTTGTATTTTCTGTTCAGAATTTTAAATCCTGCAAGTTTGTTGGCCTTATCAAGAAACCCGGTTGAAATACCGTAAATTTTGTGAAGTGCTGATGTTTGAGCATCCTCATCGATTGTTACAAACAGAATGATTGTATCTGGATATTGTTGGTGCAATGCATTGGAAAGGAAACTATAAACATCCTCTTCTGTGTTCAGGCTGAGCATTTTGGCAGCCGATTGACTTAATTGTTTAAATTTCTGATTTCTCTCGGCTAATTGCAGGGCTGTTTCTTTTTGTTCCGTTATGTCTTCGTGTGTAACTATAATGTTCTGAACCTGGTTTTTACTATCCTTCAACGGATAAATACTTGTGCTAAGCCACCGTTTGCGTCCCTTTCCTTTTCCCTCGGTTTTTCCGGTCGAATCGAACTGATATTCCGGAACTTTAACCGATTCGCCCTGGTAAGCACGCAGCACGTATTCAATCAATCCTGAGCGCTTTACTTCCTCGCTTTTTAAAATATTGAATTGGTTTAAGGTGTCGCTTGCCGGGAAACCCCATAATTTCTCGTAAGCGTGATTCACACTGCGCTGCAACCCGTTTGAGTCGTACATTTCGATTACTGCCGGCGATTGTTCCATCACGGCTTTAAATCGTTTCTGGCTGACAGCAATGGCTTGATTGGCCAGTTCAAGCTCCGAATATTTCCGGGCATTCTCAATGGAAAGCCCGCCAATCTGGCTGATAACCTGGCTCATGGAGCTGTATTGTGAAAGGTATTGCGGAAACTTAACTCCCGAAACCTGAAATTTGCCAATCAGTTCGCTGTGGTGCTCAATGTCAATGGTAAAAGAGTTGTCGTTGTTTATAGATGAAGGATTAATGGCCTCCTTAAAGCAGATAACATCATTGGTTTCTTCCTTGTAAAACTTCTGAAAACAGATTTCCTGCGGCATGAAAAGAATGTCGAGCAAATTTGCAATCTCTTTTTCAATCAGGCTTTCATCTGTCAGGTCAATCAGCTTTTTCAACTGTGAAAACAGTACGGAATAATCGGCACTTTCGCGGGTGATGCTGGCAATCCGGTTGTTTAGCGAAGTTCTTTCCTCTTCTGCCCGCCATTTAAAAATCAGTCGGTCAATAAACAGTTGCAAATGGCTGTTACCAACAGGCAAAACATCATGAGGTACTCCCATGTATTTTGAAATGGCTTCCAGCTCAGAGCGGTAATCGCCGGGCAGTCCGGTTTCAAGCAAAAGGATTTTCTGGATGGATTCCCCAAAAAATGTTTTGGCAGATGCTTCGTCGAACCCCCATTCGCGAATATGGTGTTTGTAATTTTTCAGCCAGCCGTTGGTTACCAGATGGTTTCCCTGTTTGATATGGTGATATATGGTAGGCAGGCTGCAAAAAATCTCAAAACACTGTTCTAACTGAATGATTTCAATTTTGCTGTGGATGTTCTGATTGATGTTTTTGTTCCCTCTGCAGGCACTGGTGACCACTATGATTTTTGAAAAGCTATTCAGGTTCTTTGAAACCATATCCAAAACCATCTCGTTGCTGACGTACCCGGTTGTGCAATGTGCAGGATATCCCTTCAGGGTAACATCAGGATAGTTTCCCTTTTGAATCAGATGGCTTACTTCAGGCAACAATGTGCTGCAAAAATAAATACATAACTTAGACTCCATGGTGACTTTTTATTGGATAGCGACCATATTCAAGCACAGTTTCCGAAATGTTTTTTAAGACTTCGTCAGGTACCTGAAAGGGAATTTCCCCATGGTTGTCGGACAGGATGAACCCACCGCCCGGTGCTGCCGTTTCAATGGCTTCGCGAACAATTGACCGCGTTTGTTCTGTTGTCCAGCGGCGCATCTCAATGCCGTTCAGATTGCCCAAAACCGTCAGTTTATTTCTGAACGCTTGCTTTAGTTGCGCCAGTTCCTCTTTCGAACTTACTCCAGCAACGGCCGTTCCGGTTTGAGGCAACAGGTCGGCAATGGGCAGGCAGTTGCCTGATGCAAAGTGAGTTGCCGTTGGCCCTTTTATGCGGCTGATGGTTCGGCGGGCTATCTTAAAACCGGTTTCGAGGTACTGTTCGCGGGTAATTATGGTTGAACTGGAAACAGGGTCGAAATAACAGATTGCCGTAGCGCCGGCTTCGAGCTGTGCATTTGCCCAATTCACACAAAACGTTTCGTTCACCTGCATCAAACGGTCAAAGAGGTCTTTTCTGAAGTGCATGATTTCGAGGTATTTGCCGAAACCCATTTGCATAACCGGCAGCGAAAAAGGTGACACGACCACACCAATGATTGGAATATCAGAACCGGCTTTCTCCTTTAATTTTGAAGTTGTTTCCAAAACCCTGAGAAGCATTTTTGATTCGTTAATTTCTGGTGGCTCAAGCTTACTTATTTTTTCAATATCAACAATAAATGGTTGTCCTGAATTGGGAGGGCCATCTTCGGAAAAAATTACTTCTCCTCCAAAGGCTTCAATCTCAATGGGAGCGTAGAAAAAAGAATAATAACAGTCGTTGTTGTACTTTTCCTGAAGCCTGATTTGCCCTTCCACCACATGTTTGCTTTTCGAAAAATATCCTTAATGCTCATGCCCAGCTCTTTGGCTCCGTGCATGGTGAGCAGCAGAAACAGGGGCACACGGTCGGGTTCGTTGTGCGATAAGGTAGTCAGTACCCGCTGCATTGGCGTCATTGTTTTTGAATTCATTTCAGCTCCTCCATCATTTGTGAAACAATTTGAATGGCCTGGGCAGGATCTTTGCCAAAGGCATCAGCGCCCACTTCTTTCCAAAGGTTTTCGTCGAACCGAAAAGGCGCACCTCCCACAACAATTTTAACACCGGTTCCCTTCAGTTTTTGTTTTAACTCTTTTACATGTAACGCCGAAGGAAGCATTAATACCGAAAGCAGCAGAATTTTTATCTTTTCCTTGTGGACGATTTCTATCAGCTGATCGGTATGCAGGCCACCGCCCAGGTCTAACAGATCATAACCACTTGACCTCAACGTAGAAAAGATGATTCGTTTCCCCAGCATGTGATAATCCTCGAAAACAGCTATGGCCATTTTGGGTTGCGATTTTCGATCGGGACTTTGCGGTGGTAATATTTTTTCTATCAGTTCTTCACAAATCATTCCACTCATGTAAACCTGCGACAGGGCAACTCTCCCTTCTTCCCAGGCTGCTCCTATGCGGTTAAGCGTTAACGACACCAGTTCGCCAGCTATTTCCACAGGAGAACCTGAGCGGAGCGCTTCAGAAAGAATTTTTTCCGCCTCCTCTTTGTCGAGCGTCAGGAATGCCCGCTCCAGTTGATTGCTGTAAAACGCCAGTTTTTCCATAGCTATGGCAGAATTTTATTTTTGAAGATAAATTTAATATTTTTCATTTTAATGACCTCCGGTATCTTTCAGGTTTTAAGGGGAATATTTCTTCAGCACAGCCAACAGCTCTTCTTTTTTAATTGGTTTTACCAGATAACCATCGCATCCGGCAGCCAGAAAACGATGTTTGTCGCCGGTTTGGGCATAAGCGGTGGTTGCGATAATAGGCAGGTCAGGCCGGAACTCACGGATGTGCCTGGTTGCTTCCAGTCCGTTCATCACCGGCATTTTTATATCCATCAGCACCAGGATAATTTCGGGATGTTGTTTGCAGAATTCCACTGCTTCTGCACCATCTTTGGCCAGCAGGTAGTCGCATCCTGCCAATTTCAAAACCACTCCCATGTACAAATAATTCGATTCTTCGTCTTCGGCTAAAAGCACCAAAGGTTTTTCGGAAACACGGCCATATTTCTTCTCTGCCGGTTCTGTTATTCCTGCAACATCCTTTCCGTTGTAAGGCACTGTAAATGTAAAAACGGAGCCTTCGCCTGGTTGGGATTGAACCGAAATTGTGCCTCCCAGCAATTTAACCATTCCGCCGGCTATGGAGAGACCAAGTCCGCTGCCTTCATGGCCGCGCGTATTTGATGGGTCTTCCTGTGTGAACATGTTAAAAATAACATCCAGTTTTTCGGGGGCTATGCCTTTACCTGTGTCCTTTACAAAGAATTCAATAAATCCATTTTTCAGGCTGTACCCACAAGTAATGCTTCCTTTTTCTGTAAATTTTAACGCATTATCTAACAGGAGATTAAGTGTTTTTGTTATCAGTTCGGGGTCGGATTCGGGTGTCAAATCCAGGTATTCCGGCTGTGAAACAACTTCTAAATTTATCTGTTTGCCGGCACACAACTGCCTTGTTTTTTTGATAACATCATCAAAAACTGGTTTCAGGATGAATTCTTTTTTATGCACCTCCATGGTTCCCGAGAAAATAAGCGCCATATCCATGTAATTCTCCATAGTATTCATCAGACGGTCACTCGATTTTTGCACAACTGCCAGCATTTCGTTTTTAGCTTCCGGCGAAAGTTCTGTTTCCGATAAAAATGTTCCAAAACCAAGTATTCCGTTTAGCGGTGTTCTTATTTCGTGCGAGATGTTATTGATAAATGCCGTTTTTAGCTTATCGCTTTCCTGGGCTTTTTCTTTCGCTTCAACCAATTCTTCGATTATCTTTTTTCTTTCGGAAATATCGTGGTAGTTCCCTAAAACCCCTTGAATGTCATTGTCGTGTAAAAGGTTTATCAATTTAATTTCTATCCAAACATATTTGCCGTCCTTGCGCCTGTATCGCAGCTCGGTTGTGCCGGAGGCGTTGGGTTTATTTAACAGTGATCTGAAAAACTTCTGGCCCTCCTCCAAATCTTCTGGATGGACATTGTCCCATGTATTTTTACCAACCACTTCTTCGGGTTTCCAGCCAAATAGAGTGGTAATGTTCGGGCTTTTATACTGATTTACTTCATTTTTGCCGATAATAACAATTACATCGCCAATATTAGAAACCATTTTATTTTTAATGGCTTCGCTTTTGCGCAGTGCTTCTTCTGCCTGTTTGCTTTCAGTTATATCTCTAAATTCGACGGTTCTGACTTTTTTTCCCTTATGTGGGATATTTCTTGCTTCCAATCGTATCGGATATAATTCCCCATTTTTACGCAATCCAACGGCTTCATAAGGTTTTTCGTAACCTGCCAGGATATTTTTCATCACCAGATCTCTTGTTTCCGGTGCAATAAGCAATAACCCGTCCATTCCAATAAGTTCTTCCTTCGAATAACCGGTCATTTCGGAAAGTCCCTGGTTGCATTCCAGAATGATTCCTTTATCGTGAATGCCAATACCGCCAAAAGAGGCATTATGCAAAGCCTTAAAGCGTTCTTCGCTTTCCTTCAATGCTTCCTCTGCCCTTTTGTTTTTGGTGATATCCTGCAGAATACAATGTGTTTGCTTAAAATTACCCTTCAAGTCATGCCCGATTTTTCCATCAAAAGCGATGAATAAAATCCTCCCGTCTTTATGCAACATCTCAAATTCGCTGTGAATAAATCCCTGTGCTTTGAAAACAGGGAACCGTTCGCGAAAGCCATTCTGACAGGCAGGTGTGAGAAAGTCGCCAAACCATTTACCTGTTACTTCTTCCCGTGAATAACCAAGTGTTTCGAGCCATTGCTGATTAACTTCAATAAATTTCCCGTCAGAATCAAGCGATTGGTAGCCAAGGGGAGCTTTGTTAAACAAAAGCTGGAAACGCTCTTCGCTCTCTTTCAGGGCATTATTCAGCTCCATTTGTTCCAGTTTCTGATAGGTTGTTTCACTGATGAGCTGGGTCATGTTCAGCAAAAAATCCATGGCCACTTTCACATAGTTTTTTGAAACAACCGGTACTTTTTCAAGCGCATCCAGATATTTTTTTTCATCAAATCCATACTTTTCAACTTGTTTTTTAAAGAAATCTCGGTTGGGTTCTTCAAAAAAGAATTGTCCGAAGAAGAGGTTGGCAATATGTTCTCCCTTTATAACTATTGGCGCAGCAACATCAACCAAACCATTTAAGCATTTATAGAAATGATAATTTTCGCCTCCAGCCATCTTATTGGCCAATTCCGTATCACTGATTCTGCAATTTTTGGCGGTTTCGGGATTGACACGATGAAATTCGGTGCAGATATGCCTCCAGCCCGATTTCGACAAAATATTTCCTTCGAGATCTAAAATGGCAGTTACAAAACCGGTTGTTTTGAAGAAACTTTCAAAAAGGGTGTCCACTTTTGTAAAATCGATTAACTGCAGAAGCTTATTTTTCATTTGATGATTTTACTTATAATTTCCATCACAATACAAAATGCTTCCCTCCCTTTTCAAGTAGTCGAAAACAAATTTCCGGCAAATGTAATTGAAGGGGGAAAGCTGATTGTATAATGTAAAATACATGGCAGTTGTATAATGCAGGCAATATAAGAAAAAACCCTCACATTTCGCTTTTGTTGCACGCTCAATCACCTCGCGTTTGGATGCCTGTGTTTTTGCACGGTATCAGCCGCATGTGCAAAAAAATATTTCAGCGAGCCGTTGCTGGCAACAGTAAGCAGAATACAAAGCTGCCGGAGTGTGTTGGGCTGAGGCTGGTAACCTGCCGGAAGATTTAAAATGAAAGGGGAGAAGTTGCAGCGTTGCCAGGTTATTGCATGGGTATTATTTTTTCTTCTTCTTCAGGGCGAAAAAGGCAATTGCAGCAACTACAATCACCACCACCACAATAATAATTACCGTAGTTCCCGATCCTGAACTTTGTGCGCTTTCGGCCAGCAGGTCCTGCTCCATATACGAACTGTCCTGCACACCGAGATTGTCGATGTAAGTTCCTTCGTCCTGGGCCATCAAAAGGTAGGGGAAACTCAAAATACCGGCAACAATGGTTGCGAAAAATCTTTTAAATGCTTTCATCTTTATTCAATTTTGGTTAAACTTTTTTCAATTCATACTCTTTTTTATTTCCTCATACAAAGGCTTTGCAGGCAAATATCTTGGATTTATTTCCAGCAATCGTTTTAACTCTGCATGCGATTCCTGAATTCTCCCTTCGTTAAACAAGCGGGTCGCTTCCAGTAAAAAGAACGGCTCAAAAAAGGGATGTATTTCCTTTCCCTGGTTCAAATAACGTTCAAATTCCGGGCTATTGCCTAAAGCAAGTTCTGCCTGGGCTAAATGAACAAACAGCCAAACATTATGCGGTTCCTTTCCAACAGCCTTCTCAAGCAGTTGCTTGCCCTCATGCAAATTTCCGTTTTTTATTTCAGAAATGCCCCTGAAATCGGTTTTATCTGTTCGTTTTATCAGTACAGCCACCGGATTGCCCCGGTGATAATATGTTTTTACAATTCCGGCAGGCTGCCAGGTGTTGTTTTTCAGCAGGTGCGGGTGCAGGTAGTTTATTCCAAAAATACCGTAATCCCAGTCCCGGGAACTCCGCTCCAAAAAACGGGTATATTTAAACCGGATGTTGGGATGTGCGTCGAAGTAATTCGACAAATTGGAATTCATGGCCACAGTGATTTCACTTTCGCCGGCCAGCTCGATTACCTCCTCAACAGGCTTTTTTACCGCATGAAAGTAATAGTCATACTCATAGCTACCCCAGGCTTTTTTGTTCCCTCCAAACAAGGGATTGAAATACACGTAATCGGCAGGAAAGGTGTTTGCCTGGTGTTTTAGGGGCAATACCAGCAAAAAAAGAAAACCGGTGAAAGCAATATTGGCGGCCACCTTGTTTTTTTTTCGTAAAAATTTTATAAACCGGTATGTGCCAGTTACAGAAATAATGGCAAGCGGAGGCAGAATGAACAGCAGTTGTCTTACTCCACTGTATAAATTGGAATCGATAGCAATGACATAAAAAAACGGAAATGCAAAGCAAAACAATACAAATCCTTCTGCTATAAGTTTTTGCGTCCACTCTTTTTGCAAAACCATTTCATTGAAAAAGAACCAGACAAACAGCGCAAAGCCTGTCAGAACAAAAAGGGGCGTGGAAATGAGCATCCATTTGGGCAAATAATACCAGGGCAGTTGGGTGCTCCAGAAAATTTCGCCTTCAAAAAGCTGCCTGATGCTTACTTTGTATTGTTCCATCACACGTAAACTTTCCAACGGGTGCACAAAAATGTTTTGCAAGGCGTAGGGCCAGAACAGCAATCCGGCAAAATAACCGATTGCCAGAATAACTGCTCCCTGCCCTAACAACCTTACAAAAACGGGTTTAGTTGAAACTATTTGTTTCAGGTAAAAAGGCTTCAAAATAAAAAATAACAGTACGCTTAATCCAAGGTAAGCAAACAAAATAAATCCGCCGGCCCTTACCGATACGGTGAAGGCAATGGCAGCCCCAAGTAAAAGGGTTGTGCTCCATTTCGGGCGGGGTAATTCTTTTAAAAACTGAACTGTCATTAGTAAGCCAGCCATGTAGCCGGCTGCAAAGGGAATATCTTTCAGGTTCCCAAAGGCCTGGCCTGCAAGTCGTGGCATAAAAACCAGTGCCAGAACCGAAGCTAAGGCAACCTGCCACGAGCCGGAAATTTTCCGGGCCAACAATCCGGTAATAAGCAGCAGCAGCCAGAAGAAGAAGGCGCCGGTGAAATGCCTTGTCAGAAATTCATTCTGAACATGAAAAACCCGGTTAACGAGGGCAGTGAAATTATCGACCGACTGTCCGTAATATTTCAGGTTGGTTTCGGGAGTATGGAGGTAGCTTTGGTCTTCACCCCCGGTAAAGTACCAGTTTACCACTCTTTTTGCATGGGGATAATGCAACTGTTCGTCCACATTAACTGCAGCTTTTGGCGCTAAAAATGCCAACCCCACCGCCACCAGAATAAGTGTGGCGCAGAAGGAATTTTTTGCAGACGGTATGTGGATAAATTCACTCATATATGTTTTGAACAAAGTAGAGCGGACGGTCCTGTACTTCTTTAAAAATGCGGTAAATGTATTCGCCAATCAACCCGAGGAAGGTAAGTTGCACCGATCCGAAAAAGCTGATGGCTAAAAACATGGAAGACCAGCCGATGGGTGCAAGCCCCAGGATTTTAGATGCAAAGGTATATACAATGGCTGCAAAAAATATAAGTACCCCCAGCAGTCCAAGGTAAAGGCAGAACCTGATGGGCCATTTTGAAAAGGAATAGATGGCATCGGCGGCTAATTCAAACAACTTCCGGCGGCTCATTTTTGCGTCTCCTTCCGTACGATCGGGTCGGTCGTATAAAATAAATTCGTGTTTAAACCCGATAAAATTGCGGATTCCCGGCAAATAGCGGTTTCGTTCCGAAAACTGCAGCATAGCCCGGTGTGCTTTTTTGTTGATGATGCAAAAATTGCCGGTTTGTTCTACTTGCTGTCCGCCGGTAAGCCGGCCAAAAATGCGGTGGAAAATATTGATGTAAATTCTTTTGGTAAATTTTTCGTTGCGTGCCTCCCTCACAGCTGAAACAATGTCGGCGCCGGTGGCTTTTATTTTTTCAAAGAGCACCGGAACCAAATCGGGTGGATCCTGAAAATCGCCGTCCATAATGACTACATTATCGCCTTTGGCATAATCGATACCTGCGGTGAGTGCAGGCTGTAACCCAAAATTCCGCGACAATGAAATGATTTTTAGTTGCTCGTGTTTTTCCCGGAATTTCAGCAATTTCTGCAGTGTGGAATCGGTACTGCCATCGTCCACGCAAATCACTTCAAATGCTTCCCCTGTTTTTTCCAGGGCTTCCCAAAGTTCTTTAAGCAGCTTTTTCACCAGCTGCTCTTCGTTAAGTAAAGGAATGACAACCGAAATCATACTCATTATTTTAAGCTTTATGCTGGGTTCCCGGCAGCGGTACCGGGAAATCCATATTTACATCACCCATTTCATATTTTTCAGGGCCGAGGCGTTCAGTAGAATTGAGCATATCTTCCCAGGTTACTTTTTGCCCCGTATAGGCAGCTGTGCGGCCCATAATTGCAGTAAGGGTTGAAATGGCGGTACGTTCAGCTTCCACAACCGGTTTTTTGGTGCGAATGGCAGTCACCAAATCGATGTGTTCCTGCACATAAGGTGAAACTTCAACAATTCCGGTAGATTTTCCATCTCTGTTTTTCGGATATTCGTACTGCCATTTCACTGATCCGTCAGGGTTAAAAATGGTGTTTTTACAGTTGGTATATCCGTCGGTTCCCATCACCAGTTCACCGAGGGTATTGGCACAACCATCAACCTGGCGCGACATGCTGTGCGAGAATACTCCGTTTCCAAATTCAAAATCGATGCTGAAAAAATCGTACTGATCGCCTGTAAGCCTGCGCACTCTGCCACCAAAACCAATGGCGCTTTCGGGTTGTTTGCCCAAAAACCAGTTCACAATGTCGATGTTGTGTACATGGGTATCGAGAATGTGGTCGCCGCAAAGCCAGCAGAAGTTGTTCCAGTTCCGAAGCATGTATTCCATGTCGTTCCAGCCTTCTTCGCGCGTGCGGAACCATACATGCGACTGCAGCCACCAGGCTTTTGCCGAGGTAATTTCGCCAATGGCGCCCGAGGCCACCTGCCGGTAGGTTTCCAGGTAATCGCGCTGGTGTCGCCGCTGTGTTCCGGTTATCACCGACAATCCCATGTTTTCAGCTTTTTTTGAAGTGGCAATAATTTGCCGCGATCCCACCGGATCAACCGAAACCGGCTTTTCCATGAACACATGTTTTTTTGCCTGAATAGCGGCATCGAAATGTTCGGGCCTGAAGTGCGGGGGTGTGGCTAGTATAACCACATCCAGGTCAACTTCCAGCAATGATTTGTAGGCATCGAATCCCCAGAAGCAATTGTTTTTGGGTACTTCCACCATTTGCTTCACCAGCTTGCTGTGGCAGTCCCACACCTTGTCTTCAAAAACATCGGCAAGGGCAACCATTTCCAGGTCGTTTCCGGCTGCCAGAAAATTCAGGGCTGCACCGGTTCCGCGGTTTCCGCAGCCAATCAGCCCGGCGCGTAGTTTTTCGCCATCTGGCGCCTTGTCGAGTAGCGGTGGAAATTCATAATCAACCGGTTTGGATTTATTGCTGCAGGAACTCAGGGCACTAATTCCGGCAAGACCGGCAGCTCCAATAAGTGCCGACTGTTCCAGAAAGTTCCTTCGCGAAAGTTGATTCTTTTCCATGGTTATTGATTCTTTGGTTTTTTTTCGTTTAACTCATCTGTGTCATATTCACAAATTACCCTGAATCCCACATGATTGCAATCGGAATACCACCAGATACTTTTTGGAATCTGCGGATCCGTCTCCAGCCATTCTTTGGTTCGGGTAAAATCGCGACGGGCAACCCGCAAATCTTTGGGTGTATTTTTAAATGAACCTCCCCGGATGACATGCTCAAGTCCTTCCCGCGGTCCCCGGGGATTTTTTACAACTCCCTGCGGATATTTTGCATAAACCTGCGGGTCATAATAATCGAGGCAAAATTCGGACACATTTCCCAACATGTTTTTTAATCCGAAAGGATTGGGCCTTACCAATAGCGGGGGCTGTGTCCGGTATGGGCTGTTTTCCTGGTAAACGACGAACGAATTAATGCCGGTTGTGTCGGGTCCGAATATTTTGTTCCAAAGTCCATCGCGCTCAAAATTTTTGGGCGAACCATCAAAAAAGTAAGGTCCTTCTGTTCCGCCACGTGCAGCATATTCCCATTCCGCTTCGGTGGGTAACCGGTATTTTTTACCTGTAACGCTGCTCAGCCAGCGGCAGTAAGTTTGTGCAGCATGGTGGGTCATGGTAATTGCCGGTCGACTTCCCATTCCCCATCCCTGGTCGGGCGCTCCCCAGGGAGGCGTCGCTCCTGAGATGCCGTCCACCTCTTCATCGGTTTGTGCATCGGCTTCTGTTCTTCCCTGCGAACTGGTGGCATTGAAAAATGCCAGGTATTCATTCCAGGTTACCTCCACTTCAGCCATCCAGAAACTGTTTACTTCCACCTCGCGTACCGGTCCTTCATCTGGCCGGCGATAAGGTTCGTCAGCAGGGCTTCCCATGTTAAACTGCCCCCCGGGAACAGCCTTCATGTTAAATGAAACCGCAGTGCCTGGGATCTGTTCTTTATAATCCTCAAAGACAGTAACGATTGCAGGTTCATTAAAAATTTCTTCCGGCGATAAAACCACTTCTTCCATGGTTAAGCTCGGTTCGCCGCGATAGTGTCCCACATTCAAATGGCATTTTATACATGAGTTATTTTCCGGATCACGAACATACTTTAAATGCGACTCGGCCCCCAGTGGGTCGAGCGTTGAGGGGAAAAGGTTGGTATGGCATTTTTTGCAACCATCTTCGTAAACAAAGCGTTTTGCAGCCAGGTCATTGCGCTTGGCTGCCCAGTCTATTTCTTCGGGGTCCCGGGTCACGAACACATACAAATCGTGAAAACCATGGTAAGCCTTACGGGTTAAATAATACACCGGCTGATCCTCGGGCGGAAGATGACAATCGACACATTTGGCTGAAACACCACTGCGGTTGCTGTTATGAACTGATAATTTAAAGGTTGCGTCGGCATGTGGGTGTGCATGGCAGGCTGCACAAAATTCATCGGTAGAGGTGTAATCCAGTCCTTTTTTTGATAATGCCAGAAATAAAATGGAGGCCAATGCACCAATCACAAAAATTAAATAATGCTTCCGCTTCACAGTCTTTTCAGCCATTTTACCGAATAATTTTTTGCTAATAATAATAGCCATACCTTATTCGTTTATTAAAACAGACAGTATCGGAACCTTATCAGAGTATTAACTGAGAATTAATTTATTTTGTAAGTATTTGATTGAAAATGGTTTATTTAATTTATTATTATTTGAAAAAAATTAGGTTCCTTGAAATAAAAACCTATTTTTGAGGTTGAAATAATTAAGAATTAAGAACAGAAAATTATTAATTGCAGAATTAATTTGTTGCTTAAAAACGATGAAATTTCGGAATGCCTTTTTTTTATGTACCCTCATTTCGTGTTTTACGTTATTCCTGCCCTCAATTCAGGCAAGAGAGTTAACTGAAACTTCTTTTCTGATTGCCACGATGGGGGAAACAGATTTGGAGGATAACCGTTTCTGGGATTTCATACAATCGAATGAATATTTCGGAATCGAAGTTAGCCTGATTGAAAGGGGCAGAAATATTGCAATTGACGGCTCTTTTCAGCCGGTGGAAAAGTTTATTGAGAATCTTTCGGTACTAACCGCAGGAGATTCATCCAAAATCGTTCCGGTTTTTATTGATTATGAGGGAGATATGGCTTTGCTCGACTCTGTTATCGGTCAGTCTGAAATTGCACAGAATATTTTTTTCCTGCCCAAAGGTGAAGCATGGCCACCACTGGATTATCTTATTCAATCGAACCGCAGAATACTTTTGTTCATCTCGCGTGCAGTTGAAAATTCGGGAAGGATGTTGCATCCGGCAGATGAATATGTTTTCAGAATTTCTGCCGCGCCGGGCAGCAGTAATCCCTCAGGCAGAGCAAATCAGGAACTTTTTATGGTTGATGAATTCGATAAACTGCCGGTTAACCAGGCGGCTGGCAGTAACATTCGGAACCTGGTGCCCGACTACATCAACTTTTTGCTCGAGAACTGGACCAAATTCGGCAAACGGCCCAACTTTATTTTTGTGGGCAACAATATTTACAATTTCGATTTCATTCTAACGCAGCTTAATTCATTTACATGGATTACAGGAACTGTAAGGGGTGCGGGAAAAACGATGGACAAGGTTTACTGGAGAAATCCTGAAGTTGCGGTTACCGGCGGGCGGTTCAGTTTTCCCTACCGGGGAGGACAGGAACTGACTTTGACTCCGTTTGTGCCCGGCTACAAAATGACACCCGAACAGATTATTGTTACGGGTGAAATGGAGGTGCCTGAAAGTTACCATATAATGGCCTCTCCGCTGCGTTTGAGCGATAACCTGACCGGAAGTTTCCGTTTTAACGATACCATTCAAAACGCATTGCTCCCTGATCGGGTTTTCAGCGGTGAGAATTATGTTTTCAGCCAGGACATTGAACGGGGTGCAGTGCTCCGGCTGCCGGAAAATGCAAGCATCAATCTGGGGTCTCCTGAGCTATACGGTTTGCGTAACAGCAGTTTTACTGTCAGCTGTTTTGTGAAATTCAGCGAAGTGCTGGAGTTTGGCGACAATGCCGTGTTGGGAAATTATGAAAGTGAGTATCGCCGTGGTCTGCACCTGATTTTACGCTCGGGGCATCCCTATTTCGGTTTATGGGCCAATGACTATATTTCGGATGAAAAACTGGAGGCAAATGTGTGGTACCACCTGGTTTGGCGCTATATTATTGAAACCGGAGAGCAGGCCATTTATCTGAACGGACGCAATATTGGCAGTTCCGAAGGGCATTTGCCTTTCAGCGGAACGGGCGATATTTTTCTTGGCAGTGCCCTGTCGCAGGGAGCAAGCCTGCGCGGTTATATCGACGATCTTCATTTCTGGAACCGTCCGCTGGGGGTGGAGGAGATTACTCGCCTCGCTTTAAATGAAGTGGTTGAAGCAGAACAGGAGGAGGAGGGGGTTTCAACTTTTTTCGGAAAATACGGGAAAACAGCCGGATTGGCAGTTTTGCTTCTTTTGCTGGCGTTTACGGGAATTTATTTTCTAAGAAAAAGAAATGCAAAACAGGAATTGATTCCGGTTCATTTTCCTGAAAAAGACGCAGCCAACCAAATAACACTTTTCGGCGGGTTTAGGGCGGTTGACAGTAGCGGTAAGGAAATATCCTCCATGTTTACCCCAAAGGTGAGGGAATTGTTCCTTTTCGTTTTGCTTTCAACACTAAAAAACAGCTCGGGAGCTTTGGTGGCTGAAATGGATGAGAAATTGTGGCCAGGACTGCCGGCAAAAAAAGTAACCAACAACCGGGCTGTTACCTTGAACAAGCTGAGGAAAATATTGCAAAATATTGATGGCCTGGAGATAGTTACCACCGATGGATATCTGCTGGCCCGGCTAAGCGAACCGCTTTTTTGCGACTATACCGAAGCCTTCAGGCTTTGCCAGGTGCCGGGTGGAATGAATAGAAAACAACTGAATGTATTTTTTCATCTGGTTAAAAAGGGGCGGTTTTTAAAGGGTGCCGACTGGCCCTGGCTTGATGAAATGCGCGGATACACAGGCAACCAGATAATCGACAACCTGCTGAAACTGGCTGCCATTGAAAAAGAGGGCGGCAATTACAGTATGGTAGAGGCGCTTGCCAAACGTATTCTGGAATACGACGATTTGAATGAGGAAGCAACATGGCTAAAGGTTTGGACGCTTATACAGACAAATAACCTGCATCAGGCGAAGTATCATTTTAATTCGTTTTGCGCAAACTATGCAGAAACCCTGGGTGAGCCTTATCCAATGAATTTTGATCAGTTTAACCAACACTATTCCAGTCTGCTGTAAGTGGCTGGTATTAAAACATAAGCATCATGAGCGATATAATGATTCCTGCATTTGAAGCCGTGGTTTTCGACCTCGACGGTGTGATTACCAAAACTGCCGTGACCCATGCTGTGGCCTGGAAGAAGATGTTCGATGAGTACCTGAAAAAAAGGGAAGGAGAACACAATGAACCGTTCAGTGAGTTTACGCAGGCCGATTACCTGGCTTTTGTGGATGGAAAACCAAGGTACAACGGGGTGGCTTCTTTTCTGGAATCGCGCGGAATTTCCCTTCCCCGGGGAACCCCCGAAGACAGTACCGAAAGCGAAACTGTTTGTGGGTTGGGCAACCGGAAGAATGAAGCTTTTAATGAGGTGCTGAAACGCGATGGCGCCGAAGTATATCCTTCATCGAAAAAATTGTTATCTGAATTGAAAGAAGCCGGCGTAAAACTGGGCGTGGCTTCGTCGAGCAAAAATTGCAAAGCGGTTTTGGAAGCGGTAAATTTACTTCACCTGTTTGGTGCACGGGTTGACGGAGTTGTTTCTGCCGAACTTGGATTGAAAGGAAAACCGGAGCCGGATATTTTTACCAAAGCCTGCGAAATACTGGGAGCAGATCCTGCCCGTTCAATAGTTGTTGAAGATGCCGTTTCGGGCGTTCAGGCGGGAGCAAAAGGCAAATTCGGCCTCACTTTGGGTATTGCCCGCGAAGATAACCCCGAAGAACTGCTGAAAAACGGGGCAGATTTTGTGGTTTCCGATTTGGAAGAAGTGAATGGAATGAAGGGGTTGGACCAACTGTTTTTGAAATTTCGGGGTAAATAAACACGCGGTTTATTCATAGGCATTGAAAGAACAGATATCATTTGTTTTCTTTCTTATTTTTTGCCGCTTCTTATATCCATCAGGAGGATAGCCCAATGTGATGAGTAACCCAATTCGCTTTTGCCGGGGAACATTCAGGAGGGTTTTTATTCTTTTTTCGTTGAACCAGCCAATCATGCAGGTTCCCAGGTTCAGCTCGGTCGCCTGCAGACAAAAATGCTCGGCAGCAATTCCAATATCAATCTGAGGGTATTCCATATTTTTTATGCTACCCCCGATTTGGGCAATCAGTTTTGCTTTTTCAATGACTATAACGGCAATGACTGGCGCCTGAACAGCGAATTTGTTGAATGTAACCAGTTTGCTGAAAGTTGCCTGTGCCACATTGTTTTTCAGTGCAGGTTCATCAACAATAATCAGCTTCCAGGGCTGGGAATTGCATGCCGAAGGGGCCAGTCGAACCGCCTCGGTTAGCTTCTCCAGCTTTTCAGGCTCAACAGGTTTGTCCTGGTATTTTCGCACACTCTGTCGGATCGAAATTAATTCTGAAAAATTCATATCTGTGTTTAATTTTGCATCAGGAAATTCTATTTTGCATTTGAAATTTCCTGTACACTTTTTTGCAGAAAATCGCGGGTGTAATAATCCTCATCTACTATTTCCCCGTTCCAAACCACAATGTCGAGGTCGATGGTACGCGGACCGAATTTGGGCGACGAACGGTCGCGGCCCAACTGGTCTTCCATTTTTTTTAAATGCCGGTTCAATTCCTCTCTGCTCAAACCGGTTTGAATTTTTACAGCACCGTTGGTAAAATCCGGCTGATTTTCAATTCCAATGGGTTTGGTTTTCAGCAAAGAGGAAACTTTCAGGATTTTTACTTTCTCCCCCAAAACTTTCAACATTCTGGAAATATTTTTTTCGGTATTTATGTTGGAGCCGATGCCGATAATTACAGTATTTATCATGCTATGACTGACTTCTTTCCATCACCAGCGAAACCGATTCGGCAAATCGCAGGGCATGGGGTTTATCCACTTCCACCCGGGCCCAATTCACTTTTTTGTCTTCCAGAATGAGGTCGAGGATTTTCTGGGTAAGTACTTCCAGCAACTTGAACCGTCCGTCCTGCACCAGGGCAATCACTTTTTTTGTGATGGTTTTGTAATCCAGAATGTCCACCGGTTCATCCACTTCCAGCGCTTTGTGCGGAATTTCGGTTTCAATTTCGAAATTGATAATTACGTCCTGCTTGTTTACCAGTTCTTCGGGATTGAACCCGATGTAGGTGCGCAGCAACAGGTTTTTTACTTTTATTCGTGCCATATTGAGAAGATTAAGCGTTCTGACCCAGATTTTCACCGCCGTCGGCAAACAAAAGCTGGCCGGTGAGGTGATCGTTTTCCAATATGAAATCGAGGCTTTTCAGAATCGGTTCCAAACCGCCCGGTTTTTTCATGGGTATGTTTTTGGCCAGGTTCCAAAGGTATTTTTCATCCTTGTCTTCGGGCGGAAGCGTAACTCCCGGTGCAATGGCATTCACCCTGATTTCAGGGGCAAACTCCAGTGCAGCCATTTTTGTGAGTTCCCAAAGTCCTTTTTTGGAAAGCGAATAAGCGGCAAAATTCGATTTATTGGTGGTAATCCGCGTGTCCACAAAATTGATTATGTTGCCCTTTTTGCAGTGGCTGGCAAAATCGCGCATCAACAAAAAAGGCGCTTTCAGATTTACGTTTATCTGACTGTCAAACAGTTGTGCATCTGTTTCTTTCAGGTATCCCGGATTAAAAACCGAGGCATTGTTCACCAGCAGGTCTAAAGGACCGAATTCGGAAACCACCAATGGAATTACCCGTTCCACTTCACTTTCGATAGCCAGGTTTGCTTTTACCCGGCCAAATTTTTGCTGCGGATACTTTTGGCGCAATTCATTTTCCAGCTTTTCCGCCGGTTTTTCTGAAGAATTGAAATGAATGATAATATTCCATCCTTTGGAAGCCAAATGTTCTGCCAAAGCTTTTCCAACCCGTTTCGATGCGCCAGTAATGAGTGCCGTATGGTTCATACCTGAAAGTTTTTTTAAAACTACAAAATCTGTATGAACAAAACACCATTCAGAGCATTTTGTTTCAGAGTAAGCCACATGGCATTAAACAACAAATACTATTTTGCGTAGGTATTCAGCTTGCTCAGGTATTTCCCGATGATATCGAATTCCAGGTTTACTACGGTTCCCTTTTCAAATGTATGGAAGTTGGTTACATCGTATGTAAACGGAATAATGGCCACCTGGAAGGAATTGTCTTTTGAATTGACAACAGTAAGGCTCACCCCGTTCACCGAAACCGAGCCTTTTTCAACGGTCATGTAACCTTGCCGGGCTTTTTCAATGTCGAAATCGTATTCGATCGTGAAATACCAGCTTCCGTCGGCTTCTTCCACTTTGGTACACACAGCGGTTTGGTCCACATGGCCCTGCACAATGTGCCCGTCGAGCCGGCCGTTCATCATCATGCTGCGCTCAAGGTTTACTTTTGAACCTACTTCAAGCAGACCCAGATTCGATTTAAGTAACGTCTCTTTAATTGCAGTTACTTTGTAAGTTTTTTCCGCTTTATTCACATCCACCACAGTTAAGCAAACTCCGTTGTGCGACAGGCTCTGGTCCACCTTCAACTCCCCGGCAAACGAGCAGGTGAGTGTGAAATGCACATTTTCTTTCTCTTTTTCTATGGCGGTTACCGTTCCAAATTCTTCAATTATTCCTGAAAACATGATCGTTTAAAGTTTTAAATTAAATGTTTTGAGCTGGTGACTCAAGTTCACCTGCTCAATTTATTTTAGTTTTGAGCTGATGACAAAAGTTTACCTGCTCAATAAATATGTATAAATGCGCGTTTAATCCGGATATATCGGGACGTGCCACCTTATTTCAGACTCCATTCAAATCCGTCTTTGGTGTCTTTTATTTCCACACCGAGCGCATTCAGTTCATCACGGATTTTATCGGCAGTTGCCCAGTCTTTGCTGGATTTAGCTTCCTGCCTCAGGTTCAGCACCAAATCAATCACTTTATCCATGATTTCATTTCCTCCTCTTGTTGTTTCGGTTTTTAATCCCAGGATTTCATAAACCATGGTGTTAAAGAACTGCTTCAAATCGGTAAGTTCGGTTTCTGATATTTTTTCCTGGCCGGTTTTTACGGAATTTATCATCCTCACACCGTCGAACAAATGAGCAATGGCCACTGCGCTGTTCAGATCGTCGTTCAGTGCATCGAAGCATTTTTCTTTCAGGGCGGCAACATCAACGGTCGATTCATTGGAAACAGGCAGTTTTTCCAAGACTTCTGCTGCGGCGAACAGGCGTTCCAGACCTTTTTCTGAAGCCTGCAGCGCTTCGTTGGAAAAGTCGATGGTGCTGCGGTAGTGCGCCTGCAAAATAAAAAACCGGATGGTCATGGGTGAATAAGCCTTTTCCAGCATTTCATGTTTCCCCGAGAACAGTTCGTCGAGGGTAATAAAATTGCCCAGCGAACGCGCCATTTTCTGTCCGTTGATAGTTATCATGTTGTTGTGCATCCAGTAGCGAACAGCTTCTTTTCCCTGGCTGGCTGTTGATTGTGCAATTTCACATTCGTGGTGCGGGAAGGTTAAATCCATTCCCCCGCCATGAATGTCGAACACACCGCCAAGATATTTTGTACTCATGGCCGAGCACTCGAGGTGCCAGCCGGGGTAACCGTCGCTCCATTTTGAGGGCCAGCGCATGATGTGTTCCGGCGCAGCTTTTTTCCACAAGGCAAAATCGAACGGATTTTTCTTTTCCTCTTGTCCGGCCAACTGACGGGTATTGGTTTTTATATCGTCCAGGTTTCGGCCCGAAAGCTTGCCGTACTGGTATTTTTCGTTGTATTTTTCTACATCGAAATAGACGGATCCATTCACTTCGTAGGCAAATCCGTTTTTCAAAATGGAATTTATAAGTTGCTGTTGTTCAATGATATGTCCTGAAGCCCGCGGCTCAATGTTTGGCGGCAAAACGTTCAATTGCTGCATGTTTTGGTGGAAGGTGTTCATGTATTTCTGAACCACTTCCATGGGTTCCAGTTGTTCCACCCGTGCTTTTTTCGAAATTTTGTCTTCGCCCGATTCCTCGGCTTCGTTTTCCAGATGACCCACATCGGTAATGTTGCGCACGTAACGCACTTTGTACCCCAGAAAACGGAGGTAACGAAAAAGCAAATCGAAGGTGATATTCGGTCGGGCATGCCCCAGGTGCGAATCGCTGTAAACCGTGGGGCCGCATACGTACAAACCCACCTTGCCTTCCACCAGCGGTTCAAACAGCTCTTTTTTTCGCGCTAAAGTATTGTAAATGACCAATTGGTTCTTCATAACGGTTGAAAATTGAATCAGGTGTTACAAAGGTAAAATAAAATGGAGGAAAAAAGGGATAATTCTTTTACTCAGGCCTCCTCCGGCAACTTTTCTGTTTCTTCTGCAGCGGTATCTGAAGCTTCTGCTTCATCTTCTGTTGCTTCTTCCCTTTTTTCGAGATTATTAAACTGTTGCCGGTAAAACAACAAAATGGAAAAAATTCCAACGGTTATGGATGAATCGGCAATGTTGAATACGGGCCGGAAGAAGATGAAATGATTTCCTCCCCAAAACGGCAGCCACTCAGGCAAAGTAGTTTGGATAATGGGGAAATAGAACATATCCACAACCCGGCCGTGCAGGAAGGTTGCATAACCGCCTCCCTCGGGTAAAAAGTCAGCTGCCTGACCGTAGCTGTGATTGAAAATCATTCCGTAAAATGCACTGTCGATGATGTTGCCGATAGCCCCGGAAAAAATGAGTGCAATACTTGCCAAAAAGCCGAAGGAAATTTCCTTTTGACGGGCCAGACGAAAAAGATACCAGCCAATGGCAATAACGGCAATTATCCGAAAAATACTGAGGAACAGTTTTCCATATTCGCCGGCAAATTCAAACCCGAAGGCCATCCCGTTGTTTTCCACAAAATGGATAATAAACCAATCTTTAAAAACTACAATTTCCTCTCCCAGAGAGAGATTGGTTTTTATCCATACCTTCAGCACCTGATCGGTAATGAGCACCGAAAAGATAATTGCAAGCAACTTGTAAATACGACTCTTCATCTGTTGAAATAAAAAACTCCCGGATATTTCAATGGATGAAAAACCCGGGCAGTCCATTTTTTTTAACTGATTTTTCTATCCCATGTTTTTCTTTGCATCGATGCACAGGGTTGCGTGTGGCACGGCCCTTAAGCGCTCTTTGGAAATAAGCTTTCCGGTTTCGCGACAGATACCATACGTTTTGTTTTCGATGCGCACCATAGCGGCCTGTAAATGCTGAATGAATTTCAGTTGCCGCTGAGCCAGCTTGCCGGCCTCTTCTTTCGACAACGTGGCAGCCCCTTCTTCGAGTACCTTAAATGTGGGCGAGGTATCTTGTGTGTCGTTTCCATCGCCATGAGTAATGGAACTTTTATACATTTGGTAATCATCCTGCGCTTTTGCAAGCTTTTTAAGAATAATCTCCCTGAATTCCATTAACTCCTCATCCGAATATCTGTTTTTTTCTCCCATAACAATAGGGTTTTAATTATTTCCTTTTAACGTATTTTGGCCGAAAATAGTAAATTTTTATTATCCTTTTCAGGCTGTATAACATATCTTACTCCTGTTTCAAAACAACAATACCAACCGAAACGTCTTTGTCAATTTCAACTTCTTTGGCTGTTGCGTCGGTAAGCTCATCAACCAGTTGAAGGTCAACGGCCAAAGTTTGGGCGCAAATATAGTTTTTAAAACTTAATACCGCATCATTAATTGCATCGTGCTTTTGAATAATCAGCAGAATGCGGTCAGTAACCTCGAAACCGTTTTCTTTCCGCAGGTTCTGAATTTTGTTTATGAATTCACGGGCAATGCCTTCCTGCTTCAGATCTTCAGTTACGTCGATGTCAAGTGCAATGGTCATTTGGCCTTCACTGGCAACTGTCCAGCCGGGAATATCTTCGGTCAAAATCTCCACATCGTCTTTGGTAATGGAGATTTTCTGTTCGCCGGCCTCAATTTCAACTGTGCCTGCATTTTCCAGTTCAGCAATTTTATGCTGATTGAACTGTACGATTGCGCCTGAAATTTGTTTCATCAGTTTGCCGTATTTGGGCCCAAGCGTTTTAAAATTGGGTTTTATTTTCTTTTTGATGATGCCTTCGGTATCGGTCAGAAACTCCACCTCTTTCACATTCACTTCGGCAAGAATGATATCTTTAACCGCCTCAAACTGTTCGCGGAAATGCGGGTTGAGCACCGGTACCATTATTTTGGCCAGCGGCTGGCGCACTTTCAGTTTTTCTTTCCGTCTCAAGGCCAGAATCATGGAAGAAGCCTTTTGGGCAATGTCCATTCTTTCCTCCAGTTCCCTGTCAATCAACTTTTCATTGTAATCCGGAAAATCAACCAGATGAATGCTTTGGTCGGTCTCTTTTCCTGTTGTTTTATTCAGGTCAGTGAACAACAAATCAGCGTAAAACGGGGCTATGGGCGCCATCAGTTTGGCCACGGTTGCCAAACTGGTGTAAAGTGTTTGGTAGGCCGAAATTTTATCGGTGGAATATTCTCCTCCCCAGTATCTTTTACGGCTGAGGCGCACAAACCAGTTGCTCAGGTTTTCGGTTACAAATTCTGAGATTGCCCGGCCGGCGCGGGTTGGTTCGTAACTCTGATAACTTTCGCCAACTTCCTTAATCAGTGAGTTTAACAGTGAAATAACCCAGCGGTCGAGTTCGGGACGTTGTTCAACCGGAACTTCTTCTTCGGCATACCTGAAGTTGTCAACATTGGCGTACAAAGCAAAGAAACTGTAAGTGTTGTAAAGTGTTCCGAAGAATTTCCGTTTCACCTCTTCTATGCCTTCCACATCAAATTTCAGGTTGTCCCAGGGCTGGGCATTGGTAATCATGTACCAGCGCAGCGGGTCTGAGCCGTATTTTTCGATGGTATCGAAAGGATCGACGGCATTGCCCAGTCGTTTCGACATTTTGTTGCCGCTCTTGTCGAGTACCAGTCCGTTGGAAATGATGTTTTTAAACGAAACTGAATCGCTCACCATGGTGGCAATAGCATGCAACGTAAAAAACCAGCCGCGGGTTTGATCAACTCCCTCCGCTATAAAATCGGCAGGGAAAACTCCCTTTCCTGTGGCCGGGTTGTATTTTTCCTGGTTTTCAAACGGAAAATGATGTTGCGCGTATGGCATGGCACCCGAATCGAACCAAACGTCAATCAAATCGGGTTCTCGGAACATTTTTTTGCCCGATGGCGAAACCAGCACCACATTGTCGATGTAAGGTTTGTGCAGGTCGATGTGTTCGTAGTTTTCTTCTGAGTTTTCTCCCGGTTTGAAATTTTTATATGGATTTTCGGTCATGAATCCGGCCTTAATGGCTTTTTCAATTTCAGAAATCAGTTCATCGGTTGAGCCGATGCAAATTTCTTCCGAACCGTCTTCGGTGCGCCAAATGGGCAGCGGTGTTCCCCAGAACCGCGAACGGCTGAGGTTCCAGTCCACCAGGTTTTCCAGCCAGTTGCCGAACCGCCCGGTGCCGGTTGACTGCGGTTTCCAGTTGATGGTGTTGTTCAGTTCCACCATGCGCTCTTTTACCGCTGTGGTTTTAATGAACCACGAATCGAGCGGATAATAAAGCACCGGCTTATCGGTCCGCCAGCAGTGCGGGTAGTTGTGCGTTAATTTTTCAATTTTGAAGGCTTTGTTGTCCAGCTTCAGCATCACCGAAATATCCACATCCACGGTGGGGTCGTCTTCGGTCAGTTTTTCGCTGTAATCGTTTTTTACGTACCGGCCCGAAAAGTCGTGGTATTTTTCGGTATTTACGTATTTTTTTACAAAAGATTCGGCCATTTCCGAGATAAGAAAAAAGCGTCCTTTGCGGTCAACCAGTGCCTGTGTTTTTCCGTCGGCATCTTCCACAATGAGGGGCGAAATTCCGTTTTGTTTGGCCACGCGGTCGTCGTCGGCGCCAAAAGTCGGGGCAATGTGCACAATTCCAGTGCCGTCTTCAATGGTTACAAAATCGCCGGTAATCACTTCAAACGCTTTCCCTTTGGGTTTAACCCACTCAATGAGTTGTTCGTACTGAACGCCGGCCAGTTCTGATCCCGAATATTCAGCCAGAATTTTGTACGGAATATTTTTATCGCCCTGTTTGTATTCTTCAAACGGGGCATTTTCACTTTCGGCATTAAAATAAACATGCAGCAGGTCTTTGGCCAGAATTAATGTGACAGGAACACCGGAGTAAGGATTGAAGGTTTTTATTTTTACATACCGGATTTGCGGCCCTACTGCCAGTGCCGTATTCGACGGCAGTGTCCATGGTGTTGTGGTCCAGGCCAGAAAATAGAGGTCGGTGTCCACATTTTCAAACAGAAACTTCGAGCGCTCGTTGCGGATGGATTTAAACTGTGCCACAATGGTTGTATCTTTCACGTCGCGATAACAGCCCGGCTGGTTCAGTTCGTGCGAACTTAATCCGGTTCCGGCGGCAGGCGAATAGGGCTGAATGGTGTACCCCTTGTATAATAACCCCTTGTTGTAAATTTGTTTCAGCAGCCACCAGACGGTTTCAATATAGCGACTGTCGTAAGTGATGTACGGATCGTCCATATTTACCCAGTAGCCCATAATGCGGGTGAGCTCCTCCCATTCGCGGGTATATTTCATCACCTCCTTGCGGCAGGCGGCGTTGTATTCTTCAACCGAAATTTTCTTCCCGATGTCTTCCTTTGTAATGTTCAGCGATTTTTCAACACTCAGTTCCACTGGCAAGCCGTGGGTGTCCCATCCCGCCTTACGGTGTACCCGGAACCCTTTCATGGTTTTGTAGCGGCAGAAAATGTCTTTAATGGCGCGGGCCATCACGTGGTGGATTCCCGGCATCCCGTTGGCCGAGGGTGGTCCTTCGTAAAACACAAACGTAGGGTGCCCTTCGCGGGTGGAAATGCTTTTATGAAACGTATCGTCTTCTTCCCAGCGTTTTAAAACCTTCTTGTTGATTTGAGATAGGTCTAACTGCTTGTATTCCTGAAATTTATTCGTCATAAAAAACTCTTTTTTCTGCTGCTTTGGTTAAAAAATATGCAAATATAGGAATTTTTTAAGGGGAGTGTTTTTAAATGCGTTGGTAATTCAGAAATCGGACGGCGCAAGAGCAACTTCTGCACTAATGTTAAACCGGTGCGGAGGTTGTTTTTAACGGATGAAAAGGCATGGGTCCGGTGCTGTGCAAACTCAACAAAAAACAGTAATTTTGGAAAAATGGATTAAACAGAGAAATGAAAAACAGCGAACTTCATTTTTTGAGCCGGCTTTCGGCTTATACCCTGCAAAGTGTTTCAATCAGGCTGGCGCTGGTGAGTGGTGTGGGATTGCTGTTCTTTTTTCTTGCCATTGAAATTGCAGGCGACACAACCTTCAGGGTTACTCCGCTGGAGTATTTTCAGGTTGTTCTTATTTTTAATATTATAAGTGAAATAAATGTGTTCATTGATCACCTGGCCGAGCGTTTCCTGCCCATTCCCGAAAAATTCAGCTCCCGGGTGGTGTTGCACTTTTTTGTTAGTTTGCTTCTGGCTGTTACTGTGGTTTTTTATTTTTCACAAATCATTAAAGAAGCCTTCTTCTTTTCGCATCCCATTGTACAACTGATGATGCTTTTCGGTCTGATTTTCATTTTTATTCTTATTCTGATTTCGGTTACCCTTCGGATAATTGAAAAGTGGATTTTTTCTGTGCGCCAGCTGGAAGAACTGAAAAGTATGAAGCTGAAAAGTGACTATCAGTCGCTTCAGGCTCAGCTGAATCCCCATTTTCTGTTCAATAACCTGAGTGTGCTGAAATCGATGATAACATTCGATCCCGATGCCGCCATTCAGTTTACTCAGGATTTTACCGATGTGTACCGGTATGTGTTGCAAAGCAAGGATAAAACCACCGTAAGGCTGGCCGAAGAACTGGATTTTATTGAAGCTTATACATCCATTCACCTAGAGCGAATGGGCGATGCTTTAGAGGTGATTACCGATGTGAGTGAAGCAGACAAAAAGAAAGAGATTCCGCCTTTGGCACTGCAGTTGCTTGTTGAAAATGCCTTGAAACACAACGTTGCTCTGAAGGAAGCACCACTGAGAATAAGGATAAAATCGAACGGAGAAAGCCTCGTCGTAAGCAATAATGTGAACCCCAAAGAATCTGCCTATTCTGAAAAAACGGGATTGGAGAACCTGGAACAGCGTTATGCCCTGTTAACCGATAAACCGGTGGAAATAAAGCCGGACAACAAAATGTTTGAAGTGATAATACCCATGCTATGAACCGGAATATAAAAATTGCACTGATAGAAGATGAACCCTATAACCTTCGGATGCTGGGAGGAATGATAAAAAAACTACGGCCCGGCTGGGAAGTGGTGAAAAACTTTGAGAGTGTAAAGGCCACTGTTGACTGGCTGCAAACCCATTCTCAGCCCGACCTTCTTTTCATGGATATTCAGCTGGCCGACGGGCTTTGTTTTTCCATTTTCGATCAGGTACCCGTGAAAAGCATGGTGATATTTACCACGGCTTACGACAATTATGCCATTCGGGCATTTAAGGTAAACAGCATCGACTATTTGCTGAAACCCTTTAAAGAGAAGGATTTGGAGTCTGCTATTAAGAAATTCGAGAATTTCAGAAACCTGTCGGCAACGATGGATGCAAAACCGGATTATTCGGATATTCTGGAAGCCATCAGGAACGGCGAAAAAAAACACCGCAGGCGATTTCTGGTTTCAAAAGGGGATGCTTTTTTTAAACTTCCGGTGGAAGACATTGCTTATTTTTATAGCGAAAACCGCGTTACCACTGCCGTTACTTTTAGCAGACAAAACCATGTGATCGATTTTTCGCTGGAAGCAATCGAAGAACAACTCAATCCCGATGCTTTTTTTCGGGCAACCCGTCAGATGATGGTCAACATTCAAGCCATAGAAAAAATCGAAAATTATTTTGGAGGCAAACTAAAAGTGCGCCTGAATCCGCCGTTTGAGGGCGAGGTGGTGGTAAGCCGGTTGAAAGCCGGTGATTTTAAAGAATGGCTGGACAGATAGTAATTATTTCTCAAAAATATAAATCACCGAACTGCACCTTTTTTTATCTTCCAAACTTTTCAGCCACGAAATTTTTCCATGCATTAGTCCTTTAAATAAAGGCAGTATCGATTTTTTGTACTTTTCGCTGAGAAGTGAAACGTAAAACGAATCGAACGGCATGGTGTGCAGCGATTTAAGACGAAACCCGTGTTTTTCGCCAAACAGTTTCATCTGCCCGGGACCGAAATGCCACAAATGGCGGGGAACATCCCAGGCCGCCCAGTATTGTTTGTAATGGCGGGCATCGTATGATGTTGGGTTTGGCACCGCAATAATAAGCTTTCCCTCCGGTTTTAAGAGCCGGGAAAAGGCTTCCATGTTTTCATCCGGGCGGTGAATATGTTCAAGCACATGCCATAAAGTAATCGCATCAAAACTTTCCTTTTCAAAACTGAAAAGTTGTTCAGGTTCGTCCATTTCCAGTCCGAACTCCTTTTTTGCAAAAGCCCGTGCATCGGCACTTTTTTCTGTTCCGGCAACCTGCCAGCCGTGTTTTTTCATTTCGTTCAGAAAAAAGCCGGTACCGGCGCCCACATCCAGAATGTGACCTGCTTTTGTGCTTTTGGCTTTCTCAACCAGCCGGTATTTGCGGCCAAGCATGTAGTTTCGCACCCGGTGGTAAACTGAATTTACAAGGCCTTTGGATGTGTTGGAATGTGAAATGTATTCTTCGCTTTGGTAATACCGTCCAATGGTTTCTTCGTTTTTGGCATTGGCCGTGAATTTAAAGCCACAACCTGTACATTCTTTGATTTCAAATTGCTCGCCCGAAACAAAAAAATCGGTACAGGTAATAAACGGTTTAAAATTGTTATTGCCACAAACCGGGCATTGGTTGATATTGAAAACAGACATTCTGAAAATTTTGCCGAAAGGTAAGGGTTTTAATTTTTCTCAGTATTTATTTCCCGCAGATTTCGCTGATTTTCGCGGAACAGAAAAAAATAATCTGCGTTTATTGCGAGAACTTAAAGACTCTATTTAATTCTGAACCGTGCCGTAACCTGAAATGAAATGGTGATGTTTTGTACCTCCTCAACGGATTCATAAGCCATTGCATCAGCAGCCATCATCATGTTTTTGGCCATGTAAGGGCGCGAATAACCATCGTTCATTTCGTTAATGGAAAGCACTTCGCCCAGTTCTTCGCCCAAACTTTCAACCATATAGGTGGCTTTTTCCCGGGCATCCTTCAGTGCATCGGTTTTTACCTGTCTGCGGAACTTTTCCAGTTCTGAATGGCTCATTTGTCCCACATTCAATGAACGGATTCCCTTACCGTCTATCAAAGAAGAAAGCTGGTTTACTTTCTGGAAATCGGTAATTTTTACTTCCAGTTGTTTGCTGAACAAAAATTCTTTGCCCTGCTGCCGCCAGTAATTGCCCATGCCGCGCACCCGGATGTCGTCTTTCTCTATACCAGCTTTGCGCAGGCTTTTAATCAGGTCATCTTCAATTTTGGCCAGAGGTACTTTGGTTTTATAATCTTTGGGTTCTTTGTTCTTCTGAAATTCTTCTTCAAAATATTCCTGAATGGTAATGGAAAGCATCATTTCATCGGGCTGCACTTCCATTTCAGAACTGCCGCGAACTTCAATAAAACGAACATTTTCGGTGTTTTGTGCCGACAATGAAATGGCAAAAAACAGGGTGGTGAAAAAAAGTAGATGTTTCATGGTATTAATATCAAATTATCAGCATGGCATCGCCGTAAGTACCAAAACGGTAATCGTTTTTGAGGGCAACCTGATAGGCTTCCATCACAAAATCGTAACCGCCGAATGCAGCAACCATCATCAGCAGGGTAGAGTAGGGCAGGTGAAAATTGGTTACCATGCGGTTGGCCACGTTGAATTCGTGTGGGGGAAAAATAAATTTGTTGGTCCAGCCCTCGAACGGTTTTACGAAGCCCTGCGTAGAAACAGAACTTTCGAGGGTGCGCATTACAGTGGTGCCCACAGCGCAAACATTTTTTCGTTCTGCCTTGGCGCTGTTGATTTTTTCACAGGCTTCTTCTTTAATCCAAATTTGTTCCGAATCCATTTTGTGTTTGGTAAGGTCTTCCACGTCCACACTGCGGAAGTTACCCAGCCCTACGTGCAGCGTAACAAATGAAAACCCGGCTCCTTTAATTTCAAGACGTTTCAGCAACTCGCGGCTGAAATGCAGGCCGGCAGTTGGAGCGGCCACTGCTCCTTCGTGTTTGGCAAAAATGGTTTGGTAGCGTTCTTTGTCTTCAGGAACAACAGGGCGGTTAATGAACTTGGGAAGCGGGGTTTCTCCCAGCATGTACAGCGTTTTTTTGAATTCGTCGTAGGGGCCGTCGAACAAAAAGCGCAGCGTCCGTCCGCGTGAAGTAGTATTGTCGATAACTTCAGCCACCAGGTTGTCGTCTTCGCCAAAATAAAGTTTATTGCCTATTCGTATTTTTCGTGCCGGGTCAACCAGCACATCCCAGAGGCGCATTTCGCGGTTAAGTTCGCGCAGCAAAAAAACTTCAATTTCAGCTCCGGTTTTTTCCTTGTTTCCATACAGCCGTGCCGGAAAAACCTTTGTGTCGTTGAAAACAAAAACATCTCCGTCGTTGAAATAATCAACGATATCTTTGAACTGCTTGTGTTCAATTTTTCGTTTCGACCTGTCCAGTACCATTAATTTCGATTCATCGCGGTTGTATGCCGGATGCAGGGCAATTTTTTTCTCGTCTAACTCGTATTTGAATTTCGATAATTTCATGGGCAGCACTTATAAATTTATTAATTGTTATTTATTATTCATTATTTATTATTTCTGTTTTTCTGAAACAGGGTTCAGGTAAAATCAGAGTCCCGTTTTACGGATGAAAATTCAGTTTGTTACATAAGAGTCGATATTTTTAAGAAAATAATCGACGGTTATGGCCTGTTTTACGTCAAATTCTCCGATGCGTGTGCGCCGCAACCCGGTTAGATAGGCGCCACAGCCCAATTCCTCACCAATGTCGCGTGCCAGCGCCCGAATGTATGTTCCTTTACTGCAGGTTACGCGTATGGTTGCAAACGGCGGCTTAAATATTTCGGTAGTTATTTTCTTTATAACAATTTTTTTGGGCTGAAGTTTTAATTCTTCCCCGTTTCGTGCATAATTGAACGCGCGTTTTCCTTTCACCTTAACAGCCGAAAAGATGGGAGGCACCTGTTCTGTTTCTCCCCGGAATTTTTCCAGGGCATCGTCGAAAAGCTTACGTGTTATCTGGCTGGTATCCGACTGACTGTCTTCTTCTGTTTCTTCATCGAACGAAGGTGTGGTGGCGCCCAGTTTCAAAGTAGCAACATATTCCTTTTCTTTTTCCTGAAACGATTCAATGAGTTTGGTGGATTTTCCGGTGCAGAGAATCAATAGTCCGGTGGCAAGAGGATCGAGTGTGCCTGCATGACCTACTTTCAGTTTTTTAATTTCCATTTTTTTGCAAAGGCTGTTCCGCACCCGTTGAACCAAATCAAACGAAGTCCAATCGGGGTCTTTGTCGAACAACAAAACCTCTCCTTCCAAAAAATCGTATTTTTTTTCCAGGTCAGACATGCGCAAGGCTTTAATTTACAGCGATTTAATAAAATTAAAAATCAGCCTGCAAAGATAGCAATTAAACCGATAATTAAGCAGTAAATGGCAAAATATATGAGTTTTCCACGCTTAACTACCTTAATCATTAACGAACAGGCAAGTAACCCGGAGAGAAAAGCAGCCAGAAAACCGATGAGAAGAGGTATGGTTCCAATGGTTTTTTCCTGTGAAAAATCGCCACCCATCAAATCGAGGAAAGCAGCTCCGAGGATAGGTATCAGAACCATTAAGAATGAAAACCGGGCTATTTCATCTTTTTTTGTTCCCAGCAAAAGGCCTGTTGCAATGGTTGCACCGCTGCGCGAGATACCGGGCATTACTGCCAAAGCCTGTGCTATGCCAATAATGAATGCTTTCCCCCAGGTGATTTGTAAGTTTCTTTTTTTTACGAAATGGGCAAAGGAAAGCAGGCTGGCAGTAATCAGTAACATACTTCCCACCAGCACCAGGTTTCCGGTAAAAAACTGTTCAATTTCTTCTGCAAAAAAAAGTCCCAGAATGAGTACGGGAATGGAGGAGAAAAGCAGTTTGGAAATGTATTGGGTCGATTCATTCCATTGGAATGCGAACAAATCGGCAAGTAACTTCCAAATGTCTTTACGGAAAACGACGAGTGTGCTTAAAACCGTGGCTACGTGCACCGTAACAGCAAAAAGCAGATTGTTGTCGGTGTGAATGCCCAGGATGGCATGGCCTATTTCGAGGTGACCGCTGGAACTGACGGGGAGAAACTCGGTAAGTCCTTGTAACAGACCGAGGATAAGCGCCTGTATTTCATTCATTTCAGCGAGGGGTTATTTGTTCTCTTTCGGTTTTTTCATGATCGCGTAAATCTCGAACAAGAACCCGAACAGCAAAATCATTGGAGCAAGAGTGATACGTCTGAAGCTGAAAATCTCCGGATTGAACACGTTGGGATCGTCGCTTCCGCCGCCAATCATTAAAATAAATCCGATAATAATGATGCCAAAGCCAATGGCCATGAGTTTGTAATTCTCTTTGCCCAATGCAAAACCGGGTTCACCGGCTGTTTTATCCTTTGTAATTTTCTTTTTCTTCATAATCGCCAAAGATAATTCATTTGTTTTTGCAAAGGTAAAAATAAGTGCAATACTGAAATAATTCAGTAGCGGATAAAAATTAATTCCCTTACATGAAACGTACCGCCTTGCAAATATCTGGTTACATCTGCATGTATTTCTGGAAAATCTGATTGATCGATTTGGGTTCGCCAATAATGGTGAGTACGTCGTTTTCGAGCAAACGGGTATTGCCGTTGGGTGCAAAGGTTGCGCCACTCCGCTCTACCAGTGCTACGAGAACTTCCGATGGGTATTTCACCTCTTTCAGCTGCTTGCCAATCATTTCTGCCTGAGCAGTTCCTGCAAGCAACTGTAAGGATATATACCGTTCGTTGTGTAGCAGGTATTCTTTTATTTCCCGGTGGCTTTTTGTATTCAGCATTTCGGTAACAAAGTTCTCCCGTTCCACAATATCGATGAGGCGCGACAACATGCGCAACTGTTGGCGGGGCTCGCTCGACGGGTTAACCAGAAAGAAGAAGATTTTGATGTAATCTTCGGAAGAAATTCCGTTTTTAATTACCGGTTTATTGATGCCTTTTTCTGAAATGACAATGTGCAGCGAGGGATGGTCGATACCTTCTTTTTTGGCAAACAGTACTGAAACCTCCGGAATGATAAGTGCCGGTTCAACAGCAGATGTTGTAAGGAATTCGCTTATCATATCTTCCTTTTTTACATGCATTTCGGCAGAAAAAATGCCTGAAACGTAGTTCACCAAATGCTCAAAGTCGGTTTCCTTTTCGGTGTGCGTAATCCTGGCCCTGATGATGGTTTCGTCGAACGGATCGCCGCGTCGAAGCCCCTTTTCCTTAATGATGCTCATGAACTCACTCTCCAGTTCGGCATACTGGTATTTTCCCAGCAGGGCAAACCAGTGGAATATAGCGCCTTCCCTTACAACGCGCACACGTGCATAAGATTTGTACCACAGAACACCGATGAGTATGATTCCTGCCGTAAACAGGATGGCCATCCAGCCCATGTAGGCAATCAATACCACCGAAACAATAATGCCTGCCACCTGCATGTAAGGATAAAACGGCGAACGGTAGCCGGGGTCGTACGATTCTATTTTGCTTTTCCTGAAAACAATAACCGAGAAGTTAATGAACATGAAAATGAGAAGCTGAAAGGTACTTGCCAGTTTGGCAATTCCCTCTTCTGACAATACGAGGATGAAAAACAGGATAAAGGCAGTAGTAAGGAAAATGGCATACAACGGAGTTCCCTTTTTCCCCACCTTTGAAAACAATGGAGGGAAAAGCAAATCGCGCCCCATGGCAAACGGGTATCTTGAAGATGAAAGCATGCCCGCATTTCCGGTAGAAGCAAAGGCAGCCATTGCGGCGCCGGTCATCAGGTAGGCGCCCAGGTTTCCGGGCATCCAGGTAAACAGTTTTTTTACGGCGGTTGCTGCCGGCGCCAAATCGCTGGCAAATTCCGAAGGCTCAATAATGGCCACCATTACAAATACACCAAGAAAATATACCAGCCCCGTAACCACCAGCGAGAGCAGCATCCCCAGTGGAATGTTGCGCTCGGGATTTTTTATCTCTTCGGCTACGCTGGCAATTTGAGTTAACCCAAGGTAGGATACAAATACGAATCCGGCGGTAACAATTATACCCTCGAAACCATTGGTGAAAAACGGACTGAAATGCTCGTTTGCCCGTGGAATGTCCACACGGTCAGTAAAAAAAATGTTGTATAATCCGTCGATGATAAATGCCCCTAAAACAACAAGCAGAAAGGAGACGAAGAAATTTTGCAGCCCCGACGATTTTTTCGCGCCAATCAGATTTAAAACCATAAAAAACAGCGTGGCCATAATGGCAATGGTTTTAATGGGTACTTCCCAGAAAATGGCCGCATAAGCACCGATTCCGATGATGGCAAAAGCAGTTTTAAACATCAGTGCGAAGTAGGTTCCAAGGCCGCCTATGGTACCCAACATTGGGCCAAGACTGCGGTCGAGAAAAAAATAGGCTCCACCTGAACGCGGTAGCGCCGTTGAAATTTCAGCAATACTGAACATAGCAGGGAGTATCAGGATTCCTGAAACGAGGTATGCCAGAAAAACCGAAGGGCCTGTGTATTGGGAAGCCAGCCCGGGAAGCAGGAAGAATCCGGAGCTGAACATGGCGCCTGTGCTGATAGTAAAAACTTCATATAAACCCAATTCTTTTTTTAGCCTGTTCTTTTTTGACATATTTTTAAATGCTGGTTCCTGTTTTTTACTGTCTATAAATATAGAGTTTCAATTTAAAACTAACAATTAAGTACAAAAAAGTTCATTTTCGCTTAAATAATCCGGCAATGTTTTTTCCTAATTCATCGAGTTTTTCAATGGGTTCGAGCAGCGACGGGTAATTCAAATCCGTTTTTTTGATTTGCCCTTCACCAACCTGCATGGGATAAACAAGAATGAAGCTGTTTTCTTTAAAATATTTGTTCAGATATTTGGGAACGCTGGACATGTTTTGATGGAACGAAGGTTTATTCTTGCGGCTTAAAGTAACAATTAAATTGTCGTCGGTTTTAATGTCGCGGGAAAGAATAAGGAAGTCGTTCCAGTCGTCAAAAAGATGGAATTCGGCCTCTATGGGATGTTTGGAATGAATTTCGCGGACTACGCCGAGTGTGGATTCATTCCCGTAAAAAAGAAGTTTTGCACCTGTGTTTCGCGAAATATTCCAGACCTTCAGCAGCCAAAATGGAAATCCCACCTCTTTTTCGGCATTTCCGGGCATTACTATAAAGTGGCGTTTAACCGTAGCTATGGGTTGTGCCGGTTTGTAAACCAGAGTAGTGATATTGCTTTTGGCAAGTATTCCTTCGGTGAGGTTTCCCAAAAACGATTCAGAAATTCCCTTTTTTACGTGAAGCCCAAGCACCAGGTCGGTAATTCGGTGTTCCTTTATTACGCTTGTAATTCCATTTACAACATTGAGATCGTAACGTAAAAGTTCGGTAAGGTGGATGTCGGTTGCTGCTGCTGTAACTGCCGCTTTTTCCAGGATTTTCCTTGCCTGTTTGTCCGAGCCTGCTTCGTTGTTGTCGCTGCTGTGGTTTACTATTTTTAGCGCAAAAAGTCCGGATTTGCCTTTTTTTGAACGGATAAGGGTACTTAATTGAATAAGTTCGTCCACAGTTTCCGGGTTGCTTACAGGAATAAGAATGCGTTCGTCGGGTTCTTCCTTTTCATCCTCAATATCCGTATTTTCAGTCCTGGCGATACATTCGGCCCCGCGCTGTGTTTCAAACGATGCGATGGTGCAGGTAACCAGAATCATGATAATGGTTCCGTTCAGAATACTTTCGCTCAACAGCCGGATGGGTTCGCCGTCTGCTGTTTCGCCCAGTATGACGTTGTAACCAACCAAAACTGCAGCAAGTGTTGCGGCAGCCTGCGCATTGCTGAGACCAAAAATCAAACGGCGCTGATCGACTGAATACCTGAAACTTTTTTGAATTACCCAGGCAGGGATGTACTTTCCAACTGTGGCAATTACTGACATGGTTACAGCCACAATTACGGTTTCAAAATCGGTAAAAAAAGCGCGGAAGTCGATAAGCATTCCCACACTCAGTAAAAAAAAGGGAATAAAAATGGCATTACCTACGAAATCAATCCGGTTCATAAGCGGGGAAGTACGGGGGATAAGCCGGTTCAATGCCAACCCGGCCAAAAATGCTCCGATGATTCCTTCAATGCCGGCCAGTTCGGAAAGAATTGCGCCCAGAAAAACCAGGACCAAAACAAAAACGTATTGCGAAACATTATCGTCGTATCGCTTGAAAAACCATCGGGCTAACAGCGGAAACCCCAACATGATGATGGAAGAAAAAATGATGAAAGAGACAGACAGTTTCAGGGCAAAATTCTGAGCGATATCGCCGGAAGTCAATCCTACCACAACGGCCAGCACAAGTAAAGCCAGCACATTGGTGATTAAAGTACTCCCAACAGTAATATTCACCGCCTGGTTTTTGGCAATCCCCAGTTTGCTTACAATGGGATAGGTAATTAGTGTATGGGAAGAGAACATACTGGCCATCAGTATCGATGTAAAAAACGAATATCCCAGAAGGTAAAGGCCAGCCGCTGTACCAAGCAACATGGGAATTACAAATCCAAGCATTCCCAGCAGAGTGCTTTTCCCGGCATTCTTTTTAAAATCGGCCATGTCAATCTCAAGCCCGGCCAGGAACATAATGTAAAGCAAACCCGCCGTTCCTGAAAGAATTATGCTGCTGTCGCGGGTTATCAGGTTAAAGCCGAATGGGCCAATTATGGCGCCGGCAATAATTAAACCCAGCAGATGCGGAATTTTCACCCGGTTCAGCAAAATGGGTGCAAATAGAATAATGAGTAGAATAACCAGAAACTTCAATACCGGATTGGTAAGGGGAATTGAGGTGTCGATGGTATTGAAAAGAAGTATCATAATCTGTTTTAGGCCTCAAATATAGAAAAAGCCTTTCATTGTATTTTCATTCACTACCTGAGGCAATTGATAAAAAATCCTTATGTGTTTTTAAATATTCTGTTTTCCTGAAAAGTATTATTCTTTTTCGTTCTGGTTTTTAATTTCATCCATAATTTTTTCAATAATATCCTCCAGTTGCTTCATTTCGTGGCCTTTTTTTAATTTTAATTTCTTGTTGAACCTTTTTTGGTAAAGCTCTTTCAGCCTCCAGATAAGGTGATCGATGGGCCTGAGCAAATAGAGGGGTAAAAATATTAACAGAACACATAAAAGAGCAAGACCAACAATCCCCACATTTTTTTGCAGGGTTAATACATATTGTGCATGATTTTTTATGATATCGTTTTTCTCCTCAAGCGAAAGGGCATTCATCTGGTAAATTTCCAGAATATTTTCCCTGACTTCCTCAAAAAGCTGGTTAAAATTTTGCCATTGGAAGGGTTGCTCCCTTGCAATTAAATAGTGCCGGAAAGCCTCAAACGATTTTGTAAGATTATTGGTTAGCTGAAGTTCTCCTGGCTCGGTAATATTTTCGGTTTGTTGTTTTAGCGGCTCTTCAAATTTCTCAAGCCTTTCAATTATACTCAGGGTAAACCTGGCAACCGAATCTTCGCTCAGGCCTTGAGCAACTATTATATTTACATCATTCAGCAGCCGAAGCATTTGAAACGTGTGTTTCAAAGAGGCATAATTGCTTGTTAACAGTTCATCTGATTTTTTCACAATGCTTTGATTGGTTCCTATGTTCACCATCATGATGGCATAAGAAATAAGGAAAATAACACCGATTCCAATCATCAGTTTCGTTTTGATTTTTCTCATTGCAGTAATTTTTTGATGAAATATACTATTTTATTTTTGTTTTATTAATCTCCAAACCGGTACCCGATGCCCGATTCAGTAATTAGCAGACCCGGTTTCGACGGATTATCTTCAATCTTTTTTCGCAGCTGGGCCACAAATACTCTCAGGTACTGGGTTTGCTTGATGTAGCCATAACCCCAAACTTCCTTGAGGATATACTGATGGGTGAGTACGCGTCCGCTGTTTTTTGCCAGTAAAAGGAGCAAAGAAAACTCTGTAGCGGTGAGTTTCAGTATTTCGTTGTTTTTTCGTGCCACATGGCTTACCAGGTCGATGGTTAATGAACCGAAAGTCATTTCTGAGGTGTTGGGCGTGTCGTTTCCCGATCTCAAGGCAACCCTGATTCGTGCAAGTAGTTCTCCCGTTCGGAAAGGTTTGGTAAGAAAATCGTTTGCGCCGTTATCCAGCGCCTTTATGATTTCTTCTTCCGAATCGCGCACAGAAAGAATAATAACCGGTTTATAGAACCAGTCCCGCAGTTTTTTCAAAATTTCCTGTCCGTCAGTATCGGGTAATCCCAGGTCGAGCAAAATAAGCGACGGATGTTGTGTGGCGGCATCCACCAACCCTTCCTTTCCGTTTGCCGACAGTATGACTTTATACCCATTGGCAGTCAGTGTTATTTCGAGCAACCGGCGAATCTGCTTTTCGTCATCAATTACCAGTATAGTTTCGTCTTCCTTCATTGTTCCTGCTCCTGTAAATTTTTAATGTCGGGTGTTTCCGTTGGAATTCGAATGGTAAACCGGGCGCCTCCTGATTGTCGGTTTTCAATAGCAATACTCCCTCCATGTGCTTCCACAAAACCTTTGGCAATGGAAAGTCCCAGGCCTAACCCGCCTGTTTTGCTTCCATCTACCCGAAAAAACTTTTTAAATACATTTTTTAGTTCATTTTCAGGAAACCCGGGTCCGTTGTCGGTAACCTCCAGTTCCATTGTTCCGGAAGAATAACCAACAGAAAGGATTATTTCGGAAGCCGGAGGTGCATATTGTGTAGAATTTATCAGCAGGTTGTACAACACCTGTTCTATAAGGCCAAAATCCGTTTTCACCAGGGGCATGTCGTCCTGAACTTCAATTTTCAGGGTAAATGGTTTCAGCTCTTCTTTCAGGTCGTCGGCTGCTTTGTTCACCAGGTCGTTTATATCGTACCAGTCGAGCCTTGCAGAGATGTGACCGCTTTCGAGCCGTGAAATATTCAGCAGGTTTTCAATTAGCCGGTTTAAGCGCAGCGAAGCTGTAAAAATTTCATTGCTCAGGGCTTGCTGCATGTTTTCCGAATTTTCAGAGTTTAGCATGGAGTCGGAGGCGCCCATGATGGTTGCAACCGGAATACGCAGTTCGTGTGAAATGGAGTTGAACAAGGTTTTATAAAGCCTGTCCGATTCGTCCAGAAATCTTACACGCTGGGCCATTTCGCCCAAAAATTCACGCTCGAGTGCGTTGGAAATCTGAACCAGGAAAGTATCCCAGTAGGATTTCTGGTCTTCGGCAAATTCATTGTTTAGCTTAACGGCAACAACTCCCGGGCTTATCCGGGTGCCTGACAGCGGGAAAATGGTGAAATCCAAACCCATGGTATTTGGGGTAAAAGCACCCGCTTTTTGTGCATGGTTAAAAACCCATTCAGCCACATGGCGTTCAGCAAGTAAAAGTTTCTTTTCTTTTTGCAACCGGCCGGTATCATTCAAAATATTCTCACCGTTCTGAAGAATAAAAAAGGAGTCAACCTGGAAATTGTTTTTAATTTCCCGTATAGCCACTGTTAGTACTTCATCAATACCGCTGGCTTTGGAAAGTTCTTTGGTTAGCTGGAAAAGGGCATTGGTTCGTCTTTCGCGGTCGCGTACCAGTTTTTTCTGTTTCCGTACCCGGGTTGTTAATACACCGTTTACCAAAGCAATGATGAAAAAGAGGCCAAAAATTAAAATATCTTCGGTTTTTTCGATATGAAATGTATAGTGTGGCGGAATGAAAAAGAAGTTCCAGAAAATGGCGCTCAGGGTAGAAGCCAGCAATACCGGCCCTGTTCCCATGAAAGTAGCAAGAATGGAGACTACAAAAAGCAGGATAAAAGATACCACGTGGTAATTTTGTGTATTGGCCAGCGGGGCGCAAAGCAGGGAAGTTACAGCTACAATAACTGACGAGAGGATGTAGTGGGTAGTGTGTTGCTTTTTAATTGGTCCGAAATATCTTTTCATCCTTTTTTAGTTATTGAAACACCGGCATTCAAATGTAGAAAATACCCGTGTATGTCTGGTTAAACTTTCCAGAAATTTCGCGTGAATATAATGAGTACGGTATAAATTTCAAGTCTTCCCAAAATCATCAGTGTGGTAAGCGTCATTTTGGCAAAAGCAGATAAATGGGCAAAGTTGGCGGCGGGACCCACCGTGCCAATTCCCGGGCCAATTCCGGCCATTGCTGTTGCAGCAGAACTTGCAGCTGTTTTTCCGTCAAGTCCGGTTAAAAGAAGAACAGCACTCCCTAATACAAAAACCAAAAAGTACATGGCAGGAAATGATAGAATTGAATGGTTTGTGGATTCATTGATTGTATTGCCATTAAGTTTAATGGTGAATATTGCTTTCGGATGGTAAATCTCACGGAAAAAACGGCGTATATTTTTGAAAATCATTAGGTGCCGGGCCATTTTTATTCCTCCGGCGGTTGAACCTGTGCTCCCTCCCAAAAACATGGCAAAAAATATAATTAACCATCCCCAAAGCGGCCATTGTAGATAATCGGCTGTGGCATAGCCGGTACAGGTGACGATGGAAATTACCTGAAAAAACGATTCCCTGAACGACTCTTCGAGATCTGTGTCAGTTTGAGTGAATAGAATTAGGGTAATTACAGCACCAATAAAAAAGGTCAGTCCAAGATAAAATTTTACCTCATCGTTTTCTTTCATTTTTTTGAATTCCCTTTTCAACAAATAATAGTGAATAATAAAATTCATGCCTGAAAGGAGCATAAAAGCCATGACAACGTATTGCAAGTAAGGTGAATATCCGCCAATACTGGTGTTTTTTGGCGAAAATCCGCCAGTGGCAATGGTTCCGAAGGCATGGCAAACGCTTTCAAACAAGTTCATCCCACCGGCAAGTAACAGCAGGGTTTCAGCAACTGTTAGAAAAATATAAATAAGCAGCAATCGTTGTCCCACCGATTTTATCCTCGGTTGAATTTTATCCTGAAAAGAGGATTCAAGCGTAAATAAATGATACCCGCCTTCATGCAGCGAAGGCATTACTATTATAAACAGAACGATAATACCGATGCCGCCAATCCAGTGGGTTAAACTGCGCCAGAAGAGGATGGATTTGGGAAGTGCCTCAATATCGGTTAAAATGGACGAGCCGGTTGTGGTAAAACCGGAAACCGATTCGAAAAACGCGTTGACAAATGAAGGAATTGCACCTGAAAAAATGAATGGTAAACTGCCCAGCAAACTGATGTAAAACCACGAAACAGCAACTGAAAAGAAAGCTTCTCTTCGATGGATTGTTTCATCCCCCTCTTGTTTGCGGTTTTTTACCCATAACCCCGCTCCAATAATTACAGCCAAAAGAAAAGTAAACAAGAAAGGCCGGACGCTTTCAGAAAACACAAGGGCAACACCTGTTGTAAAAAGCAATGCCGCTGCTAAGATGAATGATATTCTGCTTAGAACCTTTACAATGGTTTTGAAATTAAGAATCCGGCTCATTTTATTTTGTCAACTGATTTTCATCTGCAAAATTGGGGGTGTTTTCATAAATGCTTTATAAAATCTTATTGAAGGAGTATAAAGATTTTATAAAGACGATCTGTTTTTTGGGCAGGGCAGTTTTTGTGGACTGATTTATTACCCGGATTAGGGAAATAAAGAATCGGGGTAATCTTGGGAATCAAACAAATCCGGGTTAAGACATTTTTTTTACCAAACATATATATTCCCTGTTTGTTTGATGCTAACTTTGTGGTACAGGAACCAAAAAAACATAAGCCAATGGCAAAAAATTCCAGTACTTTTTCAACAAAACCTTTCCCCCGCATTCGTAAAGCCACCATTGGTGTTTTGCGGGCTGCGCGCAAGAAAAATATGATTCACACCCTGGTGGAAATGGACATTTCAAAAGTGCGGAATGCTATTCGTCAATTGCGCCGGGAAACAAAAAACTACCATTCGCTTACCGGATATATTATTTATTGTGTGGCAAAAACAGTTGAACAAAACAAGCACATCCATGCCTGCCGGAACCGGAAAAACCAGATGGTTTTGTTCGACGATGTGGACGTAAGCACCACCATTGAACGGACAATAAACGGGAATAAAGAGGTAGTGGCAAAAATCATCAGGGCTGCCAACCGGAAAAAGGTAGCCGAAATTTCGGAAGAATTGAAGGAAGAGAAAGCAGGTGATGTTCAGTCTGCCGAGGTTTTTCGTTCGGTGCGGTTTTTTCTGGCCATTCCAGGGTTCATCCGGCAGTTTATTTTCAGATTGCTCGACAAATCACCCCAACTCATGAAAAAACGGGCAGGCACGGTGATGGTTACATCAGCCAGCATGGCCGGGAAAGGCGCCGGCTGGGGAATTCCGGTAGCCACGCACACACTGAATGTAACTATTGGCGGAATTGTTGACCGGCCTGTTTTAACCGGAGGCAAGCTGGAAAACAGGGAACATATTTGCCTCACGCTCAGCTTCGATCACGACATTGTGGACGGCGCTCCGGCAGCCCGGTATATCCGGCACCTGAAAAGGCAGATTGAAAGCGCAGAAATCTAATTTAAAATTGAAAAAATGAATATTGAATCCATCGGAACCGTAAACAAAAAAGCAAACGGATTTTCCATTCACCTCGATCAGAAATTATCACCCGGGTTAACCGGACTGGAAGGTTTTAGCCACCTTCAAATTGTATGGTGGGCACACCTTGCAGATAATCACGACATTCGAAAAAAGCTGGTTTTCGAAAAGCTGTTTAAAAAAGGGCCTGCCCAAACAGGTGTTTTTGCCACCCGGGCTCCTTTGCGGCCCAACCCAATAATGGTAAGCACCATAAAAATTGCGAGAATCGATATTGTAAAAGGAATCATTTTTACCCCGTTTATCGATGCCGAGCCCGGCACACCGGTTTTGGACATCAAGCCTTACCATCCCATGGAGCGGGTGCAGCACTGCGAAGTGCCGGAACACCGCCGCCACTGGCCCCAATGGTGGGAAGAGGCTGCAACTTTTAACTGGAAGGAAGAAATTATGGGAGTTTGAGAAGCAAAACATTTTTCAACATTCAACCCCTTTTATCCCAATATTTCCTAAATTGCCCTTCCATTTTTTTGAACCTTTTCCATAATTATGAAGCTGAATCCCGTAAAACCCAGAAAAGCGCTCAACAAGGCCTGGCTGAAAACCAAGCCCAACCGTAATCAGATTGAATTTTTTAAAAAAAACCTGCTGCAATTGCTCGGACACATCAACGAAACCGAATCAGAAGAATTTCATAAAAACCTGGTGAGCCATTTTCTGAAAAACACGTATTACCACGACCGGTTTTTCATCAACACCAAAGAGCGGGAAGATTTGGCCATTTACACCGGTAAAAATGCCGGCAGTCCGGTTGGTGTTATCATCGAAGCCAAAAAACCATCGAACAGAGCCGAAATGCTCTCCATAGAGAACATCAACACCAAGGCACTGCACGAGCTGATTTTGTACTACATGCGCGAACGAATTTCGGGCAATAATCTCGACTTGAAACACCTGATGGCCACCAACATTTACGAATGGTTTATTTTCGATGCGGCCGATTTTGAAAAATGGTTTGTCAAAAACAAAGCGTTTGTCAACAAGTTTATTGATTTCGAAGAAAAACGGCTGAGCGGCACCGACACCGACTTCTTTTACAAAAAAATTGCCGCCCCGTTTGTGGAAAATTTGCAGGAGGAAATCAATTTCACCCATTTCGATTTGCGCGATATTGAAAAATCGTTGTTAAGCAAAAATCCGGAAAACGACACGAAACTGATACCGGGTTTCAAGCTGTTTTCACCAGAACATTTACTGAAACTCCTGTTTGCCAACGACAGCAACAGCCTCGACCGCGGTTTTTACAACGAACTGCTCCATATTATCGGGCTGGAAGAAACCAAAGAGGGCAACAAAAAAATAATCGGTCGAAAAATCGAAGAGAAACGCCATGCGGGTTCGCTCGTCGAAAACGCCATAACTATTCTGAATTACGAAGACTGCCTGTCATCGGTAAAACGGTCGGACTATGGCGCTACCAAAGAAGAACAACTTTTTAATGTGGCTCTGGAACTTTCCCTTACCTGGATAAACCGCATCCTGTTTTTGAAATTACTGGAAGGCCAGCTCGTAAAATACCACCGGAACGACAGATCGTACCGGTTTTTGAATACCGAACGTATTCCCGATTACGATGCCTTAAACAAACTCTTTTTTCAGGTGCTGGCCGTGCGCGAAACCGAACGCAGCGAGCCGGTGAAGCAGCGGTTTGGTAACATTCCGTACCTGAACAGTTCGCTGTTTGAACCGAACAATCTGGAGCACAAGACCATTCGTATTAGTAATCTCGAAGATGAATATGTGTTGCCGGTGCTGCCCGCTACCGCACTCACCGACCGCACCGGCAAAAAGGTAAAAGGTGAAAAAAATACGTTGCACTACCTGTTTGAGTTTCTGGATGCCTACGATTTTGCCAGCGAAGGTTCTGAAGAAATTCAGGAAGAGAACAAAACACTCATTAACGCATCGGTGCTGGGGCTCATTTTTGAAAAGATAAATGGTTATAAAGACGGTTCGTTTTTTACACCCGGATTTATTACCATGTATATGGCCCGCGAAACGGTGCGGCGGGCAGTGATGGAGAAATTCAATAGTCTTAACCGGGATTCAGAGAAACGTCTTAACCAGGATTTTTCTGATTCGGGGATTAACAGGATTAGAGAAGAAAAAGAAAATAGAAAGTATAAAAGTATAGACGATGTGTATAATGCCATTGGGACGGATTTTACAAAAGCAGAGGCCAACGAAATTATCAACAGCCTAAAAGTGTGCGACCCGGCAGTGGGATCGGGGCATTTTCTGGTGAGTGTATTGAATGAAATGATTGCGATGAAAAGCGATTTGAAAATCCTGACCGACCGGAACGGGCGCACTTTGCGTGATTACCATGTGGAAGTGGCCAACGACGAGCTGGTGATTACCGACGACGAAGGCCGGCTGTTTGAGTATCATCCTGGAAACCCGGAAAAACAGCGGGTGCAGGAGGCACTTTTTCACGAAAAGCAAACCCTGATCGAAAATTGCCTGTTTGGCGTTGATATCAATCCCAACTCGGTGAAAATCTGCCGGCTAAGGTTGTGGATCGAATTGCTGAAAAATGCGTATTACAAAACCACCACACCTGAGCTGGTGACTCCAAGTCACCTGTTCAGTAATACAAATAATGATCAGGTGACCTCCAGTCACCAGCTCACCGGAACAAATCACCAACTCACCGAAAAAACCCTCGAAACCCTGCCCAACATCGACATCAACATCAAAACCGGCAACTCGCTTATCAGCCGTTACCTGCTCGACAGTAACCTGAGAACGGCATTGAAAAACAGCCGGCATGGGGTGGATGGTTACCGTCTGGCTGTGCACACCTACCGCAACACCAAAAGTAAGGAGCAAAAACACGAAATGTTGCGGCTTATCGAAATCATTAAAAACGATTTTGAAACCGAAATTGCAGCCAATGACAAACGGCGAGTCCGGCTGAATAAGCTGAAAGGCGAACTGTTTGCCCACAGCAACCAGCAGGGGTTGTTTGAACTGAGCGCCACCCAGAAAAAGGCTTTTAACAAAAAAACCGAAAAGCTGGCCGCCGACATCAAAAAGCTGGAAACGGAACTGGAAGAAATCGCCAGCAACAAAATCTACGAAAATGCTTTCGAATGGCGGTTCGAGTTCCCCGAAGTACTGAACGACGACGGCGATTTTACCGGGTTCGACATTGTGATTGGAAATCCGCCATATATCAGGCAAGAAGTGATAAAAGAACAAAAAAGTTATCTGAAAAATGGATATCAGAATTATACAGGTGCATCCGATTTGTATGTGTTTTTTGTTGAAAGGGCATTCAGTATTTTAAAAAAGAGAGGACAGTTTAATTTCATCATGCCCAACAAATGGATGCAGGCAGAATACGGGAAACCGCTTAGAAAATATTTGCTGACCAAACAAATTCACCAAATTGTTGATTTTGGCGATTTAAAAGTTTTCGACGAAGCAACCACTTATCCCTGTATCATCTGGGCATCAGAAGATCGTCCGAAAAAGAAATTAAACACAGTAGCAGTTAAAACCTTGAACTTCGAAAAAGGATTTGAAAATTACGTTCGGTCAAATATTCAGTCAATTTCCATCGAAGGTATCAATTCAGGGACCTGGATCATTTCCTCGATGGCTGAGCAAACCCTGATATCCAGGTTGAAAACCGGTTTTGAAACTTTATCTAATTATGTTGACGGAAAATCTTTCAGGGGAATTTTGACGGGGCTTTCTGAAGCATTCATAATCGACGAAAAAACAAAAAATGAACTAATCAGCAAAGACCCGAACTCCGAAAAATTGCTGCGCCCTTTCGTGATGGGACGCGACATCAAACCTTACGCCATCCCGGAAGTAAAAAGATACCTGATTTTAATTCCCAAAGGATTTACCATCAGAAAAAATCTCGATTCGGATGATCCTTATTTTTTGGAAGAACCCATGCACCGCTATGGCGATATGCCACCGGGCGAAGCCTGGCACTGGTTTAGTACAAATTACCCTGCAGTTGCCGGTTATTTGTTGCCTTTCAAACAAAAAGCCGAAAAAAGAACAGATCAGGGGGACTTCTGGTGGGAATTGCGCGCCTGCGATTATTACAGTGAATTCGGGAAGCCGAAAATCATGTACCAGAAATTTCAGGTAAAACCTTGTTTCATTTTCGATGAAACTGGTGTTTATTGCAATGACTCTATGTGGATTATACCGACTAATGATAAAGCTCTTCTCTCAATTCTAAATTCAAAAATGGGGTGGTGGCTCATTTCAAAATATTGTACGGCAATTCAAAACGGGTTTCAGCTTATATGGAAATATTTTGGTCAGATACCTATAGCAAGTGCAAACAGAAACCAGTCAGAGAAAATTGAAGAAACCGTCAACCAAATCCTCTCTTTGAAAAAGGAAAACCCCGAAGCCGACACTACGGCGCTGGAAGCCGAAACTGACCAGTTGGTTTATGAATTGTACGGGTTGACGGAAGAGGAAGTGAAGGTGGTGGAGGGAGTCTGAGCCGGGAAAAAGTCGGAACCGGGATTTTGCCTGACTGAAGGATTACCGGGATTAAGAGTAGAAAAAAAATCGGGGTAATCAAGGTAATCTGAAAAATCACGGTTAAGACAAGTGAGAAGAAGATTGAACCGGAATTATAGCTGATTAAAGGATTACCGGGATTAGGAGAAGGAAAAAATCGGGGTAATCGGGAAAATCAAATAAATCCGGGTTAAGACAGTTGTTTACTCAAGAAATAAATATCATGAAAAACGAAGCGTACAAGTATTCAGAACTGACATCCAAAATTATTGGTTGTGCAATGACCGTTCACAACACGCTGGGCAGTGGTTTTCAGGAAGTAATTTACCAGCGGGCTCTTGAAATTGAAATGAGTTTGGCCGGATTATATTTCAAACGCGAATTCGATATGCCCATAATGTACCGCGAGGTTCAGATTGGAACACGTCGGGTAGATTTTTTTGTGGAAGAAAAGGTTTCGGTGGAAATTAAAGCTGTCAGCCATATGGATGACACCAATCTGGCACAAGCATTAAATTACCTGGAAGTTTATAATCTGGAGGTGGGGTTACTGATAAATTTTGGGGAACGAAGTTTGAAGTTTAAGCGGCTGTTGAATAAAAAATACAAGGAATCCTAGCCAGGGGAAAAAGTCTGAACCGGGACTTTGCCCGATTAAAGGATTACCTGGATTAAGAGTAGAAAAAAATCCCGGTTAAGACAAGTGAGAAGAAGATTGAACCGGGATTATAGCTGATTTAAGGATTGCCGGGATTAGAAGAAGAGAAAAATCATGGTAATCATGGTAATCAAATGAATCCAGGTTAAGACAGTTGACAATCCTGGTTTGAAACGCTTTAACTACAATTTTTATACATTTGCAGTCGGATCTTTTTAATACCAACTTATTAAACCCAAAAAAATGGATTACAGCGAAAGACGACAGCGGGTGGAGAACCTTCCGATTTACAAAAAGGGAGAAGAGATTTATCAAATGACCCGGAAAGTTTGCGATTTAATTCCCGAAGACAATGAACACCTTCAGCATGTAAAAGGACAAATGCTTATGGATGCCAGTTTGCTTACCGTTAAAATAGCCGGCGCAGAGGGTGGCGATTTGTACGATTTGCGCATGGAAGCGGCAGCCATTATCCGCAAAGCCGCCCGCGACTTAATGGTTTCCAACCATTCGCTGGAAATGTTCGGGTTTGAAGAAGTGGAGTATTTCGATATCGTCCGGGATTTAATTGAGGAGTACCGCCTGCTGTTTATTGACTGGGTAGCCGGGTTTGACCTGGGGCACTACTTTATTGATCGTTGGGGATTGTTTAACCCGCCCGGTGTGGGTCCGTTCGACAAAGATCCGGACGATGATATTCCGTTTGATCCCAATGCCTTTTTCGGTGATGATGACGATGAAGATTAATCCATGAAAAAGTCTGTTTTTCATATCAGCCAAATGGACTGTCCTTCGGAGGAAAATCTCATCCGAATGAAACTGGATGGATTGGAAGGGGTTGAAAAACTGGATTTTGACTTGAAAAAACGGAACCTGGCTGTTTTTCATTCGGGTGAAATTTCTGAAATTGTATCAGGGCTTTCGGAATTAAATCTTGGTTCTGAACTCAGAGAAACCACGGAAGCAGAGCCGGAAAATTTTGTCGAAAATACCGGGATGCAATCAAAACTGCTTTGGACGGTGCTGATCATCAACTTTTCCTTTTTTCTCATCGAAATCATTACCGGTTTCATTTCCAACTCCATGGGGCTGGTGGCCGACTCACTCGACATGCTGGCCGATTCGCTGGTTTACGGGCTCAGTTTGTGGGCGGTGGGAGCGACAGTTTCGCGTAAAAAGAAAGTGGCCACGCTGAGCGGTTATTTTCAACTTTTATTAGCGGGTATTGGAATTACAGAAGTCATTCGCCGGTTCATCGGTGTTGAAGCAATTCCAGACTTTCGAATGATGATAATCGTCTCCTTCCTGGCCTTAATCGCCAATTCGGTTTGCCTCTATCTGCTTCAAAAATCAAAAAGTAAGGAGGCACACATGCGGGCCAGTATGATTTTTACTTCAAACGATGTGATTATTAACGCAGGAGTTATTGCAGCCGGGGTACTGGTGCTGCTCACCCAATCGAAGTACCCCGACCTGATTGTTGGAACCATCGTTTTTCTGATTGTTGTGCGGGGAGCCGTCCGTATTTTGAAGTTAGGGAAATAACTTCAAAGCCATTCTTCTGTGATAAATTTTAGAAATCAACAGTTAGCACCGTCCCGGTATTTGTGTGGCAGGTCAACACCGGTCTTCTGTACTTTTGGTTACTTCACCGTCCACTCGTGCAACCCTACCGAATATTCCTCCGAAAGCTGCACTTCCAGCTTCATGGCCGTGGTGGTCACCGGCGTAAAAACTATCCTGTTCAGTTCATCCTCCATCATGGGGTAAGGTGTTTCGGCATCCACTTCCACCCAGTTTTGTCCTCTTTTGTAATACAACTTGTACCACTCGGGCAGGTCGCAACCACCCTGCGGAATATCCTTCAGCCAGTATAGTCCACATTCCGAAACCCTGGCTGGTGTTGCAAAATGGTAAACTATCCAGTGCTTTTCGTTGGTTGCCGGCCACCAGTGGTACAAGGTGTGGCTTTTGTCTGCCGAATATTTGGGCAAAAGCTGGTCGTTAATTCCCGGCAGGGCATTGGTTACATGCGAAGCTTCCACGCGGCTTTCGGAGGCGATGGTTGGAACAGGCTTTGGCCGGCTGGCTTCCTCCGAAGCAGGTATCCAAACCATCATTTGCCCTTTCCCGCGATGAGCCCATGCAAAATACGGGATGGCAGTAAATTTGCGCGGGTAGATCTCACCTTTGTCCGGCCCTTCGCCTTTTCTAAGGACAGATGCATGCCCCGAAATTACGTTCATCCCACCCAGTTTTTCGGGCATAAAACCATACGACAACTTGTCGTTTTCGGACAAAAACAAATCAAAAATGTAAGGATTTTCATAGTCGGCCCATTCGGTGCAATACACCAGTGGTCCCAGTTGCAATGCCATTTTATCCCGGTTGTCTTCAATGTTTGGGTGTGCTTTTATTCTTCTGATTTCCCAGGGGAAAACAACTTCAATTTTATCATTAGCTTCCCACTTTTCTGAAAGTACTGCATATCCGTTTTCAATCTTTGGGGAAACTTCAGTTCCGTTAATTTTAAACAGAGGCAGAGCCGATGGGTCATTTAAAAATTCATACAAATTGCCTGGAACAGGATTTTCGGCAGCCCATCCTGGAATACGGATATGTACATTTGCTTTGGCAGGTTTTTCCGGATGAAGGGTGAAAACAATATGACCATTCCATGGCATGTTGCTTTCCTGCATCAGTTTAATATTTCCTTTCGGTGTTTCGAAAATGGTGGATCCCGAAACAAAAAGATTCACGAATAAATCAGTTCCTTTCCGGGCGTAAATATAATTGGGCATGGACGGGATAAACCGTGAAATATTGGAAGGGCAGCAGGCGCACCCGAACCATTCGCTGCGTTCGTGTTGTCCGTTCGATTCCAGCGGGTTGGGATAAAAAAACCGATCGCCGCCGAGCGAAACACCCGACAGGATATTGTTGTAAAGTGACCGTTCCAGCACGTCGATGTATTTGGCATCGCCGGTCATTAAAAACATGCGGTGGTTCCAGAACACATTGGCAATGGCCGCGCAGGTTTCGCAATAAGCGCGCGCGTTGGGCAGTTCATACGGTCCGCCAAAACCTTCGTGCCCACCCTCGGCGCCAATTCCACCCGTGATGTAAAACTTTTTGTACACCACATCTTCCCAGATGGTTGAAATGGCATCGATGTAGGATTGATCGCCGGTAAGTGCCGCTACATCGGCCATGCCGGTCCACATGTAGGCTGCCCTCACCGAATGTCCCACCGCCTCGGTTTGCTCCACTACCGGCAGGTGCGACTGGTTATAGGTTGTTTTTTCTCCGATCCCTTTTCCCCGGATGTCGAGGAAAAATTTGGCCAGATCGAGGTAGCGTTTTTCGCCGGTAACCCGGTATAATTTTACCAGACCGATTTCAATTTCCTGATGGCCGGGGAAATTTTCAATTTTTCCGTATCCGAAATCCTGATCCACCAAATCGGCGCTTTTTATGGCAATGTCCAGAATTTTTCGTTTTCCGGTGGCCTGATAATATGCTGTAGCAGCTTCGTAAAAATGGCCCAGGTTGTAGAGTTCGTGGCTCAGGTCATCCACCTTTTCCCAGCGTTCTTTGCCAATCCATGCGTGACCACTGTCACCCATAATGGTGCGGTTGGTAAAGAGATAGCCATCTTCTTCCTGTGCTTCGCCGATAAGATGAATGAGCGAGTCGATGGTTTTTTCGAGTTTTGAATCAGGAAACATTTGCAGTGAGTAAGCTGCCCCTTCAATAATTTTAAAAACATCAGAATCATCAAACGGGTAAGGCGAACAAAATACGCCATCCTGCAACCCCCCTGCAATGGCAAAATTATCAATACGTCCGGTTTCCTCACTTTTCTGAATGGCAATGGGTATAGTCACATCGTGGTTGGTCTTAATGCGTTTCGACCAAAAATCGTCTTCTACTTTCACCTGCGTAAAAGGTATCGGCGTAATAGGGTATTCATTTGATTTTTCTTTTCTTGAGCAGGAAAAAAGCAGGGTTGCAATAGAAAGAGTTAGAATAAGCTGGCGCATGATATTTTAATATTAGGTTTACCAGCCAAAATTAATATTTTTTTCAGCGGGAGACTAAAAGTTCACCTGCTGAATTTATTATCAGGCTACTTTACTTCCGAAATCTTCACTGCCCATGCCAAATCACACGGTAAGTTTTTACGGATTTTTTCCGGAATATAAATTTTAACGCCCTCTTCAGTATTTTCCCATTTCAGGTTTCCCTTGGTCCCCAGTAAATTGAGTTTGGCATTATTTGCTGCAAAAATGCCTTTTACGGTGAATGATTCCGGTAATCCTCCAGTGAGCTTTTCGCTTGAAGCGAGATGCTCACTAAATGCTTCTTCCAGGTAAATGGCGTACACTTCTTTGGAATCTTTTTTCTGTGTCAGACAGATATTATCCGTTTTGTAAGGCTCGATGGCACGTGTGGCATAAATGGCTTCACCGTTTACGTTAATCCAGTTGCCCATGGCTTCCAGCAGGGTGTAGGCTTCTTTCGGCCATGTTCCGTCGGGGCCCGGGCCAATATTGTAAAGGAGGTTACCACCTTTGGCCACAATGTCAACCAGCATGTGAATCGCCTGTTTGGGCGTCATAAACTGCGGGTCGGGTACCCACGACCAGCCGCCGCCGGCAATTATGCACGACTCCCATGGGTAGGGTAGCTGCGTTTCAGGTACGCGGTTTTCAGGCGTTAGGTAGTTTTGGTTGGGGCCGCGCACTGCCCGGTCAACCACAATCAGACCCGGTTGTTTTTCGCGGGCTTTGGCTGCCAGTTCATCCATCCGGATATCCTGGTTCACCGTCCGGTTTTTGATGAAGCCCGAAGGTGTGCCTTCAGCTTTGGCAGCATAAGACTTTTCAATTACTGAAGCCGGTTTTTCAGCCACCCAGCCACCGTCGAGCCACAAAATGTCCACTTTCCCGTAATCGGTCATCAGTTCCATAATCTGGTTGTGGGTAAATTCCACAAACTTTTCCCATTTTTCGGGGTAAAGTTCCGGGTCGTAGTTCACATTCCGGTCGAGCGGCGGAAATATCGGGTCCCAGTAATAGGGGTTGTTCCAGTCGGGTTTGGAGAAATAGGCGCCTGCCCACATACCTTCGGCCCGAAAGGCGTCGAAAATTTCTTTGGTGACATTTGCCCGTGGATTTACACTGAACGGAGATTCTTTATCGGTGATTTTATAATCAGTGTATTCCGAATCGAACATACAAAAGCCGTCGTGGTGTTTGGTGGTGAAAACCACGTATTTCATACCGGCGTCGCGGGCAGCATCTGCCCATTTTTCTGGATTGAAATTTACCGGGTTAAACGACAGTTTCAGGTTTTCGTACTCCTTTTTGTACGTGAAATAGTCTTCCGGATTAGAGCCTTTTTTGCGTTCGCACCAGCCGTAATCTTCCGGGCAAATCGACCACGATTCCACAATTCCCCACTGGCTGTAAGAACCCCAGTGCATCAGCAGCCCGAATTTCAAATCCTGCCATTCATCCAGTTTTTGTAAAACTTTTTCATCTTCGGGCCATACATACCCGGTTACTTCGTGTTCATATTGTGCGCTGGAAAGGAGCACAAATAACACCGGAATAATTGCGAATAACTTTTTCATATGTATGTTTTTAATTTGTTTGTCATTAGTCACTGGTCATTAGGAACTTATCGACTGTCAGCTACCAACAGTCATCTGCGATTGCTAACTGTGACTGTTCACTGTTCACCTTTTACTGTTTACTGAGCCTGAGATTGCTCACTTCCTCCCAAATCTCCCACAACCCTTCTTCCGTGAAACTCCTTCGCTCCGGTAAGCTGCTGAATTTCTTCCACATTTTTATCAGTCACTTTTCCGGCCACCAGAATGATGAGGTTTTCTCCGGCCACATCCTGCATTTTCCCTATGGTTTCAGCACCCTCCTTTGCCGTGGCTTTTCCCCCCGAAGTAAGAATCCGTTTGATTCCTTTTATTTCTTTGAGAATACCGACACCTTCTACCGGATTTGCAAGTTCATCAATGGCCTTGTGAAAAGTAACCGGCAGCGGTTGTGCATAATCCGCCAGCAGCCGGGTGTTTTTTTCATCGATGGTATTATCCGGTGTAAGCAACCCAAAAACCACCCCTGCTGCACCAGCCTGTTTTGCCCGGTCGATATTCTTTTTCATTTGGTTGATTTCTTCTTCAGAATGCACAAAACTTCCTGCCCGCGGGCGAATCATTACCATCACCGGAATTTTCAGTGATGCGCAGGTTTTCTGCATCAGTTCGGGCGAAGGGGTGAGGCCGTCGTTTGCCAAATCGGAGCAAAGCTCGATGCGATTGGCGCCCCGTTGTTCGGCCAGCACCGCTTCTTCAAAAGTTTCAACACAAGCTTCTTTTATCATTTTTCAAATCATTTCAACACTCAAAGATATTTGATTCGTGAATTTTTGAATCGGGAAATCGTAATAATCGTAAAATTTTAGAAAGTATTGATGCTTTTTAAAAATATTGTTCAGAAATGATTTAAGTAATTCATAACATAGTTGAAGTTTCAACAACACGTGTATTCTTTTTGAATATTTTTTGAAGTGAAATACCTTGTATTTGTTAACTTTTGAGATAACTTTGCGGCATGACAAGAGAAATAGTTTTTTACAAAAACTATTTCTCTTGATTTTTATATTCACCTGGAGGACAAGGTGAAAATTCAAAAACATGACAGACTACAAAGGAATAAAAACATTTGAAGAGTTAATTGAAAGGGAACATGGTAAAATTGGTTCCGACAGCCGTAATGAATATGAAGAAAAGGCAACGTTATTTATTGTGAGTGAAATGCTTAAGGAAGCGCGGAAGGCTTCAAATATGACACAGGAACAGCTGGCAGAAAAAGCGGGAACGAAAAAGAGTTATATTTCAAGAATAGAGAATGCCCGGGGGAATATCCAATTATCAACACTAATTCGGATTTTCGAAAAAGGACTGAACAGAAAAATTGGACTGACTTTTTTCTAATCAAAAATATTATATCCTAAACGTCGGTTAATTTACTTGAAACTTATACCATTTCGAAATCCGGCTGAATTGCGGACTTCAATTATTTTCTCGTTTTCGTTTTACACATTATAATATGAATACCAAAAAACCAAAATACAATCTGATAACTATTCTCGGGCCTACTGCCACAGGGAAAACCGGACTGGCAGCGAATCTGGCTGCGAAAATTGACGGAGAGGTCATTTCTGGCGATTCGCGGCAGGTTTACCGCGGAATGGACATTGGCACAGGAAAAGATTACGATGATTATTTTGTGAACGGTGTTGAAATTCCGGCGCATTTGCTTGATATTGAAGACCCCGGAAAACATTACAACGTTTACCGGTTTCAGACCGATTTTGTGCGGGTTTTTGAAGAAATTCATTCGCGCGGAAAATTTCCGGTACTGTGTGGTGGAAGCGGATTGTATCTGGAGGCGGTTTTAAAAGATTACAAACTGATACAGGTTCCGCCTAACAAAAAGTTGCGTAAAGAGCTGGAAGGAAAATCGCTGGAAGAGCTCACTGAAATTCTGAGAAAACTGAAACCGAACCTGCACAACAAAACCGATGTGGAAACCGACCGGCGGGCTGTTCGTGCCATCGAAATTGAAATGTATTACCGCGAAAACCCGCAGTTGGAAACACCTATACCCGAAATCAACAGCTTGAATATTGGCGTAAAAGTTGACCGCGAGATCAGGCGACAAAGAATAACCCGACGACTGAAACAAAGACTGGATGAGGGGATGCTCGGCGAAGTACAAAAACTGCTGGATTCAGGTTTAACACCCGAACAACTGATTTATTACGGCCTTGAATATAAGTATCTCACCTTGCATCTGATCGGTGAATTGAGTTACGACGAAATGTTCCGGCAACTGGAAATTGCTATTCACCAGTTTGCCAAACGGCAAATGACCTGGTTTCGCGGTATGGAAAAACGGGGCACCCAAATTCACTGGATTGACGGGACTCTTCTCATGGAGGAGAAAGTAGGAAAGGTGCTGGAGTTGTTTGGCGATGGCTATTCATCCGATAACCAGAAGTCATCTGATGAATAAAATATAGAAACTCTTTTACTGTTTTAAAAATTTCTGTGTTACTTTAGAGCTGTAAAAAAGATTCTCTTAAGAATATGATTCCGCTTGATAAAGATTTACAAAAAACTAAAAAGAATTTGGATGAATTTGGTGATGTAGCCTTGCGGGTTCTGCAGTATTTACCAAACATTTTGAGTTCCTCAGAGGAAAAAAATGACTACATAATATACGCGAGTCAAATTGCCGGAACAACAAAGTATATTCGGCCTATTAACAAAAACTTGTTTTTTTATAATCCTGCTGATTTCATAACAAATTACGCAAAATTAAAAGACATTTTTGATGAGATAAAAAGTGGTTCAGAAATCAATTCTGCAGATAAAGATATTATTGATAAAACAATTTATACTATACAACAGTCAATTGGTGCCGGACTTGATTTGCTTGTAAATCCCAATAGCGCAAGAAAACATGTAGGGAACAGATTTGAAGAGTTGATTAAAGTTATTTTTACAGCAGCAGGTGTTGCAAATAAGAGAATTACTCTTCAAATCCCTTATGAGACAGACGAGGGAATAAAGACGTATAAATGTGAAAATGATTTGATTTTATCGCCTTATGATAAAGTTAAATCATCATCAATTTCCCTGGATGAAAACGAAATTGTTTTGTCGGTAAAAACAACCTCCAAAGACAGGATGGGTAAAATGTTCATAGATAAGATATTGCTTGAACGATTTGTAGGCCATCCGCAAAAAGTTATCGGAATATTTTTGAATGACGTACAAAGAAAAGAAACAAATAGTATCAGCTTTACTCTTGTTTCAGGTTTGTTTATGGTTTATTCTAAATTTCTTGTTGAATTGGAAGGAATTTATTATTTGGACCCACCGCCAAATGCCACCAAAAAGCCGTATTCCAATTATATGAAAAGATTTTCAGAATTAATAACAACTGACTTGAAAATCCTGTTATCCTCGTAAAAATTTTCTTCTTTTATTGGATTCCATTTCGTCCTTTGCTGTTCTGATTCGTGAAATATGCAAATCGTCAGTCAAACGGGATTTGATTATTTCACAATACTCCTCATTCAGCTCTGTTCCCATCCATTTTCGTTCATATGCTTCGGCAACGGCGTATGTAGTGCCCGAACCTCCAAAAGGGTCTAATATAATACTTTCAGGATTAGATGAGGACAAAATAATTTTTCTTAAAAGTTCAACAGGTTTTTGCGTTACGTGTGGAAATTTCTCCCAGGAACCGTTTGAGATTGTTGGTATTTCCAGTACGTCTTTTGGTTTGGCTCCCAAGGGGTTTGGTTCCCAGATGTATTCTTTTTTTCCGCCGTTTGAATATTGAGAACTTTCCGCCTGCGGCCTTTGGGGATATTTTAAAGTATGTTCATTGTATGGAATTCTGGCTTCATCAATATTGAATATAAATTCTTTTGATTTACGGAAGTGCAAAATACTTTCATGCGACCGGCCCCAGTCATTTCCCAGATTTGCTTTGTTTCGGTAAAACCAGACCAGCCATTTGCAGCCCTTAAAAAGATGCGATGCTGCCCATTTTATGTCAGCCAGGATTTCTGAAAACCCGCAAATATACAGCGAACCGGATTTTTTTAAAACCCTGTAAGCTTCTGAAATCCATTCCATACTCCAGTCCACATACTCTTTTTGGCTTGAAAATGAATCCCATTCCGCTTTTTTTATATTGTAAGGCGGGTCGGCAAAAATCAGATCAATGGAGTTGGAATCTAATTGCTTCAAATATTGAATAGCATCGTAATTGTATAATTTTCCATAAATAGTTTCAAAATAAGGTTGAAGGGCATTTGAAATTCGGTTGGTTGTCCGGTACTGAATTTCCAGTTGCATTTCTTCAACCAGATTGATTACCTGCTCTTCGGAGTAAACACGGTAATTGTTTATGGGATGCCTGGAACTTTTAAATTTCCCGTTTTTATCCCATCTTCTAAGGGTTTCAGAGCTAACATTCAATAATTCAGCAGCCTGACTTACCGATAAGTATTTTTCCATATCCTTAAACAACATTACACAAGTTTGCACAACAAATATATGAAAAAAGGGTTTGCAGGAGAGAAAATAACTTGATTTTTTCTGTTTCCTTTTTTCCTATTCATCTGATGACTTTAAGTCATCTGATGAATAATGTCACCGTTTCCGCCATACCAGTCTTGCACGAATCAAATCGGCGCCATCGCTTTCACGCACCACGCTGCAAAGATGAACCGTGTCATCATGCAGTTGCTTTTTAACAGCCAGGCTGTCGGAAGGAAGGCCTTCTTTCAGGAAATTCACCTCGAATTCAATCAGTTCGTTTTCCTGATGAAAATCAAAACTGTAACTGTCGATGATACGTTCGATGTAGCGTCCGCTGTTAAAGTGCTGGTTGATGTCGATTTCGTTGAACCGTACCGGCGTAAACTGAAGTTCGGCATCAGATTCGGGTGATATAACCTTCCCGGCATTTTCCCCGAAAACACTTTCTTCGTATTTGGGGAAATTGTCGAAATCATTCAATCGTACAATCCGTTTTGTTTTGGCATTGAGTACCAGCCAACTGCTGGTGGCCTGAATGATGTTGTTTCCATCCTTATCTACAAAATTGAAATCGCGGTAGCCAAAAAATCCGTCGGTGCCCCGAGACCAGGTTTCCAGCGAAAAATCTTCGCCCCAAACCGGCCTGCGGTCAATTTTTACCAGCAACTTCGAAAGTACCCAGAATTGTTCATCTTCTTTCAGATTATCGTACCCGAAACCCAGCTTGGCTGCATGTTCCCAGGCAATGTCCTGCATTTGGTAAAACATAAACGATGTGGAAAGTTTTCCAAACAGGTTGATGAAATAAGAGCGGGTAGATAATTGATTGGTATGTTTCATTTGCTTCTTAAACTTTTCTGCAAAAGTATTATTCGGTTTTGAAAAACCAGTGATTTTGACCAATTTTGCACGAAAATTAAACAAAGAATATGGGTGGCATCATCATTAAAACCCCGGAGCAGATAGAAGGAATCAGAAAAAGTTGCCAATTGGCAGCCGAAACGCTCGACTACGCGGCACAGTTTGTGAAAGCGGGCGTAACTACGGAATTTATCGATGAGAAAATTGAGGAGTTCGTTCGTGAACACAAAGCAATTCCTGCCACCAAGGGTTACAACGGCTACCCAAAATCGAGCTGCATTTCGCTGAACGAAGTGGTTTGTCACGGTATTCCTTCCACTAAAACTGTTTTAAAAGAGGGCGACATCCTGAACATCGACATCACCACCATTCTCGACGGCTATTACGGCGACACCTCGCGCATGTTTACTGTTGGCGAAATTACAAGTGGTGCAAAAAATCTCATCGATGTTACCCGCCATTGTCTCGATTTGGGCATTCAGCAGGTTAAACCAGGCAACTATTTTGGGAACATTGGTTTCGTAATCAGCCGCTACGCCAAAGCCAAAGGGTACAGTGTGGTTTATGAGTTTTGCGGGCATGGGGTAGGACTGGAGTTTCACGAAGAGCCGCAGGTGGACCACACTTCGCGCCGCAACAAAGGGCCGAAAATGAAACCGGGCATGATTTTTACCATCGAACCCATGATTAACCAGGGACGAGCATCCACCTCAATTGATAAATCAGACGGATGGACGGCACGCACGGTTGATAATAAATTGTCGGCACAGTTTGAACATACCATTCTGGTTACACCTTCAGGTTTTGAAGTTTTAACCGATATTCACAACGAATACCCCATTACATAAAAAAAGCCGGCTGTGAACCGGCTCTTTTGTTACTGTTTTCTGTTTCTGTTTACAAGGCTTTTATTTTACGTTCCAGTGACGGTAATCGAGCATCCACTGTTCCATTTTCAGTTTTGGGTCTTCCATTTCAACAAGAATAAAAGCCCTTCTGCCAAATTGAGTTCCCTGAGTGGTTGTTCCAACTGCTTTTCTTTTGTTGTCTGTTTTTACTTCGGCCAACGTTTGGTTTTCTTTGGCGTTTTCGGCTTTCACTTCAGCTTTTTCTTTTGATTTTTTGCTGAAAAGGCTGTCTTCCAGCATCCAGTTTTCAATTTCCAAAGCTTTCTCTGTTTCGGTTTCCAAATAATTTACCATTCCAAAATAGCCGGCATCGGTCATCCAGTTTTCCAACTCCAGTGCTTCTTCAGTCGCCGATTCCAGGTTGAACAGAGACTCAAACGTACTTTCATTCAGCATCCAGCTTTCCAGTTCAAGCGCTGTTTCGGCGGCTTCTTCCAAAGTATAGTCGAAATAAAAGTTGTTGGTGTTGAGCATCCATTCTTCAACGCTGATTTCGGCATCTTTTTCTGTGGTAAGAAGATTGGCCAGATTACCTGCTTCCAAATTGGTATTGACTGCCATTGTGCTTACCGAAAGAGTTAAAACGGTTACAAATACGCTGGCGAAAATGGTGAGTGATTTTACTGCTGTTTCTTTTAAATTACTGTTTCTTGGTTTCATGACTTGGTCCTCCTGTTTTTGTTTTATTTTTTATTTTTTTAATTTCTGTTTTTCAAATTCAATATTAAGACGCCTCAAATTTTATTTCGTTACACTTCTATAGAACTTTTTTTAAGATTGTACTCTTTTTTACCTTGTTATTTGTTATGCAAATATATGAATAAAAACTAATACCATGCAATACATAGTACCATGAATTTTGTCATGTTTTCGATTTTTGAATTTTAAATAGTTGATTTTAAGTGGATTTGCAGGGTAAATTTTTTAATTATTTTTGATATTTTTTTTATCAAATGGGCAGAGATGTAATTTTTGTATTTTTTTCTGAATAATATTTTTTGTTTTTGGGAGTAAATTTTTTCAAAAACTGCCGAAAAAACTTCGTAAAAACAAAAAAACCGGCAAATTGCCGGCTTCTCTGTTTTCCTGTTTTTTTATCTTCTGGCTTTTATTTTCTGTCCCAATTTGTGTAGCTCACCATCCAAAGTTCTGTTTTCAAAGCTTCTTCAGTTTCTTCTTCCATGTGAAAATCAACGTAGAAATTGTCAACGTTCAGCATCCATTCTTCCACGTTTAAAGTTTCTTCGGTTGCTATTTCCAGGTAAGCCGACATTCCGAAATAGGTTGCATCAGTCATCCAGCTTTCGAGTTTGAGAGGAGCTTCAGTTGCTTCTTCCAGTTGGTAGTCCATAAAGAAGTTGTCAACATTTAACATCCACTCTTCGGTTTCCAGTTCAACTTCTTTTTCTTCAACCAGGTATGCTGAGAATGCGGCCAAAGTAGCTTCTGCTTCAGTTTCAGCTTTTGCTGAGGTCTCTTTTTTGCTGGTTTCAGCCATCGCCAGTGTGGTTCCGTTAAATTCGTTTTCGAATTTTGCCCCCTGGGCGCTGATGGTTAAACAAGTTGCAACCAAAACTGCGATTACTGCCATTGTTTCCATCCCTGTTTTCCTTAATTTGCTGCTCATTGTTTTCATTGTTTGTTCCTCCTGTTTTTGTTTTGTTATTTCAATTTTTTCAGTTTCTGTTTTTTCAAATTCAATTTTAAGACGCCTGAATTTTGATTTCGTTACAACTTTATAGAACTTTTTTTTGGCTCGTACTATTTTTTGCCCTGTTATTTGTTATGCAAATATATAAATAAAAAATAATACTATGCAATACACAGTACTAATATTTTTGTCTTATTTTGTCAAGTTTGCTTTAACTTGCTTGTTTATAGCAATTTAGTGAATAAAATAAATTTCAATAAATCAAGTTTTTTTAAAAATGTATTTGGATGTGGTTTAAAAGAAAATTTTGAAGTAAAGCCTGGAAATAATGTCAAATCATTTGTTTCCTGAAATCCAACTCACTTTTTGTTCCGGATTGTGTTCTTTACCGATGATGTTTCTGTACAATTCGGGCCGGCGTGCCTGGGTGTAACGATGTCCTCCGGCTAAGGTTAATTTTTCCGGAATAAGCATCGATGTAACCACACCGTCGCCCAATGTACGGCATTCAGCCACCACATCGCCAAAGGGGTCGATAATCATGGAGCAGCCATTTTTCAACTGGTCGTCGTCCATACCAATGGGATTGGCAAAAACCAAATACACAGCGTTGTCATACGCCCGCGACGGCAGCCACTTCATCAACCACTGCCGGCCTTTCATGCCATCGAACTCCAGGCGCAGCGAAATGGGATCGTTTTCGCGATTTTCCCACAGTTTGGGGTCAACAAATCCTGCTCCCGGCCTCGACGAAGGAGTGCACATAGTAACATGCGGCATAAAAATAACATCGGCGCCCAGCAGCTTGGTGGCCCGCACGTTTTCAACCACGTTATTGTCGTAGCAGATTAAAATGCCGCATTTCCATCCATGAAGGTCGAACACGCAGTATTCTTTTCCCGGCTGAATGTGCGGATTGATAAACGGGTGCAATTTACGGTATTTGGCCACCAGCCCGGTTTTGTCAACACACACATACGCTTTAAACAGGTTGTTTTCGCTGTCTTTTTCGAAAAGTCCGGCCAGCACGGTCATGTTGTATTTTTGAGCAATTTCCTGTAATTTTACAATGCTTTCTCCTTCGGGAATGAATTCAGCAAGGTTGAGCATCTGTTCTTTGGAAAGCTTACGGGCAAAGGTGTATCCGGTAATGGAACACTCGTGAAAAGCGATTACTTTGGAGCCTTCACCGGCAGCTTTCTCCGTAAGTTTTTCAATAACTGCCAGATTGTAGTCTTTGTCGCCGCTGCGGTTTTCAAATTGTGCTGTCGAAACTTTCAGTTTTTCCATGTTTATTGATTTTTGTCCAGTTCTTCTTTTAAAATATCCCGAATTTGCAAAAAATTCTCTTCAAGCCGGGCCATGTTTTCAATAAAAAAGTTGAAAATGTCGGGCCAATGGTTTTGGCGGAACAGATTTACGTTAGGCAATATCGCGTAAATCCGTGCAACTTCCTGACTGCTGTCTTCACGTTCATGAAAAAATTCCCAAATCAAACCATTGGGAAAGCCATCTTCCAGCACCACCTTGTAGTTTTGAAGGATTTCAAAAGCTTTCAATCGTTTGTCTTCATTCCGCTGGCTCAGTTCCAGAATCACCTTTGCGTTGGAGCGGTCGGCCTCGAACCGGAGCGCCACACCGGGAATTTTGGTGCGGTGCAGCATCCATTTTTTTCGTCGCTCGCTAAGCATCGGATGAATTTCGCACCGTTTGCCAAACTGTTCCCAAAATTGCAGCCGTATTTTTTTCGCCTCTTCTTTTGAATACATGTTTTAGATTTCCCCACTTTCCGAGATTAAAAAGCAATATTAATTTTTTACTTTTGAAAAGAGGTAATATTTGGCAAATTAAAATGAAAGTAAATAGCAGTATTAGCATTTTTTGGAAAATTTTCTTTTTGCCACAAAGGCACGAAGCCACAAAGAAATCACGAAGAGGAAAAAAATAAACTTTGTGAATCTTAGAGTCTTGGAGGCTTATTGGCAATTTTGTTATTTTCATGAAGTCACAAAGTTCACAATGGAACCACTTAAAAACAATTACTATGAAACGTGCAGCATACTGGATTGAAAAACTGGAACTGGAAAAACACCCGGAAGGTGGTTGGTACAACGAAATTTATTTGTCGGACGATATTGTGCCGCAAACGGGTCTTCCTTCCAGCTTTCGCGGCGAACGTAGTTTTGCCACATCCATTTACTATTTGCTCGAAGGCACTGATTTTTCAGCTTTCCACCGGATAAAGTCCGACGAAATCTGGCACTACTACACAGGTACTTCAGCCATAGAAATTCTTTCGCTGGAAAAAGGCAAGTTGAAAAAATACCTGGTTGGCAACGACCCGGAGCGCGGGGAAACCTTTCAGGTTATTGTTCCGAAAAATACCTGGTTTTCTGCGCGATTAGCCAATTCAGAGGGGTTTGCACTAGCCGGATGCACTGTTTCTCCCGGCTTTCATTTCGAGGATTTTGAACTGGCCGATGGCCGGTTGCTGAAGGAATATCCGGATTTGAGGGATGAAATTGTGTCCTTGGTGAGGTAATTGTATATTGACCAGTAAACGAAATTTAAAGATTTTTATGAATAAGCAACTTTTGATAGCTGTATTTTTTTTCTTAATCATCAAATCAAGCGCCCAGCTTGTTGAAGTGCAAGCCAACTACAATGGAGTGGGCGATGTGGATTTTGTGGCATACAACAACACCCCGGCGCCATTATTTTTGAATGTGGATTTTGCCGATTTGGAAAACACCACATTTAATGAACAGTTGCCATACATTAAATTGCTGGAACCGGGTTTTAACACACTTTTCACCCTGCATCGCTATCCCGACGCTGATGTACCGCGGTTTAATTACCAAATAAAATCCTTCAAATCCAATCCGATGGCGCTGGCCGACCTCGATTTTCCCTACCTCATTCCCTTCAGTCCCGGAAAAGATGTTTCGGTTTTCGATGTAAAGGGTCTGGCCGGATTCTGGGGAACAAGTTTGCCCGATTCGTGGAATGCTACCGGTTTCTTGGCAGTTCCCGGCGAACCGGTATTTGCCAGCCGCACCGGCATCATTGTGGAAATTGTTGGTGCACAACGCACCGGCGAACCGCAAACATGGTATCATACGTGGAATAATTCAATCACAGTCTTGCAGCCCGACGGCACACTGACTTGCTACCGTAATGTGGTGGACACCAGCAAAAAGCTGAAAGTAAACGAAAAAATATTTGCCGGACAGCAACTGGGTATCGTGGCGCCAGGCAGCACCGAAATCATCGTTTTGATTTTTCAGCGCAGCCTCAATTCCAGCGATTTGCGGTTTGTAATCCCTGAATTTGTTACTAATGAAAATGAAACCGGCATCCTGCTTTCTTCTCAGAAATACAAAGTTGTTCACCCCAACGAAATCAGAGGGTTGGAAATGAGCAACCGCGAAAAACGCCGCAATTTGAAATAAAGCGTTTAGTTTTCTTCCTTCCAGGCCGAAATTCCTTTGAAAGCATTGCCATTGCGATCGAAAAGACTGCGACCTAAAAATGGTATTCCTGAACCGGGAATATCCAGCCCGTCGGGTTTCCAGTAATAAACCGAGGTTACCTTCGGGTACTTTTCGAGACGTTCTGCCAACTCTACCAGAAAATCGTGCTGCCCCTGTTCTGATGGCGGATAGGGTTGAACATCCAACACCCATTCTTCCGGCTCGGGGTACCAGCCGTTTGCATAATATGCCGTTTCCACCATAGATATTTCCTGTTCGTATTTATTTGAAAGGAACTCCAAATTTTTCTCCAGATCCTCGAGAGTGCCGTGCCACCATGGATAGTAACTCAATCCGATAATATCGAATTCCACTCCGCGTTGCAGAATATTGCTGTAAAAATTGTCCGATTCTACCAAATCACCGCCTGTGGCTGCGTGAATCATAAGCGGAATTTCAGCGCCTCCTTCCACGTCCTTCACACCGCGAATTCCGGCCTTCAGCAAGTCAGAAAGTTCGTCCCAGCGGGCGTTTCCGTTGTCCCACAGTCTGCCCTGCGGCCAAATCATTCCGTTGTTGATTTCGTTGCCAATCTGTACCATTTCAGGAAAAACACCGGCTGACTTCATGGACTGCATCACGTTTTTGGTATAATGGTAAACACTGTCGGTAAGTGTTTCAAAGTTAAGGTTTTCCCAGGCTTTGGGCACAAACTGTTTGCCCGGGTCGGCCCAGGTATCGGAATAATGAAAATTCAGAAAAATTTTAAATCCGAATTGTTTTGCTTTTTGCGCCAGGGCAATGGTATAGTCCAAATCGTTGCACACTGGTCCTTCCATGTTGGGCGAGTGAAAAATACGCAGCCGGCACCAGGTGTAGCCATTCTCTTTAAAAATTTGAAACCCTTCTTTTACTTCGCCGTCAAGCTTATATTGTCCGCCCAAATCTTCCAGTTTTTTCATGATGGAAAAATCGCCGCCGTAAACGAGGTTACTTTGGGGGGTGTTTTCATTATCGGTTTCCTGCTTTTTATTGCACGAAATAAAAAGCAGCATTAGTACGAATGGCAAAATAGATGTTCTCATAGTTAAATTTCATTTTTAAAAGGGGAATATAGCAATTTTTTAAAAATGTTGTGTTAAAGCCGACCTCCACCAGCTAAAATGTTTTGCTTCCATTTCTTTAACCGATGGAAAGGGATAGAACAGGTAGTTTCTCTTTTCTCCTATGAAAAAGCCGTTTTTGATGGTTCGATAGGAGAGATCGTCACGCAAGAACCTCAATACGGTTTTTGTAAGTTTCCCTTTGGTTTGGTGAAGTTTCAGAAGGCATTCCCGCAAATGATCGGGGTTTGGATACGGCAAATTGCTCAATGCGGCGTAGGGGTCGGTGGCCAGTTCATTGAGCAGCAATTCGGCAAAAAAAAGTTTGGGTGTGGAAACCGGTTTTTGGGGGTCGGTTAAAAATTGGATAAATTCGTTGGGTAGCAACTTGCTGGCCACACGGGTAGTCACAGGGTTAAACTGCTGGTAAAGATGAATTTCATCCGATTCCACCTCTTCGTATTTCGACGATTCGATGCCCAGTACTTTCCCGTCGTCGGTGGCCAGGTATAATTTTTTGAGCGCAGCCAGCGGTGTTTGTTCCAGTACCCGGTAAATACCGAAAAATACCGAACGTTTGGGCTCCCCGTTGGTATATTGTACCAGTTTTTTGTCAATGTAATCGTGCGGAATATTCTTAATCTTCCCGGAGTCGAGTTCAAAAAAGATGTTTTGACTGCGAATGCGTTTTTTGGTCCCAACCGAAAGGTAATGGCCAAAATCTTCCGGAGGCAAGTGAGATGCGATAAATGATTCGGGAGTAAACACCAGGTAATAATATTTTTCCATGGCTGTCGTTTTTTGGATTTTCAAATAAAGTTACTGAAAAAAAGCTGCCATGTCAATGATTTTGTGCCAAATAATTGCCAACAAAAAAGTTGAAATGATTTTCAGAGATTTTGAACAAAACTGTTTCTTCTTCAGTTAAATAGAATAAATACATAAAAATGAAAGAAATTAAAAAAGAGAACATCAGCCAGGGGGTATTCGATCTGTATGATGATTATGCGCACAACAGGATTGATCGCCGGCAGTTTATGGAAAAACTTTCGGTGTATGCCGTTGGAGGGTTGACCGTTTCATCGCTCATGAGTTTTATTATGCCCGATTACCAGGATAAAATTCAGGTTAAAGCGGATGATCCACGCCTGAAATCGGAATTTGTGGAATACGATTCGCCCAAAGGAGGCGGGAAAATCAAAGGGCAACTATCGAGGCCGGTAAACAATAACAACAAGCTGCCGGGTGTGATTGTGGTGCATGAAAACCGGGGGCTGAATCCGCACATTGCAGACGTGGGCCGCCGTGCAGGCCTGGAAGGTTTTCTTTCGCTGGCGCCCGATGCACTTACACCTCTGGGAGGCTATCCCGGTAATGACGACGACGGACGGGCACTTCAGGCCAAACGTGACCGGGATGAAATGCTTGAAGATTTTATTTCAGCCTTTTACTATCTGAAATCACATCCTGAATGTAATGGGAAAATAGGTGTGGTTGGCTTCTGTTTTGGCGGCTGGATTTCAAATATGATGGCCGTGCGAATCCCCGAATTGCTGGCAGCCGTTCCGTTTTACGGAGGACAACCCGATGCAGAGGATGTGCCGGCAATTAAAGCGCCGTTGTTGCTGCATTTTGCAGAACTCGATGCCCGAGTAAATGCAGGCTGGCCTGCTTACGAGGAAGCGCTGAAAAAACATGGTAAGGATTACAAAGCCTGGTTTTATCCTGAAACAAATCACGGTTTCCACAACGACACTACCCCGAGGTTCGACGAAGCTGCCGCCAAACTGGCCTGGCAACGGACTGTAGATTTTTTTAAGGAGAAACTTGGGTAGTTTTTTTTATCTTCACCCCAAACTTACAAGAACTGAATTTGATGAAGCGTATTCTCACCATCGATATCATGCGGGGGATTACCCTGTTTCTGATGCTGTTTGTAAACGATTTGTACATGAAAAACGTGCCCTGGTGGCTGGGGCACACCGAAGCCAACTTTGATGGTATGGGACTGGCCGACTGGGTTTTCCCCGGTTTCCTGTTTATGGTGGGTATGGCCGTTCCGTTTGCCGTGCAAAGCCGGCTGAAAAAAGGAGAATCTACCCGGTATATTGTTTTGCACATAATTATCAGGACAATCAGTTTGCTTTTAATCGGTGTTTTAATGCTGAATGTTTCGCGTCTGAATTCGGAACTGACAGGAATGAACAAAAACCTTTGGGCCATTCTGATGTACCTTTCTGTTTTTCTGATTTGGAACCTGTACAAAAACATTTCCCAAAAAGTAGTTTTTGGTTTGAAAGGTTTGGGGATTGCAGGTTTGATTGTTTTGGTTTTTCTATTCAGAAGCGGAACAGCAGAAAATCCAGGCTGGCTGACTACCGGCTGGTGGGGAATTTTAGGATTGATTGGCTGGGGATATTTTGCCACAGCGCTTGTTTTCCTGGTTGCAAAGGAAAACCTTTTAAAAACCGGGCTGTTCTGGCTGTTGTTTCTGGCGCTGAATATATTTTCGCAAACGGGAATGCTTTCGTTTCTGAATTTTTTGCGTCCGGTCTTCGGTGTGCTCATTGGCGGAAACACGCCGCTGCTGGTTATTTCCGGCTTGTTTTTCAGTTTAATTCTCCGAAAAACAGGTTCGGAGCAGTGGAAAAAATTTGCCATCACCGGAATTTTACTCGGTATTTTGATGCTGGTTGGCGGATTTTTGCTGCGCAACTGGTTCATCATTTCAAAAATAAAAGCCACACCAAGTTGGGGATTAATTTGCACCGGAATCAGTACATTGCTGTTTGTGCTGCTTTTTCTCATTTTGGATGTGTGGGGAAAAATCCGCTGGAGTTCCGTTTTTAAACCGGCCGGACAAAATTCGCTGACCACCTATCTGGCGCCCGACATTATTTATTATACCGTATGGATGACCGGTTTTCCGTTGCTTTTTTACAAACAGCTGGAAAGCCCGCTGCTGGTGATTGCCGGCTCGCTGGTTTGGGCATTTGCCATGATTGGTTTCGCGGCGCTGCTTTCAAGAATCGGAATCCGGTTGAAATTATAGGTTTAACCTGAAGCTTCCATTCCCGAAAGTCCAGCCAATTTCTCTGCAATTTCATCTACATTCAGCACAAAGTCGGGTTCAAACAGCTCAATGGCCGAGGAAGGCATTGCTTTGGCAAAAGCGGTTTCAGGATTTTCCACAATGGTTATACCTCCATATTTTTGTATGGTATGCAGCCCCTTTGAACCATCGCTGTTTGAGCCGGTCAGCAAAATACCTGTGAGCTCATTTCGGTAGGTCCATGCTGCGGTTTCAAAAAGCACATCGATGGAAGGCCGCGAATAATTCACTTTAGCATCGGTCGAAAGGCTGAGCGAACAATCGGCTTCCACTTGCAAATGGTAGTTGGGAGGAGCAAAATAGACCGTTTTCGGCCTGATTTTTTCTTTTTCAGCGGCTTCTTTTACTTTAAAGGGTGTGTTTTTATTCAGATAATTCAGGAAACCACTCACGTTGTTGTTGCCAATATGCAGTACAACAATTACCGGCACCCTGAAATTTTCAGGCAATGCAGAGAGCAGTGTCTTAATAGCTTCCATTCCTCCGTAAGATGCACCAACAACAATTGCTTTCATGTGTATTAAATATGCAGTTTTTTATAAATTTTCAGCTTCTTGTCGATAGATGCGAAACTGTTTTCCAAATCGGTAAACTTCAGGCTTTCTTTGGTTCCCAGGCATAAATATCCTCTTTTTGAAAGGCTGTTGTTAAAAAGATGGAGTACTTTGTTTTGAAGCGTTTTATCGAAGTATATCAATACATTCCGGCAAAAGATCAGGTTTACCTCTGCAAAAACACTGTCGGTTACCAGGTTGTGATCGGCAAATACAATGTTTTTTGAGAGCGATTTGTCGAAAAGTACTGACCCGTACTTGGAGGTGTAATAGTCTGAAAGCTTTCCCGTCCCACCTGCTTCGGAGTAATTGCGGGCATATAGCTCCATCTCTTTTTTGCTGTAAATTCCCTGCCTGGCAATTTCCAGCACACCTTTATTAATATCGGTTGCATAAATCCGGGTTTTACCGAGAAGCCCCTCTTCTTTCAGTAAAATGGCCAGCGAATAAACTTCTTCACCGGTGGAGCATCCTGCATGCCATACTTTTATGTGGGCGTATGTTTTAAGGTCCGAAACCACTTTTTTTCTGAAAGTAAGGTAGAATTCGGGGTCGCGGAACATTTCGGTTACATTGATGGACAAATCCTGCAAAAAGGTGCGAAAAAAGGTTTTATCCCACAACACTTTGTTCTGCAGTTCCGAAATGGTTTCCATCCCGCTCATTTGTAACCGCTGATGAATGCGTCGCTTCAGGTGGGCCTTGCTGTAGTTCCTGAAATCGTACCCATACTTCATGTAAACGGCCTGCAGCAATAGGTTCATTTCAATGTCAGGGGTTTCCATGCCATCCTGATCGACCACTATGTTATTCGTTATTGTTTTTGACGACATGCTCGATTATTTTTTTTAATTCGCCCAGTTTAAAAGGTTTACTAATAAAATCATTCATTCCTGCCTGCATGCATTTTTTCTTGTCTTCGGCAAACGTATTGGCTGTTACTGCAACAATATATGCCGGATGTTTGGTTTTGCGGTTTTTTTCATAACCACGTATTTTTACAGTAGCGTCGATTCCGTCCCACTCGGGCATCTGCATATCCATCAGAATTAGCTGGTAACCGTTGGTTTTATACATTTCATACGCTTTTTTCCCGTCGCCGGCAATATCGCAGGTGATTCCCATTTTTTGGAGAATTACTTTTGTTATCCGCTGGTTAACCAAATTGTCTTCAGCATATAATATTTTTATATCTTTTGGAATATCCACCTTTTCCACCTGCTGTTCTTCTTCTTTTTCCTGTCCGGGGGTGTAGTCAAAGTCTAATTTAACCCAGAATTCCGAACCTTCTCCCGGCTGGCTCTCCACCCCGATTTCCCCTTTCATAAGCGATGTAAGGTTTCTGCAAATGGCAAGGCCTAATCCGGTTCCTCCGTATTTACGGGTAGTACTGCTCTCGGTTTGCGAAAACTCTTTGAACAGTTTTTTTTGTCCTTCCTCAGAAATGCCAATGCCGGTATCTATTATCCTGAAAATGAGTTTAACCGCATCGTTTTTTTTCTCCAGAAGCTCAATTTTCATGGTTACGCTTCCTTCCTCTGTGAATTTAATGGCGTTGTTTACCAGGTTGGTTAGTATTTGATTTAACCGGAAAGGATCTCCAAGAAGCTGGTCGGGTGCTTTTTTATCGATTTCGGTAACCAGTTTGATGGATTTGGTATCGGCTTTGAATTTCAGTAATTTAACAATGTTGCTTGTGATTTTCGAGAGTTTGAATTCGATGTTTTCAAGTTGAATTTGGCCCGATTCGATTTTTGAAAAATCCAAAATATCGTTAATGATACTCAGGAGGTTTTCGCCCGATGTAGTTATGATTTCAACCAGTTCTTTTTGATCTGATTTCAGCTCTGTTTCTTCCAGCATTTTCGAAATTCCTATTATCCCGTTCAGGGGTGTTCTTATTTCGTGCGACATGTTGGCCAGGAAGATGGATTTAGCCCGGGTGGCTTCTTCTGCTTTGTTTTTCTGAACCTCAAGTTCTTTGTTGTTCTTTTCAATGGTGTTCAGAAGTATTTGTAATTCCTGCTGATGCAAATACAAATCGAGAAAGACTCTGACCTTTCCGGTTAGTATTTCAGGAACGATGGGTTTTGGTATGAAATCGACCGCCCCTGTTTCAATGCCTTTTATAATGTGCACTTCGCTTTGATGGATGGCCGAAACAAAAATAACAGGCAGGTACATTGTTCTTTTTCTTTTTCGCATAAGCGACAAAGTTTCGTAGCCGTCCATTCCCGGCATCTGAACATCGAGTATGGCCAGTGCAAAATCTTCTTTCTGGGTTACGCGCAGAGCTTCCATTCCTGAATTAGCCCTGACAAAAGTTACATCAAAGTCACCCAGCAGCAATTCGAGGCTGACCAGGTTTTCTTCCCGGTCGTCAACGATAAGTATTTTTGGTTTTTCCATATGCTTATTTGTATAACCATATTTTTAGCAACGATAATAATTTGTGCACATCTACCGGTTTCGATATATAATCGTTGGCTCCGCTGTCGATGGCTTTTTGGTAATCTTCCTTCATAGCTTTTGCCGAAAGGGTAATGATGGGTATGTTCTCTGTTTCGGGGTTGCTTCTTATTTTCTGCATTGCTTCGTAGCCGTCCATTACAGGCATCATAATGTCCATTAAAACAAGGTCGGTGCCGGGGTTGTTTTTTAACATTTCCAATGCAGCCGCTCCGTTTTCTGCCTCCAAAACCTCAATTTCTCGTTCTTCCAGAATCTGGGCAATGGCAAATACATTTCGAATATCGTCGTCAACCACCAGCACTTTTTTGCCTTTAAACGTGTCATCATCGGAGATGTCGGGTACAGCTGCCTTCGATTTGGATGTTTTTTTGGCTACCTGGTGCAAAAACAGAGTCACTTCGTCCATCAGCCTTTCGTCCGATTTGAGGCCTTTTATAACAATAGATTCTGAAAACTTTTGCAATTCGCGAAGTTCTTGTCCTGAAAGTTCCCTTGCCGTATGTATAATAATATTGGGAATGGGTATTCGATCTTCTTTTAGCTTTTTTAGCAGTTCGTTTCCCGAGAAGTCGGGCAATCCAAGGTCGAGAATTACGCAGTCGAAAGGTTTGGCAGAGATCATATCATAGGCCTGCCGTCCGGTTTTTGCCTCATGTAGCACCAGGTCTTTTTTCTCGAAAAGGAGGTGAATCGCTTCGCGGGTAACAGGATCGTCTTCAACCACCAAAATCTGGTTGAATTCATTGTCGAGTTTGTTTTCAATGTTGTTCGAGATATTCTGAAAACTTTCCGATTCGGGTGTTGCCAGGTCTTCGATGTTGTCGAGCACCGAATCTTCAATTCTTGAAACCAGATGCAGCGGTAACTGCCTCGTGAATTTATTTTCTTTCAGTTTTTTAAGGTCTTGCGAATCGCGCAATCCATCGGATATTATAATGGCCTGGGGTGTAAATTTTGTTGCCAGGGATATCCCATCGTTTATGTCTGAAGCCACAATGCCGTTGAAATTTCTTTTGTGGCAGAGGTCAAGCAGTTTTTGGGCTTTTCCTTTTTCATTGTGAATAATAAGTACCAGGAGCTGATCGGGTTTAAAATAACGGTCGTCGTCAATAAAAAAAGGCAATTCTGTTTTTTGGTTTTCCTCATGTTCTTTCTTATCCTGCGACTTTGGTTTTTGATGTGTCTCTTTCAATGAATTATTTATTTTCTGCGGTTGCTGGTGCCCTGTGCCCACCATGTTTTCGTCGAGAGGCAGGTAAACCGTAAACATTGAACCCTTCCCTTCTGAACTTTCAACATGAATTTCGCCCCCCAAAGCCTGAATCAGTTGTTTTGAGATGGAAAGTCCAAGACCGGTACCGCCATATTTTCGTGAAATGCTGCCGTCGGCCTGCTGGAATGCTTCAAAAATGTCATTTACTTTTTCAGGAGGAATTCCAACCCCTGTGTCTTCCACGGCAATGTAGAATGTGTTTTTGCTGTTTAATTCAGCATTTAAAAGGTTAACCTCATCAGATGGCCGGTCAAAGCGGATGTTCACATGCCCTTTCGACGTAAATTTCAGGGCATTTGATATCAGGTTCTTTAAAATCTGCATCAGGCGCTGCTTGTCGGAGTAAATAACAGGAGGAAGGTTTTCTGAAAGTTTTACTGCCAGGTTCAGTCCTTTGTTTTCGGCCACCGGTTTGAAATTCTGAACAATATCGGTTTTTATCTCATCAATGGCAATGTGACTGAAGTTGTAGGTCATTTTTCCGGCCTCAATTTTCGACAGGTCGAGTATTTCGTTAATCAGTTCGAGCAGGTCTTTCCCACTCTTGTAAATGATATTTACTGATTTCAACTGGTCGTCATTCAGGTTCCCTTTTTTGTTCTCGCTGAGCAATTTCGACAGAATAAGCAAACTGTTGAGCGGAGTACGTAACTCATGCGACATGTTGGCCAGAAATTCCGATTTGTACTGACTGGCCAGCCTTAGTTCGTTGTTTACTTCCTTCAGTTTTTCCTGCTGGGTATGAAGGTTTTTTTCGCTTTCCGTTAAAATTTGGGTTTGTTCGGCAAGCTCTTCGTTGGCCACCCTTAATTCTTCTTCCTGCGATTTCAATTCCTCGTTTGCCACTCTCAGCTCTTCTTCCTGGGTTTTCAGCTCTTCGTGCCTAGTCTTTAATTCTTCCTGTTGTTGCTTCAGCTGTTCGTTAATTACCTCTAATTCTTCTTGTTGTGCCTGCAGTTTTTTATTTCTTTCGAGAATCTCCAATTCCAGTTCTTTAATTTTTGTAATGTCACGTGAAATTCCGAATGTGCCAGTTACCTCACCTTTTTCATTTATTAATGGCATTTTGGTAGTTGAAACATACCTTTCCTTTCCATCTTTCAGTGTGTCTTTCTCAATGATTCCTATTATTGGTTTTTTAGTTTTTATTATTTCCTGCTCGGTTTTATATGCGGGTTTTGCGTGTTCTTCTGTAAAGAAATCAAAATCTGTTTTTCCCAAAAGCTCTTCGGGATTTTCTAAACTGAACCAGTTCGCCAACGATTTACTTACTTTTAAAAATTTACTATTTCTGTCTTTAAAATAAACTGCATCGGGTAAATTATTCATGAGTGAATCTATCAGCGATTTTTCCCAAACAAGTTCATCCTGGGTTTTCTGCAGTTTGTTAATGGTTTGTCTTAATTCAGTTTGCTTCGACTGAAGTTGATCGTTCTGGTTTTTAATTTCAATTTCAAGTTTTTTTATCTCCGTAACATCTTTCGAAATACCAAATGTGCCAATGCATTTTCCGGTTTCGTCGTACATAGGCAGCTTGGTTACCGACGTCCACAATTCGCCGCCATCTTCATCAACGCCCTGCCTTATTTCATCAACGAAGCCCTTTCCTTCACGAATAATTTTCTGCTCTTCGTCGAAATACTTTTGGGCATCTTTCTGAGGATGGAAATCGAAATCGGTTTTGCCAATAATTTCTTCCGGTGATTTGACGCCAAACAGTTCAACCATCGATTCGCTGATGCGCAGGAACCTGCTTTCGTGATTTTTAAAGTAAACGAAGTCGGGCAGGGTTTTCAGCATGGAGTCGAGCAACGCTTTTTCGCGAATAAGGTTTTCTTTAATCCGAATATTCTCAGCCAGTTCTTTTTTTATTTTTTCTTCTTTGGCTTTTAGTTCTTCGGCCTGCTCAATGGTTTTGTCGAGCAACTCTTTTCGCCGGTAGCGGGCAACAGCTGCTCCCACATTTGCCGATATTTTTTCGGAGGCAGATTGAAGAAAACCGGTTTTTAACGGAGTTAATGCATTTACGGCAGCCAGTTCAATCACCGCCTGCATCTGGTTTTCGTAATGCATGGGCAACAAGTATAACTTTTCGGGATAAAACTCGCCGGTAGCACTGTAAATTTTATGGAATTTTTTTTCGACATTGATTATCTGAAGCGATTTTTCAAGAACTGCCTTACCTGCCAAACCTTCGCCCGGTTTCAGAATTCCTTTCACTTCATAGAGATTTAACCCAACCGAGGCGGTAAGCTCCAGTTGTTCCAACTCTTCGTCGTAAACATATATTGCGCCAATTTCGGTTCCCAAAAAATTACAAAGCCACCGGATAACTCGGTCCGACAGTTCGTTCACCTGATAATTTCCACGCATTTGGTCATCGAGTTCGCTCATGCCCTGTTGAAACCACTTCTCTTCTTCGTTTTTTATTTGGGTTTCCTCGAGCCGGGCCGTCATTTTATTGAGGGCTATCGAAAGTTCATCTTCTTTCGATTTTGGGTTTAGCTTGATGCTGTAATCGCCCCGCGCCACTTTTTTTGTGTAGGCAATGATGTTTTGAATACCTACCTGAATTTCGGAAAAAGCGATTGAAAGCTCTCCAATCTCATTTTTCGTGTCAATATTAACCGAAGAGCTCAGATTTCCTTTGGCAATTTTTTTGAAATTGTCGGCCAGACGCATAATCGGAACAGAAACTGACCGGGCAATTTTTACAGCTATGATTGTACCTGCTGTTACAAGAAATAACACCAACAAAAGAATAATGAGTCCCATTGACTTATTAATGTAATCGGTAAGACCATACACCGAGGCGGAAAAATCACCGGAAATACCATTCATCTTTTGAAAATTCCGGTGAAGTTCATTTAGTCGATCCGGAGTTTTATTTAGGTGGTAGGTTGAAATTTGATGATTTACATTTTCAACGAGCAGGGAAGCATCAATTGCTGTTTTTTGAATTTCGCTTATTTTGCCGGGCTTAACTTTTATGAAACGATTTATTTGTCTTGCCAACATTTCAACCTTTCTTAGTTCGTAGTTCGCCCCCTCCTTAAATACATCATAAAAAAGCGGCAACCATTCCTCTTTTTCCATTGCCTGCATCAAACTGTCTATTCTGGCGAAAGTAAATGCAATGGATTGTGCTTTTCTAAATTCATTTTGGGCCTGTTTTAGATATTCCTCATTCCCTGTTAATTCATATTGATAAAAATATTCCGTTCCGTTAGAAAATTTCTCCAGAAAAACCCTCTGTTCGCTCACCAATACGGTAACTGTCTGGCTGGTATTAAACAGATACCTGGCCATAAGCCCAATAAGCAGAATGCTCGCTATATACATTACAATAAGCACAGCCAGTTTCGACTTCACTCTTAAATCGGAAAAGCGCCAATTTAATCTGTCCATTTTTCTTCTATTAAAATTTTCATAGTTTCAACAATTGCAAAGTAGATAAAAATATGAAGAAAAATAATTTTTCCGCTCATTTTTGTCAACTTGAAGATTAAATTTGTAACGATTTGTTGTTCAGCGATTATTTAAACGTAAAACCCGATGTGGAAGCCGTTCAGAATCCGGTAGCGCTGGTGCGTGCAGATGTTTATCCGCCGGTTATGGATGAGGATAGAAAAACAGAAGGCGAACACCTTGAAGTTATGCATGTTGCTTCGGGCTCAGCAGGAACACAACCGGGAGATTTTGGCTGGAGTGGCGAAAGCCAGTTGTGGTGGGGGCATGGAGATACAGGCGGTGAATTGCTCAGTTAAAATTAGAAAAGCTGAATTGAGTTAATCAAAAAACGGAAATAACTTTCTGATTTCTTCATCCGAAGGTCTTCTGCCGTATTCACAAATTTCGAAAGCTTCGGCAGCGGTTATTTTATTTGCTTTTTCGGCGCCGTACCACTTAACAAGCGATTCCCGGGTTTTATCTGAAATGTTTGGCTTTCGCCAGTCGGCCAGCCATTTTAGCCGTTCTTCTTCTGTTTTTGGCACCTGGTCGAGCCGTCCACCGGTCCATGGCAGCCATTCGAACATTTGTGATTTGTGGGCTGCAATGCCGTAAATTTTTTGTTCAAACTCGTTCGAAATATCTACGGCAATATCCGGTTCAAAAGGATAAGGTTTCTGAAAACGGTCTTCCACATACAAAAACACCGGGTTTTTTTCCAGCGACGAAACATCGGAGGCTACATTGGGCACTATGACCATATAAGCGGCATCCTGAACCAGAATCGCTGTATTCCGATGGTCGGGATGGTAGTCGTTGGGTCTGGGGCCTATCACCAAATCGGCATTCCACTTGCGGATTAAGCGAATCAATTCCAGCCGGTTTTCCAGTGTGGGCATCAGTTCGCCGTCGTGGTTATCCAATACAATGTACTCTACTCCAAGCCGCTTTCCGGCCTCCAGGGCTTCGGCACGCCGGATTCGGGCCAGGGCTCCGCCGCCTTTCTCATGGTGGCCGGCATCGCCGTTGGTCAGCGAAACAAACAACACGTTGTGTCCGGCTTTGGCATATTTTATTGCAGTGCCACCGGCCCGGATATCACAGTCGTCGGGGTGAGCGCCAATGACAATAACATGAACAGTATTTTGCGAGAATATCCCGGAAATCACAAAAAACGTCAGAATTACGGTTAAATAGATTTTCATGTCATATAGTTTTGAAATGCAAGTATTGCTAATTAAAAAATAACAAAACAATTAAAAAATGTTGGGAAATGTTAATTTTTTTAAAAATTTTCTATATTGCAGCCGCATTGAACAATTAATTAGTTATTAACTTTTAAAAGCTATTATGAAGAAAATTGCGCTATTCTTATTTTGCATGACATTCATTGGAATGTTTGCTTTGGAAGCTCAGGTTCGTCAGGTTTCCGGAACTGTAACCAGTTCAGAAGACGGCAGTCCCATACCTGGAGTTTCAGTTGTTGTTAAAGGAACAACGTTGGGAACAATTACAGACATCGATGGGGTCTATCAATTAAGTGTTCCTGATGATGCGGAAACGATTATGTTTTCGTTTGTTGGTATGAAAGCTCTGGAATTACCCATTACGGGTAATGTTGTTAACGCGGTTTTGGAGCCCGATATTCTTGGCCTCGACGAGGTTATGGTGGTAGCTTATGGTACTGCCAGGAAAGAATCGTTAACGGGTTCTGCTGCTGTTATTGGTGAGAAAGAAATTGAGTCACGCTCTGTTTCTTCTGTTGCACAGATACTTACGGGCTCAACAACCGGTATCCAGACTACAGCGGGTTCAGGTCAGCCAGGCAGTTCACCGGCCATCCGTATTCGCGGTGTCGGAACGCTTAATACATCTGCAGATCCGCTTTTCATTTTGGATGGTATTCAGTACGAAGGAAGTATTGCAAGTATTAATCCGAATGACATATCTTCAATTACTGTGTTGAAAGATGCTGCATCTACTGCACTCTACGGGTCACGTGCCGCAAACGGTGTGATTATTATCACTACCAAGAGCGGAGCAAAAGGAGTTGAAAGTTTGAACGTTTCTTTAAAAGCACAAGGTGGTTTAATCAACCAGGCGCTTCCATATTATGAGTCTGTTAATGCGCAGGATTACTACGAGCTTCAGGCCGAGGCATTTGCGCAGTCAAGATTCTGGTCGGGCAATGCGGATAACATTCAGGAGTCGAGAGCTTATGCTTACGAGAATATCTTTTCTCAATTGCGGTATAATCCTTTTCTGGGAATTCCCAACGACCAGATCGTAGGCAGCGATGGCAAAATTAATCCAAACGCAACGGTTGGTTTTCCGGATTTGGATTGGTACGAAGCTGCAAAACAACAAGGGTACAGGCAGAACTACGATTTGAGCATAAGTGGCGGTAGTCAAAAAGCAAGCTACTTTTATTCTATGGGATATTTAGATGAAAGAGGATATGTTATAAAGTCCGATTACGAAAGGTTTAGTTCGCGCTTAAATATCGATTTTGACGCAAAGAGCTGGTTACAGGTTGGTACAAATTTTAATGCTTCAATCGTTAACAGCGATATTGGTTCATCTGAATCAGCTACTTATGCAAACCCATGGCGAAATGCCAGGATGACGCCTCCGATATACCCGGTTTTTCTGGTTGATCAGGAAACCGGAGAATATATTTTGGATGGAGCAGGCGAAAAGCAATACGATGATGGCGGCCCCTATTCGAGGCCTATAAACCAGGGAAGAAACGCAATCGCTGAGTTAAATTGGAACAGCGATGACTACAAAAGAAATGATTTTGGAAACAGGACCTATGCACGATTTACCTTAATTGATGGTCTTACAGCAACGATAAATGCAGGCACCGATATTCAGAATTACCAGTACAAAGGCTTTGAAAATGCCGAGATTGGTGATGGCGCCCCTACCGGAAGGATGGATGAAACAAGATATACAAGAACCACGGTGAACCTCAACCAGCTTATAAATTATGAAAAGACATTTAATGAAGTTCATAATTTCAGTGCGTTGTTCGGCCATGAATCCTACTCGAGAAAATATACCTACCAGAGAGGTTTTAAAAACCAGTTTATTGTAAGTGGTATTTTCGAGCTGAACAACTTTGTTAATACATCAGCCAACACCAGTTACACTACCAACAAAACAACTGAAGGTTATTTTTCAAGGTTGAAATACAACTACGATAATAAATATTACATCGAAGGTTCTTACCGAAGAGATGGTTCTTCAGCCTTCCACAAAGATGTGAGGTGGGGTAATTTTTATTCTGTTGGAGCAAGTTGGAGGGTAAGCCAGGAGATGTTCATGGGCTCGCTCGACTGGGTTGATGACTTGAAAATCAGGGCTTCTTACGGAGAAGTTGGAAACGACAATATTGGTTCTTACGGCTACCAGGCGCTTTACGGCACTCGTCCGAATGCCGAAAGTCCCGGTATTCGCTGGGAAACCGTTGGAAATACAGCGTTAACCTGGGAGGTAAATAAAACCTTTGATGCAGCGTTGGATTTCGCATTATTTAACCGAATGAGCGGTAGTATAGAATGGTACAACCGGAAATCGGATGACTTGCTTTACAGCATGCCGTTGCCTGCTTCCATGGGACTGCTGGAGCAACCCCGGAATATTGCAGCCTTGGTAAACAGTGGGTTGGAAATTAATCTGCAAGGGTATATTGTAAATAGCAGAGATTTTTCCTGGAATTTGAATGTGATGGGATCTACCATTAAAAATGAAATCACATCCATTCCTGAACCATTTGTCAGCGGAACCAAAAGATGGTCGGAAGGTCGTTCAATCTATGATTTCTGGCTGAGAAAATTCTACGATATTGATCCGGAAGACGGTGCCACACGGTTCCATGTTTGGGAAGACGTGGAAGATGAAGACGGAGAATTTATAGGTACACAATTGGCTTATGATGATAATGGTGACCCGGTACTGACTAAAAATCACAATGATGCCGGTTTTGGTTATGTAGGCGCTTCTGCATTCCCAAAATTACAGGGATCTGTTCGGAATGAGTTCACCTTTAAAGGTTTCAGCTTAAGTGCGCTTTTAACCTATTCTTTGGGCGGACAAATGATTGATAACATTTACCAGGGAATGGTTACCTCAGTTATCGGGGAATCATTCCATCCTGACGTTAAGAATTCCTGGATGAATCCCGGTGATGTTGCCGAATTTCCAAGGCTGCAAAATTCAAATGCCAGCTTGTATGCCACATCTGATTATTTCCTGATTTCTTCTGATTATTTAAACATCAGAAATGTGACATTAAGTTATGATTTCTCAAATCAACTATTGGAGAGCTGGGGAATGGGACAGCTCAGCGTTTACCTAACCGGTGAGAACCTTTATATGTTAACGGCAAGAAAAGGGCTGAATCCGACGTTTAACTTTGCAGGAACGCAGGACGTATTTGCATACAACCCGAGCAGGTCTGTCATTTTAGGTTTTAGTTTGCAGTTTTAATCATTAGAAAAATATACTACAATGAAGACAAAATATAAAATTTTAACATTCTCGTTCGTCTTTGCACTTGCACTGGGATTTAGCTCGTGTAGCGAAGATTTTTTACAAACCGTGCCTACCGACGCGGTTTCTACCGAAATTGCACTGGGCTCTACAGATAATATGATGCTGGCCATTAACGGAGTGCATCGGGCTATGTATGCCCAGAATGGGTATATTAGTGCGTATGCCGGCCAGCAATTTATGATTCCTACTGCTGAGTTTGGAGCCAGTGATGCCTTGCACTCTGCAGCAGGTAATGGCTGGCACAGAGCTCGTGCACAATGGACTATGCATACCAGTGCTACGCGAACTGATGTGGAATATTCCTGGTTTTTTTATTACAACATTATCGGATCGGTAAATAACATTATTAATGCCGCTCAGGATTTGCCAATGTCTGATGACTTACATAATATATTGGGTCAGGCTTATGCTTACCGTGCCTGGTCACATTTTCAACTGGTTCAGTTATTTGGAAAAGCTTATATGATAGGGAATCCATCCTCCGACCTGGGTGTGCCAATAATGCTGGCTACAGAACCTCCCTACGAAGGACTTCCACGCAATACAGTTCAGGAGGTTTATACCCAAATTAAGGCTGACCTTTCTGAGGCCATTACTCATTTTGGAAGTGCTTCGTCAAGGGCTGACTTGTCTCATCTGAATATGAATGTGGCAAAGGGTATTGCTGCTCGCGTGTATTTAACCAGTGGTGACTGGGCAAATGCAGAGAAATTTGCCCGTGAAGCCCGCCAGGGATATGATTTAATGAACGAAAGTCAGTATAAGTCAAGGTTTAATAACTGGAATAACCCGGAGTGGATGTGGGGATCAAAAATGATTCAGGATCAAACGGCCTATTTTTATTCCTATTTTTATTACATTGGTAACAGTTTCAATGGTTCTCAAAACAGGAGCAATCCTAAATTTATGAACCATAAGTTATACGACTTGATGTCGGAAACAGATTACCGCAGAGACCTGATTCTTAAGGATGCTCCGAATACGTTCTATGCCTGGGATAAGGGTGACAATGCCGGAAGGTATGCAGACAAAGCCGAATTTGATGCAGCTGTGAAGGAATACAGAACCATTGTAAATAATTCGACCGCGCACAATATGGTTCCTTATATGCACATTAAACTGGGTCAGTCTAATGGGCCTACTACTGATCCAATGGATGTAATCCACATGAGGGCTTCGGAAATGTATTTGATAGAAGCAGAAGCTTTGGCACGGCAAAATAAAAACACAGAAGCCCAAAATGTTTTAAATGCATTGGTTTCCGAGAGGGATTCAGGGTATGAAAAATCTACAAAAACAGGACAAGCACTTGTTGACGAAATTCTTGTCCAAAGAAGAATTGAATTATTCTTTGAAGGACACCGCTGGTTCGATATGCTGAGAAACGATGAGGAACTTGATCTGGAAGGATCGGGTGCCGATCCGGACCTCTATCTGGATGGTTACAAACAGGCCAGGCCCAGTGTAAATCCCAAGTGGGTGTTCCTAATTCCGCAAAGGGAAATCGATGCCAACCCAAATATTGTTCAAAATCAGCACTAAAAGTTAAATATTAGCGGTGAAAGCCGTTAAAACTGATGAAAAAGAGGCTGTCTCATAAGGGGCAGCCTCTTTTATGATATAAATCAGCCTGCATAAATCAGGCTTACTAAAAGGTTAACCCCTTTTCCCAATGATTATGTAAAACAAAAAATGATCAATTCATGAATATTGGCATAAATAATTCAAAAAATTGTGAAAATAAGTTAATCCCTGATTTTTTTTTTATATTAGCCGTCTTAAAGAGTGAGTAATTAATTTTTAAAATTCGATTTATGAAGAAAATTGCGCTAATGCTATTTGGCATTGCCTTTATGGGTATGCTTACAGTGGAAGCTCAGGTAAGGAGAGTCACAGGTACTGTTACAGGTGCTGAGGATGGTAGTCCGATACCTGGAGTTTCAGTGGTTATCCAGGGAACAACCCTGGGAACAGTCACCAATGTTGATGGTGAGTACACGCTACAAGTGCCACAGGAATCAAATGTTTTGATTTTTTCTTTCGTAGGTATGGCTTCTCAGGAAGTTACCATTGACGGAAGGTCCAATATTAATGTGGCTATGGAATCGCAGGCGATTGGTGTGGACGAAGTGATGGTTGTTGCTTACGGTACAGCTACCAAAGAGTCTTTTACCGGTTCAGCCCAAGTGATAAAATCTGAGAAGTTGGAAAGGAGGACAGTAGCCAATCTTACCAAAGCTTTAGATGGTATGGTCTCAGGTGTTCAATCAACCTCCGGTTCAGGGCAGCCTGGTGCCGGAGCCTCAGTAATTATTCGTGGTTTTGGTTCTCTGTCAGCAAGTACTAGTCCATTGTATGTTGTTGATGGTGTGCCGTATGACGGTGCAATTAATGCTATTAACCCGAATGATATTGAGTCAATGACAGTTATCAAAGATGCGTCTGCAGGAACTTTGTATGGCGCTCGTGGTGCAAATGGGGTAGTAATGATTACCACTAAAAAGGGAAAAGAAGGAGATGTTTCTGTTAATTTTAAAGCTAACTGGGGTGTTTCCTCAAGAGCTATTTCACGCTATGAAACATTAGATGCTTATGAGTGGACAGAGGATGTGTACAATATGTATAAAAACCAAAAGATTGCCGGAGGAGTCCCCCCGGTAGATGCCGGTCTTGCTGCTCTTCAGGAAATGGCTACAGGTCCAACCAAGATATTTGGTAATAATATGGAATACAACCCTTTTAACAGGTCTGTAATGGACTTAATAGATCATTCAACCGGTAAAATTTATGATGGTACAACCCTTAAATGGGATGAAGACTGGTTAGATGAAGCAACTGCTGATAATCCTCTTCGTCAGGAGTATCAGATGACTTTAACAGGTGGAACCGGGAAAACAAATTATATGTTTTCTATTGGTTATTTGGACGAAGAAGGACTTGTGAAATCAACAAATTTTCAACGTTATTCAGGCCGTGCCAACATTGAGTCGCAAATAAAAGAGTGGTTTAAAACCGGACTTAATGTTAACCTGGCATCAAACTCAACCAATTCAACTTCATTGGGTTCAGCACAAACCAGTAGTTCAGCCTATTCAAATATATTTTACTCTGCAATGGGGATGGCTCCTATTTTCCCGGTGTATCTGAAAGATGAAAATGGGGAAACAGTGTATGATATAGAAGGAAAACCGGAATACGATTGGGGAGCTCACAGACCTTCAGGAGCAAGTGCCGGATGGAACCCGCTCGCAAACCTTGATGTGGACAAGTATTTAGGCACTACCGACAACGTAAGTGGAAGAACATTTGTGGAACTTGGAGGTCTTAAGCAAGGCCCCCTGGAAGGAGTTAAACTGTCTGTTAATTTTGGATTTGACTATGCATTAAGTAAAAGCAAAACATATTATAACCCTGATTTTGGAAATGCAAAATCTTTAAGAGGGCTGTCAGCAATTTCTGATGGTAGAACTTTTAGCTTTACATTTAATCAGCTTTTGTCCTGGAATCGCAGTTTCGGCGTGCACAATTTTGACGTTTTGGTAGGACATGAGCTTTACGATTACAATTATCAGTATTTGTATGGAGAAAAAACTGGCTTTCCATTTGCTGGTCTTTTTGAGTTAAATGCAGCAACTACAATTGCAGACGCACAATCATATACAAATAAATACGTGATAGACTCCTATCTTTCTCGTTTAAATTATGATTATGCAAATAAGTATTATTTGTCAGCAAGTTACCGTAAAGACGGTACTTCAAGGTTCTACAAAGATGTTCGCTGGGGTGATTTCTGGTCTGTCGGTGCGAGCTGGAGGATTTCTGAAGAGTCCTTTATGGATGGTCTCGGTTGGTTGGATAACCTAACTTATAAAGCTTCTTATGGTGTGCAAGGGAACGATGCCATTGGCTCTCTTTATGCATGGCAGGCGTTCTACTCTCTTACTTATCCCAATCAAAGCATGCCGGGAGCTGTTGTTACGTCTCTCGAAAATAAAGATTTGAAATGGGAAAAGAATGAAAACTTCAATACAGGTATTGAAGCACGCATTTATAACAGACTCTCTATATCTGCAGAATATTACAGCCGTTATACCCGTGATATGTTGATGAATTTTCCAATGGCATTATCGACGGGTTTTGATGGCTACTCTAAAAATGTTGGGAATATGAAAAACACCGGGTTTGAGTTTACACTTGCAGTGGATGTAATAAGAAATTCAAACTTTAGCTGGAACTCAACATTGATGGGCTCTACAGTAAAAAACGAAGTGCTTAACCTGGCCGATAAACCTGAAATTATATCCGGTAATTACATTATAAAAGAAGGAGAGACACTAAATTCATTTTATCTGCCAGAATCAGCAGGTGTTGATCCTGCAACTGGTGACAAACTTTATTGGGTATGGGACGAGGATGAAGATGGTGAACCTGGTGAGAAATATATCAGTAACAGCCAAACCAAAGCTCAGCAGTCTCGTAATATTGTCGGTAGTCGTATTCCCAATCTTTATGGATCGTGGTCAAATGATTTCAGATATAAAAATTTTGATCTCAGTGTAATGACTACCTATTCAGTAGGTGGAAAAATTCTTGACGGCGTTTATTATGGTTTATTGTATAGTAATTATGTAGGTGAAGCTACACATGCTGACAAGAAAAACTCATGGAAAGAACCGGGTGATATTGTAACTATTCCCAGGATAGATGTAGGGAGTATATTTAACATACAACGAACAGCAGATGAGTTGATTGATGCTTCCTACTTTGCTGTTAAAAATATCACTTTGGGCTATTCACTTCCAAAAAAATGGGTTAGTTCGATTAATGCAGAAAACCTTAGAGTTACATTAACGGCAGATAATGTTTATTTATTCACTGCTCTTAAAGGAATGGATCCACAATATAACTTTTCGGGTTCCACGGGATATACTTATACACCATCCAGAACTATCTCATTGGGATTTAATTTTATATTTTAATAAAACGATTTTAAATTAAAAAAGATATGAAAAAAATATTATTAGTATTTACGATTCTGACAGGAGCTTTGTTTATGCAAAGTTGTTCCGACTCTTTATTGGATACCGATCCAACAGATAGAGTTTCCGGTACAGCAATTTTCTCAGATTCCGAGAATGCATTAACAGCACTTAACGGCATTTACCGTCTCATGTACTCAGGTGAATGGGGCGGTGGCTGGGAAGCTGAGAACGGAGGATTACCAGCTTTTATTTTAACACTTGATTTGCTTGCAGAAGATCATGTGATGGATGGCTCTGGTTCTGGTTGGTTTTGGTATGATTACGGGTATAATACATGGGGAGATTATACACATAGTTCAGGTCATCAATATCAAATTTGGAACTTTTTCTATACACTGATTGCAAATGCAAATTATATCCTTGCTAATGAGGAAACTTTGGAGGGCGATGCAAATTATGCAAACTATGTAATCGGGCAAGCTTATGCAATACGTTCTTTTGCTTATATGTATCTTGTTCAGGTTTATCAGCAAAACGACCCTTCCAAGCCAGGAGTACCTCTATATTCTGAGCCAACCATTGCAGGCACTACCGGACAACCAAGAGGTACTGTGCAGCAGGTATATGATCAGGCAAACAGCGATATTGATAAAGCTATTGAACTGTTGGAGAATACAAATGTTGCTCAAATGCACAAATCGCATATTGATAAATATGTTGCGTATGGTCTTAAAGCTCGTCATGCGCTGGTTCAACAGGATTTTCCTACAGCATTGGAAGCGGCTAAAAAAGCGATGGATTCTCCTGCTGATATTGTTCCGTTTGCAAATGTTAAAAACGTAAATGATAACGGAAAGGCTAACGTAATGTGGGGATTGGGAATTCAAACAGATCAAGCTATTGGGTCATGGGATATTTTCTCTCATATGGATGCAGACAGTAAAACAACTTATTCGGTTGCGAGACACCTTGTATCTTCCTGGCTTTATGATCAAATACCTGAAACTGATGCGAGACTTGAATGGTGGACGGCTCCACTACCACAAGAAGAATGGGGTACAGCAGGTACTGAAGAAGGTTCGAAACGTTCCTGGACGCAGAAAAAACTTGTTTATCTGGATGTGTCAGCCTCTACAGGTGACCATATTTTAATGAGAAAAGAGGAAATTGCCTTGATGGCTGCTGAAGCTGCATGTCATTTGGGAAATTTCACTGAGGCAAGAAACTATGTAAAAATGGTTGGTGAGATGAGAGATTCGAATTATGAAGAACGTTTGGCTGGATTTAGTGATAGCAAAGAATATAATACGAATACTACTGGTCAGTTAACAACACTGATGGATGAGATTCTTTTTCAGAGAAGAGTTGAACTTTGGAGTGAAATACCAAGAATTCACGACCTGCAACGTCTGGGGTTAGGCTTCGACAGATCATTTGAAGGCAGTAATCATACTGTGCTTCTTACTGGAAAAAATACTAATCCTGCTTCTCCTGCCTTTATTTTATGGATACCACAGGCGGAATTCGACGGGAATGAAAATATGGATGCAAGCACTGATCAGAATCCTAGCCAGAATTAATGATCTGCAAAAAAATAAATTGACATGAAAAAAATATTTTATTTTACAACAATAATTGGGCTGTTATTTACTTTTGTCTCCTGTGAACAGGATGATGGTGTAGCCTATGAATTAACAGATAAGGTGGAAGCTTCATTCCCTTCTACAGTCGTAAATTATCAGATGATTGCGGAAGATGGGAATAAGATTGTAGTAGAGATGTGGCGTGGTAACACCAAAGGAGCAGCAACTGTTCCTGTTACCGTCACTGATAATACAAATGGCGTTTTTACTCCAGAAAAAGAGCAATTCGATTTTGCTGCCGGAGAAAATAAAGCTTACCTAACGTTTACCTATCCCGATATTAATCAATTCGGTGGTGAAAAGTATGAAATAGAGTTAACGATTGATGAGGAAATGGTTTCCCCGGGTGGTAAGGGTACTATTAAAATTTCAGCTCAACGTAAACTGACCTTTAAGTCATTAGGTACGGGCACTTTTACCACTGAATTTTTTGGAGAGTCGTGGGCTCAGGAGGTTATGAAGGCTGAAGAGGCTGATTATTACAGACTCCCCAATTGTTACTATGGAGGTTATCACATTGAATTTTCAATACAAGACGGGGAAATCAGTTTTGCCCGTCAACCTATGGGGTATGTTCATTCTGACTATGGAATGGTACATTTCACTATGCCACGAGATGAATACACTCAACCCAACAGAGATGGTAATGTCTTTAACCTTTATGCCGAGTTTACAGTTGCTGCAGGAAGTTTTGGTCTTTTCCAGGAGGTTTTGGTACTTCCATAAGATTAAATCCCTTATCGGGAACATTCTTTATAAATGGCTTGATTGGTAAAAAGAACGAAAAGGTTTTATAAAAGAAGCAGAAATTTTATTTTTATTAATTTTGTTTTTTTATTGCCAAATGATAAAAAAGGCTGTCTTCGGGCAGCCTTTTTTGTTGATATTTTCCTATTTTCAATTTGTTTTCCTCACAAAAACTTTTTTTTTACTATTTTAGCGCACAGTTGTTTTAGGGAATTAAAATTACTGCAGATTTATGGGGAAATATGTGCTGGCGATCCTTTACGTCGCCTGGTTGAGTGTTATTGTTGTTAATGCCCAGGTTCAAAGGATTTCCGGTGTGGTTACGAGCTTCGACGGAGGTGCCGTTGCAGGTGCTTCTGTTGTGGCAAAGGGTACAACCGTAGGCACGGTTACCAATCGCGAAGGTTATTATCAGTTAATCGTTCCCGAAAACGCACATTCACTGGTTTTTTCATTCATCGGCATGAAAACGGTTGAATTGCCTGTTCAGGGCTCTTCGGTCGATGCTGTGCTTTTCCCTGATATTGTTGGCGTTGACGAGGTTGTGGTTGTTGCCTACGGCACTGCATTAAAGGAGCGTTTTACAGGCTCAGTGAGCACTATCAGCGGAGTTCAGCTGGAACGGTTTCAGGCAGACGGCATTTCAAAAGCATTGCAGGGGTTGTCTTCAGGGGTGCTTACAACCAGTGGCAGCGGTCAGCCTGGCACCGACGCTGAAATCAGAATTCGTGGATTCAGTACCTTTGGCGATGCCAGTCCGCTTATCGTTCTCGACGGATTTTCCTACGACGGAAACCTCAGTTCCATTCCACTGGCCGAAATTGAATCCATTTCAGTTCTGAAAGATGCATCGGCTACTGCACTTTACGGTTCGCGTGCCGCCAATGGAGTGATTATCATCACCACCCGAACCGGAGTGTCCGGAACAGCCGAGTTGCACCTGAATGTCCGGTATGGCATTTCTGAACGGGGAATTCCCGAATACAACAGGGTTTCGGTACCGGAATACTACGAACTGCAATGGGAAGGAATCAGAAACGCTTTGGTGGAGAATGGATTTGCACCTGCTGAAGCAGCCAGGAATGCTCAGCAGCAACTGATTCCCGCTTTGGGCGGGTACAATGCTTACCCGGTACCAGATGGTGAAGTAGTTGACAGCAACGGGAAAGTTAACCCCGGTATGCAACTGCTGTGGAGCGATAACTGGCAGGAAGAAATGATGGTAACGGGCACACGCAAAGAAATTACACTTAGCGCAAATGGCGGTACTGATAAATCCCTCTATTATCTTTCGGGAGCCATGCTCGACGATGAAGGAATTATAAAAGCCTCACAACTGAAACGATACAGTCTGAGGGCAAACCTGAAAACACAGTTTAATCAGTGGATCCAGACCGGAATAAACCTGTCGGGCGCCATTTCAGAACAAAATTATCCCATTTCTTCCGGGTCATCTTACCTGAATCCGTTTATGTTTGCAGGCCTCATTGCCCCCGTTTACCCGGTTTATTTGTACGACCGGGATGGAAATGTGCAAACCGATGCCGAAGGAAGCAGGTTGTACGATTACGGAACCGGTTACAATAGGGCAAGGGTGTATGGATCGGGTCTGAACCCGCTTGGAACCATTGAGCTGGATGAAAGGCTTTACAAAAGAGATGTGTTTACCGCAAGGGCATATATCAACTTTCAAATAACCAACGGTTTGTCATTAAAAACCTCGCTCAGTGCCGACCACTACACATTTACAGGCCTCACGCACCAGAACATGAAATATGGCGACGGTCAAAATTTTAACGGTCGTACTGAACGGGAATCCAACCGCACCTTTTCCTATTCAGCCAACCAAATGCTGCAATACAGTCTGGGGTTTGATGATCATGTTTTTCAATTTCTGACTGCTCACGAAAATTACAATTACAAGTTCAATGTGCTTTCGGCTACCCGGTCGGGATTTCCTTTTCCCGGACTGGTTGAACTCGATGGCGCCGCCATTGGAGAAGGCTCAGGATCGTACGAAGACAACTACCGGCTCGAAAGTTATTTTGCAAAGGTTGATTATTCCTGGAAAGGACGTTATTTGGCAAGTTTCAATGTGCGAACCGATGGCAACTCAAGGTTTGCACGCGAAGTGCGGTGGGGAAATTACTGGGGAGCCGGTGTGTCGTGGATGATCTCGGAAGAATCGTTTATGCAGAACAAAGGATGGCTGAATACCTTGCGCGTGAAAATGAGTTATGGCGAACAGGGCAACGACAAGGTAGGATCGTATTATGCCTGGCAGGGACTTTACGAAACCGGAATAAACAACATCAGTTATCCCGGTTTGCTGGCCAGCAGACTTTCTACGCCCGGATTAACCTGGGAATCGCTCAAATCTGTGAATTTGGGTGCAGAGCTTAAAATATTTAATCGCCTGGCGATGAGTTTTGAATATTATATCAGGCGGAACGACGATTTGCTGTTTGAACAGCCACTGGCTCCTTCCACCGGTTTCACCACCATCGATGCCAACATCGCCCGGTTATCTAATTCCGGAATGGATTTGGAGGTGAGTGGAATGTTACTAAACCGGCCAGATTTGGTTTGGACTATGGATATAAACCTGGGGCGTTTCAGCAACGAAATAAGAGATTTGCCGCAGGAATCCATTATAACCGGTAACAAGCGCTGGGAAGTGGGGCGCTCCATATACGACTTCTGGATGGAGGAGTTTGCCGGGGTGAATCCTGAGACAGGTAAATCACTATGGTTTTACGATGTTCCCGATACGGATGCCAACGGCAATATCATTTATTCAGACGACGGTATTCCTGTATTTTCAGGCGAACGGGACGTCACCGAAGATTATTCACAGGCCGGAAGGTATTACGCAGGTTCAACAATTCCTGAATTATTCGGCGGTGTGAATAACAGCTTTGCCTTTTTCGGTTTCGATGTATCTTTTCTGCTAAATTTTGCGCTGGGTGGGAAAGTGATGGATCTGGGGTATCAGTGGCTCATGCACTCCGGTCAATACGGTTACGATTTTCACAACGACATCCTGAACCGGTGGACTTCTGAAAGCCGGAATACAGATGTGCCGGCCATCGACGGCGACCAGTTTACCAACCGGCGTTCCACGCGTTTTCTTGCCGATGCCGGCTATTTAAGTGTCCGTAATGTTTCAGTTGGATACAGTGTGCCCCAAACTTTTGTCTCACGATTGAACCTGTCGGCGCTCCGGTTACACCTTACAGCAGACAACCTGGCGCTGTTTTCGGCCAGGAAAGGTCTCGATCCAAGGCAATCGTTCGATGGTAATTATGGCAGACAATATATGCCTTTGCGCACAATCTCTCTTGGTTTCGATGTTCAATTTTAATCAGGAAAAAGCATGAAGAAAATTTGGTTACATTCGTTAATATTTACCCTCGTTCTTTGTTCCTGTTCAAAAGATTACCTGGAGACTGCACCTACCAATCAGATTTCCGATCAGCTGGTATTTCAGTCGGTTGACGGGGCTCAAACAGTAATCGACGGGATTTTGCGCGACATGCGGAGCCAGCATGGAGGCGAAAACCAGCACGATCAGTTTGGCGTGAAAGCCATTGATTTGGTAGTTGATTTAATGGGAGAAGACATTGCTGTTGAACAGTTTCACTGGTTTGGCGCCGATTACCGGTTTGAAAACCGCCTGGCCATTGATCAGCGTCCGCTTTATGCATGGTCGTTGTTTTACCGCATAATCTACAATGTGAACGGAGTGATAAACCACATCGACGATGCTGCCTCGGAGAGTGAAAGCCTGCAGAAGAACCTGAAGGCACAGGCATTGACTTTACGTGCTTATGCCTACTTTCAGCTGGCACAGCTTTTCCAGCAAACCTATACCGGAAATGAAAACGCTCCGGGTGTTCCCGTTTATACCGAGGCTTCCACTGACGGAAAACCGCGAAGCACCATGGCGGAAGTTTTCACGCTGATAACATCTGATTTGGATGAGGCGGTGAAACTTTTTGAGGAGAGCGGTTTACCCCAGCGGCACATTTCCAATCCAACACAACAGGTAGCCATGGGAATTCGTGCCCGCGTGGCACTTGTCATGGAGGACTGGCCCAAAGCTGCGGAAATGGCTGCCGCAGCAAGGCAGGGACAAACTTTGATGTCGGCAGCTCAGTTCAGCACCGGTTTTGATAATTACACCCGGCAGAACTGGATGTGGGGACTGGAGGTGAACAGCGAGCAATCCACTACATACGCTTCATGGTTTTCACACATGGACTGGACCATTGGCGGATACTGCGGGTTTGGGTTCAGCCAGAAGTCATACAGCCTGGAGCTTTATAAGCAAATGGATGATGAGGACGTTCGTAAGAAATTAATCGATGCCTCTTCTGTTGAAACCGGGCGATTGATTCCCCATAAATTCGCTGCCGGCAGCGACAAGGAATTTAATGCCGATTTGGTAATGATGCGCCCCGAGGAGATGCTTTTAATTGAAGCTGAAGCCAGGGCCAGGATGAACGACGAAGCAAACGCACGGGCACTTCTGAAACAATTGCGCGACAAACGCTTTGAGAATCCTGTAACGATTTCGGCATCAGGTCAGGCATTACTCGATGAGATATGGCTTGAAAGGAGGATTGAGCTTTGGGGAGAAGGATTCAGAGGGTTCGATATGAAACGGTTAAAACAAGGAGTTGACAGAACCAACAGCAACCATAATCCGGTGGTTGCCCGGGTAATGTCGCTGCCTGCCGGCTCTGAAAAACTGGTTTTGCAAATTCCTCAGGCCGAGTTGGATGCCAATCCGAACATAGGCGAAGGAGAGCAGAACCCCTGAAAACAGAATTAATCGAAAAGATGCTCATCTGCCGATGGACCACAGTCACAGTCTTCGTGTAATCCTTTTTCGTATTGCTGCAGTGCCCGTACACTCATCCCCATACTTGAGAAACCGCCGTCATTGAAAAGATTTTGCATGGTAACCCGGCGGGTAAGGTCCGAAAACAGGGTGATGCAGTAATCGGCACAATCGTCTCCGGTTGCATTTCCCAGTGGCGACATCCGCTCGGCAAAATCGAGCAGGCGGTCGAACCCTTTTACTCCACTGCCGGCAGTGGTAATGGTGGGCGATTGTGAAACGGTATTGATGCGTACCCGGCGTTCTCTCCCGTAAATGTAACCGAAACTGCGGGCTATGGATTCCAGCAGGGCTTTGGCGTCGGCCATGTCGTTATAGCCGTAAAACGTGCGCTGGGCTGCCACATACGAAAGCGCAACCACCGAACCCCATTCGTTTATGGCATCGAGCTTGCGGGCCGTTTGCAGCACCTTGTGGAAAGAAACTGCGGAAATATCCAGGGTTTTGTTCAGATTATTGTAATCCAAATCACTGTAATACCTTCCTTTTCTTACGTTGGGCGACATTCCTATGGAGTGAAGAATAAAGTCGATCTTCCCACCCAGAATTTCTATCGATTGCTGAAAAAGTTTCTTCAAATCTTCCAGATTGGTGGCATCGGCTGCTATGGCTGTGGTTTTGAGTTTGTCGGCCAGTTTTTGGGTTTCACCCATGCGCATGGCAACTGCGGTGTTCGACAAAATGATGGTGGCTCCTTCCTCGTGAGCCCGTTCGGCTACCTTCCAGGCTATGGAGTCGGGGTTTAGCGCTCCGAAAATTATCCCCCTTTTTCCTTTCAGTAAATTATAACTCATGATTTTTTATCTAAGAATTAAGCGCTGCAAAGTTAATTTAATTTAAACTCATTCCAAATAAGTTTTGTTTTTATGAAAATCAGTTTATATTTGTCGCAATCAAATTCGGCAAATAAATGAATTTACAGAAAAAACATACTTCACAAAATAGTCCGGCATCTGCTGCCCGGGTATGTGAGTTCATGTTGCCGTCGGTTTATATGTCTATGCGCTAGCCTTCGTTCAGTGGTTTCCCATTGACTGAAGGCAAACAAACTTTAGCGTTGTAAAATCAAAGTTTTATTTTTTTCTTTTTTATATGTCGGATAAAATTATTCGGTTGGGAGGCAGCCATACAGGCAATGCCGGCTCAACAAAAAAATTGGTTGAATATACAGACAAGCACAGTGGCAGAAGTTTTATTGTTGTTTCTGCCGTTCCTGAATTGCTGGATTTCATCCGGAATTCGGTGGGCAATGCCCACCGAAACAAAGTGGATTTGATACATGAAAAACTGATTTCTTTTTTTACTGAATTCACCGGGAATAAGCCTTCTAATGCTTACCTGGTGCTGGTTGATCAGGTAACCGGAATCCTCAGGGGAATCGGACTTATTGGCGATTATTCTGATGCGCTGAAAGATCAAGTACTGAGTTTCAGTGAAAAACTCACAACAGAAATATTCAGAGAGCAACTGGCCAAAGCAGGTTTGAATGTGCGTGTTTTATGGCCCGAAGAAATTGAACTGCTTGTTACCGATGATTTTGGAAATGCTACTTTTTTATCGGTACACAAGAAAAAGCTTAATGAATTGTCCGAAGGGGCATTTCTTATTCCCGGATCGTATGGTATAACAGCTGCGGGAAAAATTGGCCGGGCAGGAAAAACGGCCGCCGATTACACCGCAGCATACCTGACTCGTGAGCTGGGTGCATCCAGGCTGGAACTTTGGGGTCTCGATAACGATTTTCAGCGGGCTGACCCGAAAATTGTTCCCAAAAGTCCGCTGATTCGCCGGCTTACCTATTCCGAAGCCAGCGAACTGGCCTATTTCGACCACTATTCCTTTCACCCGCGGACGGTAGAACCACTGGAGTCTGAACACATTCCCATTGTTGTTGTTAATACAGATTCGTCTGATGGTAAAATCGACACAATGATTAATACCGAAACTTACGTGGAACCGCAAATCGTTAAAAGTGTAGCCTGTACTGACGACATTTCGCTGTTGCGGCTGAACGGCCCCGGCGTAGGCCTGAAGCCAGGGATTCTGGCCCGGGTTACCTCCCAGTTGAACAAAGCCGGAATTAACATCAAATCGGTAATTACTTCGCAAATATCCATCAATTTTATTCTGGAAAAGAGGACTGGCGCCAGGGCGCTGGACCTGATTCGCCGGCTGGGCTTTCCTGCAGTGAGCGAGATTACCGTAATCAACGATGTTTCGCTGGTAGCGGTTGTAGGGCATGGAATGCAACAAAGCTACGGAGTTTCGGCAAAAATATTCGGAGCCGTAGCCCAGCACCAAATCAATGTGGTGCTGAGCGGTTCGGGAGCTTCCGATTTGGTAAGTTACCTCGTGGTAAAATCATCCGACAAAGAAAAAAGTGTTCGCGAAATTTACAAAGCATTTTTCAACCCAAAAAATAAGTAAAATGACAACAAAAAATTTAAAATTTGAAACCCTGCAGCTTCACGCAGGACACCAACCCGATCAAACAACAAACTCAAGGGCGGTGCCCATTTACCAAACCTCCTCGTATGTGTTCAATAATGCAGATCACGCAGCCAATCTGTTTGCGCTGAAAGAGTTTGGGAACATTTACACCCGGATAATGAACCCCACCTCCGACGTATTCGAGCAGCGCATTGCTGCTCTGGAAGGCGGGGCTGCCGCACTTGCCGTGGCCTCGGGTCATGCCGCACAGTTTTTAACGTTCAACACCCTGCTGGGCGCTGGCGATAATTTTGTAACATCGCCCTATTTGTATGGGGGCTCGTACAACCAGTTCCGGGTATCCTTCAAACGCCTGGGTATCGATGCCCGGTTTGCAGAGGCCCTGACGGTTGAAGCGTTTGAAAAGCTGATTGACGAAAATACAAAGGCGCTATATTTTGAAACCATCGGAAACCCGGGCTATGTGATTCCCGATTTTGAAGCCATCGGTGCACTGGCCAAAAAGTATGATATTCCGCTGGTTGTGGACAATACGTTTGGCGCCGGGGGTTATCTGTTCCGGCCCATTGAGTTTGGGGCAAACATTGTGGTGGAATCGGCCACCAAATGGATTTGCGGACACGGTACCAGCATAGGTGGCGTAATCGTGGATGCCGGAACATACAACTGGGGGAATGGGAAATTCCCGGGATTTACAGAGCCTTCGGAAGGGTACCACGGCCTGAAATTCTGGGACGTGTTCAATTTCGACAGCCCATTCGGAAACATCGGGTTTATTATTAAAGCCCGTGTGGAAGGACTGCGCGATTTTGGTCCGGCCATCAGTCCGTTCAACTCCTTCCTGTTGATACAAGGCCTCGAAACCCTATCGCTCCGGATGGACCGCCATGTAGAGAATGCGCTGGCATTGGCCAAATGGCTGCAACAGCATCCGAAAGTGGAGAGTGTAAACTACCCTGGTCTGGAAGGTAACCCTTCGTACGCAAACGCTAAAAAATACTTTAGAAAGGGCGCCGGTAGTATGTTGTCCTTCAATGTGAAAGGCGGAAAAGAGACCGCAAATAAAGTGGTGGACAATTTGGAACTTGTGAGTCACCTGGCCAACGTGGGCGATGCCAAAACGCTGATTATTCAGCCGGCAGCCACCACCCATCAACAACTTTCGGAAGAAGCCCAGCGCGCTGCCGGTGTAGAACCTTCCCAGCTCAGGGTAAGCGTGGGTATTGAACACATCGACGATATTATTTCCGACTTTAAACAAGCTCTTGAAAAGATTGGTTAATTTTTGTATCAATGCAAAAAAGAAAATTAATTAACACATTCCCTTACCTGAACCTCCCCAAGGGGGAGGCAGGGAGGGGCTAAAATTTAAAAAAATGCCAGTAAATGTTCCAGATAAACTGCCTGCCATCGACCTCCTGAAAAAGGAGAATATTTTTGTGATGGACGAATCGCGGGCGATGCACCAGGATATCAGGCCACTGAAAATTATCATTTTGAACCTGATGCCACTGAAAGTGACAACCGAAACCGATTTGCTCCGGTTGCTGTCCAATTCGCCGCTCCAAATCGAAATCGATTTCATGAAAATGAAAGGGCATACACCCAAGAATACACCTTCGAAGCACATGCGGGAGTTTTACCAGAATTTCGACGAGTTAAAGGGTAAGAAATACGATGGATTAATCATTACCGGTGCTCCGGTTGAGTTGTTTCCTTTCGGGGAAGTGAAGTACTGGAACGAGATGAAGGAAATTCTCGACTGGGCAGAGCACCATGTGTATTCCACCCTGTTTATTTGCTGGGCAGCCCAGGCCGGGTTGTACCACTACTACGGCATTCCCAAATACGAACTTCCCCGGAAAATGTTTGGGGTTTTTGAACATACCCATGTAAATTCACACCTGCCCATTCTCAGGGGGTTCGACGACAGGTTTTTTATGCCACATTCGCGCCACACCGAAATCAGGGCCGGCGACATTCAGAAAGTGGGTGGATTGCAGATTATTGCCAGTTCGGAGGAAGCGGGCGTTGCCATTGTAAAAGCTAAAAACGGCCGCCAACTATTCATTACCGGACATGCTGAATATGCAAGAAACACACTCGATACCGAATTCAAAAGAGATTTGGCCAAAAGACTTCCCATCAATATTCCGGTGAATTATTATCCGGGAGACGATCCTTTTAAAACACCGTGCATGCGTTGGGGGTCAACTGCAAACTTGTTGTTTTCCAACTGGTTGAATTACTACGTTTACCAGGAAACACCCTACAATCTGGATGAAATCAGGTAACAGGATTTTCCTTTTTCCCATGAATTCAGTAAATTTGGGTGAAAATTGAAATTGAAAATGCTATGAAGAAAATTGCAGTTGTTTTGGCAGGAAACGGAGTTTACGATGGAGCTGAAATACATGAGGCTACCCTCACATTGCTGGCCATTGCCCGGAATGGAGCACAATACCAGTGTTTTGCGCCCGATGTGGAGCAGGCACACGTGGTAAACCACCTCACGGGAGAAGAGATGCCCGAAAAGCGGAATGTGCTGGTTGAGGCGGCACGTATCGCCCGCGGAAACATCAAGCCGCTTTCGGAATACAAGGCTGAAGATTTCGATGCCATTGTTTTTCCCGGTGGATTTGGTGCAGCCAAAAACCTTTGCACCTTTGCGTTCGACGGAGTTGACTGCAAGGTAAATCCCGACGTTGAAAAGGCCGTTCGCGCAACGGTTGCCGAAGAAAAGCCGGTGGGTGCGCTTTGTATTTCTCCTGTTTTTATTGCCAAAATTCTGGGCGATGTAAAAGTAACCATCGGCCAGGACGAAGCCACTTTGCAGGCCATTGAAACACTTGGCGGAACGCATGAGAAAACCAGCCACGGGCAGATTGTTGTGGATGATAAGTACAAAGTGGTAACCACCCCGTGTTATATGCTTGATGCCACCATTGACCAGATTGCCGACGGGGCTGAAAAGGTGGTGAAGAAGATCCTGGAAATGGCATAATTCGGAAACCGTGATTTTATTCCCTTTCATCGATATTCACACACATAAAACGGGGATTGACGATGGTACTGTAACCGTCAGAAATCTTTTGCCGGGTGATGCTATTCCCACGTTCAACGGGAAAAATTTTTATTCCATCGGGTTGCATCCATGGAAAATAGGTTCGGAGAAAGAAGACAACGAACGCATGTTGATGATGGAGGATGCCCTGGAATTTGACCACGTAATCTTTGTGGGTGAATGTGGCCTCGATAAACTGGCCGAAACCGGGTTCGACGAGCAGATGAGGGCTTTTAATGCTCAGGCCTTTATGGCCGAAGAATACCAGAAGCCATTAATCATTCATTGCGTGAAAGCCTGGAATGAAGTGGTGGAACTTCATAAAAAAAATAAACCTTCTGTTCCCTGGATTTTTCACGGGTACAACGGCAGCGTTGAACTTACACAACAACTTTCCGAAAGAAACTTTCTCTTTTCGTTTGGACAAATGCTTTTTCGGGAAACAGCCAAAGCTGTTGATTCATTTAAAATTCTGCCACTGGAGAAAATTTTTTTTGAAACCGACGAATATGAAGAAAACATTGAAATCATATTTCAAAAGGGAGCAGCGTTGAAAGATATTCCCGTTGAAGATATAAAGGTTGCAGTTTGGGAAAATTTTAACCGCATTGAGAATGTCAGTTTCTCAGTATAGAACTCACAACACAATGCACAATTCTGAACTTTTGAACGTTAAACTCGGAACTTTGAACTCGGAACTTTAAACTTTAAACTAATATGCACTGGCTTGAACGAACCGAATTACTGCTTGGCGCCCAAAAACTGAACCGGATAAAAAATGCCAACGTGTTGGTTGTGGGCCTGGGCGGGGTTGGCGCGTACGCTGCAGAAATGATTTGCCGTGCCGGCGTTGGAAAAATGACCATTGTTGACGGGGATGTGGTTGAACACTCGAACCGTAACCGGCAACTTCCTGCCCTGGTGAGTACGGCCGGAAAACCAAAAGCCGAAATTCTTGGCAGCCGCCTTCGGGATATCAACCCCGAAATTGAGCTTACTGTTGTGAATGAATTCATTCGCGATGAAAGAGCCGTGGAACTACTTGAAAGCCAGCCGTTCGATTATGTGGTGGATGCCATCGATACCCTGTCGCCAAAAGTTTTTCTCATCAGCCACAGCATGCAGCGTGGCTTGAAAGTGGTGAGTTCACTTGGCGCCGGCGGCAAAATCGACCCTTCCAAAGTCCAGGTTGCCGATATTTCTAAATCATACAACTGCAAGCTTGGTCGCATGATGCGAAAAAGATTGTCGAAACTTGGAATCAGGAACGGAGTTACAGTGGTTTTTTCGCCCGAGGAGGTTCCCGGAGAGGCCATCAGGCTGGAGGAGGGACAAAACAAAAAATCGACAGTCGGCACCATTTCATATATGCCTCCGGTTTTCGGATGCCATGTTGCCGGTGTGGTCATTCGTTACCTGGTTGAATCTTAAATCCTTCCTTCTGAATACCGCAAAGCTGCCGGAATATTAACAATACCAGGGGTGGAAAACGTTTTTTGTGAATAACCATGCAATAAAAGTTTGAAAATTCCAATTTTAGTTTAACTTTGCGGTGCAAATGAACAGATAATTTTGAACTTTTTGCAAATTCGATTGTCTGGGATTATGCAAATTGGTCTTTATTTTTTTGAAGTTTTTAGGTATTCTGCAGCCGGGCACGATTCTCCTTCCTGTTTTTCACCACGATTTTTTTGGTTACTGAACTTTTCATTTCGATATTCATTTAAATCCGGGAACAAAAAACGGTTTGAATATTCGCGTTTTGCGACAGAGCCTGTTTTATTAATTTAATTTTTAGTTACAGATGAACATTTATGTTGGAAATCTTCCGTACAACGTAGTTGAGGAAGATTTGAGAGAAATTTTTGAAGAGTATGGCGAAGTCTCGGCAGTTAAAATCATTTCTGATAAACTGACCGGACGCAGTAAAGGTTTTGGTTTCGTTGAAATGGACGATGACCAGGAAGCTAAAAAAGCCATCGACGAACTTAACAATGCTGAACTTAGCGGACGGAACATTAAAGTTAACGAATCACGTCCCAGATCAAACGACTCACGTGGAGGCGGCAACCGCAGAGGCGGCGGTGGTGGTTTTAACAGAAGAGAACGTTACTAACAGTTTTTTTTATGCAAGGAAAAGTTAAATGGTACGATACCGTAAAAGGTTTTGGCTTCATCCATACCGATGAGGGCAAGGATGTTTTTGTGCACCGTACCGGAATTAAAGATGCACAATTTGGCCTGGAAACTGACCAGGAAGTGCAGTTTGAAATTAAGGAAAGCGACCGTGGACCGGTTGCTTTTGATGTGGAAATTATCTAACGATTATAGTGCTCAGAAAAAAGGGTCTTGTTTCGCAAGACCCTTTTTTTGTTCCATAAACCTGCGTTGAGATTTTCATGCAGTTTCTTTACAATTACATCATTTCGTTGAGCAATATCTGAAAAGCCGGAGAAGCCATTCCCCCATGGTCAAACCCATCCAGTTCATACAATTTGGTTTTTTCATGACCTGCTTCTTTCATCATACGCCAGAAGTAGGCATTTTCTTCGTACCGTCCCAAAATTTCCAGTTCGCGATCGCCGGTAATCAAAATTATCGGTGGAGCATCGGCCCGCACGTGAAAAAGTGGTGCAAACTCATCAACTACCGGTTGTGTGCCTTCAATCCCCCGCTCTTCACGAATGGTAAAATGGGTAATTGTGTGGCCGCTGAAAGGAACCAGCTTGGCAATTTGGTTTGCGTCTATACCGAATTCTGCCAGCCACTTTTTGTCCAGCCCCACCATGCTCGCCAGGTAACCTCCTGCCGAATGTCCCGATACCACAATTTTTGATACATCGCCACCGTATTTTTCAATGTTTTTAAAAACCCAGGCCACTGCGGCAGCAGCATCTTCAATGTACTCCGGGTTTTTTGCTTTTGGGCTCAGCCAGTAATTTGCAGCTACAACGGCCACCCCTTTTTCTTTTAACTGCTCGGGAATGTATTTGTTGCCGCTGTTGATTCCGCCACCATGAAACCAAATGATGGTCGCAAAACCTTTTTCTTCGGAAGGATAGTAAATATCGAGTTTGCAACGTTCCGCAATGTAATTGTCGCTTGTAGTTTCTTCTGATGTTCGGTATGAGATATTTTCCTTTGTTATGTAATTTGGTATTTTTTCTCCCGGAGTAATATTTTGTGACAATGCAAAAAAGCTGATCAAAAAGAAGGGGATGAAAAACATGATTTTAATTTTCAGGAAAGCTTGACAGGAAACGGATTCTGATAGAATGGTTGTTTTGTTTTTTATCATGCCGGCTGTATTTTATTTGTGAATTTTTCCGTCGCGACTAAGTAAAATAGCAAAAGGCTTAGTACCCTCAAATTCTGACATGATAATAATTAGAATAACGGTTATGGGCACACTGAGTAGCATACCCGGAATTCCCCACATCATCCCCCATAACATCAGAGTAAGAATTACAACTAATGGGCTGATATTCATAGTTTTTCCCATTGCTCTTGGTTCAATAAAATTCCCTACCACTATCTGAATGGTTCCTACAATAGCCAAAACAAGAATAGCCGGTGTAAATTCACCAAACTGCAGGAGTGCAAAAGCTGCAGGGAAAAATGTTGCTACCAACGAACCAATTGTGGGAATAAAATTCAGGATAAATATGAGAAATGCCCAAAAGAAAGGTGCATCGACACCAATAAACAATAGTGCAAAATAACTCAGGAAACCGGTTAGCAGGCTCGCCATGGTTTTTAGTGCGATATAATTGCTGACAGACTTGTCAATTTTGGTAACCAGCGTTTTCATTTTTTCATGGTGATCTTCCTCCGGGTACATGGCTTTTAATTTTGTGGAGAAGGTAGGTTCCTCAAGGAGCAAAAATATTAGATAAATAAGCACGATGAAAGTATCTCCAAACAACCCGGTAAGTGTTGAAAAGAGCCTGGAGAGAATATCTCCAATGTTTAAATCCTTGATGTATTCGCTTAACAGACTGGACAATTCCACATCGAATTTTAGGTTTATCGACTGTGTGATTTTGTTCACGTTGGATTCATATACAGGTAGTGTATTTGAAAGGTATTTAATATTCATGGTTATCATTTGAACGATCAAAAACAAAAAACTTAAAAGGATTAAAGAGGAAATAATCGTATGTACCCAGCCGGGCCATTTTTTTATATACTCTATTTTACTCAGCATTTTTTTGATCACCCGAATCATAAACCAAAAAAGGATGGCAAGAATGAACGGAATGATAATGCCCTGAGCATAAATTAAAACCACTACCAGGGTTACAATTATCAAAAAGATGTAAATTTTTTTTGCTGCTTCCATGAAATTAATATTTGATGACAAATTTAAGCTTAAACTTTTAAAAAAAAATACTTTTTGCAGGGCATTAATCTTATTTGTTCTTGTGCCGAAGTGAGGAATTTGTGGTAAATATGTAAGCCGAAGGTAAAAATGCTTTATAACATTTTGTTTTTTGTGAAATAAAATACCATAAGTTCGTAACTTGTGCACATGGTACAATCGTTTCAATGTCCGGTATTTTTCTACATCGGGTTGCCCGAATGCCTCGATGACTCCAACGCTTCTCATTAGCTGCGTTCGCAGTGTTATTTGTACTGCTCATTTTGCAATTGCATATCTTCTGTTTTCAGGTTTATTGTTTTTGTTATCAATTACAAATAAATTCAGATAGAAGAAATGATATGGGGAATTAACATTTTAAACAAAGATTTTATGAATATCCTTGCCAATAAAACAGATATTATAGTGTCTGATGTTCAAAATATGATACAGGGCTATGATTTTAACTCCGAAACCATTCGAACCATTAAAAATGAAAATTTGCTTCCGCCGGGATTGGTAAACAGGCTTCAAAGTTGTTATCCTCAGTATTCGGGCTTCAGCCGATCCGGAAATGTCATTTTTACCGGTAAACCCTTTTATTCAGGCTTAAATGGGTTTCGTGAAATTATTGAAAATCTGAAAATACATGGTGTCGAAATCAGGGAAATTAAAGAGCGGGAGTTTTTTATCGAAGTCTATCGGTTTTTGGCTACAAAACACATTTTAAATTCAATTGACTGGGGGAACTATGAAAACGACACGAATTTTCATCTTGTTTTTCCGCAGCCCGGAATGATGGATGCCGAAGATGTAAAGTTATACTTAAGTGCCAAAAGCGATGAAGAGAGGGTGAAAATTGTGAAGGCCTATCTGCAAAAAACCAACCCGCACGATGGCAAACAAAAACTAAACAAACCCTGGTATATAAACGACGAAGGGCATTTGGAAATTCTGGAGGGATGTCAGCACAAATATCCTCCTGTAAAACTCATTCTTGACAGTAGCACACAAAATTGCTTCGCGTTTTGCACCTACTGTTTTCGCCATGCACAGGTTCGGGGAGATGAAGATATGTTTGTGCAACACAGTGTTAACCAGGTTCATGATTATTTAAAACAGCACAAAGAAATTAGCGATGTTTTAATTACCGGGGGCGATGCCGGCTACATTCCGTACGAGCGTCTTTCAACTTATGTGATGCCATTAATTGATGACCCGGAGTTAAAACACATCAGAACTCTTCGGATTGGTTCACGAGCAATTACTTATCATCCTGAATTAATCCTGAGCGATAAATTCAAAAAAATACTCGGGCTTTTGAAACTGGCCATCGACAATGGAATACAGGTGGTGTGGATGGCCCATTTATCAACTCCGCGGGAACTGTTAAATCCCGGATCCGTTGCGGCAATCAGGCGTTTAAAAAGCTTTGGTTTGACAATAAAAAGCCAAAGCCCCATAATGAACCATATTAGTTTGTACTCCAATAAAAATGGCGAAGTCGATATCGAGAAGTCTGCTCAGAACTGGATTGATTTGGGAAATATTCTGGCTATGCTGGGAATTGGATTTCATTCAATGTACTGTGCACGTCCAACAGGAGAGCATCATTATTTTTCTGCGCCATTAGCTGATATTACAAAAATCTTCAGCAAAGTTTACCGCACTTTGGCCTCCATCAACCGTCCGTCGAGGCACATTACCATGACATCTTCTGCCGGAAAAACTTCGCTGCTCGGGACCACTGAAATTAACGGCGAAAAAGTTTTTGCACTGAAATTTAACGAGGCCAGAAACATGCAATGGATTGACAGGGTATATTTTGCAGAATTCGATGAAAAAGAAAATACCATTGAAAAGCTAAAACCTTTCGGTGCTGAAAAATATTTTTACGAAGACGAATTGATTCAGATTGAAACAAAACTTTCAGAAGCCCTGGAACAGAAAATTGCAAAGGAAAACAGCCATGATAAATAAAATTGTTTCATCAGCAGAGGATGCCATTTCCGGTATTTTCGACGGGGCAACAATAATGATTGGCGGTTTTGGTGAAGCCGGAAGCCCTGTGGAATTAATTCATGCGCTGATTGACCACGGCGCCAAAAATCTTACCATTGTTAGCAATAATGCCGGCAGCGGGCACGTAGGTTTAGCCGCACTAATTGAAAACCGGCAGGTGAAGAAAATCATCTGTTCGTTTCCACGTACTGCCATTTCAGTTGTTTTCCCGGAGTTATACAGCCGGGGAGAAATTGAGCTTGAGCTGGTACCGCAGGGTACCCTTGCCGAAAGAATTCGTGCAGGCGGCGCGGGAATTCCTGCCTTTTATACGCCGGCATCGGTGCACACTCCCCTTGCAGAAGGAAAAGAGCACCGCGATTTTAACGGCAAGCCTGCTGTGCTGGAATACGCAATTCAAGCCGATTTTTCGCTGGTAAAATGCTTTAAAGCGGACAAATACGGCAACCTTACTTACAATAAAACAGCCCGCAATTTTGGACCAATCATGTGCATGGCTGCCAAAACCACCATTGTTCAGGCCAGACAAATCGTTGAGCCCGGTGCAATTGACCCTGAACATGTTATCACACCCGGCATTTTTGTACACCAGGTTGTGGAAATAAGCAATCCTGCCGACGAATCGAAACTTGTTGCAGAAAAAATACGATACCATGGAATCAAATCATAAAAACAGGGGTTGGAATGTGGATGAAATGGCGCAGAAAGTAGCCATGGATATTCCCGATGGTGCCTATGTAAACTTAGGTATTGGGATTCCCGAGTTTGTGGCAGATTATATTCCCGAAGGAAGGGAAGTCATTTACCATACCGAAAATGGATTACTTGGAATGGGCAAAGTAGCCGAACCCCAAACAGAAGATCCGGAGTTGGTGAATGCAGGGAAAAAATACGTTACGGCCATCCCCGGTGCAGCCTATTTTCATCATGCCGACAGTTTTGCAATGATTCGCGGCGGACACATCGACATTTGTGTGCTGGGGGCTTACCAGGTTTCCGAAGAAGGAGATTTGGCAAACTGGTCAACCGGAAATCCGGATGACATTCCGGCCGTGGGAGGTGCCATGGATTTGGTTGCAGGAGTTAAAACCATTTATGTGATCACGAAACACAGCACAAAAACAGGTTCGTCCAAAATTGTAAAACAATGCACATATCCGCTAACCGGGAAAAATGTGGTATGCAGAATTTACACCGACCTCGCCATTATTGATGTGATCGGTAAAAAACTCTATGTCAGGGAACTGGCGCCTGGCGTGAGCTTTGAATATGTACAACAAAAAACGGAAGCCAGATTAAACTGAAGGGGATGCAACAAAGAATAACCAGTAAAGCGATTTACAAAAAGGCGTGTGGCGTAATTGCAGGCGGCGTGAGCCGGAATACGCTTTTTCGCCTGCCAAATCCCGACTATGTCAGTAAGGCATCGGGTTGCTACATAACCGACATAGAAGGCACCGAAAGAATTGATTTTGCCAACAACATGGCTGCCCTGATTCATGGACATTCATTTCCGCCCATTGTTGAAGCAGTTACGGCTCAGTTGCGCAAGGGAACAGCTTACACAATGGCTTCGGAAATTGAAGTTGCCTTTGCTAAATTATTAATTGACAGGGTGGAGAGTTTCGAACGGGTCAGGTTTGTCAATTCAGGAACAGAAGCTGTTATGTCCACGATAAAGGCGGCGCGGGCTTACACCGGAAGATCAAAAATTGCCAAAGCAGAAGGGGCATATCACGGAACGTATGATTATGCAGAAGTAAGTCAAACTTCAAGTCCGGGGAATTGGGGCGATGTAAACAATCCTGTCAGTGTGCCGGTTGCAAACGGAACTCCTCAAAGTGTTTTAAATGAAGTTGTAATTTACCCTTTCAATGATATCCAAAGAACCCTTGCCATTCTTGATCGACATGCCGGTGAAATCGCCTGTGTGATTATCGATACGGTTCCTCACCGTGTTGGACTTGTGCCGGCAAGCACCGAATTTGTTCAGGCCATATATGACTGGACCAGAAAAAACGGAGCATTGATGGTGTTCGACGAAGTAATTACCCTGCGCGTAAACTACGGTGGCGCACAGGAAATTTATCCGGCAAAACCCGATTTAACCTCCATGGGGAAAATAATCGGCGGCGGGTTCCCCGTTGGTGCAATAGCAGGAAAAGAGGAAGTGATGCGCGTTTTTGATCCGCATGAAAAAAAATTGCTCTTTCCTCACTCGGGAACTTTTTCGGCAAATCCGGTAACAATGACTGCCGGTTATGTGGCCATGCAACACTTCGGCAGTGAAGCTGTTAATCAATTAAATGCACTGGCTCAATTGGCCATCAGTCAAATACAGGAGGTAATAAAACAGGTTGATGTTCCATTTACCGTTACCGGGGCAGGTTCCATGTTTCGCATTCATTTAAGCAAAACACCGCCCCGAACCTATCGTGAGGCGTATCAACCGGAAGAGGTAAAAAGATGGATGAATGAGCTGCTTGATTTCATGTATTACAAAGAACATATTTTGATGATCAATACGCTAAGTTGCATGCTTTCAACAGTCACAGGGAAAAAAGAGATCGACCGGCTGACAGAAGGTTTGGAACGTGCATTTAGAAAAATAAAACCGAAGTTGGAAAAACGAAATAAAATGTAATATGAGTACCGAAGTTTTTATATGCGACGCCATTCGAACTCCCGTTGGAAAATATGCGGGCGTCCTGTCGTCGGTCAGGGCAGACGATTTGGCAGCTATCCCGCTAAAAACCCTGCTCGACCGAAATCCCCAGCTAAAAAATCAGGTAATTGACGATGTTATTCTGGGGTGTTCCAATCAGGCCGGAGAAGATAACCGGAACATTGCCCGAATGGCTCTTTTGCTGGCCGGATTTCCCGAAGAGGTGCCGGGTGTTACGGTAAACCGTTTGTGTGCTTCAGGTATGGAAGCTATCGGAATGGCAGCCCGGGCGATTAAGTCGGGCGAAGTCGATATTGTTATTGCCGGTGGCGCAGAGAGTATGTCGCGCGCACCCATTGTGATGGCAAAGGCGACCCAGTCATTTTCAAGAACCCCTGAAGTGTATGATTCAACCATTGGCTGGCGGTTTGTCAACAGTGAATTTCATAAAAAATTCGGAACAGATGCTTTAATCAAAACAGCAGAAAATCTGGCAGTTGAGTATAAAATCAGCCGGCATGACCAGGATCTGTTTGCACACAACAGTCAGTTAAAAACAGCTGCAGCACAAAAAAACGGAAAGTTTTCGCATGAAATTATTCCTGTTCCAGTTCCTCAGAAAAAAGGGGAAGACATTGTTGTAGAAAGTGATGAACACCCCCGTTTAACTTCACTCGAAAAATTAGCATCCTTAAAACCAGTTTTAAACGAAAACGGAACGGTGACTGCCGGAAATGCATCAGGAATTAACGACGGTGCGGCAGCGGTAATTGTCGCTTCTCCTGCCGCAGTAAAAAAATATAATCTGACACCGAAAGTCAGAATTATGGGAGTTCAGTCTGCCGGCGTTCCTCCGCGAATAATGGGCATCGGACCGGTTCCGGCTACCCATAAACTGTTGCAGCGACTGGGAATGACCCTTGACCAAATGGATATTATTGAGCTGAATGAAGCATTTGCAGCTCAGTCGCTGGCTTGCATCCGGGAATTCGGGTTGGATGACAATGACCCCGGAATTAACCCGCTTGGTGGTGCAATTGCCCTGGGGCATCCGCTGGGAATGTCGGGAGCAAGGTTGGTAACTACTGCTTATTATCAGTTGATAAACAGTGATGCAAAATTTGCTTTGTGCACCATGTGCGTTGGTGTAGGACAGGGACTTTCCATGATTTTGGAAAAGGTTTAGGTTTTTTTTGAATATACAATATGGTTAGTAAAAATTATAAACTGAAGAACATGAAAATTGATATTTCAAAAGATTTTAAAGAAATTGGAATAAAAGAATTGAATCCCGGTATTTGCACCGGAACCGTCTGGAAAGAAACCAGCGGGAAAGTTATCGAATCGTTTTCGCCATCCGATGGGGAGAAGATTGCAGCCGTGCAGCAGGCCGGACTGGAAGATTATCGTGAGGTGATTGAAACCGCCAAAGAGGCTTTTAAAAGCTGGCGAATGTGGCCGGCGCCCAAACGGGGCGAAATTGTCAGGCAAATCGGGCTGGAATTGCGAAAATACAAAGAGCCGCTCGGTAAACTGGTGTCGTACGAAATGGGGAAAATTTACCAGGAAGGATTAGGTGAAGTGCAGGAAATGATTGACATCTGCGATTTTGCTGTGGGGCAGTCGCGGCAGTTGTACGGTTTTACTATGCACTCCGAGCGTCCGAAACACCGCATGTACGACCAGTACCATCCGCTGGGAATTGTTGGCGTGGTTTCGGCATTTAACTTTCCAGTGGCCGTTTGGGCGTGGAATACCATGCTGGCTTTAGTTTGCGGCGATGTGGTGGTGTGGAAACCGTCATCAAAAGTGTATCTCTGCGCCGTGGCGGTGCATAACATTGTTGCAAAGGTTTTAAAGGAAAACGATGTTCCCGAAGGTGTGCTGAATTTGGTGGCTGCCGACTCCAAAATGCTGGGCGACGGGCTGTTCAGCGACAAAAACATTCCGCTGGTTTCGTTTACCGGCTCCACACGGATTGGTAAAAAAGTGGGTCGTTTGGTGGGCGAGCGACTTGGAAAATCCATTCTCGAACTGGGCGGAAACAATGCCATTATCATCACACCAAATTCCGATTTGGAAATGGCTTTGCGGGCAGTGGTTTTCGGCGCCGTGGGAACCTGCGGCCAGCGCTGCACCTCCACGCGGCGGATTATTGTGCACGATTCGGTGTATGACCAGTTTAAACAAAAACTGCTGTCGGTGTATGAACAACTTCCCATTGGCCATGCGCTCGACCCGAATACGCTGGTGGGGCCGCTGGTGGATAAATGGGCTGTACAGGATTTTGTGAACGCCATTGAAAAAGTGAAAGCCGAAGGCGGGAAAATCATTGTCGGTGGCAAAGTGCTGGAAGGTGAAAAATATAAAACCGGAACGTATGTTTCGCCCTGCATTGCCGAAGTGGAAAATCGTTTTGAAATTGTTCAGGATGAAACCTTTGCGCCTATTTTGTATATGATTCGCTACAGCGATCTGGACGAGGCCATCCGGTTGCACAACGACGTACCGCAGGGATTATCGTCGGCCATGTTTTCAACCAACATGCTGGAAACCGAAAAGTTTCTGTCGCACGAAGGTTCTGATTGCGGTATTGCCAACATCAATATTGGCACATCGGGTGCCGAAATTGGCGGTGCGTTTGGCGGCGAAAAGGAAACCGGAGGTGGTCGCGAGTCGGGCTCCGATGCATGGAAAGCCTACATGCGGCGGCAAACCAACACCATCAATTTTGGTACGGAACTGCCACTGGCGCAGGGGATTGAGTTCACCCTGTGAAATAATGCAAAGCATTAAATCGAAGATTTATTTCACAGGGTAAAAGTTTAATCGAATGAAAAACATCTTAATATTTGGCGCAGGTCGTTCCAGCCATACGCTCATTCAGTATTTAACAGAACATGCACAACAGCATAACTGGATAATTACGGTGGTCGATTCCGGAGAAAAATATAAAGGAGAGAATGCGAAGGTTCATTACCGTCAGGTAGATGTCACCGACGAACCGGTGCGGGACAGGGAAGTCAGTGAGGCTGATTTTGTGATTTCCATGCTTCCCGCCCGGTTTCATCCGCTGGTTGCACTGTCGTGTGTAAAGTTTTCCAAAAACCTTTTTACCGCTTCGTACGAATCCAAAGAGTTGAAAACGTTTGAGGATGAGGTGAACCGAAAAGGCCTGTTTTTCCTGAATGAATGTGGACTCGACCCCGGTCTCGACCACATGTCGGCCATGAAACTGATTGACCGCATAAAAGTTGAAGGACACGACCTGCAAAGTTTTGAATCGTTTACCGGAGGGCTGGTGGCGCCTGAGTCGGACAACAACCCGTGGCACTACAAATTTAGCTGGAATCCGCGTAATGTGGTGCTGGCCGGGCAGGACGGACCGGCAAAATTCATCCAGAACGGTAAATACAAATACATTCCCTATAACCGGCTTTTCCGCCGGACAGAGCTCATCGACATTGAAAACTACGGACTGTTTGAAGGGTACGCCAACCGCGACTCGCTGAAATACATCGAAAAATACAACTTGCAGGGAATTCCCACCATTTACCGCGGAACCTTGCGCCGTCCCGGATTTTGCCGGGCGTGGAACGTGTTCGTGCAACTGGGCGCCACCGACGATTCCTATGAGATGGAAAATACCGAAAATATGACACACCGCGAGTTCATCAATTCGTTTTTGTATTACCATCCAACTGATTCGGTGGAGCTGAAACTGTATCACTATATGCACATCGACCAGGATTCGGACATCATTCAAAAACTGAAATGGCTGGGGATTTTCAGCAATACCCAAATAGGATTGAAAAACGCAACGCCCGCGCAAATTATGGAGCACATTCTGAAGCCGAAATGGCAGTTGCAACCCGGCGACAAGGACTTGGTGGTGATGTGGCACAAATTTTCCTACCGGGATAAAAATACGGGCAATCCGATGCAACTGACCAGCTCGCTTGTGGTTGCCGGCGAAAACGACATCCACACCGCCATGGCTAAAACCGTGGGACTGCCACTGGCGGTCGCTGTTAAATTGTTTCTGACAGGAAAAATGAATTTGACAGGAATGCACATTCCCACCGATCGGCTGATTTACGAACCGGTACTTGCCGAACTGGAACAGCACGGAATTCAGTTTTTGGAGAAATTGCAGGAAGATGTTCCGGAGGAGTAGATTAATTTTTGTGTTTATTTTTCAAGTCGTGATATTTCTTCCCTGATTTCATCAATAACTTTGGGGTTCATTATCACCTTTTTTCCATTTGCTTTTGAAGAGAAGATAAAAAATACTTTTCCTCCAAATTCCTGTTCAAACTTTTTATGTGTTTTTAGTTGAAGTCCTTTTTCTTTGAAAATTTGAGAAAGTTGAATCCCCTGGTTCACAGGTTTTATTTGTAATCCGATGTATTTATCTTTTTCCGATAAAGAGGAAGGTATTTTTATAAAAAAGTCAACATTGAACAGCCGGTCCCATTTATCGGGGGCTGGTTCAATTTTGCAGCCAAGTTCGCGTTCAAGCTGACCGTAAATGGTTTTGATTTCGGTCATGTAACCGTCAAAAGTCCTGTCAATAACGAGCTGAAGCATATAGTCGATACAATCCTGCTCAGTAATGTTTTCTACTTCAGCCGCGATTACTTCTGTAATTTTGATGTAAAGTTTTTTGCCAAGTTCAATGATGTGTTCTTTTGGCCGGACCTTCGAAAAGTAGTATTCCTGCCATTCATCTACTGTTTTTGGTTCACACTGTCTGATGCTTTCCGAAGTAGCTCCAACATTTCTTTTGAAATTCAGTTGAAACCTGTTCATTGCACTGTTTAGAATCCATTCTTTTGCCATTCGGTTTTAAGCTTTGAAAATTTTTCTTTGTATTTGAAATCCATCGACAAATCTGGTTCGGCTAATCCTTCTTTGATAAGATGCGCATTTAAAAAGGTTTTGTTTTTTAAATACAAATAACACATCAGGTTGTTTTGTGCATCGTATTTTTGATTGTCGAATTTTAAAAAGACTTTCTGTCCTTTGGTTTTATCGTATAAAAACTGCCTGGCCGAGCCATTGGTATTTTTTTTCTCTTTTATCCCAATTAGCCTGACTACAAGATTGTTGTTTAGCTTTATTAATTCCGGGCTGATGATTTCTTTAACTGAATAATACTCCTCTCTCTGTCCACTGTTTTTGTCGATTTTTGAGCCAAACTGCAATTTCTTCGGGTCAATTTTTTTATCGAAATTTTGAAAATCGACAAACCGGTATGGAAGATTTTCAAATTCTTCCTGAATATCAATATCAATTTTATCTTTCAGAAATTCATAAGTTGTCCCTGAAATGTCTGTTTGATGAATATTCAGCTTTTGTTTGGCAATTTCTATGAACTCAGGATTAATTTCATAGCCGACTGAATTCCGTTCCAGATTTCTTGCTGCAAGTGATGTTGTTCCGCTTCCCAGAAAAGGGTCCAAAACGGTTTCGCCTTTAAAAGCAAACATTTTAATTAAGCGTTTGGGCAATTCTTCGGGAAACATGGCAATGTGGCCGTCTTGCCTGGCTCCGCCAAAATTCCAGTGTCCGTTAAAATACTCTTTCCATTCTTCGGTGGTGAGTTTTGATTGCTCTTTAATCTCTTTGCTGATTTTGTTTGTTGGTGTCCCCAACTTTTTAAATATCAGAATAAATTCATAATCAATTGAAATGATGCCGTTTCTGGGTGTAGGAAAACTTCCCATTAACGATGCTCCGCCTGTAGTATTTGTAGTAGTTTGTTTTTGCCAGATGATGGCGCCCATATAATCAAAACCAATGCTTTCGCAGAATTTGATGATTTCTGTTCGGATGGGAATTACTTTATAACGCCCGTAATAAACAGCTCGTGCAAACTGGTCGCCAATATTGATACAGAGTCTGCATCCGTTATCGAGAACCCTGTAGCATTCTTTCCACACCAGGTTTAAATTGTTGATATAAGTTTCGTAATCTTCGTGATAACCGATTTGGTTTTCCAAACCGTAATCTTTTAATTGCCAATAGGGTGGAGAAGTAATAACCAGCTGAACCGATTTGTCGGGGATAAGATTCATCTGCCGGCTGTCACCATTAATTATTTTATGTGTCGTCCTCACTTTTTAGTACTTTTCCGACAAAGTTAGTCATAATTGAGGGATTCTATCTGATTTTGATCAATGGCTGTTTATAACTATTCCGTTTTCCTTTTGCTTGTTTTCAAAAATGATGTAGGATTAACTCCAATATGTTTTTTGAACAATCGCGAAAAGTAAAAGGGATCTTCATAACCAAGTGTAAATGCCACCTCTTTTATTCTCATCGATTTATTGGTCAGCAAACGAATAGCTTCTTGCATCTTCAGGTTGATAAAATAATCGAAAGGCGACGACCCTGTTCTGTTCCTGAAGATTTTGGAAAGATGGGATTCCGACAATTGAACATGATTGGCAATATCCTGATTTTTTATACTTTTATTCAGATTTTCCTGCATAAAAAAAATGGCTTGATCTACCGGATTTTTACTATGATACCCTTTCGAAGCTTGGTAAGTTTCTACAAAAAAAAATGAAGCTAATAAACTATTCAAAGATAAATTGGCAAATTCAATGTTCTCCTGTGAAAAGCCTAGTTCCAGCGAGGTTAGTATTTCATTGAACAGGTTAATTCGATCATCCACACGGGAGCTTGTTACTGTTTTAATAGGTATCGGGAGACCGAAAAATTTTTCGAAACGATGACTTTTGGCTCCTCCGAAATGAATCCAGTAAATGGACCATGGATCATTTTCAGAAGCCCAGTAAATGTGGTGTTGGTGTGCCGGAATTACAAAATAGGAATTGGGTTCTATTAAATAAGATTGTCCATGAATTTGAATAGTACCGTTGCCGCTTATACAATATATAAGAATATTTTCATGAATACCCGATTCCCTCCTCCGGTAATGATGAAGCGCATAAGGATAGAATCCTATGTCGGTTACGTAAAGGTCCTTTATTAAGGGATTTGCTTTTATTTTATGTAAGATTTTTGCCGACATTACGATACTCCTGTCACCAAAAAAACTGTCCATCTTCCCGGTTACCGGTTCTGCATTTATTCTTTTTTCGTTCATGTTTCGGTCTTTACTATTTTTTTGTTTTTTTTCTGATTAAAAAATTTTGGAAAACCAGATTCGGTTCTTTCTTTCATTTTTTTTGAACTGAATTTCAAATATATACATATATATTAAATCCGGCGAAATATAGGCAACTGGTTTCATATATATTTTTAACATTTTTTAAAAAATAGGATTGTCTATTTTATTCCATAATTCTCTATTGCTGAATGTGCCGGTTTAAAATATCTTGCGCCTTAATGAACATTGTCTTTTAATTAAAAAAACCAAATGTAGTTACTATGAAAAAAATCAGACTGTTTTGTTTTCTAAAACAAGTAATACAATTAAACTCCGTTGCAATGTTTTGCTCGTGTTTACTTGTAATGCTATTTTTTTCCACTAATCTTTTGGCAGGTACTGGTACTTCGGAAACAAAGTCCGGTGCAAGCCAGCAAACAAGGATTTCCGGAAAAGTTGCAGATGCTGAGGGATTGCCACTTCCGGGTGCAACCATTACGGTTTTGGGTACTTCCCGTGGTGTAATTACCGATAACGACGGTACCTACCTTATCAATGCAGTTCCGTCAGATAAACTTGTTTTCTCGTTTATCGGTATGGAGAGCCAAATTATTGATGTGGGTAATCAAACCATTATTGATGTTAACATGGAGCCAAAAACTGAGGAGCTGGAAGATGTAACTGTTGTTGCATTTGCACGACAGAAAAAAGAGAGTGTTTTGGCCTCAATTGAAACAGTTAAACCGGAAGACCTCAGGATACCGGCCAGTAACCTGACAGCCGCCTTGGCAGGCAGAATGTCCGGAATTATTTCGTACCAGCGAAGCGGTGAGCCTGGACAAGACAATGCCGAATTCTTTATTCGTGGTGTTACTACCTTTGGTTACAAAAAAGACCCGTTGATTCTGATTGACGGAATAGAGCTTTCTACCAATGATTTAAGTCGTATGCACCCTGATGATATCGCTGCATTTTCGATTATGAAGGATGCCACCGCCACGGCATTATACGGTGCACGTGGTGCAAACGGTGTTATTTTAGTAACCACCAAAGAAGGGCGCGAGGGAAAAGCAAAAGTGAATATTCGATTTGAAAATTCAATATCTCAGCCCACTCAAAATATCGACCTTGCCAACCCCATAACATATATGAAGCTCCATAACGAAGCGGTTAAAACCCGTGATCCGCTGGGGCTGCTTCCCTACTCTAAAAGCAAAGTGGAAAACACTATCAACGGAACTAACCCGTATGTTTATCCCACCACCGACTGGCAAAATGAGTTGTTGAAAGACTATACAATGAACCAGCGCCTGAATTTCAACATCAGTGGTGGTGGAAAAGTAGCCCGGTATTACCTTTCAGGTGGTGTTTCCCAGGATAATGGCATTCTGGATGTTGACAAACGTAACGACTTCAACTCCAATATCGATTTAAAAAAATATTTAATTCGTTCCAACATCAACATTAATCTAACAAATACTACTGAGGCGATTGTACGTGTTCACGGAACATTCGACGACTACCGTGGGCCAATACAGGGAGGTACCGAAACATACAAGGCAATTGTTCGCTCCAATCCGGTTCTGTTCCCGGCCTATTATCCGCCAAATGAAACGCATCAGCACACCAACCATATTTTATTCGGCAACTACGGTAATGGAAATTACATAAATCCGTATGCCGAAATGGTTAAAGGATATAAAGAATACAGTCAATCGCTGATGCTTGCTCAAATTGAATTAAAACAGGATTTAAAGTTTATTACAGAAGGGCTTCGATTCAGATTACTGGGAAACACTACACGAAATGCCTATTTTGATGTAAGTCGTAATTATAACCCATTCTTTTATAATGTATCAGATTACAATAACCGTACAGATGAATACGAACTCATTCTGCTTAACTCAGAGGAAGGTCGGGAATACCTGGACTACCAGGAAGGACAGAAAGCAGTTTCTTCTTCATTTTATGCCGAAAGTGCCCTGGACTACGACCGTACTTTTGCGGAGAAACATACTGTTACCGGCTTGCTTGTGGGAATTATGAGGCAATCGTTGTATGGCAATGCGGGCGATTTGCAGCGGTCTCTCCCGTTTCGTAACCTGGGATTGTCCGGTCGTTTCACTTACGCATACGACACCAGGTATTTCCTGGAATTTAATTTCGGGTACAACGGTACCGAACGTTTTTCTGAAAACGAAAGATTTGGTTTCTTCCCATCTGCCGGTTTTGGGTGGTTAATGTCAAAAGAAAATTTCTGGCAACCGCTGTCAAATGTTTTTACTGAATTTAAACTGAAAATGACCCACGGTCTTGTGGGTAATGATGCCATTGGTTCTGAGGCCGACAGGTTCTTCTACTTGTCGAATATAAATATGAATGATAGTGGCAGAGGTTATGCCTGGGGGGCTGATGGTGGCTACCCCCGTAACGGGGTTTCCATTTCGAGATATGCCAACGATAAAATTACCTGGGAAACAGCAACTAAAACAAACATCGGAACTGAATTTACCCTGTTTGATAAAATTGAATTCGCTGTTGACCTATTTCGGGAATACAGGACCAATATCCTTATGGACCGTCTTTCATTCTCTACCTTTGGACTTCAGGCAAGCACTAAAGCAAACGTTGGTGAAGCTTCAAGCAAAGGTATTGATATGTCAGTTGATATTATGCACAACTTCAGTAACGACTTTTGGGTAACGGCACGAGGTAACTTTACTTATGCACGTGGTATTTTTGAGAAATACGAAGAACCCGATTACAGCGCTACACCATGGCTTTCGCGTGTTGGAAAACCCATTACACAGCAATGGGGTTACATTGCCGAACGTTTATTTGTTGACGATACTGAAGTGGCCAACTCGCCTGTTCAGGAACTGGGCAGTATTACAATGGGGGGTGACATTAAATATCGGGACGTTAATGGAGATGATAAAATAACCTCGCTTGACAGGGTTCCTCTAGGACATCCGACAACACCGGAAATCATTTACGGTTTCGGTGTATCAACAGGATACAAGAATTTTGATATTTCTTTCTTCTTCCAGGGATCGGCTCGTTCATCTTTCTGGATTGACACTTATGCAACATCACCTTTTGTGAATTATAGCTGGAACGGCGATCCTTATGGAAACTATCAGAAAAACAATGCGTTGCTGCAGGCGTATGCCGACAGCCACTGGTCAGAAGCCAACCGCGATATTTATGCAATATGGCCACGCCTTTCCGATTCATTTGAAGGCAACAATCTGGTTACCAATACCTGGTTTATGCAGGACGGCTCATTCTTAAGGCTAAAATCAGCCGAAATGGGCTATACCATACCAAAAAGGTTGTTCGAGAAATACGGGGTTGAGAATTTCAGAATTTATATAAGCGGAACCAACCTGTTTACTTTTAGCCGGTTCAAACTCTGGGACCCGGAAATGGGAGGGAACGGTCTGGGATATCCTATTCAACGAGTTTTAAATGCAGGTTTACAAGTTTCATTCTAATAAGAAAGTTACCATGAAGAAAAAAGATATTATAAAAATTGTAACCATCACATTATTGTTAACACCTGGTGCAGCCTGCAACTACCTGGATGTAGTGCCGGATAATGTTGCAACCATTGAAAACGCTTTTACCGACAGGTACAATGCCGAGAAATTTTTGGCAACCTGTTATTCATATTTACCTGAGTTTGGAAATCCGTGGCTTAACCCGGGTTTGCTTTCCGGAGACGAAGTATGGTTTAATGAGGAAGTGGAAGATGGTAATATTGAAACTGCGTTTATAGCAAAAGGATACCAGAACGGCAACACACCCCATTTAAACTTTTGGGATGGTTTAAGACAACATGGAAGAGATATCAACATGTTCATTGCAATACGCGATTGCAACATTTTTTTAAATGAAATTGGAAAAGTGCGTGACTTATCTACTTTGGAAAGAAAACGGTGGGTTGCAGAAGTTAAGTTCCTGAAAGCCTACTACCATTTCTGGTTGCTCAAAATGTACGGCCCCATTCCAATCATCAGGGAAAACTTACCTATTTATGTTGACACTGAAAATGTGAAAGTGTATCGCGATCCGGTTGACGATGTTGTAAACTATATTTTAAGCCTTATAGATGAAGCACTTACTGATCTTCCAATTCAGGTCACATCAGAAACCACCGAAATGGGAAGGATTACAAAACCGGTTGCAGCTTCCATAAAAGCACGTATTTTAGCTACAGCTGCCAGCCCGATTTTTAATGGAAATAGCGATTTCTCCAGCTTGACTGACAACCGTGGTGTTCAGCTTTTTAATCCCGACTATGATATCACCAAATGGCAAAAAGCAGCAGACGCTGCGCTGGAAGCCATTGAAACCTGCGAAATGGCCGGAATAAAACTTTATGAGCAATTTAACAGCCGTTACGAACATTCTGACACAATTATGAAAGAGCTGACATTACGTTCGATAGTAACCAGTAAAGGTAGCCCTGAAATTATTTGGGGTGCTACAAATTATACTTTCTCCTGGCGCTATCAGCGAATGATGCAGCCCCTTCTTATTCAGGTTACAACTGCAAATCCGGTAAGCCAGAATTATGGCGCCACCTTGCGTATGGCAGAATTATTTTATTCACGAAACGGGGTACCGATTAACGAAGACGTTAGTTTCGATTACGTAAACCGATACGAATTGAGAACTTCCTTAACTGAAGAAAACGATTATGTACGATCGGGTGAGCAAACAGCCGTTTTGCACTTCGACCGCGAACCAAGGTTTTATGCTTCAATCGCATTCGACCGTGGCACTTATGTGCTCGACCCGGAATACTATACCGTTAGATGCCGCGCTGGTGAACTAGCCACAAAACGGCAGAAGGGTGAATTTTCGGTTACCGGTTACTGGCCCAAAAAACTTATTAGCCCGCTAAATGCTTTTTCAAGTAATTCATATGCGGTTGATTATGAATTTCCTTTTCCAATTATCAGATTAGCTGACATTTACTTGCTTTATGCCGAAGCATTAAATGAAGTAAAATCGGCACCTGATGCCGAAGTTTATGATTACATTGACAGAATTCGTGAACGTGCCGGTCTGGAAGGTGTAGTTGAAAGTTGGTCACAGCACTCCAGCCAGCCTTCAAAACCAACTACAAAAGAAGGCATCCGCGAAATAATCCGCCAGGAAAGAATGATTGAGCTCGCTTTCGAAGGTCAGCGCTTCTGGGATCTGCGCCGCTGGAAATTAGCTGAACAGTACATGAACCGCCCGATTCGCGGCTGGAACATTGTCGGACCAGGTCTGGAATTCTACAACGTAACTACAGTATTTACACCCCGGTTCGAATTCAAAGATTACTTCTGGCCCATCAGGGAAGAAGAGAGGATAAAAAATCCTAATCTGGTTCAAAATCTGGGATGGTAATTGAATGATGTAAATTTTAAATCCAATAAAAATGAAAAAAATATCAATAATTTATATTCTCATTGCATCGACATTACTATTTAATGCCTGCGAAGAAATTGAGAAGAAACCACTGTATTCCGACTCGCAACCACCGCAACCAATATCATCACCGGTTGTGGAAAATGAACCGGGAGGGGCAAAAATCACCTATAACTTACCCAACGAAACCGATTTGCTTTATGTAAAGGCTGAATATACACTGAGCGACGGCCAGCAATATGAAACCAGAAGTTCAATTTACCTTAATTCGGTAAAAGTTGAAGGATATGGAGATACAAATGAACACACTGTTAGGCTTTATACTGTTGACCGCAGTGAAAATATTTCCAGCCCTGTTGAAGTAATCATTCAACCCGAAACTCCTGATGTTCATCTCGTATATGAATCAGTAGAAATGATACCCTCCTTTGGCGGCGTACAGTACACCTGGGAAAATCCGAACAATGCGCCATTGTCATTCCTGATTATGGCTTCCGATTCTACCGGGACACTTTTTCCGGTTGATGTTGTTTACTCCAGTGTTGCAAATGGAAAGTACACACTTCGTGGTTATGAACCGGAAGAAGAAACGTTCGGGATTCTTATTCGCGACCGATGGGACAATTTTTCCGATTCTGTAAAATTAAATTTAACTCCAATGTTTGAGGAAAAACTCGACAAAGAGAAGTTTAACCGGATTGTTTTGCCTGGCGATGCTGATATGGATGCCTGGGGAATGCGTTATGAATGGATGTACGACGGTAAGCTAAATACAATGAGCCACACATATGCAGGTACAGGGTGGCCGCAATATTTCACCCTTGATTTGGGAATAACCGCTAAGTTGAGCCGGTTCATTCTATATCAACGCCAGGATGATGGCTATGCTTATGGACATGGGAACCCACGTATCCTCGAAATATGGGGGACGGCAGAAGAACCGTCTGCCGACGGTAGCTGGGACGGCTGGACCAAACTCCGTGACTGTGTTGCCTCACGTCCTTCGGAAGAAGGTGGTACTACAGAAGAAGACCTGATACATTTTAAAAATGGCGATGAATATCCTTTCACCCTGGAAGACCCGTCTGTGAGGTATGTCCGGATTTTGGTTAAAGAAACGTGGGGATTTACTGGTTTTATCCATATTGGAGAAATTACTTTTTACGGACAAGTAACCAGCGAATAATTATAACTTTCAAAACAATTTAATATGAAATATATATTTAAAACAACAATATTATTCCTGATTTCTGCAATAGCTTTCATGTCGTGCGACAAGATGGAAGACGTCCATACAGAATTCATTAAGGATGGCGAAATTATTTATGCCAATGTTCCTGACACCCTGCAAACCATGCCCGGAAGGAACCGCATTCAGCTAAAATGGCTGGTTTACAATGGCAACAACATTCAAAAAAGCATAGTTGAATGGGAAGATGGTGGTGAAATGAAAAGCCAGTCGCTGGATGTTTCTCTGAATACTCCCGTTGACTCGGTTTATGTTACTGTTGACAATCTCAATGAAAAATCGTACCTTTTTTATGCCTACAACATCGACAGGGACGGAAACCGGTCCATAAAAAAACAGGTCACAGGCTCGGCATACGGCGATATTTATGAATCATCGCTAACCAACCGCCCGCTGTCAACGATTGAAGGCGGGGGAACCATTGATTCTGTCGTGGTAACATGGGGAACCCCGGGAGAAGGATATGCCGGAACAGAAGTAATGTATGAAAATACCTCAGACGAATTTACTACGACAATGCTGCTGCCGGAAGATGACAGGATTGTAATCAGAGACTGGAAATCGGAAGGAGAAATGGATTACCGTTCTTTTTATATTCCGGCAATAAATGCGATTGATACATTCACTTCGCAGTTTGAATCGACTTTACTACCAAATTTTATCGAGTTCAAAAGTGAAAAAATTGATAAAGCAGATTGGGAAATTGCTGACTTTTCAAGTGAAGCTGCCCCAAGCTACCTTGCATCATTTGCAATTGATGATAATATTGGAACATTTTGGCACAGTCAGTATGCTGGAGATGCACCTGATTATCCGCATCATTTCACAGTTGACATGAAAAAAATGGTAAAAATTGATAGAGTTGAATGTTTCAGGAGACAAGGTAACGGAAATGGACAAACCAAATTTAAAATCTATACCAGTTTGGATGGTATAACTTTTGAAAGTTGGGGACCCTTCGACTTTGATTCACAAAGTGATAATGGACAAATGTATTATTTTTCATCTCTGCCCGAATGCAAATTTATAAAGTATGAAGCTGTTGAAGGACCAAATAGTTTTGCTTTTCTGTCTGAAATAAATGTTTACGGACAAGTAATTCAGGAATAAATGTATATAATAAATAAAATAATTTTCATGAAAAAAGGAATCATTCTAATCATTTTAGTTAGTCTGGCAAATGTTATTTTTGCCCAATCTAATGCTATTGAAAAAAATAGTGACAATACCGCCTGGTCGATCTATACAAATTCATCTCTTTACCAAATCTCAGTAACCGATGCTGGCTCTGTAAATATGACCTACTTTGGGAACAAGGTTCAAGATGTCAAACACCTCAAAAATCAATGGAAAGATGAGTTGCCCGTACGTGGAGGATATTCAAATACAACACCTGTGCTTGAGGTAATTTTTGCCGACGGTGTAAGAGATATTGAACTTACATTTGTTGACGCAAATATTACTACAATTGATGGATATTCTACTTTGATAATCAACCAGAAAGATGTGTTCTATCCGCTGATGGTGACTGAATATATCCGCGTGCTTCCCGAATACGATCTCATTGAAAAATGGACCGAAGTAAAAAACACCGCAAAAAGAAAAAATGAGATTATTCAAATTGAAAATGCACAATCGGGAAGTTTTTTCTTGCCGCAAGACAATTATTATCTTACCCATCTTTCCGGCACATGGGGATATGAGTTTCAACCCAATGAAACCCGGCTTACTCAGGGATTAAAAACATTGCAAGTAAAAGATTTCCGTTCGTTCGGCTCGTCCTTTTTTGCCATTCGCCCTGAAGGAGAAAAGAGTGAAAACGATGGAAAAGTATGGTATGGTTCGTTAATTTACAGTGGAAACTGGCGGGCAGATTTTGAAAAATCAGCCTATGGTGAAGTGCAGGTAGTTTCCGGAATTAACTTCTGGGATCAGGATATAAATCTTAAAGCCGGAGAAATTTTTACTACTCCCAAAATGCTTGCTGGTTATACAGAAAAAGGAATGGAAGGTGTCTCGCAAAACTTCGCTTCTTATACCAGGGAACAAATCTTGCCAAAAAAGCATCGCAATGAGTTACGCCCTGTTTTATACAATAGCTGGTATGCTACCGCCTTTAATGTAAACGAGGAACACCAACTGGCTTTGGCAAAAATTGCTAAAGAGATAGGCGTTGAAATGTTTGTGATTGATGATGGATGGTTTAAAGGCAGAGTAAATTCTCATGCAGGATTGGGTGACTGGACTGTGGATAAAAATAAATTTCCCAATGGCCTGAAGCCAATGATTGATAAGATAAATGATATGGGTCTTGACTTTGGCATCTGGATTGAACCTGAGATGGTAAATCCTAACAGTGACCTTTACCGGGCACATCCGGACTGGGTCTTTCACTACCCAAATCGTACACGCCACACAGGCAGAAATCAACTGATGCTGAATCTGGCCCGTGAGGATGTTTACGAATACCTGTACAACAGCTTCCACAAATTATTAAAGGAAAACAATATTAAATTTATTAAGTGGGACATGAACAAATCGCTGACTGATCCGGGATTCCCTTCTGCAGATACTGATGAACAGCGCAGTGTACGTATTAAATATGTGGAAAACCTGTATCGTCTGATAGAATCTTTGCGTCAGGAATTCCCCGATGTTTGGTTTGAAAACTGTGCCAGTGGTGGTGGCCGAATTGATTTGGGAATGTTGTCTCGCATGGATTTCAACTGGGCAAGTGATAATACTGACCCTGTGGATAGAATTTTTATTCAACATTCTTATCTAAATGCTTTTCCGGCAAATACAATGATTAGCTGGGTAACACGTGAAGACTGGCATCGTCAAAATCATCCTTTGGACTTTAAGTTCAACGTTTCAATGTGTGGCGTATTAGGTGTTGGTTACGATATTACCAAGTGGACAGAAGAGGAAAAGGCGATTGCAAAAGAAAAAATTTCCAGCTATAAAGAAATACGTGAAACGGTGCAGTTTGGAGACCACTACAGGTTAATTTCCCCTTACGAAAATAACAGGAGTGTATTACAATATGTCAATAAAAACAAGTCTGAATCCATTGTTTTTGTATATAATCTGGCTGAATATCCGAATAATGCGATCTCGGAAACAAAACGTTCAAAAGAGATTCAACTGAGGGGGTTACAAGCTGATGCTTTGTATAAAATCGAAGGCATGGAAACCCCTTTTACCGGTCAACTTCTTATGGATAAAGGAATTGTCTTTCCCTTGGCGGGTGCTTATAAAAGTAAAATATTTAAACTAACGAAACAATAAGAAAAAAAGGAGCGGTACTTTTTCAAATTTGTACTGACCACCAAATTGTTTTGGCACCTGATCAGCATAAATTAAAAGTCTGTAAATTAAAAAAACCTATAGTTAGAAATAATACGTTGCGCTACTTTTATGCATAAAACAAAGCAACTATGACAGAAGTAAAATTCAACAAACGATTTATTATCGGAATTACGCTGGTTTCGGCCATGGGCGGGTTGCTGTTCGGCTACGACTGGGTGGTAATCGGTGGTGCCAAACCTTTTTACGAGCGGTTTTTCGACATCACGCAATCGCCCGGCCTGCAAGGATGGGCCATGAGCAGCGCCCTGATTGGCTGCCTGTTCGGCGCCCTGTTTTCGGGTTACCTGTCCGACCGGTTTGGAAGAAAGGTGCCCCTGATATTTGCCGCTTCGCTGTTTACTCTGTCGGCCATCGGAACAGGTGCGGCAAACCTGTTTACACCATTTATTGTCTATCGTCTGCTCGGCGGACTCGCCATCGGCATCGCTTCGGCCACTTCGCCCATGTACATTGCCGAAGTGTCGCCTGCTCCCATACGTGGAAGACTGGTGGCAGTGAACCAGTTAACCATTGTAATCGGTATCCTGGCGGCGCAAATCGTTAATTACCTGATTGCCGAAAAAGTTCCCAACGGGGCTACCGACGAATTTATCCGGCAGTCGTGGAACGGGCAAACAGGCTGGCGCTGGATGTTCTGGGCCGAAACCATACCGGCAACATCCTTCTTCCTGCTCGCGTTTTTTATTCCCGAAAGTCCGCGTTTTTTGGCAAAATCAGGAAAAACAGAGGCTTCGTTAAAAATCCTTGAAAAAATTGGCGGCACTGAATATTCCCTGAACGAAGAAAAAAACATTGCAGAAACATTAAAAGACGCATCGCATAAAATCGACTGGAAAATGCTGAAATCGAAAAGGATACGGCCTGTTTTGGTACTCGGAATTGTACTGGCGGCTTTTCAGCAGTGGTGCGGAATAAACGTTATTTTTAACTATGCTGAAGATGTGTTTACTTCTGCGGGTTATTCTGTTTCCGATATGTTGCTGAATATTGTGATTACCGGCTCGGTGAACCTGGTGTTTACCCTGGTGGCCATGCGCATGGTTGACAGTTGGGGCCGCCGCAAACTGATGTTGCTTGGTTCGCTGAGCCTGGCTGTCATTTATGTTGTGTTGGGCGGAAGCTATTATCTCGGAATCCAGGGGTTCGTTATTCTAACGCTGGTCGTTTTGGCCATTGCAACGTATGCCCTTACGCTTGCGCCCGTAACCTGGGTGATCCTTTCCGAGATTTTTCCCAACAGGGTGCGCGGTACTGCCATGGCACTGGCCACTACCTCGCTGTGGTTAGCTTCTTTTGGACTCACATACACGTTCCCGATCCTTAATAAAGTCCTGAGTGCATCTGGAACGTTTTGGCTGTATGCCGTCATAAGTATTTCAGGATTTTTGTTTATCTTGAAAAAGCTTCCTGAAACCAAGGGAAGAAGTCTGGAAGAAATTGAAAAAAGTAATACCAATTAAATATAAAATCCTGTTAGCTGTTACGAAAACAGCTTGTAATGAATGTTATTATGAGTCAAATAATTCAAAGCATAAGAACAAAGATATCTATTCCAACGTATGGACTGGGAAAACCTGAAGTAAATCCAATGTTTTTCGAAAAACGTGTATATCAGGGGTCTTCGGGTAAGATTTATCCTGTTCCCTTTATTGACAAGGTTTACGATCATAAGGTGGATAAAAACTACGATGCTGCAATTCTTGAAAATAGATTTGTTAAGTTGGTTATGTTACCCGAAATAGGTGGGAGAATTTTTGAAGCTCAGGATAAAACCAACAACGATTATAACTTTTTTTATCAGCAAAAAGTTATAAAACCGGCCCTGGTTGGTATAGCCGGCCCCTGGATTAGTGGTGGTTTAGAATTCAACTGGCCACAACATCATCGTCCGGGAACCTATTTGCCAACTAACACCTACATTGAAGAAGAAGCTGATGGTGCAAGAACAATCTGGATGTCGGAATACGACCCAATGTACCGTTTAAAAGGAATGCATGGCATACGTATTCGTCCAGACAGCGCTTTAATTGAGTTACGTGGACGTTTATTTAACCGTACACCATTAACACAAACATTTTTGTGGTGGGCAAACGTAGCTGTTGAGGTGCATAAGGATTATCAAAGCTTTTTCCCGCCAGATGTACATTATGTGGCTGATCATGCTGTGCGTGCCCAAAGCAGTTTTCCAATTGCCGAAAACGATTATTATGGCATAGCGTACCATAAAAGACAGGGCAAAAACGATTTGCGCAACTATGATAATATTCCGGTACCAACCAGTTACATGGTTTGCGATACCAAATTTGATTTCTTTGGAGGATTCGATTTTAAAGCAAACGGCGGCTTTATTCATGTGGCAAGCCGCCATATTGCCCCTGGGAAAAAACAGTGGACATGGGGAAATGAGGCATTTGGCCGTGCCTGGGATCGCGAACTAACCGATGAAGGAGGACCATATTTCGAGTTAATGGCCGGTGTTTACACCGATAATCAACCCGATTTTACCTGGCTGCTTCCATACGAAACTAAAACGTTCTCGCAATTTTGGTGGAGTTACAAAAACATTGGCCCCGTGCAAAATGCCAACAAAGATTTGGCCATACGTCTTGAAATTCAACAAGGTAATAAATTAGATATGGGAGTTGCTGCAAGTCGTAAATTAGAGAACCTGACTTTTGTCTTAAATAAAGGAAGTAAGCAGCAAATTTTCGAGAATCAAACGGTATCACCCGAAAAACCCTGGAAAGATAATACTGTACAGATTGAATCGGGTCAGGAAAATTCAGTTTCGCTGATTGTGCTCGATGAAAACGGCAAAGAATTAATTGCTTATCATCGTCGCGAATTTAGCAAAGAACGTAACCGTAAGGTTGCGGTTGAACCCAAACAACCATCAGAAATTGAAAGCGTTAACGAATTGGAATTGATTGGCGAACATCTGGAGTTGTACCGTCACCCAACCCGCTTTCCCGAGCCATATTGGGAAGAAGCCATTAAGCGTGATCCAAAAAGTTATAAAGCGTACATAGCACTTGGTAGGGTAGAGCTTAAAAACGGTAAGTTTGAAGCATCTGAAAAGAATCTTAAAACTGCCATTGATATATTGACCACCTTCCATCCAAATCCCGCAACTGGAGAGGCACATTACTTTTGCGGATTAGCGTGTAAGTTTATAGGAAAGAAAGAAGAAGCATACGGATTATTTTACAAAGCAATCTGGAATTTTGAGTGGCGTTCGGCTGCATTTTATCAGTTGGCTACGCTCGATTGTATTAAGTCGGACTTCGAAACGGCTTTGGAACATCTGGAATCATCTTTGGATACTAATCGTCAAAACAACAAGGCAATTATCTTAAAAGCCGTTATCTTAAAACATCAAGTGAATAAAGAAACTGCACAAAATGTATTGAACGAACTATTCAAAACCGATTCGCTTGACCAATGGGCCAAATTTGAATTGGCCAACTTAACTGGTGAATACAACGATTTTGTCAAATCATCAAGAAACGATGCTCAAACCGTAATTGATATTGCTTTTGATTATGCCGAAGCCGGATTTTATAGCGAAGCCATCGATTTGATAGAGCTTCATCATAAAAATGAAATACCGGAATGTGCTGTGCCAAATCCTATGGCAAAAGCTTTAATGACCGAGTTTGTTTTGGCCTGGTTGTATGAAATGAATGGTGATATTTCTAATTCTTCTGAAATATTGAAAAAGACAGAATCAGCTTCGTACGACTATCTTTTCCCATCGCGTACTTACGAACAATTGGTGCTGGAATGGGCATTACAGAAAGATACTGCCAATAGAAAAGCGGCTTTTGGATTAGGCAACTACTATTTCAACCTAAAACGTCAAGTAGATGCGATAAATGTTTGGGAAGGAGCTGTTGAAGCCAATTGTGAGTATGGAACGCTTTACCGCAACCTTGGAATTGCTTATTGGAATACCTTTCAGGACGGCGAAAAAGCAAGGAAGTACTTTCTTAAAGCAATTGAATTTGCCCCGGATGATATGCGAATACGCTACGAGTTCGATCAATTGCGCAAAAAATTAAATGATAGCCCAATGGAGAGGTTAGCAAGTTTGCTTGAAATTAAAGACCAAATACTTTCACGCGATGATTTTTCGGTCGAACTGGCTGCCTTATACAATTTTAATGGGCACTACGAAGAAGCTTTACATTTATTGGAAAACCGTAATTTTCATCCATGGGAAGGTGGTGAAGGGCAGGTACTACGGCAGTTTACACACGCTTGTCTTAAGCTCGGACAACTCGCATTGTGTAAAGGAGTTCCCCAGGCGGCATCGGATTACTTCGAAAAATCGATGAACACGCCCGATAATTTGGGTGAGAAATATCATCCTCTTCAGGCAGTTGCTCATATCAATTACTGGAAAGGAATGGTATTAAAAGCCTTGAGGCAAACTGAAAAGGCCAATATTCATTTTATTGAAAGCACAAATGAGGAAGGGGATTTTATTGACATGGCCGTAAGTGCCTATTCCGAGTTATCTTATTACAAAGCACTTTCATTAAAAGAACTGGGCAAAACTGTGGAGGCTGAGAACCTGCTAAAAGACATGAAAGCCTTTGGTGAAGCTAAATTGAAGAAAAAAGCGGAGATCGACTATTTTGCTACTTCCTTGCCACTACTGCTTGTATTTGAAGATGATATTCAAAAGCGAAATACCATTGATGCAAAATATTTAATAGCTCTCTCTCAGTTTGGGTTAGGGTCGTATGGCGATGCAATGAACAACCTGCAGGAATTGTTGCAGTTAAATTCGATGCACGTGGGGGCCAAAGAATTATTGGAACAGATTTCCTCAAAAGTTTCATTTTCATAATTATTGTATAATTGAAGTTATGAAGTCGATATTGAATGTTTTAGCAATAGTAATAATAGTTGCGTCTTCGAGCTGTACATCTTCTCATTTAACAGAACAAAAGGTGTAGCCAGTTACAAAAAATGGAAAGAGATCAGTTTAATCCGAATGGAGAGATTAAATTAACAGCCTTAGATTTTTATATACATTCGGATGAAACAAACCTTAACGTATTTGACATTTATGAATAGTTTATCGGATGCTTTTTCTAACCAGTTCCAAAACCGATAAAACCGCACAATGATCCGATGCTATGGAGTCGCAAATGACCTGATGTTTAAGTACCTTCCATTGATTTGCTGGGTGGTACAAAATGTAATCAATTTTTCGTTGCGGGTTGTTGGAAGGGTAAGTGGGATGGTGAATTTCTCCTTCGGAATCTTTCCAGTGCCTTTTTAAAATGGAAATGGCCTCGCTTTCGGGTGTGTCGTTCAGATCGCCGGCCAGGATGGTGGGATATTTATTTTGCAGAAATACCCGGTTGATTTCTTTCACCTGGTCGATACGGTCGGTGCTGGCACGCTGGTGCTCCAGGTGGGTGCCGATGAAACAAATGGTATCTCCCGACTCCAGTTCAACCGTTACCTCAAGCGCAGCACGCGGCTCATTCCCGGGCGAGTGGGGAAGAGGCACATTCTTGCTGGCGATAATGGGCATTTTTGTGAGAATTCCTTCACCATAGACGCCTCCGTCGTAATCCATTGCCTTGCCGAAAAGCGGCGCCATTTTGGTACGCCAGCCCAGCTCGGTGGCCAAATCGTATTTTTTTGCGCGGTTGGTTTTAAAATCCACCTCCTGCAGCGCTACCAAATCGGGATTGGTTTGCTGAATGACAGCCGCAATTTTATCCAAATCGAAATCGCCTTGTGTGGTGGCGCCATGCAAAATGTTGAAGGTAAGGATGCGGACGACAGGATTTTCTTTTTGAACAGATTGTGCCTGAATATGAATTGAAATGATAAGAGTTAACCATATAATTATCCGTATTTTTTTCATTGATTTGTTTTTTTGATGTAAAAATATTCTTTACCGTCTTTTTCGGCCTTTCAGGTATTCAAAGGGAGATAATACCGGAATTTTAGCTATTTTAAAATCTTTTTCGTTTCTGGTTAATAATATATTGCAATTCGATTGTAAAGCACAAAAATATTGCAATGAATCCTCAAAATCAGAAAAGCCGGAAGTAAGAGCTTTATCAATCATTTTGTCTGTTAAATCTGATGTTTCAGCAACGACTTTGAATTTTCGGAGTTTTTCCATAACTGCTTCCTGTTTCTCAAATTTTGAAAGCACGTAATATGTTGTTGAATAGGTCAAAGCAGAAACAACCAATTGTATTTTCCCTTTATCCGCAAGGGTTGCAATCTGTGCAGCATGATGATAAAATGGTTCTCTTTCGCCAAGCAAATCTATTACAACATTCGTATCCAGAAACACGCTGTCCTTCATTTGTACTTCTCTGCTAAATAATCGCTGTAATCTTTTTTGTAGTCATAGTCAGCCGGAATTTTTACACCGGTTTGCATGCTTTTCACAAAGGGTGAAATTTCAGAATCAGTGTCAGATGGTGTTTTTTCATTATCAATTAAAGTCTTTAGATATGACTCAATCAGCCGTGAAAGACTTTTTTTATGTGATGATGCATATTCTTTTGCTTTGTCAATCACATATTTATCCAGTTTTAACGTAAGCTTTGCATCCATGATTTAAAAGTATTAATACGTACAAATATATTGAAATGGTCCGTATTTGCCAAGCTGTAATTAATTAGAATATAATATTTGAGATGGTTTAATTGAGTTATATCTTTCCCAAAACATATCTTCCCCAGGCATTTGCCAGCAATATAACTTTCGTGAAATCCGACACCCGGTAACGTTTTTGCAGAATTTCCCGAGGAGTGGTTTTTCGTATTTTATCCAGCAGTTCCAGGTAATAGGTGAAAGCCAGAAATACACCCAGACGAACATCGGGATTTAACTTCCTGATTCCTTTTTTTGCCTCTGCAAAATCAAAAGCAATATCATCTTCAATGGCTTTTTTTTGTTCTGCCGTGAAATGTTCAAACTCAACTCCGGGAAAATAGATTCTGTCCTTACCAAAGTAATCGGCGCTGATGTCGCGCAGGAAATTGACCTTTTGAAATGCCTCACCTAGTTTCCGGGCTGGATAAACGAGTTCATCAAATTCGTTTTTCCTGCCTTTGTAAAAAACCCGCAAGCACATGAGCCCTACAACTTCGGCCGAACCGTAAATGTATTCCTTGATTTCTTCGGCATTGTAAGTTTTATAGGTGAGGTCCATCTCCATACTGTGCAAAAATGCTTCGATGTATTCACGGTCAATGCCGCATTCGTTCACCACATACTGAAAACTGTGCAAAATAGGATTACTGCTGAACCCGGTTTCAATGGCTTTCCAGGTGTCTTCGCGCAATTTGTTCAGCAACTCCTTTTTGTTTTGGTCGTGAAAAGTGTCCACAATTTCGTCGGCAAAGCGCACAAAACCGTAAATGGCGTAAATGGCCGGCCGGTGTTTCCGTTTAAACAGTTTAATGCCAAACGAAAACGACGTGCTGTAGTTGTTGGCCGTTATCCGGCTGCAATCGAACGCATTTTTATTGTAGAGTTTATCCATATTTTTCAATTCGTTCAACGGCTAATTTCGAGCTGATAATTACCATAGGCAAACCGGTTCCAGGCACGGTGGATGCCCCGGCGTAAAAAACATTTTTAAATTTTTCATCGTAGTTTTTGGGCCGGAATCCGCCAATCTGGTTCATGTCGTGCGCCAGTCCAAGCGCACTTCCTTTGTGCAGGTTAAACTGGTCGCGCCACTCCACCGGCGTATAAATGGTTTTGGAAACAATTTTTTGCTGAACATCCATGCCCACGCGCTTGCTGAAATCGGCAATAATGCTGTTCACAATTTCTTCGCGGTCGTCCCAGTTGGATTTGAACCGCAAATCGGGCACCGGGCAAACAAAAAAGAGGCTTTCGCAACCTTCGGGCGCACAACCGGGATTGGAATGGGAAAGTACATTTACGTAATAATATGGTTTTTCAAACGAATCGGGATTCGTAAAAATTTTGTTGGCGTATTCCTTAAAATTACTTCCCAGGTAATAGTTGTGGTGATGTACATTGGGAATTTTTTCGCTCACCCCCAGGTAAAACGTCAGCGTTCCCATTGTCCATTTCAGCTTGTCCAGCTTTTCCTCCGAAAATTCAGGCCGGTTGAAAATTTTTCCCCTGACCCAGGCTGCATCGGCATTGATAAGGAAAATATCGGCTTCCCATTTTTTTTCGTTGGAATCGGTAAGTGAATCCAATTTTCCGTTTTTTTCGGTGAATCCGGTGATTTCGGTATTGTAATGAACGGTGATATTCTGTTTTTTTAGTTCGTTACACAAGCCTTCCACAATTTTGTACATGCCACCTTCCACATTGAAATAGCCGTTGTGCACGAACTCGGTATAGGAGAGGAGCGAGTAAACCGCCGGGGTGTCGAACGGCGTTCTTCCCACAAAAAATGCCACCAGCGACAGGATTTGCCGTACCTCTTCCGAATCGAAATATTTGGAAACCTGTTGCCAGAAACTGCGGAAAAGCACCGGCATCAGGGTTGGGGGGGCCTGCATAAGGGTGACAAAATAATGCATCAGCGAATTGTAATTCCTGCGCACCACCAGGTCCACCGTTCCGTCGAAAATTTTTTGCCCGGTGTTCAGGTATTTTCTGATTTTTTCTTCCAGATTGGGCTCCACCTCCTTAAACTCTTCGGCTAGTTTCGAAAGGTCTTTGTACATGGTGTAGGTTTTTCCGGTGGACAGAAAATTCACGGTGTAAAGCGGGTCGAGCTCCACAAAATGGAAGGGCATTTTGATGCCGGCATCCTGCACAAACTCGTCAAATTCATAAGACATGCTAAAAAAACTGGGCCCCACATCGAAGGTGAAGCCGTCTTTTTTCAACTGGTTCAGTCGTCCTCCGGCTTTGTTGTTTTTTTCCACCAGCTCCACCTCATATCCCCGCCGCGATAAACGCAGTGCGGCCGCCAGTCCGGCAAGTCCGCTTCCCACTATCAACACTTTTTTGCTCATGTCCAAATTTTTAATCTGTTTTTAAAGAAGGTAATAATTCTTCTTTTACCCAAACAAAACCGGGTTCAATTTGTAACGCTTGTTCAAAATATTTTTTTGCTTGTTCCTGATTTTTCATGTCCTGATGCATTTGCCCTACCAGCGTTAACAGGTTCAGGTACATCCAGTTGTTTTGTTGAATTCCGGCAGGCTCTTTTTCAATGATTTCAAGTGCTTTGGAATAATATGTCAGTGCTTTTTCATCCGACCCGCCAAACATTGCCGGCATGTGGTTCCAAATGTTGCCCATTTCCATGTTGGCCTGGAAGCTTTGGCTGTCAGCATCAAGTGCCTGCTCGCCATGATCCATGCTTTTTGGACCCAAAAACGGAGCCCTCCAAAGACTCAACCCGATTTTAAAACCGTAAACAGCGGCTGTGTAAGCATGGTATTCTGCTGTTTCGCCGGCAGTGTTTTTAAGCCTTTCCAGGTTCTCTTCCAAAAGGGAAAGGTAATGTTTGGCATTATTTTTTTTCTCGTTGCCCAGGCACCATGCTACGTAACCGTATTGGTAGTTTATTAGTCCAAGGATAAATTCCGGTTCATTTTTCTTTTGTTTTTCCATGGCATCAATGGCCGATTTCCAGCCTTCCATTTTTCCGGAAATGTAGGCCTGATAAATTTGTTTTTTGAAGGAAGAACGGGAATTTTCTGTTGATGTTTGTGGAAGAAATGCGGCGTTTTCAAGGAGGAATTGCTTCGCGGAAATTCTACCTTCCTGATGAAGAATTAATGCGGAGTTAAAAACTCCGCGTCCCGGTGATGCAAGATTCAACAGCAGGAAAATGAATATTATTTGATATTTCGGCCTTTCCATCGTGTTTTTTTTAGTTTTTTATTTCGGAATGAGAGAAAAACAATTGCACCCAGCAAAAGTTGGCGGGGAACTGCTAGTAACAGATTTTGCCAGAACGGTTGCCGGCTTGCTGTGGAAACGAACAATATAATTCCAGTAATCAGCGCAATTACGATAAAGCTGAACAGCATTGGCAAATCAAAAATCACGGCAAAAACTCCAAAGGTGCCAATCAGCCAATAAAGAAATGCGGCCAGGTGACTGCCTCCAAAAAATTCGGCAACGCTGCGGGAGAAACCGTGCAGGGCGTCATTCATGTTTTGGTACATGCGGCAGCGTATGGTTTCGTTGCCGGTCATGCACTGCATTTTTAGTTTATTTGTTTTGTACAACCGGGCGATGAGGATGTCTTCCACCAGTTGATTTCTCACTTGTTTATGCGGTTGAATGTCTATGTAAGTTTTCTTTTCGAAAAGCATAAACTGTCCGTTGGCAGCGGCCAGCGACGGACGGGAACTTTCGCGGGTCAGCACCATCGGAAGCAGCGAAAGCAGGATGGAATTCATTACCGGTATCGTTGCTTTTTCGGCTAAGGTTATCATTTCCTGCTTCGGGAAAATGGAAAGCAACTTGAGTTGTTGCATTTGCATTTGGGCCAGCGCACTTTCAATCAGGCCTGACTTTACGCGGACGTCGGCATCGAGAAACAAAAAGTATTCACCTGAAGCTTTTTTTGCCAGTTGATGGCAGGCATTGCTTTTACCCAGCCATCCCTCAGGAAGACCTTCAGAATCAAATATTATAAACCGCTTGTCCGTTTTGGAGAATGATTCCACAATTTCTTTGGTTCGGTCGGTGGACTGGTCGTTGAAAACAATCACTTCGATGTTGCGATAACTTTGTTTTTGGAGGTCGTTCAGGATATTGCCAATATTTTGTTCTTCATTTCTTGCCGGAATTAACACCGAAACCAACGGTTCGCCCTTTTGTTTCTGCTTATTCAGCACCGGCGAAAACAGCACGTTGGAAAGCGCCACCAGAAAACGAATTCCAAAAAAAGCAAGGGTGATATAGGCGAGAATTGTCAGCATCAGGTTTCTTTTAACTGGATATTTTTTAAGGCAGAAGAATGATAAAATGCATTGTAGTCATCTTCAATTTCCTGAAGGTTTTTCCCCCGGTAATCGTAGGTTTCAAAGTGCATAAACAAATGCGGTTTGGCTCGTTCGAAATAATCAACCTGATTGGCCACAAAAATTACCTGAACTTCGTTTTTCAGATTTTTCAGCAACCATTCCACTCCTTTTTCAAAATGCAGTTTTCCCTGATTGATCGACTCAAACTGACCTTGCGGGAAATAGGTGACCAGATTGTCTGAATTTTGCAGCAATTCAGAAGCGTAAGTGAGCGATTGAATGACGCCTTTCGTGTTTTTTCGAACCGAAAATGCTCCTGTGTGCTGAAAAAACCAGTTCTTTTTCAACTGGTCTTCCAGCATCATCACATGAAATTTTTTTCGGAACTTTTTGCGGTTTAGCGACGCAATGAAAAAGCCGTCCCACCAACTGAAATGGTTTGAAACAATTAGTATGGGCAGGTTTTCAGCAGGTACATTTCCCGAAATAATGATTTTTTTGAAATGCCGTTTCATCCGCATCCAGCCATACCACACAAAAAACGGGTACAAAAACCAGTGGTGGCGGGCTTTTATCATGTTCTGAAAAATCTAAAGTAACCAACAATTACCACAAAAAACAAAAACTGAATAACGAAAACCGGTGCAGCCAGTTTGTTTGAAAATTGGGTTTTCGTTTTTTGCAGCAGCAGATGAAACAGAAAAGCCAGCAGATACCAGGAAATGTAATTTTGTATTGGGATTTTTCCCCCGGCCCAGCTCCACATGCCTAATAGCGGAGCGGCCTGTTCCAAAACCAAATCGTAAATAACCATCAGCAACGGGGCAAATAGCAGACTGAGGGTTTTGCTGGCGAAAATACCTTCGGCCATAATTTTGGTGCAATAGACCAGCATCAGCCAGTTGAGGCCAATCATCAAAGGAGTTTCGAGAACCTTTATTCCCAGGCCTTTCCCGTAAATGTATTCCCCGAAAATCAGTCCGGTTTTTACGCCGATAGCTTCAACTAAAAATGAAAAAATGAAAATGAAGCCAAAAGCAAGCAGCATTTTCAGGGTGAATTTGGGACGGTGAAACCAAATCAGAAATCCGGCACTAAGCAGAAGGGCCAGTGGGGTTAAACTGCTGAAAAACTCACGGGTTGAAGGATTTATAAATCCGGCAATTCCAACCAAATAAAATATGACCAGGAAGCCAAAGGAGTATGTATATTTTCTGTTTTTCAAATCTTCTTATTTTGGTTTAAAAATAAACCTTATTTTTAGCATTGAATGATTTTCGCCGGAATTTTTAAACCAAAAATTGACCATTATGACAACCAAAGTTGTTTTTATTTTAAGTGTGATTTTTCTTTTTGCCGGTTGTGCCGGTTCAGATAAAGCAGAAAACTGGACCCATTTCAGGGGTTCGCAAATGGATGGGCATGCCCAAACAGAAACCGCACCGTTGGAATGGAGTGAAAATTCCAACATTGTTTGGAAAACAGAGGTGAAAGGGAAAGGATATTCTTCGCCGGTTGTTTACGGTAACCAAATCTGGTTTACATCAGCAACCGACGACGGCGAAGAATTTTATACGTTTTGTTACGATTTTGAAACAGGCGAACTGCTCGACGAAAAAACAATTTTCACCAGTGATGACCCGCAGCGGATTCACAGCACCAATTCGTATGCTACGCCAACACCCTGCATTGAAAACGGATTTGTTTATGTGCATTACGGAACTTTTGGTACTGCCTGCATCAATACAAATACCTTTGATGTGGTTTGGAAACGGGAAGATTTAAAAGCCGAACACATGCAGGGGCCGGCTTCCTCGCCCATTTTGCATAAAAACATGTTGATTGTTCATCTGGAAGGAACCCACGATCCTTATGTGGTGGCCCTTGATAAAAATTCGGGCGAAACCATCTGGAAAAGCGTGAGGCCCAAAGAAATTTACGACCCGCTGGAACCTGTTTACCGGAAATCGTACCAAACGCCTATTGTAATTGAAGTTGATGGAAGGGAACTCATGATTAGCAACGCCGCGTACATGTGTTTTGCGCACGATGTAAACACAGGCGAGGTGGTTTGGACCATCGAATACGGATACGATTCCACCGTGAGTCAGCCTCTCTACTGGAACGGTTTGGTGTTTGTCAACTCAGGCTGGATTTTTCTTGACAATATTCCTTTTTTTACCCGGCAATATGCGGTTGATCCAACAGGAAAAGGAGACGTAACCGAAACGCATGTGAAATGGATGTACGAGGATGAAGTGCCGCAAATTCCCACCCCTGTTATTGTGAATGGAAAAATGTTTATGGTTCACGATCGTGGCATGGTTACCTGCCTCGATGCCACGACCGGTGAACCCATCTGGAAAGAGCAACTGAGGGGCAACTTCAACTCATCGCCCGTGTATGCAGCCGGGCATATTTACTTTTTCAATGTAAGAGGCGACTGCACCATAATTAAACCTGGAGATTCATTCCAAAAGGTAGCTGAAAACAGCATCGGCGAAACAGTAAAGGCTGTTCCGGCTTTCGTGCGGGGAAAAATGGTGGTGCGAACGGAGAAAAATTTGTATTTGATTGAATAATGTATTGAGATTATTCAAAAAACGAGTCATTTCAAATTTTCAATAACCCTTTCCAGTCTGTGGGTAATTTCTGTGGCTATTTCCTGAACGGCGGGACTTGTAACGGCCATCATGGAAGCCAGCGCATCAACTGAAGCCACTTCAATTTCACCATTTTCATGCTCCTGAACCACAACGCTGCATGGTAAAAGCACTCCCAGATTTTTTTCGCTCTCAACTGCCTTTTTTGCATATTCAGGATTGCAGGCTCCCAGAATGTGGTATTTTCTGAAATCAACACCCAATTTCATTTTAAAGGTTTTTTGCATATCCACTTCAGTTGGAACACCAAAACCCTCTTTCGCCAGTTCAGCCTTTACATTCTCAATTACTTGTTCAAAACTTTTGTTTTTCAACACGGTACTGTAATAATAGCTCATATCTTTTTGTTTTTTTGTTAAAGAATTATTTTGAGAACTCTAACAAATATAGTGGTATTTCGTTCAAATCAGTTAACGAAAAAATTAAAAACAGGTTTTATTTTTTCAGAATTTTTATGTAGAGCAACCATTGATTTATAACATTTTTTGCTGGATAAATAAGATGTTTTCAGGAAGTTAGTGCCAGATTGTTTGCCGATTTTTATAAAAGTACATTTTTAATGGTTGAATAGTATTATGATTTTTGACAGAGCGTCTAATTTCTATTTGTAAAATAAAAATCATTTAAATTGGAAAAATGTCAAAAATAATTTGGTTTTATTGTCTTAATGTATATTTTTGGCGCACAAAGACAGTATAAACTAAAATTGCAGAAAAATGTGTGGAATAGTATGTGCATTTGATTTAAAAACCGAAAGCCAACAGTTGCGGCCACAGGTTTTGGAGATGTCGAAAAAATTACGGCACCGTGGCCCGGACTGGTCGGGGATTTATTGCGGTGATAAAGCGTTGATAGCGCACGAGCGGCTTTCCATTGTTGACCCGGAATCGGGAGGCCAGCCTTTATATAGCAAAGACAGGAAGCTGATTCTGGGCGTAAACGGTGAAATTTATAACCACCGCGAAATCAGAAAACAGTTTGAAGGGAAATACGAGTTTTTAACCGGCTCCGATTGCGAAGTGATTCTGGCACTTTACCGCGAAAAGAAAGAAAAGTTTCTCGACGATATGAACGGTATTTTTGCTTTCGGCCTTTACGACGAGGAAGAAGATGCCTACCTGATTGCCCGCGACCACATCGGAATTATTCCGCTTTATCAGGGTTGGGATGAATTTGGTAATTATTATGTGGCTTCAGAACTGAAAGCTTTGGAAGGCTATTGCAAAAAAATTCAGGAATTTCCTCCCGGACATTATTTATTTAGTAAAGATGGCGAGTTGAAACGCTGGTATGAACGCGAATGGACAGAATTTGAAAATGTGAAAGATAATCCGGCTGACATTGATGAACTTGCTCAAGCACTGGAAGATGCCGTTCACCGTCAGTTGATGTCGGACGTGCCTTATGGTGTTCTCCTTTCGGGTGGTCTCGATTCTTCCATTACATCGGCGCTGGCCAAAAAATTTGCTCCCAAACGAATTGAAGAAAACGACCAGAAAGATGCCTGGTGGCCGCAGTTACATTCGTTTGTTATTGGTTTGGAAGGATCGCCCGATTTGGCTGCCGCCCGAAAAGTGGCCGACCATATTGGCACCATTCACCACGAAATTCATTATACCATTCAGGAAGGACTGGATGCCATCCGCGATGTAATTTACCACATCGAAACGTATGATGTAACAACTGTGCGTGCATCCACGCCCATGTATATGATTGCACGAGTAATAAAGTCGATGGGAATAAAAATGGTATTGACCGGCGAAGGCGCCGATGAGATTTTCGGAGGCTATCTCTATTTTCATAAAGCGCCCAACGCGGAGGAGTTTCATAAGGAAAGTGTACGCAAAGTGAGTCGTTTACATTTATATGACTGCCTGCGTGCCAACAAGTCGCTGGCTTCGTGGGGTGTGGAAGGACGGGTTCCGTTCCTCGACAAGGAATTCATAGATGTGGCCATGCGATTCAACCCGGAAGCCAAAATGGCCAAAGACGGGAAAATGGAAAAGTGGTGCCTGCGTAAAGGATTTGAAAAATTCCTGCCCGAAAGTGTAGCCTGGCGCCAAAAAGAACAATTTTCCGACGGTGTGGGCTACGGCTGGATTGACACACTGAAACAGATTGCCCGCGAGCAGGTCACCGACGAAATGATGGAAAATGCAAAATTCCGCTTCCCGGTGAATACACCCATGAACAAAGAGGAATACATGTACCGGACCATTTACAGCGAACATTTTCCATCGGACCAGGCAGCAGCATGTGTTCCTTCCGTGCCATCCATAGCGTGCAGCACAGGCGAGGCACTGGCATGGGATGCTTCATTTCAGGGCAATGCTGATCCTTCGGGAAGAGCTGTAAACTCTGTACATGAAAAAGGAGCTGTTTTTGAGGATATTAAAAGAAGTCAGGCACAAACAGTAGTTGCAATTTAACTTGCAGCATTACTATTATTTCAATCCATGCCTAAAGATTCGTGGATTACTATGTTTAAAAAATTATGAATCAGTTTGTGATTGTGATATTCAGGGTGAAACTGACAGGTGTAAAGCGGTTTATTCCAATGTTTCATAATCTGGTTGTGGCAGGTTTTTGAGGTGGCCAGCAGTTCGAAACCCGGAGGGAGCGAAATGGAATCGTTGTGCATTTGTTTTACGGTAATTTTTTGCGACAGGCCCGAAAACAGCGGATCATCTTCCAGAATTTCAACAATAAAATCGCCGGATTCCGGTTCTTCGCCGCGCAATAATTCTGCCCCGTAAAGATATCCGGCAATGTGATGTCCGGCACAAATTCCCAAAACAGGTTTTTCATACGCTTTCAACCATTGGAAGTAAGGGAGATGGTGTTGCACAATATCGTTGCCTTGTGGTGAACCGGACAGCAAAATGCCTTCTGTTTTCTCGAAATCAAAATGAAGGCAATCCCTGTATTCAATAGTTTCAGAAGTGAACCCCATTGCTGATACAATTTTTTCCAGCGGTTTGGTAAATTCCGTAATGCCTTTCTCAGCGTTATTGACTATCAGTATATGTATTCTTTTTTCCGGTTTCATAAGGTAAATTTAAGTTTTTTTGCTGAATAGTGAATCGCTGGTTTTTTCGTTGTTAAATGATTTTCTATCTTTCGGGCAAAATTCACAAACAGTTTAATTTGAAGAAAATGAAGAAAGTATTGGTTTTAATAGCAGCAGTTGCATTTTTTGCATGCAGCCAGCAGGAAAAAGGATTTGAAATTACCGTGAACCTCGAAGGTGCAGAGGGGCAGATTTTATTGGAAAAAAGAGGCGCTTCACAATGGATTCCGGTTGATACGGCAGACATTGTGGATGGAACAGCCGTTTTGAAAGGCGAAGTTGTTACACCGGAAGACCATTATTTATCTGTATTGGGACAACGGGCAAAAACCATCCTGTTTGTTGAAAATTCAAAAATGACAGTATCTGGCGATGCCAGCAATATGGAACAGATTACAGTAACCGGTTCACAAACCCACGATGAATACAACCAGGTAAACAGCCGGATTCAGGAAATTGGGGAAGAATATATGGCACTTTACCAGGAAGCGCGCGAAGCCGCCGCTGCCGGAGATGAAGCAAAAGCAGCTGAACTTATGCAGCAGGTAGAGGAAATGTATGAAAGCACCAACAATATGCAGGCCGATTTTGTGCGAAATAATCCCGGTTCGTATGCCGCTCCTTATTTCCTTTCGCGTGTGCAACACGGAATGGAAGTGGACGAGCTGGATAATCTGGTGAGTGGGCTCGATCCTAAACTAAACGAAGTTCCCTCGATTGTTTCCTTAAAAGAGCGCATAGAAAAACTGAAAACCGTTGCGGTAGGCCAGATTGCTCCCGATTTTACCATGAATGATCAAGATGGGAATCCGGTGAAATTTTCGGATATTTACAAACAAAATGAATATACGTTGCTCGATTTCTGGGCTGCCTGGTGCGGACCCTGCCGTCAGGAAAACCCGAATATTGTGGCCGTTTACAACGATTACAAAGACAAGGGCTTCAGCGTGTTTGGCGTTTCACTCGATCGTGACCGCGATGCCTGGCTAAAAGCCATAGACGACGATAAACTCACTTGGGAACATGTTTCCGATTTGGCCTACTGGAACAATGCTGCAGCCCAAATGTATGCAGTGAATTCTATTCCGGCCAGTTTAATCGTCGATAAAAACGGGAAAATCATCGCCAAAAATAAACGCGACGAAGCCTTGCGCGAAGCGGTTTCAGAATTGCTCGATTAAAGCAATCTCCCCTCGTAATAAAATAAATCGGTGGGCAGGGTAAATTCCTTATATGTGCTTTGGTTGGGGTAAATCATAAAATATTTATCGATTTCCATCCAGGGATCATATTTGAATAATCCTGATGCACATGGATAATAACGAAGGTAAATGGTTGATCCGGGGTGAAAAATATCTCTGTCTAATAGTGAAAATTTGAATCTGATTATTGGATTGGGAATGCCGGATCTGCTAAAAGTGCCTGTATGAACTGCCAGTTCATAGTTTAAATCGTCAACTGGTTTACTGTCGTTAACAAATACGATGCAACCGAAATGCGGGGCATTTTCAACCTCCACTGCAATTTCAAAATTTTCTCCGTGTTTCCCCTGGTTGGGACCGGAATCAATGCTGCCTTTGTAAGATGCTATAAATGGGGGTTTTATCATTTTGTAGTCTATTTGTTTAATTTCCATCAGGTAAACAGTTTTTGTTGCTCCGGTGTAGAAAAATTCAAGTGTGTCGGTTCCATTGTGCTGAATATCATACAATTCATAATAGGTGAACCCTTCCTTTTCAAAACGAATTTGGTAGTCTCCTTCTTTCACATTATTTATTTCATATTCTCCATTTTTGTCGGTTTCAACCGTTTTTCGGAATTTATTCTGGTCGTACAGAGTAACTTTTATTCCGCTGTGGCTATCGTAACCTTCTGCCGGCCAACTGGATATATTCGTCGTAAAAAAAGCTGAACCTGTTATCACACCCGGTGAATCAAATTTATCTTTTGAACAGGAGAAACTAAATGAAACAATCAGAAATAGTAAAATTGCACGGTTCATGATTTTTTTTTGCAAAATAACAAATCATGCCTAAAAATAAAATGACATGCTTCAGTTTCATGTTTTTGAATTGTTACATTTGCGCCCTGAAAAATGCAAAATTACTTTGGTGAAATAGCAGGATTGCTCACGGCGGTTTTCTGGACCGTCACCAGCATGGCATTCGAGTCGGCAGGGAAAAAGGTGGGGTCGCTGGCCGTGAACCTCATCCGGTTGGTCATGGCTTTCTTTTTTATTGGCGTTTACAGCTGGATTGCCCGCGGTTTTTTCTTCCCCACCGATGCTACGCTGTTTCAGTGGCAATGGCTGGCTCTTTCGGGCCTGGTTGGTTTTGTCATTGGTGATTTGCTTCTTTTTCAGGCTTTTGTGGTAGTTGGTGCACGCATTTCCATGCTTATGATGTCGCTGGCGCCGCCCTTTGCTGCATTTGTGGGATGGCTGATGCTGGGCGAAGTGCTCTCCCCGAAAAGCTGGCTGGGAATGGCTATTACAATGGTTGGTATTGTTATCGTGATTTTGAAGCGGGAAAAAACCGAAAAAAATGGTTCCATCGTCAGGAAATTGAAATCCAATTATTCGGTTCCCGGAATTTTACTGGCACTGGGAGGTGCGCTAGGACAGGCGGCAGGCCTCGTTCTCAGTAAAAAGGGAATGGGCAGTTACGATGCCTTCTCCGCTTCGCAAATCAGGGTGCTTACCGGAATTGCCGGATTTGCCATTCTTTTTATTTTCATGAAACGGTGGCCGAGGGTTTGGTCTGCACTCAAACATGGTTCAGCCATGAAACGAATAACACTCGGTGCATTTTTCGGTCCGTTTTTGGGCGTTTCCTTTTCGCTTTTGGCTGTGCAGCACACCGAAACCGGCATTGCCGCAACGCTGATGGCCATTGTTCCGGTGCTTATTATTTTGCCTGCGGTAATCATTTTTAAGGAAAAAGTGAACTGGAAAGAGATTTTAGGTGCAATTGTTACGGTAGGTGGTGTTGCGCTGTTCTTCCTGTAAAACTGCAAAATTGCTAAACCGTTAAATTGCAAAATTTCGAAATGTTTTCTTGCAAAATGGTCAGATTCTTGAATTCATTTTAACCTTAATGCATTCCTGCCTTAATGCATTTTTTCAATTCAGGTACTCCCTCAACTCGGCCAGTTTCATTTGGCGGTCCATGGAAAAACTGGTGCTTTCGCGGTCAACTTTTTCCAAAAGGAAATATGCTTTTCTGAAAAAATCCAGTTTTAGCGCTGAATCTTCAGCCAACTCGCCTTGCTCTTTTAAAACAAAGGCAATCATCTCCAGGTGGTTGTTGGTGAATTTTTTCTCCGAAACCAGATAATCAAGAAGAGATTCAATACTTTTCTCATGAATTCTCGTCTCCAACTTCAGGTAATTGTAGAAATAGCGGATTTGTTCTTCTGCCTCTTCTTTTTCGCCTTTCTTCCTGAAATTGAATATTTTCTGAATGACATCGAAAAGCATCATCAGTTGTCGCATTAAATAATCGCGTTCTATTCCCATCTTTTCTTTGCGTTTTGTGTTTAAATGTACGGTTAATTTGGAGATTTTCACTTTATGAGCAACAGGTTTGATCATTTTGACGACAATATTGATTTCAGCGATGACCTTTCGGAGGGAAAAGATTTCTATTTCGAAAACGGATACCGGGTAATGACTGCGGAATATTTGACCAGGCGCGGGTATTGTTGTGCCAACGGATGCAGGCATTGTCCGTACTGGCCAAAAGCGCAAAAAGGCAATACCCGACTTAAATAATTGGTGAACAAAACTTTTTGCGTTCCCCGGTATATCAGGTTTAGCAATTAAAAAGTCCTAAAATTCATGTGAATGTTTATTTTTGTTGAAAATTTATGTTGATGAGAGGAAAAGAGCTTCGGATAGTTTTTATGGGAACCCCGGGTTTTGCTATGGTTAGTTTGAAGGCGTTGGTAGAAAACGGCTATAACGTGGTTGGCGTAATTACAGCTCCCGACAAACCGGCCGGAAGAGGAAAAAAATTAACCGAGTCGGATGTCAAAAAATATGCAGTTGAAAAGGGTTTGAAAGTTCTTCAGCCTGAAAAACTGAAAAATCCTGAATTTCTGGAAGAATTAAAAGCGCTGCAAGCCGATTTACAGGTTGTGGTAGCTTTCAGAATGTTGCCCGAAGCGGTTTGGAAAATGCCCCGGCTTGGAACATTCAACCTTCATGCATCACTTCTACCGCAATACCGCGGGGCAGCGCCGCTCAACTGGGCCATCATCAACGGAGAAACAAAAACCGGAGTGACCACTTTTTTGCTCGACCACGAAATCGATACCGGGAAGATATTGTTCCGCCGCGAAATTAAAATAGGAGAGAACGACACCGCGGGAAACATTCACGACCAGCTGATGAATCTTGGAGCCAAACTGGTAATTGAAACCGTGGATTCTTTGTCGGCAGGAAAGGTGAAACCCGTTCCTCAGGCAGAACTTATGCAGAAAGAAAATATCAAACCTGCTCCAAAAATTTTCAAGGAAGACTGCAAAATCGACTGGACGAAAAGTGTTGAAACGGTAAGAAACCTCATTCGCGGCCTTTCCCCTCATCCGGCAGCCTGGTGCAATCTGGTGCATAAAGAAAGCGGACGTACTGTGCCGAGTAAAATATTTTTTGCCCAGCCTGTGATTGCGGCAGAAACAGCCAAGCCGGGAACGATTGATTCTGATGATGAATCCTATTTGAATGTAGCCTGCGGTAATGGCTGGCTTGAAATTACCGACTTACAACTTTCCGGAAAAAAACGCCTGAAAACTTCCGATTTCCTGCGCGGATTCAGGCATATTTTTGAATACCATTTCGAATAAATTCTGTTTTGCTTTTCTGTCAGGCTGTCAGATGATTTGAGATTGATTGTTTTTTATTGACTATCAGTGCTTTGGTGGCGTTGCTCCTGACAATTTACTTTTTTAAAATGCAATTTTGTCCATTTCTGGCTGAAAAAGTGAGCACATCTGCCTTTGGTACAAAATGTGCTTTAGGTGTGTGTCGATTTTTGAAAAAAATGTTTAATAATAAAACGTAAAAAACAATGGCAGAGCTAAAAGGTAAAATTCTGGCAGGAAAAATCCTGGTTAAACCCATGGAAGCCGAAGAAAAAACACAAAGTGGGATTATCATCCCGGATTCAGCAAAAGAAAAACCACAGCAAGGAACAGTAGTTCTTATTGGTGCGGACAAAAAAGACGAACCCATGGAAGTAAAAGTGGGTGATGTAGTTTCTTATGGCAAATACTCCGGTACCGAGTTGCATATCGACGGAGAAGATTATTTGCTGATGTCGCAAACCGATGTATTGTACATTGCTTAATTTAAAATTCAAAAAAAGTAAATAAAAATGGCAAAAGAGATTAAATTCAACATTGATGCCCGTGACAAACTGAAATCAGGCGTTGACCAACTGTCTGATGCAGTTAAGGTTACATTAGGACCAAAAGGGCGTAATGTAGTTATCGAGAAAAAATTTGGCGCACCTCAAATTACCAAAGACGGTGTAACAGTAGCAAAAGAAATTGACCTTCCTGATGCTTACGAAAACCTGGGAGCACAGATGGTTAAAGAGGTGGCTTCGAAAACCGGCGACGATGCCGGAGACGGAACAACCACTGCAACTGTACTGGCTCAATCCATTATTTCTGTTGGGTTGAAAAACGTTACTGCCGGTGCAAATCCAATGGATTTGAAACGCGGTATCGACAAAGCTGTTTTAAAAGTGGTTAAAAGCCTTGCAGACCAGGCGCACACCATTGGCGACGACTACAAAAAAATCGAATCGGTTGCCAAAGTTTCTGCAAACAACGATGACACCATTGGTGCTTTGATTGCAGAAGCCATGAAGAAAGTACACAAGGAAGGTGTTATCACCATCGAAGAATCGAAAGGTACCGATACCTACGTTGACGTAGTGGAAGGCATGCAGTTCGACCGTGGTTACATTTCTCCCTACTTTGTTACCGACGCCGAGAAAATGGCTGCTGAACTTGAAAACCCGTACATTCTTATCCACGATAAGAAAATCAGTACCATGAAAGACCTCCTTCCTGTTCTGGAACAAACTGCACAGGCCGGTCGTCCGCTGATGATTATTTCTGAAGATGTGGATGGTGAAGCACTGGCCACTTTGGTTGTTAACCGTTTGCGTGGTTCATTGAAAGTTTGCGCTGTTAAAGCTCCGGGTTTTGGCGACCGCAGAAAAGAGATGCTCGAAGATATTGCAGTTCTGACAGGTGGTACTGTTATTACCGAAGAAAAAGGCATGAAGCTGGAGCAGACTACCCTTGAAATGCTTGGTGAAGCTGAAAAAATTACCGTTGACAAAGAAAATACGACCGTTGTTAATGGTTCAGGCGCACCGGATACCATCAAAGCACGTGTTTCTCAAATTAAAAAACAAATTGAAACCACAACATCTGATTACGACCGCGAAAAACTGCAGGAACGTCTGGCTAAACTGGCCGGTGGTGTTGCAGTAATTTATGTGGGTGCCGCTTCAGAAGTGGAGATGAAAGAGAAAAAAGACCGCGTTGACGATGCTTTGAGTGCAACCCGCGCTGCCGTTGAAGAAGGAATTGTTCCTGGCGGAGGTGTGGCCTACGTACGCGCTATTCCGACTTTAGAAAAGTTGAAAGGTGATAACGACGATGAGCAAACCGGTATTGAAATCGTGAAACGTGCCATTGAAGAACCACTTCGTCAGATTGTTGAAAACGCTGGTAAAGAAGGAGCAGTGGTAGTTCAGAAAGTTCGCGAAGGCAAAGACGACTTTGGTTACAATGCCCGCACCGACAAATACGAAAATCTTTATGAAACCGGAGTAATTGACCCGGCCAAAGTGGCCCGGATTGCACTGGAAAATGCAGCTTCAATTGCAGGAATGTTGCTTACTACAGAAACTGTAATTGTGGAAGAAAAAGAAAAAGAACAACCAATGCCTGCCGGCGGACACGGCGGAATGGGTGGCATGGGCGGCATGATGTAAAAATGCCGTCGGTAAAATTTAAAAGCCTTTCTCTTCGGAGGAAGGCTTTTTTTTGCCCCTGCAAATCCTGACGATTGTCAGACCCTGTTATTTAACATCTTTTTGTTTTTTGTAAAAGCCTGTATGTGAATGGTATAATGTTTGGTCGATTGTTGGTGCTTCTCTTACTTTTTATTTTTTAGTTGGCTAAATTTACTTTGTTATTTTAAACCATTCATAAAATGAAAACAAATATAAATGAGTTCATTGCGAATCTTGAAAACCGGACTCCGGGAGAAAAAGAGTTTCATCAGGCCGTAGAAGAGGTAATCGGCTCAGTTTGGGATTTTTACCAGAAAAATCCACGTTACCAGAAAGCCAACATACTGGAACGGATGGTTGAACCTGAAAGGGTTATCATTTTTCGCGTACCGTGGGTTGACGACCGGGGGGAAGTTCAGGTTAATCGGGGGTACCGTATAGAATTCAATTCGGCACTGGGGCCCTATAAAGGGGGAATACGATTCCACGCCAGTGTAACACTGAGCATTCTGAAATTTCTGGGATTTGAGCAAACCTTTAAAAACAGTCTTACCACCCTGCCCATGGGCGGCGGAAAAGGCGGGTCCGATTTCAGCCCGAAAGGAAAGTCTGACGGTGAAATTATGCGGTTCTGCCAGTCGTTTATGAACGAACTTTTCAGACACATTGGACCCAATACGGATGTGCCGGCAGGCGACATTGGTGTTGGTGGCCGCGAAGTAGGTTACATGTTTGGCCAGTACAAGCGCCTGAAAAATGAATTTACCGGCGTGTTTACCGGTAAAGGGCTGGCCTGGGGAGGCAGTTTAATCCGTCCCGAGGCTACCGGTTTTGGCGCCGTTTATTTTGCTGAACACATGTTGCGCCGTATGGGTATGAACATCGAAGGCCAGAATGTTGGTGTATCGGGATTCGGAAACGTTGCCTGGGGAGCCATTAACAAAATAAACGAACTGGGTGGAAAAGTAATAACCATTTCGGGCCCCGACGGATATGTGTATGACGCCGATGGCATTAAAGATGAAAAAGTGGAATACCTGCTTGAATTGCGTGCCAGCAACAACGATATTGTAGAGCCTTACGCCCATGAGTTTGGAGCTAAGTTTGTTCCCGGTAAACGTCCGTGGGAGGTCCCGATGAATGTGGCCATGCCTTGCGCTACCGAAAACGAAGTAGATATCGACGACGCGAAGGAACTGGTTAAAAACGGATGTCATCTTCTCGCCGAAGCTTCTAATATGGGATGTACTGCCAGTGCAGCAGAATACCTGTCGAAAAACATCAGCTATGCACCGGGGAAAGCAGTTAATGCAGGCGGTGTAGCTGTTTCAGGGCTGGAAATGTCGCAAAACAGTATGCGTATCAGTTGGCCGCGCGAAGAGGTTGATGCCCGGTTGAAGGTCATCATGGAGAACATCCACGACACCTGTGTTAATTTTGGAAGAATTCCGGGACCGGGGAATAAAGTAGATTATATTAAAGGTGCCAATGTGGGAGGCTTCGTAAAAGTGGCCGATGCAATGCTGGCACAGGGGGTGGTTTAATTGCCGTCGCCTACAATCCTGTGATAAAGTGTTTTATTCTGAAAATTTAATCTATTGATAAAATAGAAAATGCCTTTAGGATAAAACACTTTTTTACATTTGTCAAAATTTGATGTTTTGACATGCTGATAGATACGCACGCACATATTTATTCGGAAGAGTTTATACACGATGTGGACGAGGTGTTGCAACGCGCCTACGATAACGATGTGAAAAAAATCATTCTTCCAAATATCGATTCCGGTTCTGTAAAAAGGTTGTTAGATTTAAACGATGCCTACCCGCATTTGTGCTATCCGCTTATGGGGTTACACCCCACATCGGTTGATGCCGATTACAACGATGAGCTTGAGGCAGTGAAATACTGGCTCGATAAGCGCAAGTTTTACGGCATTGGTGAAATAGGAATCGATTTGTACTGGGACAGAACATATCTGAATGAACAGCGTGATGCTTTCAGACGGCAGCTTAAACTGGCCAAATCGCACCAGTTGCCGGTTGTTATCCATGTCCGGGAGTCGTTCAGCGAAGTGTATTCCATACTTAAAGAAGAGCAGGATGGAACTCTGAAAGGAATTTTCCACTGCTTCACGGGCACTGAACCCGAAGCACGCCAGGTTATTGATGCCGGTTTTTTGCTTGGCATTGGCGGAGTGATAACCTTTAAAAACAGTGACCTGGCCGATGTGATTAAAAACATTCCGGTTCAATCTCTTGTGCTCGAAACAGATGCACCCTATTTAACACCCGATCCTAAAAGAGGTAAACGAAATGAAAGTGCATACCTTGTATATGTGGCTCAGGCTGTTGCCAAAGTTTATGGTATTTCAGTTAACGATATTGCCCAAATAACTTCGGAAAACGCGCGCAGTTTGTTTGGAATTTGATAATTTGCACAAAAAATGAATTCCATTTTATGGCTAAACCAGAAAACCGAAAACCTTCCATTCTGATTATTTACACCGGAGGTACCATTGGAATGGTACAACGGCCCCTCTCAGGAACGTTGGCACCAGTAAAATTTGATCAAATATTGGAAGAAGTACCCGAGCTCAATAAGTTTAATTACAATATAAAGACCATTAAATTCAATCCGGCTCTCGATTCTTCCAATGTTACGCCGGCAGTTTGGGTAAAAATTGCCAAAACCATCGAAAGACATTACAATCATTACGACGGGTTTGTTGTTCTGCACGGAACCGATACCATGGCTTATACTGCTTCTGCGTTAAGTTACATGTTTGAGAACCTCGACAAACCCATTATTCTGACCGGATCGCAGCTCCCCATCGGAACACTTCGCACCGACGGAAAAGAAAACCTGATTACATCGGTGGAAATTGCAGCCGCCCAAAAAAACGGGGCCAGTATGGTTCCGGAAGTATGTATTTACTTCGATTTTAGATTGTTCAGGGGAAACCGAACTGTAAAACGCGATGCCGATCAGTTCAGCGCATTTCAGTCGGTCAATTACCCGGATCTGGCTGTGGCAGGAGTAGATATTCGTTTTCAGCCCGAATTTATACACTACCCTGAAAACCAGGGAATATTGAAAGTGAACTCTCAGTTTGACGATCATGTGGTTATTTTAAAAATGTTTCCCGGAATTAACCAAAAAGTATTTAATTCCATTATGTGCATCCCCGGGTTGAGAGGAGTGGTACTGGAAACTTTCGGATCAGGCAATGTGCCTACCTCACGGTGGTTAATTAATTGCATTAAAAAGGCAATAAAAAACGATATCATCGTGCTGAATGTGACACAGTGCCAGGGGGGGCGTGTGTCAATGGGCCAGTATGAAACAAGTCTGGAACTTTTAAAAGCAGGTGTTATATCAGGGAAAGATATGACAACAGAAGCCGCCATTACCAAGTTGATGTTTTTGCTGGGACAAAAACTGACAAACGACCAGATTAAAATGTATCTGAATAAGAATCTTCGCGGTGAAATAAGTGATTAGGGTTATTTTTTTCGCATTTTTTTTATTATTTTGCGCCCCTTAATTTCTGGCTTGCCGGAAGACACGGAGAGGTGCAGGAGTGGTTTAACTGGCACGCCTGGAAAGCGTGTGTACCGCGAAACGGTACCGGGGGTTCGAATCCCCCTCTCTCCGCTGAAAGGGAGAAAATGAGTTATTTCGCATAAATCCTGAGAAAAAAGTTCTTTAAAAGTATTGATGGATATAATTTTTTAAGTTATTATATTTGATTATTTCAATGGAAAACGTGTTATTTGTTGTAGAAAAATAGAAATTGACAAAAATTCAAATATTTCAAAAATCTAGAAGATTATTAATTAAAAATTCAAATTAATTATGAAAAAACTATTCGCGTTAATGGCATTATCAGGAATGCTGTTTTTTATGGCATCAAATGCTGTGGTTGCTCAGGAAGAAGCAGCTGCAGAAGAAACCGCTGCTGTTCAGGAAGAGCAGGTTGATTTAACAGCCGATCCGTTTGAAGAAGCAGCCGCTGCTGCTGAAGAAGGTCAATCGCTGCACAGCCAGCTTAAACAAAAATTTATTGAAGGTGATCCCATGTTTATGTCATTCGTATTAATCGCTTTGATTCTCGGTTTGGCATTTTCAATTGAAAGGGTGCTCTACCTTAACCTTGCTACAAGCAACACCAAAAAGCTGCTTGCCGATGTTGAACAGGCACTTGAAAGTGGAGGCATAGAAGCAGCCAAAGATGTTTGCCGTAAAACACGCGGTCCGGTTGCAAGTATCTTTTATCAGGGACTCGACCGTTTTGACCATGGAATTGAAGTAGTTGAAAAATCAATCATATCTTATGGTGGGGTTCAGGCCGGTTTGCTTGAAAAAGGTTTAAGCTGGATTGCCCTGTTTATTGCTCTGGCACCGATGCTCGGGTTTATGGGAACTGTAATTGGTATGATTGGCGCTTTCGACGCCATCGAGATTGCAGGGGACATTTCTCCCGCACTGGTTGCCGGTGGTATTAAAGTGGCTTTGATTACAACCGTTTCCGGTCTGTTGGTAGCTATTATCCTTCAGATTTTCTTCAACTATTGTGTTGCAAAAATCGACGGCATCATAAATAATATGGAAGATGCATCCATCTCATTGTTAGATTTACTGGTAAAACATCAATTGAAAAAATAAGAATATCCCATGGAAAAAGTAGGAAAAATTGTAACCATAGTCTTATGGGTCCTGCTCATTGTTTCAGCGGTTCTTATTGTTTCAATGATGGTAAACATTAGTGAGAACGATGCCGACCCGACAATGGGTGGTTGGATTAACTCTAATCTGGTATGGACCTATATTTTGCTGGCCATTGGCGCTGGAATTGCAGTGCTGGCCGGATTATTTCACATGGCTACCGATATGAGCGCTGCCAAAAAGGGTCTAATTTCCCTTGTATTTCTGGTAGTTGTAGCACTGGTCTCGTACCTTCTCGCTTCGGATGCAATTCCGCAGTTTGCAGGCGCACAGAAATTTATTAACGACGGTACACTGACACCACAGGTGGCCAAATTGGTCGATACCGGGTTGTATGCCACATACATCCTTCTGGCTATCGCTGTTTTGTCTATTCTGTTTTCATCGGTAACCCGTTTATTTAAGTAATCAAATTCGTGGTACTAAAACAGGAAAATTAATTATGGCAAGAAAAACACCTGAAATACCGGCAGCATCTTTAGCTGATATCGCCTTCATGTTACTTATCTTTTTCCTGGTGACAACCACGATGGACGTTGACAGCGGTTTGGAAAGACGACTTCCACAATGGGTGCCACCGGAACAACTTGACGAAGATCAGCAGATCAAGGAACGTAACGTGTTTGTTGTACTGGTAAACAGAAATAACGACCTTCTGGTGGAAGGCGAATACGCAAATCTTCAGGATTTGCGCGAGCGGGCAAAGCATTTTATGGCAAACCCATACAATGAAGAAAGTCTGCCTGAGAAAGAACCTAAACAAGTACCGTATTTTGGAGAAATAATGGTTTCAAAAGGAGTTATCTCCCTGCGTAACGATATGGATACAAAATATGGAATGTATATCGCTGTTCAAAACGAACTGGTTGCTGCCATTAATGAATTAAGAGATGAATTGGCGAGACGGCAATTTGGCAAGCCTTACAACGAACTGGAAAAGGAGCAACAAGATGCTGTACGTGAAATTTATCCTTCCAGAATTTCGGAAGCTGAACCCAGAAAAAGGTAGGAGGAAGATAGTATGAGTAAATTTAGAAAAAAAGATGGGAAAGAACTTCCACCAATTTCAACTGCTTCGCTGCCTGACATTGTATTTATGTTGTTGTTCTTCTTCATGGTGAGTACAACCATGCGTGAAGTAACCTACATGGTACAAATGCGTTTGCCGCAAGCAACGGAATTGACAAAACTGGAGAAAAAGTCGCTGGTAAGTTATATTTATGTTGGAGAACCGTTGGCGCAATACCAGAAAACATTTGGGGTGGCGCCACGCATACAGCTGAACGACCAGTTTGCAAATGTGAGCGACATCATCGACTATGTTATTGCCGAAAGAGAAGCAAGAAACGAGGCTGAAAGGTCTATGATTGTTACTTCTTTGAAGGTTGATGAGAATACAACAATGGGTATCGTAACCGACATAAAACAGGAGTTGCGAAAAGCCGCTGCATTGCATATCAACTATTCTGCCAGATCAAGAGTGGAAAGATAGAACAGAATTGAATAACGTTATAACAAAAAAGGCTGGCACAAATTTGTGCCAGCCTTTTTTTGTGTTAATAATATCCGGTATTTTTTCCTGCAGTAGATTCTCTGAAAAAAATCCCTTACGGTTCAAAACCGTAAGGGATGATTCAAGGAACTTTTATTTAAAGTTCCTTGTAGAGGAAAGAATTTTCTATTCTTCAGCTTTGGAAAAGTCCATGGCCGCCATACGTTTATATGAATTATGACGCCATTTTGCATTTTCTTCGGCAGCCTTAAACAGTTCATCGGCTTCTGCCGGGAATGATTTTTTCAGTGAGGTATAGCGAACCTCTCCGTTAAGGAAATTCTGGAATTTGCTCCAGTCGGGTTCTTTTGAATCGAGCTGGAATGGATTTTTGCCTTCATTCTCAACCAGAGGGTTGTAGCGGAAAAGTGACCAGTAGCCAGACTCAACAGCTCTTTTTTCTTCATCTTGCGTGTTGCCCATTCCCGCTCTCAGTCCGTGGCTGATACAAGGTGAATAGGCAATAATGATGGATGGTCCCGGGTAAGCTTCTGCTTCGCGCAAAGCTTTCAGGTATTGCGACTGGTTTGCACCCATGGCAACCTGTGCAACATACACATAACCGTAAGTCATCATCATGGCGCCCAGGTCTTTTTTGCGGATTTTTTTACCCGAAGCGGCAAATTTGGCCACGGCGCCAACCGGTGTTGATTTGGATGACTGACCACCTGTATTCGAATAAACCTCTGTATCCATAACCAGCACATTGATGTCTTCTCCGCTTGCCATTACGTGATCGAGCCCTCCGTAACCAATGTCGTAAGCCCAGCCGTCGCCGCCAAATACCCAAATCGATTTTTTCACCAGGTATTGTTTCAGTTTCTCAATTTCTTTGGCATAGTCGCTTTTGCTGCCGGCAATGGCTTCCAAAACTTTGGCAGATGCTTCTGCTGATCCGTCGCCATCGTTTTTGTTGTCGATCCAAAGCTGGAAAGCTTCTTTTTCAGAATCGGAAATACCGTTGCTCAACGCTGTCCTCATAATGTCCTCGATACGGTTGCGCTGGGCTGTAACTCCTTCGGAAAAACCAAAGCCATATTCGGCATTGTCTTCAAAAAGTGAATTGGCCCAGGCCGGACCGTGGCCCGAGTCTTTGTGCTTGCAATAGGGAGTTGAAGGCGCAGAACCACCAAAAATGGATGAACATCCGGTGGCATTGGCAATCATCATTCTTTCGCCATACAATTGGGTAATCAGTTTCACGTATGGTGTTTCTCCACATCCGGCACATGCGCCTGAAAATTCAAACAGCGGTTGCGCAAACTGTGAATTTTTTACCGATTTGGTTTTGTCCACAACTTTTTCCTTCAGCGAAACCTCGTTTACCATATAATCCCAGCGCTTAATCTCAGCCTGCTGCGAGTCGAGCGATTCCATTACAAGTGATTTCACTTTCGATGGACAAACCTCCACACAATTGCCGCAACCTGTGCAGTCGAGCACACTCACCTGAATGCGGAAATGCATTCCGTTAAACATTTTTGAAGGTGTTGCAACCCGTGTTTCGGTTCCTTCAGGAGCAGCATCCACCTCTTCCTCTGTCATCAGGAACGGACGGATAGCAGCATGCGGACATACATAAGAACACTGATTACACTGGATGCAGTTTTCTGCCTGCCATTCAGGAACATGAACAGCAATTCCTCTTTTTTCGTAGGCTGCCGTACCTAGCGGGAACGTGCCGTCTTCGGCGCCGGCAAAGGTAGAAACAGGAAGGTTATCGCCTTTTTGTCCGTTGATTACATCTACTACTTTCACGATATATTCAGGACGGTCCGATGTTCCGTTGCCCTCCTTCACTTCAATTTTTTTCCACTCGGCAGGTACTTCTACCTTATGAACGTTTTTACCGCCGGCTTCAACCGCAGCAAAGTTCATATTTACCACTTTTTCGCCTTTGTTTCCGTACGATTTTACAATGGCTTTTTTCATTTCATCAACAGCCATTTCGTAAGGAATAACTCCTGTAATTTTGAAAAAGGCCGATTGCATGATGGTATTGGTCCGTGTTCCCAGGCCAATATCTTCGCCCAGCTTGGTTCCGTTTATAATGTAAAAATTAATTTCATTTTCAGCCAGGTATTTTTTCATGTGGTCGGGTAAACGGCGCTTGGTTTCTTCTTCATCCCAAATGGAGTTAAGCAGGAACGAACCGCCTTTTTTCAAACCTTTTAAAACATCGTAAAGATTGATGTAGGCCGAAACATGACATGCCACGAAGTCGGGTGTGTTAACCAGATAGGTGGAGCGGATTGGTTTGTCGCCAAACCTTAGGTGTGAACAGGTAAAACCGCCCGACTTTTTCGAGTCGTACTGGAAATATCCCTGGCAGTATTTATCGGTTGCATCACCAATAATTTTGATGGAGTTTTTGTTTGCACCAACAGTCCCGTCTGAACCCAATCCGTAAAATTTTGCCTGATAGGTACCTTTGGGTGAAATGTCAATTTCTTCTTTGGGCGGCAGCGACTTGAAGGTTACGTCGTCAATAATTCCAATGGTGAAATCGTTTTTAGGTTCATTCATTTCCAGGTTTTCGTAAACCGAAAGAATTTGAGAAGGAGTGGTGTCCTTTGAACCTAATCCGTAACGTCCGCCAACAATAAGCGGTGCATTTTCTTTTCTGTAGAATTGTGTTTTCACATCGAGAAGGAGCGGTTCTCCTGCTGATCCCGGTTCTTTGGCCCGATCGAGTACGGCAATACGTTTCACGGTTTTAGGCAAAGCCTGCATGAAATATTCTGCTGAGAATGGACGGAACAGGTGAACCGCAATCATTCCCACTTTTTTGCCTTGCGCCTGCAGGTGGTCGATGGCTTCCTTAATGGTTTCGGTAACCGAACCCATGGCAATAATGATGTTTTCTGCTTCCGGGTCTCCGTAGTAATTAAACGGATGATACTCTCGTCCTGTCAGTTTAGATATTTCTTTCATGTATCCGGCCACGATGTCTGGAACGGCATCGTAAAATTTGTTAATCGATTCTTTGGCCTGAAAGAAAATATCAGGGTTCTGGGCAGTTCCGCGGGTGACCGGATTTTCAGGGTTTAGTGCCCGGTTACGAAATTCCTGTAAAGCTTCCTGGTCAACAAGTGGTACCATGTCTTCCATTTGAAGTGCTTCAATTTTTTGCACCTCGTGCGAAGTACGAAACCCATCGAAGAAGGCCAGAAAAGGAATCCTCGATTTCAGGGTTGCCAGGTGAGCAACACCAGCCAGGTCCATTTCTTCCTGAACCGAGCCGGATGCAATCATTGCAAAGCCGGTTTGGCGGGCCGCGTAAATATCGCTGTGATCTCCAAAAATGGAAAGGGCATGCGCCGCAACGGCTCGTGCACTTACATGAAATACTGTGGGCAGAAGCTCACCCGCAATTTTATACATGTTGGGAATCATCAGCAACAGTCCCTGCGAAGCGGTATAAGTTGTAGCCAGTGCTCCAGCCTGTAACGCTCCATGTACAGCTCCGGCTGCTCCGCCTTCACTTTGCATTTCTGCCAGGCGAACAGGGCGCCCAAACATGTTTTTCTTGCCAAATGCAGCCCATTCGTCCACATTTTCAGCCATGTTCGATGAAGGTGTAATCGGATAAATACAGGCAACTTCACTAAACATGTAACTCATATACGACGCAGCGTAGTTCCCGTCGCATGTAATAAATTTTTTTTGTTTTGCCATTTCTATTTTGTTTTGTTTCAAATTATTATTATTTCACTCCTTATAGTATAATTTCAGTATAAAAAACCAAAAAGCCAGAGAGGGATTTTATTTTCTGCGCCTGTTTCAATCATATCGGCAACGGCAATGCAACCTTCTGCAGGTTCGGTATTGTGTCCGCCAACAATGAAATGCCAGGTATGGTCAACCAGAAAATCAGCAGTTGCAGAGCTGTTAACCGGCAACAAGTAACCTGTCTGATTGTAAAAGAACGTTTTCCGAAGATTCATTTTTTCTGCATTGTCGGGTGCTATGGCATACAACAGGTTTGTGTTGTGCATAAACACCTGGTCGGGCTTCTTCATTTCATTTTCATCACCGTTTGAATATAAAAGCTGAATCAGCTTTGCATTTTTCAGGTAACGAAGGTAGTTCATTACTGTTGCCCGCGATGTTTCAATATCGGCTGCCAATTTACTCACATTTGGCGAAAAAGGAGTTTCTTCGGCTATGATATGCAACAGTTTTCTGAGTTTTGACAAATATTTTAGCTCGATTTGGTTGATGTAGGGTACGTCGATTTCGAGCGCAAGATTAATGTGCTTCAAAAGCCGGTTGGAATAGAAATTCGGGTTGTCGGTGAAATAGGGGTAAAAACCGATTTTCAGATACTCTTCGAAATAGGCGAGAGGCCGCACTTTTTCAACCACCTTCCGCGAAATATCTGTATGATTGTTTAATATATCGGTGAAGGAGTATGCAGAAAAGTTGTGTTGTGTTTTATAATTTAAAAATTCACGAAAGGAAAGGCCTTCCAAATGGTAAACTTTTACTTTGCCTTTAAGGTATTTGTTTTCTTCGGCAACGCGCAAAACCGGTGACGAGGTGAAAACAATTTTCAGGCCCGGCAGCTGATCGTAACATTGCCGCAATTCTTCGGCCCAACTGGCGTATTTCTGAATTTGATCGAGAAAAAGCACCTTCCCGCCACGTTTTGCAAACTCGTCGGCAAATGAGTGAATGGTGCGGTGGGTAAAGTAAAAATTGTTGAGATTTATATACAAAACCGAATTATCTTCAGGATATTCCTGTTTGAGATAATCCAGCAGGAACATGGTTTTTCCTACTCCCCTGAATCCTTTGATGCAAATAAGCGGATGCGACCAGTCGATGGTGAACTGAAGTTCCCTGGCAATGGTTGGATTTGTACTTTCCAGTAATGTTCTATGTGAATTTTGAAAAAATTCCAATGTATTAAGTTTTTCTGCAAAAATAACAGTTTTAGGCTGATTTTGTAATGTGAAGATGTCAGAATTAAATATTTTGTGTAATTTAGATTTGATAAAAATAAAAAAGCAGGCTCAGTGAGCCTGCTTTTTGTAAGATTATATGTACGTTTAATTTATCCGTCGTTCATCGATGCCAGGAATTCGGCAATGGAGTTGGAACGCATCAGCCTCGTTTTCATAAATTCCATGGCTTCCAGAGAATTCATGTCTCCAAGGTAATTGCGCAGAATCCAAAGCTTGTCCAGTAATTCTTTTCTGATAAGTAAGTCTTCACGGCGCGTACTCGATGCGGGAATATCCACCGACGGGAAGATTCGCTTGTTGGACAGTTTCCGGTCGAGCTGCAGCTCCATGTTTCCTGTTCCTTTAAATTCTTCGAAAATAACATCGTCCATTTTCGAGCCGGTTTCGGTAAGTGCAGTAGCCAGAATGGTAAGCGAGCCGCCCTCTTCGATATTCCGTGCAGCCCCAAAGAACCGTTTGGGTTTGTGGAGTGCATTGGCATCCACACCACCCGAAAGTACTTTTCCTGAAGCCGGTTGAACAGTGTTGTATGCACGGGCCAGACGGGTTATGGAATCGAGCAGAATTACCACATCGTGTCCGCATTCAACCAGGCGTTTTGCTTTTTCCAGCACTATGTTGGCCACTTTCACATGTTTGTCGGCCGGTTCGTCAAATGTAGATGCAATTACTTCTGCATCAACACTGCGGGCCATATCGGTAACCTCTTCCGGACGTTCGTCAACCAGCAGCACAATCATATAAACCTCGGGGTTATTGGCTGCAATGGCATTGGCAATTTCTTTAAGAAGTACGGTTTTTCCCGTTTTAGGCTGAGCAACAATTAACCCACGCTGGCCTTTACCAATGGGTGCAAACATGTCCACCACACGGGTAGAAATATTGTCGTGGCCATTTCCTGTCAGTTCAAATTTTTCTTCGGGGAACAACGGGGTGAGGTGATCGAACGGCACACGGTCGCGAATGTACTGTGGACTTCTGCCGTTAATTTCCAAAACTTTTATCAGTGGAAAATATTTTTCGCCTTCTTTGGGCGGACGAATTGTTCCGGTTACTGTGTCGCCTGTTTTTAATCCGAAAAGTTTTATTTGCGATTGCGAAACATAAACATCGTCGGGTGAATTCAGGTAATTAAAATCGGAAGAACGAAGGAATCCGTAACCATCCTGCAAGATTTCCAAAACTCCGGTATTGGTAACAATCCCGTCAAATTCATAAAACTTACTGCTTTTACTTTGTCCGGTATTTTGATTCCCGTTTTGTTGTTTTTGCTGGTAGCCTTTATGTTCTCTTTGGTCTTTCTTCTGGTGTACCGGTTTTTCCTGATCTTTTCTTTCGTGTTGTTTCTTTACTTCATTCGGTTGGCCGGAATGTTCTTTTTGCTGGCCGCCGGTTTTATCCTGACCTTCCTGCTTGTCTTTTTGCGTTTTAATTACCGGTCTTTCTTTCTCGGTTTGCGCAGTTTCCTGTTTTTTGCCCTTGGCCTTTTCGTCGTCTTTTGAGCTTTTTGATTTTTCGCTAAAACCCTGAATAATGGCTTTTATCTGGTCCTGGCGCGATTGTGTTGTGTTGTCTTTTTTCTCAGTGGGAGCTGAGGGTTGTGTATCTGCCGGTTGCTTTTTCAAAACAGGTTCTACATTGTCACGCCGGGGCCTTCTTCCGCGACGCGGTTTTTCGGATGCCTGGTTTTGGTCGTCTTTCGGTGTATCCTGCTTTTTTCGAAGGAAATTTTTAAAAGAAGATCGTTCCTCCTTTTTTGCTGGCGGCTGATCTTTTGCATTGCTTTTATTCACCTTTTTTTCGGCTTCCTGAATGGCTTGCGTGTCTAAAATCTTGTATATCAAATCCTGCTTTTTGAAGGATTCTACGCGCTTGATTTTTAGTCCCTTGCCAATTTCACGCAACTCAGGGACGAGTTTTTTATTCAATTCTAAAATATCGTACATTGTAAAAAAATTATTATTCTCTTATCCTGATTAAACCAATAATGAAACTTATTTGAAATAAATAAAGTGGAGACGAGAATTTGTTGAAATTCGACTGCAATAATAGTAAATACTTATTACATACCAAAAATTAAAATTCTTTTTTTCTTTTGTTCCAGTTTATTATCCAACTAATTTAATATTAGAACGTTTCTGGTTTTCTTAAATGAGTTAATTCCTGAGTGTTTCTGCTTTTGAGTTTTTGCCGACGCTCACTTTTACGATGGCATTTAAAAAAAGTTTCTGAATATTTGATTGCATTTTTTAAGAATAACGAAATATTTCACTTTTTGGTGCCCACCATTCGTATTACAGATGCAATTCCCTGGTGATATGGGCCTTCATCGAGATTAATTAACAATTCTTCAAGTTTTAATTCGGATAATAAACTGAAATCTTCCTTGATTTCCTGTTTTGAAAATAGCAATTCGATATTTTTGGGGCCTCCCGAATTATAATCTGTCTGTTTTTTTGAGAAACCTTCGAGCAGAATTGTTCCTCCGGGTTTTAATAAGGAGATGAGTTTTTGGTGGTATTCTTTTCTTTTTAAGGGATGAAAATGGGCAAAAATCAAAACTATGGTGTCAAAAAAATCAGCTGGTAAATTAATTTTCTCGAAGTTAGTTACTTTATACTGAATTGAAACCCCCGATAAGGCAGCAAGGTTTTCTGCTTTTTTGCAGGCTTCTTTGCTGCTGTCGAAAGCAAATACTTCCCATCCGTTTTTTGCAGCATAAACAGCGTTCCTACCTTCCCCTTCGGCCGGAAAAAGTATTTTTCCGCAAGGAAGTTTGGTTAACTCACTTTTCAAAAACTGATTGGGCTCAGTTCCATAAACGTATTGGTCAGTGGCATATCTGTCGTTCCAAAATGGGCTCATTTTTTCGGCATTCATCAAAATTTCAAACAAAATAGAGGGTTGTAGGTTCAAAACTCCTCCTGTTTTTCTTTTGCAGTTTAAGAAAATCCTGTTTTTGTAAAGCTTGTGCTATTTTATTTGTTTACACCGTTAGCAGAAAAGGTTTCTTTTTTATTTTTGTAAAAACATTAAACGATGAGAATAGAGATTGAACAACCAGATCAGGAAGACCTTGAGGAAGCGGGAGTTTTCGACTGGCCGGTATGGGAGCACGAAGAAGATAAGTTCGACTGGTACTACGATAAAACAGAGCATTGCTATATTATCGAAGGCGAAGCGAACATCGTTTCTGAATTCGATGCGCTTACTGTTAAACCCGGAGATTACCTGATTTTTCCGGCAGGCCTTGAATGTGTGTGGGACATTCAATCCAAAATCAGGAAACACTACTCTTTTGAATAATCTGTCAGGCGATCGTTAAAATGTCTCCTTCCTTTTTTACCGAATAGGTTTTTAAACTGGCTTGTGCCAAACCATTAACAACAGTTCCCAAAACAGAAAACACGGAACCGTGACAAGGACATGGCCAATGGCTGGTTGCATGATTGCAGGTTACAGTTCAACCCTCATGCGTACAAACTTTCAGTAAGGCAATGCAGGAATTCTCTTCGGAACGGATAACAATCTTCAATTTGGTACGTAAAATTTGGCCATAAAACATTTTGAATTAACTTTTTATTTGTTCCTGATTCACAATTATTACTGACCCAATGCAATAAATTATAAATTTGTATGAGAATATGTTTTTTTGGTAAACATTCAAAAAACTGGGTTGTTTTTCTTTACAGTTATTGGATAATAAAAATAAACAATGGATAAATTTTCATCTGTGGGGAACCACGAGCAGAAGGCAGTTGACGACCTGTACCAAACCTATCTTAAAAACCCCGAATTACTTGATAAAAGCTGGCAACATTTTTTTGCAGGCTTTGAGTTGGCCCGTACCAATTACCCCGTGAAACAGGCTGTGTCGATGGGGGGCAAAATCGACAAAGAATTTGCTATTTTAAGTTTAATTCACGGATACCGCCAACGCGGACATTTGTTTACCAAAACCAACCCGGTAAGGGCGCGGCGAAAATATCTGCCAACTCTTGACATCGAAAACTTCGGCTTCGACAAAAATGATTTGGAGACCACGTTTCAGGCAGGAAACGATTTGGGTATTGGCCCCGCAAAGCTGAAAGACATTGTGGAACACCTGGAGGCTACCTATTGTCACTCCATTGGTGTGGAATATGTTTACATGCGTAAGCCCGAGGTGATTCAGTGGCTGAAAGAAAAAATGGAAAGCAGCCGCAATTCGGAGAAACTTTCGGATGACGCGCGGAAGGATATTCTTTATCATCTGAAGCTGGCCGTTGGGTTCGAGAGTTATATTCATAAAAAGTTTGTTGGCCAAAAGCGTTTTTCGCTCGAAGGTGCTGAAAGCCTGATTCCTGCGCTCGATGCCGTTATCGAGCGTGGAGCAGAACTTGGAATTGAAGAATTTGTTCTGGGAATGGCTCACCGGGGCAGACTCAATGTTTTGGCCAACATTCTGGAAAAACCGTATGAAAGTATTTTCAAAGAGTTCTATGGGAAAGAGTACGAGGAAGACATTTGGCATGGCGATGTGAAATACCACCTGGGCTACGAAAACGAGGTGAAAACCGACTTTGGTAAAAAAGTGAAACTGAAACTCATGCCAAACCCGTCGCATTTAGAGGCTGTTGGACCAATTGTGCAGGGGATGGTGCGTTCACGAATCAATTCGGTATATGAAAGTGATTACAGTAAAGCTGCCGGAATTATCATTCACGGCGATGCGGCCATTGCCGCGCAGGGAGTGGTTTACGAAACCATTCAGATGTCACAGCTCGACGGATACCGCACGGGCGGCACCATTCATTTAATTATTAATAACCAGGTTGGGTTTACAACACCTTATGTAGATGCCAGATCGAGTACTTACTGTACCGACGTGGCAAAGGTTACCCGTTCGCCTGTGTTTCATGTAAACGGCGACGATGTGGAAGCCTTGGTTTACACCATCCGTCTGGCCCTGGAATTCCGTCAAAAATTTCAAACCGATGTGTTTATCGATATCCTTTGTTACCGCAAATACGGCCATAACGAAGGAGATGAACCCCGGTTTACCCAGCCCATGCTTTACAAGGCGATTGAAAAGCATCCGAATTCGCGCGATATTTATGTAGAGAAACTTGAACAACTCGGCATCATGTCGCATGAAGAAGCAAGGAAAGAGATTCGTGATTTCGACCGCTTTCTCGATGGAAAATTTAAAGAATCGGAAAAAATCGAACGGCTGAAAATCCGTAAATTTCTGATTAATGAATACGAAAGTTATGAAATGCCGCAGAAATCGATGTTTGATCAGTCGGTGCAAACAGGTGTAAACGCAGAGGAATTGTTTCGTATTGCAGAAAGAATTAACAGCCTCCCCGAAGATTTGAGTTTCTTTAAAAAAGTGAACCGCATTCTGTCCGACCGCAGGATGATGATGCTCGACGACAGGCTCGACTGGGCCATGGCAGAATTGCTTGCTTACGGCACATTGGTAAACGAAGGTCATCCGGTACGGTTAAGCGGGCAGGACACCGAACGTGGAACCTTTGCTCACCGCCATGCTTCTTTTGTGGTGGAAGGCACCGATGAAAAATATTTCCCGTTGAAGCATGTGTCGGAAAAACAGGCAAGTTTTCATGTGTATAATTCCCTGCTTTCGGAATATGCTGTTATGGGGTTTGAGTATGGCTATGCGCTTGCAAAACCTAACGGATTAACCATTTGGGAAGCCCAGTTTGGCGATTTTCATAATGTGGCTCAGGTAATCATCGACCAGTATATTACCTCGGCATTTGAAAAATGGGGATTGATGAACAACCTTGTTTTGCTTTTGCCACATGGTTACGAAGGGCAGGGCCCCGAACACTCCAGCGGGCGTATCGAGCGCTTCCTTGAGTTGTCGGCCAACAACAACATTCAGGTTGTTGTTCCTACTACCCCTGCCAATATGTTCCATCTGCTTCGCCGCCAGGTGAAAATGAAAATGCGGCTGCCGCTCATTGTTTTTACTCCGAAAAGTCTGCTGCGGCATCCCCAGGTAGTTTCTGCTGTTGAAGATCTGTCGAAGGGTACATTCCGGGAAGTCATCGACGACCCGATGGCTGATCCGGAAGTGGTTGAAAAGGTGATTTTTACTTCGGGACGACTGTATTACGACTTGCACAAGCATAAAGTGGAAAAGGGAATTACTAACGTTGCCCTTGTCAGGGTTGAGCAGCTTTATCCTATTCCGAACAAACAAATAAACCAGATTCTTCTGAAATACAATACCACCGATTTGGTTTGGGTGCAGGACGAACCTGAAAATATGGGAGCCTGGCCCTTTATCAACCGGAAACTTGACTGCCTTGGATTGAAAGTGGTGGCCCGCAACGAGAGTGCAAGTCCCGCGGTGGGCTTGATGGAAAAACATACTCAGGCTCTTGAGAAGATATTAAATGCTGTTTTTGAAGAAAAAGAAGTTATTGCTTCATAAAAAAACTGAAAATGATTGTAGAAGTAAAAGTTCCCAGTCCGGGAGAATCGGTAACCGAAGTAGAAATCGGTTCATGGCTCGTTGAAGACGGGGCATTAGTTCACAAAGACCAGGAGATAGCCGAAGTGGAATCGGATAAGGCTACACTTACCATTGTGGCCGGCGAAAGCGGAAAGTTGTCCATAAAAACCGGTGAAGGAGAAACAGTGGAGGTTGGCGCAGTGGTTTGCACCATCGATACCAGTATGAAACCTGAAGAAAAACCGGAAGAGAAAGACTCAAAGGAAAAAGGCACCTCCCCTGAGGCTGAAAATCAAAAAACACATGAGCAGAAAGATACTGAAGCAAAAGATGGTGAAGTTCCAGGGAAGAAACCAACAAATGATGAACAGGCTTCGCATGAATACGACCAGGTAAAGATAACACCGGTAGCCAAAGCCTTCATGAAAGAAGAGGGCATATCCATTGACGATGTAATAAAGGGGCTGAAGCGGATAGGTAAAAAAGAGGTGGAAGCAGCCATGGGTGTTGCAGGTGATTCTGCTGAAGGTGAATGGAGGTCTCCAAAAGAAGCTTCGAGAGAAGTTGACCGGAACCGAATGACTCCTCTGCGGAGAAAGCTTGCTGAACGCCTTGTGGCTGTGAAAAACGAAACAGCCATGCTTACCACTTTCAACGAAATTGATATGGGTAGTGTAATGGAGCTGCGTAAAAAATACCAGCAGCAGTTTGTTGAGATGCAAGGTTTCAAGCTTGGCTTTATGTCCTTTTTTACAAAAGCCGTGGCACTGGCCATGAACTCTCACCCCATGGTAAATGCGCAGTTGGACGGTGATGAAATTGTTTCGCCTCAGTTTGTGGATGTGGGCATTGCAGTTTCCACACCCAAAGGTTTAATGGTTCCCATTGTTCGGAATGCCGAAAGCAAAACCATTCCGCAGATTGAGCTGGAAATTAAAGAGTTGGCTGAAAAAGCCCGGAATAAAAAAATCTCGGTTGACGAATTAACCGGGGGTACCTTCACCATTACCAATGGCGGAGTGTTTGGTTCACTGCTTTCAACACCGGTAATCAATCCACCACAATCTGCCATTCTGGGCATGCACAACATTGTCGATCGTCCGGTTGCAATTAACGGACAAGTGGTTATCCGACCAATGATGTATGTAGCCCTTTCTTACGATCACCGTATTATCGACGGAAAAGATTCTGTTGGTTTTCTGGTTAGAGTAAAGGAATTCATAGAGCACCCCGAGCGGATGTTTACAGGGGGGAAAGAACCTGAAAAACTATTGCTTGGGATTTAACTGGATTTTTCAGATTCAGGAATAAAAAAAGGATGCCTACTTTTGATTTTTTTAACAGGCATCCTTTTTTACTATAGAGAATATCTGAATTATTTCAATTCTTTTTGCGGACAGTCTTTGGGTTTTCCATTTCCGTTTCCGGTAACCTCCCAGGTATTGCCCGATTTCATCAGTTCATCCATACAGGTAATTTTCCTCGTTTGCTGAACGCTCTTAATTTGCTCTGTCATTTCCACGTCGTAAACCGGAGCGTCAACACTTCTGATTACTCCGAATGCAACCGGAAATTCCGGCAGCGACATGTTGATCAGGGACAGGTGCAGCGAAGGATCAACTTCCCTGGCATCATGTACCAGGATGTCGTCTAAGGTAATCCCGTTTTCTCCGATTTTTACCACTTTCAGCCTGCCTTTTTCCATCACAATGCCTTTTTCGTTTTCTGCACCGAAGAGCATTGGTTTGCCGTGTTCCAGAATCAGCTGACGGTCGGCCCGGTGATCGGGGTCAGTTAAGTCCCGGTGAACGCCGCTGTTATAAATCACGCAGTTTTGCAAAACTTCAACCATAGATGTTCCCTTGTGTTCAGCAGCGGCCTGCATCACCGATTCGCTCAGCTTCAGGTTGCTGTCGATGGAGCGTGCATAAAATGTTCCGCGCGCGCCAATAACCAGCTGCCCCGGTTCAAACGGGTCTTCTATTGTTCCAAAGGGCGATGTTTTGCTTTTGAAGCCCCTGTCGGAAGTGGGAGAGTATTGTCCTTTGGTAAGTCCGTAAACACGGTTGTTAAAAAGTACAATGTTTATATCGATGTTCCGCCTGATGGTATGAATGAAGTGGTTTCCACCAATGGCCATGGCATCGCCGTCGCCGGTCATTACCCATACGCTCAGCGTGGGATTGGCCATTTTTACACCCGAAGCTACTGCTGTCGCCCTTCCGTGGATAGTGTGAAAACCATACGTGCTCATATAATATGGAAACCGGGACGAACATCCGATGCCTGAGATTACGGCAAATTTTTCTTTCGGAATTCCCATGCCGGCCATGGTGCGCTGAACGGCATTCATAATGGCATAATCTCCGCACCCCGGACACCAGCGAACTTCGTTTTCGCTTTTAAAATCTTTGATGGTATATTTTTGTTCTGTCATTTTTTATTCCTCCAGTAATTTGTTCACACCCTCTTTAATTTCATTTACTGTAAAAGGCAATCCTTTTAGTTTATTCAGCTGGTGGTATTCAATTCCGGGGACTCTGTCGCGCAGGTAATTGGCAAATTGCCCCAGGTTCAGTTCGCAAACGATTATTTTTTTGAATTTTTTGAAAACCTCAGCGGTATTTTTCGGTAGTGGTTTAATGTAATTAAAATGTGCCAGACTAACATTTTTGCCTTCTTTTCTGAGTTCTCTTATGGCGCTGATAAGATGCCCGTAAGTGCCTCCCCAGCCAACAACCAGCACGTCGCCATCTTCGTCGCCGCATAATTCAATATCGGGAACAAGGTCAACAGTTCGCTGAACTTTCTCTTCCCTGAATTCTGTATTTTTATGGTGGTTTTCCGGATCGTGACTCACTGTTCCGGAAATATTTTTTTCGAGTCCTCCAATGCGGTGTTCAAAACCCGGCATTCCGGGGAAAGCCCATTCACGTGCCAGTAGCTTTTCGTCTCGCTGGTAAGCTTTAAAAGAGGCTGCATCTTTTGCAATACGAGGGGTAATGTTAGGCAATTCTGCCATGTCGGGAATACGCCATGGCTCACTTCCGTTTCCTAAAAATCCGTCGGTGAGCAAAATAACCGGAACCATGCGTTCCAGGGCAATTTTTGCCGCTATGTATGCATAAAAAAAGCAGTCGGACGGAGTGCTGGCGGTCAGCACAACCACGGGACTTTCGCCGTTGCGGCCATAAAGGGCCTGCAATAAATCCGATTGCTCTGTTTTTGTGGGTAGTCCGGTAGAAGGACCTCCGCGCTGAACGTTAACAATGACCAGCGGAAGTTCGGCCATTACGGCCAGACCAATGGCTTCCGATTTCAGTGCAAGCCCGGGGCCTGAAGTGGTGGTTACAGCCAAATCGCCGGCAAAGGCTGCCCCAATGGCTGAAGTAATTCCGGCAATTTCATCTTCGGCCTGAAAAGTTTTCACGCCAAGGTCTTTTCGCTCAGAAAGTGCGGCCAGAATATCGGTTGCCGGAGTAATGGGGTAGGAGCCGAGAAACAACTCGAGGCCGGCTTTTTCAGCAGCGGCAATGAAACCCCAGGCAGTGGCATGATTGCCGTTTATGTTGCGGTAAATGCCCTTTTCAATATCGGCTGAATGAACGATGTAGGTTGGAGTCATGTGCTGCAGGTTCATGCCGTAGTTGTACCCGTCGTGCAGCACTTTGATGTTGGAATCTACAACCACTGGCTTTTTGGCGAATTTCGACCGGATGAATTCTTCGATGTAATCAAGCGGACGGTTAAACATCCAGCAAACCAAACCCAGGGTAAACATGTTTTTGCTTCGGAGTACACTTTTATTGTCGAGTCCGAAATCTTTCAGACTTTCCCGGGTGAGATTTGTTACAGGAACTGCAATTTTCCGGAAATCTTCCAGGTTGCATTCGGCAAACGGATCGCTGGTTTGAAATCCTGCCTTATTCAGGTTTTTTTCAGTAAAGGAATCGGAATCGTAAATAATGGTTCCGCCCGGATTCATGAATCGCGCGTTGGCTTTGATGGCAGCAGGGTTCATTGCAACAAGCACATGAGCATAATCGCCCGGTGTGGTTATTTGTTTTTGCCCAAACTGCACCTGAAATCCCGATACTCCTCCAACAGTTCCTTGCGGAGCCCTGATTTCAGAAGGGTAGTCGGGGAAAGTAGAGATGTCGTTTCCAATCAACGCAGTGGCATCCGAGAACAATGTCCCGGTCAATTGCATCCCGTCTCCCGAATCTCCGGAGAACCGAATGGCCACTTCTTCCAGCTCAATCACTTTGGCATCTTTCATTTATAATGTTTTTTGGTTATACATATGTAATTCAAAAGAAAAACGACCCTAAAACTAATAATTCATAATTTCAGAATCGGCTCTATCTTTTTTCTGTGTTTAAATGCTAACAAAAGTAACCATTATTTAACAAGTATTTAATGACATATCTGATTATTTAGAGGTTTTAATATATTTGGAATCAATTTAAATGTTCAGAAAATGGCTCTAATTAAAACCCTGAATAGAAAAACACCGAAATTAGGTAAAAACTGCTTTCTTGCCGAAACGGCCACTTTGATTGGAGATGTGGAATTAGGTGATAATTGCAGTGTTTGGTTTAACGCTGTTTTGAGAGGTGATGTTCATTACATAAAAATCGGGGACAACACGAATATTCAGGACAATGCGGTTATACATGCCACTTACCAAAAATCGCCCACCACCATTGGCAGCAATGTAACCATTGCCCATGGTGCCATTGTTCATGGCTGTACGCTTCACGACAATGTGATGGTGGGTATGAACGCCGTTGTACTTGACGATGCTGTGGTAGAAAGTAATTCCATAATTGCAGCCGGTTCGGTAGTTACTAAGGGAACGGTGGTTAAGAGCGGAAGTGTGTATGCTGGTATTCCGGCAAAAAAAATAAAGGAAATCAGTCCCGAATTGCTCGATGGCGAAATCAAACGCATTGCAGCGTCATATGGCAAATACGCTTCATGGTACAAATAGTTTTTCGGTTCTTCTTATCATTTCTTTTAAAAATATCCATCAATTTGCATTTTTCTTTTTAAAAAATTTAGAAACTTTTTTTGTTTTCATTTTTAAGTGTCAAAAAGATTTCTTTCTTTCGTAATCGAAATAAAAAACGGTAAAAATCAAAATTAAATTCTTAGTCAGATGAAACCAACATTACTTATACTTGCAGCAGGCATGGGAAGCCGTTTTGGCGGTTTAAAACAGGTAGAACCTGTGGGGCCAAATGGCGAGGCCATCATCGATTATTCCATTTACGACGCTATAAAAGCCGGGTTTGGCAAAGTGGTGTTCGTCATCCGCGAAAGTTTTGCTGATGCTTTCAAAGAAAAGTTCGACCCGATTCTGAATGGGAAAGTGGAGGTGGAGTATGTTTATCAGGAGTTGGAGAACCTGCCCGAAGGATTTACGGTTCCTGATGGACGTGAAAAGCCCTGGGGAACTGCCCATGCCATTCTGGTTGCCAAAAATGTGGTTAAGGAGCCTTTTTGTGCCCTCAACGCCGATGATTTCTACGGATTTAATGCTTACAGGGTAATGGCAGAGTTTCTCACAGCGTCGGAAAATCCGGCGGAATATTCCATGGTGGGATATAAACTGAAGCATACTTTGTCGGATTATGGTTCGGTATCGCGCGGAATTTGTCAGGTGGACGAAAACGACTTTTTGCAGAAGATTGTGGAAACAACCAAAATTCTGAAAAAAGAAGGCGGGGTAATTTCCATTGAACCCGACGAAAGCGAAAAAGAGTTGACCGGGGAAGAAAGCGCTTCAATGAATATTTGGGGGTTTAAACCTTCGGTTTTCCCCATTCTGGAAGAAAAATTTATTGATTTTCTGAAAGAAAAAGGGCGGGAGTTGAAATCGGAAATTTATATACCATCCGTAGTGTTTGAAATGATTCGGGACAATAAAGCTATGGTGAAAGTATTGAAAGCAGATTCCCCCTGGTTTGGCGTTACCTACAAGGAAGATAAACCACGGGTGGTTGCCCGTTTAAAAAAGCTCATTGAAGCGGGAGATTATCCGCAAAAATTGTTTTAATGAAATTGAAATGAATACAGATTTAAAAGAAATTGCCCGGCAGTTCAGGCTGGAGGGAATTGTAAAAGAAGTTGTGCCACTTGGCGAAGGTTTTATAAATGACACCTTCATTATTAAAACAGAAGGAGATTCGCCTGCTTATATTCTTCAGCGAAAAAATAAAAAAGTGTTTTCGCCCATCCCGGCCATGATGGAAAACATTGAAAAAGTGTGCAGCCACATAAAGTCGAAGGTTTTAGAAGCCGGGGGCGATCCTATGCGCGAAGCAATGACTGTTATTCCTGCCAACGACGGGAAGCTTTATTTTCTGGACGAGGAAGAAGAATACTGGGCTGTTAGCCTTTTTATTGACGATACCATTGCCTACGAAACCGCTGAAACCCCGGAACTGGCTTATTCAGGCGGTAAAGGCATTGGGAAATTTCAGGCGCTGGTTTCCGACCTGAAAGAACCGCTTACCGATATTTTGCCGGGGTTTCACAACATCAGGATCCGCTATGAACAGTGGGACGATGTGTTGCGCAGAGACCCGGTGGGAAGAAAAGCAAAAGTAGCTGAGGAGATAAGCTGGATTGAATCCCGCCGGAACGAGATGATGGATTTCTGGAAAATGGTGGAAGATGGAACCATCCCTACCCGGGTAAGCCACAACGATACCAAAATCAATAACATTCTTTTCGATAAAAAAGGCGAAGTATTGTGTGTGATTGATTTGGACACGGTTTTGAACAGTACGGTACTGAACGATTTTGGCGATGCCATGCGGTATTATACCAACACCGGAAAAGAAGACGATACCAATCTGGACAATGTTTCGATGGACATGGAAATTTTCAAAGCCTTTGCCCGCGGGTATCTCGAAGAAGCCGGTTCGTTTTTAACTCAGAAGGAAAAAGAATACCTGGCTTTTTCGGCCAGATACATCACTTATGAGCAGGTGCTCCGGTTTTTAATGGATTACATCGATGGCGATAATTATTACAAAACAAAATCGGAAGATCACAACCTGGTGCGCACCCGTGCACAGTACAAACTGCTTACCAGTATAAAAGAACAATACGACGAAATGAAAAAAGTAATTTCGGAACTGATTTCCTGAAATTGCATTTTTGCGAAAAAAGGTCAGAGGTGAATGGATGTTGCATTCACCTCTTTTTGCATAAAAAGAGTTGCTTTATCGTTAAAATTTTCGGCTGATTCGGTAGTTTGAAAATGAATGTGACTGCCTTTGGTAAGCCTCGATTCAATTTCAGGATGCCGGTTGAGGTAATCCATCAGTTTTTCGGCTACTATTTGTCCCTGCTCAAGAATATGAATGTGTTGCGGAACAAATTTCCGGATTTGATGCATGAGCAGCGGATAGTGTGTGCATCCTAAAATCAAGGTATCCAGGGTTTCATCTTTGTTGAGAATATTGCGGATATTTTTCTGTACAAAGTAAGCAGCTCCTTCGTTGGTCATTTCGTTGTTTTCAACCAGTGGAACCCACAGCGGACAAGCCTCCTGCACGGTCGATTTTACTTTCCCGTCCGACCATTTTTTCAACTCGATGGGATACGATTCTGATGCTATAGTTCCCGGTGTACCCAACACGCCTACATGTCCGTTTTGCGTTATTTCTGCTACTTTTTCCACACTGGGCCTGATGACTCCCAACACCCGCCGGTCGGGTGCGATGCGGGGCAGGTCGAGCTGTTGTATATTCCGTAATGCCTTGGCCGATGCCGTATTGCAGGCGATGATAACCAGCGGGCAATTTTGGCTGAACAGATAATTAACTGCCTGTAATGTATATTCATAAACCACCCTGAACGACCTGGTTCCATAAGGAGTTCGTGCATTATCACCAAGGTAGAGAAAATCGTAACGGGGTAGCGATTTAACGAGTTCTTTTAAAACAGTTAAACCGCCATAACCTGAGTCAAAAACACCAATTGGAGCAGTATTCATCATTGCAATTTAACCGGTTAGCGTTGAACAGCCAGTTGATAGGCCTTATCGTAATATTTTCCCAGGTTTGTCCAGTCGAAGTGAAGTGACGCATCCTCGCTGCGATACCTTAAAGCAATGCGTTCGCGCCGGGTCATCTGCACAAAGCGCAACATGATACTGGCCAGTTCGTCTGCTGCCCGGTTAAAATCTTTACTTTTTCGGTCGATTATATACATTCCCAGTCTTTCGTGGTCGATGATGTTGCGCGAAACGTAATCGCCAAAACCAGCCAGATTGCTGGTAATGGATGGCAGGCCGCTGGCAAGGCATTCCAGCGGGGTATAACCCCAGGGTTCGTACATGCTGGGGAAAATGCCCAGGTGGCATCCACGCACAAACTGATTATAATCCATTTTGAAAAGTGGATTGGAAGTACTGATAAAATCGGGGTGATACACCACTTTTACCTTATCGTGCCGGTTGTTCACCAAATTAGCTGTTCTTAAAAAGCTTATAATTTCGTCTTTGGCGTCGTCCACCAAAGTGTGGGTTACTACTTTGGGTAAAAGGTTTGATTTCCATCCCTGTACATTTCTGCGAAGCTTTAACCTCAGGTAGTCGTCCACCATTTCACTCAGTTCGGGGAACAGGTAATTTCCGTTATCCGATGTAATTTTGGTATAAAGCCTTTTCCCAACCTGCTCTTTTATTTCCGAGCAAACACGGCTGATGTCTTCAATCAGTGCTTTTGAGTGCAGAACATCGGGATTGAAGGTGTAAAAAGGCCTTTTGGTGATGAAAAATGCCACCACTGTCATAGGCGAGTTCGTCTGCTGCATTCTCCAGTTAAGCCGCGCAAGTGCCTCAAGCGTGAGGTCGTATCCTTTGTTTTGATATTCGTACCGGCCCGAGGTGAAGAAATAGAGCGTATTGTCGAGGTCGAACGAATAGCTTTGAAAGAAATGTCCCATCACAAAGTCGTGGATTTTTTCCTTGAATTCGAGGTGCTGGTTTTGCACCTGATGAAGTGCTTCAAAGCGTTGAATGTTCAGCCCGTTTGGTAAGATCATGTCCGGAGTGCGACCCAAAAGGTGAGTACATTCTCTTCCTGTAAGTTCACTTACGGTTGTAAACACATGGGCTCCGTGTGCCGAAGCCCGTTCTATTTCAACAATAGGCCGCACGTTAAAATTATTGGCCTCTTTTTCCCAGTTGTAAAAAGCCAGATGGTCGTAAAACCGATTGTCGTTCATCGCCAGATAACGTCCCAGTAAGGTAGCATGGGTAGTGAAAACAATTTTGATATCGAGATTATCTTTTCTGAGACCCGGAATGGGCAGTCCGGCCATCCATTCGTGGAAGTGGGCAATAACCCTGCTGCTGCAAAACCCGGATGAGCACAAGTAGCGCAAAAATTCTTTTACCTGAAACCCGAAGGCAGCCACTTTATCGAGCAAGTCGTCCTGGCCCGGAAGAGAAATGTGGTAATCCTGCAATACAAAGTGTTTTATTTCTCCCAGCTTGTCGTACACCGAATAAGGATTGAACAGCACCACATGTGGCCTGCCGGAGACAATCCACTGCCCGTAATGGACATCGAAGCCCCTTTCCTGCATTTTTAAAACAGCTTTGCCAACCGGAGTAGAATAATCGGTTGCCGGGTCGAAATGTGCTGCCGCCTGGTCTTCGAAATATGGCCCTATGAGGAAATAATTGTCTTTACCCCATTTTTCGATTACCGATGGCACTTTCGACCGAATTACGGTATAAATGCCTCCTACCTGGTTGCACACTTCCCAGGCTATTTCAAACAAATAGGTATTGGAAGGAACTTTAAGTTCTTCTGGTTTTTCTATATTCATATCAGCATTCATAAACTACATTTTGGTTAACAATTTACACCTCTAAATATAAACTGAATTCAAGTTCTTTCCAACAAAACAGGTTTTAAAGCATAAAAAAAAGGCCATTTTTCAATTGAAAAATGGCCTTTTTTTATAATTCGTTTTAATTTTTACTGAATTCCCAGCTTTTGTTTTACCATAGGAAGAATATCGATGCTTTGGTTTGATCTGTACAAAACAACTTGTGAACCAATGTCAAAAACATAAAGCAATCCCTGTTCTTTTCCAACTTCTTCGATGGCTTGTTCTGCCTTGTCGAAAACGGGAGACAGCAATTCAGCCTGTTTTTGCTGTATTTGCTGCTGTGCAGTCATCTGGTAATTTTGAATGCGCTGCTGAAGTTCCTGTAATTCAGTAATTTTTGCATTTCTTCTTACCTCCGAAGCTTCAGCTCCCAACTGTTCCAGCTCAGCAAGCTTTTGCTGGTAATTTTGTTGCATTTCGCCGAATACTTCTTCCAAATCGGCCTGGAATTTATTAAATTCGGTTTCGGCAGCGGTTCTTTCCGGCATCAACTGTACCAAAGCCTGTAAATCAATATGTCCGAATTTTTGATTTTGTGCGTAGGCCGAAGTGGTTACGGCAACGAACAAAAAGAATGTAAAGATTTTAACTAAATTTCTCATAATCAACGTAGTATTAAAATTTTTGGTCACAAATATAGTTATTAATTATTTATATCCGAGTTTTTGAAGCACCTGATCACTTAAATCGTATCGCGGGTTTGTATAAAACAGGGTAGTCCCTCCCGATTTGTCGAAAATAACGGCATAACTTCCTTCGTTGGCGATTTCATGAACGGCTGTAAAAATATCATCCTGAATGGGTTTTACAAGTGCCTGTCTTTTTTGGTACAAATCACCCTCCGGGCCGAAATATTTGCGTTGAAGCTGCTTGTAGTCTTTTTCTTTGGTGATAATAACATCTTCTCGCCTGCGTTTCATGTCTTCCGAAAGCAAAACACTTTCGGCCTGAAAATCCTGGTACATTTGTTCAATCTCGGCATGCATCGATTCCAGCTCTTTCTGGTATTGAGCTGAAAGCTGGTTTAGCTGTTCCTGTGCTGCCCTGAACGACGGGATATTGTCAAGAATATATCCGGAGTCGATAAACCCGTATTTCTGGGCAAAAGTCATTCCGCTGAATGCGATAATGGCTGTAATGGTGAATATCAATTTTTTCATGGCAAACTAAAATTTCGTTAATATTAATGAGTGTATTATCATATTTTATGCCAAATATGTAACTATCAGAATTGCTGGCCGATAACAAAGTGGAACTGGCTTCCGCCGGCATCTCTGTCCCAGGGAATTTCGTCGAATCCATACCCCCAGTCGATACCCATCAGCCCAAACATGGGAAGGTAAATACGCACGCCAACTCCGGCTGATCGGTAAAGTTTGAACGGATTATAATCCTGAAAACTCATATTGGCATTCCCGGCCTCCAGAAAAGTCAATGCATAAATGGTGGCACTGGGTTTCAGCGTAACCGGATACCGCAGCTCCATGGTAAATTTGTTATACATTTTCGAACCGGTACGTTCCCGGCTTAGACTGTAGTCTTTATAACCGCGTAATGCCACATAATCGGTCCCGTAGATGTTGTAACCCGACATGCCCGATCCACCCACAATAAAACCCTCAAAAGGCGAGAGGCGGTTGGCATCGTAATAACCAAGGAACCCCATTTCAACAGCTGTGCGCAACACCAAATTGGAGTTTCTCGACAGTGGATTGAAAACCTGTCCTTTGAACAGCCATTTATGGTATTCAATGAATTTATATTTTTCTTCGTTTGAAACTTCCGGAGAGCTGTAATCTTTTCCGGTAAACCATGAATAGGGTGGGGTAGCTTTCAGTGACAGGCTGAATTGCGATCCGTTACGTGAATACAATGGATTGTCAATCGAATTCCGGCCAAATACTGTTTTAACGCTAAAGTTATTGAAGGTACCGTTCACATTTCCATCCTCATCGGCCAGAAAGTAGAAATAGCTCCCCATATTTTGCAGGCGGTAATGCTCGAACGACATTTCGTGATACACCGTGAAATAATCGTCGGGAACCGAAAGCCGGTATCCATATCCCATGGCCAGGGCTGTGGTTTCCCAAATCTGATCGTTCTCTTCATTGTCGTCTTCTGCCCCATAGTTATACGTGTATTGCGGATACCCGCCGTAGCCTCCATATCCGTAAGGGTCGTAGCCATATCCTCCATACCCGCCGTAACCGTAACTTCCGTAGCCACCATAAGAGGGATACCCGCCATAACCACCATAAGAGGGATACCCGCCGTAACCGCCGCCGTAATAGGGGCTGTAATTTTGGTAGTATTTATTGGCGCTGTAATTGATTCGCGAATGAGATAATGAAAGCGAGAATGAATTTGGTTTTTTCCCTCCAAGCCAGGGTTCAATAAACGAGAGGCTAACAGTCCGGTAATATCTTCCGCTGGTTTGGTAACGCAGGCTAAGCGTTTGGCCATCGCCTGTGGGAAGAGGTCTCCAGGCTTCTTTGTTCAGAATATTGCGAACCGAAAAGTTGGCAAATTTCAACCCAACAGAGCCTACAAACATGCCAGCTCCCCATCCGCCTGACAGCTCAATCTGGTCGTTGGCTTTTTCCTGTAATTCGTACTCAATGTCAACGGTGCCGTCTTCAGGTTTTGGTCTGATGTCGGGGTTGATGGCTTCCGGATCGAAGTGACCTAACTGGGCCAACTCCCTTACAGAACGTATAATTTGCGTTTTGCTGAAAAGGTCTCCCGGGTAGGTGCGCAGCTCGCGGCGGGCTACATGCTCGTGGGTTTTGGTGTTTCCTGAAATAATAACTTTGTCGATGGTAGCCTGTTTGCCCTCGCGGATACGCATTTCATAATCGATGGTATCGTTTTCAATATTCGCCTCAATGGGTTGCAGGTCAAAAAAGAGGTAACCCTTATCAAGGTATAGGTTATTAAGCCCTTCGTCATTATCGAACAGCCTTTTTTCCAATATTGAATGGTTAAATACATCTCCTTTTTCAATGCCCAGATAAGTGTTCAGATAGTCTGATGGATAAACCGTATTCCCAACCCAACGGATGTCTCCAAAGTAGTATTTATCACCTTCGTCAACCCAAAGTTCAATATTTACACGTGGCTTGTTTTTTTTGCCAACTTCTACCTGATAAAGGGTATCGTCAACAATCATGGCATCGCGGAACCCTTTTTCATTGTATTTGGTAACCAGGTTTACCTTGTCGTTTTCATATTCTTCTTCCAGGAATTTTTTGGTGCGGAAGAAATTCAGGAGTTTGCGGGCATTGGTTTTTTTCATAGCCCGTTCAAGCACTCTGTCCTGAATTTCTTCGTTCCCGTGAATGACGATATCGTTTACTTTTACCTTTTCCTGTTTGTCCACATAAATATCGAGTATAATGCTGTTACTTTGGGTGGTATCGTCGCGCTGTACAATGTTCACATCGGTGTTTAAGAAGCCTTTGGCCAAAAAGATGTTTTTAATTGTTCGTTCTGCATTGTTCACCTGGTTGTCGGTAATCTGGCTTCCTCTCAGCAGCAGTACTTTTTCAGTAATATCATCCTGCTCCGATTTGGATACGCCAAAAAAGTTGACATCGGAAAGCCGGGGGCGTTCCTGCAGGTATATCTCAAGCCAGATATCGTCGCCTTCAATTTTGCTGGCGGTAATTTTTACATCGGAGAACAGACCCTGTTGCCACAATTTTTTTATGGCATTGGTTATTGACTCACCCGGCACTTCAATAATTTGTCCCACACTTAGTCCCGACAATTGAACGAGCACGGTTTGGTCGAGGTAACGAATTCCCGATATTTCAATGTCGGCAATGGTATATTTTTTCGGACTTGAATAATAGATGGAAAAATTCATGTCATCGGAAATCTGTCCGATAGCTGCCGGGGTAAATGCAATTGTAATAAATAGCAGGGATATGAGTAGCTTTCGCATTCTGATCATAATTAATTAACTAAATAACTGTTCACTGATTTTACCAAATCTTCTTTCTCTGTTTTGAAAATCAAAAACTGCTTCAAATAAGTGTTCTTTTCTAAAATCGGGCCAAAGTATATCGGTAAAATATAATTCGGAGTAAGCAATTTGCCATAGCAGAAAATTGCTTATTCTGTACTCCCCGCTGGTTCTTATTAAAAGTTCAGGGTCGGGAAGGTGTGCAGTTGGCAGGTAACTCCTAAACAGTTTATCATCAATATCATCTGGATTTATTTTGTTTGCTTTTGCATCTTTTGCCATTTTTTTTGCAGCTTCTGAAATTTCCCACTTCGAGCTGTAACTGAGCGCGAGAATGAGGTTTAATCCCGTGTTTGAACTCAGAAAGTCGATACATTCATTTAATTTCCGGCCAACATCGGGTGGTAATTTTTCCAAATCGCCAATGGCCCCCAGCCTTACATTGTTTTTCATCAGTTCACCGGTTTCGTTTTCAATGGCCTGAACAAGCAATCCCATGAGGGCATCTACTTCATTTTTGGGTCGTTCCCAGTTTTCTGTTGAAAAGGCATACAGTGTCAGATATTCAATTCCGATTTCACCGGCACCCTCCACCGTTGAGCGAACTGCATCCACACCATGTTCGTGTCCGTAAATACGTTCACTGCCATGCTGCGTTGCCCACCGGCCGTTTCCATCCATTATGATGGCCACGTGCCGGGGAATTTTTTCGTTATTTAATTTCTCTTTGTACGATTCCATTACCAGTATTTCCTGTCGTAGGCAGGGCAAGCTTTTCGGTCAAGATTTATACTATAAGTTAAATGAATTCCCAAAAAGCCCGGCCAGTCGTTATTGTGCCAAAAATCTGTATATTTATAAACCACTTCTCCTTCTTCAAATGCCAGCGGGTCATCCAGGTTGTCCAGTTTGTCGTTCATCAGTTTCCTCAATTGATATTCCGCTCCAATTCCCAGTCGTTCTCCCAGCATGAATTTTATTCCAAAGCCAAAAGGAATTGTGGGAGCAATCACCGATTCATTCAGTTCTGTGGGCGGATTGACCAACGGATTACCGGGATTTATAATGGAGAGTTGTCCAATATCCTGTTCAGTAAGTGTGTACGGATAATACATCACCCCAAAACCTGCCATAATGTATGGAGTAAATGCGGTTTTTCTGTCTCCCATAATGTATTTCAGAAAATTTATCTCCATCATTACAGAAACATCCTGAGCCATTTTACTGAAATCCCAGTCCACATCTTCCATCATTCCTTTAGCTGAATGATTCCCTGTTATAAACATGGTACGCAATGCAACCCGTGCATTAAAGTTGTACCTGAAATAAGCCCCAACATTTAAATTGAACGTTTGTATCGGGGGGGCATCCTGAATGTCTCCCCAATACGATGAGGACCCTCCCCAAATTCCAATGTCAGCTGTTTTTTGGGCAAAACCTGAAACAGTTAGAATAACTGCTATAAACGCCAATCCAATTTTTTTCATTTGGTATTTCAAATCGTTTATTCAAAAATAGCTTCAGGCATGTTACAGGTTCGTTTTGCTCAACGTATTTAAAACCAGCAGTTTATTTCTAATTCTTATGGGTTTCTCCAAAAGGTTGTTATTTGTATTAAACATTATAAATCTGCTTTGTAATTAATTGATTTTCAACGAACTTGACTTGTTTGCCCCTTAAATATTCAGCTTTCAAGAGGTACAAAAGTAATATAATTCTAAATATAACATACCCGTATGCTATTATAAAACCCAAAGAAAGATTAAAAATTGTTAAGCCTTGGGTATAATTTAATTGCGTTTGTCTATGCCCCACATCAATTTGTTTCTCAGCGTGTTAAAGAATGCCTGTTCGGGAAGTTGCAGGGTTTTTAGTGTGGCGGTTGCCTTTCGTATTTTAAGTGTAACGTCAAACGCAACTGCTACAGATCGGTAATCGAGCGAGGTGAGGTAAGTGGAACCGCGGCCTTCCACTTTTAATTTGATTTCGTAGTTGTCGGGTACCACAATTGGCCTGATGGTGAGGTTGTGCGGCGCAAGAGGTGTAATTACGAAGTTTTGGGAATCGGGCGTAAGAATAGGTCCACCCACGCTTAGCGAATAGGCGGTAGAACCGGTGGGGGTAGCAATGATAAGCCCGTCGGCCCAGTAGTTGTTCAGCAATTGTTTGTTGCACCAGGCCGATATGTTAATCATAGATGAAGAATCGGTTTTGAGCACCGCCAGTTCGTTTAATGCAAAATTAAAATCGATGTTTTCCATACCACAAAATTCCACTTCCAGCAACGAACGTTCAATTACCGAATACCTATTATTGAAAATATCTGTAAGTGTACCATGTATCTGTTCCTGCGAGATGTCAGCCAGAAAACCCAGCCGGCCACTGTTCACGCCTATTATAGGAATGTTGAAATTGCGAATGTTTACCACCGAGTGTAAAAAGGTGCCGTCGCCCCCTACGCTGAAAATGAAGGCATTGGATTCGTCAAAATCGGTATGGGTTTCAAAAAATGAAGTAAAACAGGGTTTGAACTCAAGTTCGCTGGTTAAAAAATCATGGAAAGGTTTGAAAAGCTGAACCTTTATCCGATGATTTTGCAGAAAACTAAAAAACTTTTGTAAAACAGGAAGAAACCTTTCTGAGACCGAGGTTCCGAAAACAGCCACTTTCATTTACGGGATTATTTAGATGTTCATAAATTTCATAAATTGTTCGTACCGGTCCTGGTATAAATCGTTTAACATGGAGTGGTCCAGGTAAATTCCCTTCACGTTGTAATCGTACCTGATAAAAGCCTGAATTACGGGTGAAAGGTCTTCTTTGTCAAGTTTCAGTACTAACTCCAGCGCGTTTGTCCCGGGTAGCCGGTTCATGAAAAAACTGAGAATTTTGGTGTCGTTGCTTTCCACAATCTGGCTGATTTGTGCCAGGGAGTAATCGTTTACATTCACTTCCAGTACCACCACGCCACCCATTTCCTGTAACGAAAAGTAACGTGCAAAGCGCCGGGCCAAATCATAAAGGGTAATGGCCCCCAGGTATTCGTGAGATGAGTCGAGCACCCCAATAACGCTTAGTTTGAGTTTATACATTAAAATGGCCACCTCAAAAATGTGCTGGTCTTCATGAACATGAGTAGTATCGAACTTTTCGGCTACTTTTCCTATTTGGTGGGCCAGAATATTCAGATCGTAAATAATTTTGTCCGAAACTAGCCCAAGGTAACGTTCTTCGTCCACCACAGGAAGATGCGAAACCCTGAAAAGGTCCATTGAATTCAGGACTTTTTTACCTTTATCAGTGCTTTTTACAGCAGGGATTACGTCTGATATTAAACTCTTTGCCAGCAATTGTTTATTTTTGTTTTATTGTTTCAAACTATAAATTGTAACTTCGCCAATAAAAACAGAACAATGACGAGACTAAGTGTAAATATAAACAAAATAGCAACACTGCGAAATTCAAGGGGAGGGAAAATTCCCAGTGTGAAAGATGCGGCAATTAACTGCCAAAAGTTTGGTGCCCAAGGTGTAACTGTGCATCCACGACCCGACGAACGCCACATTACCCGAAAAGATATTTATGAAATTAAACCTTTAATTACCACTGAATTTAATATTGAAGGATATCCGGGTGAGGATTTTTTAAAAATGGTTACCGAGGTACAGGCCGACCAGGTGACGCTGGTTCCCGATACGCACAATCAACTAACCAGCGACCATGGCTGGGATACCTGGAAAAACCTCACATTTTTGAAAGAAGTGATTTCGAGGTTGCAGGAACACGGAATACGTACTTCCATTTTTGTGGATCCGGATAAAGAAGCTATTGAGGGAGCTGCCGAAACCGGAACAAACCGTATTGAGCTTTACACCGAACCCTACGCCCGGCTTTATACACTGAGGCGTGACAAAGCCATCGAACCCTTTGTGGAAGCAGCCAGATTTGCTGATAATATTGGTTTAGAGGTAAATGCCGGCCATGACCTGAGCCTGGAAAACCTCAATTACTTTTACAAGAATATTCCTGAATTGA
>Ga0334893_1000059_pt1 | contig 192958 bp, 189 predicted proteins | sample GraSluR3_MG_5_FD_207218 | JGI IMG/M metagenome (GOLD analysis project Ga0334893, IMG submission 207218) | Sludge microbial communities from methane-producing bioreactor in Wageningen University, Netherlands - Granular Sludge_09_05-R3 | ecosystem: Engineered > Bioreactor > Anaerobic >...
CTACAGATCAGTAGTAAAATACGTTTCTCTAAATGCACTTTTAGCAGGCATCATCACACTACTCGGTTATAACTCTAAAAAAGCCATACAATGCCTCTCCGAATGGTGAAAAATGGAGGGGGTTAAAGTTATCATAACTTTAATGTTTATTTAACCCATAATGATTTATCTTAACCCCTAATGTTTTTTAAAATTAACAGAGCTATCGCTAAGGGAATATAAAAAAAGAAAAAAAATAAGTGTTTAAAATGGCAGCGAAGCATAGGTGCCTTTATAAGTCCACGTGTTGGTATTCCAGTTGTTGATTACTCCTAGCGAATTTCTGGAGCTAGTAGCATCCGCATTGTACCATTGTCCGTTTACATATATCTGAGCCCAAACATGACCATACCAATTACCACTAGTAGTGAAATAACAGTATCCATGCTCGTATCTTGCAGGTAATCCAGCTGCTCTGGCAAGGGCCACGACTAAATGTGAATGGTCACAGCAATTGGCACTTCCAGAAGTGAGAGTTTCCACCGCTCCCTTCTGAGAGTTGTAGTAGTATGAATAATTTATGTTGTCTCTCACCCAGTTATAGACGAGAGTGGCCTTTTGGTAGCTGGAAGTTGCACCAGAGGTTATACTCTGGGCTAATGCGATTATACGGGGGTCGTTAACCTGGCAGTTTGTAGTTGCCTGCAGGTACTGTTGAAGTTCAGCTGGTACAGAGGGTTCTTTGGCCACTACACTACTCCATGGTTTCATGGTTGCATAGTTTGGTAGGTTCTGGTTTTCTCCGTAGAATGCAACCACTCTACTGTAAAGGTAGAGCAGTGATTCGAATCGTAAATTTCCCAGGGATGATGACCCATAATTGGGTGCTATACCATTGGAATCAATGAATGATTTTACTCGTATAGCAAGGTCAACATACTCAGTTTTATCCAAGTTTCCACTGGTCATTTGCTCTTGAGGACTTGATGCTACTGAAACACTAGGTAAAGCTATGAGGCTTGTGATACCGCTATTTAATTGAGATGTGCATGTGGTGAGTAAATACAGGAACTGGCCCTGGTTAACTGCCACACCACCCACCGTAATCCAGGTAGGCAGATACTTGTTACCCTCAATGAACAGCTTCACATCCTTAGCAGCCTTAGCAATCTCTGCAGCAGTGAAAGTATTGGAATCTTTCACCGGGAGGTTACTAGGAGACCAAGCCTTAACCACAGCAGAGCTCTGTAAACTACCACCAGTAAGATAATTAGATAAAATCCTACTGTACATGTAGATCACCGATTGATAACTCTGCAAACCCAGAGAACTCCTGCAAAGCGAAGGTGACTGATGATTACCCTCAATGAAACAAGCAATTTCATTCGCAAGCTTCACATAGGCACTCAAAGACAAAGTACCCCCACTAAGACTCTCACCACTAACAGACGGCACAGCACAATCAACCAAACTAATTGCACTACCATCACCGTTCTGAATATGCACAGTGGCTTCAGTGAGTAAATACATGAACTGTCCCTGGTTAACCAAAACACCTGCCACCGTAATCCAGGTAGGCAGATACTTGTTACCCTCAATGAACAGCTTCACATCCTTAGCAGCCTTAGCAATCTCTGCAGCAGTGAAAGTATTGGAATCTTTCACCGGGAGGTTACTAGGAGACCAAGCCTTAACCACAGCAGAGCTCTGTAAACTACCACCAGTAAGATAATTAGATAAAATCCTACTGTACATGTAGATCACCGATTGATAACTCTGCAAACCCAGAGAACTCCTGCAAAGCGAAGGTGACTGATGATTACCCTCAATGAAACAAGCAATTTCATTCGCAAGCTTCACATAGGCACTCAAAGACAAAGTACCCCCACTAAGACTCTCACCACTAACAGACGGCACAGCACAATCAACCAAACTAATTGCACTACCATCACCGTTCTGAATATGCACAGTGGCTTCAGTGAGTAAATACATGAACTGTCCCTGGTTAACCAAAACACCTGCCACCGTAATCCAGGTAGGCAGATACTTGTTACCCTCAATGAACAGCTTCACATCCTTAGCAGCCTTAGCAATTTGTGCAGTAGTAAACTGGGTGGTGGACGTGTTGTTGTTAGAGTTTGATGTTTTGAAGAAATCTTTATCCAACCATCCGTATCGGAAGAGTGCAAATCCTGATGACCCTCCAGATAGGGCGGATTGTATGTCTTGGTTGATTTCTTTTACTGATAGTGCTACTAAGTTACTGTCGCTCTTGTAAGTTTGCAATCCTGCCACCACCGGTTTGGTGGAGTGGCTTACTATGTAAGCTGTGGCCGAAGTTATCCAATCATTGTCTTCATTATAGTTTCCCTCATAGATCATGGGGACCAGAAAGTCAAGATAGTTGGATAACTGGACATAATCTTGCCCATAATAATAGGCATTAGCTGCTCCTTCAGGCATGAGTGCAGCTGAAACAGCTACCTTTGCCTTTATGGATTTTACAGTGTTGTACACTCTCTGGACGAAGCTAGTTATTGCTTCAGTGCCTCCGGAGTGTTTATAGGCTGTTCCAGGGTAGCGGACATAGTCTAAGTGAATTCCAGCAATGTTGTAGTTTGTTGTGATATCTTTTACGGCTTTTACCAGTGCGTCAGTGGTATTACTGTCTTTAGGATCAACCCAATTCCCGTTTGCATCTACGAAACAGGTTATCCAGGCATGGATCCGTATTTCTGTACCTTGTAGTTTGTTTATTATGGTCGTCAGGACATTCTGATATGTAGGATATGATATGCGGTTTGCCTTGACGAATACGTCCGTAATTCCGGCGCTTATTAATTCGTTGACATCGACGTTGTTTACGTCGTCCACATTCAACCATAACCCGTGGACATTATTATAGGTTCCATCTGCTGCTGCCGCAGTGCAATTTTGAATGGTATCTGTTTGGTTGCTGTTTTGGGATGAACTATTTTGAGTGTTATTGGTAAGTTCTGATGTCTGGTTTTCTTGTTGATTGGTTCCTGTATCATTAACCACCGTGGTGGTTGTATTCTGAATAGTAATTGGGATTGTGGTGTTTTCTGCAATTTCGCTGATGTTGGTTGTGTTCGTGAAATTATCTGAATCTGATTGATTTGGGGTAGCATAGGTAATACTCGATGCCAGCATGACTACTGCGAGTAAGAGTAGCATAGCCAGCGACCATTGTTGCTTCAGTATTATGCCCCCTCATTTGTTTGCATGTCAGTTGAACACAGATAGATTGGTTCCTGACACAATAAGATCGTCCTTTTCTGCATATAAATCTTTTCATTTATTTTTGGCTAAAAATCCCTTAAATCTGGGTTTTTTATAATTAAAACCCTCAGAATTGGAATTGGTGATGATGATTCCCATTGATGATCTTCCTTTGGTGACACCCCTTATCATCTGAAGCCCGCTCCCTAGTGTACCCCTAAATTTAGGAGTGATGTTGTCTTAAAACAATATTCCAAATCCCCACTCAGATTCTAGACGTTATACAAAGATTAAACAAAGAAAAATAGTGATTATTACAGGTAAAAGTACCTGAAGAATGTTATAAAGTGGCAAAGAAGATTAAAATCAATTTTATTAGAATAATATGGAAATAATCCCATAATGGAGCCCCATATTTTTTTTGACGCATTATTAATACATTATATAGCACCAAATACAGTTTACACCCCCCAGAATAAGAATAAATAAATTAAAATATTCTAAATTACTTTAAATAGCCTTAAAAGATTAATTCAACGTATTTTTAGATTATCCCGCGAAGTAACTACGGAGGTGTTATATCAATGCAACAGCCATGATTTTCAATGAAGAATTGATCATACTAACCTGGAGAATGATTAGTATAAATAATGATAATAATAAGGAATACGAAAGATGGAGAGCGCTATAAAGGTGTGATTAGGCTAATAATGATGATATTTCACAGAAATAAATATATACTTGATAAATTCCCTTGATTAAAAAAATCAATGATTCATGAGTCTCCTACAACAAAACTTATATTTATATTCCATTGATTTTAAAGTCATTTACATGATAATAGAGAAGCTGAAAAGGGCAGTGCAAATTTTGGAAGACTCACCTGAATTTGCACATCTAATCCCCGAGGTCCGGAGTAACATTGTAATGGCACGGGAGAATGCTCAAGGCACAGAAGATGTTGCAGGGATCCCTGGACGTATAACAGCAGTTAAAGGTAGCCCCCTGGCTGTTTCCAAGCCTGATTTCGGTGCTTCATCACATATGGCCCGTCTGGTTTTAAGTGTAATGAAACATGAACCTGGAAAGCGCAGCGCCCTGAACATTAAATATCATCCAGATCTAATTGAAACCTGCCAAAAATTGGGTTTAAGGGTTTCCAGCTATGATCGAAATCAGGAACCATCAGAAGTAGAGGAAAAAGAGGGTAACTCCATATCATGGGGGGTTGAAGTGGCTGTGGAAAATTTAGGTGCGGTTCCAGATGTTATCTTCCACAAAGGTGCCTGGGGAAAAGAGCCCATGATTGTACTGGTGGGAGCCCAACCTGAAGAACTAGCGGATATGGCTGTGTGCCTAGCTAAGCTATTTCTGGCCAGTGAGAGTAAAATGTATAAATAATAAAATACTGATTCATAAAAACCATTAAAAATTTTAAATCATCCATTGCTAGAATTAGCATATCAAACACCATTAAAGGTGCCATTTTAAAACCTTAAAGTGGAGAGTCCAATTAGAATAAGAAGTTATTATAATAACAATTACAATATATAATAGAAAAATGACTAATTGATGGATGAATTATCCAAATCATTGCCAGTTAATAATAACAAGTTAGTTAAAAGAAAATTATCATGTTTGGTGCCAATTCGCACCTATCTATTTATGATTATATGAATATTTGAGGGACTACAATGCATTATAAGATGTATGACGAGATGATGGAGCAACCTCGCTCTTTAAAAGACACCATGGAAATGGAAAAATCTCACATGAAAGAAATAAGTGAGAAATTTCAGGAATTCGACAAGATATATTTGGTAGGATGTGGAAGCTCCCTTTCAACATGTTTTTCATCTAAAGATGCCATGAACATCGTTTCAAACAGGGATCTGGAGGTTTTCACCGGTTACGAATTCTTTTACCATAAAAAACTCCGGGAAAAAAATGCAGGAGTAATCTTAACATCCCAATCAGGAGAAACCGCCGACACCCTGGCAGCACTCCGAAGAGCACAGGATGAAGGAATGTACACCGTATCCATCATAAACGAATCAGAAAGCACCATGATGCAGGAGTCTGATGACGTTGTATTAACCCGGTGTGGCAGAGAAACGGCCATACTAGGAACCAAAACCTACATGACTCAATTAATGTGCCTATACCAGACACTATTCACCCTGGAAGACTCATCTGAAGCTAAAAATGTCCTTAAAGACCTGAAAAAAATCCCAAATATTACCCAGGACCTTCTAAAAAATAGTGAAGAAGATAACAAAACCCTTGCACAACAATACGCAGATTATGACATTTTCTATTGCATGGGAAGCGGTCCCAACTATGGATTATCCTACAAACTGGCCATGACCATGTTCATGGAAGGAGCACTTAAACACGCCTGCCCATTATATTCTGGGGAATTCCGCCACGGACTTATCGAGCGTGTGGAAAAAAACATCCCAGTAATATTCCTAGACGCTGATTACCCTGGAGATGAGTTCACCCGCAAATCAATAGAATTCTCTCGGAAAATCGGGGCCAAAAACATAATCTACAAAATGCAGGATTACACCGACATCAACCCTTTACTGGCACCATTCGTACTGGTAGTGCCCCTGGAATGGTTCATCTATTACCTAGCTCACTACAACAACGAAGATCCTGGAAGAACCCGGCACATTGGGAAGGTTCGGTACTAAACAATTGACTTTGACTATCTTCCCCGTTAATAAACTTTAAATTAGATGGCCATATTAATTAAAGGCCAAATTATACTTATTCTTATTTTTTAGAATAATCCTGATTAAAACAGACCAATTAAAGATATTAAATTTCGGGTTTAGAAATATCTTTATAATAGGGTATTAAAATCAAATAAAGATTAAATTTGGATTTGATTAAAAATAGAATTTAAATATTGTGTAAATTTTAAGGATGACTACTGTATAGGATACTACTGTCTAAATTAAGAATCTGGTAGAGTACAGTCTGATTAATTAATTTTCAAAAATAAAAAATTTCTGGGAAAAATATTTATTATCCCAGATTTATTATTTTTATCCCCAGTTTTATTTGATCTCTAATTTATGGGTTTCTGCAATCTTTTTGGGAAGTTTTATGGTAAGAATTGCTTCCTCAAAATTGGCATTGGCCTTTTTGATCTTGATTTCTGCTGGTAATTTAATGGTACGGGTAACTTCACCAGAACCTCTTTCCCTTTTTACGTAATTTACCCCTTCATCTTCCATTCCTACCGGGAAAGTGACGGTGATGGTTACTGAATCACTGGTAACATCCACAGATAAAGATTCCTTTTCAACTCCTGGAAGGTCTGCTATGAGTATGAACTCATCAGGAGTCTCAACGAGGTCCAGGTAAGGTGTGGTTGGTGCAGTGTAATCAGTTATGGTTTTCCCCAGATCTTCCTGTTTCTCACGCAGCGTTTTAAGAACATCATTAACCATCTTTTCTGCAGTGGTTCGTAATTCTTCTGTTTTTTCAGATGCACTTTCCCTGAATTCTTTACCTTTATCAGAGACTGTGTCTTTAGCTTCAGTAGCTTTAACTTTAACTTCCTCCCCTTTCTCGGAAACAGAATCCTTAACCTCGGAAGCTTTAACTTTAACTTCCTCCCCTTTCTCGGAAACAGAATCTTTAACTTCGGAAGCTTTGGATATAATTTCTTCTTTGGTGTCTTTGCCTTTGGGTTCTAGTTTTGTTTTCTTTTCATCCATAGAAATCCCTCACATACCCTAAAATATCCAAATATACAGGGAGATTCACTAATTATATAAGTTGAGAATTTAACCCAATTAAAGAAATTAACGTTACACTAACGTTCCAGAGAAAATTAATCTCCCTGGTTAATCTTATTTTCTCTGTTGAATTCCTCTAATTTTTTGATTATCTCTGATATGCCACTACCTTCAGATGCAGCGACCATCAGGGGCTCATCCTCAGTATTAATATGTTCTTCAATGTACTTAATGTTTTCTTCATCATCGGCCAGGTCCATTTTATTGAAGATGGAAAGAACTGGAGTTTTCCTGAAGATCTTGTTTATCTCCCAGTACAGATTCACCTGGTTTTCCACAGGGTACCCGGAGGTTTGGGATGGGTCAAATATGAAAAGGATGAGATCTGCCAGGTGCTCCAGAGCTACCATGGCGTTAAGTTCTATCTGGTTCATCTCATCCACCGGCCGGTCCAGAAGACCGGGGGTGTCAATGATCTGGTATTTCTGCCAGCGACGTTCGAAGTGTCCAATCTGAATCCCCTTAGTGGTGAAAGGGTAATCAGCTACTTCTGGTTCGGCATTGGTGATCTGTCGTAAGAGGGTGGATTTTCCCACATTGGGGAACCCGGCAATTACCGCAGTGGTGGCTTCAGTATCCACGGTAGGCACGTTACGCAGTTTCTGTTTGGCGTAGTTTAAAAAGTCAAGTTCATCATCAATACGCTTAATCACTGATGATATCCTGCCAAAAGCGGCTTTTCTCACGCTTGCCGCATTTTCAGGTGGTGATCTTCTTATTTTGAAGGTATATTGATTTTGAAGTTTTTCTATAACTCCGTTAGCCCAGTTCAATGCCCCCAGTGATCTTTTAAGGTCATCAACACCCACGGCCACGTCAATGTAGTCCTGGTAGAACATGGGTAGTTCTTCCACGTGGGGTGTTTTCTCCAGGATTTCTTCAAAGGTGTCTTTAATCACCTGGCAGGCAGTCTGGACCCGGACCTCTTCTATTCGTTTTGATTTATGCTGGCGGTGGATCTTGGATGTTCGGACCTTGGCTGCAGCTTTTTTAGCCCGACGGAATGCCTTGTCAATGACTTCCTCGGAGGTTGGTATGTTGGGTAAAAACATTAAAATCACATTTTTTTCCTTAATTTTGTTAATCCTCAATTTATGAATCTGGAATAGTAGAATGAAGTTATAATCAGTAATGAATCTTTACTTATCTTCTGAAAATTCCTGAAAAAATATTCATATAATCTGAATAATAGTCATAATTATTAAAATATAGTTCTTGCTTTATTTAAATATACTTTATAAATTGGTCTTAATAAAAGAATACCTTTAATTTTTAAAGAATACCATAATTTCAACATTAATTTTTTCCTCAAAAATTAATTATTCTTCAAATATTTGGGATTTGAAACTATATATTTTAACACCTTCCTGGAGCCAGCAATCAGGGGATAAACCTGCCTTCATGCAAGTGTTGGCCAGGAAGTCTTCAATATCCCAGTTCCATTCCACAGGAACCTGGGGAAGTAGGAGGCCCCTGTATATCCCCATTTCAATTATAAGTCCGTCTCTGCCCACTTCTATCTTTTCCATGTACTCGGATGGTTTTTGAACTTCAATTAACTCTGGTTTGGTGAGTACACTGACTTCCACCAGGATTTGGTCAAGTTCTGCTTGGGTGACTGGGGGAAATCGTGGATCTTGTGTGGCTGCACTGACCGCCACTTCCACCACTGCCTGGGCCAGGGGTTTCACTGGTTCCGGGTAACCAATACATCCCCTTAAGTCTCCATTACGATGTAAGGTTACAAATGCTCCCCGGTCCTCCCTTAAGATAGGGTTAACATCATCGGGAACCTGGATGATCTTCCCTTCCCTGACATAGTTTTCAATTGATTTTCTGGCTAACTTTACCAGGAAATCTCCTTCTTCCTCGCTTATCATCAACTGGCACCACCTACTGTGGCCTCGCTTACCCTGGTGTGGGGTCCTCCATCACCCACCGGGGCGGTTTGACCGGCTTTACCACAGAATCCCACCCCTAAATGGAAGTCAGAACCCACTGCATCCACTTTTTGCAGTATCTCCAGAATGTTACCGGAAAGGGAAACATCACGTAGTGGATCTTTAACCTCACCATTTTCAATTAAGAATGATTCAGCAGCGTTGAACTGGAAAACTCCTTTACCAGTATCTACCTGCCCCCCGCGGGATCCTTTAAGGTATATTCCGTGATCTATATCTTCAATTAACTCTTCAAAGTTCATCTGGCCCGGTTTGAGGTAGGTGTTGCTCATGCGTACTATGGGCTGATCCCCCACCCCGGAACGTGCGTTACCACTGGAGTGGATATTGAGTTTGGCTGCGGTTTCCCTGGAGCTTAAAAGGGAGGTCAGGGTACCGTCCGTTACCAGTACGTTTTCACTGGTTTTTATTCCCTCTGCATCGTAGGCATAGTAACCAAAGGCATCCATACTTGCATCATCAACAATAGTAACCAGTGGAGAGCCAATAGGTGTTCCCATTTTATCCTTTAAAATGGAGTCATTCTGCAGTATCAGATCAGCCTCTGAAGCATGGCCCACTGCTTCGTGGATGAAGACTCCGGTTAATTCTGGGTCCATAATTATGGGATAACGTCCAGATGGTGGTAGGTTGGCATCCAGTAACCTAACTGCCTTTGAAGCGGCAGTTCTTCCCATAAGTTCCAGATCTTCCTTTTCAATAACTTCAAAACCCCGGGCCCCACCAGTACTCTTGTGTCCGAATTGTATGCCATTTTCGGAGGCGGCAACTGCGTTTAAAAACAGGGCCACCCGGTTTTCTTCCATGGTAATGGATGTTCCATCTGAGTTTAAGAATAAACTGGTTCCCTCCGCATCCACGTAGTTAACAGTGGTGCTCACCACTTTATCCAGGTTAGCAGCCTGTTCCACCTCGGTCATCACCATCTTCTTATCTTCCAGAGATACATCCGATAGTTTGATGCGGGCATTGGATGGTACTTTATCGGTTTTTATTTCGGCAGGTGCCAGTTCCACATCACTGGATAGGGCACTGGCCAGTTTTAATGCAGATTCAGCCACGCGGTCCAGGCGGTCCAGTTGAGTGGTGTAGGAGAATCCCCATGCACCCTGCTTCAATACCCGGATGCAGGCTCCAAGATCACAACCTGATCTGATTTCCTGGATTTTCCCATCCTTCATAACAATGACTGTGTTTTGACTTTCACTGACCCGTATATCGGCATAGTCAACATGTTTTTCCACTGATTCCAGTGTTTTTCCTAGTAAGTCAAGATCAAGCTCTGATTTCATGTTATCTCCACTTATAATATGATCTTCATGACATATAATTCTACAGATTAATAAATTCAGACCCCTACTAATTTCAGGAGGTTAAGAATTAATTAGTATCTAAACACAAAATATTCTAACCACAGAATAATTGAATTGATTACTTCTATAAGATTATTGATTTATTAGTTCTGATGACAGATTATGATTTATAGTAAAATTATGATTATATTAGAAATCTTATCGATCCCAGAAGATTTTTATCTTGAAGTTCAGTTATAATCTCCGAAAAATAAATATATAATGTGCGGGTTAAATAGCTTAGAAATCATTAATATTATTATTTCTTTCCTATCACAGGATTATTATTACAAAAAAGCACCGGATGTGAAAAGAGTGAAGACCATAGAGGAAATAAACCAAAAAATTAAAGACGGGGACGCAGTAGTGGTTACTGCGGGTGAGATGACCCGTATAGTGCAGGAAAATGGTGCAGGAGAAGCTGCAAGAGAGGTGGATGTTGTTACCACCGGAACATTCGGTGCTATGTGTTCCTCTGGCGCATTTTTCAACTTTGGACATTCAGATCCACCCATTAAGATGAGTCGCACCTACCTGAATGGTGTAGAAGCCTACTCTGGTCTGGCTGCTGTGGACGCCTATCTTGGAGCCACACAGCCACACCGTAACCCAGATATAGGTTTGGATTATGGAGGTGCCCATTTGCTGGAGGATCTTATCAGGGGTAAAGAGGTTGAACTGGTGGCAGAGGCCTACGGAACTGATTGTTATCCCCGTACTGATGTTCATACATTCCTCAGTCTGGAAGACCTTAACCAGGCAGTGATGGTTAACCCCAGAAACTGTTACCAGAACTACGCTGCAGCTACCAACTCCACTGAGGAAACCCTTTACACTTACATGGGCACTCTCCTACCCCAGATGGGTAATGTGAGTTTTTCCAGTGCCGGGGAACTCAGCCCTCTCCTAAATGATCCCTTCTTCCAGACCATTGGAATGGGCACCAGGATATTCCTGTGCGGAAGTCAGGGTTATATCATAGGTGAGGGAACCCAACACGCCACAGAGGGGGAACGGAAAAACGGTGTTCCTGTAGATTCATCCGGGACACTGATGCTCAAGGGTGATATGAAGAAGATGGATGCAGAGTATGTCCGGGGAGCTACCATGCACAAGTACGGGCCCACCCTATATGTGGGTGCCGGTATCCCCATTCCAGTTTTAAATGAGGATATTGCACAGCGAACTGGTGTCAGTGATCAGGATATATCATGCAATATTTATGATTACGGTGTTCCTCGCCGGAGCCGCCCTGCAGTGAGGGAAACCAACTATCAGGAGCTTAGAACCGGGAAGATTGAAATCAATGGTAATGAAGTGCAAACATCCCCACTTTCCTCCTTCAAAAAGGCATTGCAGGTGGCTAAAGAGCTTAAAAAATGGATTGATAGGGGTGAATTCTTTTTAACCAGTCCGGTTAAAAGTCTCCCCTCATCAGGATGCACAGTGAAACCCTTACAGATTAAACGACCATCCATTATGGTACGGGATCTGAAAATCAAACCAGTAATCACTGCCCGGGCAGAAGAAGCCATTTCTGGTGTGGCCCGGAAGATGGTGGATAACAACGTCAACCATTTGCCAGTGGTGGACCATGCAGACCGGCTCATGGGTATTGTGACTAGCTGGGATATTGCCCATGCTGTGGCCAAGGACAGTCGAAAACTCACCGAGGTAATGACCAAGAAGGTGATTGTGGCCATGGAAGATGAGCCAGTGGAGTTAATTGCCCGGCGCATTGATAAACACGAAATATCAGGTGTGCCCATAGTTGACCGGGAAAACCGGGTTAAGGGTATGATTACTGCTGAGGATATTTCCAGACTAATTTGTTCCCAGAATAACAAGGAAGGTGGTTCTAAATGAAAGCCTGGCTTAAATTCTCCCCTACTATCGTGAATAAAACTGTGATTTCAGATCTCATCAAAAACTACGATGTGACCTTCAACATCCACAAGGCTAATATCACCCCTAAGGGTGGTAAGATGCTCATTGAAATCAGTGGCAGTGAAGCGGAAGAAGGAATAAAGTACATGGAAAAGGAGGGCATCCAGCTTAACCCCATTAAAAAAGTGGTTAAAAAGGATGAGGATAAATGTATGGATTGTGGCGAATGCATCAGCCTCTGTCCAGTGGAAGCCATTAAAATGGGGGAAGATTGGACTGTGGAACTGGATAACCAGAAATGTATTGGCTGCGGATTCTGCACAACTTCCTGCCCTACCAAGGCCATTAAGATTGCTGATTAATAAACCAATAATACCTCATTCTTTTTTTAAGTCAGTATCTTCTTTTTTATTACTTCTAAAATCTGAGTTTAGAACTCATCAATTAATTTAAAAGCTATTTAAGAATTTTAAAGCCTTTAATGTGTTAACCAGCCAATGTTATTTTAAGAATCCCATGTCCTAATTTGAAATTTAAAATCATCTGAATGTTTAAATTAAAAAGCCCAATTTTAATGGATGATAATGGTTTTGAAGATATAAATTGATATTATGTAACACCTACCACCAGATAGCCATCCTCCGGTGATTATACACTTATCCTTAAGGGTTTTTAGATCAATACAATTATATCATTGAAAATATGAATAAAAAAAAGGTGAATATTAATGTTTAAAATGCAAAGCGATTTCACGTATTTAATGCCTGTACATTTTGGTGGGGGTAAGTTCGACTCGGAGACTAAAATCATCCAGAAGGCAACATCTCTGGCCATCAGTTACGAGACTGACCAGAAACTTCTTGAAAATTACATTCCAGAAGGGTTTGAGTTACTGGCACCGGAAGTTCAGGTTGTTTTCAGTAAATTTACTGAGATAAATTGGTTGCACGGGGGGCAATACAATCTGATTAACGTGGCAGCGCCGGTTCATTTCCAGGGAGAAAAGGATGAACTGGACGGGTCCTACACCCTGGTGGTCTGGGAGAATAAAACTGCTCCCATACTGGGGGGAAGGGAACAGACTGGAATTCCAAAGATATTTGCGGATATTGAAGACCTGCATGTTTTAAAACCTAACTATGCCACCACCGTGAGTTACGAGGGTAACACTTTCTTGAACATGGATTTTGAAGAAGAAGGAGATATATCTGGGGATGACTTGGAAAATTTGAAATCCGCATTCATATCCCAAAACACCCTTGGATGGAGATACATTCCCAAGGTTGGAGCCCCTGGGGCAGAATTAAGCCAGTTTGTACTGTATCCTCAGGGTGTTGAAGTGGAAAGAGCACAGGCTGGTAAGGGTAGTCTTAAATGGACTGAAATGACACCCATGCAAAACCCCAATCAGTACTGGATTATTAACAGTCTAGCGGCCTTGCCCATTAAAAAGGTAACCCAGAGTATCATGATAGAAGGAAAAGCCATACTTCGTGCCATGGGAGCCAGAGTAATTGAATGAGACCCGAAGTTGAAATAGGAATGGGAAGAATAAATCTTGTGAATAAATCTGGTAATAGAGAAATGAAACTGTCATACAAAACGTGTGAAAGAGATGGACTAAAAGATAGAATGGAGTTGATGATATGAGTAATTCTGAGTACTATCAGGATAAAGTATGTATTGTGACCGGTGCAAATTCTGGTATTGGATATGCTTTGAGTGAGGAACTCTTAAAAAGAGGGGCAATAGTTTACATGGCAGGACGTAACCCGGAAAAGGTTTCGGAAGCCGCTGAGCAATTATCAGAATATGATGATCGGGTGCATACCATTATCGTAGACGTTACTGTCCAGGAACAGGTAGAAAATGCCATTAATGGCACTGTAGAGGAAGCTGGCAGGCTGGACTTTTTATTCAACAATGCTGGAGTCGGGGGAACCCTGCAATTTGAGACTGCCACCATGGATGACTGGAAGAATATCATTGATGTTAATCTATGGAGTGTTATTTACGGTGTTCACGCTGCGGTACCCATCATGCTTGAACAGGGCTCTGGTCATATCATCAATACCAGTTCTATTGCCGGTATAGTCCCACCACCATTCCAGGCATTATACTCCCTTACCAAATACGGGGTTACTGGCCTCACCGAATGTTTAAGATACGAGTATGCGGAAAAGGGCCTTCACTTTTCAACCATCTGTCCGGCCAACATTGCCACTCCCATCTTTAAAAAATCAATTGATGGCACCACCCATGATGAGTTGAAGATCCCTGATGATGCTTATCCAGTTGATAAAGCAGCAAAACTTATCCTTGACCGCGTGGCAGAGCAGAAGGGTATCATCATCATTCCTGAAGAACCCTACACTGATCAGTGGCATAGATATATCCTGGGAGATAAGGAAATGGAAGAGGTTATGATGCAAATGGCACGTGATCGTAGGGCTGCCTATGAAAAAGGTGGAAATTATTACTGATCATTGCTTAACCAGATATTTTATTTAGTTCAAATTATATGTTAGGAGGATATTTCCTTTGCCAGCATCTAGGAAACCTAATTACATGAAAATGCGTGAAGAAACTGATCTCTCCTTAGAAGTTATCATACTGCTGATTCTGGGAGTATTCATGTTCCTCTTTGGCATTCTTCTTTTTAGAATACACACCGGAGAACTGCCTTACAACCCGGACAGTACTTACGGGCTCTTCTTGGTCATCGTTTCCTTCCAGATAATTACTATGGGGAAAACACCCTTCGGTGATCTCCGCAGATCATGGCTGCTCGTCATTGTTGGGATCTGTGCTGCTATCCTGGGAATGGTTGCCTGTTACATCCCCGGAACACTTAGCTGGCTGGTCCGCGTGCTGGTGGGTGTTTTACTTTTGGCAGGAGGAATATCCCTCCTATTACAACTATTTTTTTCTGAAGAAAAAGCCAGAATCTGGATGAAAGTCCCCGGAGCATTACGACACCTTACCATTGCCTGTGGCCTGATATACACGATCACCATTATCTCTGGACTGATAACACTCTTTCCAATGATTAAAAATGATCCACAGACTGGAATAGTGTTAATTGCCTATGGAATCAGTTTCTTCTACCTATCATGGTGTATTCATAAGGTGTCTAGAGTTTATCCCGAGGAAACCTGTGGGTTAAAAAAAGAATCTGGAAGTCGTTTTAAGTTTTTACAGGAGGCTTCTATCCCTTTATCACTGGCCGTACTGATCATGTTAGGGGTTCTCCTAAGCCTCCTGGGATTCCTGCTTTTCCCGGTTAATATGGGTTTGCTTCCATTTTCTCCCGATGGTCAGCTGGGCCTACTCCTGGTGGTCATGGCTATCCAGATGATGGCTCTGGGAGACACTCCCATGGGTCAGTTCAAACGCTCCTGGTTAATGATCATTATCGGAATTGTATTTGCTTCCCTGGGAATTTTCTCCTGCATTGTGCCGGGAATTCTCACTGGACTGGTTCAGATGCTTATCGGGGTTTTGAACATACTGGGCGGAGGCATACTACTCCTTAAACGGTTCATTCCCCTAGTGCAGGGAATGAGGAATCCTCCTGCAGAACCAGTGCATGTTCCCCCGGTTATGCGTAAACTGATGATCACCCAGACCGTGTTAAATGTGGTCTCCATTGCCTTTGGTTTATCCATGCTCACACCGGGCCTCATTCCAGCCATGATTGTTCCGGTAATCCTCATCATCAACGGAATACTCCTTTTACTATTAGGATATATCCTGCAGCAGATAACCCGGATTGGAGAAATTGGAGGGCAAACAACAGAAAATCCAAGCGAATAACAATAGATTGTTAAATAAACTGTTTAGAGAATATTTTTTTTCATTTATTCCCCATTTATATATTTTTTTTATGAAAAAAACCGTTTTTAGACTTATTATGAATCTGAAAACTTTGAAATGAGCCTGTAAATCAAACTCTGATCATGGTAAATCGCCTTTTGGGGGCACATTTCCATACAACACAGGCAGTTGATACATTTCTCATAATCAAATTCAGGGATGTAAGCCCGCTGATCCTTAGTTAAAGTTCCTGATTTTTTAAGGGCATGGGTGGGGCAGCTTCCCTGACATTTCAGGCATTGGTTGCATTTTTCAGAGTCAATGGCTGGTCTGACCCACCAGAACTTCATCAGACCCCTGGCCAGAGGGCCGGGGATCATTTCCAGTGTGGAAGACAGTTTTGGTGGCCATTTAAAATTATCAATAACCGGTGCCACTCCTATGATGTTTATCTTATCTATATCCACTTCCCCCAACCCTTGTTCATAGGCAATGCGGTTGGTGGGTACCTCCAGTGGGTTGCGTCCCAGTTTATGGGTGATGAAACTGTCCAGAGCCACCCCATCCTCACCCGCCAGAATCATACCCAGTTTCCGGGGATCACCTGATGAAGGTCCGGAACCTTCCATTCCCACCACACCATCCACAATATGCAGGCAGGGCTGGTTCACTGCAAAAATATCCACCACCCTTTCAGCGAACTGGGATGGTTGTGGGGACTGTTTATGGTATTCCACCTTGGTGAATCCTGGTACCGTGCCGTAAAGGTTTTTAATTGCACACGTGAAGGTGGTGAGGCTGTGGGTTTTGATCTTGGGAAGGTTGATCACTAGATCAGCATCCAGAACTGGTTTGGCTATGTGGTAATCACGGCCATTCCTGGTTTTACGGTAACTCCCAGCAGTTTCAAAGTTCACCAGTTCCACATCCAACCTCCCGCATACATCACTAAGGCCCGTAATATTCCAGTACTTCTCTAAACCCCTATCAAAAGCCCCAGGACTGTCCCCTACCTGAGGTATTCCTCCAGCATCCCTTACCAGGTTGATTACTGCTTCCACCAGGACCGGGTGGGTGGTTATGTATTCTTCCGGAGGTTTAGCCTGGAGCAGGTTGGGTTTAAGGAGTACAGTGTCCCCGGGATTGATGTATGATTGAAGACCACCAAGGGCATCCATACAAGTTTTGACGGCACTTTGTACGTCATTTAAAGAATAATATTGGCATTTAGCCACCGCAACTTCTGATTTTTCCACCATGAATAATACCCTCTATGTTTTTGAAGAATAGGGGTTATTGTAACTAAAGATTCAACTTTTGAGATGTTATATTCAATACTCGAATCAAATACTTACTTGAATTAAAAGATTCGATTAACGATAAACTTATAATATTAAAATTTTGGCTAAAAAAGGGATAATAAATAGATTAATCACTCTTAAAGATGTTTTAAAAGCTTTCTCCGGGCTTCTCCAATGGTTAAAGGATATGGTTTGTCAAAGGGGAGTTCATCCTTTTTTTGGAGTATTTCCATGAGATGTGCAATCCGAGGTAGGCGGAGATTGGCCTTTCTGATGGTTTCCACATCACCAAAGACATCTTGTGGTGTTCCCTCCTTAATTATATGACCATCACTGATTATGTAAACCTGGGATGCGTAAAGAGGAACCAAGTCAACATCGTGGGTGGATATTACAATAGTCATTCCTTCCTGATTGAGCTGGTGCAGGATGTGCAGGATCTGGGAGGCTCCCTTGGGATCCAGGCCACTGGTGGGTTCATCCAGGACCATTATCCCTGGACGCATGGCCAGTATACCGGCAATGGCCACCCTTTTCTTTTGCCCTCCACTCAAATGGTGTGGTGGTTTCCTCTCGAACCCGGCCATTCCCACCCTTTCCAGGGATTCAGTTACTCTTTTTTCCACTTCATCCTGTTCGAGTCCAATGTTCAGTGGTCCGAAAGCCACGTCTTCGGCAACTGTAGGTGCGAAGAGCTGGTCATCCGGGTTCTGGAACACAATACCCACTTTCTGCCGGACATTCATGATAGCCTTCTTATTGTAGTTGAGGGGAACTTCCTCCACCATAATTTTGCCGGATGATGGTCTTAAAATTCCGTTAAAATGTAAAAAGAGGGTGGATTTACCGGCCCCGTTAGGACCCAGTAAGGCTACTATTTCACCTTTAGATGCATGGAAGTTCACATCTTTAAGGGCTGGTGTGCCATCGGGATATTTATAACTCACTTCTTTAGTTTCTAGGACGTTCATTGGATTCACTCAAATACCTATTACTCATTAAAGATATAAAATTGTTCTTCACACTATTCTTTATCAAATAAGAAGATTATCTAAGTTACTGTACCAATATGGGAGTATTGGAATTATTTAAAAAAGGAACTATTTGAAGATTATTCCCACCATTATTTCAACATAAAAAACAGGTTTTCACCATAAAAAAAGTTTTTTGGAATAGATTATATCTAAATTATTCTCATGTTCCAGGTGAAATATACGCCAATAAGCAGGAACACTTCAAAAGAAACCAGTAATGCCAGATTGAGGATTCCTATGCTTCGTATGCTTTCCGGTGGTTTAAGTGTTCTCATGGAACCATTGTAACCCCTTGATTCCATGGCAATATGGGCCTGTTCACCCTTAACCCAGGTTCTTATGAACAGGTTGCTCCCCAACATCCCCAGGGATTTGAAGGATTTCCGGTAGGATGAATAGCCTAAACGTGTTTCCTGGGCGTGGTACATGTTAATACCCTCATCAAGGAATAGGAATATGTAACGGTACATTAACATGGCTATTTCTGTGACTATCTGTGGGATCCGGAAGCGTTCCAGTTCACTGAAAAGTTCAGTCATGGGTATGGTTAGGGCTAAAAAGGCCATGCAGGTGAAACCACCCATTACACGGGAAAAAACCAATAGTCCCAGGTTGAAACCATCCTCGGTAACTGCCAGGTTGAATATTCCCAGATCCAGTATATGAGCACCCACTCCAAAAAATAGGGACATGAAAATGAAAGATAAAAATCCAAAAGTGAAGGGTATGGCTAAAAATTTAAGATAGAACTTCCAGGGGATTTTAGCCTGGAAGATGATTAAAGCAGACATGAGGAAAGTTACCAGTAAAGGTACTGCGGGTGATGTTGATATCAGGCTCACTAGCATGGTTGAAATTGCAAACAAAACCTTAAAGAAGGTATTCATATCTTTAAGGCCATTGGAATGTGCGTAGTTATCCAGTGTGTTTTCAAACATTTCCAGTTTCACCTGTAATTTATCAACGAACCAAAGTTTACTTTAGACATGTTCAATTTTTCTTTAACATATCTTATATTTTACTTTATATATATTCTAGTTTACTTTAGTCCATTTTCACATCACACAGTAAATACCTTCACCAGGTTTACTTAATTTTCATGTTTCAAATCAGATTTGGACTCTGCTTTAATTTCTTTTTCGATTCTCTTACGCTCTTTAGCTTGACCCTGGAAGTACCCCAGGATATAACCAATTATTATAGCCCCTATGGCTGCTTGAAGTGCAAAAAGGAGGCTTTCAATTTCACCACTGGGTGGTTCCCAGAAAGAGTTGAACCATGGTTCGTATCCAGTTTCTTCCACTACAGTACCGGCAGAAGTGTCAGCCCCACCGAAGTAACCCTCATCTTCACCCATCCCACTGTACATGGCCAGAGGGAGAATTGCAATTATGGCAACCAGGGCCAGTAAGACGATGTAGTATTTACTATCCATTTAGACCACCGCCTGCACTTTTTCCTTTATTTTAGGACCAATTACTTTCAAGTTCTCCAGGATATCCGGTCGAAGTTTCATGATGTAATCGAATATCACCACAGTTAACAGCCCTTCAGCTATGGCCAGTGGTATCTGAGTGATGGCGAAGATCCACATGAAGTTGTTGAAAGCCACTGCAAAACTGGGTACAGGGAATGCCAGGGATAGCTGGATGGCTGTGGTTACATAGGTCATGAGATCAGCCAGGGATGCTGCCAGGAACACACCGATGAGTGGAGACCATCCTGCTTTCTGTACACCTTTATAAACCAACCAGGCCACCATTGGCCCTACAATTCCCATGGAGAATATGTTAGCACCTAAAGTGGTGAGACCACCGTGAGCCAGAAGCAGGGCCTGGAAAACCAGGACTATAGCTCCCAAAACACTGGCTACAGCCGGTCCAAAGAGAACTGCCCCTAAACCAGTACCAGTGGGATGAGAACAACTACCAGTTACTGAAGGTAGTTTTAACGATGATAAAACAAAAACAAATGCTCCTGAAACTGCCAATAATGGTTTTGATTCTGGATGTTTATCAGTTATCTTTTTGATTTGTACTACTCCATAAGCCACCACTGGCAGGGATATTATGTACCATAACAGGCACCATTGCCAGGGCAGGAAACCTTCCATAATATGCATTTAAATCCTCCTTTATTCCTAACATTAGTTTACATTTGAAGGAATTTTCCAATTATAGGATTATATTCCCCAATCATAATCTTTTTTAATTCAAGACAGGTGAAGAGTATTGAGTTAGTAACATCGTATAATACAAACACTATCCACAATACCTTCTACTAGTTCACTTTAGAATAAGCCCTTTATAAACTTTTCACTTTTAGTTTAAAAAAAATCAGGAAAAATTGATATTTTAGTGTTGTGCTGGAAGTCCCCCCAATAGATCACCATTAAAACCTAAACATCACCATTAAAAAAATAGACAGAATGCACTTAAACTAAGTTTCATTTAAAAAAGAGTTCATTATAAAAAAAATATCCAGTTTAGAGATAACTTGAGTATCATTTAACCGGGAAAAAATAGTTTCTAATTGATGATCCCAAGTTCATCTGATAAAAATTGGGGGGGCGTGTAGTGTAAAACACACCACACATTAACTAGATTCCCATTTATCATTTAAATGAATTGTCCCAAATTTGTCCCAATTTAAACCAAATTCATTCACAAATTGAGGGAAATATCACAATGCACTCCCTAAACGAATTAATACATTAATAAGATAAATTTTCACCATGAAATGAAATACTGAGTATTACTCGTGTAATTAATAAAATTAGATTAATATTTTTTCATAAAATCTTTTTGAGAAAAATTTTACATGATGAAAAAAATGATTTAAATATAAAAATTATTGACCCATATAAAATCAGGAGGTTGCCTGAAACCAGATAAAGGTAAAAAGAGTTGATAAATTGAAATAGAATTTAAGAAAAAATAATTCGAAAAGGGAATAAAATCAGATTAATATTCCCTTAAAAAAAATATTTCGAAGATTGTTCAAATAAGGTAATGACCTTATTCTACTACTTCTGCGAAACCGAAGTTCCTGCGTACGGAGTTAATTCTGATTTTAACTTCGTCACCGACTTTGGCTCCTGAAACAAAGACAACAAACCCTTCAATACGGGTAATGCCGTCACCATCTCTACCTAAATCTTCAATTTTAACATCGTATTCTTCCCCTTCACTGATGGGGGAGGAATTTTCCCTTTCATCTCTTCCGTAATTACTTCCGAACATATATATTCACTTCCAAATAATTGCCTTAAATGGCTCTAAAAATGTGAATTCTTAAAAAACTAATAAAACTGATTTTTATTTCGCTTCAAGAATTACTTCATTGTATCTATTCTACTATTTCAGCAAAACCGAAGTTTCTCCTAACAGAGTTAACTTTGATTTTAACTTCATCTCCAACTTTAGCTCCTGAAACGAAAACTACAAACCCTTCAATACGGGTAATGCCGTCACCATCTCTACCTAAATCTTCAATTTTAACATCGTATTCTTCCCCTTCACTGATGGGGGAGGAATTTTCCCTTTCATCTCTTCCGTAACTATTTCCGAACATTTATTCACTTCCAAATTTGCCATTAAGAATGGCTGTCTTTAATATTGATTTGGGGACTTATAAAGGTATGTTTAATTTCAAAGCCATTTTGACTAATTTTTCAGTAAGTCATGGTAATTTGGGGTAGACTGAATACTAACATTAGGAATGAAATAACCAATAAATGATTCTGCACCTACCATGAATAAACAGTTCCCCATAGTCAGGTTACTTACATTGAAAATCATTACCCCCTAGCGGATTATTTCATAAAGATCTCTGTAAAATTTAATTTGTAGAATTTACTGAATTTAAAAAATTTGCAAAATTAATTTAAAGATCAAAAACATACTACCCCCATGGAGGTTAAAAACAAAATCATCCTGGCCCTGGATGTTCCCACCACTAGAAAAGCCATAGAAATAATGGATAATATTTCAGATAACCTGAACACAGTTAAGATTGGTTATCCCCTGGTCTTAGCTGAAGGATTGGAATCTGTAACCCGGATTAAAGAAGAGTATGGTTGTAGGGTGATCTGTGACTTTAAAGTGGCGGACATACCAGCCACCAATGAGAAGATTGCTGATGCGACATTCAAGGCTGGTGCCGATGCCCTTATCGTACATGGATTTGTAGGGGAGGACAGTGCAGCCAGCTGTCTTGAAACTGCCACCAAACACGGTGGGGAGATCTTTCTACTCACTGAAATGTCACATCCCGGTGCAGCCCAGTTCCTGCAACCAGTTTCCATGGACATAGCCCGCATGGGTGTAAAGATGGGTATCCATAACTATGTTGGTCCTTCTACCCGTCTGGACCGTCTGGAGAAAATAAGAAATATCATTGGTGAAGACTCATTCCTCATATCCCCTGGTGTGGGTGTGCAAGGAGGAGATCCCCAGGATACTCTGGAATTTGCCAACGCAATTATTGTGGGCCGGAGCATATACCTAGCCAATGACCCCGTAAATGCCCTTAATTCCATCATAGATTCTATTGAACTTTAAACCAGCCAGTTCATAGGAGAGATCGAATAGTATGAAGTAGATGAAGGTTACTGGCTGGAATCCCTGAAACTGGACAGGGTAAAATGCCCCCAACAGGGCCAAGGCCAGGACCACTATTTTCATGGTGAAACGGTAATTGAAGAATGTTTCCACTATTTTTTTCCCTTTTAAACTTTCCCGGTCATTTCCCACCTCATCCACCCAGGCTGCCAGTGTACAGATTATAAGTGCACCCAGCCCAATGGAAGGTAAACCGAATATGACCAGGATAGCCAGGAAGATCACCAGAGTTACAATGTGGCCCAGTTTATCCACTTTACCCGAGAAGAGTGTTCCCATGAGTATGGCCAGGAATATGGTAGCAGCATCAGGGAAATTCACTGATAGGTATCCGATCCCGGCTACACAGATTAATCCACTGATAACACCTAGTATGGTGTTGTTCTCCGTGTCCAGGGCATCGTCAGAGAATTTCATGAAAAACCCAGATGATGCGTATAGAATTGCCTCTAAAATCATTAAATCTTAAACTCCTTTTTCCTTATTAACCATTTCCAGGGCTCCGGCAACCATCATGGGGAAGATTATGGTGGCATCCCCAATAACTGAGACCAGTCGGGATTCACATTTGGCCTTGGCCCATGATTTGGCTTCTTCTAAGGGTGCTCCTCCCAGGCTTCCTGCTTCACTGCGGTCCAGGGTTACCTGTATAGCTGCATCCACTCCACCGGTTAGTATGTTAGAGGCTAGGGCATAATGTTTGGGGAGTCCCCCTCCCAGTATCACTGCGGCCACCTTCTTGGATCCGAAGACTATGTCCGATAGTTCGTGCATGTCTCCTGCTGCATCCAGGGTTAACTGGTTTTCCTGGGTGAACATCCAAAGCTGCAATCCCAGCATGCAGTCTATAATGCCCGGGGCGTATATGGGGACGTTTTTCTTGTTGGCAGTGTGGATTATGGATTCCAGGTCATCATCCACATGGTTCCCGATCTCGGTGATGAATTCCCGGATGTTCAGTTGATCCCCTTTAACCACAATTTCCCCTAAAATGGCGCTGATCTTCTTTTCGAAGATTTCAAAATCCTCGGATTTGGTGTAAATATCTCCAATACGCCCCATACCCATCTGACAGAGTTCTTCATCGGTTTCATCATGGTCACGGTAGTGTGAACCTCCGAATGATTCTAAAAGGTCGTGGGTGAGGTTGGCGCCGCTGCTTATGAGCACGTCCACGTGTCCGGCGTCTATCAGGTCCCGGATTATTTTTCGGAGACCGCCGGGTACCATGGGTCCGGCAATGCTCAGGAAGATGGTGGTTTCCTCATCACTGATGAGTTCTGCCAGGAGTTTGGTGGCCCGGTAGATTCTGCCTGCTCCGAGAACTCCGCTTTTACCCATTTCCTCCATTAATTGTAGGGTAGTCATTCCTGGTTCTATGTTCATATGTTCAATCTTCAGTTTCTCAGACTTCCTAAATGATTATAAAGTTATTATTGGTTATGAAAACCTTTTCGTGATTTTAATTGTTATAAAAACATTATCAATGATTATGAATTCTTAATTATTATAAAACCCTTTTCATTGATTAAAGGTTGTTATTGGTTGTAAAGACTTTTTAATTGATTATAAATGGAATAAAAATAGATCTAAACCTGTGAAGTAGATCTAATTCAATAATTTGAGAATTGTAAAAATATTTGATTCTCTCTTTAGTTTATTCGACGACTTATTTAAAATTAATTTTTAGTGAGATTCATTAAAACCTTAACCAATTCCAGAGAGAATTCTTAAAAAATCTTTATAAATGTATAGATCAATCATGATAGATTCAGTGATTTAGCTCCAACAAAACATCTCTTGACAGCGAAAATTATCAACATTTATTAAAAAGAATATGGGATTATATTCCAAAGATTTAAAAGAATTATTTTTAAGGTTTTATTTCAATCCAGCGATTTTATCCAGTAGATCAGTGCGGGTGACGATTCCGATCACATTTCCAGGTTTATCCACTACGATTAAGCGGCCGATCTGGTTTTTGTTCATGATTTCAATGGCGTCGGCGATGACCACATCTTCGCTCACAGTGATGGCGTTTTTGGTCATTATATCCACCACTTTCATATCTTCACGGGATTCTGCCAGTGCTTTGCTGATGTCTGAGAGGGTTACCATGCCCATGATTTCCCCATCATCCATTACTGGAGCTCCTTCTATGCCTTTTGTGGATAAAACCCGAGCTGCGTCTCTGATTGTGGTTAATCCATCCAGGGTTATGGGGTTGGGTGTGGCTACTTCCATTACTTTCCTTTTGGGGATGCTGCGGATCCCAGTGGTGTCCAGGAGAAGTATATTGTCCATATCATCCCTTCCAACCACCACACCGTCTACTACCAGTTTATTTACTGGTGTAGGACCCACACGGATTTTATCCCCCAGATCCAGGATTTTAATGTTCCCCACTGCTTTAATGGCGGCTTCACATTCCCCCGGGTGAGGGATACTGGTGAACTCAATTTTAGCCACTGATATATCTTTTACCAGTTTTCCACCTTTATAGATGGGTACCATGCTCTTTTTATCCGTGTCCTGAATGTTTAATGTATGGTAAGCTTTGATAGTTGGTTTGTAGCCTCCCCTAGGTCCGGGTACTCCTTTAACCAACCCCAAACTACGAAGGGACTGCATCTGATTACGGATGGTTCCGGGATTACGGTTCATTATATCCGCTATTTCCTCTCCTTTTACAGACATGCCTTCTGAATTGCGGTATAGGTTTATGAGACTCTGGAGTATTTCTTTCTGAACTGATGTGAGCATTGTAATCACCGGGGGCTAAACACAATATATCAAAGTTTTATTATGCAATCTGATATTAGTTATAATTTACCATTATTTATAATTATCATTATTTGTCACTAATGATTATATATAAATCTTTGGTATTACGCCTTATTTTTTAGTCTTACAAAAGAATAATTGTTAGTCTAAGTAAAAACTTCCGGATTTTCCATATGAATTTTGTTGAAGAAGAAATAAATTGTTAGGAGAGGACTAACCTTTAGTATGTTTTCTTTTGGAGTTATGAAGTAGGGAGAAGGAGTTTTGAGTGGGGGTTTACTCATAATCATTCATTGAATAAAGTTATTAATATAATCAATCTAATCTTTATTCGTATTTTCAAGGGGGAGTTATATGGACAGACTACAAATATTCTTAGCGATTTTTATTCCACTAATTGTTTCTGTATTAGCTTGGACTTTAACCTATATTATACCTTATACTAGTCCCAACTGGCTTTCCAACAGAGTTCTTACCTTCACCAAAAATCAACCCACAGATCCTATTGAAATAGGTATTATTATAAATCAATTTTCAAAATATGATGACTGGAAGCGTTTAACTGCCAATAAAAAAATGAAACAAATGTTCATCCGGAAAATAAGAGAAATTGAAAAAAATAATGAATTAAACTGGTCTGATGCGAAGAAAAATGTATTTAACATACCACTAAGAGATTTTTTTGATAAACTAAACGTATTATTAATTGTTTTGAAGGATGAGGAATACGAAAAAAAACACAACATTAAATTCACATCAGAAGAGGTTAAAGAACATTTCAGTAACAAATTAAATGAATTAGAAGAAAATAAGGAGTCCTATTCTCAAATTTTGGAAAAACAGCCAAATACACTTATTTGGGGCAGATGGTACAGTGGTGAAGATTTTATAGAGATTTACAACAAAGAGAATTATTCACTAAGTTCCGAAGAGTTAGAGTTGATATCTGACCTAAAATACACCATAGTCGATAAAGACAGATCTATGACTATTGAAAGATTCTTAGAAAGAACTGGGCATAAATCCCCTAAAAAAATGGATAATAAAGAAATTATAACTGAATTTAATGAACTAATGCTTTACATTGATTATCCACATACTAAGTCTAAGAAAGATGAATTAATTTACCGTTTTGCATTAGGACTAAGTAATCATGAAAAATCTTCAGAAACTCTGAATGAAGTTATAAATGAAGTTAAAGGTCAAATATTCTCGAAAGATTACAAAAAGTGGGAGAAACAACTTGGGCTAAAATAATTGTAATCATTATCACTAAAATCCAGATGAAAAATTGAAACAAAAACCACTCTTAAAGATATAATTAGTTTATTGGTGAGTCTAGGTTTTTACTATAATCCCAATTTTTCGAAATCTATTTGTGAAATATCTGGCCTACTATCAATTAAACTTTTAAATTCTTTATTATAACCAAAACTAATTACAAGTCCTTTAACTTCCCTATTTACTCCAATACCTTTTTTGATTGAATCAATATAATCTGATAATTGTAAATATGTCTCTTTAGATGCCTGAACGACTTTAAGTTCAACAACCATCAACGCATCGTTTTCAACATCTTCACATAACAAATCAATCCTTCGTCGATTTTTCAACACATACTCTTTATTTCTGAGTTTTAGATTATATCCCACTTTTTTTAGGCGCCATAGTTCGTCAGCAAGTCTTTCCTGCAGATTTTTCTCCAAAATTATCATATCAACTTTAGGATCACTCAATCTTTTTTGCCATTTTCGGGATAGGACACTATTACCCAGTTTTCTCAGAGCCAAAGATCCCCAATATAGTGCAATAGCATTATAAGGGTTAATATCAAGTGTTTTACTTGCTGTTTCTATTGCTTTATTGTAATCTTCACCATAGTAATGGGTAGAAACTTGATTTGCCCATCCCCATTCATAATTGGCGTCAATAGTTGTTATTTTATTAAAGATTTCTAAAGCTTCTTCTGAAGAGTTTTTATGGATGTAAATTATGCCTTTAAGATTTAGAAAAAAGACTAGATTTGGATCTATTTTTAATGCTCGGTCTAAAACATTCAGGGCACGATCATAGTCATTTTGTGCCATATAAATACTTATTTTATTGAAAAAAGCTTCTCTATCATTTCCATATGATTCTAATAAGCTTTCACAACATTTTAGAGCTTTATCAAATTCTTTAAAATAATAAAGTAAATCTATCTTAGATAACAATAAATCTCGCTTACTTACATAAATATCTTTATCCAAATTAGTTTTTGACTCAGATACTAACAATAATGCTTCTTCCAATGCTTTAATAGCTTTTGTTGGTTCAAGATAGTGATTGTATACTGCAGATTTAAGATACCAGATATATGGCTCATCATTTTTTAATTCTTGGGCTTTATGGAATAAATCAAGGATTATTTTTTCATTTCTTTCAGTAAAAGACATAATATGGCCCTTTCTAGCCAACAATAGGGCATTATCACCTCTTTTTAGTTCGTTGTCAATAGTTTGTATAGCTTTTTCGTAGTTCCACATCATCTCTAAAGATAATACCTTCCCAAGAAGAGCCTTTAGATTATGTGGTTGGATATTTAATATTTTTTCATAACCTGCTAATGCTTCTTCGTCCTTTCTTAATCTAGACAGTGTCCTTCCAACGGCAAATATATAATCTAAAGAATTCGGATCTTTTTTAGCTAATTTTTTAAAAATAATTAAAGCTTTTTCGTATTCTCCTAACCCATAAAGATTTTTACCTTCGTTATAAAGGTCTAAATTCAGCTTTTCCATTTCATCCCCCCTATTGCCTCTTTCAAAAAAATTAAATGAATTAATCAATTACTCAAGTTCTAATATTAGCTTTTTCTTTGCTTCAAACTCATCTTCAGTGATTATTCCTTTATTTTTCAATTCTGCAAGCATTTCTAGTTCGTTAAATTCTTTGTTTTCAAATTCGATTTTTTCTAAACCTTTTCTTTCTAATATTTTTGTGTAAATAATGTTTTTTATTACTTTAAATTCTGATTCCCACTCTTTAGTGAATTTGATTTTTGTTAGGGGTTTAGAATCTTTATAACCACCAATACCTAAGCTGTAACCAGTGCGGGGGTTATAAACTATCATGCCACCCTTCCCGTCCTTAGCACCACCTATTCCTAAACTATAACCTGTGCGACGGTTATAAAATAACATAGCTCCGGTCTGTTTGTTTTCTCTATCCATGCCTCTTAAATTAAATTTAATGTATCCCCTTCCACGAAGACCCTGAGCTGTTTGGAAGTCTATTGAACTAATATCTTCAAGCAACAAGTATTCTTTTCCAGGTAACCTAAGCCAATTATCATATAACTCTAATACACCTTCAATACCTTTAGCGGCTATTAAAAATCCATATTTGCTTTTTTTATCTTCTAATGTTTCACTCTTTATAAGTTTATTGACAGTATTTGCAACTAATTTTGTAGGAGATGAGTTATTTGAATTCAGAAAAGTTTCAAAATACTCTTTAGATTTAAAATACTCTTCACGATTTTCATAATAAATAAATTCCCCACCACATTCACATACATCAAAATCAGTTATTTTTTCATCTTCTGAGAGTTCGTGCACATAATGACATTCATTACACGCAATAACTCTTTTCTCAGATTTGGGTTTATCATCAATAGATTCAATCTTGTCTATTTTTTCTCCACAAGATTGGCAAAAATTTGCATTTAATGGAGTTGCCTTATTACATGACGGGCAAATACCTAATGTATTCAAATCGACTTCTTCTCTGATATTTTCAAGTGACTCAACAATTTTTAAATTACCCCCACAATCACATTCCAAAACAAAGTCTTCAGGGGTTTCTCCATGCTGAAGTTTATAATAGCCGTTACATTTGTCACAGATTAAATAATTCATATAATACCCCTTTATATTTTGTTTCTACAGTTATTAAAATTTCTTAATTGTTTTGGAAAGATAGATCTTTATCAATACCATAGTCCAGACTTAAGGAGAGCAGGGGGGCTGAGCCCCGCTCAACTAAGCCCTTCAATGTTACTTCTGCTAGATGCTGATTGCCAATGGTTTAATCTTCTCAATCAAAAAAAATAAACCCTCACACTTCACCCTTGAGTTCTTTTAACTCCTTTTTCATCCCTGCAACAAGTTGTTGCAGTTCTCTGATTTCATCCAAGGAGAAATTTACTCGGGAACTTTTCACATTTAAGTTTCCAATATAGCAGATAATTAATTACTACTAAATTAAATAAATAATCAGGATTAAGACAAGGTGGGAAAAGAATTGGCTAGAGAGATTGAAGATATTGAGGGAAGTCCTTTAAATAATAAGGAAAGGATTCTTGAAGCAGCTACTGAACTTTTTGCTCTTAAGGGCTATGATGCTACCAGTGTGGATGAAATAGCTAGTAAAGCAAATGTATCCAAGCCCCTTATCTATTATTACTTTAAAAGTAAAAAAAATATCCTGGAAGAACTGATAAAAAGATACATAAAAAGTTATATTCCAGAAAAAGAGGAGTATATCCATAAAATTACTAGTATAAATAAAGAGGACCTTTACCAACGCCTTGATGAGAGAATGAGCTTCTTCAGTCAGAATGATAAAGCATTGAAAGTTATTGCTATGGAACTACTTAAGGAAACCCCAGAAAACGAATCTATATTGAGTATGATTAATCCTCTCTTTGATACTGCTATCCCGAAAATAGAACAGATGGGTGTTGATATTGAAGATAGAATGGATTTAATTGTATCCACTTTTTTCTTTGGAACAGCCCCAATTTTAATTTTGATGTTATATGGGGATAAATTCTGTGAATTTTACAAAATAGACCGTGAAGAGCTAAATAAACGATTTTTTAACGTTATGAAATCTATATACATTGATTTCTTTGTAGAACAGTTTGAGGCTCAGAAAAAATAATTTTAACACATTCATTACTGACTGGTCAGTAAAATATATAAGCAAATAGTATCATATCCATGATACGGTAAAAGGTGTTTTGCTTAAAAGAAAATGTCATATCATGATAAAAACTAAAAAAGAGGATTATGATGGATCAAAATGGAAAATCCGATTTAGGAAGAGTTCGAGAATTAGTGGGAGACGAAAGAAAATTCCTATGGAATCCACTATCCAATGTAATTCTAGTTGCAAGAATAAGGGGACATGTATCGGGAAAAAAGCTACAAAGAGCAATTAATAAGGCAAAAAAGATGCATCCCCTCCTATCATCAAGAGTAGTATATGATCAAGATAATAAAGCATGGTTTCATAATGACCATGTTCCCGAAATACCTTTTCGTGTGGTAGAATGGAAATCTGAAGATCAATGGCAGGAAGAATTAATGTATGAAAACAGAATTCCATTCAAGATATTTGAAGGTCCTTTAATTCGTTTTGTTTTATTAAAATCACCTGAGGTTTCAGATTTTATGGTGTTTGGTCAGCACGCAATATGCGATGGCCGGGGACTCGTTTATCTCATCAGGGATATTTTAATGCACACTGCAGAACCAGAAAGGGAAATAATTCAATTACCAATTCCACCTATGCTTTCATCTGAAGGTCTTTCTCCATATTTTACATCATCAGGGTCTTTTAAAGAATCTTTTAGCAAATTTTTTAAGAAATTCATGATTAACCGGATGAATAAGAATTGGCAAAAAGACATAACTACTTTTGATCAGGAGGACTTTGAAAATATCCACAGAGCATACTGGCAGGAAAATGAATACCGTATTGAATGTATAGAACTATCAGAAGAGCAAACAAATAACCTGGTGACAAAATGTAGGAAACATAACGTAACGGTGAATTCAGCATTAAGCACTGCATTTTTAGCCGCATATCAAAATATATCCCGACCATTTAAGGGTAAAAAGAGGAACGTGGCTTTACCCATTGATTTAAGGAGTCGAATGAAGGTTCATGATGTTTTATGCCTTTATATAACCCGAGTTATGTTTAAATTCGATTATAATCCTAAAAAAAAGTTCTGGGAGAACGTTGAAAAGTTCCATAACACTGCAATCAAAGAAATCGAATCAGCGAATCTATTTGAACCATTCATTACTATAGAAAAAATGGATCCTACGCTTATTGATGCTATAGCAAGTTTTGGAGTCCTTGCAGAAATTGTGCCTCCTGATTTCACCCGGTATGAAAAACTATCCACATTTGCCCATAAAAAGAAAAACGAAGCCATTAAATTAGCCCACCGCTTTTTAAAATTAAGTCCAGGAACAGTGATGACAAATCTCGGCAAGCCGGATATTCCTGATGTTTACGGGGATATGAAAATTGAAAAAATGTATTTTGCACCATCCACAGATGAGCGTTTCCCATTAGTTATAGGGGCAATAACCTCTGGAGATAAATTGGTAACCACTCTTAATTATGTCGAAGAATCCAGGACTCAGGAAATGAAAGAAATTAACGAAATGGCTTTAAATTTATTGGAATTATAGTCTAATTAATCTCCAATCTTCAATTATTTTTTTTCTTGTTATTTTTATCTAATTTGACTAATAAATCCATAAAAATATATTCTTCCCACCAATAAATATCCCTTACCCTTTTATTTCCTGAGCATGTGGTTGGTTGCTTTGTTGAAGCCGTCCTTGTTGGGTTCTCAGTTCATAAATTTATTTATTTCACGTTAGGAGTGCTAGATGGCCATAGTTGTTATATGGTCTCCACCCGATAAAATAGTTATCTGAATAATTTTTTCATTATCCGCCAATTGCTGTGATGGCCAATTATTGCTTTTGAATATACTTAAAAACTAAATTTTTAATCTCTCTTTTTTAAGATAAAAAAATTTCAATAAAATTAATATTTAATTTTAAAAATTACCCTATGCCCCTTCAATGGATTCCATTAGGGCATGAAAATACTTTGGTTCATTAGTTTTATATAATTGGTACCATGCTTCCAGTGTTTCGGTTTTCATTAAATTTGTTCTTTTTAATATTTCATATGAAAACTCTAATGGGGCAATACCACTAGCGGTTATTAGATTGTCGTCTGTAACTGCTGGTTGATTTATATAGAAATTTTCTCCGATGTATTCAGGACAAAACATTTTTAAAACTTCTAGGTCATTGCTGGTATGTTTTCTATTGTTTAATATTCCTTTATTTGCAAGGGCTATTGTGGCTCCACAAACTGCGGCAATAATTACTTTTTCATCTATAATACTGGAAACAATATCTATTATTTTTTTATTTTCCTCTTCTGCCCATGTGTCGGCTCCGGGTAAAATAAGTAAATCATCTTCCTCAAACTTGATATTATCAATATTCTCATCTGGAGTAATTGTAATACCGCCCATTGTTTTTATGGGTTCTGTGGTATTCCCAATTTTTATAAGCTCAACCGGAGGTCTTTTTTTATCCAAATATCTGCCACTATTGAGTTCAGCAGTTAAATAACCGATTTCCCAATCGGCTAATGTATTTAATATGTATAAATATACTTTCATAACATTTCCTTAAGCATTAATGGCTATAATGTTATCGTTTTCTGAGTAAAAATTCGTCAAAAAAAAGCACTTCAGGCCCCACCCTTCAATTCCCGCAACTCCTTTTTCATTTCCACTACTAGTATTTGTAGTTCCCTGATTCCATCCATGGAAAAATTAACTGGTGAACTTTTGATATTTAAGTAGTCGATACGTCTCAGGTAACTTTTTTGGAGGTCATCTGGGTCGGCTAGGAAGCATGCATCCCGGACCCTATCCTTAAGCTTATGGCCCAAACATGCCCCTATTTACTCAATCCCCCTTTAAAAAAAAATATGTATTTTAAAAAAGATAATAAGATTGGGGTGAAACAAATGTGTACAACATTTAGTATACAAACAAAAGATGGAAATAATTTTGTTGGACGAAATTTGGACTTGGCATATAATGTAAATGAATGTCCCATAATTCTTCCGAGAAATTACTTGCTGGAAGATAAAGTTACTGGAAATATGCAAACGACTGACAAAGCCCTTATTGGCATTGGGACTGTAATTGATGACCATCCGTCCCTGGTTGATGCCATGAATGAAAATGGATTAGTCTGTGCTGGTCTGAATTTTGAAGGATTCGCACATTTTGAAGAAAAACCAGTACCTGGAAAAACAAATATCACACCTTACGACTTCATTTACTGGGTAGTCTCCAACTACGATACAATTAATGAAGTTAAAAGTGCTCTTTCTAACATAGATTTAGTAGATGTGCCCTTAAATGACCAGACACCAGTACCCACACTCCACTGGATGATAACTGATAAAACCGGTAGGTCAATTGTAGTTGAAAAAACTAAAGAACAACTTGCAGTCTTTGATAACCCCGTGGGAGTGATGACCAATCAACCAACCTTTGACTGGCATTTGATGAATCTAAACAGATACATATCTATTAATCCTAATCAACCAGAACCAGTCAAGTGGAGTGACCAATTGTTGCAGATTCATGGTGTTGGAGCTGGTACTCTGGGACTTCCAGGAGATTCTCATAGCGTTTCAAGATTTGTGAGAATTGCCTATGCTAGAGCTCATATGCCAGTTCTGGAGGATGATATCAGTGCTGTGACCCAATGTATGCACATGCTTGATTATGTAAAAATGGTAAAAGCAGGGGTTTTAACTGAGGGAATGGTAGAAAAAACAACATATTCTGCTTGTATGGATCAACAAAACGGCATCTATTATTACAAAAATTATGGAAATAGCCGAATAAATGCAGTTAATATGCATAAAGAAGACTTGGATGGTGACGAATTAATAAAATGCCATTATCTAACAACACAGGATATAAATTATCAAAACTAATTACTTGTTGAAAATGGAATTATATTCCCTTCCTTTTTTTATATTAAAAAGTAGCTTTTTGTTTAAAAAATGCAGAAAAAATAACCCCCTTCCAAGCCTCACCTTTGAGTTCTTTAAACTCTTTTTTCATTTCCAATACTAATATTTGCAGTTCCCTTATCTCATCCATCGAATAATTAACAGGGGAACTTTTCATACCTCAGGTAAGTTTTCCGGAGGTCATCTGGGTCTGCTAGGTAGTATGCATCCCGGACCCTGTCTTTAAACTTGTGACCCACACGTGCTCCAGGATTTCCACGTGGATTCCTGCATTTATCAGCTGGGTGTTGTGAGAACTTCCGTAACATGTGACTGGTTGCTCTGTGGTAGCCGTCCTCATCCGGTTTCCAGTTCAGGAATTTGTTTATGTCACGATAGGAGTGCGGGATGGCATTGTACACCATAACTACTTATAAGCCCATGGAAATAGATTATAAATGGGGGAGTAAAACATGTATAAGACTTATAATAACATCTGGCAAAGATTAGGGGCTTTCCTAGGGCCAATATTAATAACTATTTTTATCTGCTTCAAATTTACCGACCCTAATTTTTCATGGCTGGCTTTTTTATACTGGATTCACTTACCACTGGTCATGATCCATGAAACAGAAGAATATATTCTCTCCCCAATCGGGTTTGAAAAATTTGCTAATTATTATACCATATTAAGTAAAGATCCACCAGAGGAAGACTCACCGCTATCCCCGGCTTACAAATTATTCGTAAACATGTCCATATGGATCTGGGCTGTACTGGGTGCCTTACTGGTTACTGTTTTACCATGGGTTGGTATGGGGTTAATATTCTTCCAGTTACTCATAAATGGCATACAACATACCATTATCTTCCAGATAAAAAAACCAGGATACAATCCCGGATTTTTAACCACCTGGTTGGTTTTAAACCCATTTTGTGTGGTAACCATATTCTATGCATACTATGCCCATGCTTTAAACTCCCTAGACTGGCTACTTGCATTAATATTAGGTGTTGGTTTTATAGGGATTTTGCTTCTAAAAACCACCAGTAAACGTAAAGAAGAATAAATACTAATTTTTTTATTTTATTAATTTGTTAAAGTATCTATTTGATTATTTTCAAACTAAATATCCCCTTTCGGCGCAGGGAAAGGAAAAAATGTAGGCTAAGTAAAAAATTCAAGATTTTTATGTATTATTTTTTGAAGAAAAAAATAAAAAGTTGAGGATGGCAAGTTTTTGGATAAAAAGGGAATCAGTAGGGGGGTTTAGATTAAATATTAAATATGTATATCCCCATCAACAATCCTACAATTATACCTACTATCAAAAGGAGGATAGCTATAATATCCTTCATTTTTTGACCCACATGTTCCATTCTACTAATTTTCGAAAGTTTATAATCATGAGTGACGTCATATGCGCCTATAATAATTGATAATGTGAATAATATTGCTAAAATGTAATTACCCAGCCTATTTCCCGAATATGATGGTGAAGATAGCTGAAAGTAGGTTAATATTAAGGAGATTACCAGAATTAATGTAGCAATTAAAATAAGAATTTTATCATTATCATATTCTTTACGTTCAAATATACTAATTATTATGGAAAATAGACCCATACCTCCAAGAAGGATGTAATGAGTAGATATGGATGGAGCTATGAGAGAAATGCCAATAAGTAGGAAAAACAGGGGGTTTCCATGCTTCATTTTACCATTCTCTTTAAATTTTTAATAAATGGATAACTTAAATTCTAATGAGGATTTACACGGTTTTACCATCTTTATGATGAATTGATCAAAGTAATATAAAAACTTAATTTTATAATCTTATCAATCAAAAAAATAACCTCTAAACTCACCCTTAATCTCTTTTAACTCCATTTTCCCCTTATAACTACATCAAAAATCATTTTATCCTTCAGTTTTATCTACGAATCCCATACATTGAATAAATATGTTTATAGCACATGGTAGGGGAATTTACCGGACATTAAAGAAAGATTTTGCATGCCAATCGTAATTATATTAGAAATTTAATCAACTTACAATATTAATAAATAGGATAATCATAGTAATCTAAGATTATCTGGAAAATTTTAATATGAGGGATGATGGGGAGTAATTCAAAATGGAAAATATTTATAGGAAAGTAGTAATAGCTGATTGGAAAGCAATTATAGCTGGTTCTGCTACAGCAATAGTGCTGGGTGTTTTTTCTTCCTTTTTATTGATGTTATCTCCGATTTATTCCTATGGAATATACCTTGGATTCATAATCGGTGCTCTGTTAACCGGTTATATGGTCGGAGAAACCTATGTGGCAGGAGCAAAACACGGGATATTGATGGGCATCACCACTGCCATGATATTATGGGTAGTAGAAATTATCTACGATTTAATTTATCCCCCTGAGGCTTCAGCAATGGCAGTTATTATCGCAGCAAGTTATGCACTAATTCTTACATTAATCGTGTGTTCCTTGGTGGGCTCAATTTTTGGAGGCATTGGTGCAGAAATAAAGATTAAAGTAAAATCATCATCCAATGTAATAGATGATTAAACTCTATTACTATAATTTGTGGAGTAGAAAAAATGGTCGATTTTGTCGATTAATGGTATAAAATTAGCTGCTGGTTCTCATATAGCCAACAATCTTTTGATGGCTATCCTTTTTAACTCTGTAGACGCAACTTTTTCCAGCTTGCCATCTTTATTTGTCAGCTCACAAGAGACTGTATTTGATCTCATCATATTCATCATAGCTGCCATTTTATTTGTATTAATTTTGTTCTGGAATAGAAAGGCAGATTTAATTAAAGTCATATATTCAAGAACTGATTAGAATTAATTAGAGACCCATCCTAGTTCCATATACGGTAGCCTACCCTGCACTATAAACAACACAATAACAGTTTACGGATAATAATTCTACCGAAAGGTGTTGATTAGCCCCTGAATTAGCTAAAGAGGTTTAATAGATATAAACGATATCAGACAACTTGATGTATCATCGACAGAATAATTAACTGGTGAACTTTTCACATTTAAGTCATCAATATTACATTAAGTAAACTTTTTTTAACTCTTCAGGGTCTGCTACTTGTATTTACTATTTAAATTAGCTGATTAAGTCATAAATTAATTTTCAGGACTTAATCTGAATCTGGAAAACAATCCCATACCTATGACAAATATTATGGCAGTTAGGACTGCGCTCCAGGCCAGGTCATAAGTAATGGCGCTCAATCCATTTCCATATATCAAAACTGATTTTAATGCATTTAAAATATGGGTCCAGGGAAGTATATCATATATCTGGAATGATCGACCCATGATTTCACCTACGACTACTTGGGGAAGCTGGAAAAATGCTCCAACCACGAAGCTGGTAGGTACCACAACCATTATCCCTAAATTAAATGCTTGAGTGTCATTTTTTGCAAAAGAGGCGATAATCATTCCTAATGCAATAGAACCGATTCCTCCAATGACCCCTATAAACATGGCCAACACAATGGAGTTTAAACCTCCTTGCCAGTTGAAACCCATTATCAGAGCAACGGTAAGTAGAATTAAAACCTGAATAGCTGCCACTATTGACCATGGAATGAGTGCACCAAATAACATGTCAAATGAACGCATTTTAGATATTCTTAAACGAGCTAAAGTACCTTTTTCCACTTCCCGGGTCAAACTGGCTGCCACTGTAGTGGCTAGAAGTAAGATAGCAAATAGCATCATTCCCGGAGCCAGAAAGTCAAACTGGGAAAAAGATTCCGTCCCAGAGACTGATCCTACATCTCCTTCAAACAATTTTAGAGGTTTAACCGAAGATCCTGATGTCTGGCTTTGAATATTGGCCACCAAATTATCTTGATAGTCCTCTATTATTTTAATTAATACTACTTGAGAAACTCCAAAGCCCATACTGGATGAATCTCCGCTAATACTTAGTTTAAGGGGGTCATTATTATTAGATGATGTTGTCACTGTTGTCTGTGCAGCAATTGAATTCTCCATTTCATCTACAATAGTTTGTGAAAAATTTTTAGGAATTATAATCATTGCATCAGCTTCTTTAAGCTGTATAAGCTTATTTGCAGAAGATTCTGAAGCATTTATAACATTAAATAACTTTACATCACTATCTTCATATTCAGAATCACGGAAAATTTCTGTCAGATTATCCCCAAAATTAACCTCTTCATTGGTTAAAGGCATCTTTGCACCTTCATCAAGGTTAACAACTACTAGATTATAAGTTTCATTAGTCTGACCCATATTCCCATAGACAATTCCAAAAATAATCATGAAGAACATTGGAAAGAGCAGTATCATGAAAAGACCTCGGCGGTCTCTTATAAGTTCTTTAAAATCTTTAATAGCTACACTAATGAATTTCATGTTATTCCCTCAAACTGGTTCCAGTTAATTCAATGAAAACATCCTCCAATGTATTGGGATGCAGTGATAAATCAGCGACCTCAGTATTCATGTCCTGAACTTTACTCATTATCTCTGGAAGTTTTCCAACCGCATTTAAAGTCCTTATATTTATTTTACCATCAACTTCAGTAACTGAATCAATATTTTCCATGGTTTTAAGTTTAGAAATCACTTCCTGATTCATTTTAGAATCAGCCAAGTGTATCTCCACTATATCTCCCTCACCAAACTCTTTTTTAAGATTTTTAGGAGTATCCAGTCGTAACAGTTTTCCATGATCAATTATGGCAATGCGATCTGAAAGCCCGTCTGCTTCATCCATTAGATGTGTGGTTAAAATAACTGTTTTTCCTTCTTTATCCCTCAATGAGCGGATATAATTCCACAGAACCCTCCTTGATTGAGGATCAAGTCCTTCTGAAGGTTCATCCAGAACCACTATCTCTGGAGAGTGTATTAATGCCATAGCTAAATTTAATCTGCGTTTCATACCCCCTGATAAGTTAGAAACCAGCGTGTTTGCTTTATCCATTAGTATGAGGTCTTCTAATAGGTTTTCTACCCTAGTTTTCAATATGTCATCTGGAACTTCGTACATTTCCCCCATGAACTTCAAACTCTCTTTACATGTAAGGCTTTCCCATAAAACTATATCCTGAGGACATATTCCAATTTTAAGTCTATCTGCTTGGGCAATGTCTTTGCCATCCACCAGTATTTGACCACCAGTTGGGCGAAGTAAACCTACCATCATCTTGATGGAAGTGGTTTTTCCAGCTCCATTAGGGCCTAAAAATCCAAATACTTCCCCTTTTTTTATTTTTAAATTTAGATTATCTACTGCTACAAAATCTCCAAAAGATTTAAAGAGATTGTTCGCCTCGATTATAAACTCGTCCACAATAATACCTTCTCAGCGTTCTTTTTTTATCAATATCAAGAAATTTACATATGAAAAAATGGTAAATATTAATTTAACTCCATTAACTTCTCTAAAAACTCTATAGAATTTTTAATCTCACTTATCCCCTGTTCTAAAACCGCCAAGGCAATAGGGGACAGATTTTCACCATATTTCTGTTTTTTCTCCAGTGTATCCTGTAGTTCCTGTTTTTTTGATTCATACAATGGTTTAATTACATCCAGACGTTTCTCTTTAGATATGTAATCAAAAAAAACAGCCTTTACCATAAATTCAAAATTATCAATATCTGGTTTTGCAGGCTGAGATACTATCTCCAGCAAGTGTTTTCTACCTTTTTGAGTGATGTGATAAACTTTTCTGTTGACACCTTTTCCAGGCATTTCCTTTCCTTCAATCAACCTATTTTTCTCCATTTTTGCCAGTGCAGGGTATAAAACGTTGTTATTAATTTTGAAATAAGGATTTACGGTTTCTCTGATATTTTTCTTCAATTGGTATCCATGGCTAGGTATAAGAAAAATCATACCCAATATTATTAAATCGTTGTTTGCCATTTTATCGACTTCACACCCTCAACTTATTATTGATTCATAATGTCTTTGTTAGGTTAATTTTAACATAGGTTAAAACTAACATAAGTTATTTTTAACATATAAAATCTATGGAATTTACTTAAGCCCATTGTTCTGTTTTTGCAGTTTGCGGATTTAATCAACAGAATAACCTGCATAATAAAACAGGAACAGTAACATAAGATGAAATCGATACTAACATACTTGAAAAACGTCTTTTAACTCATTATTTTCAGGAATAGAAATCTAAAAACTTTTATAATTAAGTAAACATGGTTTTTTCTATGGCAAAAGAAAAAATACTTGTTCCAGTTAATGTTTTGTTTGATTAGGGGCTTATAAAATTTCCTCAAACAAAATAAAAAATATCTTTCAAAAAACCTTTCCCAAAAGCGTTAAGAATCTAATGGAGATTAAAAAAGGTTTAATGTAACGAATAAACATTAGAATAGGAATTCAAACCCAGAAAAAAACTTTTTGACATTTAACCCCCCAAGTTTTTTTCAGCGCCGGATATCATCCAAGGAAAAATAACTGGTGAACTTTTCACATTTAATTAATATACTCAGGTAAGTTTTTCTAAGTTCATCTGGGTCGGCTAGGAAGTATGCATCCCGAACCCTGTTCTTAAGTTTATGCCCGGAGAAGCTCCCTTATTTTCTCAAGCATTCCGGCATGTATCGGCAGGGTGTTGTGTGAACTTCCACATCATATGACTGGGACCTTGAAACCACCTTCATTTGGCCCCAGTTAAGGAAGTAGAAAACTAAATAGTAATATTTAAAAGAGAGTCATCACTAACGTAGTACTAGAAGCAATTGTTACTATGAGAAGGTGATTTTTTAAAAGAAATTAATATTTCCTTTAAGTGAGTTAAAAAGGGTGTTTAAATGAGTTATTTAAGGAATTAATTTCTCTTTCACCTACTTAAATTGAATTAGGAGTGCGAAAGATGAAAAAAGCTTATAAATATGGTTTAATTGGATATGTCCTGGTTATGGTCTGCAGTACACTAATCCCGATAATATTCAATAATGAACAACTTCAAGCACTGGTAATATTCCCCCTAATCATAATTTTAGCCTACTGGACTAAAATAAATGGTAAAGAGTTGGGTTTGGAGTTTGGAAGTTTAAGAGATTATGTTTGGGCTATTCTGTATCCCCTGAGTATTTGTCTAATCATTATAATTATTGCCCTGGTAACTGGGAACATGGGGGAAATTAAATACCCTAACGAAATGACCGGGAAAATTGTTTACCTCTTTTTCTATACACTTATACTGGCATTTGCTACTGAAGAAGGTTTCTTCAGAGGGTGGCTCTATGGAATACTGAAACGGGATAAAATGGATCCCAAATTAATTCTCCTACTCACTGCAGTAGCATTTTCCTCATGGCATTTACCCCTCTTCTTCCTGGATCCATCCTTCACCTGGAGTATGCTTCCCATATACATTACTGGTGGCATTGTCAGTGGGTTAATCTTCGGGCTACTCCGGTACATTTCAGGATCTATAATTGTATCATCATTCTCCCATGCCCTTTGGAATACCCTTGTTTACAGCCTATTTGGCATAGGTAGTGGCATTGGTATTTTAGGGATTAAAATGACCAATATTTTTAGTCCAGAAAGTGGTTTGTTAGGATTGGCCTGTGGTATCCTGTTCATGGCCGTTTTATGGTTCTGGACTTCCAAAAAAATAGGTTTCAAGTATCCAACCAAACAAGAATAGATTTAAACTATTCTTTCTTTTTTGAGAACCATACCTATCCCTCATGGCGAAATTATCTTATTTATACACAATTTAAATCTTATCCCTACGCTAACAGCAAATATCAGATAATAAATCAATATTTATGCCCATTTTATTCTTTCAGAACACCAACTCTTTCCATGTTTAAGGAAAAAATGTTTTTATAGGTGCTCTTTAGAGATAAATGATAATAAATATATTTCATTCTATTATACTTGGATAAGGAGAATTTAACAATGTGGGAATCTATTGGCACTCTTCTGCATGGTGATCCAGTTGATAAGGCAGAAGTAAAACGGATGCGGGATCTTGTATTATTTGAAGGTAGGGAACGTAACAAAAAGATAGTGAAATTTTTCTTCTTGCTCATTCTTTCTTCAGGTATTGCCACCTATGGACTTCTGGGAGATTCAGTAGCTGTGGTTATTGGAGCTATGATCATCGCACCACTCATGTTACCAATTATAGGGCTGGCTTTTAGCATAAGCGCGGGCGATAGTAGTTCAATGAAACATTCATTACTGTTAAGCATTGGAGGGATTATAACTGCCATTGCAGTGGGGTTCTTTTTGACCTTACCCCTGAGTCACTTTTACCAGCCTGAAAGCATTGAACAAGTTATGGTTCGGACTGCACCACGACTTTTGGATCTTCTTGCGGCCCTGGTTACTGGTTTTGCCGGTGCTTTTGCCATGTCCCGTCATGATGTTTCTGATACATTACCGGGGGTAGCTATTGCCATATCCCTTGTTCCTCCACTGGCAAATGTGGGGATTCTACTTGCAAGCTCCAATTATTCCCTGGCTATGGGCAGCATGCTACTATTTATGACCAACTATTTTGCCATAATAATTACCGGAGCTGTCCTTTTTGGAGTTATGGGCTTTTCGAAGATATCAATTCTAGAGCAATCTTTAAGTGTTAAAAGAAAAGGTATTGCCCTGGCCTTAGTAATGGTGCTACTGATTTCAGTCCCTCTGGGATTTACTGGTTACAATATTTCCATTGACCACGGCATAACTAAAACTGTAAACGATGCATCAAATGTTTGGTTGGTTGATAGTGGGTATGAGGTGATCTCCACTGAAATTACATCTGACAAAAATGTACTTCTACGGGTCATAGGGGATGGAGAACTACCAGCTCTGGAAAGACTGGAGGAAATGGTCAAGGGAAAGATTTATGGAAGAAGTATTAAGGTTGAGGTTGTCCATTCAAGCACATATCATTTAAATGATAAATAACTTAATTATAACCTTTTTTTGGGAATATATCCTTTCAGAGCTAGTAATTCTTTCTTCGGACTCTTTCTTATTTTTCTTTCTCTTAATCCGCTCATTCAATAAAAAACAAATATCTTAAACAACCATTAATTATACGGGGAAAAATATGGGTGATATTACAATTCTATTGGTAGAAGATGAAAGCGTAGAATCCATTGATATTAAACGCACCCTGGAATCCTTTGGTTACCAAGTTCCATATGTAGCTCCTAATGGTCAAGAAGCAATATATAAAGCATTGGAACTCAAACCAGATCTTATTTTAATAGACATCAATCTGGAAGGAGAAATTGATGGTATTGAGGCTATTTCTAAAATTAAAGAACTTGATATACCTTTTATTTATTTAACTGCTCATCCTGAAGAGTCAACAATTGAAAAAACCAAACTTACAGAACCCGAACGATACATAATTAAACCTTATAACTCCACAGAACTTAAATATGGCATAGACCTAGCAGTTCAAAAAAATAGGATCTGGAAAGAATTAAAAATAAGTGAAAATAAATATACAAATTTTTTTAACCATATGAGTAATGTTATGGCAGTTTATGAAGCTGTTGACAATGGAAAAGACTTTATTTTCAAAGATTTCAAGCAGGCTGTGGAAAACATAGAACACATTAAGAAAGAAGATGTTTTTATAGGAAAACGTGTGACAGAAATATTTCCTGAAGTTAAAGATTTTGGTGTTTTGGATGCGTTTAAAAGAGTCTGGGAGACAGGAACCCCAGAATATTTTCCAGAAAACAGGTATAAAGATGGAAAAGACCCTGGAAACTGGAGGGAAATCTGGATATATAAACTACCTACTGGAGAAATAATAGCCATATACAACGATGTCACTGAATGTAAGAAAGCTGAAAAAGACTTAAAAACTCTTAATAAAGCTTTGGAAAAACGTGACGAAGAATTAAAGTATTTTATTGAAAATGCACCTGTTGCTATTGCAATGTTTGACACCCACATGAGGTATATTGCCGCTAGTTCACGTTGGATTAAAGATTATAATATTCAGGGGATGAAACTTCACGGTGCATCACATTATGATATTTTTCCAGAGATTACTGACGAATTAAAAGAAGTTCATCAGCGTGCTCTTGCGGGTTCTATTATTAGTGTTGATGATGATGAATTTATTCGTGCAGATGGGAGTATTCAATATGTTAGATGGGAAGTACGTCCATGGTATTTATCCTCAGGTGATATCGGTGGCATTGTAATTTTTAGTGAAGACGTTTCAGAACGTATGAAAGCAGTAAAAGAACTTCAGGATAATGAAGAAAAATACAAGACTCTTTTTGAATCAAATCCTGATTACACCATATTAATTGGTTTAGACGGTGTGATTTTGGATGTGAATTCTTCCGCAGTTAAATTTACAAATCGATCCAAAGAAGAAATTATCGGGAGAACATATGCAGAACTAGAATTATTTCCAAAAAAAGACCTCCATTTACTAATGGAGAGTTTTGCTGATGTTCTAAAAGGAGAAATAATTGGACCATTCCAAAACAGATTAGTGAGTAAAGAAGCCAATATCAGCTGGGTTGAAACACAATTGGTTCCCATAATGAAAGATGGTAAAGTTTATTCAATTATGGTTATTGCTGAAGATATCACCTCTAAGAAAAAAGCTACAGATCAGTTAATAAAATCCATTAATGAAAAGGATCTTTTGCTGAAAGAAATCCACCACAGGGTTAAAAATAATATACAAATAATTTCCAGCCTTCTTAACCTCCAGAAACAACATGTGGACAGTGATGAATTTGTCAATATTCTTACAGAAAGTCAGAACCGGATAAAATCAATGGCCATGATACATGAAAAACTCTATCATTCTGGTGATTTAACAAGAATCAACTTTGCAGAATATATTGAAACACTGGTAAGTGATCTTTATATTTCTTATGCAATTTCCGCCCGACAAGTTACACCAGTTATTAATGTAGAAAATGTGAGATTCAACATCGAAACAGCAGTACCATGTGGGCTCATAATAACGGAACTGGTATCTAACAGCTTAAAACATGCTTTTCCAAGTGACAAAAAGGGCACATTAACTGTTGCACTAAAAACCAGAACTGAATGGAATGAACTGGTAATCAGTGATGATGGGGTAGGATTCCCAGAAAAATTTAACCTGGAAGACTCTAAAACCTTAGGCTTACAACTGGTGAATATCCTATTAAAGCAATTAGACGGAAAAATCACCCTCAACCAAAACCACGGAACTCGTTTTAAAATAGTATTTAAAGAATTAAAATACAAAAAAAGAATTTAAGGAATTAACCTAATTTCATAGGGTTCATTAAAAATAAGGATATACATGTTATTAACCAAAAAAACCAGCGCAGCCTGTTTTTATATTCATGGAACACCATAGATTATTTTATTTCTTAATTGTTCTATCTAAATCCCTAAAAATAGCATCATGTTAACTTCATCTTTTTTTAATTTTTCCAAGACTATCCAGTCCAAGAGCTTTTAAGCCAGAGGGCATCATCTTATTTTCACGGATGAGTCTCTTCACATGTTCCAGATTACGTTTAGAGGTTGTACCTATTGTGCGTGGGGTGAATCGTTGCAAATATGATTTTTCATCACCGTTAATCCTTTTACTCTCACTCCAACCAAAAGAGAGCCCCTCATCAAGGACTTCTTCAAATGTAACACTTTCAACTCCAGAATTCTTTTTATAAATTCTGAGCCATATTCCCTCTGATACTGCATGATTCCCCATAAGCCACTCGCTTAATTCATTGGCAGATTTAAAGGAGAAAATGGGAAGCTCTTTTATTACTTTTTTATTTTTTTCTGGTTGAGGCATGATTTTTCATCTCCCCGTGAAATACCACTCAAATTAATGTTTATTTATCTATTGGTTAAAGTTTCAGGAAGTTTTTTTTATCTGTAAATAAAGAAATAATAACTAGGTGAATTATGAAAAAAACAACTCCCAATCAAAAAAGGCCCGGTAAGCATGCCGACGGGGAAAGTGTGGTGCTCGCGAAGATCGCTGAGATGCCAGGACCCTATCGCGCAATTGGTGAACGGTTACATACTCTCATCAAAGCCAACTCACCAGTCCTCTCACCAAAACTCTGGTACGGGATGCCTGCCTATGCCCGGGACGGTAAGGTAGTCTGCTTCTTCCGTGGTGCCAAGAACGAGAGGTACATGACCTTTGCCTTCACCGAGGAGGCAAACCTCGACCAAGGCAACCTGTGGCCTACCTCCTTCGCTCTGAAGGAGTTAACTGCCACCGAAGAGGCAAATATCACTGATCTCGTGAAGAAAGCAGTGCGCTAGGAACTCCTAAACCCCTGAAGTGAGTCGCTTGAGTAACCGCATGGGACTTAAATTAATGCTCTATTTATAAATATTCAAAAATAAGCCTAAAAATCAGCCGTAAGATAATTAAACAATTATAATATTGTTTTGATTGTTATTATGTTCTTCTTGAGATGTTACGATTAACAAACTTTTTGGTATTTTTTATTTTACCTTGAGATTTGTAACGGCCGGTGTATTCTGAAGTTACATAATGTTTCTTATCATCTGCACTCATAAATCATTCCCCCCTAACTGTTATTATTTATTTTTCAAGTAAGTTATATTTCTTCCGAATATTTTTCTAAAAAGTCTAAATTTAATTTTTTAAAGGTTTTAACAAGTAGGGGTATTATTGTCAGATTGTATAAATCTAATATGGGTGTAAATCTGTGAATCCTTAAATTTCATCATCCCCTTGGTAAATGAATTTGAATAATTTTGAACAAAAATAAAACACCCCTTATGCCCTATAATTCCCTTGTTTATCAGCAGATTATTGGCGGAATTATCATTCAGGGTTTATGGAAATCCTCATGTTATTAATAATTCTGATACTGGGTGGTTATATAAATCATCTTACAACATAATATCTATAAATAGGATGATACGGGCGGCTATGAAAATGGATACAACACAAACATCTGAGGAAAAAACTGAACCGGGAATGATCGCTCTAGCTACCCTTATCTTAGTGGCAGCTGTTGCAAATTTGAATTTATCAGTGGCTAATGTGGCGCTTCCTTCCATAGGTTTGGTTTTTAATGCTTCCCAGGTCCAGATTAATCTGGTGGCTGTGGGCTACTCCCTGGGTCTGGCGGCATCAGTGTTATGGTTCGGTGCCCTGGGTGACCACCACGGTAGAAAGATGATGTTAATTATTGGTACTCTACTGGCCATACCCGCATCTATCCTGGCTGGTTTTGCCTCCTCCATTGAGATCCTGATCTTTGCCCGTATCATTGGAGGTTTAGCTGCAGGAATGGCTTTCCCAACCACTTTGGCCCTTATAACTGCTTTGTGGTCCGGGCAGAAACGAACCAAGTCCATTGCATTATGGTCTGGTATAGGGGCTGCCATTGCCGCCATGGGACCCATAATCTCAGGATACCTGTTAACATTTAATGATTGGGGTTCTGTATTTCTGATCACACTGCCTCTGGCCGTGGTAGCTCTCATCATGGCCATGAAGTTCATCCCGGATCACGTCAGCGAGACAAAAGCTCCAGTGGATAACATGGGAGGTTTACTGTCTCTTCTGCTTTTGGGAACATTGACCCTGGCCATTAACTTCGCCCCGGTACCCAACTCTGGAATCCTGATAATTAGTTTCATGGTCGTCGCCGCTCTTTCGGGAATCTTGTTCATAATGCGCCAGCGCAGGGTGGATAATCCCCTTTACGATCTTAAAGTTGCCAGTCGCAGCATCTTCTGGGTAGCCTCTTGTGCAGGGATAATAGTTTTTGGTGCCTTGATGGGTGCCATGTATATCGGTCAGCAGTTTTTACAAAACGTTCTCAGCTATTCAACCCTGGATTCTGGACTGGCGATTTTACCAGCGGCAGTATTCATGATTTTAGTAGCACCACAATCTGCCAGGCTCATTGAGTCCCGTGGATCAAGGTTCACTCTCCTGGCAGGTTACCTGTTCTGTTTGCTGGGTTTTCTGACCATGTTGTTCTTATGGCAGGATAATATACCCTACTGGAAGGTGGGTTTGGCTTACGCCTTTGTAGGGATTGGTGTTGGATTGGCTGGAACTCCAGCTTCCCATTCTCTCACCGGTTCTGTTCCAGTTGAAAGGGTGGGTATGGCTTCAGGTACTGCAGACTTGCAACGTGATTTCGGAGGGGCCATAATGACTTCCATATTCGGGGCACTGCTTACAGCTGGTTATACCCGGTCAATTGCTTCACAAATTGATAATTTACCCGCATCTGCTCAGCAGCAGATAACCAGTGGCATAGAAGCAACCCTTCAAAAATCATTCTCCAGTGCAGCCACCCTTGCCCAGCAGCACCCCCAGTATTCAGCGCAGATCATATCCGCGGCAAAGTATTCATTTTTAACCGGGGATCATTGGGCTTACCTGGCCGGGATCGTTGCCATCCTGATTGGAGCGGCCCTAGTATTCTTTAAGTTTCCCAAAAAAGAGGAAGAAGAAAAATTACTGGCCCAGTACTGTGAAATTGACCTTAAAAATCAGGGTAAACAGATTTGAACTTCAAAGACATGGTAATCAGAATAATCAACAGATAAATTCTTTAATATTTCCCTTATACTTTTTTGCTGCTTCTATAATGGGACCCTTAACCGCCAGAACAAAGCCAATATTGCTTCCCCTAATTGATAACAGTTTGTCATTTTCTTCAATGTCAAAACAGCCAGCTGTTTCTGGGGATAATTTTATGATCCCCTGTTGGTTTATACCCGCCCAGCAGTAGTACCTACCTTTCCATTTAACTGGTTTTCCTTCCGGCAGGGAGTAATCCTCAAATTCAGGATAATCTTCTATTAAACCTTTCATAATTGATTGGTTTAATAGATTTAGTGTTGATACTACGAATCCACCGGAACTTTTACTTCCCGATATGAGCATCACCTTATCTTCCTTAAAAAGCTGATATTCAAGCATTACTTCCTCTGGGATTTGTATACAACCATCTTCTCCTACTTGGGACCATCCGAAAACAAATTTTCCCCCTTTAGCTATCTGAGGCATTATAACATTATCCTAATTTTACTATTAATTTTTTCTGGTTTTAGTGGTTTTAAATTTATTGGGGTGTTAATATTTTTCCATTTTTGCTGTACATCTTTAATTTATTCTGTCTGTTGAAGTTCCGGGATTTTCATGGATAAAAAATTTATTAATGGAGGTGGGGGATGAATAGATTCATGTTCCACACTAGATTATATAAATCCGTGATTGTTTCAACGAATTCTGTGTATTGGTTCCATACACCTATTGCTGTTTGAGATATTACCCCTTCATCTTCAAATTTGGAAAATATTAACATCATTTCTTTTTTATCCCTAATTATGGCCTTTATGAAGGGTATTTGGAATGTTTTGATCTGACAATCTAGCTCATTAAGACCTTCTGAAATGTCTATTCTCTTTTCATCTGTAATATTATAGGGTGCTGCTATTATCCTGGTTTGAACTCCTTTTTTCAATGGTTTATGTAAAGCAACATTTATTTTTTCAAGTTCTCCATGAAACATGAATCCTGCTGCAATGTGCAATGTATCTTGAGCACGTCCAATGATCTCCATCTCTTTTTTTACAATTTTATCTGCACCATAAATTAACCATATAGGGGCTGGAGATTTAGATATATGACTTTCATAAATGTTTTTAACTTCCAATTCAGCTTCATCAAGCTCCTCTTTAATTTCCATCCTAACCTTCTTAAAAACCTCCTGAGGAGGCACCACACTATATTTCAATGGTTTTCCCCTGATAATTTCAATAAAACCTTTTTTATGAAGATTCTTCAATACATCGTATAATCTAGAAAGAGGCACACCTGAAATTTCATTGATTTGTAAAGCAGTAGCAGATATTAAAGAAGTTAAAGATAGATATGCTTTAGATTCATACTCTGTAAGTCCCATTATTTTTAGTGCGTTAATTGTGGATTTTTTTATTGGAATAAGAAATCCCTCCTAATTTTTTCATTTTATATTCATTTAGTGAAAAAAAATTTAAATATAACGATTTCTATGATCATCATAAAGACAGAGTAATTCAAAAAAATCGGAAAATACAGTCATTTTTTAGAAATCCCCTGTCATTTCAGAATTTAATTAGCGAGAGCTCTAAAAATTGGAGATAATTATTAATGAAAAACAAAAATAGGCTTAGAATCCATATATTACTTTTACTAGTCATAATGCTGCCAATTCTATTTAAGTTTTATTCCCCTATTTTGATGTCCTGGGGTATTAGAAACGGGATAATCACTGCAAGTACTCTTGTTTTTGCAGCATGGTTTATTTTATCATTATTCCTGGGGAGATCGGCGTCTTGTGGTTACACATGTCCCTATGGAGCACTACAAGAAATAATAGGCTTGCAAATATTGAAAAAGAAACCTAAATCTGAAAAAGCAGATATAATTAGGTATCTTGTTTTTATAGGTTTCCTTATAATGGTCTCATATTCTATTTTAAAAGCCGGGGGCGTTAAAGGAGTGGATTTATTCGCTTCAAATGGTAATTTTCAATTAATTATTTTAGTTGCCATCTTCATAATAGCAATCGGTCTTTTATCTGTACTTTTAGGAAGTAGAGCATTCTGCCGGTATCTATGTCCACAAGGAGTATTCTTAACCATAGGGGCAAAATTAGGTAGAAAAATTAAAATACCATCCTTACATTTAAAATCAGATCAAGATAATTGTTCAGATTGTAAATTATGTGACAAATTTTGCCCGGTGGGATTAAATATCAGCAACATGGTTATAACTAACAATATGGATAACTCAAACTGCATATTATGCGGTGAATGCATAGAAAAATGCCCTAAAAAGGTTATAAATTATTCGTTCCGTACCAATGATTAGAGGGTAATAAATCACTCCAATGGATTTTCCTGCTACCGGCTGGCATGGATGGGTGGAATTCGATGATGCCAGGGCATTTCTTTTTCAAGAGAACTTGACAGTCGTATTAGTGTATCTTCCTCCCCAAACCGGGCCATGAACTGGATCCCTATGGGTAAACCTGACCTGCTCTGCCCGAGAGGCAAGGTTATTGCTGGTTGTCCAGTGACATTAGCCGCTGTTGTGTGCACTTTGGTTTCCTCGCAGAGACGCATATACTCCTCATAGCCAAGGTCTTTCCTCATTTTCGAGTATTTTCCGTGTGGTTCAGGTAATTTGTTCAAGGTGGGTGTTAGCAACAGGTCATATTGTTGGAAGAATTCCCCAAAGTTTCGTCGGAATTGGTTCAGGGCGAATTCAGCCATGAACATGTCCACTGCCGTAAGCCTCCGGGAGTATTCATAAAATGATAGCATCACTGGTTCAACTGTCTCCTCGCTTACTTTTCTGCCCATTATTGATGCGAACATATCCATCCCCATATGCACTCCAAATGCCCATGCTACACATACCGCGTGGAGGTATTCTTCATAGTCAAAGGTAGGGCTGACCTGAACCATTTCATGACCTGCCTCTTCACATTGGGAAACTACCTGCTCCACACAGTTTACCACTTCGGAATCCACGGTGCCATCTGGTTGCCAGGGATCAGTGGTCCACGCTATGCGCATTTTCCCAGTTGGAGCATTCAATTCGTGCACATAAAGATTATCAGGCTGCTTTATGATAAAAGGATCTCCAAGTACTGGTTTTGAAACCGCGTCTAACATCACTGCGGTGTCCCGAACAGTCCTGCTCAAAACAAACTCCTGTAACATCCCCGGCCACAGCTCTCCAATATCCGGGCCAAGGGTAACGCGTCCACGGGAGGGTTTCAATCCCACGAGGCCACAAGCACTTGCCGGGATTCGAATCGAACCCCCGTTATCACTACCATGCGCTATGGGCACAATACCTGCCGCTACACTGGCTGCAGCCCCACCACTGGGACCACCACTCGTGATATTAGGATTCCAGGGATTGTGAGTCACACCCACCAATTCGGATTCTGTTGAAATTCCCAACGCGAATTCAGGTGTTGTTGTACGGCCCAATAGAGTCAAACCAGCTTTCTTGAAAAATGTTGTCAGGAATGAGTCATTATCTGCAACATGCCCCTGCATGAGCTTAGATCCGCTCTCCTGATGCCTTCCTTTTTCACCGGCACCAATGTCCTTCATCAAGAATGGCACCCCTAAGAAAGGACCATCAGAGATTGATTTATCATCTGAAACTTCGACACGGTCCAAGTAGACCTCTAAGACTGCATTGATTGTTGGGTTAACCTTTTCAACTGCTTCAACCAAAAGATGTGCAAGTTCTTTGGGTGTCACATCTCCCCTTCTGACCAAATCAGCTAGAGCAACACCATCACACTTAGAATACTCCGCCAAATCCACAAAACCATACCTCCTTATATGAGATTATTATTATATAATCAAAAGAATATTATTGAATTTATGCATTTGAATACGAATCAGTTAATTTTTGTATATTGATCCCACATTTTATCTTTCTCAATTTTCCGGTTCAAAAAAAGGCAGAATTATAATGCTTTAACGATACCACCAAACAGCAAATAACTATTAGGTGGTGTAATAAAACTTCGTGTGCACGGTTTTTTTTAACTTCCCATAATTGATTATAATTAGTTAAGAATAAACTGGACTGGGATTATTCATAGGCAGGAAAAAGATATTTTAGACAGATGGTATTATTGTAGAATATATGTTGCCAAGAATAATTAGTTCAATGGGATTAGTGTTCCTTATTTTTAGTGTTGTGGTTGTTTCAGGATGCACCTCGGATAATGAACTGGATAATGTATATAAAACTGAATCTGATGGTTTGAAACATTTTGCAAGTGATGGCATATCTTTTGATTCCCCCAATAATTGGACTTATTATAAAATGGATAATAATGAAGGGGACTATTTGTTTTCCATAGGGCGAGGAAACGGTGAAGAAAGGGACTTTATTCATTTCCATGCTGGCAAATACGATCGTACTTTATCAGAACATATCAGTTCTGAGAAGAAGGAAATTCCACTGAGGAAATGGACCATGTTATCTGAAAAAGAACTTACGGTTGGTGGTCTTCCAGCATACCAGATTTCAGCACTTAACCAGGAAAATAAACCACTGATAAAAACATGGTTTATACAAAATGGAACTATGTACACCATTCACGCTGTTCCCGGTCCCGATAAAAATCTTACCAGTATCGAAAAAGATCTTGAAATTGTAATCAGCAGTTTTAAGATAATATAAACAATAACAAAAACATTTAATCGGGTTCTATAACCCTATAAAACCAATTAATATATTTTATTTGGAGAATCATCCAAATATTCTCCTTTTTTGGTGATTAAAATGGCGGATTGGAAAATTATCGGACTAGGTGGACTGGTTAACGCATCTCTAAGTATCATTTTCATAGTTATCTTCTTCCCACTCTCCTTTCTAGGTCCTTTAACCGGAGGGTTTTTAGCCTCTTACTTTAGTCAGAGCTATGAAGATTACGCTAAGATGGATTTAAAAGATGGGGCAATTGCTGGGATAATTTCTGGAATGATTGGTGGTTTAATCATCACCATAATATTGATAATGGGCTTTGAAGCCATAGAAGTGATTATAAATTTAATTTCCCTTGAAATTGGCATGATACCCGGAGCCAATACATTGGTGGCAGCCTACATTATTTTCCAGTTATCCATAATCATTAGTATAATTCTAGGTGCTCTGGGTGGAGCCATTGGGATTATGGTCAAAAAATAAATTCTATAAAAAAAAATAATAGAGTTTTTGAGTATTCCTGGTTAAAAAAAATGAGAATTTATTGTGTCATCAGGGCTACTACACCACCAATAAACAGCATGAATACTGAGAACCATGCTAACCAGTACACCAGGAATGGGAATATCAGGATGATAATACCTATAATAATTGCCATGGCTATCATCCCGCCACCACTTGCTTGTTGTGTTTCAACCATTATTTTCACCCCCCATTTAGTTTAAATCTATGAATATTACCCCCTCTCTGAGATAACCCCCTATTTAAATTAACCCTAATCAGATGGTTGGTTTTCGCTTTTCACGATTATTTTATCCCCAATAGCCACTACCATGCGGAGTGGGATTACAATGTCATTTTTTGAACTTCCCAGACGTTCTAATATTCCCCCACTCCCCACTAGGAATGCTTCTATTGTTCTGCTTTCAAAGTTTGCTTCCACATCCTTCACTTTGCCACTATCATGGCATTAACATCTACCACTTCTTTCCCAATCATTTCTTCTTTTATCTTCATTAAATCACCCCTCCATCCATTCAACTTTTTTCAAGCATGTCAAAATCCCTTGACACCTTTATGAATCTCTTTTCAAGTTCCTAGTCAAGGTAACTTTTGGTGGCAAGTTCCATGTTTTTCCGTAGATTTTCCATTTCTCCATTGACAAACTGGTCGATTTCCAGATATAACGCGTTGGAGACATTCTTATCAATTTTATTCTTCTTTATTTCCCCATTATCTACTAGAACCCCATTAGAAATCTTTTCAGGAGTTTCATCATTTTCAGATATTTCTTCAGAAATATTTCCTTCTTCAGATTTATTTCCCGTGGATTCCCTAGAAACATTTCCTTTTGATTTTTCAGATACGTCATCCATTTCTTTATGAAATATAACCGCAGTTCCAGTTGCAGTTACAATTGTTACACTGCCTTGTATCCCACCCATGGAAACAAAGTCAATTATAACCTCAACCACACCATTAGCTCCCATTGATTCTGCATTTTCGAGCATTCGGGATAAAGCCACCTTTTTGGCCTCCCCTAAATTGAAGTTCTCCAGTTGAGCAGGTTCAATGATCTTTACCAAATTTTGAAACCGTCCCTCTGAACCTTTTTCTTCGGCTATGGCTTCTCCAATAGCCAATCCCACATAACTTTCTATTTTTTCACATTTTACATCAGGAACTGATACTAAAGGTGTGGTTAACTCGTTAAGGAAAATTTCATCCGCTTGTTTAATCCTTCCTTCTGTTTCCGTAGATGTTAATTGAATTATTTCAGAAGGAGTTCGAACCAGTACGCCCATAAAACTGGCAACTATGCCCGGGACAACTACAAATAGAATATGGTTAACGAATATGGGAAATGCGGCTTGGATGGTTAGCACCAGGGCGATTATGGTTATTAAACTGAGGGTTACTGGTTCTTTGGGGAAAATCCAGCCTGGTAAAACCCAGCCATAAAGATTGATTAAAAGGAATGTTAGAAGAGCACTGATGGCACCGGTACTTTTACCATGCTTTTTGATTGCAATGTAACTTTCCACCACTCCAGCCAGTAATGGAGATACGATGTACATGATGTTGAATCCAAAAATAATTAACTGCCATCTTAAACAGATAACAGCTGAGATGACACCCACTGCAAATCCGATGTATATGGCCAGAATGGCCCACCTGTTTTTTAAGGGGGAGCTTTTATCTTCGGTACCTGTCAAACCACGTCACCTCAGGATCTGGATTTTATTCTTGGAAAGAAACTGCAGTTCCGGAAACTGTGACCATTATAGTGTTTCCCATGGTGCCTCCCAAGTTATGATAGGCCACCCGAGTTCCTATGATTGCGTTAGCCCCTTTTTCCTGAGCTTTTTCTTCCATGCTCTCCAGAGCTATGTTTCGGGCGGTGGTAAGTTCTTCCTCATATTTTGAGGTTCTTCCCCCACCACATCACGCACTCCTGAAAACAAATCTTTATACAGATTCGCCCCCAATAGAGCATCCCCAGTCACAAGACCATAATATTTATTTATTTTTTTCCCTTCAATGGTGGGTGAGGTTAGAATCAACATTTCTAAACACCTTCTATTGGTATTTTTTGTATATATGTTGAAGTAATCACAAACTATAGTTATAATATGGTTTTAATAAATTATTTAAGTTTCCCATTCTTTTACTCATTTCAATCGAAATTCATGTTAATTATGGAAAAATATGGGCAAAAAATAACCTTTCAGACTAAGTGGTTCAAAAAAATGAAAGTTATGTTTTTCACATAATAAAAGTGAGGAGATTTCACATGGCAGAAATAGGTTACATCAATCCAGAAAATATGGTAAAACCTAGAGGTTATTCCCATGCTATATCGGTTACTGGTAATCACCAGGCCATTTACCTTGGTGGGCAAAATGCAGTTGATGAAAACGGAGCCCTCGTAGGTAAGGATAGTCTCAGAAAACAGGCCGAACAGGTTTTAATCAATATTGAGAAGATCTTAGAAGAATCAGATGCTAAACTGGAGCATGTGGTTAAGTTCAACATTTACCTGGTTCAGGGGCAGGACCCTCAGGAGGGATTCCAGGTTTTCCAGGAGAAATGGGGGGATAATCCGAATTATCCAATCATAACTGTTTTATTTGTAGCGGGACTTGGAAATCAGGATTGGTTGGTTGAGATAGATGCAATGGCAATAATTCCGGAATAATCAAGACCAAGCACAACATATAGATATTAGATCAGTGAATTTTCCATTTAACCCTCTATTATCATTTAAAAATAATAAACTTTGAGTTCCCACCTATCCATCTGATATTAATGGTAGGAACCAGAATTTGGTTATCATGCAGATCTCAGACTGTTCCCACTCATTTGAAGATTAAAAACTAATAATCGCCCTTCCAAACAAACCAGAGATTAAAGCATGGATAACTGAAAACGGCACTAGAATGGTTCCTAACATCATCTCTACTTCGTAGAGTAAACTGCTCCTTGGATCTGCTCTGCCCCTCAGCCGGTTGAAGAATGAACTCCAGGGAATTCCATAGGTATTTCCCATCATTATGGTGCGGATGGATCCCAGGATGCCCATGGCCCTATTCATCCCATATATTTCTACAATACGCTGCCATGACTCGTGGGTAGGGTTTCCCCGGGTGTCAGCGTAATGCTGGGCGAACATGACTGCTGCCAATTCATCAGAGGGCACATCATCCATGATTCCACTGAGCATATTCTGGATCTCTCCACTGTTCATTCCACTTTCCAGAGCCCTTTTGGAGTGGGCGTAGGAACATATGGCACAGCCATTAACTTCAGTCACCGTGAGCATTAGCCTTTCAATAAATTTTGAACTCATTTCCTTATTCTTTTTAGCCTTGAACATGTATCTCAGGGTTCGTATCCCATTATAGGAAATCCAGTAGGATTCCCTGACGGAGTAGAGTTTTCGACCCAAACCTCCATCCTTAATTTTCTGTTGTTCAGTGACTTTCATGACAGGTTTTCCTTTCAAAATAGGAGTTATAATATAAATATGGAACTATTGAAACAATAAATTTTCAGGGTTGAAAGATCATGCCCAAAAAGTCTAAACAAATATTTCAGTTTTTTAATTTTATTTCAACTTAATCAAAAAGAAATAGTTATTGACCTGTTTTTTTAGTTATTTTTTAGCATTTATTTTTTTATTTTTGGAAAAAAATTCATAGGATTGAGTATAATAAATAGAGGTGATGGGGGTGAACTGATGGATGAAAATTTAACTATTTTACAATTGAACGATAGCCATGCTTATCTGGATATACATCAGGAATTATTTTGGGATGGGGATCATGCTAAATATAAGTTAGCCGGAGGTTTCGCCAGAATTGCCACTATATTCAACCAAATTAGAGAGGAGAATCCTAAAACACTGGTTTTTGATTGTGGTGATACCATTCACGGGACTTATGCTGCGGTGAAAACCAAAGGGGAAGCTTTGATACCCATCTTGAATTATTTAGACTTTGATGCCATGACTGCACACTGGGAATTTGCATACGGACCGGAACATTTCCAAAAACTAACCAAAAAATTGAACTATCCCATGATAGCTATTAACTGCTACCATGAGACCAATAATAAGCTATTTTTCAAGCCATGGATAATAAAAGAGATTGGTAGAACACGGATCGGTGTTATAGGCATAGCTGCAACCATAGTTGATAAAGTCATGCCTGCACATTTCAGCAAAGGAATATATTTCACTATAGGTAACCAAGAATTACCATATTACATCCAGAAATTGCGAAACGAGGAAAAAGTTGATCTAATTGTAGTTATTTCACATCTAGGGTTCCCCCAGGAAATGAAGTTAGCCCAGGAAGTGGATGGTGTAGATGTATTATTAAGTGCACATACCCATAATCGACTTTATGAACCTGCTCTTGTGAATAATACCATTCTAATCCAATCCGGATGCCACGGTTCTTTTATTGGGAGACTGGACCTAACCCTGTCGCAAGGAAAGGTAATCAAATTCCAACACAACCTTATCACCGTATCTGAGGATATTAAACCGGATCCTGAGGCTGATGATCTTGTTAATCAGGTTTTAAATCCATATAGGGATGAATTAAGTCAGTTGGTAGGTTATACAGATACCGGTCTTAATCGTAACACGGTACTGGAATCAACCATGGATAATTTTCTTTTAAAAAGTCTTTTGAATGAAACAGGTGCTCAGATAGCTTTTTCTAATGGTTGGAGATATGGTGCACCAGTACCTCCCGGTGAAATTACCCTAAACGATCTTTACAATATTATTCCAGTAAATCCTCCAGTTTCCACTGTGGAACTCACTGGGAAGGAAATTTGGATAATGATGGAAGAGAATTTAGAGCATTTATTTTCAAGAGATCCTTATAATCAGATGGGAGGATATCTCAAACGATGCATGGGTCTCAATTTATACTTTAAGGTGGAAAATCCCCCAGGACAACGTATTCAGGAATTATTTGTAAAGGGGAGGAAAATCAAAATGGATGAAACCTATCAGGCAGCTTTTGTCACCAGTCAGGGTGTTTCTGATAAGTATGGTGTAAATAGGAACCAGTTAGATGTGCATGCAGTGGAAGCATTGCAGAAATACCTATCAACCAATAAATCAGTGCAAGCAGAACTCCAGGGTACAATAATAGCCATTTAAAGATATGAAATTATTTTATAAGAATCCCCCATTCAGATCACTAAAGCATCCCCTATAATTTTATCAATAGATTTTTCATTCACTGTTATTTTTTTATCTCGACCCTTTAAATTACCCAAAAAATTTAACTGACTAACTGGGTGAAATTCAATGATTTAATCCGGAAAGAGTTGATTTTATTGGTTCATTAATCCGGATAATATTCAGGGCTTTGAAGCATGGAGGGGTGGGCATGGTAAAGGATAGCTATATATGCCGCGGATACTCCCCGGTTCAGGTCCTGTTGAACTATTCCATGGTCCTCGGTTTTGTTCCAGCCCGTGATACTTTCCTTTCCCTTTTCATTCCCATATTTGAGCATGGTGTTGAGATTGGAATAGTGGAAGTCATGTTTTTTAGGGGTTAGTTGGTTTCCTATTTGCCAGTATTTTTCCTTATCTTTGATCCATCCACAGTGGGGTGCGGAGTAGGTGTCAGTAATATAGTGAGATGCAACACCAAAACACCAGGCTGCTTCCTTATAATCTCTCTTTTCATAGGCAACTTTCCCCTTGTCCAGCCAGTTATTGGCCTGAGGGTAACTACCAGGGTATCCGTGGTTAACTTTATCGTTAGGGATGGTGTCCGGATAGGTAGATCCTTCCTTCATCACTCCAATGTATGGTTTAAGATTGTTCTGCACGTCAGAGGGTAGGTTAATGTTAATTTCGTCTACGATTTTTTTATGGGCAGTCCACTCCCAGGCAGTAGCCGGTGCAACCATCAAAAAGAGTAAGGTAAAAAAGATAGCTATTTTTAACACATTTTGCCCGTTATATTTTTCTATAAAACCGTTTTCACCCATTATAACTCCCTTCTTTTGAACCCATTCACTGTTGTTTATACTATGATTTCACATTAAGATAAGTTGGATGCCAGTTAATGTGACCCTTTTCACAATTAAAAAATAAAGGAATCATTTTCAATACTTTTCCAGCATATATATTCGGACCATGTATATTTTTATTATTTTTAACTTATTTATTTAAAGTTCATCATGAATTAAGCCCCTATTAGGCTGTTGATAATATTTATTCACCCCTTAATGAGGGTAAGTTAATAATAATTTTTGCCAATGAAGAGAAATATTTATTACTTAATAATTTAATAATAGTTATAACAAGCATATTAACGGGTGGGATAAATGATGAGAATAAGCATGTCATTGCCAAAAAAACTTTTAAACGATTTTGATGAGGTTTTAAAAGATAGAGGATATAATTCCAGATCTAAAGGCATCAGAGATGCCTTGAAGGACTATATAGTGCGTTATCAATGGATGAAAGACATGGAAGGGGATCGTGTGGGGATACTGGCCGTTATCTACGACCACCATTACACTGGGGTGATGGAAGACCTTACCGATATCCAACACCAGTACCGGGACTTTATAAACGCCAACATGCACCTGCACATGACTGAAAAAAATTGCCTGGAAGTTATAGTAGTTAAAGGAGACGCCCAGAAAATCCGATCCCTCTCCGAAAAGATCATGCGACTAAAGGGAGTGGAACACGTCAAACTCACCACTACCTCCGGTGGAGAACAGTAATTTAAAATTGACAATTATCCAAAATATCTGAATAAGGGTTGATTTACCCCCTAAAGACACTATGAATAAGGGGATTTGCTGAAAATTAACCCCATCTGAACCGAACCCATACCGGAGCCCGGGGTTTACCCCCTACAATCTCATTGGCTTTTATCTCTGCAGGCAAGGGACGGGTGGTGAAAAGCACATCCACATCCTCCGGTAATAAGATAGGTGTTTCTTCCCTGTTTTTTTCTAAAAAGTCCAGTATTTCTCTTCGATCCATATCACTGAATCCGGTACCCACTTTACCAAAGTATTGACCATCTTTTTCCAGGATCAGTGCCCCAAATGCTATGCTTCCTGTACTCCTGGTTACCCCTACCACGTTAACATCTAGGGTCTCTGTTCTTTTGATTTTCAACCAATTATCTGATCTTTTACCTGATTCATATCTAGAACTGGCATTTTTAAGGATCAGCCCCTCATAACCATCTTTAAGGGATTTTTCAAAATGATCCTTGACTGTTTCTGTGGTTACTATTTTAAAGGGGATGATTCTAATGTATTCCCCCGGACTTGCAACATCTAACAGGATCTTTTTCCTCTGTACCAGGGGTTTGCTGGTGAGATCTTCACCCTGAAAACGGGTGATGTCAAAAAGGTTAAAGGTTGCCGGTAATTTCCGGGATAAAATGGAAATTTTCGTCTTATCCTCTGTGTTACGTTTTAAAAGCTTTCTGAATCCTCCGGGAACCGTGAGCTCCCCATCAAGAATCCAGTTATCCCCCTTTATATTTTTTTTAAGATCATTTGTAATTTCAGGGAATTTGTATGAGCTTTCAATGTGTCTGCGAGTCCAGAGACTGATTTTATCCCCTTCACCCACTGCTATGATCCGCTCACCATCCAGTTTGGGTTCGCTGATCCACACTCCCGACAAGTGCACATCCACTTCTACCAGCTTGCTGAGCATGGGTTCTATCATTTCCATAATGAAACACACACCATCCATCTTTATTCTTCCATCATGGCCAGCATTTTTTCCAGTTCTTTTTCAAGGGATCTGGTTTCAGGAGGTTTTATCTCGGGTATTAACTCTTCACCAGCGGCTTTTTTCTCAATTAGTTCCCTTAACTGTTGGTTGTAGGTTTCAGAGTATTGGGTCCAGTCAAAATCAAAGGTCATATTATCCACCACTTGAAATGCCTTTTTAAGGAGGTCTTCATCAACCGGGGCCTTGATTATCTCAACTTCCTCCAGTGATCTTACCTGTTCAAAGTACAGTAACTGTTTCAGGAGAAACCCCCCTTCATGGGATTGTAACATTCCAATGTATTCGTTGTTGCGTTGAACCCATTTCACCACTGCCACCTTTTCCTTCTTCTCCATTACTTCCTTGAGTAAATGGAAACTCTGACCACTACCACCCTTTTTGGGGTTTTCAGTTCCAAGATAGTAGGGTTTAAAAAGACAGATCAGGGGGATCTCATTTGGATGGCAGAATCCCATTATCTTCATGGTCCTGGTGGAGAAGGGGTGGAGATTTTTAATCTCCTCATCGGTGAACTGGATGCATTCCCCGGCAATGTTTATTGCCTTGGCAATTTCATGGTCTTCCAATTCCTTACCGTCCTTTGCACAAACCTTTTTATAATGTACCCTACCACAATCGGTTTTATGAACCAGATGAAACCCTATGTGGAGGTTTTCACTGGCAGCGTACAGTCTGATGGGTATAAAAATAGTTCCGAATTTTAAAGAGCCTGACCAGATAGATCTCATAAAAAAACCATCTCCTTTTGTTATATATGTTGTAAGAGAGGGTAATAGTTTGTTATTAAAAGGGAGGATGATCTTTAAAAAGGGATAATAAGTTCTAAAAAGAGTGAATCCCTAAAAGGAATATCAGTTCTAAAAAAAAATTAGTAGGTTACATGGAGCTATATCCTACAAAAAAAAGAATACTGTCCAAGGTAGTACGTTTATGAAAATGAGAATATCCAACCTGCAAAAAACATTTGACTCATTATAATTTCAGGATCCTTTCCCATCTTTTAATCCTTTTTTGATCAGTTTACGGTTCCTATTTTTGTCTTGATCCCACAATTTATGGGCGTAATCCACAATTTCCAGTAGGTGCCTGTACTTCAACTCTGGTGTGATGTTAACTACTTTTCGATCGATTTTATGCCGATATCTCCCATAAAAATTAGTTTTAACCTTTTTATAACTATCATCCATAGTTGAAACATAAAAATAAGATAGATCAGTCTCTTTTTTTGTGTTGAAGATGTCTTCCATTTCCTGGTGAATTCCAGTTACCATACCCATGGCCAGGTTAAAATCAAGGATAGTTATGGATCCTCCCTTCTCCTGTGTTTGTGCGTTGATCTGGTAGATTCCATCCAGGTATTCAGTGAGGTCACCGTGCCATTTTCTGAAATCTTTCCCAGGGAAAATGAGCAAGTCACTGGTTTTATGGAATAGGTGGGGCTGGTAAGCCAATATACTCTTCCGGTCCCTAATTCCATAACTGTATCTCATCCTCATCGTGTTTTAATATGAGATCAAAAACCAGAGGAGGGGTTAACACCACTAGTCCAGGTAAATCCTCAAATTCCTGATAAAACTACTTAGACCAAGTAAATCCCAATGATTCAGGCGTTAAAACCTCATTTAACGAATTAATACCTGTTTTTTCACTTATATTCATACCATCATAGATATATGAATCCAGGTATGTTTGTATGGCGTTACTGTTGAAAACACTCTCTAAATTCAAAGTCAAAATGTGGATGCATTCCATGATTTTAGGCCACACCTCCATGGAATTCCATTCCTCCCCACGATCCAGACCCATGTCCAATCGGTGGATATGGTTTATCTGGGTGTCCATGGACTGGTACATTCTCCTGAATTCTTCCCTGGTGAAAATAATAACTTCTTCATGTTCCTCAAAGAATTCCGGATGATAAAGTTCTATTCGCCGTCCGCAAAGTACTCCCTGACTTAACCTCATATTCGATCACCTACCTCCTTTGGGTGAAATGATTATACCCCTGATGAGTCATGGCTATTGGGGTAGAGAGTGCACTTGAGAAGTACCAGCGATGAAACCAATCCAGTAATACTAAATTAGCTGTCTTTAAACCCCTACTGTTAGGCCTTTAAGGGTTCCAAGTTGCCAGGATATCCATAAGAGCATAGAGAATGGTTAAGATTTATTCCAATACACATTATTTACCAAGTCAGGAGCATAAACCATTTATAAACCAATTTAAGGAAACTCCTTAAAACTCCTCTGTTTAATAGAGCAATGTATAAAAAACATGACCCATCTAAATATGATTGTTTGAATTTTAATTGTCAAAGGATAACTTGTGTAATGGATACATTTTTCACAGAATATCCTCGGAAAATACTAAATTACTGATAGTTCAAGATATAAAAAAAACCGAAGCGGGTGAATTATTTATGGCTTTTCATGTTATGCTAGTCCCTACCCTGGGCTGCCCTTCAGACTGTAAGTATTGCTGGAGTTCTGAGGAAGGATCTCCAGTTATGGGTGTTGATATCATCAAAGAAACTGTTGAATGGCTTAAAAACTTCCGGGAGGAACCAGTAACCTTCACCTTCCACGGTGGAGAACCACTCCTGGCAGGATATGATTTCTTCCTAGAAGCACTGCCCCTCCTGGCAAATGAGTTATCCCATCTTAAACCAGCCTTCGCCCTGCAGACCAACCTGTGGAACATGACCCCTGAACTGGCCCGACTATTTAAAGAGTACAACATACCCCTTGGTTCCAGTCTGGACGGTCCTGAGGAACTTAACGACCTGCAGAGGGGAAAAGGCTATTACCAGAGGACCATGAAGGGATATGAAATTGCACGAGAAGAGGATCTTCAGGTAAGTTTTATCTCCACCTTCACTTCTTATTCCATCCAGTACAAAGAGGATATATTTAACTTCTTCCTAGAAAATGGTCTGAACCTCAAGTTACACCCCGCACTCCCATCCCTACGTGATGAAAACCCTGAAAAATGGGCTTTATTCCCAGAAGAGTATGGAGAACTTTTGATCTATCTTCTGGACCAGTACCTTGAACACATGGATGAAATTGAGCTTAAAAACATTGACCACCTCTGTAAATGTGTTTTCATCCGCAGAGGGGTAGTCTGCACCTTTGTTGACTGCATGGGTGACACCTTCGCCGTGGGCCCCGATGGAAGCATCTACCCATGTTACCGTTTCGTGGGCATGCCCGAGTACGTTATGGGTAATGTTCAGGACCATCCCAGCATGGATGATCTGGCCCAGTCTGATGCCTGGAAGCTCCTCCATGACTTCAAAGACTATGTGGACACAGAATGCAAGAAGTGTTCCTACATCAAATTCTGCCGTGGTGGATGTCCCTACAACGCCCTTTCTATCAATGAAAAGACCGGTAAAGCTGAAATAAATGGAGTGGACCCCCACTGCACTGCCTATAAAATGATATTCAAGGAAATAACCAAACGGGCCACCAAGGAAATGTTGGGATCCGGCATGGGCATGATTCCGGGCGTGAGCGATAATAACCCACAAACAAAGAGGGGAATAATGTCCATAATGCTGAAACAGTCCTAATTCTTATCAGGAAAATAAAATTTAACCTGGTTAATCCACAGATTCCATGATTTAATACTTTAAAATACTAAATGTAAATAGTAAATTTTTGATTGAGATCAAAAGATTAATTAAAAATTATTTTCAAATAAATCAACTCCCATTTCCAGAATAAAATTTTCAGGGAAATAAACTCTCCCTGGATAAGAAAAATAGAAATAGTAAAAAAAAATAACGAGATGACCTACTATGAAAAGAAGTACACCAGTAATTATAGGCGTTCTACTTATACTAGGAGTGGTTGCCTTAGGTTACTTCGCTGAATCAAACAACGGAAATAATAATACTACTAATAATAATTCCAGCCAATACACGCTTTTGAAAAAACCAAACTTCACTGACCAGACACAGCCTAGTTTTCCAGTTGAAAGCCAGCAAACACCAACAACTGATGCCACCACTAACAATAATACCCAGAATAACACTCAGAATCAGACAACAGTTACTGAAACATCTACAGTTTGAATTCAAAAAACATAACCATTGAATATAATATTCCCTTGATCTGTAGAATATTCAACGCGATTTGTAATGGAGGTTATCATACATGAATTTAGGTAAATTAAATGAAAAATGCCCTAAATGTGGTTCGAAGGATAAAACCCTTAGAAGACAGTTAGATAGAGAACATCGTGCTTTTGGCACAACCCAATCATTTGAATGCAGTGACTGCGGCTATGTATTTAAAAAACCTGAAGATGAAAAAGAAAAGGAAAAAGAAGATTAAGTAATGAACTTTAACCTCTTAAATCCTTTTTATATCTTGTTCAATAATCATATTTGAAAACTCACTACTTTTTTACTGCGGATCACCACTCATCCTTTAGAATATACTGGATAATTCAAGGTTTGAATAATCCAAAACTATTTAATATCTTTAACAATTTAAATAATACGTTTAACTAAGAGAAAAGTTTTTAACTGCCTGAAATATTTCAAACTTGTTAAATACCTTTTCAAGTTGATTTTAACAACAAATAGTAATGTTCTCTGTTTTGTTCTTGAATGATCTTGAACCTATACTCACCTATACGAAGCGATAATGAGAAAAATAGTTTATTCTTGATCTTGAACAGAATTTTAAGACAGAAAATCCATAAATTAAATAACATAACCCAGTGGATGGGGAAGAAATAATAAATAATTAGGGAAGCAATATGGAGGATGTTTGCAATGGAAGTGGAATTCAATTTGGAAAACCTAACTGAATGCCTTTGTAACTGCTGTCCTGTTCAGAATAGATCGAAATGTGTCCTGGATAAGATGAAAATGATGCAAGAAATTGCCCAGGAAGATCTGGACTCCCGAATGATGATTGAAGAAGAAAGAATACCTGCATTATACTGTGCCAAAGAAAAGGAAGTTCCCAGTGATTTAGAATTCAGTCAGGAATGTCAATGCGATAACTGTCTAGTCTGGAAGGAGAACAACCTGTTCAGTGGCGAACCACCTGGTTATTTTTGCAGGGAAGGGAAAGACAGATAACAGATTGGAATCTTTTTAATTTAAGACACCCCTATTCTAATTGAAATTATACTCACTTAATTGTTATCATTGTTTAATAAATGCCTATTTTTTGCATATAAATTATACGTATAAACGTTATTTTGAGATTATCCTTAGATATAATATTATTTTATGAAGTACTATAAAGGCAGAATTACTCATTAAAAGGACAAAAAATTGATTTAATCAAGAATTATGTTACTGTAGCAAGATATTTTAAGCTTAATTCCCTATAACCCTGCAAAAATATAAATATAATAATAATCAGATTATTAAAAAGAGGGGATTGGATGATAAGGAACGATTTGATAATCATACCCATACTCCTGGTGGGAGTGATAGCTGGATCCGTGGTGGGAATGGGTTACAGTCCTGATGAGTCCCCAGACCAGAACCAGATTTCAAATAATAATATATCAACAAATACACCCACACCAGCCAAAGTTCAAAGTAATCAAAGCACCGAACAACCATCAACATCACAGAAATCTATTACCACAACCAGCACCCGAAGAACAATTCGCAGTGGCTCCAGAACCCAACAAACCAATACACAAACACAGGAGACTGGAGAAAATCCTTCTGATGAAACTGACAACGAGACAACCTAGATCCATTTTCTTCCAATTTTTAATATTAATTCAAGTTCCATTTTTGAAAAGTTCCATTTTTGATTCATGTCTATTATTGAATCTCAGATAAATTTATTTAAGAGGATTATTTCATTATCATAATCCAATCTTACTATCAAAATAAATTCTTCAAAGTAGGAGTACAATTGATTTCAGGGGGATTTGACAATCTTTTAAGGACATGTATAACCAGTAGGGACATAATACTAAAAGGTTTAAAAAAGTAAAACTAATATGTAAGAAAGAAAAAGGTTTGATAATAGTTAGGTTTTTAATAATTTCAATCACTAATTTGTAAGAATCTTAATTTGTAAAAATAAGAATAATGGACTGATAATATGATAGTTAAGGAATGGTGCATGTACTGCGGGGAATGTGCTGGTGTTTGTCCCCGTAACCTTATAGAAGTACGGGAAATCAGCTTAAAATTCGATGAAGACAAATGCAAAGAATGTAACATATGTGTCCAGGTGTGTCCAGTGCAGGCCCTGGAAAAAAGAGATGATTAAATGATGGAAACTGATGTTCTGGTTATAGGTGCCGGTCCAGCCGGTTCAACTGCAGCTAAACACGCTGCCATGGGTGGTGCCAAGGTAATTGTAATTGATAAAAAATCAGAAATTGGGACTCCCAAACGATGTGCAGAAGGAGTCTCCAAGGATGGTCTTAAAGAATTGGGAATCAAACCATCCCCCCGATGGATAGCTAAGGAAGCCACTGGAGTGCGAATGGTCTCACCTAACGGCACTGCCGTGAACCTCACCGAGGACAAGGTAAAACTCCCTGAAGCGGGTTACATCCTGGAACGTAAGGTATTTGACAAGTTCATGGCCATGGACGCCGGTCGTGCCGGTGCCAAGATCATGGTGAAAACCCTGGCTACTGGCATGAGACGGGAAGATGACCAGGTAGTGGTTACTGTTGAGAGTAGGGGTCAGGAAATGGAGATCAAAGCCAAAATCGTCATTGCTGCTGATGGTCCTGAATCCCGTGTTGGTAGGTGGGGTGGAATTAAAACCGCCCTTAAACCTAAGGATATGGAATCCTGTGCCCAGTTTGAAATGGCCGGAGTCCAGATGGCTGAACCAGACTGTATTGAATTCCACTTTGGTAGTGTGGCTCCTGGAGGTTATGCATGGATATTCCCTAAAGGAGATGACATAGCTAACGTGGGACTTGGTGTTTTAACCACCATAACCGATAAAACTGCATATGAACACCTTTTAGAGTTTGTGGAAAGCAACCCTGCCACCAAGAATGCCCAGCCAGTGGAACTCAATGTTGGTGGAGATCCAGTGGGCGGATTACTGAAGAAAAAAGTGACAGATAATGTTCTGGTCACTGGAGATGCTGCCAGTATGGTTAACCCCCTCACGGGTGGAGGTATAATTAGTGGTATGCTGGGAGGCCGTATAGCTGGTCAGGTGGCTGCCCAGGCTGTGGCTGATGGAGATTACTCCCATGAAAACCTTAAGGTTTATGATAAACTCTGTGAAGATGAACTGGGAGAATCGTTCAAAAAGTACCTGAAGGCTAAAGAATACCTTTTAAGTCTGTCTGATGAAGAATTAGATGAAATTGCTGATGTTTTCAAGGACAGCGACTTTGAAACCATTAATACTGCAGAAATGGTTAAAAAACTGATTAAAATCTCCCCAAAAGCTCTTTTAAAGTTGGGTAAATTGTTCTAAGGGATTTTCAAAATTTTTTTACCTACTTTTTTATTTCCTATTTTTCTAATTTACCATAATTTCAAATACTTCAGTTTTCCAAAGATTAATTCTTTATAAAACTAATACCCAAAATTCTTTCAAAAGATAATCCTCCTGAGACGAGTTTTTTTGGATTTGAAAAGGGATGATTTAGAAAATAATCACTATTATACATATAATAAAAAAGACCATTGCCACTTGGTGGTATAGTATATCTGCCAGATGGAACATGGTGTCTTTATTGGTGAATAGTGATAAATAAAGTGGCACCGCTGCCAGGAAGGATGGTAAAATAGCCACTACAAACTGAATTAAATTCATGTCCCCTGAGTAGAGCATGTATATGAGTACTCCACCCCCCATGATGGCCACCAGACTGGCATCTTTGGAGTGTGATTTGTACATGAGGTAGGTGCCCATGCCAGCCAGGTACATGAAGAGGTAAACTGAGAGGGGCACCAGAAAAACATTCCCCAGTAGCACTGCACCAGTTGCCAGGCGCAACACTGAATTGGTGGCAGTGCTGAAAAAAGGAGCCAAACCTGTTTCCTTAAGACGAATGGGCGGAAGCGTGTAGATCAGCTGATTAATCAACATCAGAAACATTATGACGGTGAAAGCAGGTGGGAATGCCAGGAATGATACTATGAATACTGCTGAAGTTAAAATTCCCACAAAAAGGAGTATGAACTCTTTCTCCACCAGGTTCTCGATAAAGGCACGATTCTGTTTTTGACGATCCCTCCGGTCCACATCCAGATCCGTCAGATCGTTAAGGGTGTAAAGAGCACCCCACAGAACAGATACCAGTACCAATCCCCCCAATATCTGCAGAGGATTATCAATAGGGGTGTTGGAAAAGTAGGCATAGGTTAGTGCCAGTAAAAACATATTGGCATTTTTAGATGCCCAAGTCATACGAGTGGACTTGATCAGGGTCTTTATCATCTATAAAACTCCATGTTAGAAAATGATTGGTCAATGGGATATTCGTAAGTGAATTAGCCAATAACTTGTATTCAAAGGAAACTAACCAATAACTTGTATTCAAAGGTAAATTGGTGATAAGCTATCCATAATGTACCTAATTCTAAAAACCTGTTTTTATAGCCTGACATATAAAACGAGGTTTATTACCATATTTTTTTATGTAACGCACTATTTCATCATTGGTAACATCACTTAAATGGCTTTTTACTATATTTATGGTTTCCTCCTCAGAGTAAGATATCTCCACCACTTCAAATGGAATTTCCAGTAGTGTTACTGCCAATCGTGAGAGGCCTCCCAGGTCAGTGAACAGATCCTTCTTCTCACCCCCACTGTGAACTCTCCAAGCAGTTTGTAATACCATGTTAACATCCTTAAATTCATTTCTGTGCCTAAAATACTCATAAATGCATGTGAAATAAAAATTGAATGATCTAAAACCTTTGTGGGCGGTCCACTGGCTGAATCCTGTGTAATCATCATTTATAACATGGTAATCATGGAACTGGTCTGCGAATAAAATTGCATCATATTCTTTCAGAAGATCCAACAAAGTATCATGGGATGTGATTCGGAGATCCTTTTTCATGGATTCTATCATTGAATTAAATATATCTCGTGAATTCAAATCTAGAGAAGGGATTGGTAGTTTGGCTTCATAAAAATTCAAGCCCAGTTCTTCCACTGCAGAGTATATGTTAGTGGATTTACCAGTTCCAGGGGCCCCTACCACATGCAGGATTCGACCTCTTTTATGGGGTAATTTCTGGAAGGCTGAAATAAGATTCTGATAGGATCTGGTGGTTACGAAAGTCTGGTTTTCTCCCCGATCCCTTATCTTAAATTCTTTCATGGTCAACCTCAAAGGATTATATAAAAGTATATTGAACTTTCGGTTTATAATTAATATGAGGATTAGATTGAAAAAGAGGTAATGAGCAATGGTTCCAGATGGTGAGGAAAAAAAGGTAATGGAAGACAACCCTGAAAACAGAGCAAAATGTCACTGCCACTACTGTCCCAGTTACCCTGAAAAGTGTGAAGGTGAACTGCTTTACTGTGTTACCGGTTCCAGTGCCTGTGAAATTCCAGTAAAGGGCTGTATCTGTAACACCTGCCCACTCTATTATGAGTACCATCTTCAAGATATCTATTTCTGCGGTAAAGAAGTAACCGGTGAGGGTAAAACATTCCTTCGAAAGCAGGGTAAGGGAGAAGATCCCCTATTTTACCAGAAAATGGTTGAAATAAAGGATAAAACTCACAATATAAGTGCGGTTACCTCTATGGGTTCGACCAAGAGAATACCATTCAGCTTTAATGATATACACTTTGTACCTGCTCAAATTAAGCGGATACCCCTTAACCAGGAGGATCCAGTTAATACATCAGTAACCATTGGACCCGGGTCTAAAAAACCCCTTACGGTTTCATCACCCATTCTAATCTCAGGTATGAGTTTTGGGGCTGTTTCCCGTAACGTGCGCCTGGTGATATCTAAAACCGCCCAGAAACTGGATGTTGGTTTTAACACCGGTGAGGGAGGAGTTCTGGATGAGGAGAGAAGTACTGCTCCGGAGATGATGATAGTGCAGTACTCCACTGGACGTTTTGGTGTGGATGATCAGTTACTTCAATCTGCTGCTGCAGTGGAGATACGGTTTGGGCAGGGAGCTTACCCGGGTAAAGGCAGTTACCTTCCTGGTGAAAAGATCAGCCCGGAAGTAGCACAAGTAAGGGGCCTTGAAAAGGGAGAGGCAGCCTATTCACCAGCACATCACCCGGACATTACCAGTCCTCAGGAGTTGGGGGAGAAAATATCACAACTGAGGAAACTCACTGGTGGAGTGCCCATAGGTGCTAAAATTGGTTGTGGTGATGTTGAGGATGATGTAAAGATTCTGGCAGAAGCTGGGGTGGACTTCATTGCCCTGGACGGGTTTGGTGGGGGTACTGGGGCCACTGCCAGTTATGCTCGGGACAATACCGGGATTCCCATCATAGCCGCCCTGCCCCGTGCCCATAGGAAACTGGAAGAGATGGGGGTCCGGGACCAAGTCAGCCTTATTACAGGCGGTGGTCTGCGAAATTCAGCGGATTTTGCCAAATGTCTTGCCCTGGGGGTGGATGCAGTTTACATTGGAACGGCCGCCTTAATAGCTATTAACTGTCAACAGTATCGTGTCTGTTACAGTGGACTGTGCCCTACTGGTGTGGCTACGGCGAACCCACAGCTTATGCAACAGTTAGATGTTGAGGAGGGTGTAGGCAAACTTTCCAATTTCCTCCAGATTTCAATGGAAGAGGTGAAGAATATAACACGTATGGTGGGTAAAGATGATGTTAAACTTCTAAAGAAGGAGGATCTGGTGAGTTTAACCCGGGAACTAGCCATGATCACTGGGGTGAAATGGTTAGACGGGGATAAATACTGATAAATGAATAAATTGATTAGTCTCATTGATAGATGGATGGAATATTAATCCCACTGATAATAAATAGATTATAATCCAATCACTGGACAAAATGAAATTCATCTCAAGATTCACAAGAAATGTATAGATCAATAATGCATGAGAAATTTAAGGAGTAAAATAATGATTAAAGTATTATGTACTACTGAAACTTCACTTAATCGTCCTGAAGCACGTCGCTGGAGGGAGAGGATGAAACTTTTAGAACCCATGGGAGAGTTGGTGGTGGTCTTACCCTGCAGTATGCGTAAACCATACTCTGCAAGTAAATCTCATCGGGTATTCACCACAGCAACCAAGGGATTGCAGGAAGCGATTTTAACATCCCCCTTTGGTGTTTGCCCCCGTGAACTGGAACAAACCTACCCCATCCAGTCCTATGATGTTTCCACTGTGGGGGACTGGTCCCGTGAAGAGATAAAGCTCACCGGAGAGTGTCTTAAAGAATATGTGGGAGATCACGAAGTGGTGGCCCATGTGGCCCATGGTTACCTAACTGTTTGCCAGGAATATTTACCCCATGCTACTTTCACCTGCCATGATGGTAGGGCCACGTCCGCAGAGTCAATGGTTAACCTCAAAAAGGAGGTTAAAAAATATAATAAACTCAAAAGTCATGCCCGGCAACTCCATATGCTTCGTTCAATAGCCCGTTACCAGTTTAACACTGTTGATGCTGATCTTCTGGTACCTGATGACTATAGGTTACGGGGAAGATTTGATCGGAGACTAATGCAGGGTGAGGAACAGATAGCAGTCCTACACCATAATAATGGGCTTTACAGTTTGAATATTAAGGGTGGGACTATTTTGAGTGAAATTGGTGTTAACTGGGTGGAAATAGATTTTGATCTGAAGACCAACACTCTCTTTGCCCCAGGAGTGGTGGATGCCTACCCCCATATAATTCCCAAGGATGAAGTAGTTATCATCCGAAAAGGAGAAGTTGTTGGTGTGGGAAAGGCCATCATGAATGGTTCCGAGATGAAGAAAGGGGAAAAAGGTGTAGCTGTCCGGGTACGTCATCGGTTGAGTTAAACTGTGAACCCCCCACAGGATTATAAATAAGTATAAATAGCACAAATATGGAAATAAAAGAATACCATTATTTAATGTATATGAAGGATTTTTAAAGTGATTATACATTATAACCACACTAAAAAGTGGTAAATAAAAAAAAACCAATTTTGAGGTATGATTATGAGTGAAGAATTAGTAGGAAAGGTTAGAGAAGCTTTAACCCAGGTGGCTGATCCCCACATGGGTATCAGCATTGTGGAAATGGGCCTTGTGGCTGATATACAAGTTGATGAAACTGATAAAACTGCCAAAATCGTTATAAAACCAACCAACCCGGGTTGTATGAGTGCTGCTAACATGGCTATGCAGGCTCGTGTGGCTGCTGAGAAAGTGGATGGTATTGAAAAGGCAGAAATTGAAATTGACGGCCATATGATGGCTGATGCCATCAATGAAATGGTTAACAAATAACCTTCGATTGATCTTTTCATTCTTTAAATGTGTGAAATAAGAGTTCTTGGAAGCGGATTTGCTACAGATCTAATTTATTTGTAAGTAAATCAATTTATTTGTAAGTAAATCACACTGTAAGCGCCGCTCCCCTAATTTCTATTTACATTTGAAATTATTTTAGGTTCTTGATGAAAATAGGTTAGATTGTGTCTGAATATTAACAAAAAGTTAATACTAATTTGGTGAAACTCCCACCGCAAAGGTATATATAGGATGAATTCTAAATCATGAATCTACCCCTGTGGTTTTTGGATTTGTTCATGAAATTCATGTTCTAAAAGCTGTTACTAACATTTAGGGGGCCCGTGGCTCAGGCGGTAGAGCGCACGGCTGATAACCGTGAGGTCCTGGGTTCGAATCCCAGCGGGCCCATTTTTACTAATTTTTAATATTACATTTTACTTATACTGAATTTTAAGATATTGTAATCTAAAATTAATTCCTATTTCATTGTTTTTCACATAACGATTTTTGATATCATGTCATCCTCAAAGGTAATAATGGAATGCTTTTCAAAAAATTTATATGCTGAGTTTAGGATACTATATAGCTGGAGCAATGGTAAATTTGGTAATTAATTACCTCATTTTTTTTACCCTATTTACCATTTTCTTCCTTTTATTTCAAGTTTAAAATATTAAGAAGGCTTTTTTGTATTCCAACCACATCAAGATATTTAAACTATTTTTTAACCAGAAAATCTGTAAACAGGAATATATATCTGCTCGGGATTTCTTACTACCCCACAACACCATTGTTCAAATCGATGCAATGATTCACTAGAATTAAGATAGGAATAATCAAATCAGAATAACAGAGCATGTGACATAAAATTAGACAAGTTCCCAGAATCCAGATCAATACATATTTTTTGATGAAAATAAATGAAAGAAAAATCACAAGATGGATATGGTCAGTTTTCAATCTGTTTTATCAACCGGTTGCATTCCCCAACTACTTTTTTCTTATCAAAAGCATTGGCAATTCTACGCACTGCCTCAAGCATCCTGATAAGTGAGTCCAGCCAGCTGAATATATCTCCTGCATAGGCGTGTATCTCATAATCACGCATTAACTTCCGGCTTATATCCACAGGGTCCCGTTTTGCCAGGCGCTGTTTAACCATCTTCCGAGATAGTTCCCGCTGGAAACAGCCACAGAATGGTCTTTCCTTACATCGGCAAGTATAAAAGTCCATTTGTAATTTCATCAATCGTTCCCTGAGACTGGGCTCCAGTTTATTTATGGCAGTACCTGAACTTAAAATATCCAGGGTGCTGTCGGCAAATAGCCGGGTGGACATGTTTATTTTTAGGATGCGACCTATTTGAGTGGTGATCCGGTTAGAGAGGTATGCGCTTTCAAAGGGTTCCAGTTTAAGGGCTATGTCCAGGGGGTTCATCCGGTTCATGTTCTTCCGGATGTAGTCTGCACAGGGATAAGCCAAAAATGACATGGAAACTGCCCTTCCATAGGGGGTGGGGGTTACCTTATCATCTCTTTCATTAACCAGCCCATAATCCACCATGATATTGAAGGCTTCTTCAAATTCCAGTGGTAATTCTTCATCCCGGTATTCATGGCTTATCTCTCGGAAGGTTTCCACACGTCCAGCGCAAATATCAGCCAGGAACTGTTCAACCTGACTGTCCTCGGAATAGGTTACATTGACTGATTCCACATCACTGGAGAGGAGTTCCATGGCCTGCATTTCCTCAGTTTCATCACCATAACTCCGGCCAACCTCTGGTAGAAGGTATACCTTTCCCTGATCATGGTATGTAGGTCTCCCTGCACGGCCGAGCATCTGGGAAAACTCGTTGGGAGTGAGTGTTTTATTCCCCATGGTCAAACTTTCAAAAAGCACTTGGGATGCTGGGAAATCCACTCCTGCTGCTAAAGCTGCAGTGGTTACCACTGCCCCCAATTTCTGCTCCCCAAATTCCTTTTCAATACGGTTCTTTTTAGCATAGGATAACCCTGCATGGTAAGCTCCGGCTTTAACACCTCTTCGCGCCAGATAATCAGCCACAGTATGGGTTTTCCGGCGGGAATTGGTGAAAATAATGCTCTGCCCGTGGTATCCCTTTTTGGATCGGTTCTGGTATTCATTACGGGCTAGCTGGGTTAGTAAATGGTTTTTTTCTTCCTCAGTCCGGGTGAATATTAGATGTCGCTCCAGGGGAACCGGGCGCAGGGGATATTCAACCAGTTTCATCCCAAACTCCGCTGCAATTTCCCGGGGGTTTCGAACTGTAGCAGAAAGGCCGATTACCTGTAGATTGGGGAAGATTGCTTTCAGGCGGTGTATAAGCCCACGGAGTCTGGGGCCACGTTCATCATCTCCCAGCATGTGGATTTCATCCACCACCACGGTTTTAAGATCACCTAATTGGGATGATCTACCCGCACGTAGTAGGAAATCCAGGCCTTCGTAGGTTCCCACCACAATATCTGCAGCATCTACTTTATCATCAGGGAGGGTCAGTTCTTCCTTGGCCTTTATCCGGCTCATGCCCACACGTATGGAAACATTTAAGCCCAGTTTCTGGTATCTTTTCTTGAAATCCCGATATTTTTGATTGGCCAGCGCCACCAGGGGGGTTAAAAATAGGAATTTACCCCCTTCTAGGGCGTGGGGTATTCCTGCCAGTTCACCGATGAGTGTTTTTCCACTGGCAGTGGCGGATACCACCAGGAGGTTTTCCCCCTCCAGGAGTCCCGCCTGAAGTGCTAATACCTGAACTGGCAGAAGATGAGTTCCCTGGCTTTTTAATGATTTTTTAAATTCTCCCGGAATTTCCAGACTATCAATCCTGATTTTAGGGAAATTATCATCCTTCTTGGTGGATACCTTATCGTATAAGGTAAGTTCCTGATTTTTTAATGGGTCGAAGCGTGGATCAAAAACACTGAGTACTTTGGCCAGATCTCCGGTCTCATCCAGCATTTTCCTAAACCGGGGAAAAGTACTCATGTCATAGGAACGGGCTTTTAATTCCCTTTTTATCTCACCTTCTGCACACAACCGGCAGAGATGATCTCCGTGATAAAAATAGGATTTTTCTCGCCGAATCAGTGTTATGAAACCGTCAAAGGTACAGTGTCTGCATATAAGAGTGTGATTGTATTTTATATTCAATGATTGGAGGAATTCTTCAGTGTCCGGGTCACTGCCCACCAGGAATATGTTCTGTTTCCGCAGGACCTTCACTGCTTCACTGGGAGGTAGGATGGTTTCCTTATCCTTTTTAACTATGAATTTGTGGATCTTCAGCTGCCCATCCACCCGGCGAAACTTAAGGTAACCATGGAAAAATGGTTTTCTCCGGCTGTTCAGAGCACCCTTCGAACTTCCAATGGGAAAAAGTTCCACAATCTTCTTTTTACGTCTTAAAATTATCATTTTACCATTAATTATATTAAAAATCCAGTGTATTTATCTTACAGTTATTATTAATAAGATATGTCAAATATATTCAATTAAAATACATTGTTTTAGTTTATATCCATTCATCATATATTTATTCCATTAAAATTAAACTGACTTTAAGGGTGATAGGTAAATCTCTTTATCACTATTTAATCCGGTAAATAACATTCTCCCGTGAAAATTAGCCCCACAACCAAATAAAGGGAAAATATGGTTTTAAAGTAATATGAAATAAAGAACAGAAAAAATAGATCATTGTGTCAATTTTATCTGTTCTATGGTTTCCGCCCTTTCTTCATGGTATTCCACCACGTTGATCTCATTTATACTGCCCTTTATTTCCATGTTGGAGTAGTTGATCTGGTCAACCAGTTCTTTACAGGTCCATTTTTCTATGGAGTTACCAATACCAATGTGGGGGATGAATGGTAGGTCCATCCGGAGTTCGTCCGCTAATTTCCCGGAGTAAAGCTGGTCATGGAGTTTTAATATCTGACTGTAACCCTCATCAGGCACCAGTAAAACATGCCAGTAAGGGGTGAAGGCATCTTTTTCCATTACTGCACATCTTATTGCGAATTCTATTCTTTGATGATCGGCAGCTCTTCTTTTGATTTCTTCAATGAATGTTTCTGGTCTCTGGTTGAATACTGGGAATACCAGGGTAAAATGGGGTTCCATTCGGCCGTGGTAAAGTTCGTCATTTTCTTCCCTAAATTCCTGAATCCACTGGTAATCCTCATTACAGATTTGGGGGTATGTTAGGGCTAATAGTGACATTTTTAATTAGTCTCCATTTGAATCGGTTATATATCGTGAATTAAGAAGTATGTATGTAAATTAATGGGAGAAGTATGTGAATTTAGGAAAACTGGAGATAAGAAGTAAAGAGGGAGTTTCCCTAAAGGGATTCCTCCTCTTTTGCCAGTTTTTCATTTAACATTTTTTCTGCCTGTTCCCTTAGAATGAATTTCTGTATCTTTCCACTGGCAGTGAGGGGGAATTCATCCACAAAAAAGACATGTTTCGGTACCTTGAAACGGGCGATCTTGGTCCGGGCATAGTCACGGACATCTTCCTCGGTGAGTTCGGCTCCTTCTTCCAGGATAATGCAGGCGCCTACGATTTCACCGTACTTTTCATCGGAGATTCCCACTACCTGAACATCGAGAACTCCAGGCATGGTGTAGAGGAATTCTTCAATTTCCCGGGGGTAGATGTTTTCCCCTCCACGGATGATCATATCCTTGATACGGCCCACAATGGAGTAGTATCCCTCTTTATCCACGGTGGCTAGATCTCCACTATGGAGCCAACCATCTTCATCTATAACTTCCCGGGTTTTCTCGGGCATTTTGTAGTAGCCCTTCATTACATTGTATCCCTTACAGCATATTTCACCGGTTTCGTGGGGTCCCAGGGTTTCTCCAGTCTCGGGGTCCACGATTTTAACTTCACATTCTGGTAAGGGTTTGCCCACTGTTTCCACCCGTTTTTCCAAGGGGTCGTCCACACTGGTCTGGGTGAATCCTGGTGAACCTTCAGTTAAACCGTAGACACTGGTTATCTGGGTCATGTTCATGTCGTTGACCACCTTTTTCATGGCTTCAATAGGTGGGGTGGAACCAGCCATGATCCCGGTTCGGAGGCTGGTGAGATCGAACATGTCAAACATGGGATGGCTGTACTCGGCAATGAACATGGTGGGCACTCCGTAGAGTGCTGTGCAGCGTTCCTTCTGGACTGCGGCCAGGACCATCAGGGGGTCGAAGAGTTCCACCATTACCATGGTTGCTCCGTGACTGAAAGTGGCCATTACCGCAAGCACAATACCAAAACAATGGAAAAGAGGCACACATATGCATAGTCGGTCTTCTTCCGTGAATTTCTGCCTTTCACCAATGTAGTAACCATTGTTGAGTATGTTACGATGGGTTAACATAACCCCCTTGGGAAATCCTGTGGTTCCCGAGGTGTACTGCATATTAACCACATCGTTGCAATCAACTGAGGCTTTGATTTTTTGGAATTCGGTTTCATCTCCGTGTTTTCCCAGGAGAAGGAGTTCATTGGTGTTGTACATTCCACGGTGTTTTTCCGGCCCCACATAGATAACACTGTCCAGGAATGGGAATTTTTCACTTTTAAGTTTACCCCTTTCCTGGGTTTTAAGTTCAGGGATGAGTTCGTAAACTATTTCAATGTAATCCACATCCTGGTATCCATCAATGATTGCCAGGGCTTTCATATCAGATTGTTCCAGCACATAAGCCAGTTCATGGCTTTTGTAAGCTGTGTTAACTGTAACCAGGACCGCTCCGATCTTGGAGGTGGCAAAAAGCAGAGTAAGCCAGTCTGGTACGTTTTTGGCCCAGATACCCACATGATCTCCCTTCCCGATCCCAATTTCCAGGAGGCCCTTGGCCAAGAGGTTCACTCTTTCATCAAACTGCTGGTAGGTAAAACGGAGATCACGGTCGGGATAGACCATGAATTCATGATTAGGATCCTTTTCCACCATTTCCTCCAGGAAATCACCAATAGTAAGCTCACTAAAAACCATTTTAAAAACTCCCATATATTATGTTTATGATCAAAAACCCATTTTTTAGCTTATTTAAATAATTCCAACCATTATTAGATTATTTTTTTAGATATTGGTACCTTTAAGTCCTGTATCCCCAACTGTCTTTAATTCCCATCTTCCCAATTGATATCCTTAAGTTTTAGTTTCCCTGCTTACCGTGGATCTTCTTCTAGATGTTCTTCCAGTTTTTCCCTCACCTCATCGGGTATGGGTCTTGATTTCTGTTGTATGAAATCATAATTCACCAGAACAGCTGTTCCCCTTGCTTTAAGGTGTCCGGATTGCCAGGCCTCATGGTAAGTGGTGTAGGAGCTGTTACCAATACGGATAATGCTAGTTTTTATGTCCACATCACCGTTGTAGTACATCTGTCCCAGGAATTCGAAATCAGTTTTAACCATGATCAGTTTCCATTTCTCGTAGCTGAGGTCAAGGTCTGGGGTGAATAATCGATAAATCTTGTTTCTTGCCAGTTCAAACCATTCAGCAAGAACTATATTGTTTATGTGTCTTAAGCCATCTGAATCTCCAAATCGGGGTGTTACTGTAATCGCATACATATTATGAATATCTCCAGTATTTTTAAAACTTTAGAAACATGTACTACTTACAACATGTCCTATCTTTAGAACTATTTTCCATATAGAAACTTTTTTTCTCCAGATATTTATTTGACATATTTTAAAATAATCCCCTTCAACTTAAAATGGGGTGTAAACCACTGCCAGCATCTTGGAATCCTTTTCTTTGGCATGTACATGGTGAGGGACCACTGAATCATAGTAGATACTGTCCTCTGACTCTAGAACGTAGCTTTCCTGCCCGTAAAGCACCTCTATCTTTCCCTGGATCACGTACAGGAATTCTTCACCCTCGTGGGATGCCAGTTCATAACCCTGATTGTCAGTGGGGTGGACGTCGATGATGAATGGTTCCATGTGCCGGTCCCCCTTCCCGTAGGCTAGGGAGTAGAATTCAAGTGCACTCTTGTTGCTGTGTTCACCCAGCCCCTGACCTGAAAAACGTATTACATTATCAGATTTTCCTGATTTAACCATGAAAGGACCACTATGTGGGGCATCGTCCAGGAAAGTGCCCAGGCGCACCCCCAGTGCCCTGGCTATTTTTAAAAGAGGAGTTAGTGAGGGTACCAGTGCTCCGCTTTCCAGGTCTTCAATGAGTTCAACACTGCTAAAACTGGCATCTGCCAGCTCTTCAATTGACATTTTGCGATCTTCCCTTATCTGACGGATTTTCGCTCCAACTTTGTTCTCCTCGGGCATACCAAATCACCTTATTTATAAATATTATGTTTTCATTCAATATCATTTATTATTGAAAGTAAAAGTTTCACTATACTCAAAAATTATACCCAATCATTTAAACATTTTTTTAGTACCACCGCCCCACCCTTCTATTAGCGCCATTTATACGATGTTAGGAGATGGTGGCAAATTGGAATTTGAGGATTGTAGTAAATGGGAATATTTAGCGGAATATTTAGCAAATACAAAATCTTTAGTGATGAGTATTAAATATTTTAACATCCCAGACTCAATTAAAAAAAGGTTAGTATATTGATTGATTAATGGATTGGATGTTAAAAATGTAGATTCTCTTGTTAAACTTTAGATTCGCTGGTTTAATTTATATCAGGGATTATTAGTTCCATTGGTGGGAGTGGTGTTAACTGTGGTGTTGTTGGTGGTGTTAGTGGTATTGGTGGTGTTGATCTGGATGTGTCTTACAATGTGAACCGGGGTGAAATTGGAATCACCGATCTCACTGATCTTCTGATCACCATTTAAATTGAAATTAGATGGAATTAATCCCAAACCAATATCAGTACCTATATTTAGGGCATTAGCACCTGATGCAGCCCCATAGGCAACCAGTGCAATCATGAAAACAATGAACAGAGTTCCTGATTTTTTAGGAGTCATTTCAGTACCTTCTATAAGAATGTTCTATTCACTAATATCTCAAAACACCTTTAAATAGAATGGCCTATTGGACATAATTTATATTAGCATTCAATTGATGTTAAGGAATCATGTTCTATTATGTAAAATGTTAGAGGAGTCCAATTTAGTGATGTTAAACCCCCCATTTATGGATTCAATCCACAAAAACCAGACTAATTAATGAAAAGGAATAAAAATAAAAGAATATAGGTATTTATTCCACAGTCACACACTTTGCCAGGTTTTTAGGTTTATCCGGGTCAATACCCCGCTGTACACTCATATGGTAGGATAGTAACTGTAATGGTACCACGTAGAGGAGGGGGGATATTAATTCCCGGATTTGTGAGGGGAATTTTATCATATCACTGGCCTCGTAACTTAAAACCTGATCATCCTCGGATCCGAGGCCTATGACCCGTGCTCCCCGGGCTTTCACTTCTTCCACATTGCTCAGGGTCCGGTCGTGACTCTTACCCGGAGGTACCACTGCCACCACCGGTACATCATCATCTATAAGTGCCAGTGGGCCGTGTTTAAGTTCACCGGCAGCGTATCCCTCGCCGTGTATATAGGTTATTTCTTTGAGCTTTAATGCCCCCTCCATCGCAGTGGGGTATGAGAATCCCCTGCCAATAAAGAAGAAATCCTGGGCATCCTTGTATTTAGCCGCCATTTCTTTGATATCCTCTTCCAACAGGAGCACGGTTTTCATGTAATCTGGTATCTGTTGAAGTTCATCTAAAAGTTCCCTATTTTTACCCATACATGCTGCCAAGAGATAAATACAGGTTAATTGACTTATATAAGTCTTGGTGGCTGCCACTCCTATTTCAGGACCAGCCCTGGTGAATATAACGTAGTCCGCTTCCCTGGTAGCAGTACTTCCCAGCACATTAACAATTGCCAGGGTTTTTGCCTTTTTATTGGCTATTTTAAGGGCTTTAAGGGTGTCAGCAGTTTCTCCAGATTGACTGATGAATATCACCAGTGAATCAGGGTCAATGGCCCCTTCTGAGAACTCAAACTCAGAAGCCAGCACCACATCAGTGGGTAGGCCTAAAAGAGCTTCAAATAGGTATTTCCCCACTAAAGATGCATGATGGGATGTTCCACAGGCCACAAAGGTGATCCGTTTAAACTGGGGGAACTGGCTGACTATATTCTCAATATCTGAAACTTCAGAAAGGGTGTTTTTTACTGCTTCAGGTTGTTCATGGATTTCCTTCAGCATGAAATGAGAGTATCCGCCCTTTTGGGCCATTTCAGGAGTCCATTTAATGGTTTCTACCTTCTTATCCACTATCTGACCATTACGGTCCTTCACAGTGATACCATCCTCGTCCATGGTGAAGGTTTCATGGTCAGCCAGGTAGATGATCCGGCGGGTGTGTTGCAGTATGGCCGGAGCATCGGAAGCCAGGAAGTATTCCCCGTCTCCCAGTCCCAGTATGAGGGGGCTTTCTTTACGAACCCCCATTATCTTGTTAGGTTCATCAGTACTGATAACTGCAAAGGCATATGAACCATGTAACTTGCTGATGGCCTTATTAATGGCCCCTTCCAGATTGAATCCTTCTTTATGATATTTTTCAATGAGATGAGCTATGACCTCAGTATCAGTTTGAGATAAGAATTGGTGCCCTTCACTCACCAGCTGGTCTTTAAGTTCCTTGTAGTTTTCAATGATACCATTATGGACTACTGCTATTTTCCCCTCACAATCAGTATGGGGATGAGCATTTTCCCGGGTTGGAAGTCCATGGGTGGCCCAGCGAACATGACCAATGCCCACTTCTCCCGGAAGTTCTTCCAAATGCAGTTCCTCTGAAACCTCATCAATCTTTCCCTTGTCTTTTCTGATCTTAATTCCTGATGATGAATAGGTGGCAATGCCCACCGAATCATAACCCCTGTATTCCAGGCGTTGCACACAATCCAGGAGCACCGGTGCTGCTTTATCAGTTTTAAGTATACATCCCACAATTCCACACATATTAATTTCACCCAAAAAGTGTTTTCATAAGTTTAAGTAAATGATAATGCCAATTAATTACCTGATTAGCACAGTTCATATCTTTATTGAAGACCTTCATTTGTTAAATAAATTTGTTAAGGCGTACCAGATATTTATAACATCTACATTTATCACTTATAATACAATCCCCATCAAGAAATTATTAATTCATAACATATAGGTAACCCATAATAAGTGAGGATCTCCCCCCTAGACCAAGGATAATCCCCAGATTTTGCCATTAAGAGATTCCACTTTGATAATTGAAGCCTTAATATTTTAATCTGTAATTTTAATCAAACGCATTTATATTTTGATCTAAACCAACTTGATCTAAACCAAGAAAAAGAACCTAATTCCTATAATTTATCAATTTAACCACGGTTTATTAGGATTCACGGTTTATTAGGATTCATGATTTCACCAGATCACAGTCAAATTCTCAAATATACCAAGACTGTTCCGGTAAAAACTATCCTCCATCTTTTGCTTTCAACTTAAAAATATGAACTTAATCAATACAAAATCAGTTTTCTTAGGTTTAGTCAATAATTTCACCTTCAAACAATTTTTCTAATGGCCAGTATAATTAAAATACAAAAAATACATAAACTATTAAATCAATATTATACACCACATATAATGACATGAAATATAATAAGGAGGAAGACATAATGCCAGATATGAAAATAGAGGATATAGAAGGGGCTGTAGATGAAATGATTGCCATTAGGCCTTTGAATACATTCCTATTTACTATGAGTTCAGAGAAGGGTTCTACAAGCTACGTAATAGAAACTGATGCAGATAAAACAAATTTTAAAGAAATAATAAGAACCTATATGTGTACTGTAGGAACCTGCAGTGAAAACGATGAACATCCCAAGATAAGTGATCTCTTCAAAGAAGAAGGGCATTATTGTTCCATCAATAAATCTGTAAACAAATAGGATATGAATATATTTTTCATTAACTCACAAACATCCCCTAGTCTTGGAATCTGACAACTCGAACTTCTAAATTAATGCTAACTCCTAGTGCCCTAAAACCAGTGGGCATCCATTAAAGTAATTTGGACAATGTAGCCTTACCATGATTCATCCATTTAGAATATCAGGAATACATTTTAAACCATTATCATGGGAAATGAAAAAAATAACTTCTAAAGAGAGGGAGTAATCATTAAAAAGGAATATTCATTAAAGTGATCTGATTCACGAGTATGACTTTAAAAGCCCGGGCAGTCATCATTTTAAAAATTCCAATATCGAAATGGTGAAATATATTTTAAGAATGGCAACTGGCAGTTTATGACTGTGTTTAAGTTAATTTGCGATTTTTTTTGTGGTTGGAATTTTAAGAAGTATTTAATTGCATTTAATTTGCGGTCACTAGTTTTTTGCAGTGGGAATCCATTTAAAGGGGATACCAACCATCATTTATCGTGATTGTGGTAATAATATTTGATTAAATGTGCACCAATCTGTACATACTAATGCCAATCTATTATAATCCTAAGCTATAATAATTTCTAATAGTGTTTTATCTTGATGTAGTTTAATATCTATATAAACATTTGACAATAAATAAAAATGAAATGGAGTTTAACATGAATCTTGATAAGGGAAATCTCCTATACAGGGGTAAAGCCAAGGACGTTTACCAGACCAGCCAGCCCCAGCAAGTTTTAGTGGAATTCAGAGATGACATTACCGCCGGGGATGGAGAAAAGAAGGAAGTTATGAGTTTGAAGGGTTATTACAACTCCCTGATCTCTGCTAAGCTTTTTGAACTACTGGAAGATGCAGGGATAAAAACCCAGTACATTGATTTACCAAAACCCGGATACATGCTATCCCATAAACTGGATATGATACCCCTGGAAGTGATCACTCGAAATATAGCCGCCGGGAGTCTGCTTAGAAAGTACCCCTTCCAGGAAGGTCAAACATTCAATCCACCCATCATCCAGATGGATTATAAAAATGATGAATATCATGACCCCATGCTCAACGATGACATCATTCTGGCCCTGGAACTGGCTAGTAGCGAAGATCTGGAAACCATCCGTGAAATAACCCTCCAAATCAACGCAGTCCTGAAAAGTTTCTTGGAAAGCAGGGGACTCATCTTCCCGGACTTTAAAATAGAATTTGGCCGAGATGATGATGGGAACATTGTCCTTGGTGATGAAATCAGCCCAGACACCTGTAGGTTCTGGGATAGTGAAACCTGTGACATTCTGGATAAGGACCTTTTCCGAAAGGGCGAGTCTGGTGTTATTGAAGCCTACCAAAAGGTGGCCAACATAATACTGGATGATGAAGATAAAGAAAGATGGAATTTAGATTTCTAATAAAAAAAAACTGTAATTTAGAAAAAACTGAACTAACACTGATGAAAAGTATCCATTTAAGAAATTAATCCCTTGGTGATGCAATGAAATACCATGCGCAAGTTGAAATAAGTCTCAAAAAAGGAATGCTCAATCCAGAAGCTTCCACCATCCAGAGGGCACTGGCCCTTTTAGACTATCAGGTGGAAGACACCGCCACCATTGAAATAGTTAAATTCACTTTAGAAGCAAAAGATCCAGATGTGGCCCATGAAGAAGTGGTCCAGATGTGCGAGCGACTGCTCTGCAACCCGGTGATCCACGACTACCAGATCCAGATTGAAACAGCAGGTGACTAAGATGAAAGTGGGGATCATACGCTTCCCCGGATCCAACTGTGACCGGGACGTTTTCCACGCCCTGGAACTGGCTGGGGCCGAACCTGATTATGTCTGGTGGAACCAGAGGGACCTATCCCAATTTGAAGCAATCGTTATCCCCGGAGGATTCTCTTATGGAGATTACCTCCGTGCAGGGGCAATTGCCGCCATCACCCCCGTTATTGATGGGATCAAGGAGATAGTTAAAGAGGAAAAACCAGTTTTAGGTATATGTAATGGTGCCCAGATACTGGCAGAAGTGGGTCTGGTTCCCGGGGTGTTCACCCTCAATGAAAAAGCCCAGTTCATCTGTGAATGGGCGGAATTAGAGATTAGAACCAATAGGACTCCATTTACCCATCTTTACCAGGAAAATGAGGTAATCAAAATGCCCATTGCCCATGCAGAAGGGCGTTACTATACTGAATACATTGATGAACTTGGTGATCAGGATCAGATCGTGCTGGGATTTGCAGGGAATAACCCTAATGGCTCGTTGGATGCCATTACCGGAGTATGTGACCTGGAAGGACGGGTTTGTGCAGTTATGCCCCACCCCGAAAGGGCCTCAGAATCAATCTTAGGATCAGATGATGGTTTGAAGTTCTTTAAGGGAATCCTTGATTTCTAGAAAATGGATAACTTACATATTTTTTACAAAAAATACTTAGTTAGAAATACCCTAAGTTTGGGAATATTCATTAAATAACTTTATTATAAAAAATTGTCACACGGTGAATTAATGGTAGTTTATCTAGTAGGTGCAGGACCAGGGGATCCTGATTTGGTGACCCTTAAAGCTATTAAAGCCCTGGAAATGGCAGATGTGGTGGTTTACGATCGTCTGGCCAATGAAGAGATCTTAAAGTACGCCAATGGATCGGAAATGATCTACGTTGGTAAAAGGGCTGGAGCTCACTCCAAAAAGCAGGAAGAAATAAATGAAATACTCATTGAACAGGGCAAAAAACATGACACTGTAGTCCGCCTCAAGGGAGGTGACCCCTTTGTCTTTGGTAGGGGTGGTGAAGAAATGATGGCCCTGCTGGGGGAAGGGATTCCCGTGGAACTGGTACCAGGTGTAACCTCTGCCATTGGTGTTCCCACCACAGTAGGACTGCCAGTAACCCACCGGGGAGTGGCCACTTCCCTTACAGTGGTTACTGGACATGAAGATCCTACCAAGAAAGAGAAGCAAGTTCAGTGGAACTACAATGCCGACACCATAGTGATCCTCATGGGTGTGGGACACTTGGAGGAGAATATGAGGGAGATTAAGAAACACAAAGATCCCCAAACCCCGGTCTGTGTCATTGAAAATGGAACCATGCCAGATGAGAGGATTATAACCGGTACTCTGGAAAACATAGCCCAAAAAGATATTAATCCACCAGCCCTGGTGATTATTGGACCGGTGGTTGATGTTTTCAAATCCATCAAAAAACTTGAGGATAAATTATGAAGGGATTTGAGGGTAAAATTATTGGCATAACCCGGCCAGTGGAGCGGTCCCATGCTGCAGTAGAGATAGTAACCCAACACGGTGGGATTCCATTAGTAGCCCCCACCCTTGAACTGGAATCCTTTGCCAGTGAATCTCTCCTGGATCTCTGTCAAAGAGCCAGTAAACTGGATTGGATAATATTCACTTCTCCTGCATCACTGGAATCATTATTCAAATACTGTCCTGATTTTAGGGAAAACCTCAATCCACAGTGTGAGGTAGCAGTTATTGGACCACGCACAGAACGGGTTTTAAATGATTATGGTATCACTGCCGATATTGTGCCCGAAAATTACACTGCCGAAGGTCTTCTGGAAGAATTCCATGATATTGACTTGGATAAAAAGAGGATAGGAGTTCCCCGCACATTTAAAGCAAGAGATGTTCTCCCGGAAGGTTTGAAGAAAATGGGAGCCACTGTCTATCTGGCCGAGGCCTACAAATCCACCAAACCCAAAGATACCAGTAAGGTACAGTTACTGGTAGAGGATATAATCAAGGGAAAAATAGATGCAATAACCTTCACCAGCCCCCTTACAGTCACCAATCTATTTGAAATAGCTGGAGATGAGGAAGAAGAGTTAATTAACTCTTTTAAAGACGGGAAGGTTCTGGTGGCGGCCATTGGCCCCATCACCCAGAAACCACTGGCTGAGAGGGGGATAAAATCAATAATTCCCCCCAAGTACACTGTGAAGGCCATGTTAATGCAGTTAAAGGAAGAAATGAGTTATTGACTTGAAGTCTTGAATTTGGAATATAACTAAATGGAAAAAATCATGACTTAATATAACGGAAATCATCCTAAATGTAATATAAATAACTTATAAGAGGCAATATTTAAAGGAGCGGTAACTATGAAGGATGAAAACAGAACCATCATCTGGCCGGTTTATCTGGATTCCAAAAAGACCAAATCCGAGGGAAGAAAAATTCCCAAAGAACAGGCCGTTAGCTCACCTAAAATACGTGAAATTACCCAGGCAGCTAAAAAACTGAGACTCAATCCTTCAGTGGAGAAATATAAATCATACCCTGCTTCATGGTGGGAAGGATCCGGAAGGATAATTGTGGATAAAAAAATGAGTAAAAAGGAAGTTCTCATTAAACTAAGCAACCTAATCAATGGTTCCCGGAAAGATAAATAGAATTTTCAACTAGAATTTTTCATTTTTAAGGATTAATCCACCTTTTGAGAATTAATCAACTGGCATTCTAAGAATTACAAATCGGATCATTTTAAGGATCATCAAATAAGAATTGATTCTAGGATTATCAGTAGTAATTAATTCCCATAATTTATTTTAAGTAGATTTATTATTTAGAATCAATCTATACAAATCAAATATAGATAAAATAGAGGATTAAAAATTAATCCAGAAATCCAAAAGAATAAAATCAGAAGATGAGTTGATCAATACAATTAATATATTATATAATTGGATTATATTTCACTTGGGAAGGAATAATAAATGGCTGTGAATGGAAAAGATATGGATAAATCTTTAGCTAAAGCTAATGAAATGGTCAAAGAGTCTGAGGATGTTAAAATATACAGCCACATAGACTGTGACGGGATATCCGCCGGAGCAATACTATCTTTAACCATGGATCGTCTGGAAATAGACCATGAAATAGAATTCATAAACCTGGACCAGATTCCTGAGTTGGAAAAAGAAAATGAACTCACCATATTCTCTGATCTTGGTTCAGGACAAAAATTAGATAACTTCCAGACATCCCAGTCCAAAGTTCTCATCCTAGACCATCACCCCCCGGTAAGGAAAATATCCTCAGGAGAAAACGGTTTTCTGGAGATAAATCCCAATCATCATGGTATTGATGGTTCCTTCCAAGTTTCAGGAGGAGGTATGTGCTATCTTCTAGCTGAAACCTTTGGTTATCATGATTTAAGCTGGATTGGTGTTTTAAGTGCAGTTGGCGACATGCAAAACAGTCTATCAGGTAAGTTAACCGGGATAAATGCAGGCATACTAAAGGATGGCGTCAATAAGGGACTTGTGGGATCAGTTAATGACTTAGCCATCTACGGAAGGCAAACCAGACCATTATTTGTGGCCTTGTCCTACTTTGGCGATGTGAAGCTTCCCATCACCAATAATCGAAACGAAGCAATTCAATTCCTAAAAAACCTGGACATACCCATTAGGAATGGTAAAAAACAACGAACACTTTACGATTTAAGCTCCGCGGAAAAGGGCCGGATCTTCACCGAACTGGTGAGGATGATGAGCCGGGAAGTTCCTCCCCGTTACGTTAGGTACATTCCCCGCCTGGTTGCCGGGGATGCCTATGAATTTTTAAAAGAGGAGGAGTACTCACCCCTCCGTGATGCCAGTGAATTTTCAACAGCCATCAACGCCTGCAGTAGGCATAAAAATCCCAATGTGGCTTTAAAGGTCCTCAAGGGAGATAGGGGTATGGCTCTGGATGAAATGGAAATGCAGGGAAAGGAACACCGACAGTACCTTGCCCAGAAAATGAGTTGGATCCAGGAGGAAGACCGGATCATACATTTGAAGAACTTGCAGTACTTCCAAGGTAACGGGATAAAAAGTGAGGTTATTGGAACCATAGCCGGCATGATCCTCAGCTACGGTGACTGGAGAAAACCCATGATTGGTTTCACACACACCAATGATGAAAGTGGTGGTTTGAAGGTTTCTCTGCGCTGTTCACGACTTTTAGCATTTGATGGTATCCACTTTGGCCATATCATCAATAAAGTAGCAGCCAAGGTAGGGGGAAGTGGTGGTGGCCATTCCATGGCCTGTGGTGCCTACATTCCAGGAGGAAAACAGGATGAATTCCTTAAACTCTTTGATGAAACACTGAACGGGATCCTGTAAAATTATAAGCTCTGCAGATCCATTAAACATAACTAGTTAAAATAATTTAACAATACAATAACTTAAATATATACTTAAAATATTATAAAAAAATCTCTAATATTATTACAGGTCTTTAACGGTGTATCTATGAAAGTTTTCAAGAAAAAAGGGGAACTCACCAAGTTTCAGATTCTAGCGGAGATTGCCAAAGGCCAGCCCCATCTGCGTCAGAAAGACATCGCTGATGAGCTGGGTATCACAGTTCAGGCAGTTTCTGAGAATTTAAAGACTCTGGTGGATGAAGGATGGGTTGAAACTGGCAGTGGCCAGGCACGTTACAAAATCACGAAACTTGGGATTGAAAAAGTGAAAACTGGAGCTAATGACCTCCGTAAATATGCGGATCAGGTCTTAGATATCATGAACACCTATAAATCAGTGTGGCCTGCCATTGCCCGGGAAGATCTCAATGAAGGAGAAGCCGTATGGCTTAAAATGGAAGAAGGAACATTATATGCAGGTAAGGAAAAGACTCCCGCCCATGCTGAAGTACTTCACCATGCCCGGAAGGGTGAAGATGTGGCCCTGGTGAGTTTAGGGGGGACAATTGAACTTGAACCCGGATTTGTAGTTATCATTAAACTGCCCACCATTAACCAGGGAGGCACCCGTGCCTGTGAACTTGACCATGTCCAGGAAATTCTAAAGAAATATGAGGATCGTTTCCAGCGGGTGGGTGTCATGGGAACAGTATCCCGTTCCATGGTGGATAAACTGGGAATCAAACCTGATTTTGAATTTGCCACCCCCCAATCAGCAGTTGCAGCTGCCAATCGAGGTTTGAATGTACTGATATTTGCAGTGGGTAAGATGACCCGCACTTTAACCAACAGAATGGATGAAGAAGGGATCACCTACATCATTGAAGATGTTCTGGCTTAAATCCGAGATAAAGATTTTTAAATCTAATCCAAAATTAAGATATTCTGACCTGATCCAATATTAAAGAGGTCGAATAAGCCCCTGAAAAAATGAACTAAAAATTAGAACTTAATTAAGTTTAAAGAATTCTACAACCACTGTGGTCGATCCTGGCCACCATTACATCCTCCACACTGGAATCAGGTGTAGTTGAAATAGCAAAGGCTGTTTTTCCAAGCATGGCCATGGAAGCGCCCATGGTCTCATCCTCCATCACATCCACGATTTCCATGATCTCAGGGTCAATGAGACCTGTTTTCTGGGAAAACTCCAGGGATAAGTCCATGAAATTGGTGATCTGAGGGTTGAGTAGTAATTTTTTAAGCATTTCCCGGGCTACACTGTTTACTTTAAGAGTCATATCTGGATCAGTGAGGATAGACGCTGTTTCAATGGTTCCTAACGTTTTTGATATTACAAAAAGACCCCCATACTCCTTTTCAGCATATTCATGACCATTAAGAAGTTTATCTGCATCCCCATATCCGGGAGCACCAGGTTCTAGTCTAACTGGGAATCCTCCAACTACGGACCCCATTACATCCCCCATGCCTGTTTTCAGTTCAACTTCTGCATTGTGAGCAACCGCTGCAGCCCGATTAAATGTTAAGGGTAGTTTAAGTAGTTTTGAAACTCCAACGGAAGTGCCCAGGGCAAAACCAGCAGAAGCACCGAACCCTGCCTCCACTGGGACATTAATCTCGTGTTGAATGGTTATTTTAATCTCATTCCATTTTATTTTGGGAAATTGTTTTTTCAGCAAATTAAGTGTTTTATAGGTTACTGAGTCTTCCAGATGGTATTTTTGATCATGGTTCTTTCCATTGGTTTTAGTAATGATCTCGCCATTTCCTTCACATACATCAACTTGGGTTAGGACTCCCTGGTCCAGAACCACTCCAGCCCCCCTAGATCCTCTGATTAGGGGATTGGAATGGTTAATTACCTCAAAAAACCCGGTTATATGGGAGGGGGCGAAAACTAATGATTGCAATTTATCACCACATTTATTATATCCTCTGATAAATAAATAATAAGGGTAAGCTAAAGCCATTACAAGTTAATCAACCAAGATTCATTGAAAACAGGGATATCCCCAGTATTAACATCCCCCATAAAGACAGTTATAAGTGAATTTCTAAATAAAGGATGTTAATAAAGAGTATCAAATAATATTAAGGAATAAAAGACCAGTAACAGTCAAATACTAAATTTACAGGTTTATAAAATATGGAGAACCACGTTATGGGAAAACGAATAGACTTACACACCCACAGCATATTCAGTGATGGTGAACTCCTACCATCAGAAATTGCACGTCGAGCATGCGTTTTAGGTCATCAAGCAGTGGCGATAACCGACCATGTGGATGCAACTAACTTGGACTGTGTGGGCCGTGTGATTAACGCCGTTTTAGACATTAGGGATAACTGGGACATTGAGATAGTTCCTGGAGCCGAGATAACCCATGCTCCAGCCGAAATAATTCCCAAACTAGCCAAAAAGGCCAGGGAATTGGGGGCTGAGATCATTGTGGTGCATGGTGAAACACTGGTGGAACCAGTGATTGAGGGAACCAACTGGAGTGCGGTTAACTGCCTTGATGTGGATGTCTTAGCACACCCGGGACTTATAACCCATGAAGAAGCACAAATAGCTAAAGAAAATGATATAGCCCTGGAAATAAGTGCCAGGAGAGGCCATAGTCTGGGTAATGGACATGTGGTGCAGGTTGCCCAGGAAGTAGGTGCCCATCTGGTGGTGGACACTGACACCCATGCACCCGGAGATCTTATAAGCTATGAAATGGCCGAAAAGATAGCACTAGGAGCAGGTTTACCTGGCAAGGATCTTAAAAAAGTTTTAAGGGATAATCCTGTTAGTATACTCCAGAAAAAGGGAATATTATAGATATACAAAATTCAAAATGACCTTGGATTGGGAGGTTTAAACCTTCCAAATATCTACCTATTTTTATATACCTACCTATTTTTTTATTTAATGAGAATTTTTACCCACATAACTCATAATACCCCATATTCTACTATAAGGTCTTCTCCCAGATTATAACTCTTTTTGAACTTTAAACGGAAGGCATCTTTCATATAATCCACACCGTCCCCCTCTACCAGTGTTTTGGCCTGATTTCCCCCGGCAATCATAGGCGCTATACACACCCTTACTTCACTTACCAGCCCTGCTTTGAGCATTGAATAATTTAGGGTGGAACCTCCCTCCAGTATTAATGTTTTGATCCCTTTATCTCCCAGTTGATTCATTAAACAACCCAAATCAACTTGTGTATCCCCACAAGTTATCACCTTAGCTTTGTCATCCTCTTCAAGGGCCTTTACTCTAAGCAACGGTGCTTCTTTGGAAACAGCAATAATGGTAGGAGCGTCATGGCTTAGGATCCGGTATTCAGGAGGCGTGCGTGCTTTACTATCCACCACCACCCTCACAGGATTGTCTTCTGGTTTTGATGGGATTTTATGTACTGTGAGCCGAGGATCGTCCTCCAGTACAGTGTTTATCCCCACCATTATCGCGTCCATCTCCTTGCGAATCCTGTGAACCCTTAAAAGATCTTCTGGACCCGAAATCTCAGAACTACCAGTTTTGGTGGCTATCTTTCCATCAAGGGTCATGGCTGCATTTAAAATCACTTTAGGTTTTATGATGAACCCTCCCAAGTTTATATATTCTGAAATACAAGAAAATATTCATTTTGAGGACTTACTGGTTTCCTCCACCCAATATGTAGGATACGTCCTGGAAAATCTGTTGTATCTGCTGTATAATGGAATTGATTGTGTTTACAATATCCTGTATGGGATCCAGTGTTTTTTGAACTTCCTGTGCAGTATCATTGGTAGCTTTACTTGCGTTGTGAAGTGCCTCATCGGCATTGTTTTTCATATCACTCAAGCCTGACTCTTCTGCAGCTATAACTGGCTGTAACATCATAAAAACTGCCAGTGATATTAAAATCCCCATAAATAACTTTTTCACAGTAACCACCACCTAATTTGTATTTATTCCTATCTCAGAATATTATATAATAATAGATTATATGGGAGATTAGATATTAAATGTATACCTAAACTACCTTAGAAAGAGGTTATCCTAGAAAATGGATACTTTAAAAAATAAAATACATCCTAATGTCATGGAAATAGAAATTACTAAAGGTAAGTGTTATAATGAGCGACGATAGATACCAAATAGGCATGGAAAATTTGAAAAAAATGAATCCAGATTCTTACAGGGACCTTGAAAAACTATTAAATAGTATAGCCCCTGATATGGCCCGTTATATCGCTGAATTCCCCTATGGAGATATTTATTCCCGGCCAGGTTTGGATCTTAAGACCCGGGAACTGGTAACTGTTGCCTCGGTCACCACCCTGGGATGTGCCCAGGCACAGCTTAAAAGCCATATTCACGGTGCTTTAAATGTGGGTTGCACTCCACGTGAGATAATTGAAGTTATTATCCAAATGGCCGTTTATGCAGGTTTCCCAATCTCAATTAATGGTCTAATCGCAGCTAAAGAGGTTTTTGAGGAAAGAAATGAAGAATTCGAAAAATAATATCCTATTTTTTTATCTCTTTTAATTTAAGTTCTTCTGAAAATTGTTTCTGAGAAATATTTTACTTGGAAATATATTCACTCCGAAATATGCTTAATCTGGAATATAAATTTACTAAATTTTACTTGAATGTTTTGGTATACACTAATAAATATGTTCATAAAGAAATATGGGGGTTTTTAATGTTAAATATGGAAGATTTTCCGTGCATTTAATTCAGTTACACTGGATACTTCTTCTTTTGAAATTGATTTAACTTCAGCAATGGTCTTCACTGTTTCCTCCACATATGCCGGTTCATTTCTCTGACCTTTGAATGGGGAAAGATAAGGGCTGTCTGTCTCTGTTAAGAGCTGGGATAATGGTAGTTCACGAGCCAGTTGCTGGTGGTGTTCGGAAAAGCATACAATGGTGGAGAGGGAGATGTAATATCCTTCCTCAATTATTTCCCGGGCGGTCTCCAGACCTCCACCGTAACAATGGAAAATTATTTGAGGGATGGAAGGATGCTTTTTAACCATTTCCAAAGCTTTTTCCTCTGCATCCCTGGCATGTATCACCAGTGGCATCTGGTAATCGGTTGCCATTCCCAGGAAAGTTTCAAAAAGTCCAATCTGCTTATTTTTTTCAGTTTCACTATCCAAACCATTGAAATCCATACCAGTTTCACCCAGGGCAACTGCCACATCAATATTGGATTCAATCTCTGATAAAGCCTGTTTTATAATTGCCTCATCTGATTTGTATGCATTTGAAGGATGAAACCCCAGGGTGGGATAGACAAAATCTTTATATTCTTCGGCCAGTTTGAGTGTCCGCCGGTTACCTCCCAGTGTGGCACCAGAATTCACTAGGGCTGTGAGTTTCTCCTGCGCACGTTCCATTACTTCTTGCCGGTTTTTATTGTAGACTTTAAAGTCAACATGACAGTGGCTGTCAATCATCTGATCACCTCAGCTTATAGTAAACCCAAAAATTGTAAAAAAAATGAATATTTAATCAAAGTTACTACGTTAGATAGAATTAAGCTGAATCATAGTCAATCCCTGCTTAAACGTTCAAATAATCATAGGCCACTTAAGTAGCAGCTACCTAAACTCCAAACCGCCTTTCTCTCTGTTGGTATGAACGTAAAGCCCTTAAAAAGTCAACTTTCCTTAGTTGTGGCCATAAACTATCGCAGAAGTAGAGTTCTGAGTAGGATGATTGCCATAACAGGAACCCGCTGAGCCGCTCCTCCCCACTGGTTCTGATGATCAAATTGGGATCCTCCAGACCAGCGGTGTAGAGGTTTTCGTTCACCAGTTCCTCATTAATGTCATCAGTGGTTATTTTCCCTTCCTGAACTTCGTTAGCTATCTTTTTTATGGCGTCAACAATCTCCATACGCCCATCATATCCAATAGCGATGTTTACTAACCTTTTGTTATAGTTGGCAGTTGATTTTTCGGCTATGCGGATGGCTTCCCTCACATCTTCAGGTAATAATTCCAGTTTACCCACGGCCTTTACTCTGACCTCGTTGTTGTGTATTTTTTTGTTACGAGCTATTCCCTCAAAGTTTTCCTTGAATAGTCGCATCAAGCCATCTACTTCCTCCGGTGGTCTGTTGAAGTTTTCTGTGGAGAAGGCATAGGCAGTTACAATTTCAATACCCAAATCTACACACCAGTCCAGAACTCTTTCTAAGGTGCTAATCCCTTTCTTATGACCTTCAACAGCACCAAGGTTCCCCTGCATCTTGGAAAAACGTCGATTTCCATCCATAATGATAGCTACGTGTTTTGGCATGAGTTCCGGTCGGAGGTTACGGGAGATGTACCATTCATACAGCCGGTAAAGTGGTGTTAATGCTGACATTTTAGATTCCTTTATTCTTTATCTTAATTTATTTTATTATATCCGATTTAATAATTAGATATTAATATTTGAGATTTATCTTAAGTAACGAACTGACTCACTGTATTTATCAAACTCACTGTATTTATCAATAAATAAGTAGGATACCCTATATTCCAAAACAGAGTTTGAATTCGTGAGTATTTGATCTATTTATGAATTATAGATTTTCTATTTGATTACTTTGCCCATCATTATAATTATCTTGTTTTAACCAGTTTTTCCGCCAGTTTAAGAGCTCGCAGGTAACCTTCTTCACTCTGGGATCGGGAAGTGTCAATGAATATATCATTAATACCCAGGGCCACAGCCCCATGGCTTTCAAGAGAACCCAGGAAAACAAGACTGCGAAAAATCAGATTTCCAGTGATACCATCCGGTGCCAGTATTAGATTAGCCCCATCAGCAATGGCATCTTCTATCAATATAAAGTAATGTTTAACCGTATATTTATCCCTTGTGATCCGGGTTAACTCTTCCCCTTCCCGGATTGAAGTATCAATTTTGACGCTTCGACCCTTGTCCTGAGGTCTTCCCCCGGATAAAATTCCTATTTTAGGAGTTAAACCCAACTGTTCAAGGAATTGTGCACCGTACTCCACGATTTCCCTTTTCTGTTGAATTGTATCGCCTTCATCAATCCCCACTGGAGCCAGGAGAAATTGGTGACCATTGTATTCCAGTAATGATGCCCGGTAGACCTCATATCTTTCCCGGAACTTTGCCATTAAATGGGATGCGCTGAGTGACCCTCGCACTGCTGCATCGACTTTCCCGGTTAATAAAAGGTCCAATAGTTCCTCTTCTGATTCAGTCAAAACTACCTTGAAATCAACCTTATTGGCTGCCTTTATTATGGCCTGATTCTCACCCACACCTGCTGCGATTTTCATTGTTAATATTCTTCATTTAAACATATTTAAAATGTAAATACATAAAGCTGAAAAAGAAGTTTCCAGTTTTCATTTATTAATTTCCATAGATTAATGGAAATTTTTTAGGACCTGCTAAAATGATTTAACAAATAATATAAATAATAAAAATATAGCTATAATCTAAGAAAATTGTCTACAAATGGTAACATCCAGATTGTAAGAAAGATGAGCCCAATATGAATGATTAACAGCATAGGATAGTAGTGGATACTGATAATTTAGCTTTAGATAGAATTTTTTTAAATTTACACATTCTTTGATCTGATAAAAAAAGTGAAGGTGCTTTAATGGTTTTAGACCGTGAAGAAAACCGTGACTCCATTCAATTATCAAATAAATCTGCAGGATACCTGGTTTGCTCAGGATGTAATGGATTTTATGAATTACAGGAAGATGAAACCCCAGAAGATTTTGATAAATGTGAATGTGGAAGCCCTTTAGTTTACTATAAAACAAAAGAAGAATTGGAAAACAGGTTAAAAAGTAGTTATAATAATAATTTAGAAGTAATTGATTCCAATGAATCCCCTGTTGAAGAATCTCTTGAAAAAACCCCTGCAGAAAAACCAATCCCAGAAGAAACCATAAAAAAACCCCCTGCAGAAAAACCAATCCTTGAAAAAACTCTTATAAAAACGTCTGCTAAAGAATCATCACTTGAAAAATTACTTGCTAGAGAGTCTGCTTTTGAAGAAAAGATTTCTAATAATAAAGAGATTTCTAATAATAAAAATTCAGAGAAGGTTAAAAAGGTAAAAAAACCCCGTAATATAGAAACTGCACCTAATTCTGATAAAAAAGCAAATTATTATAATAAATCGGCAGTATCTGCTAAGAAATCTGCAGTAAATCGTCTTTCTGCCCAAACAACTGTTTCTGATGATGTTTTAACCCGCCGAAGGCAGGAAGGGAAGGATTTATGGGGCAATTTAGATGATCTAAATTCTAAAAATAATCACCAACCACAACAAGCCCGTGATGATCATAATATTGATATAGACCGTTTGATGGTAATGGTGGACCATAAAAGAACTTTCAAAGAGAAAGAAAAAAGATTTACCTCAAAATCTGACCAGGGCAAACCCCCCATCATGATTATTGTTGTGGTGATAGTTTTAATTGTAGTAGTTTTAGCCTTGACTATGGTATTAAGGGTATTTTAACTGATCCCAGATTTTATAGAGAAATTTAGAAATAATTTAAAGATAATTTAGCAAGATTATGAATAGTTAGTGAGAGTAAGAAATTTGGTAAAGATCTATTTTTAAATTTGAAATCTATTTTAAAATAAAAAGAATGGGAAAAATAGTGATTTATCCAAAATCATGAGAATTTAAGACTTTTTAAAAGCGATCTTTAACTTTTTAAAGTGTTTTAATTCCCTTTTCCATTGCTTCTAATGTTTTCTGAATGTCCTCTGACGAATGGGCTTGGGACAGGAAACAGCACTCAAACTGGGAAGGTGGAATGAAAACTCCACTTCCAAGTAAAGTCTGGAAATAGGAGTTGAATTTTTCTGTGTCCGCTGATTTTGCCTGGGAATAATCCCAAACTTCATTGTCAGTGAAGTATATTTGGAACATGGAGGATAAACCAGCCACCGGATAGTTTAGGGAAGCATCTTCCAGTATGTTCTCTAGGCCTCTGCGCATTTCCAGCCCCTTAACGTTCATTGCCTGGTAAAAATCTTTATCAAGATGTTTCATGGTTTCAAGGCCGGCTGTGATTGAAATAGGATTTCCATTGAATGTTCCAGCCTGGTAAACATCCCCTGCAGGAGCTATGCGTTCCATAAATTCTCTTTTACCGGCTAAAGCACCTATTGGGAATCCTCCCCCTAGTATTTTTCCAAAGGTTACCAGGTCCGGATTGACACCGAAATATTCCTGAGCTCCACCTTCAGCTATTCTAAAACCAGTTATAACCTCGTCAAATATGAGTATAATATTATTTTCAGCTGTTATTTTCCTTAAAAATTCCAGGAACCCTTTTTTAGGAGGTATGCAACCCACGTTCCCCATAACTGGTTCCAGGATGATGGCAGCCAGTTCCTCTTTTTCCTTTCCCACCAGACTGGTGATGGCTTCTTCATCATTGAATGGTACCAGTAACGTGTTTTTGGTGGTTTCTTCTGGAACCCCAGGGGAATCAGGTAATCCAAAGGCACCTGAACCTGATTTTACCAGTACATAGTCATGTGCACCGTGGTAGGCTCCTTCAAACTTCACGATCTTACTTTTACCAGTGACTGCCCGGGCCAGACGGATGGCACTCATGGTGGCTTCGGTGCCGGAGTTTACAAATCGAACCATCTCTGCACAGGGCACTCTTCTTACCACTTCCTTGGCCAGTTTTATCTCGTTCTCGGTGGGCACACCGTAGGCAGTACCCATTGATAGTTGTTTGGAAACTGCTTCCATCACCGGAGGATAGGCGTGACCCAGTACCAGTGGCCCGTAGGCTAGGCAGTAATCTAGGTAACTATTTCCATCCACATCGAATAATCGGGGGCCTTCTCCCTTGATGGCAAAGAATGGGTATGGTTTTATGGCCCTTACTGGGCTGTCAACCCCTCCGGGAAGATAATTTTTAGCTTCTTTAAACAGGTCTTCAGATTTCATCAACATACTCTCCTATTATCATTAATATCCCGTCATTTATCATTGTATTACCAATTTAATCTTAAAAATCATTGATTCATAATATGATTTATTTGGCATGTCATTGGTTCTTTGAAATATTGATCAGTGAATTTATTGCAGCTACTGCCACAGGAGTTCCTCCTTTAGGGCCCTGTGTAACCAGGTGGGGGATGGATGTTTCCCCCAATGCTTTTTTGGATTCTGCAGCACCCACAAATCCCACCGGAACACCTATAACTGCAGATACATTCATTGATCCTGTTTCAACCATTTTCATGACTTTCCACAGTGCAGTAGGGGCGTTTCCAATAACCACTACTCCATCAAAACCTTCACTAGCTGCTACTTCTATGGCTGCTGCAGCCCTGGTTACTTCCGTGTTTCCCGCCAGTTCAATGGTTTTTTCGTGATTTATGTAGCATTTAACATCCCCAGTATATCTGTTGATACCTGCTTTCACCATGCTAATATCGGTCAAGATGTCTTTCCCCTGGGAAACTGCTTCCAGACCCCTCAACACAAAATCATTACTCATGCAAGTTATATCTGCATACTCCGGGTCGGCGGTGGAGTGCACTATCCTTTCCACGATAGATTTCTCCTCGGCTGTCAGATCCTTGGTTTTTTCATCAATGAGAGACCGAACAATCTCCCTACTTCTAGCAGCAATATCATAACCTTGTTTTGTAGATGCGCCCATGAACGTTGGTTTCATAGTATCTTTCCGTGTCCTTTTGTGGACTTAATTCATTATAGTTCTTATTTAGAATTTACATTAACCTAATCTCAATCATCTAAAATATCTTCTAAGATATTTTCTCTATTCTAATATTTTAATTCTTATAAATTAAGAAAATTTAATTAAATTAACCCCCAAAAAAAATTATTAGGAAATTAGTTGTACCCATTTCAGCACTTCTTTTCATGCGAAAATAACACCTTCAAACCTTCAATCATATAAATTTACTTTTTTAATGAAGCGGCCTTATAAACAGAGAATTTAGAAATTCGGCAAGAAGATCAACCCCTCAACTCAAAAGCAAGTTTTAATTTCTCCTAAGTGTTTCCTTAATTAGAACCGATGAAATATACCATTCATGGGTTTTTATTTAAGTAAATTTTTCCTAATTAAAGGTTTATCATAACTATTGTGTGCTATAAGTCTATTCCGACTTTTATTATTATTTAATTGAGAATAATGGAATTTTGAGTGGGTTGAATTAATTATTCAATACCAATATTCTGACCATTGAGCTCTATGAACATTCCTTGGGAAAAATTCCCCCTAATAACACCTCCAAACTGTTCGTTTATTAAAATTTATATAAATTGTTATACAAAAATAATAAACAGTTATATTATTTAGGAGGGAAAAATATGAAAAACCAAGTTAAGGGACAAGTACTCCAAACCATTGCCACACTAATCACCACCGCGTTTGGTTTAATAGCAGCTTTGGCATGGAACGAAGCAATTAAGGCAATTATATTGCAGTTTTTACCAAAAGGAAGCGATTTAACAGGTTTACTAATATACGCAGTTTTGATTACAATCATAGCCGTAGTTGCAACCATACTAATTGGTAGAGCCATAGCCCAACCAGAAGAAATTCAGCTGGTTAAAATCGTGGATGAATAGTTGGTCAAAAATCATTGCTAATCCCTAGAAACTGAATCCATTAAAAAAATTGGAAACCAGCATATAACGAAAATATATCCATTTTTCCAATTTATATTTTTTAGTTTTACGGATTTAAATTATGAATTTTTTAGGAACAATAAGAATTTGGGAAAATATTATAGAAAAAATTAGAATTTAAGGATAAAAAAAGTTATTTTTAGTTATTCTACTTTAACCACAGTGGTTCCGGCAAACTGATCCAAGTATCTTTTTCTGGTCCCGGTTTCACCACGAGAAAATCCTATTGCAATATCCACCACCAGGGGAATCCACAGGAATTTAGAGATATTACGCAGGAATGCCTTTTTGTAGTTCATAGTCCCATCAACTGCATGTACTTTTAATTTAAACAAACCCTTACCCAGGGTAGTGGACCATTTACCCTCCATTACTGTGAAGTATAATAGGATCAGAACACCCCATAGAATGACCCAATAGTTCAAAATTGAGTATAGATTAACCCAAGCTATTAGCGGGTAAAGAATGGCAGTCACAACCCACATAAGCAGAGTGATGAAAATCGCATCAACTATTAAAGCAGCCAGTCTTTCACCCCAAAATTCCTGCATTCTAGATCACCTATTTATAATTATACTCCAAGGGTTTTTTCAATTAATTGATTCAAACTGATATTCCATCCCTAAATTACAGAGATATTGTATTAATCCCAGAGATTCACTTTTTTACCGGAAAGATTTTTTTTCAATAGTTAATTCTTGGGTGTATTCATGATAGTTATCTACTTTATTATTCCCAATGAATAACTAATATTAACAGACTCTGGGCACTGGATCAGCAATGGGTGCTTCCAGTATCCGTTTTCCACCCATCATTGTTTCCAGGATCACATGTTTGTCAGTGGTTACCTCACCAATAATCTGGGCCTCCACACCATACTTGTTTTTGCGGATGGCTTCCAGGATTTCATCAGCTTTTTCAGGGTCCACCCCCATGATCACTTTACCCTCATTGGCCACCTCGTAAGGGTCAATTCCCAGCATCTCTGATGCAGCGTGAACTTCCCTTTTAACGGGTATCTTCTCTTCATCCAGGAACATTCCCACACCGGACTTGGAGGCCATCTCATTGAGGGCGTTGGCTATTCCCCCACGGGTTGGGTCTTTCATGGCATGGACTCCGCCAATATCCAGGGCTGCTTCCACCATGCCCCAGACTGGAGCTACGTCTGATTTCAGGTCGGTTTCAAAGCCAAACCCTTCACGGTAGCTCATCAAGGATATTCCATGGTCTCCCACACTCCCAGTGAGTATGACCTTATCTCCCACTTTTAATCCGGAGTCACGGGTGATGGCACCTTTAGGGGCAATACCAATTCCCGTGGTGGAGATGATCATTTTATCCAATTTATCATTCTCCATTACCTTGGTGTCCCCGGTTACGATGGCTACACCGGTTTCCTGACATACTTCATCCATGGATTTGATGATAAGTTCCAGTTCATCCACATTGAATCCTTCACTGATTACCATTGCGTTGGCTATAGCCAGGGGACGGGCTCCCATTACCGCAACATCATTGACTGTGCCGGCCATTGAGATTCTACCAATATCTCCTCCCGGGAAAAATAATGGGTCAATGGTGTGGCTGTCGGTGCTGATTACAATTTCATGTTCACCCAGGGGAATGGTGGCCCCATCATCCAGGTCTTCCAGACCCACTCCGCCATTCACGGTCTTGTTCTTAAGGTTTCCCAGTATTATATCTGAAATGAGGTCCTGCATTATCTCTCCGCCAGCCCCATGTGACATTCCGATTTTCATTGATTCACCCTTGCTCGGTTTAATACTAAATAATTAAAGCTATTTTAAGCCATTCTAAAAGCATCTAATGCGAATAGAATTGGAATTATTCTAGTAGAGAGTTGGGAGGTTAGCCTATTTAAATATACCCCTTTATTCAAAGGCCCCATAGAGTCATTTAGTGAGTCTTAAATGGAAAAAGAATGAAATTTCACGGATTAAAAGTGAAATATTACCATTTAACAACTGGAATGAACATAAATATGTATTGTTAAATTTGATTTTTATGAAAAATGAGGGGGAATGAACATGGCTTCAATGCATAAAAAGTTCGGGTGGTTTGAATGAATGTTAAAAAGCCAAATATAGGGATTAGAGGAAGGGTTTTAGATAGGGATAGTCATCCCATGGAGGGTCTGGTGGTTCAGGTGGAGGGTGCTGGGAAGAGGGAATCAATCCTGAAAGATAGCCGTGCCCTGGGAGTACTGGATAAAATATCCCCTGTTTCACTTAAAGACTATCCAGTGTTAGGTGAGTCTGAAACTGATGAAAATGGTTTTTATGAAGTGCTGTATCCCCCCAGCAGTTACCAAAACATTCTGGATGATGAACCCACCATCCAAGTGTTGGTTAAGGATGTATTGGGGGTTTCAGAGCTTAAAAGGACAGATAAGTACACCATTGTATCTGAAACCTTAAAGGACGTGGAGGATATTATCATCCCCCGTAACTGGGCAGAGGGATGGTACGTTACCCTGGGAGGCTCACGGAAGTCACGGTTCACGGATGATAATCAGGTGGAGGTTCTGGTTGATAACCAGATAGAACTGGAAAGTGTGGTTGAATCCATTGAAAAGGCACAGTCCCACATTTACCTCACCCAATTTGAGTTTGAGACGGATTTCACCGCCACTTTCACCAGTGAAGGGGATGGTTTCCGTCCTAAAAGTGTTTTAACCCGTAACTTTCAGGAAGCAGCAGAAAGGGGAGTGGATGTTAAAATAATTTTAAATGAAAACTTGGCAGTGCCGGATAGTTTCTCAGAAATGGAAGAATTTTTCCAGGATAGTCCAGTTGAGATCCGTGAATTTAAGTCCCATGGCCTACATGTGATGCACGCCAAAACCCTGGTAATTGATGGTGAAGAGGCTTATGTGATAGGATCCCCTTTTAAAAAGGATTACTGGGACTCAGCACAGCATAGAATTCATGAATCTCGGCGAAACCCCCTTGGTGTTCGACCAGTTCACGATGTGTCCATTAAACTGAGGGGAGGGGCTGTTTACCATGTGGAAGAATTTTTCTGCCAGATGTGGAATTACATTGCCCAGGAAGAATACCATGGACAGGGAAAAATAGAACCCCACACCAGGAATCCAGTTTCAAGCCCGACCGGGAAAACACCGGTTCAAATTGTCCGATCAGTTACTCCAGAAACATTAACTGAGGATGGTGAATTGGGGATCTTCGAAGGTTACCGTAAGGCATTTGCTCAATCCCAACAATTCATATACCTTGAAAACCAGTTTTTAACCAATAAAAGCATAATTAAAGCTTTGAAAAATGTGATGAATGGTAACCATGACTTGGAAGTAATAGTGGTGATGAACGAGAATCCGGATAACCCTGGATATAAGAGATGGCAAAACCAGTGCTTGGAGAAATTGGGAATAACCACATTTCAAGATATTCTGGACCATCCTCAAATTGGCTTTTTCACCCTATGGTCTACCCGGTGTGAGAAAGAAAAATTCAGAATACAACCCATTTATGTGCACACCAAGGTGGCTATTGTAGATGATATCTGGGCCACGGTGGGCACAGCAAACCTGGATGGTTCCTCCCTCACCTACGTCAATGAACTGGAAGGAGTTTTTGACATGGAATTCCACAGAAACATGGAAATGAATGCCATTCTGCACCAAAATTCCGGTGAAGAGATTGTGAAACTGCGAAACACCCTGTGGGGAGAACATCTGGGGACGGAAGATGCCCCCATCACAGGAGCAGACAATAGCTGGTTGAAACTCTGGCAAAAAGTTGCTAATAAGAACTTAAAATCATTAAAACAATCCAAACCATACCTGAATGGGCAGATACTCCCCTACAGTAGTGAAGACTCTGTTGAAGATCAGCTAAAAGGTTTGAACCTGGAAACTAGAGACTGGGATATTTTAGATTGATTTCCTGGAATTACTCCCTGATTAGAGGGTTCGGTTTACATGCATTACCCGATTTATATGCATACAATTTAGTAATAAATTTTAACAAAACATGGAAATATTGAACAATATTCATATTTTATACGAATTAATGATATAAAATTTTAGTTTATCTTAATAATTCAAAATATATTTAAGTTATTAAAAATATAATTATAATTAATTATTTAGATTGATGGCCTCGGGGGTTTTAAAATGAAAATAAAAAACGACTTAATTGGAAAAGAAGTTGTAGATGAATCAGGAGACCAAGTAGGCATAGTAGACGATGTTGAATGGAATTTTAAAAGTAACCAAGTTGAAGCCATAATCCTTAAAGAAGCGGGCATATCTGCCAAAATAGGTCTGGGTGATAAGAAGATTGTAAGTTACGATATGATCGAAGCCATTGGCGATAAATTACTGATTAAAGGGAAATTATTTTAATTAATGAGGTGAGGATTATGGGGGAACTAAAGGGTAAAATTAAAGAAAAAGAAGGGGAAGTTAAGGGTAAAATTAAAGAGTTAAAGGGAGAACTTAAAGGAAAATCTAAGGAAAAGGAAGGGGAAATAAAAGGTAAAACTAAAGAAGAAGTTTGATTAATCCAGACAACCTGTAATTATAGAGGAACTACCTTTTTTTAATTAGGCTAGTCCACATAGTGTACTCATTCTTTTTTTTAATCCAATTACATTCTTTCTTCATATTGCAATTCTTTAAATTTAATTTTAAACTCAGTACCATTCTTTCTGGTCAATTCAATGGTACCTTCCAGTTGATTCACCAAACTGTTCACCAGTTGCAGGCCTAATGTATCAGTCTCGTCAAAATCGATGTTTTCCGGTATTCCCACACCATTATCACTGATAATCAAATTGTAACACCTATCACTGGAAGAATGAAGTTCTATCTTGAATTCACCCGGCTCAGTATGGGGAAATGCATATTTTAAAGTGTTGGTTACCAGTTCACTGATGATCAGGCCACAGGGGATGGCTGTTTCCAGCCCCATCATCACTTCCTCCAGTACAATGATGGTTTTTATCTGGTTGGAATCCACGCCATAGGAATAGAAAAGATCAGAAACTAGACTGCGGATGTATTCTGTGAAGTTGATTTCCGAGAAATTACGGGACTTATAGAGCTTTTCATGGATCATGGCCATGGATTTAACCCGGTTCTGACTTTCTTTAAGGACATTGACGGCTTCTTCATCGTTAACATACTGCTTCTGGAGGTTGAGTAAACTGGAAATGATCTGCATGTTATTTTTAACCCGATGGTGGATTTCCTGGATTAGAACTTCTTTTTCCTTAAGTGAAGATTTCAGGGCATCTTCGAATAATTTTCGCTCGGTAATATCACGGGCCACCATTACAGTGTAAAATGCATCACTAAACTTCACCAGACTGATACTCATCTCCACATTGATTTGAGATCCATCACTCCCCTGTAGAACTGTTTCAATAGTTTTACGGTTCTGGAGATGTTTCCCATCAAATAAACTGAATATTATTGTTCTCATTTCATCCAGTTTATCCGGGGCTATTATATCTTCCACATTCATTTCCAGCATTTTTCCAGCTGAATATCCTAGTTGTTGACAGGCAGAATTATTAACATCGGTGAAATGGCCAGATGGGACTTCTGAAAGGAATATTGCTTCATTAGTTTCATCCAGGAGTGCCCGGAATCTTTCCAGTTCAGAAAGTCTCTCCTGTAATTCAGGATAGTAACTCTTTCGGATTGATTGTTCACCTAATCCTATTATTTTCTCACGTATGGAATCCCAATTATCCTCAGAATTAGAGTGCATTTTTAAAGATCTCCTCTACATCCTGCGGGGTAGGTCTCCGAGGATTAGTTATTATACAGGCATCATTCATGGCTTTAGCTGCAAGTTCTGAAATGTCACTGGAGGTAACCCCAACATCATGGAGGGAATAATCAACTTCAGCTTCAGCCTTCAAATCCCTAATTTTCTTTATTAAGGCCGATTGAACTTCGTTATCATCCATTCCAGTAATTTTCAGGTTAAAAACTTTGGCAATTTCTCTGTACTTCCCGCTTTCTGCCTCAAAGTTAAATTCAACCACATGATCCAGGAGTAATGCATTGCATTCACCATGTGGTAAATCCAGAAATCCGCCGAGACTATGGGCCATTGCATGCACCAACCCCAAACTAGCATTAGAAAAGGCTAATCCTGCATTTAAAGAGCTGAGCATCATTTTACCCCTTAAATAAATGTTTTCCAAATCATTGCTGGTGGGGATCAGGTTCTGTGAAGCCAACCTAATAGCTTCCAGCGCATGAAGATCAGTGATGGGAGAACTGGCATTGGAGACATATGCCTCAACAGCGTGGCTTAAAACATCAAAGCCTGTGGCAATGGTTAAAGATTTATCCAAGGTAAGTGTTGTTTCAGGGTCAATCAGGGCCACATCAGGCACCACAGTTTTGCTGACTATGGCCATTTTTAATTTACGCCTTGAATCAGTTATAATGGCAAATTGAGAGACATCTGCGGCACTTCCGGCTGTGGTGGGGATGCAGATTAAGGGTGGGGATGGAACAGCAACCTTATCCACACCTTCAAATTCGTGAACCTCTTTTTGGTTGGAGCTGACTATCCCTATAGCTTTGGCGCAGTCCATGGGACTACCACCACCAACTGCCACTATGAAGTTGCAATTTTCATTTAAATATAGATCAGCACCTTCAGTAACTTGATAAGCTGTGGGATTTGATTTAATGTCAGAATATATCTGGTAATCAATCCCCTCCTCTTTCAGAGCATTGATAACCGGAGCAACCAGACCTACATCCATCACCTGAGGGTCAGTTACAATCAACACTTTGCGAGCTCCGAAATTTTTAGCATATCTTCCTACCAGTAATCGTGCACCTGAACCAAAAATAAATTCTGGAGCCACAAATTTCCGTAATTCCAATACCCGTTCCATGGTTATCCCAACCCAAAATAAATCAATGTTATCGTTATTTTAATTTAAAATATTATTCAAATGAATTAAAAATATTCTAACGATCTTACTTAAACTGTGAATTAACAATAGTTTTATAGATACATACTAATATTCTTTTAATCCATTTGACGGATACTTAATTATCCTTGATTTACACCAACATCAAAAACAATAATTGAAACAATACATTTTTCCACTAACAATATAGGGGAAAGGTTAATATATCATACTCTGTAAAATCATTACATCTGGAGATGAAGACTTAAGTTGAGACTTTTTTACGCTCCAATAGGAAACATATTATAATATGATATTTCCGTAACTTATTGTAGAATAGATAGAGATTAAGCTAATAGAGGTGAATTTAAATGGCAATTTGGCAAGGAAGATCCGTGAGAAAAGCTACTGGTGCACGGGCTAAGAGTAATCGTAACAAGAGAAAAATGGAATTCGGTAGGGAAGCTGCAGAAACCAAAATCGGAGACCGTAAAATCAAAACCATAAGAACCAAAGGTGGTAATGAAAAAATACGTCTCACCAATGAACAGAAGATCAACGTGGTTGATCCTAAAACCCAAAAGGTGGAAGTAGCTGAGATTACCAGTGTGGTGGAAAACCATGCTAACACTCACTTTGTGAGGAGAAATATTATCACCAAGGGTGCTGTTGTTGAAACCAGCGCAGGTAAGGTTAAAGTAACCTCCCGACCTGGGCAGGATGGTATCATCAACGGTATTATTGTTGAAGAATAGGTTTAATCCTATTTGATACTTTTTTTTAAACTATAATTTTAGTGAATTAACTGACCAAATTATCATTTATACTTATACACTGCCTCATGATTTGAGGTGAACTTGAATTTTAATTATTGGGTGTGACCATTGCACGAATCAATTAAAGAGAACGTGGACAAATTTCTACTTTCAGTTAATAAGGAATTACCCCAGGGGATGGAACTGGAATTTGAAGGATTCTATGAGAGGGGTTTTTTTGTCACCAAAAAACGGTACGCCCTTATCCAGGATGATAAAATTGTAGTTAAGGGTTTGGAGTTAGTTCGGAGAGATTGGGCCCCAGTAGCCAAAAAAACTCAGGAAAAGGTGATGATGGCCATTTTGAAGGACGCATCTCCGGATAAAGCTGCTAAAATAATTAAAGAAGTTATTGACCAGATTAAAAAAGGGGAAACACCCCTGGAAGATCTGGTGATTCACACCCAGCTTACCAAAAATCCAGATAAATACAAGCAGAGAGCACCACATGTTCTTGCTGCTAAAAAAGCCATTGAAAGAGGGCGAAAGGTTGGACGTGGCTCCATAATACGTTATATTGTTATTAAGGGGAAAGGACCCATAAGCCAACGAGCAGAGCCCCTGGAAGATGCTGATGTGGCCAACTACGATCCAAATTATTATATTGATAACCAGGTCCTGCCTGCAGTTTCCAGAATAATTGACTCACTGGGCTATTCCCAGGATGAAATTGTTCATCAGGAAAAGCAGAGTAGTTTAGATGCCTTTTTCAACTGATGGCTTTTATTCAAATCCCAACCTTAAAATCATTATTATTATATGTTGTCATGAACTATCATGAATTGGTTTAAATTTAAGTAAAATAAAAATGGGTATTAGTGCAAATGATGGTAAAGAGGTAGTGGGTAAATGATCAAGGCTGTTTTTTTTGACATAGATGATACGCTGTATGATACATCAGGTTTTGCCAAGTTAGCCCGTAAGGCTGCCTTACAAGCCATGATAGATGCTGGTTTACCATTATCTCAACAGGAAGCCTACCTTCTTCTGAGGGAGATCATCAAAGAGAAGGGATCCAACTACGATAAACACTTCAACATTTTAACCAAAAGAGTTATGGGGGATGAAAACCCACTGCTCATTGCTGTGGGAATGATTACATACCATAACGTTAAATTTGCACTTTTAAGACTTTTCCCTGATACCATGTCCACCCTCATATACCTGAAAAAAAAAGATTATCAGATGGGAGTTATTTCCAATGGCTTAACCATTAAACAGTGGGAAAAGCTCATTCGCTTAGGTCTCTACCATTTTTTTGATGAGGTGGTGACATCCCAGGAAGCAGGGTCTGAGAAACCAGACAGTGAAATATTCCAACTGGCATTGGAACGTATGGGATGTAAGGCTGAAGAATCAGTTATGGTTGGAAACAAATTTAGTGAAGACATATTAGGGGCTACTGAGGCAGGTATGTCAGCTATACTGGTAAATTCGGAATTGACCGAAAATGAAAAGGAAATTATTGAAATAGAAGGTTTAAAAGTTGATGTGATTTCAGATATTGGCCAGGTGAATACTATCCTTTAATTGGACAGATCACGATAACCGAAGCTAAATATTAAGCTAAATAAATCTAAAAATACTAAATCTGGAAAAATCCGAATAAAACTTTCGGTGGTTAAGAATGAGTTATTATCACGATGAAAAGATGGAAAAGATTTTCAAAGCACTGAAACAACCTAAAAACCTGGATGATCTGCAACTTTCAGACAGCTTTGTCAAGGGATTAATACTTAAAATCATCAGTAGCTACGGTACTGTGAAAACCAGTACCATTAATGAATTAACAGGTATCCACTGGGATATTCTCGAGGAAAATTTAAGTCAAATGGAAAAGAGCGGTTTTTGCGCACCGGTAAGTGGAGGGTTCCTCTTTTCCAGTGTTGAATACACCATAACCAAGAAAGGACGAGAGAAGGTAAGGGGGATTGCTGAAGATAATCCTTATATTGGTATTGCCCCAGTACCCTATGAAGAATACTTTCAGATCATGAAAATACAGCTTCACCATCGTTATCCTCTCAAAATACCCCCGGAAGTAATTGAGGAAACTTTCCATCAAGTGGTGGGAGTGGATTATGCTAAAGAATCCATTATTGAATCCTGCATAATTGGTAAGGGAATCTTCGTGTACGGCCCCCCAGGAACCGGTAAAACATTTATCGTTAGCACCATGCCTGACCTTTTACCTCCACTGGTAATGCCCAAGTACATAGAGTTCGGTGGGAAGATCATACAACTCTATGATCCTGATTTCCATAAGCTGTGCGAAGAACAGCCCCACGACCCACGTTGGGTTAAAATTCACGCTCCTTTTGTTTTAACTGGTGCTGAACTTAATTTAAACAAGTTGGAAACTAATTACGACCCAAATAAGGGTGTTTATGAAACATCACCACTGATTAAAGCCAATGGAGGGATACTGCTTATTGACGATTTGGGAAGACAGCGTGATGATCATGAACTCATCCTAAACCGGCTAATTGTGCCCATGGAAAACAAGAAAGACGTGGTTTATGTGCGTGGTATCCCGGTTATCCTACACACACATTTCATACCGGCATTCTCCACCAACCTGGACATCAGTATCATGGATGAAGCCCACCTTAGACGTGCCCCCCTTCATATTTTCCTTAAAAATCCAAAAGTGGAAGAAGTTACCGAGGTTTTCCGTAGAAATCTAGAGGATCTTGAAGAAAGTTTCCAACCAGATGTCCTGGGCAGATTCATGAAAGTGTACCAGCCTAAAAAGGAAGATGGTGAAGGCTTGCAACCCAGCTTTGCCCACTCTCGTGATTTGGCCCAGATATGCCAATCTGTCCGGATTAACATGGGAAAAGGCACCATAGATGTTGAAGTTCTAGAGGCAGCCCTAGATAAGCACGTTCTGATAGTTTTACAAAGAATGAATATTGACCTAGCCCAAATTTCCCATAAAACACGTTCTTTCCGTTTGAATACCGATGATAAGGAAAAAACTTACCAGGAATTATCCCACTACGGGGCCAGCATGATATGTCGGGAAAATAATTCAATAATTGTCGATGTGGATGAAAGCACCAGTCCCGTGGAATTAGCAGATTACCTACATGAGAAAGGCATTAACGTTGAAAAAATAGAATTAATCGCAGAATCAGAGAAAGAACTGAGGAAAACCCTGTTGAACTGGTGATGATCACAACTTATTTAAATGTGGAGTACCCACTTCATACTTTTTCTTTTAGTGTGGTTAACTATAAATATTGGTTAAACAAGCCAATAAATCATAGAAATATTTTCAGACCCATTAATTCAAGAGTTTTTATCTTAAAAACGAACAAAATCTGCTAAAAAAAAAGAACCAGAATCCATATACAAAACTATTGCAAATACACAGAACAAAGCCAGCCAAACTTATAAAATAAGTCTGTAAAAAGTCAAAAAACGACCTTCCACCATGGAAACGGGGCTTTAAGGGAAAAATTAAAGGATTCAAAGAAAACCTTAAAGAAAAAAAGTATAGTGAGTCCACAGTTAAGGAAGCTGTGAATGCAGTTAGACATTTTATTCTCATTTTGAAATACCACTACCTAGAATGCTGTTTTCAGTATGTGGAAATCGAAACCGCTTCCAAAGTAGTCAGTAAGCGATCTCCTGGTATAAATGAAATTAAATACGCTCTTCAGTTTGCCAAACCTCGGATGACTGCCATCATATTAACAATAGCAAGCAGTGGAATGATCTTCCAGATATCATTAGTGGAGTTCTTAAAGCTGGTTTAGTTACAATCCTAACTTCATTTTTTGTAGGTAGGTTTACCAAAGACAGCGCATTCGTAGCATTCTTAATTCTGAACAAACGTTAGTTTTTTATAGTAGAATTTGCATAGTAATTGCAAGATTGCACAAACGTTTGTTCAAAAAATAAATTTGAGGAGTAATTCATCATATGACAAATCAAGAAATAGAATCTTCAAATTCCGAAAATGAAACTAAAAAAACCACCAAAGAAAAAATATTTGATGCTTCAGTTGATCTTTTCTCTAAAAAAGGTTTTAACGATGTAACAGTACGAGAAATCGCTAAAGAAGCCAGAATAAGAGAAGGTTCAATATACAATCATTATAAAAACAAAGAAGCCATTTTAGATGCCATAATAGACTATTTCAAATCAGAAATCACCCAAAACAATCTACCAGAGGAAGAAACCACAAATTTAATAGATAAAGGCCCTGAAGCATATTTTGAGGGTGGTGCCAAAATGTTCATGGCACGCATCAACATCCCCCAAATGGAAAAAATATGGCGCTTAGTGTGCATCGAAATCTATCACAATGAAAAAATAAGGGAATTTTTCAAGAAAGAACTACTAGAAGAACCACTGGCAGGATGGGAAAATATATTCAGTATTATGATGGAAAAAAAGATGATTAAACCAGTAAACCCCAGAACACTAGCCTATGAATACTGGTCTTATGCAATTTTCCTAGTTTTTGAATATTTTATCTTGAAATATGATGAAGATTTTGACTCTTTCATGAATCTCGGTTTGGAGAAAATGATTAACCATACACGATTCCTGTTAGAAGCTATAAAAATTGAGGAGGAAAACAAATTAAGTTAAAAATGTGGTGGGGCATATGTGTACAGAAATTTATTATTTTTCAGGCACTGGAAATTCACTACACGTGGCGAAAGAACTGCAAAAGAGAATCCCAGAAACAGATCTCATACCAATAGTAAGTCTTTTAAATACTGATGTTATAAAAACCAGTGCAAAAACTGTAGGCTTTGTTTTCCCGGTGCATGCCTTGACTATTCCCATAGCCGTGAAAAAATTCTTGATGAAAATTGATTTAAACTCAGCAGAATATATTTTTGCAGTAGCAACACGGTACGGCACTATATTTAGAGGTTTTGAAAAAATAGATCAAATATTAAAGAAAAAAAATAAGCATCTTAATTCGCATTTCATACTGAATATGGGCCACAACGAGGCACCACGAGCACAGAAAGGTTATGCTGTTCCCTCCCAAAGAGAGCTTTCAGAAATAGAATCGGTAGTTCAGGAGCGATTAGATTCAATTGAAAAAATTGTAGTGAATAAAGAAATTTCGAGAGAAAAAGACTCCGAATACTTTATTGAATTCCCTTACAATCGTTTATTCAATTTTATATCAGAGAAACTGGTTCTTTTAGGTATGTCATTTTCCGAATATACAGGAGGGGTTAATTACTTTTGTTCAGACTCCAAGTGTAATGGATGCGGAACCTGTGAAAAGATCTGTTTATCAGGGAAGATTAAAATGGTTGATGGCAAACCGACATGGCAGAAAAATGTCTTCTGTTACATGTGTTTCGCATGTGTTAATCTTTGTCCCGCTGAATCAATACAAGTAAATGACATACCATTTGTTAAATCATATACCCGAGAAAATGGAAGGTATCCTCATCCTTATGCCACGGCAAAGGATATTGCTAGACAAAAAAGGAGGGATTTAAATTAAAATAGGAATTATAGTCCATTCATACACCGGTAACACTTATCAAGTTTCCGAAAAGCTTCAAGAGAGATTTTTAAATGATTGAAAGGATGTAGAAATACAAAGAGTAAGTATGATTGGTGGAGATAAACCGAAAGGTAAGGATTAATAATTTTTAAATATTTTTTATATCAAATTTAGACTTATAGGTGGCACATTTATTACAATTTATAATTATAATGCTGGTAAATGTCGTACGAAAAAGAGAAAAAAATGTAAGGGATAAGTCGTAAAATGGTATGAAAAAATACATTGAAAGTAAGTTTGATTAAGACCAATAGCAGATGTGGAATAACAACACATTTATAAGGAATTGTTTTTTAATATAAGTAAAACTCAAATTGAGGGAAAAACACGCTAAGTTAATATTACTTCACATAAATAGTATTATTTAATATGGCAAAAAGACACCACATCAATTATACTTTTTAATCCAATGTGGTACTACAATACAAAACATTAGATAAGTAAAGGGATTTTTATTTAAGTTAATTTCTCAATTTACAGAATAATATTCAGATTATTAAATATTTTAAAAAAGTTTTAAGGAGATTTTTATTTGAAGAAATACATTATTATGGGGATTGCTATTCTGGCAGTAGTTTTATTGGTCCTCAACGTGCCATTTGGCAGTGCCAATATCGAAACTAAACATTATCAGAATGGTGAGATCTCTTTTGATTATCCGGCTAACTGGCAACAGGTTTCCCCCCAGGGTGCTCAAGTAGCTGCCTTTAAAGACCCGGAAACTGGCATGAATGTCACTGTTAACCGCCAGGTTACACCCTCTGGATACAATGTTGCCAAAGATTTTGTACCCGAGCTTACTAAGGAGTCTGAGAGTAATATTAAACTCACCTCCAGCAATAAAATCGATGTTAACGGGAACGAGGGTTATGCCAACACTTACCAAATCCAGAAAAATGGTTCCAATGCCGAGCAGAGGGAACTATGGGTGAACACCAATGGAGCTCTTTACAGTGTTATATTCAATTATCCTCAGGAAGGATTTAAGATAGAATCATTAATGAAAGGTTTTAAAGGATCCGGGAGTAGTGCGGCCTTCGATGCGGTTAGAAACAGTTTGAAGATCAACTCCACCAAACTGGCCAGTATGCCTGCCTTTGGAACAGTAACCATACCTAAACTGGGAATAACCTGGAATATACGCTCCGACACTTTAAATGCAATGGGTGCTGTTTACCATTATTCCGCACCAGAAAGTTCCCTGCCAAAAAGCTTCTATCCTGGTGAAAAAGGATCGATGGGACTATTAGGACACCACACTCGTTTCTCAGCACCATTTGACGATATAGATAAGCTTCAAACCGGTGATATTGTAATTATCAATGATCATCTAACCCAGAAGAAGTACACTTACAAGGTGGTCTCAAATAACGATATACGATATGATTACACCACCAATTTAATCCAGTTCCCGGCTGGAAATAAGGAACTGGTACTTGGAACCTGCTGGCCAGAAGGATTTACCGCAGCCGAGAGATATACCCACTGCCAATTAAGTGAAGTAGATCCCCTGAATTAGAGGGGATCATAACTATTTTTTATATTTTTTTTTATTTCTAGAAAATAGTTTATATGATAATCAGAAGGTAATCGATGGGTATCAAAAGAATATGCATCTTAGAATGAATATAATAACTTATTTATATTTAATTGGCTCTAGATAGTTTAGATTGACATAAATTTAAGGTTATGAAAATGAAGAAAACAAAGATCATTTTACTCTTAACAATACCCTTGATTTTATTTATTGCATTATATCCCATATTCTCAGTGAACGATACCAATAGATCCGCGGTTAATGAAAGTCAAAATGGGACGGCTAATGCATCTTCCCCTGAAAAGGTGGCCTTCATAATACCCCACCCTGATGATGAAACCATAGGTGTAGGGGGAACAATCCAACGAATCATGGAAAACGGTTCTACGGTTCACTGCGAGCTTATGACCTCTGGTGATGCCATAACAGCCGAATTACTCGCGGTAACTAATTATTACAATATCGAAATTCCTTCAAATGCCACTGCAGATTACCGGAAGAAATTAATCCGAGAAGACTCCTTTAAACGAGTTATGGCCATTCTGGGATGTAGTTACAATATACATAGTTTTAATGATGGTGCCTTGAACTCTGACGTTGTATTTACCACCATGGAGAATCTATATCTCAAGGAAGGTTACACCGTGTTTTACACCACCACTGGAGATGGAAACCGGGACCATCTGGCCTGTCAACAGGGAATGCAGAAGATGAAAGAGAAATACCCGGACTTGAAATACAGACAATTCCCCATCTACTATTACCACTATAATAGAGCAACCACCACTGCGTTAACCAAGAACTACGCTGATATAAACGTTAATAAATACGCTGCCAAAAAGAAAAGTGCATTTCAGGTTTACTACAATATACATACCATTCTCAATACATTTTATCCCTATAGTAGTGGTTTATACAGTATCGGTCCGGAGAGAATTTACTACCTGAATTAGGGTGTTTAATTCAATTGGTGAAAATTCATTTTGAAATAAAGGAATTACCCAGTGGAGAAGTTCACCAAAAGTTGTTAATAGTTGAGGTATAAAAAAAATAATTAATCACAATTAGGATTAATCACAATTAGGCTAATTACTTAAATCTAGAATCCAGATGGAGATTTGATAAACATGGCGGATACAGTTATATTTGGATCACTACTTTATTCCCACATAATTCCACCAGTACTGGCGTTTATAGGAGTGATTCTACTTTGTAGTGGAATTATGGACCGTAAAAGAAATTACACCATTGCAGGAATTGTATTTTTCTTTGCCGCGGGCCTACTGCCCTTCCTGATACTGCCGGTGATTTTAGGCACATAATGGATTTAGGGAGTACAGTTCATTTAAATATTTTTTTTGAATAAAAAAATTCTTTTTTAATCATTCTTTTTTAACCTTTTAATCCTTTAATTATTCCAAAGCACTATAAACCTCTTTTTTAACAACAAATCATCCCATTATTCGATAAAATGTGCGCGTTTATTTTCTATTAATTCCCTATCACCCTGGAAGGCTCCTTTTTTTTCAAGTTTCAGGGATGATACCAGAGAAGCAAAAATTCCACATTCATGGGGATCTGATGTTTCCTGTCTTCTAAATGCATAGGCCGCCAGGTAACTATCACCAAGACCAGTGGGATCCACCCTTTCCTTGGAAGGGAAAGCAGGGATATTCCAGACATCATCCTGATCACTGGAGTAAATAAGGGATCCCCTATCTCCCTGGGTGATAATAACCTCCCCCGGACCAAGAAGAGAAAGTCTCCGGGAGATCTCATCCAGAGAAAGGGATGAATCCCCGATTATCACACCAGCCTCGACTTCATCCAGAAAAAGGAAATCAACACAGGATAAAAATTTATTATAATTACTTAAGGGTTTTAAAACAACTTTTTGACCGTCAAGATGACGGAGATACCCTTGAACTCCCAAATAAACTGGTAACCCCTGATTTGATATATATTTTAGGGATTTCAAAGGTACATCATCTGGTGAGAGTGGTGAGACCAGCGCTGCATCGAAGGTATCCCAGTCCATGGATGATAAATGGGAAACTTCAAGGGGATTGGAGGGTATGCAGGCCCTCTGCAACCGGTGGTTAGGATCATCATCCGGATAAAAATTCTCAAATTGCATGGTTTCCCCACCCCATATAGGTTTTAAACCTATATCTTGAGGAAAATGATCAAGTAACTCCCTATCATCTTTTCCCATAGTTATTAACGCTGTTACATCTGCTTTAAGGGCGGATAAGACTGCAGCTTGATAATAAACCGGACCTCCAATCCCTTTGCAAGTTGAACCACTTTTTAAGATGGTGTCACGGGTCACCGGCCCCATAATCAAAAATTTAACCATAGATTATCTTGGTGTGATGAATTAATAAGTTTAGGGATAACAATATACATTTAATTCTGTTGATTTGTGCCGGTCTTTTGAGTCAATTAAACGGATTCACCCCCTAAATGGTGCATAAAATATAATGGGGTAATGACTGAGACAAAAAGGGATAAAAAATGAGGGTGAAAAATATGTAAGGATGAATATGGTCAAAAAATTAACTAAAATCAAAAAATAGGTTTTATCTGACCGTTGTGGAGTGCGGTGCCCACCAGAACTTTACCCGCACCTCTTTTATCCAGCTGACCCATATCTTCCCCAGTTATACCTCCCCCTAAAATGAAAGAACTTTCCAGGCCAGGAAACTCATCTACTAGTTCCCAGTTAACCCCACCTTCGGTTCCCACATTAGAAATATCCAGAAGAATTATCTGGGTGGGTTGTAGTTTTACTAAATTCTCCCTCAATATGCTAAAATCAAGTTCCATGTATTTGCTTAGAACTTTATTCTGGAGAACATCAATGCTTATAACAATCTGTTCCCCATCAAACCTGGAAAATATTTCGTAAAGGTCTTCCAATCTTTTCAGGGTTTCAGTGGCCACGATCACTTTATCCGCAAATTGGAGGGCTTCAGTTACTGAATCAAGATCACTGGCACCACAATCCAGCATCACTGGAATAATCTGGTTAACCTCATGCACAATATCCATATTTGAACCCCTTTTTTCAATGGCATCCAAATCAGCAATGTATATTTCATTGGCCCCGGCACTACGAAGAGAACCCGCAATTTCAACCGGATCCGAGGAGCGATGAAAAACTGTTTGGAGTGGTTGGTAAGTCTCCCTGTTTCCAGATTTTCCAGAAACTGCTAAACCTTTTTTTATATCTAAAACTGGTATAATCACTGAAGTCACCATTCTTTCATTTTTCTAATAAGTTTATTAAATTTTGTTCATATAAAATACCATAACTTTAAAAAATATGAGTCCAAATATACTATTAATTGTACCAGTACACCAATAAGGATATAAATTAGTGTAATGTAAATAATTTATTGGTGTCCATCTAAAATAAATAGTTCTAACCATTAAGGATTTGTATTATTAGATAATTTACAGGATAAAAACATTAAACTCTGTGGGAATTTAATATGTTGGGTAAAGATGAAGTAATCAAACAGGTTCAGGATAAAGACGTTGAATTCATCCGTTTGTGGTTCACCGATATAAATGGTATCCTCAAAAGTTTCGCCATCACCAATGAAGAGCTTGAAAACGCACTTGAAAGAGGGATGGGTTTTGATGGGTCCAGTATCACTGGTTTCCAGGATATTGAAGAATCAGACATGATTGCCATGCCTGATCCGGAAACCTTCGCTATTTTACCATGGAGGCCCCAGGAAAAATCAGTGGCTAGGATGATCTGTGACATCCTGAAGCCCGATGGCCAACCCTATGAAGGGGATCCTCGTTACGTCCTGAGGAGGGCGCTGGATAAGATGGAAAAAATGGGTTTTGACCATTTCTATGTTGGCCCGGAACTGGAATATTTCTACTTCAAATCACCAGTTAAACCGGAACCACTGGACACCGGTGGGTACTTTGACCTCACACCCCTTGATCTGGCATCGGATCTCAGAAGAGACACTGTCCTGGCACTGAAAAAGCTGGGAATTCGGGTGGAATATTCCCATCACGAGGCCGCAGTTTCCCAGCACGAGATAGACATACGCTATGATGATGCCCTGCGTATGGCAGATAACATGGTCACCTACCGCCTCACTGTTAAGGAGATAGCCACTAAACACGGAGTTTACGCTACATTTATGCCCAAACCCCTCAATGATGAATATGGTTCTGGAATGCACACCCACCAATCCCTCTTCAATGGGGATAAGAATGTTTTCTTCGATGCAGAAGATCCATACCATCTCTCAGAATATGCTCGAGCATATCTGGGAGGAGTACTGAAATATTCCAAGGAGATAACATCCATACTAAACCCTTGGGTCAATTCATATAAACGACTGGTGCCTGGTTTTGAAGCCCCGGTCTACATTGCCTGGTCACGTAGTAACCGCTCGGCACTGGTTAGAGTTCCCCAGTACCAGCCAGGGAGAGAAGAAGCCACCCGTATAGAGATCCGCTGCCCCGATCCTTCCGGTAACCCCTACCTACAGCTCGCAGTCACCCTCATGGCAGGATTACATGGAATTGAAGAAAAATGTGATCTCTCCGAGCCAATGGAACTAAATCTGTATGATTTAAATGAGGAAGAGAGAATGAGAAAGGGAATAGAAACCTTACCTTCCAGTCTACAGGAAGCAATCAGCTACACTGAAGAATCAGACTTAATGAAGGAAACTTTAGGCCCCCACTCATTTAAACGCTTTATAACCCTGAAGAAAATGGAGTGTGCTGAATTCAACCGGCAGGTAACTGATTATGAGATTAAGAAATATTATCCCATGCTATAATATTTGGGATAATTGAAACTAATTGAATAAGGAGGACATTGCCTTAAAAATAATGCGAATAATAGGCATAACCATGATTTAAGAAAAAAGGAAAAATTAGAGAGTATTTGGTGGGATGGTAAGCCCACCTAATGGTCAACCCTCTACCATTATCAATTTTCCAGTCTGGGGATCCTGATAAACCGTTCCCTTCTTGGCATATCCCTGTCCTGAGCCAGACTGAGACTGAGGCGTATCATTAAGTTCACGGCCCTGCTGGACTTCCGCCACATTCTTCATGGCTTCCATGGTCTTCTGGCGTTCTTCCTGAGACATGTCCGCAAAAACCACGCTTTGCATGTTCCAGGACATTACCAGAAATATCAGAAATCCAACTGCCAGTACTAACATTGCATCCACCAGGTTGGCGGATCCTGCTGCGGGGTCTTCTCCCTGGCTATCATCCAACATACGGCGTCTGCGCCTTACCATGATCCATCACCTCCAGTGCAGCTTCGCAAAGAGCATCTACATTAGATAAGTATTCCTCGTACCATCTTCTTCTAACTTTTGATATAACATAAGCTATGGCTCCTGCACCCAACCCAACAACTGTTGTATCAAATGCTATTATAAGTGCATTGGCCAGTGTGTTTATGTCTCCTGCTCCAAGTGCTGCCAGACCAGGACCCATAGGAATTAATGTACCCATCAAACCTAAGGTTGGACCTAAACGAGTCACGATATCTGTTTTTTCCAAACTTTTAGCTGCCAGGGTTTCCTCCTGTTCAATGAGTTTCCGGGCTAAAGCCTCCCTGGATTTACTGCCCATATCAGGATGGGATGCAATTTTGATAATGATATTCTTATAACCAGTTGGAACATCACTTTTCTCCATTATTTCCTTAATTCCTTCAGATGTGCCGACATTAGTAAAATCACTGATAATTTTTTCTATCTGATCTGTACTTATCCGTATTCTACTGGTATACTCAGATATAAGACCCCCAAAGCTTATGATGGCATAAAGCATAAAAGCCAAAAGCCCTACAATAACCGGTATGAGAAGGCTTTGTGATATAACGTGCAACACTGAACTTAACATTTCACTTCCTGGAATCGCTACCATGTTCATTCACCTAATTTTTTTTTTGAAATTATTGATATCTATCTGTTATTTTGAGTCAGTCCCTGATGTCTGATCTACAAAAGGACTTCGATTGCGAGCTATGTAATAACCAGCTACTGTAAGCACAATAACCGTTATCAGAGCATAAGCAAATGTCCATATATCAGGAATATCTATAGGACTCATCTGTTGAGTTAAAACTGTGCTAATATTAGGAATAACTATAGCTGAAGTTAAAAAGTAAAAACCAGCAAACAACATAAAATTGCCCAACAAAACAGGATAAGGCTGGTTCAATGCACGCCCAATCATTCCCGAAATCAGGTAACATACGGTCATGGTTATCATTAGAAAAACTGCCGCATACTCTCCAACAGCAAAAGCAGAAGCACCAATCATGGGTGCGGCAATAATAATAGCCGCTACTGCTGCCCCAAAACAACAGGGACAAGGAGCAATCATTGCCATGCAGGTTACAGTTATACTATCCTTTTGGTGTATTTTAAATTCCTTGAGGGTGTGGAATCCAGCATAAAGAATAACAGCTGCCATTACAATACCTAAAACAGAACTGTAATCATAAACAAACCCCTGGATCTGATCCACAAAATTACCCGCAATAAAGGTCAACAATAATATTCCACCACCATAACCCAGAATTATAGCTGCAGTTACTTTCTTGGAAAGACCTGCAAAACCCATTGCTAGTCCTATTTTAATTCCAAAAACCATTACTACTGAGAGTATTCCCAGTTTCCATAATAATTCCATCATTTCAATCACACTGCCTCATGTTAACCACACTAAGAATTGTAGTCAAATAACTTATAATATTTTCGATCTATTAAGTATTATTACTTTTCAGAATAAATCCAAACATTATGTAATACTTTAAATGAATTTAGGACTTTATGGCCATTTTGAATCGAAAATGTAATACACATTGGATCACCATTAGAAATTTTTTTAATGTGAAAACTTAATTTTTCCCAAAAATGGGATTTCCCAAAAAAAGAAAATGGGTTAAAAATATTTTTATCTCTTGAAGATAGCTCCACGGAAGTAACCAAATCCTACCAGACCAACCAGTATCAACACTCCCACAATAGCTGCAATAGGCATGCTGGACTGAGGGGATGAAGAACTGGTTTCAGACACCTCATAAGACTTTGAAGATCCATCAGTACCTGCAGATTCATCAGATGAGGATTGTGATTCAGATGCACTCTGAGTTCCACTTTCAGTGGCTGGTTCACCCCCAGATGATCCACCAACTGAAGAGGATGCCCCGCTGGAAGATGCTGAAGCTGTTGGCTGAGAAGGAGTTCCAGTAGAACCCAAAGTTACAGGTTCACCAGTAGCCGCTTCCATAATAGCAGCAAACTCTTGAAGCTGTTCTGAACTCAAAGAAGAACCCACTACCACAAAATTGGTGAAATCAACGTTACCACAAGTGTGGTGACAGCAGACAACACCGTACTCACGAATGGCATTCATATAAATGTCCTTGAGCTGGGTGGTGGTTGCAGCATCTGGCGCCCACATACCTCTGCGGATAGCTTCCAAAGCCCAAGCAGCTGCAGAAGCAAAAGCATAGGGATTGGCACTTAAAAACTGGCTCCTGATGGCTGAATCAAACATGTAGGTTTCAACTGTCGATTGCCACATCCACTCTTTCACTGAATCCGGTTGTATGGCATTCCATCGGAACATATTTTCCATATGGTCGGTGATTTCATGAGCACCCGAGAAACCATTTTTGAGCATGCCTTCTGCCCATTTAGGGTTTAAAAGGCGTGTTCTTATTTCATTGTTGATGAAAGTGGAGAGAGTCTCGATTTTGGGTGTCGTTCTAGTGTTGGCAATATATACTTGCACATCACGGCCTGATAAATATTTAGCAGCCATAGTAAGGCCCCCCAAATACTGGACAACATCATCATTGTCAAATACACCATATAAACCATCCCTAACCTGGACTGTTGCTTCAATACGGGTTAACTGGTTTATAAATGCGTTTAACCCACTCTTGGCTTGGATGTTCCGCCCGTAGAAGTAGGAATTCCGTGCTAAGTAGGTGTCCACCAGATCTGACAAATCATCCCACCCCGAGGTGGTGGTGGTTAATTCACTTAAACCAGTTCCATAGGCTTCTGCCGGTGGTCCGAAAATACGGGCCATAGCATATAATTCAGCGTCCTCTACATCCATTCCTTGAGCTAGGTACTTTTCAAGATCTTCAAGGTAGTGTTTCCGGACGTAATTGTCGGTGTTACTTTCATCGAGTTTGGAAACCATTCTGAAAGCATCATCTAAAAGTTCTACCGTGTAGGAGAAGGTGTCTCTGAATAAACCGCTCATGGATACCATTACATCCACCCGTGGGCGGTTGAGTTCTGATAAAGGTGTAGCTTTGACTCCATTGAAATATCCTGAAGAGGCATAAGTCGGTTCAAGACCCATTAATCGTAGGATCATGGCTATGGTTTGTCCATTGGTACGCATGGTCTCAATAGCCCATAAAACCACCCCCACACTTTCAGGGTAATGACCATTGGCGTTGTAGAAATCCTGTAACAGATCATCTGCCATTTTCTTTCCAATCTCCCATGAAGCTTTATCCGGCGCATAACGTGGGTCGAAGGAGTAAAAATTCATACCAGTTGGTATGACATCAGTTTTGCGTATGGGACTTCCTGCAAGAGATGCGGAGATGTACTCCCCATTTAAAGCCCTTAATAAATTTTCCATTTCATAGTTCTGGCTGAGCTTCAGACGTAGCTCATCCCGGTAAGCCTGGTTATCCCGGTTAACCGGGTCAAAACTCACGATGGATTCTATCATTTGCTCCAGTAAATCTCCCTCCAGAGCCTGTCCAAATGTGTGAAGACCATAAGGCATCATGGTCTTGGCCAGTTCTTCCAAGTAGTGTTCCACTTTGTCCACTACTTCATTGAATGGTGTTGATTCCAGGTCTAACTGGAGATCTTCATCCAGGTGCATATCCTTGATCATTCCCACCATGATGTTTTCAAGTTCCTGTCGTCTCTGGTCAGTGGTAGCATCGTGGTAGAACTTTATCTGATCACTGAGGCTTGCCAGATCACCGTAAAGTTCCGACAATACCATTGGCGGTATCATATGGTCTATGATTACTGCATAACTTCTTCTTTTAGCTTGTGTTCCTTCTCCAGGGTTTTCTACAATGTAAGGGTATATATTGGGGATGTTTCCCAGTAGAACATCAGGCCAATCATCAAGCCCCAGCCCCACACTTCTTCCTGGAAGCCATTCCAGGGTTCCGTGTGTTCCCAGGTGGATCACTGCATTGGCATCGAACTGGTTCTGTAACCACATGTAAAATGCAATGTACTGGTGGGTTGGTGGTAAACTTGGGGAGTGGGTGATCTTATCGGGATCCTCACCCCAACCACGCATAGGTTGCGGTCCTAAAAATAGATTCCCCAACATTATTCCAGGGATTACAATGGAATTATTGTAGACCATTACATTTCCCGGCGCGGGCCCCCATTCTGCAATTACTTCATTCCGGAGAGTTTCAGGTAGGGTGTTGAACCAGTCCAAATAGGTTTCCAGAGGTATGGTTATTGCCCCGGCTTTCACCAATTTTTCAAGTTCCCCTGGAGCCCAGGAGCCTACATTGTTTCCAGCGTTGAGCATCAGGTTAACAATATCCTGTGACGAGAAATTGGCTGGTACATTGTAACCAGCAGAGTTAAGGGATTTAATGATGTTATCAATGCTGCTGACCACATCCAGATAGGAAGCTGAAACTCCATCTTTACCTCCACCTATGTTGTAGTAGATTAATGCAAGTTTTTTAGCTGAGTTTTCCAGATTTTTTAGCTCCACCCAGTTCATAACTCGTCCGGTGACTCTTTCAATCCTGTCAGGTATAGCTTTATAACGCTTAACCACGATTCCAGTCTCTGAATCGATTCCCACTGTTTCTATACCACCCATGATGACGGGTTCTATCCTGCCTTCCAGTTCTGGCTGGGCAATCTGCCAATAAACTTCACTGGTGATACCAGTGGAACTGTCTTCCCATCCTTCCAGGTCTGATGTGTATACTGGAGCAAATATTGGAACATTTAAGTCTTCAAAAAGTAATATGGACTTGCTTGAGTTTCCAGAAACATAGGTGAAACCTAAACTGGCAATGAGTGCATCAATTCGGGTGTTGTTATTGGCATCTTTGAAGAACATGCTGGCCAGGTTTAATCTACCAGCAGTAGTGGCAAATATTAACATGACATTTGCCCCCTTGGCCTCCAGACTTTTCAAGAGTTCTACTTGCATTTCGAAGTTTCCCCCTTTCAAACTGGAATCATATGCTACAATTGCAATCCATGGAGCATTCTCATTGTAAAGGCCTTTGTTTTTATACCATGTAAAGTACTCATCCCATGTTTTAAAAAGTGGCAATCCCCCGATCATAGATACATCCGATGAAGTTGCATTAGGGTGGTATACCATTTGATCCGGCCATTTTACAACATCTACATTTTCACCAGTTTTCAATTTCATTCCCACGGATTGTAAGAGGTATAACTGGAATCTGCGCACGTTTTCTTCACCGCCCTGAGCCCAGTAATTCTTGGTTACTGTGTCATTCAGGTCAATTCCAGGTATGTTCAGATTGGAACTGCGAATTCCCAAGATTTTTTGAGCGGGAGAGGCTGAGATTAGGTCTTTGATAATATCAACTTTCGAAGAGCTGCTTATCATCTGCAGTGCTATGAGGTCTGCTTTGTTTGCCGCTTCTCTGATTTTTTCCTGTTTTTCGGTGTCAGTTACTTCATCCAACCCAAAATAATACAGGTTAAAGTAGTAACCCTCATTTTTGAGTTTTTTATAGGAGTCCACAAAATTTTGAACGAAAGTTTCTGAGCTACTGATAATCAAAAGGTTGTAAGCCCTCAGGTTTATAGTGGCATTTCCATAAAGAACCGGGTCTGTTAGATTTTTCTGGGAAACCAGCACATTCACTGTTTGAGGTACATGTCCCAGGGCACCTACTGTAAGGTTGAAAATGGTTTTATCACTGATGAAATTCACTTTATACTGACTATCACTATTTTTTGTTAGGGATACCCCGTTTATAATATTTCCATCAGTATCTTTGACTGTCACATCCGGGATTTTGTCTCCGGATAGAGCTTCGGGATGTTCCAAGTTTATGTTTAGAGTTATTTCTGGGTCAACAATTGCACTGGATTCATTAGAATTTGATGTTATGGTGTTATTTTCACAAATACCACCTACCTCCTGTGAATCATTTGCTGATACTGCCCCTGAGAGGAGTAGTGCGAAAACAATTGTTGTTACTAGTAAAATCGTTTGTTTTCTCAATTTTTTCACCTCCTTTTTTTGTTTTTGAGCATAATTGATCATATTCAATAATGCTTGAATATAATTAAAATATGCTTTAATATAAAGATTTTGATGATAATAACTAAAGCTAAAAAAGGAATAAAAAATGAATATATTCCCAAAAAAGAAAAGGGATAAAATAAATTATCTCTTGAAGAATCCCAAGATACTATTTCTAAAGTATCCGAAACCCACCAGTCCCACCAGGATCAGTACCCCAACTATGGCCACAATAGGCATACTGGACTGACCTGAAGACTGTTGACCTGCTTCTGAAACTTCGTATGCATTACCTTCCCCAGTTGTGCCTTGTTCTGCTGAGGTAGAGGTCTCCTGTGCAACACTAACATCTCCTGGAGAAACAGTACCCGGTGATGAACTTCCACCACTGGTTTGTCCAGTGCTACTGGTCTGTCCAGTATTGGTCGGCCCATTACTCTGACCAACCTGTCCAGTTTGTCCAGTAGTACCCACACTTACTGCTTCACCAGTAGCTGCATATAGTACACCGGCAAACTGCTGGAGTTGGGCTGTGCTCAGTGAGGAACCTACAACCATGTACTGGTTGAAATCCACGTTTCCACAGGTGTGATGGCAGCAGGAAACCCCGTACTCGTTAACCAGTTCCATATATTTATCTTTAAGAGAAGTTAGGAGTTGTGGATCGGCCTGCCACATACCTCTGCGGGAGGCTTCAATAACCCATCCCAGCATACTCTGGGTGGAATAGGCTTGGAAGTCCGTGGTTGCAGTGAATCGATCACTCAATAAGTTTTGAGCAGCCAATGTCCACATTTGGTTGGACACACATCCTGTAGTGGCTTGTATTCCAAAGAGATTCTCATATCGAGATGCATACTCCATCCAACCACTGGCTGTGCCTAGCAGTGAATCCTGGTAATTGGGATTTAACAGCTGGGATCTCATCTCTAGTTCAACTTCTTCGGTTACGGTTCTGGTTATCACGTTGTTTTTGTTCCTGATATCTGCCAGTATGGCATCTGGATTTCCACCCAGATTCTGGGATGCCAGTAGCATTCCACCAAACCAGTCATAGTAGTCATCGGTGTCCAGTAATCTCCAGGTGCTGTCAATGGTTTGAGTTACCAGATCCATGTTACCCAGGAGGTACTGGAAAGTGTTTCTGTTTTGCTGGATGCTGACACCATTATCTGTGGTTCTCCAGGCATAAGACACTCGAGAGAGGTATACGCTGGCCAGTTCATTACTAGTACCCCATTTACTGGTATTCGGAACCAGATCAGAGATACCGGTTCCCTCTAAAACCAGACCCCTTAGACCGAAGACGCGGTCTAAAGAACCGTTTTCAGACAGGTGTTTTTTAACGTAATTCTGATCATTGGTTTCTCCTGGTGCTTCTGCTGCCAGTTTCACTGCATTATTCATTAGGTTAATCCATATCTCATTACCAGTGACTGCGGTAGTGAAGACATCAATACGTGGCCGTTGTAGGGTGACTCCATCAATGTTGATGGTTAGGTTTTCCAGTGCAATGAGTTTTGGGATGCTCTGAACATCCCCATTGTCATTCCACTCCGGTTGGACACCTAAAATGTACAGGAACTCTGCAATAGCGATGGCATCGGTTCTAAGCAACTCGGTCCCCCACATGATCATTCCTATGGTTTCTGGGAATTTACCATGTTTCTTGTAGTAGTCATTTAACAGCTGGTCTGCTATTTTTTTAGCGGTTTCCCAGGCAGCTTTAGTGGGCATTTTCTTAGGATTAGCTCCGTAGAAGTTCATACCAGTGGGTAGAACATCAGCATAGGCCGGATCTGCACCTAGACCTGAACTAACAAATCCACCATTAAGTGCATTCAGGAGGTTAGCCCATTCCTGGTTGTCCCTTATTTTATTAATGGTTTCGTTACAGTACTCAGATCATTAAGTAGATCAGTGTTGGTAACACCAAGACTATTTGGATCTTCACCATTGGCTATTCTATCAATGTAGGTTCTGATTTGATTGTTTATAGATTCTAGTTCCTCTTCATACTGGCTTTCCTTCTGCATAGCATAATAGTTCACTGAGATTGATGGGTAAAGCACGATTTTCATGTGTTCTGTTATTTTGGTCATGGATAAGGCTATGGTGAAAACTTCTTCCACCAGTTCATCGCCAGTGAGCACTTTTCCCAGAGTGTGCAGACCCAATGGTATTACGTCGTTTTCAATTTCATGTAACTGGAGATGGATTTCTTCCAACCATTCACCGAAGATTTGTCCGGTTTTCTGATTTTTAAGACCCATTTCACTGGCTTTAACTGTTATCTGTGCTTCCAGGGCGGGTAAAATCTGATAGTTACCCAGATTTAATGCATTTTCATACTGATGTATCAGGTCATGGATCACGACTAAATCACCGTATAAACCAGATCGTGCCATTGCTGGAGTCATATGGTCTATGATGAGTGCACTAGCCCTGTCCTTTGCCACTAACCCCTCCCCCGGGTTGGATACTATGTAGGGGTTGATGTTAGGTATGTTAGACAGTTGGAAAGGCCAATCATCTTCCTGCAAACCCACATTTCTCCCTGGGAGGAATTCGAGGGTTCCGTGGGTCCCCATATGGATCATAGCATTGGCACCGAAGACCCCCTCCAGCCATTTATAGAATGCGATGTACTGGTGGTGAGGTGGTAAGTATGCGTCGTGGTAGTCTTCCACTTCTTCCCAGCCCCTGCTGGGCTGAACTGTGATGAACACGTTACCTAACATTATGCCGGGAATTATAATTGATCCGGAAGAAACCATAATGTCCCCTAGGGCAGCACCCCATTTTTCAATGACTTGCTGCTGCAATACTACTGGTAACTGGTTGAACCAGGCCATGTAGGTGGTTGCATTGACCAGTTGTCCGTTGATTTGGAGTTTTTCCAGGTTTTTCTGTACGTACTGTTCCAGGAGGGGCTGTGCCCAGCTACCCTTGTTACCGAATTCAGCGACCAGAGTGTATAATTGTTCAGGAGTAGGTATTTCTTCTGTTCCCAAGTCATAACCAGTTTCTCTTAGTTTTATGAGTAGATCATGGACACTCTGGAAAACATCCAAGTAAGATGCCCCCATTTCTACTTTTCCCGGCGGGTAGTTGTAGAGTATGATGGCTATTTTCTTCTCGGCATTGGATAATTCCTTGAGTTTGGCCCACATGTTAGTCAGAGTGACTAATTTTTGAACTCCAGCATCGAGTGGATGTTCTATCCCATTTTCATCAGTGTATGATATTACAATCGGACTGAAAACTCCTTCAAAGGAGGGATATGTCACAGCGTAGATCCATTCTGCTTGAGCACCCAGGGGGTTAGTTATACTGTTCTCCGAGTATAACTGGATTCCTTTAATCACTTCTAGATTAATTCGCTCCAGCTCAGTTAAAGCACCGCCCCCACCAGCTAGGTTTGCGTAGTTAAGTGAAAAACTGTAGAGTGATGCAATTGCAGAAACACCTCTCCTTAAAGGTCCATTACCATCTTTTCCAATTACCAATTCCTCTAACAAACCACTTGCAGAAGGTGTTTGTTCACTTTGGAACAGGTTTAAAACTGCTCTTCCTTTTTTCTCATATTCTCTTATCAACGCATCGATGGTTTCCCCACCCGGTTTGTAACTGACTATCACTATAAAAGGACCAGTTATATCGGTTTTGGTAGTATCATACCAGTTTTCAAATTCCTGGTATAGGCTGTTTCGTGATGTTGCTGACCAGTTACTGTAATTCTCTATCATCCATTTTAAACTGGAAGAAGATGTGTATCCTGGATTGGATTCGATCCATGTTTTTATCTGCCCAGAGGTTGGGAATGCAGATATTATTTCAGTGGGATAGTCCGGATGGTACAAACCCCAGCTGGGTGTGGCCATTACCGGGCTTTTACCGTTCTGGGTGGGGTTAATGGTTGTTTCACCTAGCAAGTAGTAGATGTATTCTGTCATGTGTTGGAAATTGGTTGAAATAACATCTCCTGTAGCCAGATTATAGTAGGATCCCATGTAAGTGTTTTCTAGAGTATTTTCTGTGTCGCTGGTATCATGACCTCCCAGCATGTGCAGCCCATCACCTCCATAAGAGTCTGTGTCAGTGTCACAGGGGTATCCATGGGCATGAGCGATCCTGTAGTTTGCATTGGCCGGGCTTTTTAAAAGTTCATCATACCAGCTATCTCCCCATCCTGATCCTGGCATTGCCATGTCTATGTAAGCAAAGTTTACGTACTCCATAATCCAGTCATTAGCTGAAGTTCCGTACCAACCATCAATGCAGATCAACCTTCGATTATTCAGTGCTTTGATAGCAGTAGCTTTTTCAGAGTCTGAGAATATAAAGGCAATGTCTGGCAGAAAAGTATGGTTTAACTGAAATTCAAGTATAGGTGAACCAACTGGTGTCACATTTGAAATGTAGGTTTTGTAGGTAGAGTAAGCTATTTCCACCTTGAAACTAGTAATTGATGATAAAAAACTGATATCATACACCCCATTGGCGTTAGTGGTCCCAGTGACAAATACAGAGTCATCAACTGGATTTTTAATGGTAATAATCGCACCATTCACGGGAATAGCACCTGTAATGTTTGTATAAGTCCCTGAAGTTTCATTGTAGATTTCCTTAACTATACCATAGATTCTAGGATCCTGATCTACCTGATTTTCTGAAGCTTCACCAGGATTATCTGTGGAATTCATCTGAACTTGACCTGTATCAGTACCCCCATTTAGATCTTCTGCTGATACCGCCCCACAGAGGAGCAGCGTGAAAACAATTGCCATTACTAGTAAAATCGCTTGTTTTCTCAAGATTTTCACCTCCTTTTTTGTTTTTTTTTAGCAAACTGATAATTCAGTCTACTTGAAATAAATTAAAGTATTATTGAATAAATAATTTTCCATAATAATTGAAAATAAATCAAGTAAACTTTATATAAGATGAAGTTCAAGGAATGGTTGACAATCCATACACCTATAAAATTGACACCAATAGGGTCCAGTAAACCTCCTTAGTTTCCCTAAAGGTGCCAAAAAGGGACCTATTACCAGATAGGTCCCTTAAATCTATTTTAATAATTAATATTAAAAAAATGAAATCCCACCAATTATGGTGGTAAACAATGAAACTTACAGTTATACACCCTGCAGTTTACGTTTTGTACTATTTCATTCTGATAATCTTCGCCTTTTTATACAACGATCCCTATTATCTTATATCTTTTTTAATCTGTATTTCAGTTTTGATAGCATTACAGTGCATCAGTCATGAATTTAAAGGTTTAATTAAATTTTTAATCCCCATGTCCCTCTTAATTATTATCCTAAATCCCCTAACATCCCATGTGGGAACCACCCAAATTTATATCACCGGAAACTTTTCAATCACACTGGAAGCCCTGATATATGGAATTTTAATGAGTACTTCCCTTTTAATTATTTTACTGGTATTCACCTCTTATAACCGCGCTGTATCCTATCAGGAAATGCTTTACCTTTTTTCAAAGAGATTTCCTCATATCTCAATGGTTATCATAATGGCCCTGCGTTTTGTTCCCCTGTTAAGTTACAGATTAAGTGAGGTAAATAAGGTCTTCAACTTTAACCAAAAAAGAACCACCAGTGGAGCAGGAGAATCTCGGGCGGATAAAATTAAAAAAAATGCCAATAAATGGCAGTTGTTGTTTCATGGTCCATGGAAGAATCCATGCTCACAGCAAAGTCAATGAAAGCAAGAGGATATGGTATTAAAAAGAGAACCAGCTATCTTTCATATAACTTCAGGAGAATTGACTATCTTTTTCTTTCATTAATCCTGATCACAACCATCACGAGCATATTGGGCCTCCTTCAGGGTTACGGGAGAATAGAAGTTTATCCCACCATCAGCTTCAATATTTCTAGGGATATTTTGAGCATATACTACCTTTCATTCCTAATATTACTTATTCCCATGATATACATGGAGCTTAGAGAAAGAATGGTATGGTATGAGTTTAGAACTAAAAAACAATAATTGAAAATTTCTGGATCTTTATTGATTGAAGTTTACATGTTTACCGGACTTAGGGAGGATATATTATATGAGTTTAATCAAATTTGAAAATTTCAGTTTCCAATACCCTCATCAGGAGAATGCGCTTTCTGACATAAATCTGGAGGTAGAAGTAGGAGAATTCGTTTTAATGTGCGGACCTTCTGGTTCTGGTAAAAGCACCCTACTATCTAACCTTAAAAATGAAATACGACCTGTGGGAGACTCATACGGCAACATTTACTATGATGAAAGAAACATACTGGATATGCCCCATGAAAAATCCGCCTCAGAGATCGGATTTCTATTTCAGAATCCAGAAGATCAAATGGTGTCTGATAATGTATTGCAGGAAATTGCATTTCCCCTGGAAAATATGGGGATTTCCACCGTTGAAATTCGAAACCGGGTAGCAGAAATGACTGCCTTTTTCGGCCTGGATAAATATCTTTATAAAAATGTCAATGAACTCTCAGGAGGCCAAAAACAGCTGGTAAATCTGTGCTCACTCCTGGTTCTAAAGCCCAAATTACTTCTTTTAGACGAACCAACATCACAACTTGACCCAATTGCCGCCTATGATTTCCTGTCCATACTAAGAAGACTCAATGAGGAGTTTTCCATCACCATAATTGCAACCGAACATAAAATAGACAACATGTTCCCTTTCATTGATAAAAACGTGTTCTTAAAGGACGGATGCATACAGTACAGCGACAAACCGCGCAGTATATGTTCCAAAGCATGTTCAGACCATATTTTCAGTAATTACCTCCCATATGTAACCCGAATAAACTTCCTACTCCAGTCAAAATATGATTATTTAACTAAACTGGAGATACCCTTGAATATAAGGGAGGGGCGTTCCAATCTCAATCTCCTGAATAAAGAGTTAGAAAAATATCAAACATCATTATCACCTGCAGAGACTAAAACCACGATTTATGAAAAGTTTAATAATGAAAAAAAAATCAATAAACCCCAAGATTTTCTAGTAAGTTGTAAGGATATCTGGTTTGGTTATGTGAGTGAAAATATTGTTTTAAAGGGCATTTTTATGGACATCAACCCGGGTGAATTCATAAGTATACTGGGAGGAAATGGAACTGGTAAAACAACCTTATTACAGATATTAGCCCGACTTATAAAGTCTAAAAAAGGTAAAGTCCGTTACAGGAAAGATCTGAACATGGGATACATTCATCAAAACCCCATGATCCATTTCAGGCAGGAAACGGTTCAAGAAGAGTTTTCAGAAGCTTCTTCAGAATGGACCGAATACCATTCCAGCCAGTGGATGGAGAAGTCCAAGAAGATGGATTTAAATTATTTAAATCCATTTTTAAATCTAAAGATCATTATTTTTCAGGGAAAACTAATAATTCCAACGTAATACCTTCTAATTCCAAAACACGAAATTTTATATCTGAAGATGAAAAAATGGAATTGGTCGAACTTTTTGGATTGTCCAGTCTCTTGGATAAACATCCCTATGATTGTAGTGGTGGTGAACAGCAAAAAATAGCCATTGTAAAGGCTTTGTTGACCAACCCGGATATTTTATTTTTGGATGAGCCCACCAAGGGAATTGATCCGGTTAGTAAGCTTTATCTTGCAGATTTAATGAAAAAATTGCAAAAAGAAGGATTAACCATTGTAATGACCACTCATGATTGATTTTGCAGCAGAATACTCTGAAAGATGCATACTGCTCTTTGATGGAGGAATACAGGTTGATGATCATCCAAAAGCCATCTTTGCTAATAATAATTTCTACACCACCTTTGTAAATCGGATGGTGAAGGATTACCTTCCAGATGGTGTGACCCTGAATGATGTTAGGGATGAGTGGGCAGTTTAAGCCTTTTTGCACTGTTTATCCATTTGATGGTGTATATCTAAGCCACTAATTCTTATAGTTCATTTTTACTTATATAGTATGTAACTGGATCATAAACAAGTATAATGATTCCGTGGATAGGGGCTTTTGACCTTGACAAACATAAGTTACTTGCTTCGTGTCCGGTATATTCCATAAATCAGAAGCACAACCAGTAATGCTGCGGATAACAGTTTGGCAGAGAAAGGAACAAATCCAGTACACACTTCAAGATTAGTTATGGTAACTGCGTGCAGGAAAAAATCACTGCATAAATTTATAATATAACCCACAACCAGGGATACAATCACAATGGATGAAATGTAAATTGTGAAGAATCTTTTTTTGAATTTACTTAGGATCATGGACATGGCAGCCATGTTGGTGGCAGGGCCAGCATAGATAAAAACCAGTATGCTTCCAGGTGTAAATCCCATGAAAATAAAGGCCAGTGCGAGGGGAATGGAAGCTGTGGGGCAAACGTAGAGGGGGATGGCAGCCAGAAGTAGGATGAAAAGTGATAGAACTGGGTCAGATGCAAATGTCCTGAATAAGTCCCAGGGCATCCCCATGTTCATCAGAGTACCCATTAATGCCGCGAAAATAAGTCCGATTAAAAGGGAAGTTGAAACCTCGGAAAAAGTGTTGAAAGAGTACCGAAACACCTCTTTGAGTTTATCATAGATCTCATCTGCCTTATCAATGGATGGGGAAGTTCCTTCTTTTAGATCACTGGAATGACCCCAACCGGCCATCTCAAAATCTAATATCACCGAGTGGCAGTCCCCGCAGTGTCCATTCTCCAGACTGGAAACCATGCTTTTTTGAAGAGTTGGAGTTTTAACATTCGTATTTTTCTTAAAATGGGAATCCAGCTTAGATGTTTTATTCGCTGTTTGATTTACTTCATTATTATCTCCAAAAAGATGTACCAATATTCCTGCAGTTATCCCTGAAAGTGTAGCCAGCACTGGGCGCATTAGTGTTAAAGGCAGACCTAAAAATGAGTAGGAAGGTACTATGGAGCTTACACTGAACCCTGATGTTGAAACCAGGAATGACGCAGCAACTGAATCCTTGATTCCTTTATCTTTCAGGGCTATGGCTGCCGGTACAATTCCACAGGAGCATATTGGAAGGGGTAAACCAATCAAAATCCCCTTTAATATTCCTCCCATGGTTGAATTACCCATTAAATTTCCCAGTAAATGAGTTGGGAGAAGGATATGAATGAATCCTGCCAGTAAAAATCCTAAAAGGATGAAAAATGAATTTTCAATGAGTATCAAGGAGAAAAATTGGAAAAAATTTGCAATAAAACTCATGAATTCACCATTTTAACTGAATATTAATAAATAAACAACCTAGTTTGACATCAATTGTTGATAAATAAGTTTTAGGAATCTTAAGAACTTTTGAAATCTTCTTCAGGGTTCCACTGATTATCGGAATGTTTCCAGGTTCCATCCAATGTTTTATTTTTTACTGTGGCAGATACAAAGGCTTCATCCTTTGATTTGAATTTTATGGAAGTCCAGATAATTGATTTATCAGTGATGTTCTCTTTCCCAGCAACATAGGTTTTAACTATACCCTCTAACTCATCAAAGAGTTTACTCTCCTCAGTGGAGTTTATTCCAATGTTACAATCGGTACAGTTGGTTCAATCGGAACAGTCTTCTTCTTCTATGCATCCTGAAATGGACACTATTATCGTTAGAATGAATATTAAAATAATTAAAAGGCATATTTCATATTTTCGATTTGACATTATTATATCTAATTTAGTTGACTAAATTTAAATTTAATTGATTAATTTATGTTCTTACATTTAAATTAAGGATGCTTTTGTAGGGAATAAAAATGGTGGATTTAATGATTAATTTTTTACCAAATTAAAACCCTTTTTTAAAAATTTAAATATTTTTGATTCGGTTTTCCTTTCCGGTAAATGTTCAAAACCGCAGTTAGGACATCTTATCATATTACAGTTATGGGTGGGGCATCCCTGGCAAGTGGCATTTTTTTCATTCTCATCAAACACATATCCACAAATTTTACATTTCATGTATTACACTCCTAAAAATTGAACTCCTTGAGAAGATTTAAAAGTTCAATTAAAGATTAATTAAAGATTTAAATAAAAAAAGCACAGTTAGGGGGTAACTAAGAGGTTTTCCATTGGCAGAGGATGATGTAATATATTAACCCCCTAACTGATATTAAAATGGGAAAAAAGGTTTATTTTTCTTTTTTCCGGTCTGGATCTACACTGGAAGATTTAACATCCTTATCTTCCTTGCAACTCTTACCACGAATTCCACATCGACAACTCACGAAATCACCTCCTAAATATTTTAACATAATTTTTATTAATCATATTCTTCAGAATCCCAGGACTAATCCTCCCCGGTACACAGCGAATGAGACTACATATGCCACAACAAAGGTATATCCTGCAGCAAATGCCGGCCATTTCCAGGAGTTGGTTTCCCTCCTGATGGTGGCCAGGGTGGCCAGACAGGGTATGTACAGCAGGATGAATACCATGTAAGCATATGCCGACAGGGGTGTGAATACTTCCTGTATGGCTGCAATGAACCCTGGATCTTCTTCAGGTGCTACTTCTTCAACAGATTCAGCAGATGCTGTTTCATCAGAAGATTCAACAGAAACTTCACCAGATGCGGGTTTACTTGATATTTCACCAGAAGATTCCTCAGTAGCTGCTTCATCAGCTGTTCCCCCAGATCCATCTTCCCCCACACCATACAGAATACCAAATGTACTTACCACCACCTCCTTGGCCACGAAACCATAAATTATGGCCACTGTGGCTTGCCATTCACCAAATCCAAGGGGTGCGAATACTGGGGATAATACAGTGCCTATTTGTCCAGTGATACTCTCCTGGGAAGCATATTCCACGCCCACTGGTAAACTACTCAATGCCCATATCACCACAGATAGTGCTAGAATTAGGGTTCCTGCCTTTTTCAAGAAGAGCACTCCCCTTTCCCACATGTGAATGATGGCCCCTTTAGCCGTAGGTATCCGGTAAGGGGGGAGTTCCATTACAAATGGTGCGGACATTCCCTTGAATATGGTTTTCTTGAATATAGCTGCCATTACAATCGCCACCACTATTCCCAGGACGTATAGGGAAAAGATAACCCATCCCTGGTATGCGGAGAAGAATGCTGCGGCTAACAGGGCATAAACTGGTAACCGTGCACTGCAGGACATGAAGGGGACGATTAACATGGTTAAAAACCGATCTCTCTCATTTTCCAGTGTCCGGGTTGCCATTATTCCCGGCACTGCACATCCAAAACCCAGTATCATGGGTATGAAAGATTTTCCATGTAAACCCACCAGTTTGTGCATGAAACGATCCATTACAAATGCTGCTCTGGCTAGATAACCACTGTCTTCAAGTAAACTGAGTACCAGGAATAAGATGAAAATTATGGGCACGAATACCAGTACACCACCAACCCCACCAATTATTCCATCCACAATAAATGAAGTTAAGAATCCCTCTCCCAGACTGGCAGATACTGTTTCCCCCAGCCAGACGAAAGCCTCTTCAATGTAGCCACCTAACGGATCACCTACAGTAAAGGTTATCTGGAATGTTAACCACATTATCAGGAGAAATATGGGTATTCCCAAATATTTATGGGTCACGATTCTGTCTATTAGATCAGATCGGGTGACTTTATCGATCTTGGGTTTTTTAACTGATTCTGAAACCAGACCAGCTATAAATCCATAGCGGGCATCGGTTATGGCAGCATCGGCATCATCCCCAAAAACATTATTAAAATGCCTCTGGATCTTTTTAACACTTTTCAGAACCCGCTGCCCCTTACCAGATTCTTCAACTTTTTTAATGATTTCTGGATCATCCTCCAGTAATTTAAGGGCGATCCAGCTTGAAGGAGCATCAAACATTGATTTATTATCTGCTCCAGTGAGGTCCTGGTTAATGATATTTTCAATCTGTTTTACGTGTTCAGATACTTCATTCCCGTATTCTAATCTACCCAAGACAATGTTTGGAGATTTTGAAATTTTTAATATAGTTTTAAGGAGTTCTTCACTACCAGTTTCATCCACTGCTTCAATTTCAATTACTGGTACTCCTAAAAGTTGTGAAAGTTGTTTTTTGTTGATTTTCAGCCCTTTTTCCCGGGCGAATTTATTCATGTTAAGTGCCAGAACCAGGTTGGCACCTAATTCCATCATTTGAACAGTTAAATAAAGATTTCTCTCAATATTAGCAGCATCAATAACATTAACAATGACATCGGGCTTTTCACCCACAATGTAATCTCTGGAAACCAGTTCTTCCATTGAGTAGGCGGTGAGGCTGTAGTTTCCTGGAAGATCAACCACTTCTATTTCCTGCTGGTTGTATTGGAATGTTCCTTCCTTTTTTTCCACGGTTTTACCAGGCCAGTTACCAACATGCTGCCTCATCCCAGTCCAACGGTTGAAAAGGGTACTTTTTCCCACATTGGGGTTTCCTGCTAGGGCTATTCTTATTTTATCCATTTTAACTACCTTTAGTCATTCATGAGATCATTTTAACTAAAATCGACCATTATCTTCTGTGCCTGTCCTCGTCCAATGATAAGTCGTGACCCCTTAACATCCACGATTAATGGTCCTGGGATGTCATTTTTTATGACCTTTATCTGGGAATCTTTGTATATCCCCATCTCTGAGAGTTTCTTTTTAAATTTTCCACCGTGCCATACCTGGACGATTCTCAGATTATCATTTTCAGTAGCCATTGCTAAGCTCATCATTTTATCTCGATCTCAATTTGTTTTGCGTCTTCCTTCCGTAGGGAAAGGGAATATCCCTTTATTTTTACTTCAATTGGATCTCCCAGAGGTGCTACTCTTTCCACCTTAATGTCAGACCCACGAACAAAACCCATTTCCATTAAATGTTTTCTGACTTCACCTTTACCTTTAAAGGCTTTTATTACTCCGATTTCGCCTTGTTTTAAATTATTTAACGATTTAATCATGTTAAAGTGCCTCACTTTTTTTTGTTATTTGTAACCAAGTCTAAAGTTAGGAAACCCTAACTTTATTAGGATTACCTAACTTTCTTAGGTATACCTAACTTTTTCATCCTTTATAAATGTTTTGACTCTTAAAAACATTGCACAAAATTTAACCAAACACTTGTATTTATAAAAATAACAAAAATTAAGGTTATTTAAATAAATTTAAATGCTTAAATTGGCATAATATCACATTAAATGCATATAATCCAGTTTTCAGTGAAGTGGTGAATCAAAATGAGTCTATTATCCAAACTGTATTATAGTTAGTTCATGATGTATTATACTAATTACAGAGAAAATAGAAGTAAATACTATTTAAAAAAAATTAATGTTAAAAAATAATGTTCTTTTTTCATGTGTTTTCCTCCATACATATCTTTAAAACCGGTTTTGAATAGAGTGATCCAACCCCTTCACATCCATCTTCTATTTGGGTAATCATTCCAACATCACTCCCCTCTTCTTCCAATTCTATAACCATTGTTTCAGACTCTACAGCTCCGGGATCCTTTTCAATGCACTCCTTGACCTTTGACTGGATTGTCGTTGCATCTTCCACATCGATCATGCTCACTATCTCCAACTGCTGCTGGAAACGTTCTATAGCATCATCCGGTAAGTTTTCTATAAAAGGGATGGCACCAGTGGCCCCTACTATCTTCCTTTTTTCCGGATCCACACCACTGAAATGGAGGGCCTCAATACTTTGACCGGTGATGTGCCCCTGCACCTCTGAACCGCAAAGGATCAGGAATCTGATGTTGGGATTGGAAATAAGGTTAGCCACCATCTTTTCAATTCCCAGGTTTTCGGTTTTACAGGGCCCGGCAATTGCTGCCCCTCCATCCACCAACACTTCTTCAATATGGGAAGCAAGGGTAGCACCAGCCACACAACTTTTTGGATCCCCCACTATATAATCTCCATTTATAACTGGCCATCCTTCTGCTGGTTCTTTCTTTTCAACCAATATAACACCTCCGTGTCTAGATTAAATGATCATTATTTTATCTGATTTCTCAGAATATAAATATTTCCATTTTACTTTATTATTAATCAAGTAAAATTAAATAACTCAATGGATAATATCGAAAACAACTACAACATATTAAAACCATTAATCCATTAAAGCTCCTTAGTTTTCCTAACAGTGCCGAATGGATGGAATTATACATCATAAGTCGCCTTATTCCCCAAAAACCAGAATATGAGTTCAAAAACTATGCAAAGAAAGATATTTAAAAAAATGATATACCCCGAAAAAATAAATGGGGGAGATATTATTTACCGAGCTCGGAAATATCCATATCCAATTAGACAAACCAAAGCAATGACCCCAACTATTGCAGCTAAAGGCAATCCCGAATCTGATGATCCCGAATTACCCCCATCACTAACCTCATATGCCTTGGCATACCCATTATCACCAGGGCTGGTACTTTCTTCGGACTGGGGCCGCTCACTAGAACCATCAGAATCACTAATACTCTGAGATGTTACACTGGCAGTTGAACCAGTAGTTTGAGACTGGGTGGCAGGTTGTTGGGTTTGACTTGGAATTTGGCCGGGTGCAAACTGAGAATTACCTGTTGCTTTATAAATCTCCGAATTCAACTTGGCTAGAAGATCAGGATTCAAGTTTTTAGAAGCCCATTCTATCATGGCCAGGTTTCCGCAGCTACAGTCACAACAGGCCACACCATTGGTGGCTATCAACTGAGCCCAAGTATTTCTCACCATATTTAGAGTAGCTAGATCAGTTTTCCAGTAACCCTCGTATGCTGCTGTGAGCAAAGTTCCTGTGATGCTGATCATAGAATAGGCATTGTTTCCCGTGGAAAGCCATTTAGTAACTCCTAAATTGTACTGATCCTTAACATAGGTATTGGCTACTTCATCCCACATCCAGTTCTTGACTGTGCTTGGACTGGTAACTTGCCACCCCCACAAGTATGATACGAACTTGTTGGAAATGTATCTGGCCCCACTGTAACCTTCACCCATCATTCCCTGTATCCATTCAGGGTTGAAGTACCGACTCCTCATTTCCTGCGCCATGAACTGTTGTAGTGAGTATATTTGAGGGTTGTTGGTGTTGGCATAGTACAGTACATTGAGGTTTGGTGCTTTTCCATTGTTCATCATCTCAATGGCCATAGATAATCCACCATAGTAATCGTAGTAGTCGTCGTTGTCGAGTACACCATATAAGTTTGTGCATCGACTGTGGTATGCTGTTTCGATGCCTTTAAGAAGTTTTCTGAATAAATTAGGGTTGCTGATGCCCCAGTTTCGCTCGGTGTAGGAGTGACTCATACGGTTGATATAAACATCCGCTACTTCTTCCCTGTTCTCCCAGGTCCAGCTCTGTTCAACTGCCTTGTTAACACCAGCACCGTATTCACCCACAGGTGGTGCGAATATTCGAGTTATGGCGAGTTCTCCAGACTCATTAGATGATATTCCCTGACTTATAAATCCTAAAGTGGATTCAATCCAGTGTTTGACTATATAGTTCTGATCCAGGGATTCATCTCCTTTGAAGTTGGTGTATTTGGCATCTACCAGTGTTAGCAGCACATAATCAAGGGCAGTAGTCAGTTGAGGATACTGTGCAACGATCTGGTTGTATGATGCTGCTAGAGCAAGTCGATAGGAACGGTCCATGTTGGTCAAGAGTCTGGGGAATAGATCACGGAATAAGCCGCTGGTAGTTACAACCACGTCAACTCTTGGTCTTTTGGTTACTGCTGCTAAACCATTAGCAGTCCTTACTGCATTGAGATCGCTTAAAAGGGTTGCCATTGGAGTGGCGGTGTATTTCATTTCCCACTTCTTACTGACTGTGTTGTACGTCCAGGGCTGTATCCCCAGCATTCTAAGCACAAACGATACCATGGTACCATCATCACGGGCTGTTTCCACACACCATACTACCGCTGCTATCTTCTCCGGAATATTATCCAGTTGGGCTAAGGCCATATCTGCCAGTTTTTTACCAAGATCCCAGGCAACCTGGGTAGGCATTTTACTCTCATCTAAGGCATAAAAGTTTATACCAGTTGGGAGCGATTCAGGAGACTTAATGGGATCGTTTCCTTTGCCTGGAGTAACATATCCTCCAGAAAGTGCCTCAACCAGGGAATCCATCTCTGATGTGAAACTGTTCCTGATTTTATCAGCGTATGACTTGGCATCATTGAGTTTTGCTTGTAAGGTAGCATCTGTAGTTAATTCTGCTGCCGTTTTTTGGCCGGTAATGATCTGCAGTATCCAATTCTGTGCTTCCTGGTTCAGTTGTCCTGCCTGTTCTATGGTTAGATCATTATAGTTCCAGGTAGGATGCATAACCTGACAGATTAGTTTCTGAAGTGATGAACTGGTGGAACTGTCAACTGAAACAATGGAAGTTGCCAGAAGTGCTATTTCCTGGTCAGTCCATGATTGTCCGAAAGTGTGAAGACCATAGGGTAACAGGGTATCTTGCAAATTCACCAAGTAGTCATGGATCTCTTCTATGTCTGCATCGTTGATGTTATCTGGATTGATGATTCCCAGATCTGTAGCCAGATTCATCTCTTTTACTTTATCTGCAATAGCCTTTCGGTAATGTTCCTTCATATCTTGAGCTGCGGTTTCATAAAGATTTAGAAGATCCTTTAACTCTAGTAATCCTCCATATAAAACTACAGTTTTAAGTGGTGGAGTCAGGTGATCGACAATCACAGCCAGACCTCTTCTTTTAGCCTGTGTTCCTTCACCAACTCCATCCATGATGTACAGATAGACAGAGGGTATGTCTCCGGCCATTATGTCTGAGTAATCAAACTGAGATAGTGCCACTTGTTTAGTGGGCAACCATTCATAGCTGGCGTGCCTTCCCACGTGTACTTGTGCATCGGCATTAAACTGCTGGTTGATGTAAGCATACCACGCTAGATACTGGTGAGTTGGGGGAACTACGGTACTATGATAGAATTTGCTGGCGTCTGCTTCCCATCCTCTCTGTGGTTCAGGACCTATGAAAACATTTCCAAACCGAAGTCCAGGAATAACAATATATTTTTTACCGTTACGGGTAATTGTCATTATATTTCCTGGTGCCTGCCCCCATCCATTTAGTCCAGGGATAGACAGAGACTGGAATGCTGTTTTTGCATTGAAAAATGCCATCCAAGCATCTGTATTTCCACCTATTACCTCTTTCAAGGAATTGCCCATGTCTTTTATGAATCCAATCGCTTGTGTTGCCTTTTCAGGATATGTGTTGGCCAGGGAGATCATTTCCTCAGTCCATTTATCAATGGTTTTAATGGTCATAGCCTTTACAACATCATTGTTTGCCCCGTAAGATACTCCCAGTTTAGTTACTTCTTCGATGTATCCTACTGGTCCTTCAGTTACCTGTTTTTGGGCTAGTGGGTGTAGTGTATTAAACCAAGCTATGTACTCGTCGGCATCCCAGAGGATGGTGTTAGGATTATTAGCCAGTTCTTCCAAGACTCCTGGAGCCCAATTTGCAACGTTAATTCCGCGTTCGATCATTAAGCTAACTAGAGCATCACCATTCTGTGGAATGTCCTCTACAGTGTATCCTTCCAATTTTAATCTATTTAAGATTCCAACTATGGTGTCCGGGACGTTCAGGTAGGAAGCTCCAATGTTTTGTTTTCCTGGTGGGTAGTTGTAGTACACCAAAGCGATCTTTTTGTTGGCATTATCCATGTATTTTAGATCAGACCAGTTTTTTACTCTGCTGGCTAATTTTTCTATTCTTTCCGTTATGGCTTTGTAACTTCCGATCATTGCTCCGGTAACTGTGTCCATCTCTGTTTCAGTGGTAGCGACAAATATGGGCTCTACTATTCCCTGTGTTTCAGGTATGGCTATTTGATAGTAACTATCACTCCACATTAGACCATCATCTGAAGTAAGCCATTCCCCCTCACTTCTTTTAGTGGAAGTCATGGCACGGAATACTGGTACGTTCATGTTGCTTAAGAAACTGTTGGTCTGTTCTAGGAAGCCTGAACCAAGAGTGAAGGTATAAAAACTCACCAGAGCATCTATTCTGTACTTGTATTTGGATGGGTTAGCTTCGTAATCTGTGTTTGTTACTACATGGGTTGTTTCTGCCGGATCGTAAACAAAGAATTTGATCATTGCCGAATAAACATTGGTCGGTAATGTTCCATTGGTTCCGGAATAGTAACCAACTACAGGTATTACATTCATCCCCTGTGCCACCATTTTTTCGATGGTTGTCTGGAAGAAATCCATGTTACCTGAAAGTAATGATCCTTCACTGGATACCAAGCCAACAGTAGGTTTAGATGGATCCAGGGGGTATTGTGCCAAGTAACTTTTTAAAGTGGTGTAAATAACTCCATCCCTATATAGCATCTCCTTTGAGAATGTTCTTGCAGGGGCAGGTGTCCAAGTCCATGGATTACCATTCAAATCCGCAAACTTCTTTAAGACCCACTTATACTGATTTTCATAGTTTTCTGTACCTTTATTGGCATAATAAATTCCCGAATCAATCCATTCTTCAAACCAGAGATATCCGTTGGCTTTAGAATAAGTTGCTTTATACTGATTTATTCTCTGAATGTTTCCATTCTTAAGGTCATAGAGAATAGTATTTTTAGTGCTTGTATCCCCAATAACTCCATCAGATATCCAAGTTCCATCAGATTTCTGGAATATATACTGTCCATTTATCTGGCTAAGTTTTGTTACAGAGGGGTCACTTTCCAATATTAGGAATATTTTGTTGGGTTTATTCTTGAGTATTTCTGGGTTTGCGGATATTACATTTTTGAAATTACTCATTCCGGGTTCAAATATCCATTCCGCTATTATTATGTCTGCGTTTTCGATTAATGCCTTGAGATCAACAGTTGACATTTGCCCTATCTGAGTTGTAGTTCTTATATCGAATTTTACAAGCCATGTACTCTTATCATTAGGTTTATAACCCAATTGAGTTGGATTGATAAGGTCCATGATATGATGAGCTGCATCGTTAGTCATCCTTGTACTTTCAGAAGAGTGTATAATTAACACTTGCGGATCCTTCATGGTCTGAGATTCATTTTCAGAGCTTGAATTCTGCTGTTCTAAATATTTCTGGTTTTGAGTTTCTGAAAGTTCTGCAGCTCCTCCTGAATCACCTACCAGCGTAGTATCTTCTGCTGCTACAGTTCCTGATAGCACCAATGCAAAAACAAGACACGTTGTTATTAGAATTACTCGTTTTGTAACTTGTTTTCTCATCCTTTTCACCTCCTTTTACATTTTTTATCATGACAAATTAATTGTCAGACTGAATTTATAATAATACTATATATAATATTTGTGTTATTACAAATGAATGTAATTTGAACTTAATAGTAATAAAAAATTAATAATTAATACAAAAATCATGATTCATGGCGGTTTTTTATTACCACCAAGGGTAACCAATTACCCAAAGAAGCCACTAAGAGCTTTTAATCTGAAAAAACAAGCATATTAAAAATATCTATTTTTTAATAATTTATCGGCACAAAATATGTTTACACTTATTCCGAAAAATAATCAACAGAAGACTGAATTAAAAAAAAGAAAAAATGGGGAAAAAGTTTTTTCATTATCTACCAAATAGACTGCCTTTAAAGAAGAATCCAACTGCACCTAAGGCCAGGACAGATACAATTCCCACAATAGCGTAGGTACCCCATGGGGTGTTGTCATTGTTCTCGGTTCCAGCCTGAGTTACTTCGTAGGATTTTCCAGCATCACCAGAAGGCTGAGCTCCAGCTTCGGTGGTGGTGGTCTCGGTTGCAGCATTCACTGCAGCACCAGTAGTACCTACAGATCCTGTGGAGAACCTTCCAGTTCCACCAGTTCCAGTTGAAGTTACCAGTACTGATCCATTCGAAGTTCCCTGGGAAGTTGAACCACCAGTTTCGGTTCCTTCAGGTACCTTTATTAGATCATCACGGGTACGATCTGCAGGGAGTCCTTTCAAATATTCTAAAGAACTGCCACTGGCAAGTCCGCCTTTTTTGATGGTGGCGAATTCTTCTGCAGTAATCCATCGGAAGTCAGACACAACTTGACTGTACGGGGTTATGGCACGATCGTACGGTAAATCATTGTAGGCGTTGACGAAGTAGTGTATACTGTTTTCACGCTGTGCTTCACTGGTGGTTAACCCAGTGTTATCCAGTTCCGGCCATTTGAAGTTCAGAACCACTGCACGACCGATATTGTTCTTTTTATCCCATATTACCAGGATTCCTTCCTCAGTCCCTCCTGGTAAGAAATCTGAAGCCGTTTCCTCATCGATTAGTCTCTGGTTCATGTAACTTCCCATACCAGGGGATACTCCCATAAGGTAGACCAGACTGTCATCCTTACAGTAGATGCTGGCTGCCATGTAGAAGTATTCTTCATCTGGGCTGAGCTGGAAGTTTTCAAATACCATGTCAGATAAGAAGAATCCAGGCTGTACTCCAGGACAGGCGTGGTCGTGGAACAGGAAGGTTATCAGCTGATCGTATCGTGGGTTAACTCTCCATGCGTTGGCTATGCTCTGGATGTTTCCGAAGAATCCCCCATTCTTGAAGACGTTGTTTTTGAGGTTGTTCAGTTGGGTGTCGTTGTTGAGTGCTCCTGGACCGATGTTAGTTATTGCCTTACCATTACTACCGTTTCCCACTCTGAAATGTCCGGTTATAGGGTCATTGTAATCAGGGTCGTAGGTCATGTAAAGTGAGTCCATGGTTTCTCCATCTGCTCCCCTTAAAGTGAAACAGAAGTAGAGTAGTTTCCATGGTGCTACGTGCATTGGTAGTAAGGTTTTACGGGTTAACCGTGAACCCAGTACTTCGTAGACTCCGTCCATTGCCAGGTCAGTTAACTGACCGTTAAGGTATACGTAACTGGCAGTGGTTTGGACTACCAGGTCTCGGCAGTCTTTTTCCAGGTTGATGCCTTTTTCAGAGAGGAATATCTGTTTAGCCAGGTTAGCGGCGTCAATTCCTACCTGTTTCATGTCCACTGGATTTGCAACTGCAGCTACGGGTACTGCTCTTACTGCATTTGGGAGGCCTAAACTTTCAATGTAGGCAAGGTCCAGTCCACGAGCCTCACGTTTATCCATACGAAGCTGGTTTTTGTTGGTGGCATTGCCACTGTTAGGCCATTTAACACCTGAAGCTGAACCAACCAGATTGTAGTACTGTTCTTCGGTCAGACCTTCATACTCATTGAGAAATGTGACCAGATCCATGTATTGCTTGTTTTTTATTTTTTCTATTATCCAGGTGTTGAATTTCAGTGAATCCAGGTCGTTGCTTAGGGTGTTACCCAACGCTATGTACTGTTGTTTCATTTCCTCCCGGTTGAACTTCATCACAATTAGAGTACCGGTACCAGGAGTGATGATTTTATAAGACCAGGTTCCGTCGCCGTTGGCAGTATTCCGGATAACTGGTTCCACCCACCGTACGAATGCCACCATGTTGTCGGTAGCACCAGTATCAGTGGTGTCGTATCCTGCTAATGCTCCTTTACCAGGAGTGGTGTTCAGGAAGTTCATTATAGCATCATCATCTGAGTCTCCAGGGACACAAATGGTCTTGTAAGCACTGACATCATAGGGCGAACCAGGATTACTGGTGTCCGTTGATGGTGGATAGAACTGTATTAATACCTGAGACATGGCGTATCCACTGATGGTTCCCTGGCACATGTGTCCGTGGAAGGCTGCTTCCCTTAAAAGATCTGCAGGTGCTCCTGCTTTCCAGGCGTTAGCCAGACTGGCATAGGTGAATGCATTTTCTCCACCAACTTTAGCTATCAGATTGTTCCATTCGGCAGCTGTCATGTCCTGTGAGATGGTTCCCTGATAAACAGGGGTTGTTGAACCATTCAGGAAGAACACTGCTGTCAAGGCATTGCCATTCTTCCTTATGAAGGCAAAATCAACCGGGTCAACAGATGTTTTCCGTAATGTGAGCAGGTTTCCCTGTCCAAATGAAACTTTACCATTTAGACCATTCAAGATACCTTCCATACAGTCTTCACTGGTAGTACCGTTCCGCTGAGTGATACCGGCAGTGGTAATCACCAGAATATCAGATGCATTGGCACCGGATAATCCCAGTAGCTGGCTTGCTTGGGCTGTGACTTCGCGGCCCAGTTTGTAGTTCTCGGTAGCCTTCATATCAAAGGTTACATCCCCATAGAACATTGGATCAGTGCCTGCCTGGTTTACATCCACTTTCTGAGTCTGAGTGATGTAACCCGGTGCAGTCACAGTCAAAAGAAACTTGGTACCATTGGCCACCCCCGGAGAAGTGAAATTAATCTTAAAATGATTATTTGGGTACTCAGTTTTGTCAAACACCACACTATTGTTGCTGGAGTCCTTAACAGTTATGCCCGGATTAATATCATCCTGAGCATATTCATAGTTAACCTGGACCCAGATAGTGGGATCTATTGCTTCTGCTGGTGATGCATCTGATCCATTAACGTCACTTAATCCTTCACCCCCCGTTGTAGATGAATCTGCAGCTGATGCAGCCCCACATAAAATTACTGCCATCAATGTCGCTATTACAAGTATTACTCCTTGTTTTCTCATCTTTTCACCTCCTTTTTCATTTTTTGACAGATTGCTGTCAAACCAGATTTGTAGTAATACCATATATATGTTTTGTGTTATTAATGAAGGACGATATCTCCAAATTATCGTAATACTTTAAATAAAATTATTATAAAAACAGTTTGAGCGTTGATTCTTTAATACTAAAAGAAATATTTCCAATAATAACAAAATAGAATAAAAATTTGAACAATAGGGTCAAGTTAAAGTCAGATTCAACTAAGTTTCCTTTTCATCCACACTGCACCGATTCCCAGACCGAACACTAAACCAATTAGAAGACCAGACAATAAAGGAGTCATAAACCCTGCACTATTATATCCCACAAGATTTAACTTGGATAACCCCTGTTGTATGGCATTTTCATTGGCGCTGGCAACTACAATTCGGCTGGAAACTTCAGGATGCTGGTTTATAAAGTTTTGAACCGTGCCAGTGTAAGACACTGCCAGAATCTTCTGATTAGGGTTGGTCAGCGTGCTTTCCAATTCGTGGGCCACATCTTCGGCTGAGACAAATTTATAGACAGTAACGTTAACTCCCAAGTCATCCACCACGGATCTGGCCAGTTTACCTGTGGAGTCATCAGCTATGATAAATGCTGATTCATTGGTGGTTACATGCACGCCATGAGCGCTCACCGGAACTATGAATGCCACTATTATCAGAATGAAGATACCAATGGATATACCGCTTGATTTTAGATTAATCATCTTAAGTAACCTCACTTTAAATTTGTTCCACCTGTGCCAGTTCTGGTTTTAGTTTAAATAGTGACAGGATGATGAAAACATTTATAACACCTTCTATCACCCCTACAAATAGATAAAACGGCAAAAGAGTGGCTATTAAAACTTCCAGAGTGGCAACACCTGCCACTAACATTATTAGAACCTGGGCTATGGTGGCCATGATGATTCCCATGAAGGTTCCCGAGAATATGCTCAGCCGATCATCCAGTTCAGCTGTGAATTTGTAGAAGTAGTAGGTTGTAAAACTCATCACAATTCCCATGGTCACTACATTGGCACCTAAAGAGGTGATACCTCCCATTCCCAGTATGAAAAACTGTAGTAGGAAACATAAAAACGCCACTGTAACCCCACTTAGAGGCCCTAATATAATCACCACCAGTGGTATTAGGAATAGGTGTATGGGAACCCCGAATGGTGAGGGTATGGATATTGATGATGCAGCTATAGTTACTGCTGCCAGGATGGAAGTGTTTACGATTATTTTTTCCTTTTCCTCGGTTTTTGAAAGTTTGTACATGTACACTGCCATAAAGACAATGGTTAAAATCCAGTAGATTGCAGCCTGCCACAATGGTAACAGACCATCAGGTAAATGCAAAGTTATAACCTCCTTTGATAATTTTTACTCCCAGTATTCGGACAATTAGTCATTCCAGTACCTAAAGAATCATATAAATAGAATATTATCTTCCAAATAGACTCAGTTGTAACTTTTTTAAAGTACCACCTTCTTGGTAAGGGAAAGACATTGCAATTAAACCAACAACCACCATTAAACCAATCATAGCAACTGGCCCCCCAGGTGAATTATTTGAAGATCTAGTATTTCCTGTAACTTTTTCAGGACCACTTTTAGAAGTAGTGGTGGCATTGTTGATAGTTGTCGATGTGTCGGTTACTGTTTGTTCTGTACCACTTCCCCCATTTGTGCTCCCATAAGGCTTTGAATTACTGCTGGATGAAGTAGAAGTATAATCTGAACCCGATGAACTTGAGGCTGAAGAAGTTCCTGAAGAACTAGTTGATCCCTTGTTAGTAGTGCCAGTATCAGTTGAAGTGCCAGTTCCAGGATCTGAAGGTTCTTCTATGGGAGTTCCATGTCCCGGGTGCGCTGTAACTACTCCGCAGACCATTAAAGGAATGGAAATAATCAATATCAGAAGAATCAGTTCTTTTTTTACTTGTTTAATCATCATCATCTCCTTCAATTTGTGTATAAAAAAATAATAGTAATATCATATATATGATTTGTGTTATTACTGTAATCCTTAAAATCAGCAAAAAAGTATTATCAAACATATTATTGGTGGAGTTAAAGTCAAAATAAATTCATAACGCAGATTAAAGAAACATAATGAAATTCCATATAGTTTAAAATGAGATTATCCTTACCTTAAGTCCCTCATGTCCAGTAGGTTCTGGTTTAAATGGAACTTCCAGACCTGAGGCCCAGATAGTACATGATAACCTTATATTTTTTTGGAAGTAGTCTGAACACTCCAGGAATAATAATAATAATAATAAAAAACAAATAGAAAGTCTTAAATAGAAGCAAGTCTCATCCCATGATTGTACGAATAACGCCAAATAAAGTATTACTAAATGGGTGCTAAACGGTGTTTTTGTATTAAAAGTGATGAACTTGCCATTTTCCTCCTGCAAGACGTCCCCAGAGGGATCCTCAAGATCCCTCCGGCACTTTATAGAGGGCATCAAACTCCCTTGTACAAACCGCTCAAATGTATCAACCACATGATGCCCTCTTAAAATTCACCTAACATTAACTCTAACACTCCCTCTCTAAGTAGTGATCTTCTGACGGTAAATGAGTAACAAGATGCACCGTATTCAAACTAACAACCAGTTATAAGAATACAAATTAGTCATTTTTATTACCAACAAGTAAAAAATCAGATTATTTGTAATACTGATGCAAACGTTTATATTATAAGTCTTCGTACACAATTATAGAATTTAAGGCTTAAACTAAAACTAGTATTACTTTCTGCCTGGAAAACAAAAGTAAAATAATACTAACAATAGCATTAGCCATTATTGAAGAAAGGAGGCAAAATATGCATATACCCGATGGTTTTATCCCACTGTGGCAGTGCGCCATATACTGGATCATTGCCCTAATAGCACTTGGTTATTCTCTAAAGTGGGCGAGTAAAAACTTGGATGAAAAAAACATACCCCTTATGTCTGTACTGGCAGCAGGTATATTCGCCATTCAGGCCATGAACATACCTATACCTTGGGGAACCAGTGGACATATGGTAGGCGCAGCATTAATAGCAATTATATTCGTCAGCCCATGGGCTGCAGTGCTGGTTTTATCTATAGTACTGATACTACAAGGATTAATATTTGGGGACGGTGGAATGACCGCCCTCGGAGCCAACATAGTTAACATGGGGATTATAGGTGGTTTTGTTGGATTTTATGCCTATAAGGTCCTTAAAGGAATTGGTAGGATACCGGCAGTCTTTGTTGCAGCTTGGGCATCCATATTCCTGGCAGCACTAGCCTGTTCCATTGAAATGTCCCTGGCTGGTACTTTCCCCCTGGTGGAAGGACTCATATTCATGGGATTATACCATGCAGTGATCGGCTGTATCGAAGGTATCATCACCGTAGTGGTGATTCTGGGTATTGATAATGTGCGACCTGATCTGTTACCGGCATGGGTAAGCAGTAGAAAGCAGGAGGCAGTAGAATGAACACCAAAAATCGGAACCTGATTATTGGTGGGCTGATCATTGCCCTGATAATCGCTGTTATGGCACCTTTCCTGGCATCCAGTAATCCGGATGGATTGGAAAGTTCAGCAGAAAGCCTCGAAGTACCAGAATCAGAAGCCGCTTATACAGCACCATTACCTGACTATGCCATACCTGGAATGGAAGATAACCCCTTAGGGGGTGTTGTTGCCCTGATAGTGGGAACTATTGTAGTTCTCCTAGTGGTACTTGGAGTGGCAACCATAATTGGGAAACGAAAGAAAAACGGGACCAATGAATAAAATTAAATAAGGAGCTTTTTTTTAAGCTCCAACTTTCCTTATTTTAAAAGATTAAACATATTAAAACTAACAATCAATGGGGATAATAAAGACTAATTAATTGGGAACCACAATATGCAAGGACTAGCTGAAATCGATAGGGAAGCAAGTAAAGACAGCTTCATGAACAGTTTAGACGGAAGGATAAAACTAATATCCTCCCTGCTGATCATCATTTACGCAGTTTCCAGTACTAACCTTATGATACTGGTCATAATGGAGATGTACCTTTTAATCCTGATTTCACTATCCAATGTAACCCCCATCTATGCACTCAAACGTATAGCCCTCATTATACCATTTGGAGGTTTTGTTGCTCTTATTCAACCATTCTTCCAACCAGGGAATGTGATCTGGACCGGGGCATTCGGTTTGTTACACATGACTGATTATGGTCTCTACTTCGGAGCATTACTCCTCTTCAGAGTTACGGTTTCAGTCACCTCCATTGTTTTCTTATCTTCATCCACATCCATGCAGGATCTGGTGGCTTCTGCCCAAAAACTGGGAGTACCACATCAGTTAGCCATGCTGTTAAACCTAACAGTTCGTTATTTGTTCTTCTTTTACGATCAACTGATGAACATCTTAAATGCCCAGTCCACCCGTTGTTTTGACATATTCAGTAAAAAAACCCCATACAAGTGGAGGTTGAGAAAAGTAGGAGAAACAATCACTATGATGTTTCTCAGGGCTTTTGAACAGGGAGAGACTGTTTACCTGAGTATGATGTGTCGAGGTTATTCTGAAAATACTCGTATTTACCGGGCTAAAGTTAAGTTAGATAAGAAAGATTTTGCTTTTATGGGAACCACCATATTTATATTATTATCTTTACAATTACTGACTACAATGGTACTTTAATTTGTCTATTATTTGAGGAAATTTCAATGACCAGAGTAGTTATTAAAACTGAAAATATGAGTTTCGCCTATCCCGATGGGACTCCTGCACTCCAAAACATAAACATGGAAATATTAGAGGGTGAAAGAGCAGCCATCATTGGATCCAATGGTGCGGGTAAATCAACATTATTTTCTCATTTTAACGGTATTTTAAGACCCACCTCCGGTTTAATTAAAATTGATGGTGAACCAGCCAGTTACAAGAAGGATGATCTCATAAAGATCAGACAGAAAGTGGGCATGGTATTCCAGAACCCAGATGACCAGCTTTTCTCACCAACAGTAGAAGAAGATGTGGCATTTGGACCCATGAATTTGGGTCTTCCTGATGAGGAAGTAGAAAAAAGAGTGGAAGAATCCCTGGAAGCTGTGGGGATGATGGGATCAGAGAGAAAGGCTCCCCACCACCTCAGTGGCGGTCAGAAGAAGAGAGTGGCTATTGCCGGTATTCTGGCCATGAAGCCAGATATAATGGTTCTGGACGAACCAACCACCGGATTGGACCCCCATGGAGTGGAACAGGTTATGGACATCCTTTACGATCTTAACTTGAAGAAGAATATGAGTATTATCATATCCTCCCATGACGTGGAGATGGTAACTGAATTTGCAACCAAGATCTTCGTACTCCACGGGGGTGAGATCATCCACCAGGGCACTCCCGAGGATATATTCAATGATCCAAAAACCATTAAACGAGCCCAGCTGAAACAGCCCACTGCTGCCGCCCTTTTACATCGTCTTAAGACCAATGGTATGTCAGTTGGTGTTAAATTAACTGTTGAAGAAGCCTATCATGAGATCCTTCACGGTATGGGTGAAGATGCCTATCACAATCTACTGCATATGGTTAAAGATCAGTGCCACCATAAATTACTACATGCCCTGGGGGAGGAGAAATATCACCAGATGCTCCACATCCTTGAAGAAGAAAAGAAAAATAAAAGTTCTTAATATATAATTAAGCCTTTCTACCCACATCAACCACTTCAAACTCATCCAGATTAACACTTCCTATAATCCGGTAGAATTCTTCTTCTGGTAGGCTGTGGAGTTCCTCTGAGTTGATACCCCGTGCCTGTTCCAGGCCACGAATGTAGTATTTGAAGTCTGGGCCCAATTCATCCATGATCCGGTAACCCTTTCCAATGTTAATCAATTCATTTTCATCAAAACCAGTGATTAAATTGTTTATTTTTCTTTTAAGGCGTTCCGTGGGTTGTCGGTAGGTTCCCATTTCCAGGGCAGTTTCGATGTCCATGGGTACTTCCAGTTCATGGGCAAGTTCATTTTGAGTTTTCCCGGTGTGTTTCCTGAATCCTAAAACCAGATTTTTTAGATCTTTTTCCATATTTTTGACCTCCTACTTTTATTGATAATAATATGATCCCCTTAGTATAAATAATTTTTTAAATTAAAGTATTACTAGTTAAATGTGATAAACGAGTTTTTATAAACAATTCGATACACATCCGGCATGGGAATAGCATATACAAAGTATAACCAGATTAATTACTTAATTAACATATTATACTGTGAATTTTTAGTGTTTGTCCCTAAAAATATTCTTATGAATAGTTCATTGAAATTAGATTTGTTAGATAAATATTCTAAATCATCTCTGGGAAGTCGAAACCCTTATTTACTTGAAAATCTTATCTATTCCAAGTACAACTCTTTATAAAATCAATACAATATTTTTCAAATCCAATTGTATATAATCACATTTTGCTTAAATAAAATAAACTCATTTATAGGTGTTATTTTGCTCAAAAAACGTTACTTATTCCTGGGAATAGTATTCCTGATACTTGCTTACATGTTCATTGAGCCCTACTGGATTGAAACTAAACAAATAACCATTGAATCAAACCAGATCCCTGCCGAGTTCGATGGTAAAAAAATTGTTTTTCTCACCGATATCCACGCCAGCCCTAGCTTTAGTCCGGAAAGAGTTGATAGTGTGGTTAGCCAGGTCAATGCCCTGAACCCTGATCTTATCCTTCTGGGAGGAGATTATATTGATGGGGATAACCAATACATTTCATCAACTTTTGAATCCCTATCTAAATTGAAAGCACCTCTAGGTGTTTACGCAGTTCTAGGGAATAAGGATCCGCAATACGAGACTTTGGATGCAATCCCTCAGTATGGAATTACTTACATTGGGAATAAGGGAACCTGGATTGAAGAGAATGGTTCCCGTATTCGTCTGGGTGGAGTAGGGGACTACAATAATGGTATGCAGATCCAGAGTGCCACCACCTCAGTGGTTACTCCACAGGACTTTGTTATTCTACTCACTCATAACCCTGATTACTTCCCTGAAGTAAATAAATCCAAGGTTGATCTGGTTTTCTCTGGACATACCCACGGAGGACAGGTGACTTTCTTCGGATTATGGGCACCCACCACTCATTCGGATTATGGTAATGATTACCGGACTGGAGTTATCACCGAAAATAACAGCACCCTGATCGTGAGCAATGGTCTGGGAACTACCATACTTCCAGTAAGGTTCTTTGCTAGACCCCAGATCATTGTGGTGGAATTGAAAAAGAAATAATCAAATAATTAGGAGTTTATGTGAAGAAAAACGAATTTTTAAGGTAATATTATTAATCTACTCTTAAGGCAATTTTATTCCTTAATTTATTCTTTTTTAACTGCCCCTATTTATTCTAAGTTTTTCAAACACATACCCAGGGTTATGCCGGGTTTTTTATCCAGGAGGAGTTTTATTGCCTCATCGAAGTGTTCCAGGGCTTCTTCAGTTCTTTTAAGTTGTCTTAAAACCACTCCTTTATTGTACCATGCTGGGAAGTAAATGGGATGTAATTCTATGATCTTATCAAAGCATTGAATAGATTCTTCCTCCCGACCCATATCCATCAATATAAGTCCTTTGTAATTAAGGAGATCCCACTCTTTCGGCTCTATTTTTAGGGCATCATCAATGTATTCCAGTGCCTCTTTGAGTTTTCCCATTTCATACAAGGCACGCCCTATATTGTAGAGGGCAATAAATGATGTGGGATCTGATTCAGCAGCCTTGTTAAAATAATCAATGGCACCCTGATAATCCTTAAGATCAAAAAGTATTTCTCCCTTGGCATTACACAGATCAGGGTACAGATCATCAGATCTGTCAATCAAATCCAGGGCATTGTCAATGAATTTCTGGGCAGTTTCGTTTTTTCCTAGGAAATGATAGGCCAAACCATTGAAATACAGTGCATCAACATCGGTGGGTTCTTCTTTGAGAAATTGTTCATAAGAACGTATAGCCTCATTATATTCCCCTAAATAGAATAAAACTGTTCCTTTATCAAAAAATAGTCCAATATTTTCAGGACTGTACTCTAAAGCTTTATTATAATCCTTCAGTGCCAAGTGCAGGTCACCAACATCAACGTATACTGCTCCCCGTAATAGATGTGCATCTGGATTGTGGGGTTCGAAGTCCAATGCTCTGGAAAAAAGGTCAATGGCTTCAAAATAGTTTTTATGATCCAACCAAGTCTCTATGCCTTTTTCAATATAATAATGAGCACCTTCTGCTGGCATTACAACCCCCCCTGTTGTTCTATTGTTTCTTTATTCTGAAATATAAAATTTGGGTTAAATGAGAAGTTTGTAAAAATCGTTTAAATTCTAAAAAAATGGAAAATAAATAGAAAAAAAGTTTACATCCCATCCCAGGAAGGGGTGGGAAGTGGAATAATCCTGAGGTCCCCTGAAGATAGGGGAAGTCCTCGTAGATTAGGGTATATTATTTTAGAGCCTTTATAGTACTCTGTTATACTTGGTTTAAGTACCTGCTCCCCCAGTTAAAGTGTCGGTAGACATCTCCATCAGCAACGGTTTGGGTAGTTCAATGCCGATGGTTTCTTTTATAACATCTTCCACGGTTTTAACTGGTAGGAATTCCATTTCTTTCTTGACATCGTCTGGAACATCGTCCAGGTCCTTCAGGTTTTCTTCAGGTAGTATCACCTTTTTTATTCCGGCTCGGTGGGCGGCCAGTATCTTTTCTTTGATACCTCCCACCGGTAGCACTGCTCCCCGTAGGGAGATTTCACCGGTCATTGCCAGTTTGGGGTCTACTTTAAGACCAGTTACCAGGGAGGCTATGGTGGTGAGTAGGGCCACTCCAGCGGATGGCCCGTCTTTGGGTATGGCTCCGGAGGGTACGTGTATGTGCAGGTCCTGTTTATCGAATTCCACCTGTTTCAGGTTGAAGGCCAGTCTGGAGCGGATGAGGCTCTGGGATATCTTGGCGGATTCCTTCATCACATCCCCTAACTGTCCAGTGAGGAGTAGTTTACCGGTTCCGGGCATGAAGGCACCTTCGATGAACAGTATGTCTCCACCCACCGGTGTCCAGGCCAGTCCAGTTACCACTCCTGGCGGGTTCTTTTGACCGGCCAGGTGCACTTGGATGAGTTCATGGCCCAGGAGGTCGTAGAGCATGTCTTCTTTAACCAGGTATGGTAAGTCCACTTTGCCCAGTACGATTTTTTCGGTGGCCACCCTGGCCACTGTGGCCAGTTGACGTTTGAGTCCACGTACCCCTGCTTCTCTGGTGTACTTTTCAATGATGGTTTTTACTGCTCCATCATCAAACTGTAGTTGGGTTTCATCCAGACCATTGTCTTCTAAGACCTCGTCTATGAGGTGGTTTCGGGCGATGTGAAATTTTTCGTGGCTGGTGTAACTGCCTATTTCTATGATCTCCATACGGTCACGTAGAGGTCCGGGTATTCCCTTGAGGGAGTTGGCGGTGGCTATGAAGAATACATCAGAAAGGTCGTAGGGCACTTCCAGGTAATGGTCAGAGAAGGTGTTGTTCTGTTCAGGGTCCAGGACCTCTAATAGGGCGCTGGCCGGGTCTCCGCTGTAGGAGGCCATTAGTTTATCCACTTCATCCATGATAAATACTGGGTTTCGGGTACCGGCACGTTTCATTCCCTTGATTATCCGGCCGGGTAGTGCCCCCACGTAGGTTCTGCGGTGTCCTCGGATTTCGGATTCATCCTTCACACCACCCAGGCTGATGCGAACGTATTCTCTTTCCAGGGCTTCGGCAATGCTTTTACCCAGACTGGTTTTACCGGTTCCTGGTGGGCCTACCAGTAGGAGTATGGAGCCCTGTTTGTTCTGTTTGAGTTTCATCACCGTGAGGTGCTGGATGATACGGTCTTTGACCTTGTCCAGACCGTAGTGCTCCTGGTTAAGGATTTTTCGTGCGGCTTCAATGTCAATGTCCTTGACCTGGCTTTCACCCCATGGTAGGCTGGTTAAAAGATCAAGGTAATTGCGGATGACGTTTTCTTCTGAGCTGTGTGGTCCCTGGCGTTCCAGTTTGTGCACTTCTTCCAGGGCAATCTCCTTAACCTCAGAGGGCATGTTTGCTTCTTCAATTAACTCCCGATAATCCTTCTTACCATGCCCTCCTTCAGAGTCAGTTAATTCATCCTGTATCACTCTTAACTGTTCTTTGAGCATGTTTTCCCGGTTTTTCTTGTTCATTTCCTCGTTGAATTTGGCAGCCATTTCCATCTGGAATTTTATGGATTCCTTCTGTTCAATGAGGATTTCCAGGAATTTCAGGCTCTTCTCTTTCAGGGAACGGGTTTCCAGTAAGGCTTGTTTTTCTTCATGGGTGAGTCTCATGTAAGGATATATGTTGGCAATAATCTTCCGAAGATCATCCAGTTGGTTCATCTGGTCCACGAATGATTGGGAGTCTTTGAAGTTTTCACTGATTTCAGAAACCAGGTAACGGACATGTTTCATCATTTCTGCCTGGTCTTCCGGGTCGATGTCTATTTCATCAGGGATTAACTCATATTTAGCACGGTAGTTTATACCATCCGGAATCAATTCTGTGATCTGGACTCTTTCCAGGATTTCTACCTTCAGATGGTAGAAGTCTCTCATTTCCTTGGCATTTTCCACCCTGATTAGTGTTCCTATTTTGTAAATATCAGATTCAGCATAGTACCGAGCAGGTGTTCCTTCTTTAGAGGCTACGGCAATACCGTAATAATCATCATCTTTAACTCGGTTGTGTACTTCACTCCCATGTTTTTTACCAATTTTAAGGTTCATGTTAGTTTCGTGTAATAAAACCATGTCTGGTAAAACTAACACAGATAATTCTTCATTTGCGTTTATTTCGTTCATTTTATCACTCATAGAGCTTGGTTAAATGATTTAAATTTTAATAATGACTTAAATACTCATAATTTTGCTTTAAATTATCCAAATATTGAATTTATCCAAATGTTGGATTAAATTTGGAAAGATTTAAGGGAAGAACTTTAAAAAATCCAGACCAAAATTATTGGCCCTTTATTCTTCCTTTTTTTCCAAATGTTTACAACTGGATCTTTCCAGCTGACTACACTTGGCAAATGCACATGTAAATATAAAATCAATTCTTTTCTGGTGTTTTTCCATGGAGGGTCTGTTGAATCGGTAGTAAATGTAGTTCCCCTCTTTTTTGGCAACAAGTATGTTGGCATTCTTTAGGATTTTCAGATGCTGCGATGCTGCGGGTTGGGTTATGCCCATATTCTGCGACATTTCCGTTACACTGATTTTATCCACTTCTCCTGAGGCTAGTGAATAAATCAGAAGTAACCGGTTGACATTAGCCAGGGCTTTAAGCACTTCCTCCAGTTCTTCGGTAGACTCCAATGTTGACTTGGAATTAATCCTAAGCATAACACATGTTATATAAGTATATGCTTATATACTTTTCTATCACTGATTTATATAAATATACTATTATAACAATCTATCCACTAATAGTTACATTATCACTGGTAACAACATATCCAGTAACAGCTATGTAATATACCTTGTAAATTCAACAAACAATATAATACCGAACAACACAAGAAGAGCTTGCAACTCTATCTGGAACAGACGAAAGTGGAATTACCATGTATAGACTTGCCCAACAGCACAACCAAAAGGTTTAATTGCAAAAGGAATAAAACAATCCACATTAATAAGCTTAGACCTAATAAAATCGTGTTTTTAGTGATGAATGGAGAAAATAAATACATTATACAGAACAAAACTAATACCCCAGTGTATCTCGCAGACCCCCCCATTCTTGGGAACATTAAAAGAATAGAGGATTCAATGCAACTTATAGTGGGAATGCAATAGTATTAATGAATAACACCAATGATCCACAATTGACAATCTCTTTTTACTTTTTAAAGGAAAAATGTGATACCATGAATAATAACACAAAATTATAATCGTGCTATTGATCATAGCCGTGAGTACTATAAGTTGTCTTCTTGTTTCTGGATTTGGATTAGTTTTTGAAGGCAAAGAGAGTGATTTTTATGCCACCCCGGTTACGGGAGATAATATCTCAGCATATAAAAATTCATGCGCTGAACTTAAATTAACGGATCTATCTAAAAATTATAATGCTTTAAATGGCAAAAATGTAAAAGTAACAGGCCAAATATATCAAAAAGAAGAATATATCCAATTCGATAAAACGAGAAGTAATATCATTCTTAAAGTTGCAGGGCTTTCAGAACCTTATATGATTATTTCATATACTGGGACTCTACCTTACTAATGATACGGTAACTGTTTACGGAGAATACATGTTCCCCACCAGTATCAATTCACTCCCAGAACTATCTAACCAAGATTTGGTAGGAATAAAAGCGGGTTATATTGAAAAACATAATATGATTATAGAAATCTTTTTTTCTTTTTTCAAAAATCAGTATAAATAGCCTCCTAAGGGGTAAAGATTATTGGTTTACATATACCTTAGTTTTTTCTTAGCGATAATATGGGAAAGTAAAGACGCATTCTAAAATATAATCATATTAAGCGACAAATTATGATAATTATTATATTACAATCAAAATAAAAAAATAAAAAAAATTACTCAGACAACTTTTCAACCTGTCTGTCAATCTCTTCTAAGGCAGCTTCAGCTGCTTCGTCTGCTAAACTATCTTCTGCCTGGGATAACTCATCTAAAAAGAGTTCTACCTCAACATCCACATCAAGAACGTCTTCTTCAAGGAATTCCACCCTTACTTCCATGTCCAGAACTTCTTTTTTGGATATCTTGGAAAAAATATAGTTTTCTGCGGCTACTGCCGCAGCTTCGGAGATGGTTTCCATCTCCTGGTCAGTTAATTTTCTCAAACTGGTAACCTCAGTTTAACCTTAGTTCAATTCATAGACTTAATTGCCCATACCCGGCTGTTGCATCTGCATGGCACCTTGTAAGGTTTCCTGCATTTCCTGTAACCTTTTCATGACCCTTTCTTCCTGCCGTGCGACAGTTTTTTCCCTTAGCTGCAGGGTTTCCAGTTTTTCAGTCATTTCTTCGGTCAATTCCGGTTTGGGTACTTTGATTAACAAATTTCCTGCTGTTTTGTAAACTTCAGCATCATCTTCCACATTTTCCAGTTCTTCCAGGGCCTTTTCAGTTTCTCTTATCTGGAGATCCACGCTCTGTTTCTGCATGGTTATGGCCTGGGCCTGTTGTTGCATCTGCTGGAATTGTGCTAGTTGATGTTGGATATTTTGGGGAACTTCCATATTTTCACCTCTTATTAAATATAATCTATGATACCTATTTAATTTATAATTCAATGAATTTTAAATCTTTAATCACTTAATTAGAAGTATTCAATGAATCTGGAGTTTAATTTTTCAATTCTATAATCTGCTGGGAAAGCATTATCCATCGCAGGTAGGAATTCAGGGATGCTCTAAGGGATGGAGAATCCATGGCAGTGATAGTAATCTTTAGAATGTTTTCCTGACATTCCACCAAAGTCTGGGTTCTCTCCGAAGGTGAATCCATTAATTCAGGTTCTATCGATCTTAAAATGATTTCTGCTTCTTTTTTAGAATCGAATTCAATTTCTATCTGACTTTCAACTTGTTTAAGTATCATCATCACCTGTTAGTTTCCATCCCTGGAGGTAAATGCGTGGTCCGGTGGCTTGACCATTTTTATCGAAAAACTCCACTAGAGGTATGGATTTTTTCATACTGCTCCTGATGATTACCAGATTTTGATCAGATGGTTTCTTGGAGTCTTCCAGGGGAATGGGGAAAATCTTAGGTGCTAGGGTTGTTAATTCATCCACTTCACATCTTAGGTGAATTTTATCCTTGTTCATGCTTCCCTTGGGAAGGGAGAAGTCCACTGTTAATTGGAGGCTGATAAAGAGTTCTCCATGGTGATAAATCTCAATTCCATTGGGGTTTCCATCCCTTTCAGACACAACTGCCACTCGGTCTTTTTCCATTTCTTTTGCCTTTAAAAAGACATCCCGAAGGCTCATTTTTCCCCGGTTTACAACATGAGCATCCAATGCTCGTTCCAGACCGCGGCAGAAGGTTCTGGTTCTTTGTGATGGTTTTCGTGAAGTGGTGATCAACATAGATTAACCAGTAATTTTAAAGAGGGTATCTCGGGAGATACCCATCATAAAGATTTTATCGAGCTTTAACTTGTCGCCGAACCGTGGGGATCTCCTTGAAGAGTATCCTGTAACGGCAGCTGGGACATTTAGACTCGGTGTAACCTTTGATATCAACCAGTGTGCCACACTTATCACATTTGTACAATTATAAACCTCCAACGATCCTCTTTATATTCCTGGTAGCGGTTTTACCCATTGGGGTGTGGGGAAGGTATGCTCCACCAGTGAATACAGCACCACATTTACGGCACTTCCATATTCCGGCGGCAGTCCTTTTAACTCCAGGACGGTCACATTTAGGACAGGTGTGATCTTTTTTCATGTTTTCTTCGATGGACTTCACGGTTCTCTTTGCTTTCCTACCGTACCGGGCACCGAATCTTCCGGTTATACCTACTTTTTTAGTTCTTGCCATAATTATCACCTTATTGTTTTTGTTATATTGAATTTTTTTTATTGAAATTGAAAGGAATAGGGATGATATCACCCTAATTACCTAGTTACTGTAACTCTATAGTTTACTGTAATATTTTTGATTTTTGTGGAAGGTCTTGTTTGACTATAAAATGTCTCCAGACTATAGAATGTCTTGTCTAGAGTTTGGAAATATTCACTCGAAGTTCTTTAGTTTTCGTTTGAGCCATTCCAACCGCTTTTAAGACTTCCTCACGTGTGAGGGGGACTGATCCTCCTTTTTGCATGGCACATATGCTTCCATCTGTACGCACTCCAATGGATATTCTGGCATCCAACACATCATCTTCCTCCAGGGAAGGATCTGCCACCAGTTCTCCGCCGATCTTGGCCAGGGTACACATGAGGGGTTGTTCCTTTATGGGAATAGGGACCATTGTTTCGTAGTCAATTACAACTTCATCACCCTCAATGGTGGTGCTTGGTATTTTAGTGTTCATGAGGGCAGCTAAACTACCCAGAACTGCGGCATCCATGAGGTTGCCATCGTAATCCACAATGTGTAGATCCAGGAAGATCATCCAGACCTTCTTACCAGGTATGATCACCAGTTTTTCCAGGTCCACCACTTTTCCTTCTCGGATGCAACGGTCAGTTACCCTGGAAAGTTCCACTGAAGTTTCATTGGGTGGTCCTGCTTCAAAGTTAGGAGCGGCCATTGGAAGGAGTTCGGAGTTGGTTATTAGAACACCTACATTGGGTGTGTCTGGGAATGGTTCACCAATCTGGGGTTTGGCACCCACCACTATCTGGGTGTTGCCTATTTTCACCCGGGCAGAACCTTCTGCTTTCTTGATTACACCTGTTTCCAGACTTATTTCCCGGTACTGGTCCAGGGCTCTTCCATCTGCCCTATCTCCATTTTTGATGAGGTTGGCAACACTTTCCTTTATGATCTGTGGTACTATGCTCTGCACCATTTTAATCACCGTACCTGTTCTTTATGGCATTTTTCTGTTCTTCACTGATGATCTTGCATCCTTTAATGGCCAGATCCAGTGCTTTCTCGAATTCATCAGAGGTTAGGTGTCCATCCATTTGTAACAAGGTTATGTCCCCTGTTCGGGGCATCATGGCAATGGGTAAGTCAGCTTCTCCTTCCTTATCCTCCCATTCAGAGAGGTCCATTACCACTTGACCATCGGCTTTACCAGCGGCACAGGCTGCCACCATGTCCCTCATAGGTATACCTGCATCGGCCAGGGCCACTGAGGCTGCTGTGATACCGGCACACCTGGTTCCTCCTTCTGCTTGCAGGACTTCTATGGAAATATCAATGGTTGATCTTGGGAATTTTTCCAGGAATACTGCAGGGTTAAGTGCTTCTGCAGTGATCTTGGATATTTCCACTGATCTACGATCTGGTCCTGGTCTTTTACGGTCTTCCACTGAGAATGGTGCCATATTGTAACGGCAACGGAGGATGGCCATATTAGGTTTTAACAATCGACGGACGTGCAATTCCCTGGGCCCGTAAACAGCTGCTAAAACTTTGTTGTCACCAATTTCCACATAGGAAGATCCATCGGCTCTTTCCAGAACTCCGGCTTCTATTTTCAAGGGTCTCAGTTCATCGAAAGCTCTTCCATCTGGTCTTTTTTTAGTGCCAGAAGTTATTAGACTTCCTTTATTACTATCTCCAATTAATCTGCTGGTTAGAATAATAATCACCCCTTACTGAATCAATTTTTCCTCAAATTCATCTTCTTCTTTATTTTCTTGTTGTTCTGTTGTCTTTTCGGTTTTTTCTCCGAGAAGTTCCAGTAACATGTCCCTTATTCTGTCAGTGAGGCCGGAGGTGTGTGCTTCGTTTTCAATGGTTTTAACAACTTTTTGCACCACTCTTTCCATTTCTGGTTTTCCTTTAACCCAGACCACTCCGTTTTGACCTACCACTACTTCACAGCGGGTTTGGTCTTTGATCATGTTGATCATGGATCCTTTCTTACCTATGAGTCGGGGTACCTTGGTGGGAGTTATGTTAATCAGAATTCCGCCACGGAATTTACCTAGTCCTCTTCCTTTAAGACCCAGTTTCACCTTTTTCACTTCGTCAACATCCACAACTCGCAGGAAAAGCACATCCCCCACATTGAATGCCCGGTTCAGTTCTCTTTTTTCCTTACCAAAGACTTCTGCTGCAGGCAATATCCCGGAGTAAGGTGAGTTTATGTCCAGATTCCACATGGAGAATCGAATGTCAGTTACCTCACCAATGACCACATCTCCTCGTTTAGGAATGTATTTACTCTGTAAGGGTATTACACTAATTTTTTTATCCCTAACAGCCACCAGACCAACCAGGGAAGAGCATACTTTGTCTTCTTCCTTGAAAGTTCCTCTTCCGGAGTGATAGTCCCCTTCTGCCAGTATCTCACCTGGAACTACTATCTGTTTATCTTCTACTAGTAACACGTTTTGCCTCCTTTATAGGCTAAAAGAAGTTTTAATTATAAGAGTTTGGTTTCCACCTGTCCGTGGGTAATCTCTGAAAGTTTTTGATAGAAATTATCCTGCATACCTCCAGGGATCTCCACTACAGCAACCCATGATCCATCCTGTTGCCATTCTTCTTTCAGGGTTTTTCCAAATTCGGGTATGACCCCATAGACCTTCCCCGTGTCTTCTCCAGGTATGTGGATGGCTACACGTACTTTTTCAAGTTTGATGGGTATTAACCTGCGGATGGCTTTTAGCGTGATGTTCACCTGTTCATCCACACTTTTAAAGGGATCTATCCTGACCTTAGCCTCTTCCATAGCTATTTCAATCCTTCTTGCAGGGTGAGGAAGCTTTGTCTGGGGATTTATAGCATCACGAGCTATTTTAGCCACCACCATCCTCCTTTTATCCTCCTGCATATCCCTACGTTGTTGGGCAGTGAGTTGGACCTGTCCCTTGCGGATGATGAGGACGGCAGCTTCCAGTGGATCAGTGGTGTCAAAGGCTTTATTCATTGCCTCTTCTGATGCTTTATCCCCCTTTTTGGCATCCTTGAAAACCTCTTCAACAGCCAATATCTCTTCAATTTTGATATCTTCTCCCCTTTTAAAATCAGATGCTAGATCTGGATCCACCAGTATCTCGAATCGTTCCCCGTAGTATTCCAGGCGGGCTATAACAGCATCTTCCAGGGTGACCATGATTATTCCTCTTCTTCCTCACCCTCCTTGGATTTGCGGATGAGGAGTTCTTCTACATGTTCTTCAATTTCATCTTCTGTGATTTTGCGGTATTTATGATTGGCTTCTTCAATGACCGCGATTTCAACACTTTCTTTGGTGGTTTTGCCTTCGGTTGCTTCGTAGATGGCATCAAGGGCTAGTTCCATGGCTTCGTTGATTTTCATGTCTTCACTGTAACTTTTTTCAAAGACTTCCATGGCCATGGCTCTTCCTGCCCCGATGGCAGTGGCCTTGTATTCTATTAAAGCACCGCTGGGGTCTGTTTCGAATAATCGGCATCCGCTATCGTTGACTCCCCCAATTATCAGTGCTGAACCGAATGGTCGAACACCACCGTGCTGGGTGTACATCTGTTTCATGTCACAGATCTTTTTGGCCAGCATTTCAACTGGTATGGGTTCGTTGAAGGTGATCTTGTTGATCTGGGACTCCATCCGGGCCTGTTCAATGAGTTTCCTGGCGTCAGCCACCAGTCCTGATGTGGCGGCCCCTATGTGTTCGTCGATCTGGAATATCTTTTCAATGGAGGTGGGTTCCACCAGTTTGCTGCTGGGTCTTTTATCTACCACCAGCACAATCCCCTCTGATGATTTGACACCTAATGAAGTTGTACCTCTTTTTACAGCTTCTCTCGCATATTCAACCTGAAATAGCCTTCCATCTGGGCTGAAAATAGATATACCTTTATCATATCCTGCTGCTGGGAACGGTTGCATATCTTATACCTCTTTTAATTTTTTGATAAAATAATGAAGTTAAGTAAAATTATTAGTTTGGAATTTAAAACCCATTTATACATTTTAATCATCTGATGCCTTCAATTTAATAAAGTTTGTTATTGCAGCTCTGATGGTTCCGGAAATTCCCAGGGTTTGAAAAACCACCCTTTTTCCCCGGAAGTTGGTTATGGTGGGAATGACAGCTCTTGCTCGGTCAACTTCTTCCCGATTACAGCGGATGATCCCCCTGACCATGTTCTTTTCAGGTGCAGGATAATTCCAAACTTTAACCACCCACAATCCCAGTTGGCTGGTTCCACATGCCCCGTAAAGATTTCCGGATGACTCTGTGAACATAGATATCACGTCATCCCTCTCCAGTGGAATTTCTGAGAATGCCTGGAATGCCAGATATCTTTTTTTATCCCGAAGGTGGGTGGGTAATATTTTGAGCTTCATGAACCCTTATTTCTCCATAATAGGTGATTTGATCCCTAATAATTATTTTTCATTTGGATATTCATCCAGAATTCTTTCTAATTCCCATGAAAGATCTGCAGATTGACATGAATTTATTGAATATCATGGATATCATTTTACAAAACGTGCCCCTGGAACTATGATTTTACCCCGGATTCCATTTCTTTTGATGATTTCCTGTGGAGTTTTGGACAGCGCCTCAAAGGCCTCCTCTTTCGTCATCCCAAAACATGCAGCCAGTGCCATCACATCCAGTGGGTTGCGTAGATCATAATTGGTACCGGCATCACTGGTTATTATGGTCGGGAACTTGTATTTGCGATGCAATTTCATTATCTGTCTGAACTGGGTTAAAACTCGGTAACGGTGGTTTGGACTGGTTAAAAGGAAATATTTCAGGTTTAATTCTACCGCAACACTATTTTCAGTGGCTTTAACTGCTAAAACGTGGTTTATGCCACTGTCAAAGCGGGTACGGTAGGGATGGCTTAAAATATCAACTCTAGGGTCCTCTGTGGCTGCTCGGTTTATTTTAAGATCTCCACCATGAACCAGGATAACATCGGCCTTCTTACGGAATTTACTAACCTGTTTTTTAAAGTCTTCCGGATTTCGGGCCTCAATTTCCACACCGATCTGGATAGATGGGAAGTTTTCCCCATTATCAGATTTTATTTTTTCCACGCGTTTACGCAGATTTTTAATGGTTTCCGGCTGATTAATACAATCTCGTGAACAGACCGTCAACACCACTCCACGGTATCCCAGTTTCCCCGCATTTAGGGCAACTTCAGGGCCTCCGTGGATGTGAAAATCAAAAAACATCCTTTCCACCTTATTCCTGGAATATCTGCCGGGCTACTTTCAGGGCCTCTTCCTTACGAGCAGGGTAGGCAGCTATTTTCAGCTTCAGGTGCAGGGAATCACCATGCTCCACTATTTTCAAATCACCAAGGTAGGCGCGTTGTTTATCAAATCTTAGAAAAAGGTTTCCTCGATCATCCATTCGGTGTTCAAGTTCTCTTAAAATCCTTTTTTTAGATGTGGGTTTTAGTGCACCTAGTTTTTCCAGGAAATCTTTTATGTCCCGTTTTTTGGTAATTTTTCCCTGGAGAATGGTAACCTGGTTTTCGTGGTAACCTTCGGTTATTTCCTTGGTTGGTGGGGCTGTGGGGAGGAGGGTAGATAAAGCCTCCCTCACCTTCTCTTCGTTTTCTGTTCCGTAAACAAAGGCCCGGTAGGAGAGGTTATGTATCATTACCTTAATTTCTCCGCTCCTTTACCTTTATTCCTGAGACCCCGGTTTTTCTTACCTTCACTGGTTAATCCACGGAATACTCTTCCACGGTGGTGTTTATCACAGATCCAGTTGATTTTAGGGTCATTCTTGATTACCGGGTGGTTAGGATCCACCAGGATCACTTCGAAAAATTTGAACTTCCCATCTTCCCAGAGCCAGTAGGAGTTTAGAACTTCCAGGTTGGGGTATCTGCGAGCTACCCTTTCTTCAGCTATGCGTTGGATAGATTTTTTAGGGGTTATTTTTTTAACACCCTGCCTTTTAGGCCGGCGACCTGCAGTGAATCGGCTTTTTCGCCTCCCACCACGACGTACACGGATTCTAGCAACTACGTATCCCTTTTTAGCTTTGTATCCAAGGGATCGTGCACGGTCTAGTCGGGTTGGTCGTTCGACCCTGGTAATTACGCTTTCTTTTCTCCACTGGGGAGCTCGCTGTTGCATTAATTCTTTTACGTAAGATTTATCTGGATTTTTCCAGGCTTCTTTTATATAACTGTACATTTAATATACACCTCTTTTGTTCAGCTTTCGCCACATCCATGGGATCATAATTGGTCCCAAAAAAAGTAGGTCACACTCGCCAGATTGGCGGTAACAAAATGTTGATCATATGTCCTTAAAAAGGTTGTGCTCCCAGGGGTGAAAATAATTGGTGATGATGATCCCCACACTGTTAAACTTGTTTCTGAATCCGGCTTATATACAATCGTGCCCAAGTATAGGCAACTGCGCTTCCAGCAATATCTCCTGCAACAATACCCCACCATACACCCTGCTGGCCAAAATTAAGGGTTATGGCTAGAATGTAGGCAAAGATGGCTACAAATATTAACTGTCTAAGCACAGTAAAAATGAGGGATGTAATTCCCTTTCCCACTCCCTGGAAAACGGAACTGGACATGAGTCCTGGGGGTACGAATATGTAAAATAAACACATCACTTGTAGGAAAGCGGCAATGGTAGGTGCTAGGTAGGCTGTTTCTGGTGAGTAGGCGAATATTTTGGAGATTTGGGGTGCAAATACATAAGTTATGATACTGGTGATAATTGCCACCACTAACCCCACCTTTATAGAGTAGTTGTGAGCTATGCGCAGGTTTTTATATTTTCGCGCTCCGTAGGCCACACCACTAACCGTGACCACTGCGGTTCCCACTGCAGCCATTGGTATTATGGCCATCATCACCACCCTCCACCCGGCTGAATACACGGCCACGGCATCAGTTCCGGCAACTTTAACCAGTATTACATTTAAAATGGCAGTTACTGCAGACATAACCATGAATTCGGCACTGGCAGGTAATCCAACTCCTAAAATAGATTTAGAAACATTTAAATCTGGTTTGAAGTATTTCCAGGATAAAGTGGCAAAGGTATCCTTCTTTTTAAGGAACCAGTAGAGTATAATCACTGCAACTATTGCCTGGGAGATGAGGGTGGCCCATGCTGCTCCGGCAATGCCCCAACCTGCCAGGTAAATGAGTATGGGGTCCAGAACCATGTTTACCACTGAAGATATGATCATGGCATGCATGGTCCTCTTGGTATCTCCTTCTGAGCGTAGGATTCCGTAGGCAGCACCAGTGAAAAGCATGAGTATGGTACCGGCAAAAGTGACTCTACCATATGAAACTGCCAGGTCAATGGTGTTCCCTGCCCCTAGAACTGAAAGAAGAGGATGTAAAAATAGCTCCAGTAGAATCGTGAGGATCACGGAAATAATAATAGTGATAACCAAAGTATGCATGGCAGTGTTGTTGACACCTTGGGTGTTTCGGGCACCTATGCAGCGGGAGATAGCTGAGGTTGCACCGGCACCTATACCGTTGGACAGACCAACCAGTATCATGAATAGTGGTGTTACAAATCCCACTGCCGCCAGGGCATTTCCACCAAGGCCGGATACCCAGATGGCGTCCACCAGATTATAGGCAGACATGAGTATCATGGCCACAATGAGTGGTCCGGATAGTTTTATTATGGCTTTTTTAGGTTCGCCGGTGATTAAGGCCACACCTTCAGTTTTTTCCACTAAGTCTTCATCTGTTTCTTCTTTTTCATCTCCCCAACTCCCACTAGGATTTGATGATGAAGGTTTGTCCTTTGATGATGATTTATCATTTGATAAAGATAATTTATCCTTTTTCACAATTTTCACTCTCTTTGCATTGATTTTTACATGTTTCAAGACTATTTTCAGCCATTTTTTCCATTCCCTTTAATAGTTCCCCACGTTCTTCATCTGAAAAGCCTTTAAAGATTATATTTTCCCATTTTTTCTCAGCTAGGAGGATTTCAGGTATTAATTCTTCCCCTTCTTTGGTTAGGGAAAGTAGATATCTTCGACGATTTTCCGGATCCGGAACCTTACTAACTCGATTTTTTTCCTCTAATTTCCTGATTGCACGGGCTATAGTTCCTTTGTCAATGTGGAACATTCTGGCCAGGTCATCCTGGGTAATTCCAGGCCGCTTGGAAATGGCTATAATACAGGGTACCTGCCCTTCAGTAAGTTCCAGATGTTTTAACTCCCGGTTCATGAATATGAAATGATTTCGGATTATGATTGATAGAATTCCTCTAAATGGAATGTTTAAAGACATAATTTCACCCAATACTTTTTTTAAAAAATTCAATAATTAAACCTTTATGAATAAGAATAATTGTTCAGGACTATTCAAAAACGTCCTTAGGGATTATTACAAACTTAAAATATCCTAAAGAGAATTATAAACCCAAAAGATGCTAGAAATGAGTATAAAAGCATGAAAATATGGATTATCAAGGAGAATCGAATATTCCTTATCTTCATTAACATTGGATCATATGCCATATAAATATGTTGTCAATGCAACAATTGTCACCACAACTAAAGGGTATAATTACCAGATTACCATTATCATAATTTGTAGAAAGGTAAAAACCTGTACCAATGGATATTAAAAGAAAATTGATTATATTTAAAGGAATAAATTAATAATAACTATTATTATTGAATATTCTAATTTTTCTTCAAAGATTATCTGAAATTTAATCCCTTAATGGAGTAATCTAATCTTTTAACCGGGCTTTCTTAACACTGGAACGTTTTTGATTCTTTTTATCATTACCTATTGCACTGCATATGTATTCTGAGCCGATAATCTTCATTTAAAGTTATCTACTGTTCTTTTTCCACCATTTAGACCAAATATTTGTCTGTATCCCTATTTTCTATTTTGGAAAGGTCTTTTACAGTTTTTGACACTCTGGACACAGATAGGAAGAAGATCCTAAAACATTCATCTTCACGATTTTCACACCGCATCGCTCACATTTCATGTTTTCAGTTTTTCGATCCATTATCCGGATGTAATTTCCCTTTTTGCCAAATAAATCATATTCACTGGAACTTCCCCTATTTTTCACGGCCTGGTTGATGGTACTGATAATACATTGATATATTTTCTTTTTTTTATCCTCATCCAGGGCATAAACTTTAGTTTTGGGGTGTATCTGAGCTTGGTATAAAATATCGTTGATGTATGCATTACCCAATCCTGAAATTTCACTCTGCAGGTTAAGAACTCCCTTTATTCCCCGGTTTTTATAGCGGGACAGGATATCAGCAAAATAATCATAGGTGAATTCCCCACTAATAGGAGTTAATCCCTGATTTCCCGCGTATTTATGTTCTTCTAACTGTTTTTTGTCTGCTACGAGTAAAAATGCGTAAAGAGACGAGTGGAATGTTAAAAATGTCCCATCTTGGAATTTAAAAAGAATGTGGAATTTTGAGGGTACATGGTCATTTTCCAGGTGATAAATAAATTTTCCAATTATTTCCCCCAATAACAGGAATTTTCCATTCTTAAATTCCAAAAAAATCCATTTACCCTGATTTTTAATGGATTTTAGGGGTGTATTTAATATTTCCCCACTCCTTTCATTCAGGTTGCACATTCCCTGTTTAATTAGGCTTTTGGAACTATCCCCCAGTACGATTTGGGTTATAACTTTACCTTTTAGGGTTTTTTCCATCTGAAGAGACAAACATAATATTTCAGGTAATTCAAGACCGATAAAATCCCCCCTAAATATTTAATCATTTATTTATCTGAACCATTAAAAGAGCACACCAAAAGATTTTTGTTGAAATTCATGTCATTCTTGTTAATTATTGTTCCTGCTATTCATCAGGTTTATTCTTTATAGGTACCAAAAAATCAACTTCAGATTCAGGATCCTCCATGCCCTTATATCGGTTTTTATGGTAGGCAAGTATCATGAATGGATGGGCTTCATCATACTTGGAGCGGGAAAGCCATTCATTCCAGATGTATTCCCCGCCACTGAACATGTCTTCTCCTTTGAAGGTGAAAACTGCATATTTTGTTGGGGGTAAAGCCTTGCAGAACATTTCAATTGGCATTTCATCCAGATTTTCAACCTCGATCCCCACGTACACATAGAATTTCCCAGTTTCAGGGTAATCTTCTGGTTGTAGGTGGAGTTCATAGGCCACATCACCTACAGCCCCTTTCTGCAGTACATCCCCTAATTCCCCATATAATTTATAAAAACGACCCCATAAAACCCCAATTTCGTTATTTACGCTCCATTCTTCATTTGAATGAAAAGGATCCCCATAATAGACACAACCAACTAATTTTAAACTGATTTCCCCGGTTATCTTGATTTTTTGAGGTTTTGGCTGGTCCTGGTTGGAGTTCATCTTTTCTGCCCTTAAAAGTTTTTTTGTGTGGCCAATCATCTGTAAAATCCCATAATCAGTCATGAAAACGAATTTTGATTAGGGAACTTTGATATAAATAGTATTTATTTTCATCTCCTTTATTATTTTATTCTCAAAGGTTAGATCTAAATCTTGTTCTCACAGTTGATCTAAAGATTGATTTCTAAAAAGTAATCCTGGAGTAGATTAACTCTAATCCTGTTTTTCATTTAATTTTAATATTCTCCTTTCCATTGAGGCCATAGGAAAGAAAGCCATACTGGTATCTCAACTTCTTTCACTCGGTCAAATGACGGCGTGTATGGCTTTAGATCGATAATAGGTGTGCCATTAAAGGCATCCATACCCGAAACTTCTATAATCCCTTCTTCTTCATTAACCTCAACTATTTTGCAGGTGGTCAGTGCCAGTGGATTAGGCCGGTACTCTGCCCGGGTGGCAAAAACCCCGGTAGGGTGATTGGTAGCATATGGTGGATTAGTGCGCAATGCAGTTCTGTAATGGGCATTATCAAACTTATCAGCCCACCAAAACACCATGACATGACTGAATTCACCTAAACTCTTTAACCCAGGACGATAGGATCCTGAAATTTCAAGATAGGTTTTGGAATTTTTTATTGATACCTGGCCAATTTTAAAGATCTTAAAATTTTCCGGTTCTTGTTCAATGTCGAAGAATTCTATGCCTGAGCCGGACTCATCCATGCATGACTCTGGAATGATGGGAAACTGTATTTCAGTTAATAGTTCGGTTTCAGGTACTTCTTGGGGGCTGTTAAGGTAAATTTCTCGAGGGACACCGATCATTTCATAGCCATCTTTCATGATGTGCTCCATCATCATTCCATAGGCAGAGCCCACTTCATGATAGGGTCCCTGGTGAAGGGTGGAAAGAACCTGGTGTTGGGGCATTACTTTTATGCTAATCCTCCCTTCACCTTTCACCTCCCCCTCAAAGGGTATTCCCACATCGTATTCCATTTTTTCTGGAGCAACCTCCATGGGACTGGTGTAATAAACAACAAAGGGTGGTTCGGTGATTTGGAGCCCTCTGTTCATCACCCAATCAGCTAATTCACCGATAAGTTCCCCCATATCTTCCACTGACCCTACATAGGATATACTGGCCACTTGCTTTTCCTCAATGGTTTTTGAATCAATTTTCATGGTTTTTCTCCTAACTGCCTTTTAGTATAATTTGGATACCACCCCATATATATTTAATTTTTTACGGAATAGTATTCCATGTTTTAATGAACAATTATGGATCAAAGAAACCTAAAATCAAAAAAAAACATTCGAAACACCAAAAAGAAAAGTAAACCAATAAATCTGGGAAAACTGTGAATAAAATACCAATTATTGATTCTTTTAATGATAGGTTAAAGAAATTGATGAGTTTAAAGAAAATTATTTATTTTAAAAAAGGATAAAAGAAGTTTATGGATAAAGAAATAGATTCAAACCTCTCGAAAGAGTTTCTATTGAATTCCACAGAAGGGATAGTAACTATTTTAAAGGCCATTGGAAACCTCAATCGATTTAAAATTCTTATTTACTTGTTAGATGGTCCTTCAAGCTTCCAAATGCTCCTTGATGAAACAGATTTAAAAAAATCTGCCCTGGCTAACCATCTCAGCAGACTAATGAACACCGGACTAATTGAAAAAATCCAGCACGGAACCTACTGCCTCACTGAAGATGGAGAAAAATACTTAAAAACCATTGGAAATGCTTATAAAACCAGCCAAATGTTAGGAATGCAGATAACTGAATCAAAAAAACGTAAAAATCTCTCAATGTCCTTTTTAGAACGAAACAAAAAGAAGGATTAATCTTATTTTTAATGTGATATTTAAGCAGATAATTTAAATAAAGCCCTCATTATTAGCAGATTAAATTAGGAGTTAGTCAGGATAACTCTTAATCCCTAATAACTTAATCCTTAACTTAATTCTCTCACCAAAAAATAGAAATTGAAATAAAAAAAGATTAAAAATTTATTCAGTGATGTCGTAGAGTATTTTCATGGCCTTAGTGAATGGAGGGTTTCCTGAAGTTAAAAGAACCACCCGCAAAACATCCACAATCTCATCCCTGGTTATATCAAATTCTTTCATGGCACTTATCATCTGCTTCTTCATGGCCCGGTCATCAGAGGCAGCTGCAGTTATCCCCAAGGCTATGAGCTTCTGCGTACGATAATCCAGGACTTTTCCAGTGTAAGCTGCTTCATTAAGCTGAACTACTGCTTTAAAGATATCAGGATAGTCTTTTTTAACATGGGCCATTCCTTTACCATAAAAAACGTCTTCTTTCATCTTTTTCCCTCCGAATATAACTTTATCACCTTTAAAATATGTAATTTTTTTCATATATAACTTCCGAATTTTCTAAAATTGCCGTCCTTATCCCGTCCTTATCAAGTATCTTCAAAATTATTGGAGGATATCTAAAAAAAGTTGTAGATATCCAAAAAAAGAGATGTCAAAGAAAAATATTTACAAAAAATTCCTATTTTCTCAGGTTCATCATCTATAAACTTTATGAACAACAAAAAAAGTAGTATGTCATTTCTAACCTTCATCCTTAAAAATCCTTTCCGCAACAAGACTCGCAGTGCTCTGGCCATTGTTGGAATTGCCATTGGAATTGCCACCATCATTGCCCTGGGAATAGTAACAGATGGTTTAAAGGAATCCACTCAAAGCACCCTCAAATCGGGTGGATCTGATTTCACAGTTACTGAAGCCAACTCTCCAGGCCTGGGATCCAGTAAGATCAATGAAAGCAGGGTGAATGATCTAAAAAATTTTCAAGGGGTGGATGATGCAGTGGGAGTGCTCATAGTCAATCGGGTGGTGGGTGGAGATCTGTTCACAGTGATGGGAATTGAGAAGCAGAGCCTCACAGTGGGAGAGATCAACATCATTGATGGTAATGAATTTTCAGAAAATGGTGATGAGATTATAATCGGTAAACGAGCATCCCAAAGTCTTAACAAAACTGTGGGGGATACAGTTAAACTCTTCAGCCAGGAATTCAAAATCGTTGGTATCTTTGAAACTGGTAGTATGTGGGAAGATGCCGGATCCTTCATGTCTCTTCCCCTTCTCCAGGAGCTTGCTGAAAAGCCAGATGAGGTTTCCATGATCTTTGTAAAAATAAAACCAGACTCTAATCTGGAGGAAATTACCAGTAAGGTGGAGGGTAATTATACTGATGAACTGGTAACCATTAAAACCATTGAAGACTTCAACCGGGTGAACAAGGGACTTGAAACCATTGACAGTGCAGCGTGGGCCATATCACTCCTAGCAATCCTAATAGGAGCTATTGGCGTGATTAACACCATGGTAATGTCAGTTTACGAACGCACCCGAGAGATAGGTGTCTTAAAAGCATCAGGATGGAAGAATCATAGGATAATGATGATGATCATTGGCGAATCCGTGGTTTTAACCCTGGTATCTTATATCATAGGATTGATTATTGGGGTGGGGGTGGTTGAACTCATCTTATCATCACCTTCCATGGGAAGTTTTATCCAGCCAGTTTACTCTGCAGAACTTTTCCTGAAAGCACTGGGAATCGCATTCCTGGTGGGAGTGATAGGAGGACTCTACCCCGCATACAGGGCATCCAGACTGGCACCAACCGAGGCGTTGCGCTATGAATGATGAGAACATTGTGGAGATTGAAAATCTCAAAAAAGGGTTTGATAAAGGGAAGATAACTGCCTTAAATGGTATTGACCTTAATATAAAAAAAGGAGAATTCATTTCCATTATTGGCCCCTCGGGATCCGGGAAATCCACTCTCCTTAACATGATCGGCGCCCTGGACCGGCCTGATGAAGGTACGATAAAAGTGGCTGGATACGATCTCAAGGGTAAAAAGGATCTGAGTGAATTTCGTTCCAGGGAGATTGGTTTCATTTTCCAACTTCACAACCTAATTCCCAATCTTAGTGTGGTGGAGAATGTGGAGATACCCATGTTTGAAAGTGGATTATCTGGTAAAAAGATGAGGGAAAAAGCTTTGAAGCTTTTGGAGAACATGAATCTCTCGGATAAAGCCAGTAGAAAACCCACTGAATTATCCGGTGGTGAAAGGCAGAGGGTGGCCATTGCCCGATCCCTGGCCAATGATCCATCCATAATTCTGGCTGATGAGCCCACTGGATCCCTGGACTCTAAAAACGGCCAAATGATCCTGAAACTACTCAAGGATCTCCATGATAAAGAGAAAGTCACCTTGATCATGGTCACCCATGACCTGAATGTGGCTGCATTGGCTGAAAGGACCATTGAAGTCTTGGATGGGAAAATAAAAACTTAATGGAAATTAAAACAGAATTTGATGAAATAAGTCCGAAATTGAGAAAAATAAAGTCCAGCTTGATAATTTTAGAATATATTTATTTTCCCTATTTTTTCTTCTAGTTCGATGTAAAAGGATTATGGTCTAAACAGTTATAATGGCCCTTTATCAGGATGCCCCTCCCTCATTCCCATTCCTGCTTCTTTTTCCAGTGCACCTTTTTTAAAGAACATTTTAACCAGGTTCTGGGCGTGCTCACGGGCCCGGTTATCAGCCAGGAATTTAAGGTCCTTTTCATCAACCCCCTCATCCTCGTGGACGAATACTTCCAGTATATGAGTGTTGGTCATGAGTTGAGCCTGTATAAGTCCAGTTGATGCCTCATGAGCACATGTTTTATCCATAACCTCAGGTCCGGGCATTCCCAGTGCCATAACCACTTCACAACCCTCTTCTTCAATGAGCTTTTTACAGGCCACCGGAAGGTCCTTAACACCAGGAACAGTTCTTCTGATTATTTTATTGTTGCCCACATGTTGTTTTATCTCATTAATAGCTGCAGAGGCCATATCGTAACGGGCAAAGGTAGTATCGCAGATTCCAATTTTCATGTTTATCACACTGAAAGATTATGAAAGTAATGTCTTTTTGATTTTAACTTAAGTTTTCGATTTTAGAAGGTATGGATTTTTTTAGATAATGAATTAATTTTATTGTATGCATATTTGTTGACACTGGCCTCATATGAATTTTTTTGTAGAAATGAATTATTTAACTGAATGTGAATCAGTAGGTGATGATGAATATGAATCTGTGAGCGCATTGAGTCATAGTGCCCCGCCCTTAGGACTAATCCCTATTTTCAGAGATTATTTTAATAAATTATATTAACCATTAAGTCTATAATAAAGCTTAATTTACTCTAAAAAATGATTGGGAGGGAGTATTGAAGTGAAAATATACGTGTTTTTAGTTTTCATTCTTGGCCTGGTTGTTGCTGCATCGGGATGTACCATGAGTGGTTGGGGTTCGGGGAATATGATTAACCAGACCAAAGAGGTTAATGGAGTTAACCAGGTGACACTTAATGGAATTGGGACCATTGTACTTCAGCAGGGAGACCAGGAAGCATTGACTATTGAAGCTGAGGATAATATCCTGCCTCACATCCAGAGCAAGGTGGAAGGTAATAAACTTATTATAAGCTATGATACCAACACCCCTACACCCACCAAGGATGTTAAATTCTATCTAACTGTCAAAGACATGACTTCCATAGGTATTTCTGGTGCCGGGAAGATCCAGTCCACTGGTTTCAACACCAAAACCATGACCATAAACATGGATGGTGCAGGAGATGGTAACCTGGCAGGGCTGAATCTGGAAAAACTCACCGTAATCATATCTGGAGCTGGAAAGATGGTTTTAGCAGGTAAAGCCACTGAACAGACCGTAACTATCAGTGGAGCTGGTAACTACGAAGCCAAAGAACTGGCAACTGAAACCACCACCATAAACATTGACGGAGCTGGCAAAGGCACCGTAAACGTTAGCAAAGTTCTCAACGCAATGATAAATGGTGCAGGGAATCTGAATTATTTAGGAAGCCCCCAGGTCAATCAGCAAATCAGTAGCGGCAGTTCAGTGAAACAGATAACCTCTTAAAAATCCCCAATTTCTTATTTTTTTATTCACCCTTTTCTTACGAAAATTTTTACTGATATAAAAGTTACTGGTTAGGGATAACTGGCTTCTGATAAAAAAAATGGTTATTGCGATGGAATATGGCCTATTTTTAATGATACAATAAATTCATCCATATATGTCTACAAGAATAATTATTAAGAGTTTATTTGAGATTTTACTTCAAATATCAGATTTCATTGCAAAAAATAATACTACCTATAAAAATATTACAACCAATTGACAAATAGAATATCATGTCCAATGAAGATGAATGGTATCAATTGTCATCAGCGGAGACCTTTGAAATACTTAAATCAAATTTAAATGGACTTACCTCAGAAGAGGCTAAAGATAGGCTTAGAGAATATGGTTACAATGAGTTGAGTTTTAAGAAGATTAACCCTTTTTTCAGATTTTTAAAACATTTTAATAATCCCCTGATTTACGTTTTAATTGTTGCCGCCATAGTCACAGCTTTTCTAGGTGATATAATTGATGTCGTTGTAATTGTTGGTGTGGTAATTGTTAATGCTTCCATTGGATTTATACAGGAGGGTAAAGCTGAATCTTCCATTAAAGCTCTGGAGGAAATGATGGTCCCGGAGTGCACTGTTTTGCGGGATGGTGAAAAGGTAGTTGTTAACTCCCGTCTTCTGGTTCCAGGTGATGTGGTATTAGTGGAAAGTGGTACCAAAATACCGGCTGATCTACGGATTATTCAGTCTAAAAATTTACATGCAGATGAAGCTCCACTTACTGGTGAGTCTCTACCGGTGCATAAAAATTCTAAGGCATTATCTGACTCTGATATTCCCCCTGCTGATCAAAAATCAATGGTTTTCAGTGGAACATTCATTACCCAGGGTTCAGGTCGGGGAGTGGTGGTAGCCACAGGCGAATCCACGGAAATGGGTAAGATTGCAGAAATTATGAAGGGAACCCGTGAAATAGTAACTCCCCTTACCAAAAAAATTGAAAAATTCACGGAGATCCTGGTGGTCAGTATCATTATTATTGCCATTGTAAACTTTGCATTTTCTATGTGGTTTGGTTTCGGATTCATCTATTCTTTTATGGCTTCAGCTTCCCTGGCAGTTGCTGTTATCCCTGAAGGTCTTCCAGCTGTTTTAACCATCACCCTGGCCCTGGGAGTTAAAAAAATGGCCCAACATAAAGCATTAATAAGGAAACTTCCTTCAGTGGAGGCTCTGGGCCGGGCTACAGTAATATGCTCCGATAAAACCGGGACTCTTACCAAGAATGAGATGACGGTTTTAAACATCTTCTGCGGTAATAAAACATACCACATCAGTAAAACAGGATATGAGCCTGAAGGAGATTACATTCTTAATGATAAAGTGGTCAAAGTTTCTGAGGAAGGTGAAGAACTTTCAGAAACACTTAAAGCCGGTTTAATGTGTAACAATGCATCCCTAGTTAAGGAAGATGGTCATTATAAGATCATTGGAGATCCCACCGAGGGTGCGTTGATTGTTTCTGCTTACAAGGCCGGTGTCACTGAAAAATCTACCCGGATGGATGAGATACCTTTCCAATCTGAAAACCAGTATATGGCTACTCTGAATAAGGGGGATAATGAAAGCTGGTTATATGTCAAGGGATCTCCAGAAAAAATACTGAAAATGTGTAAAACCCAAATGGTTGAAGGAGAACTACAGGAATTATCGGCGGCGGTTTCTACTATAGCGGATGAAATGGCAGGTGAGGCATTAAGAGTACTTGGTTTTGCGTATAAACCATTCCCATCAGATGTAACTAAGATCAGAGCAGAATATCTGGAAGATCTGACTTTTTTGGGGCTGCAGGGAATGATGGATCCTCCTCGAGAAGAGGTTAAGAATGCCATCGAACGATCAAGGGGAGCTGGGATACGGACAGTGATGATCACCGGGGATCATACCCTAACTGCCCAGGCCATTAGCCAAAAACTAGGTATTGCTTCACAAGAGGAAGAAGTGGTTAATGGTAAAAGATTATCGAAAATGAGTGATGAAGATCTTTATGATAATGTGGAACATGTTTCAGTTTATGCCAGGGTAGCCCCTGAACACAAATACCGTATAACCACCCAACTGCAAAAACGGGGAGAAATTGTGGCGGTTACCGGGGATGGAGTTAACGATGCTCCTGCATTGAAAGCGGCAGATATAGGTATTGCCATGGGAATCACTGGAACTGATGTGAGTAAAGAAGCTTCAGATATGGTTTTAGCAGATGATAATTTTGCCAGTATAGTGAAGGCCATAGAAGAAGGACGTCATATCTTTGAAAACATACGAAAGGTTATTCTATACGCCCTGGCAGCCAATGGAGGGCAAGGCCTGATAATTGTAGGCTCCGTACTTTTAACACCATTCATACCCCTCTTTTTAGTCACATTACCCCTAGAACCGGTTCAGATTTTATGGATTAACCTTTTCGACTCATTATTTCTGGCTTTGCCTTTGATTAAGGAGCCTAAAGAACCAGGTTTACTTAATAATCCCCCAAGGGATCCTGATGAACAGATTGTTAACTTATTATTCCTGAGAAAGGTGGGTTTAGTTTCTCTGGCCATGACTGCCGGAGCTCTATCCATATTCCTGATATTCGGAATGCCAGCTTTAAATAATTCCATGAATGAACTCCTGATAAATCAGGCGCAAACTGCTGCCTTTGCCACAGTTATACTGGTTCATGTCTTCTACCTGGTCACTGCCAGATCCATACATGACTCTGCATTCAACTTCAGTCCCTTCTCAAATAAATGGATTTTATTAGGGATAACTGCTATTTTAGCATCCCTTCTAATGATTATTTACTTAGAACCACTGGAATTCATCTTCAGAACTACTGCCATACCCCTGGATTGGTGGCCACTCATCATCTTATTCGCACTTCCCGGGTTTTTAGTGATAGAAGTGGAAAAATTTTTGGTGAAATTCATCAAAAGGAGAAAGATAGGATAACATAACTCTAAAATCGAGTTTCTAAAAAAACCCGACATCGTGAGGGATAATCTGAAAAGGATAAAAAAAGATAAAGAAATAGGGAGAGAGTTAATTCGCCCTACAATCCAAAGGATTTTTTCAATAATTCCACGTTGACGTATCCACCTCTGAATAATTCTCCGGTGGTGAGGTCGTTTATGACTACTTCTGCTGGTGCGAACATTCCCTTGTCAATCTGGAAGAAGTCAAAGTTGGCTTCTTTAAAGACATCGTAGAATGGTTTTCCGTATCCATCGGCAGCAGATGATGGTAATTTTTCTGCCAGTTCTTTAAGGTTATCTTTGGTCTCGGATTCAATGTAGTAGTAAGTCCGACCACCGAATAAAACGGCATCATTGGTTTTTCCCATGGCTTTCATTCCATCCGGATCCACAGGTGCTATAGGGGCTATACCTGCTGCATGTTTAACCTTGTTAACATCAAAGTGCAGTGCTTCCAGCATCTTGTAAGTTCCGTTTTCTATTACCCTTCCGGCTATCTGAATGGAACCAACCAGAGAGGATGTGGGAGCCACCAGGGCGTAAACATTTTCAGGTGCTACTTTACATTCTTTAGCCACGTAATCCATCACATCTGCTCCAGGAAGCTGGTCTGATTCAAGGGTGATGATGGCCAGATCTGCTTCATCCATGTAGCCAATTTCTTCATAGGTTTCCTCTGGTTTCAAGGCCAGTGCTCTTGCCGGACCCGAGCCCAGGGCAAAGTAGTCACCCACACTTACAGACCATCCTGCTTTCTGTGATCCTAAGGTTGAAATTGCTGGTTGGTGAGTTTTTATCTTCACTGAGGGTATTGCAAAGTTCTCAGAGAGGTCTCCAGGTATGGATATTCCCACTTCAGCCAGCCCACCAAGACAAACTTTAGTGTAGAGTTCTCCTGCTTTAAAACTTCCAGCTACATTTACTCCCGCATCTATAACTGTTGAACCGTTTTCCAATTTGTGAACTGCAATATTAAGGTCGTCTGCGTTCTCAATCATTAAATCTACTGTTTTTTTAGCTTCTAAATTAACACTTACCATCTGATCATCTCCAATGAAAGTGAGATCCAATGGATATCCACTGAAAGTTATCCATTAAATTCCTTTAATCCGTATGGATTTTTAAGTTTTTTTATTTGATTTTTTTTACGACCCTCAACGAGCCATTAAACAATCTGTAACCATGGATATTTCAACATCCAAACTTACAGAAAAAAAGATTATCACCATATACACTGTGGATAGTCTTTTTACACCTTTAAAGCTTCTTCAAAGTTCACCTGATATATGTGAGCACTGATGGAATGTATGGTAAGAGTTCCCACACCTACCCCCACTTCCCCGGCAACATACTTGGAAAGGTGAGTTAATCCCACTGCATTGGGGAACCATGCACCGTAAATGTCATGGGAACGCCATAACCCAGTGGTGTGAAGTTTGCCCTCCCTTATTTTAAAGTCTACCAAGATCATACAGGGCACTTCCTCATGTTTGGTGTCGATGGGAGGGTCCCAAGTAACAGATATGGCTCTTCTGGACTCTTTACAATTTTTAAGGCGCCTTATAGCTTCTCCTATCTGGTCGATGCCCTCGAAATGTTTTCGCAGGCGGTTGCCATAGGTGTAGACGAATCCCTGTTTATCATCACTCAGGAATTGTTCAGAGTATATTTCCAGTTTTTCTCCACTCCAGAAATACCCCGGGGGAATCTCCAGGTCCAGTGGTCGGTTCATGGTAACCACAGTGTTGCGAAGTTCCAGGGTTAGTGATCCTCTTTCATCCTTTATTTCCGCACCTTTTTGCATTACTCGCTTAACCAGGGTTTCCCATCCATTTTTTATAGTGGATGTTTTTATCAGGATAGCCATCGGACTGCCTCCGTCATGTTTTTAAGTTTTTGATAAGCCACATCTGATGGTAGCATGCGCATTCCACAGTCAGGGTCAACAATCATGTTTTCTACTCCAATTAATTCTATTCCTTTTTTAATCAGGGTGAGAATTTCCTCTGGACTTTCTACTCTCTCTGTCTTGGTATCCACACACCCAAAACCAATCTTCTTACCCTTAAGATCTGTGTTTTGGAGAATCTCAAGATTCTTACCAATTCCTGCAAATTCACAGTCAATAATGTCCACCGGGAATTTAAGGAGTTCTCCCAGTACATGACTTACATCTCCACATACGTGCATGGACAATGGCACCTTCAAGCCATCTTGAACTATTTTTATGGCTCTGTAGGCAGTTTTGATATTGGCCATTCCGGTGGAGAGGAATGGTTCGTCAAACTGGATCATGGCCACCCCAGCATTTTCCAGGTATTTAGCTTCACGTTTAAGGGCCTGTGCCAAGTCCATAATTGCTTTATCACGTTTATCCAGGGTATAAAATCCTTCCATTCTTGATGATAGAACCAGTGTAGTGGGACCAGTAATGATACCCTTAACACCCCGAACATCTTCCTGGAAATTACCATCGAAGAGAATAGCCCCCCCTGCCTTAAACTCTTCAGACATGTTATTTGCAATTTTTAAGGCGATTTTAACGTCATTTGCACCTATTGAATAGGTAAGGGGGAGGATTTTGCCCTTGATTTTCGATGTTCCCTCTTCCCAGGCCATTCCCGTGATGTCACGTGCGAATATTTCCACCATATCCCCCCGTACTTGTCCAGTGGATATGATGTTCACACCTGCTTTTATCTGTTTAGAAACAGCATATTCCACAGCAGACTTGTAGGGGTCGTAATTCCCCATTAAAGCAGAGATTTTGGAACCGAGGGATTGGGGTTCCTGTGGTGGTGAAGGGTAACTTCCAACGACAGTAGTTAACATAAAATCATCTTATATCTTTATTTATGGTCTTTTTATTATTGTTCAATCACTGAATATGGTTTTTGGGACATATATAATAACACGCCATATACCAATTCCCCCTCATTCCCACTACTATAATCTGAAGTAAATATTCCTATAAATAAATCTCAGAAAATGATTATAAACTCAGTCATTAATATATTAAGTAAGAATATGGGTATTAGAATATTCAGGAGGGATGAATTACATGGATTTTGTAGATTGTATTGAATTTGCCAATGAAAACCCGGTTGCCTGGCTGGCAACTGCCGATGGGAAACAGCCCCGTGTGAGGGGTATGGGGATGTGGTATGCAGATGAAACTGGTTTTTACTTCCAGACTGCAACCATGAAGGATCTGGTCCGCCAGATTAATGATAATGGTAAAGTAGAATTTGCATTCTACCGTCCTGATGAGGCAGTGGGGACCATGTTAAGGGTTACTGGTGAGGTTGAATTCTTGGATGATGTGGAAGTTAAAAAGAGAGTTTTAGCTGACCGCCCATTCTTAGCTGAGTTTGGTTTGACTGCTGAAGGCCCAGAACTGGTAGTATTCCGAATAACCAAGGGTGAAGCTCACTTCTGGGACTGGGAGAGTAATCTTAAACCAAAAGAGATCATTGAGTTTGGGGATTAAATTGGCGATTAATTAAATTCTTTTAAATGATTCAAAATGTTAATATTACCCCAAAATCATTTTTGAATCTTTATTATCTTTATTTTTTTTAATCTAAATTTCTTAATTTTTAACCCTGAATGGTATTTTTTGGAGGGGAATATTAACTATTAGAAAGATATTAATCAATACCCACGGCCCTTATTTTCTCTCTTTCCTCCACTGGAACTGGTATTTCCACTGTGGCTGATCCGTAACATGGTTTGGTGTAGGGTAACATTATAGTGCCCTTCTCATCATTAATGCCAATGGGGACGGGAGGTACGCCTATGATACGGGCTCCCACTATTTTTTCACCCGGTTTAACATGCACCACTTCCGGGGCATTATTTTCTATAAAACGGGCACAGTCCTTGAACCCGGACCGAGTCATGTGTATTTCATAGTCTTCTGATTCACGAAGGTAAGTTTCAAGGCAAAACATTCAGGAATCCTCCTGTTCATCCAGTTTAGGATTTTTCTCCGGTTCATCCACATTATCTTTTTTATCTTGTTTGTTAGGCTCAGGGTCTATTAATTTATCCAGTGCTCGGTCCAAACGTACCCTGAGCGGTGTTGGATTGTGGTATGCTCTTGCCGAGGTAATGTCTGCCTGTGTACTTTCCCTGACCGCATTCTCGAAGTGTTCCAGTTTTTCCTGATCACGGTGGAACACTAATGCCAAGCTCTGTGTATTAAGGATGTGGTAAAAAGTTACGAAATAACTAACCGCCGCATCTTTAGCCACAAAACCTAAGAGAAAATCATAATCACCCTCTTCTAACCCATCCAGGCATGATTCTATGTCCGTTTTGTTCTGGACGTAGTGTTCTTTAGGGTCGGATACTTCTAGCAGTTTCTTGGCTGATGGTGTGCTGGCCACTGTGACTTGGTATCCTATTCCAGTTAATTTTTGAGTGGCATAAATTGCTAAGGGAGTTTGTGAAGGTGATTCTGGACATCCCAATAATATTATGGCTTTTTTCATAGTTGGTTCCCCAATTATCTTGTGATTTATTCCGAATTATGTCCTTATTTTTTCCTGACAAGTACCACGTGTCCCACTACCAGGGCACTCAGGAGTAGGAAGGTTAATAGAGCGGTTCCATTCATGGATCTGTTCATTAGGAAGAGCCCCATGGTAGCCTGGGCAATGAAAGCCGTTAAAGATCCAATCAATAGGGCTTCTCTACCTAAACAACTTTTATCTCCGTCTTCCCTGCGTCTGCGGTAAGTTCGTAGGATTCTGAAACCCAGGTACATCACCAGTGCACACCATCCTAATAAAAATACCAGGAATAAATAGCCGAAATCAAATGCTACACCGAATATACCTGGGAGCATGTAGTCGATAACATCCTTTTTTGTTACCAGTATTCCGTAAAATACAGGGTAAGGTAAGCTAAAAAGCGTGATTAAGGCTATTGGTAATGATATGTAACCGTCAGATCCTGCCAGGCAGGCATCCTGCCAGAAACAGGACCCTAACTGGTGTCCTGTGAGTGTGGTGTTTTTAATCACCATTTCAATACTGGCGGTGGCATAATTTTCTATCCTGGAAAATCTGAGGAGCGGGCTTAACACGCTCATGTCCAAGGCCCTTGAAAGTAGTTCCAAAGATCCAAAACCAACCAGGGCTGCCACCACAACCAGAGCAATTCGACGGACGGTAAACATGGATTTTTGCCTAAAGGATTTGGAAATTATGAAAAATCCTATGAAAAGTCCAAATATCCAAAACAAAAGGAAAGACCGGTGCATCAATCCCCCAGCAATGGTGATGAAAAGTATTATCCCACCCATATACAGTTGAAGACTTCGGGTGTTTATTCCTGACTTTTTCATAATGGGAATGGCTGCCATTATGGTTACCACTGCCAGTAAAGCCAGGGGCCCATAGGGATGGGTGAATTCCGAATGGGTAAATCCAGGTACAAAAAGGAACAGAGCATCAACTCCGAACATTAGGGCAAATCCTGCCGCCACGATCATGGCCACCAGGAGAACCAGATTCAAACCCATGGGTGCCAGGTTTAATATGAAGAAAACCGCCAGTTGAAGTATGACCGCGATTTCTATAATGTACTGTAGGTGATTCTGAGCAATTAAAGCCATATTATATAATTCCTCCAATTTTAGACTTTATTTACCAAAAGGATAGTTCTAAGGATATTTTCTAGTTTCGAAATTTCATAAAAAATCATATCAGGATAATTTCATATTTCAAATACCTGATTTTGAGTTAATTTCTAGATAAATCTGATTATTTTTTTCATATATTAATAAATTCAGTATATATTATATCAATTAGGATTAATCTGTAAGTGGTTTGACATCTATTAATTTCTATAACAATTTGTTATGTATTATTTTTAAGTCTATAAAATTTCGTCTATTGCAAATCTAATCCTATTTTTATATACTTTATAAGGCATGTATTTAAAATCTTTGTGAAGTGCCAACTTTGAAAAATAACAATTTGATCCAGAACTCATTAGACATACTACCAATAACCCAATGCACCCAGTAATACTTTTCCTTGAAAAAAACAGCATTAAGTTTAAATACCGGAAAAGATAAGTGTAGTAGAGGGCTGGTAGCTCAGGTTGGTAGAGCGTCGCCTTGGCATGGCGGAGGCCCCGGGTTCAAATCCCGGCCAGTCCATTATTTAGAGATTATTTTTAGCATTAAAGTACTTTAATCGTATATTTTTTTTGTTTGTGGAATTTCTGATATTGTATATTATATAATTGATACTTAAGATTGGAATAAAACGTTGTTGAAAACGTTATGAATAATCTTATTTTTCTCATTATATTAACCACAATAATCCATTTATTTTAAAATCTATTTTTATGATTTGTATAACATATTAAAAATTCGCTCATCTCCCGGTATTAGTGCAATTATTTAATATTAATTGGATTGCATTTCCAAACCAATTTACCCCTTTATTGAAAGTAAATTGGAAGAATTTAACATAAGTATTCAGTTTTTTCTTTGAAA